>Ga0208297_1000024_pt1 | contig 421243 bp, 378 predicted proteins | sample LMS_cellobiose_e_FD_187367 | JGI IMG/M metagenome (GOLD analysis project Ga0208297, IMG submission 187367) | Rumen-fistulated moose microbial communities from Alaska, USA - LMS_cellobiose_enrichment (SPAdes) (version 2) | ecosystem: Host-associated > Mammals > Digestive system > Stomach >...
GGATTGTCTCAACGCCGTCTATCTCCGACATTTTCCAGTCCACGATGACTACGCCGTAATCCCGCCCGGAAAGATGCCTGTGCTGGACCATTCCGAGCGCCTCCAGGCCGCTCTGCGCCTTCTCCACCGAGGCACCGAGAGACTCCAGGGTATCGGCAGCCGTCTCAAGCAGGATCTCATCGTCATCAACGATCAGCACGTCGATCGGATCGAGCATCATGTCATCACGCTGCCTGTCGGCTGTAGGGATATCCAGCACGACGGTGAAGGTCGTTCCCTTGCCCTGCTCGCTCTGGCAGTCGATCGTGCCGCCCAGCAGCTCGACCATTTGCTTCGTAATCGCCAGACCGAGGCCTGTCCCCTGAATGCTGTTGACGCGGCTGTCGATCTGCCGCGAGAAGGGCTGATACATGGTCGCCATGAATTCCGGGCTCATACCGATGCCTGTGTCTGATACAACATAGCTCAGCCGTATGCAACCGGGGACTGCGCTCTTTTCCTCACGCATATCTACCGTGACGCGCCCGCCGGGCTCCGTGTACTTGATGGCGTTGGAGAGGATGTTGATGTAAATCTGATTCAGACGGAGCTGGTCTGTATACAGGTATTCCTTTTGCATCTGATTGATGTGGAAGTTGAAATCGATATTCTTTTCCTTGATCATCGGCTGTGAAATATTTACGAGGTTCTCAACCGACTCCACAATGGAGAATGTCATGGGACTCAGTTTCAGCTTTCCGCTTTCCACCTTCGAGATATCCAAAATGTCATTGATCAGAGTCAGCAGATGATTGCTGGCAAGGCTGATTTTCCGAAGGTTCTCCCTTGTCGACTCCACATCACCGAGATTCTTCTCGACAATGGTTGTTAGCCCTATGATGGCATTCATGGGTGTACGGATGTCGTGAGACATGGTGGAGAGAAAATCGGTCTTTGCTTTGCTTGCGGATTCCGCCTCCCTTGCCGCAGCCTGAAATCGCTTGTTAAGGTAGATCATATAGTGCAGGTCAAGCAGGAAAAGAATCAGAAGACCGGCAGAAATGACTCCGACCAGCAACCAGTTTTCCGCATCCACATGGAGATCCTTCGCCGGCACGAAACCCAACAGTGTCCAGCCGTAAGTTGCTGAGATCGGAGTAAAGGCAAGTACGCATTCCTGCCCGTGGGAGTTGAGCATTGAAACGGAGCCTGTCGATGAAGTAATCCTGCCGAACAATTTATCTGACGATTCGGGATCTGTCGGATTATATGATTTGTAGAACTCAAAAAAACTGGAATTCTTGAAGCTGTGTCCTTTCAGGATATAATCACCGTTGGCGTCGATCATGGAAAGCTCAGCATTCACCAGCTCTGTCTGCGGGAAAACCCATTTCTGCTCCAGCTCCGAGATGGGAATGACGCGCAGCAGGACAGCCGCCTCGGAAGATTCGCTTTCCGGGTCATACAGCGCAATACGGTTGCAGAAAGCCAGCGATTGCTCACCGTTCATCGGGTTGGTATAAGCGCGGGTGATGTTGATTGACTTTCCGATTTCACTGATCCAGCTTGCGTCCTCCAGGAGGGCAATCTGCTGGTAGGAAACGGCGTAGTCATCGGCCGTGCCCTGCTTCGGTCGCGTGGAGAGGCCCGTGAAGGTGTCGAGGGAAATCAGGTGCGCCGAGGCGTTCTCAAGAACATGGGAAGACCGGATAAACTCAACCGCCTCTTCCATTGTCATGTTCTCGCTGTTGATGTAGCGCGCCCAAACGTCGCAGATCTGCTGCTCGCCTTCCAGATAATTCTCCGTCACGTTCTCCATCGTGACCATGGTGTTTTCAAAATGTTCTATCTGTCTCCTGTAGGAAGCGGTGTTTTCATAGCTGGAGTAGAGAACAACGAAGATGAGTATGGCCGCAATGATGATCACGTTGACGGTGATAACAAGAGTCTTTTTCATGCGCTGACGCTCCCTACCTGTTCTCGCTGCGCTCCGCAAGAAAGCGGTCAAACGCCTCTGTAGGCACGGGTTTGGAGAAATAATAGCCCTGCACATAGGCGCAGCCCAGCTTCTTCAGCGCCAGATACTGCTCCTCCGTCTCAACGCCCTCCGCCACCACGGGCACATTCAGATAATCCGCTATGCCCATGATGAGCTCAATCATGCGCAGGTCATGCTTTTCGGCAAAAGCGCTCCGGACAAAGCTCATGTCCAGCTTCAGCACATCGATGGGAAGATGCGTCAACATTCCCAGGGATGAATAGCCCGTTCCGAAGTCGTCCATCTCGATTCTGAAGCCCATGCCGACGCCGCGCAGCTCCCGCGCCATAAAGATCACCTGCTCAGAGTCGCCGGTGTAAGCGGACTCCGTGATTTCCAGCATCATATCTTCCGCACTGATGGCGTTGGCGGTAAGAATATCGTTGAAGATGTCCTTCAGATTTGGAGAGAGCATGTCGATGCGGGAGACATTCACCGAGACCGGAACCGAAAAGCCGAAGCGGTCCTTCCAGTCCCGAATCTGCGCCGCTACGGTCCGCCATACGTATTCATCCAGCTCCAGGATCAGGCCGTTGTCCTCCAGGAGGGGAATGAAGACGCCGGGACTGATGAGGCCCAGCTCGGGGTGATCCCAGCGCACCAGCGCCTCCGCGCTGGCCAGCGCGGGCTTCTCCGCGCGAATATCATATTTCGGCTGGAAATGCACCTTGAAGCGGCGTTCCCGCAGAGAAGTCTTGAAGTCTTCCAGCAGGCGCTCCCTGTAAAGATCCGCCCTGTGCATTTCCGTGTCGTAAATCCCGATGGCCCGCACGAAGCCGGTCTTCACGGTGTTCGACGCGGTGCGGGCATAATCAAATCGCCGCTCGATTTCCAGCGTCTTATCCACATTGGCATAGACGCCCATCCGGAGCCGCACACGGTTTGCCGTGACGTCCTCTCCGCTCAGGCCCTCGGAGATCGCATCCAGCATGCTGTCGTAGCTGTCCCTGTGCGGACAGTAGATGAAGAAGGTGTCCGAACTGCGGCGACAGGCGACGCCGCCGATGTCGCGGGCCATCCTGCGAACGCGGTCGCCGATACGGCCCAGCACGCTGTCGCCGTACTGCTTGCCGTATCGCTCATTGATCAGGTGGAAGCGGTTCACGTCCACAACGACGGCGTCCATGGGCATGTCCGTATAGTGCTGGTCATAGAGCCGGACATAGCGCAGGAAGTAGTCCGGATTGAGCAGCCCTGTCAAGCCGTCGCGTTCCGTGGAATGGATGATATTTCGCTTTTCAGACAGCTCGACGCAGCGGGTCGCTCTGGCCAGCACGATCTCCCGGGACGGGTAGGGCTTGGGAATGAAGTCCATCGCGCCAAGCCTGAGACACTCGACCTCGGCGCTCTGGTCCGCCGTCAGCACGATCACCGGGATCTCCCGCAGATCGGCATCCTCCATCATCACCTTCAGCACGTCCATGCCGGTCAGCCGCGGCATCTGCAGGTCGAGCATGACCAGCGCAAGCTCATCTTTATGCTCTTTGAGCTGCTCCAGCGCCTCCGCGCCGTCTGCGGCGTACACCAGGTCGAATGCTTCCTCCAGAATGTTCCCGAGAATCATCCGGTTGATCTCCTCATCCTCCACGATCAGAATATGCCGTTTCAGATGGAGGACCTCCGAATCGTCCGTCATGGGGATGATTGCCTTCTGCTCGGCCTCAAAGTCTTCTCGCGTGGCAGCGCCGAGCCCCTTCAACAGCTGCTTTTCGTTGTACATAAGGCCGTCGGCACGCTCAAAGACCGCATGATAGCTCTTGTCTTCTTTGGGGTTAAAGTCGGAAATGCCGCCCGACACGACGACCCCGCCGCTGCCGATGTTGGCGACGGACCGGTCATGCAGCGCCAGCACCAGCTCTTTTCGAATCACATAGTCCCGGCCGGTCATGATTACCACAAACTCGTCGCCGCCGATGCGGTACACCGGACTGTGCTGGAAAATGTCGCAAATCAGGCCATAGGCCTTTTTGATGTACTCATCGCCGGCCTTGTGACCCATGGTGTCATTGATCTTTTTCAGTCCGTTCACGTCGCAGACGACGACGGCGAAGGGATCCTGCGTTCCCTCATCGATTTCCCGGTTAATCTCTTTTTCATGCTGGAGATAGGCTAGCTTGCTCTTTGCGCCGGTCATCGAGTCCTTAAAGGCGGTTTCCCTCGCCTTGTCGCGCTCCTCCACCGCCTTGTCTTCCCAGCGCTTCATGGACAAATGGTTCACCAGCATCGCGGCAAGAGCAATGATGAACAGACCCGTGATGACGACCGTGGTGAAGGTGTCCGTCCGGTGGATCTGCCTGAGCTGGTTTTCGATGAACTCCTCCTCACTCAGCGGGGAGGCGCCGTCTGTCTCAGCGGAGGTGTAGTATTCCTGCACCGCATAAACCGCATCGCTTGTGGTCCGCTCGTCCACGCGCCCAGACCAGATCATGGCCATGAATACAACCAGGGCCAGCATGGCGATCCAGACGATGATCGCCTTGCCGAAGCGGCGGGCGTGGTCCTTTTTGATGATATGGCGGAAGAAGATGATGCCGATGATCGACCATACCATGAACAGGATATAGGTCTCGGTTTCCAGCATGACGTCCCCAAACAGATTGGGAAACAGCAAATAGAAGCCGAACACGAGCATCACCGCAAAGCCCAGGAAGCCGGTGACGGTTTCCCTCCGGTCCTTCAGCTTTCTGGCGGTTTTGAGTGTCGCAGCGGACACGAAGCCATACAGCATCGTAGCGCCCAGCGTGGTCACGTCCACAATCCAGCCGATGGCCGTTCTTCCGACGAAGGGAATCACCAGGCTGATTCCGGCGATGAGAAGCATGGCCTTCGCGGGGATATGCTTTTTGTTGAGCTCGCCAAACTTCTCAGGGAGGATATCGTCCCGTGCCGTCGCATAGAAGAGGCGGCTCAGCGCCCGCAGATTCCCGATCAGGCTCGTCAGCACCAGAGCCAGCAGAGAGGCCATCAGCACGCCTACGCCGAAGCCGCCCATATAATACTGCGCGGCGTAAAATGCAGGAAGGCCCTCGATTCCGGAATACTGATCCAGATTGCGGATATAGTCGAGCCAGCTGGCGCAGCCCTCCGGGTAGGCCGAAATGCTCAGCAGCGTGACGAACACATAAAGCGCGGTGGTCGTCAGCACGGAGACGACCAGGATGCGGTGCAGCTTGTCCCGCTTGAACCGGAACTCCTCTGCGGAATGCGTAATTCCCTCAAAGCCGATAAAAGCCCATGGAGAGATAAACGCGATTCGCAGCGACTGGAAAATGGCGTTCCGTTCCGGGACAAAGGCCGGAGTCCAGCCGCCCTTGTTCGACACGGCGGCAACGATGAAGCACAGGGTGATGCCAACCGTGAAAATGGCAACCAACCCCACCATCACATGGGCGGCGGCCATTTTGCTCTTGATGCACAGCAGGGTCACCAGCGCGATGGCAGCCATCGTCAGCAGCGCTTCGCCCAGATACACATCATAGCCGAAGACGGCGAAGAGGCGCCCGACGCGGAAGGTATCGCCGATGAAGAAGCGCGCAAACAGGGGCAGGCTGGTTGCGTTGGCCCAGAACATGGCGATGTAGGTCAGGCTGAGGAGCCAGAACGCCAGAAACGCCCGGTCATAGCCGAACACTTCCTTGGTATAGTCGTAAACGCCGCCGGCGCGGGGATACTTGCCCGCCATGTAAAAGAAATTCCGGCATATAATCAGCATCAGCAGCATGCCGATCAGCAGCCCGAGAATACTGCCAATAGGACCGGCCTGCGCCAGATAGGTATTGCTGGTCACGACCAGCGAGCCCCAGCCCACGCTGGTGCCGACCGCAAGCGCCCACGCTGCCGCAGGGGAAAGATAGGGCTGGAGCCTGTCTGTGTTTTCCGTCGCCTGGGCCATATTGTCCATACGGAACCACCGCCTCTTATTCGTTTCATTCTTCCACTTTATATTATAATCCGATTATAATCCGAAACGGGTGTGATGGCAAGAAATATCAGCGCCATTTCGACGGTTTGTGCAATCGATTTTCCCTGCCAGGAGGCTGAATCACATATGGCAATTCAGAAAGTGAAAGAATACGCGGAGCAGGGCTATACTACGGCGGTACTCATCGACCTGTCCAAGTATTTTGACACTCTGAATGCGAAACACAATGAAAAGTTGGGACGAATGGCTGCGCCGCCGCCTTCGGATGTATATCTGGAAGCAGTGGAAGCTCCCGAGGACGAGGGTGAAGAACCTGCTGAAACTTGGAATCCCGGAATGGGCGGCATACCAGTATGGAAATTCCCGTAAAGGCTATTGGCGTATGGCGGGAACAACCACGCTTAACCGAGCCATTTCAAAAGAAAGACTCGCACAGGCCGGATACTACAGTATCCTTGACCGGTACGAGTCTCTGCACTTATGCGGTTGAACCGCCGTGTACCGAACGGTACGCACGGTGGTGTGAGAGGTCGCGGTTTATTCAGCCCCTCCTACTCGATTATGGAGAACTCTTGACTTTTATCCGCCGGGATGCTATGCTCAACCTAAAAGAGACGGACCGTATCGGATAGATGGGAGGGCGCGGCATGCGGCACAAGGACCCGGCACTGATGAATAAGATTCGGGACTATGCGGAAAAATTTTATCTGGAGCGGGGCCGTGCCCCCAGCAGCGCCGAGATCGGGTCCGCCGTGGGGGTTACCAAGGCCACGGCCTACCGCTATCTTTTGGACATGGCGCAGAAGGGTATGGTGGATTACCGCGCCGGGGTCCTCTCCACGGAGCGGATCCGCCGCGCCTCTCTTCGGGCCACCCCGGCCAATGTGTTCCTGGCGGGTATCCCCTGCGGGGAGCCGGAGCAGATCGAGGCTGCCGTGGATGAGGTGGTGCCCCTTCCGGAGGCGATCTTCGGCGGTGGGGCGCTTTATGTCCTCCGGGCCAGGGGGGATTCCATGGTCGGCGCAGGCATTGAGGATGGGGATCTGGTGGTGGTGGATGCCGGTGCGGATGCCGGCGTGGGGGATATCGTGGTGGCCATGAACGGGGAGGGAGAGAACACACTGAAGACCCTCCGACGCACCCCCGGGGGCCAATATTACCTCCATCCGGAGAACCCTGCGCTGCAGGATATCTATGTGAGTGAGCTGGCGGTGCAGGGCGTCGCCCGCTTCATCATCAAAAAGCTGGGAGTCTGAAATGAGAGAAGCGGAAAAGGTCTATGTCAAGGTCAATTCCGATTTTGACGCCACAGGCTATATGCAGCCCCGGGCCATCACCTGGCCGGACGGGCGGGTCTTTCCTATCGAGTCGGTGCGGGATTTCCGTCCCGCTGCCGCTATGGAGAAGGGCCGATGCGGCGACTGCTACACCGTGGTCATCCGGGGGGAGGAGAAACGCCTCTTTTTTGAGCGGGCGGACCGGCTCTATCCCAGCCGGGTGGGCCGCTGGTTCGTGGAGCGTTCCTGATGGAAGAAAAAAGCTATATCGCCATTGATTTGAAGAGCTTTTATGCCTCCGTAGAGTGCGTGGAGCGGAAGCTGGACCCGCTGCGCACCAACCTGGTGGTGGCAGATGCCTCCCGCACGGAGAAAACCATCTGTCTTGCCGTGTCGCCCTCCCTGAAGGCCCATGGCATCTCCGGCCGCGCCCGCCTCTTTGAAGTAATACAGCGGGTGAAGGAGGTCAACCGGGAGCGGCTGCAGGAAGCCATCCGCCGGGGCTGCGCGCCCAGGGGGGAGGATGGGAAGTGGCGCTTCACCTCCACCTCCTTTGATGCGGGTGCCCTGGCCGCCGACCCGGCCCTGGAGCTCGGCTACATCACCGCGCCGCCCCAGATGCGGCTTTATGAAACATACAGCACGAACATCTATTCCATCTACATGAAATATGTCGCGCCGGAGGATATCCATGTCTATTCCATTGATGAGGTATTTATCGACGCAACAGCCTACCTGAAAACCTATGGTCTCACCGCCCGGGAGCTGGCTATGACCATGATTCGGGAGGTGCTGTATACCACCGGCATCACCGCTACTGCGGGCATCGGCACTAACCTCTACCTTGCGAAGATTGCCATGGATATCGTGGCGAAGCACGTCCCGGCGGACAAGGATGGGGTGCGCATCGCGGAGCTGGATGAAATGCGCTACCGGGAGCTCCTGTGGAATCACCGACCCATCACGGATTTTTGGCGGGTGGGCCGGGGCATTGCCAATCGTCTGGCCTCTGTGGGCCTCTATACCATGGGGGATATCGCCCGCTGCTCCTTGGGCGGCAAATATGAAGCACATAACGAGGACCTGCTCTACAAGCTCCTGGGCGTCAATGCGGAACTCCTCATCGACCATGCCTGGGGCTGGGAGCCCGTCACCCTGGCGGACATCCGGGCCTTTCGCCCCAGCAGCAAGAGCATCACCACGGGCCAGGTGCTCCATGAGCCCTATGAATATGAAAAGGGGCGCCTGATCGTGCGGGAGATGGCGGAGCTGCTGGCGCTGGATCTGGTGCGCAAGGGCCTCACCACGAAGCAGCTGGTGCTCACCATCGGCTATGATAAGGAGAGCCTTGCCGGGGAGCGGGGAAAGGATTATCATGGAGAGGTGGTCACGGATTACTATGGCCGGGCCATCCCCAAGCACGCCCACGGGACCGGAAATCTGGAGGGATACACCAGCTCCGGGAAAAAAATCGTGGGGACCGTCATGGAAATCTATCAGCGGGTGGTGGACCCAAACCTCCTTGTCCGCCGCGTCAACATCGCCGCCTGCGGGCTGCTCCGGGAGGAGGAAGTTCCCCGGGAGGAGCCGGAGCAGCTGGACCTTTTCACCGACTATACCGCCCGGGATGCGGAGCGGGAGCGGGAAATGCAGGAGGCGGCCGATGAGCGGAGCATCCAGGAAACTGTGCTCCGGCTTCAGGAACGTTTTGGAAAGAACGCCGTCCTCAAGGGGATGAACCTCATGGAGGGGGCCACAACAATCATGCGGAACGGTCAGGTAGGGGGGCATCGGGCATAATGGCGGAGGAAAAGAATCCCTATGGGGATATCATCTGTTTGCCCCATCACCGCTCCCTCACTCATCCCCGCATGAGCATGACGGAGCGGGCGGCCCAGTTTGCCCCCTATGCGGCCCTGGTGGGCTTTGACGACATGGTGCGGGAGACGGCCCGGTGGACGGATGAGGAGGCAGAGCTCTCGGAAACGGAGCTGGAGCGGCTGAACGAAAAGCTCCTCATCCTCCAAGAGGCCGCCGGGAACGGACTCCGGCCCGAGGTCACCGTTTGCTGTTTCGTTCCGGACGCTCGAAAATCCGGGGGCAGCTATCGGGAGTTCAGCGGTACGGTGAAAAAGGTGGATGAAGCGGCCCGGCAGCTCGTCTTTTACGGAGGGAACGGCGTCTCTGACGGGCAGAGAATCGACATTGCGCGCATCCGGGAGCTGCGGAGCAGCGAGTATTCCGAAAATGAGGAAGGGGAGAGAGAAGGATGAGCAGCCAGGGCCTGCGGGATTTTCGCCCGAAAGTCCACTTTACACCTCGAAAAGGGTGGATCAATGACCCCAACGGACTGACTTACATAGACGGCAAATACCACATTTTCGCCCAGCATTACCCCTATGATACCGTGTGGGGCCCGATGCACTGGTACCACGCCGTGAGCCGGGACCTGCTGCACTGGGAGCATCTGCCCATCGCCCTTTCGCCGGATGAGCTGGGCTTCATCTTTTCCGGCTCCGCTGTGCTGGACCGGGAGAATACCTCCGGCTTCGGGAGCGGGGATAAGCCCCCGCTGGTGGCCATCTACACCGCCCACGGTGAGCATGAGCAGCAGTGCATCGCCTGGTCCACCGATTATGTGCACTTCACCAAATACGAGGGGAATCCTGTGATCCCCAATACGAAGCTGCCGGATTTCCGGGACCCCAAGCTCTTTGTCCACCCGGAGGGGGGCTGGGGCCTCGCCATCGCGGCGGGGGATCGGATATGCTTCTACCGCTCCCGCGACCTGAGAGAATGGCACAAGACCGGGGAATTCGGGCCGGAGGGAAATCATTCGGAGGGCGTTTGGGAGTGCCCCGACCTGTTCCCGATGTCCTATGGGGGTGAAACGGTTTGGGTGTTGCTGGTGAGCATGGGGGCCAACCGTAAAAACCACGGGGCCCGCACCCAATACTTTCTGGGGCGCTTCGACGGGGAGAGGTTTATCTGTGAGCGGCCCTTTGACGCCCCGGAGTTTATTGACGCGGGCTATGACAACTATGCCGCCGTGACCTTCAGCGGCACCCCTCAGCCCCTTCTGCTGGGCTGGGCGGCGAATCATGTCTACGCCGGGGCATTTCCCACCGGTGAGTATTGCTGCTGCTTCACCTCTGCCAGGACCCTCAGCCTGATGGAAACGCCCCTGGGTGGCCTCCGTCTGGCGGCCACCCCCGCGGCCGACCCCTACGGAGCGGAAAGACCGTATGCCGGCGCGCTGCCGGGGGAGGTCTTCTGCCTTTGGGCCAGGGGCAGGGGAGCCGCCTCGATTTGCCTGGAAAACGAAGCCGGTCAAGTCCTCCGCTTTGGCGTGAGCGAGGGGAATGAGGTATATCTGGATCGCAGCCGGGCCGGTGCCAGGGGTTTTCATGCGGATTTCGCCTCCGATTGGTATTCCCGCATGTCCGCACCCCGATTCTTTGACGGCCCCTGGGAGCTGGAGCTCCGGTTTGACCGCAGTGTTGCTGAGATTTATGGAGATGGGGGAAGCCGGGTCCTCACCGCTGTGGTCTTTCCCGACTCTCCCTATGTCAGCGTGACTGCGGAGGGGAATGTTTCCCTCACCATCAGAGGGGAGGCGGAAGCATGAGCGGCCCGGATGTCCTCTGCTTGGGCGAACTGCTCATTGATTTCACCCCGGCTCCCGGTGGCATGTTCCGGGCCAACCCCGGCGGCGCACCGGCCAATGTGGCTGTGCAGCTCAGCCGCCTGGGGCTTTCCTCCGCATTCATGGGCAAGGTGGGGCAGGACGCCTTTGGGCAGATGCTGAAGGAATGCCTGGACAGGGAAGGAGTTTCTACCGCCGGTCTCGTCCTCGACCCGCAGCACCCCACCACGCTGGCCTTTGTCCACCTGGACGAGCGGGGGGAGCGGAGCTTCAGCTTTTATCGCAACGGCGGCGCCGACACGCAGCTTCGCCCGGAGGAGCTCCGTATGGACCTGATCGATGGATGCACCGCCCTGCATTTCGGTTCTCTCTCCATGACGGATGAACCCAGCCGTGCCGCCACCCTCTCTGCCGTGACTGCCGCCGGGGAAAGAGGAAAGCTCATCTCCTGCGACCCCAACTGGCGGCCTCTCCTGTGGCCCTCCAGGGAGGAGGGCATCCGTCAAATGCGCGTCTGCGTCTCGCTTTCCGATGCGGTGAAAGTTTCGGAAGAAGAGCTGATGCTTCTTACGGGCAGCGAGGATGTCCCGGAGGGCATCCGCCGCCTCCGTGAGCTTGGTCCGGAGCTGGTCGCCGTGACCCTGGGGGCAGGGGGGTGCGAGGTTTCCAACGGGAAGGCCGCGATTCGCCGACCCGCTTTCCCTGTTTCCGCCATGGACACCACCGGCTGCGGGGACAGCTTCTGGGGCGCACTTCTCTCCCGCCTGCTGGCGATGGGGTGCAGACACCGGGCAGACCTGGTCAGCTTAACGGATTCCGACCTCATGGAGCTTGCCCGCTTCGCCAGCGCATCCGGGGCCATCTGCGCCACTCGTTCCGGGGCGATTCCCGCCCTGCCCGATGCCGGTGAAGTCAGGGCATTTCTTTCTGAAAGATGAAGTGAATAATGAGAAAGACCGGGGCCCGACTGGGTCCCGGTCTTTCTTTGCAGAGCGGTCTTACTTCAGGCCGTTCTCGTAAGCCTCAATCATCTTCTTGACCATCTGGCCGCCGATAGAGCCGGCCTGACGGGCGGAGATGTCGCCGTTATAGCCCTGCTTGAGGGTCACGCCGACCTCGCTGGCAGCTTCCATCTTGAAGCGGTCCATCGCGTCGCGGGCGGCGGGCACAACGATTCTGTTGCTGCTGTTGTTCGCCATTGCTTTGTTACTCCTTTGTTCTTTCTCGGTGTCCCGAGCATAGATTGTGTATCAAAGCGGCGAATATGATTTGTAATAAATGGATGGATGAGATCAGACGATTTTCAGCTCCGGCTGCCGAAGGGCGATGCCCAGGCGGGTGAGCACCTCCTCCACGTCCTGCACGGGGATGATTTCCAGCTTATCCCGGACCTCCTGGGTCACATCCCGGAGGTCCTCCATGTTCTCCTGGGGGATGAACACGGTTTTGACGCCGCTGCGCTGCGCGGCCATGAGCTTCTCCGGCAGGCCGCCGATGGCCTTCACATCCCCCTGGAGGGAGACCTCCCCAGTCATGGCAACACTGGGGGAGACGGGGATCTCCGTCACCAGAGAGGTGATGGAGGTGGTGAGGGTGATACCCGCGGAGGGCCCGTCCTTGGGGGTGGCGCCGTCGGGGACGTGGATGTGGAGGTCGTTCTTCTCAAAGAGCTCCGCCTTGTCGGGGAACATGTGCTTCACAAGACTCACGGCGATCTGGGCGGATTCCTTCATCACATCGCCCAGTTGCCCGGTGATGATGGTCCTGCCGCTCCCCTTGGTCAGCAGGGTCTCGATGTACAGTACGTCGCCCCCCACCTGGGTCCAGGCAAGGCCGGTAACGATGCCGCTCTTGGCGCTGTCCTTCACCTTACGGTGGTGCAGCGGCTGCATATCCAGGTAATCCCGCAGCTCCTCCTTCTGAACGGTGATGGCGGCGCTGTCGCCCCGCACCAGCTTGACGGCCGCGCTGCGGCAGAGGACATCCATGCGCTTTTTCAGCCCCCGGACCCCTGCCTCCCGGGTGTAATCCTCAATGATGGTTTCCAATGCCTCATCGGTGATGTCCAGCTGCTCCTGAGTGATGCCCACAGCTTCCCTTGCCTTGGGCAGGAGGTGCCGCCGGGCAATCTGGAACTTTTCCGTGGGGGTATAGCCCTGGAATTGGATGACTTCCATGCGGTCCAGCAGGGGCTGGGGAATCGTGTCCGTGGAGTTGGCGGTGCAGATGAAGAACACGTCGGAGAGGTCGAAGGGCACGTTCAGATAATGGTCGGTGAAGCTGAAATTCTGTTCCGGGTCCAGCACCTCCAACAGCGCGCTGGCGGGATCCCCGTTATAGGAGGAGGAGAGCTTGTCGACCTCGTCCAGCACCATCACGGGGTTGGAGACACCGCTTTTCTGGATGCCGTCCAGGATGCGGCCGGGCATGGCGCCGATATAGGTGCGCCGGTGACCGCGGATATCGGCCTCATCCCGCACACCGCCGAGGCTGACGCGCACATACTGCCGCCCCAGGGCTCTGGCAATGCTCTGCCCGATGCTGGTCTTACCGGTGCCGGGTGCGCCGACAAACAGCAGAATGGAGCCGGACTGTACTTTTTTCAGGTCCATCACGGCAATCTGCTGGATGATGCGGTCCTTCACCTTTTTGAGACCGAAGTGATCTTCGTCCAGGACCTTCTCTGCATCCTGCAGGTCGATGTCCTTTGCGTCCTCTTTGCCCCAGGGGAGCCCGGCCATGAAGTCCAGATAGTCATAGAGAAGTCCGTATTCGGCGCTGTTCTTGCCCTCCTGCTTCAGGCGGCTGAGTACCTTGTCGCATTCCTTGCGGGCCGTCTCGTTCAGGGGCGCGTCCTTCAGCCGCTGTTCCAGCTTCTGAAGGTCGGAAACGTTCTCCGGGTGCATCTCGTCCAGCTCATTTTGCAGGTATTCCAGCTGCTTCTTGATGGCGGTTTCCCGGTACAGCTTCTGCTGGTCCTCCTCCTGGGCGGTGCGGACTTCGTTCCCCACCTTCATGAGCTCCAGGTTCTCATAGATCATCTTTTCCAGCATATCAAAACGGGTCTGAAGACTGTCCTCGGCGAGGATGGCATACCGATCCTCATTGGGAGAGGTGAGCCAAGGGGAGAGGGCGGCGGCAATCTCGCCGATGTTTGTCCACTGTGCGGCATAGGTCCGCAGAAGCTGGCCCCAGGGCATGCCGCCCGCAAATTCCAGGATGGCTTCCTTCAGGGCAAGCAGCCGCTTCTCCGCATCCTCCCGGTCCAGGTCGTCGATGTCGCCGCGCCGCGAGATATCCAAATCGATGCTGCGGTCTCCGTAAATGGCGATCTCATTCACATCCACCCGGTTCCGCAGACGGATGGCGATGAAGCCCTGCTGGTTCAGCTCCGTAATGGTGCCGGTGATGCCAATGCGATAAAAGCTGTCGGGGGTGACCTGGTCCATGCTCAAGGGCTCTTTCGCAGCGAGAAGCACCACTTTCCCGTCCTTAACGGGCTCTTTCCCTGTCAGGCTGCGATAGTAGTCTGCCTTGAAATAGACGGTGGCATCCGGCAGGACAATGGTATTATAGATAGGCAATACAGACATATTCTTCTCCTCCGTTTCGGAAATGCTGGCACTCTTTGGGTGAGAGTGCTAATGCATCCGCAGAAAAAAGACCCCAAAGAGGGGCATTTCCGCTCATAATAATTATTTGTGCTCATCATAGCCGATGGTTCGGGACTTGTCAATGGCCTTAATATATTGTTTACAATTTATATTTTTCCGCTTTTCGGATATGAGGGGCGGTGGAGATTGCATTTTCCCACGATGAGGGTTACAATAATAAAAAACGGACAAGCTGTCATCATGTAAAGGATGCAATCCTTATGACACTGAAGGAACTGGAAATCGGAAAAACCGCCGAAATCACCAAAGTGGGCGGGACCGGGGCGCTCCGCCAGCATTTTCTGGACATGGGCGTTCTCCCCGGAACAGAGGTCACGGTGGTAAAATATGCCCCCATGGGGGACCCGGTGGAGCTGCTGCTCCATGGGTATAAGCTCACCCTGCGTCTGGCGGACGCCGCGCAGATTGAGGTGCGTCCCGTTGCTTCTGCCGGCGTGCGAAAAGCAGAGCGTCGGCCGGCTCCGCCCACCCTGCATCCCGGCCTGGGCGAGGGGGGAAAGTATCATCCGAAGGGAAGCGGTGACCCGCTGCCGGAGGGAACGCAGCTTACCTTTGCCCTGGTGGGCAACCAGAACTGCGGAAAAACGACGCTCTTCAATCAGCTTACCGGCTCCAACCAGCACGTGGGGAACTTCCCCGGCGTCACGGTGGACCGGAAGGACGGGCACATCAAGCACCACCCGGATACCCTGGTGACGGATCTGCCAGGTATCTACTCCATGTCCCCCTATTCCAACGAGGAGATTGTCTCCCGCAATTTTGTGCTGAGCGACCATCCCAGGGCGGTCATCAATATCGTGGATGCCACCAACATCCAGCGAAACTTCTATCTCACCATGCAGCTGCTGGAGATGGATGTCCCCATGGTGGTGGCTCTGAACATGATGGACGAGGTGGCCGCCAACGGGGGCAGTATTGACATCAACGCCATGGAGGCCGCGCTGGGTGTGCCCGTCATTGCCATCTCAGCGGCAAAGAACCAGGGCATCGACGAATTGGTGGACCACGCCATTCATATCGCCAGGTTCCAGGAGCGGCCCCTCCGGCAGGATTTCTGCGATGAGAGCGACCGGGGCGGGGCTGTCCACCGCTGCCTGCACGGCGTGAGCCATCTCATCGAGGACCATGCCCGGGCCGCAGGGCTGCCGCTGCGCTTCGCCGTCAGCAAGCTGATCGAGGGGGACAAGCTCATCGAAAAACAGCTGAAGCTGGACCGGAACGAGGCGGAGACGGTGGAGCACATCATCCTCCAGATGGAGAAAGAATGCGGGCTGGACCGCAGCGCCGCCATCGCGGACATGCGCTTTGCCTTTATCCGGCGGGTCTGTGCGGACTCCGTCATCCAGCCTGGGGAGAGCCTGGAGCGAAAGCGCAGCGAGAAGCTGGACCGTCTCTTTACCGGGAAGTACGCCGCCATACCGCTCTTCATCCTCATAATGGGACTGGTATTCTGGCTCACCTTCAATGTCATCGGCGCTTTCTTCCAGAATCTGCTGGAGCTGGGCATCACCGCCCTGTCGGACGCGGTGGACGCAGCCCTGACGGCGGCAAATGTCAGCGAGGTGCTCCATAGTCTCGTCATCGACGGCATCTTTACCGGGGTGGGCAGCGTGCTCAGCTTTCTCCCCATCATCGTGACGCTGTTTTTCTTTCTCTCCCTTCTGGAGGACAGCGGCTATATCGCCCGTGTCGCCTTTGTGATGGACAAGCTGCTGCGGCACATCGGCCTCTCCGGGCGGAGCATCGTGCCCCTGCTCATCGGTTTCGGCTGTACGGTTCCGGCGGTCATGGCCACCCGCACCCTGCCCAGTGAGCGGGACCGGAAAATGACCATTCTGCTGACCCCGTTCATGAGCTGCTCGGCCAAGGTGCCCATCTACGCCTTCTTTGTCAGCGCATTTTTCCCGGGAAAAGGCGGTCCGATTATGATTGGCCTCTATTTCGGAGGCATCCTCATCGGCATCCTCGCGGCGCTGCTCTATAAGGGCACCCTTTTCCGGGGAGACGCCGTACCCTTCGTCATGGAGCTGCCGGACTACCGGCTGCCGGGGGTGAAGAACGTCCTCCACCTCCTGTGGGATAAGGCCAAGGACTTTTTGCAGCGGGCTTTCTCCATCATTTTGATTGCCACCATCGTCATTTGGTTTCTCCAGAGCTTTGACCCGGGCTTCCACATCGTTGCGGATTCGGAAAACAGCATCCTTGCCTCCGTTTCCGGGTGGCTGGTTCCCCTCATGACCCCCATCGGCCTGGGGGATTGGCGCATCTGCACCTCCCTGATCTCCGGCTTCATCGCCAAGGAGAGCGTGGTCTCCACCATCGAGGTGCTCTTCGGCGGCGGTGTGGAGAGCGCCATGTCCACCCTCTCCGCAGCCTGCCTCCTGTCCTTCTCCCTGCTCTACACCCCCTGCGTGGCGGCGGTGGCCTCCGTCCGCCGGGAAATGGGGCGGTGGTGGGCAATCGGAATTGTGCTGTGGCAGTGCGTTCTGGCCTGGGTGGTGACCTGCGTCGTCCACCTCATCGGAATGATTATCTGAGGGAGCCGTGATATGAACCTTTCGGATATAATCGTCCTTCTCATCATCTTTGCCCTCGTTGCCTTGGCTGTGCTTCTGCTCCGCCGGGGAAGGAAAAAGGGGAGAGGGTGTTGCGGAGAATGCTCCTCCTGCTCCGGCTGCGACCGGGCCGAAAAGAAATAAAAAACATTCAGCCGCCTGCATCTTGCAGGCGGCTGAATCCGTTAGCGCTGGAATATCTTTTTGTACAGATCCTCGCCGAAGGCAGTCTCCAGGGGCTCACCGGGCTGTATCTGGAAGGTACGGGACCCATCCTCCAGCCGCTGTGCCCGGAGATACTGGACGTCATCCCTGCCCTGGAAGGCGATGGCATAGGCGTGGAGATGGGTGACGGAGAAGACCTCCACTCCGTATTTCACCAGGACCTCCGTGATCTGCCGCCCGATCTCGCTGCCCTCCCGCTCGTTGGTGGAGGAGAAGGCCTCGTTGAAGAGCAGCAGGTCGCCGCCGCGGATATAGTTGGCGATTCTGCCCATGCGGTCCAGCTCCTCGTCCAGCTTGCCGCTGGTCATCCACCGGTCCTCCTCCTTCTTGAAGTGGGAGAAGACCGCCTTGCGGAGCGGCGCGGTGAAGCGGCGGGCGCCCACAGGCATGCCGCACTGGGCCATGAGCTGGGCTTGGCCGAAGCTGCGCAGGAAGGTGGATTTGCCGCCCTGGTTGGCGCCGGTGACGAGGTAGAGCTTCTTGTGCTCGCTGACCAGGGAGTTGGAGGTCACGGCGCATTTCTTCAGCATCACCAGGGAGACATCGTACATCTCCTCCCAAAGCCGCCCGGTGCCGTCGGCGGGGGTGAGGGTAGGAATGCTGGTGGGCATTCCCGCCGCCTTCATCTGGTCCATAAAATTCAGGCACCCCACGTAGAAGGCCAGCTCTGTGCGGAGAAGGTCGAAGAAGGAGGCCAGGTGCTCGGCAGCCTGGGCCAGAGCGTTGGTGACCTCGTTGATGGCCCGATCCTGGCGGGCGGTCATGTCCTCGGAACCCGGATCGTCGTTTTTTCCCAGGTTGTAGGACTGGCCCTTCAGGAAATCCAGGTTCAGCAGCTTCTTCTGCCGCCGCTGGAGGACGTAGTCCGTGCCCTGGAGGTAGCTGCCCAGCCTTGCGCTGACCAGGAAGCCGTCCCGGTTGGAGAGCTCCGTGAGCTGGTTCTTTACCTTTTCAATATAGCTGTCGGGCAGTTCCTCCCGCAGCATCCGGAACAGGTGGAGGAAGCCGACGGAATGGAAGCCGGCCTCGTTCTCCTCCGCCAGCTTCCGCAGCTTCACCAGGGTCTCAGTGAAGTTGATAAGGTATTCGATGGCGCCGGAGAAGGTGGTGGAGAGATAGTAGTTGGTCATCCAGTGGGTGGTGGTCTTGCGGCGGTTCTCTGCCTCCAGGCAGAGGTCATAGAGAGCACGGACCACCTCCGGGTGGGCGATGGCGTCCTTCAGCACCTCATGACGGTAGTCGATGAGCTCCAGCGACTGCAGGGGGGCAAAGATGGCCGTCATGCAGGAAACGCGCATGGCCTTATCGCCGCCGGAGATGGAATCCAGAATGACGTTCAGCTCCAGGTCGGATTTCAGGGAATCCTTGCATAGGGTGAGCAGGTTCTCCGGGGCGGGAGCCCCTTCGGGCAGCATCAGATGGACATTCATGCCTGGAGCCTCCTTTCCAGCTGTTCGTAAGTCAGCCCGTGGCGGGCGGCGATCTGCATGGCATAGGCCATGCCGTCGGGCTTCTTTCGAATGATCCGGAAGGTCCGCCGGTGCTTATCATCGTCGGAGACGGTGGTCACCATGCTGACGGTCTGGGGAACGTACTCCGACAGCTCCTCCAGGAAGGTGACCACAATGGCGGGGGCACCCTTGGAGACCAGGTCGTCAATCATGTGCCGGCCCAGGATCAGCGCGTCCTGCATGGTGGTGGAGGCGAAGATCTCATTGATGACCACTACGGTCCTGGGCGTGGCGGCATCCAGCAGCTGCTTCAGGCGAACAAGATCGTCCTGGAGCTTGCCGCTGAGGTTCTGCAGATCCTCCTCCCGCTCAAAGTGGGTCAGGATCTGGTCGCAGAGGAAGATTTCCGCCTCCCGGCCCGGGACCTTGACGCCCAGCGCGGAGAGGTAGTGGATCTGACCGAAGGAGCGGGCGAAGGTGGTCTTGCCGCCCTGGTTCGGGCCGGAGAGGACAATGATCTGCTCCGGGGAAGTGAGGGAGAAGCCGTTGGTGACGATCTTCCCCTCAGTCCGAAGGGCAAGAGCCAGGTCAAAGCAGTCCTCCGCCTTCAGCGTGTCCACCTTCTCGTGGATGCCGGGATAGCAGAAGGGGAGACCCTGCTGCTTCAGCGGCTCAATGAAGTCCAGCCAGCTGAAATAGAACTGGATCTCCTGGGCGAAGCGCAGGATGGTATCGTCGTCAAAGTGAAGATTTGTCCGGCAGAACTCGCTGAGATCCTGGAACTCTTTGGGATAGAGCTTTGCGACCATGTTGAGGATCTCATTCTCCAGGAGCTCGGACTTGGGATTCTCGTTCATTTTCCGCCGATAGTCCAGCACGTCGCCCTGGCGGAAACGGGCGAAAAGCTCGGCGATCTGGTCCACGTAGCTGTCCTGTTCCTCGTAGGGCATGACCCGGAGCTGGTTGTTGCTCCGTTTCAGGAACAGGCAGTAGCGAGCTTTGTCAAAGCTCTCCCGCAGACGCGCCGCCCATTCCTGCATGTGAACGAACTGTTCGGAGGAGCAGTACGCCGACACGTAATCGGCGAATCTCCGTAGTCCCTCCGAACGGAGGTTCATGTGCTGGAAGCCCTGGGAGAGCCCGATGACGACTCCGGAAAAGATGGTGGCGTTTTCCAGAAAATGACCCATATCCAGGTACTTTCCGCCGAACTTGCCGTTTACCATGAGCTTTGCGCGCAGCCCGTCCATGAACATGCGCATGAAGGAGATCTGCCCCACCATGCCTTGAATGGCAAAGCGGACGCCGGGCTCCTCCAGCTCGCGCATGACCTCCTGACGGTAGCGGATCACCGCCGGATCGCTGAGGGGAGTGTAGAAATACTCCTCCAGGTGAAACAGCTCCTTCTCCTGCATCGCCCGCTTCATGATCTGATCCAGGTTCAAATCCCGGAAGGAATCCGTCATTTCCTTCCGGCGGGGCAGGAGTGAGCTTTCCTCTGTGGGAAACAGTACGCTGTAGAACATTGTTTCCTCCTTTCGGGAAGATATCTATATTTTCCTTTTGCTCACGAAACAAGAAGATCCCGCTTCTTCCACCGCCCGGTGAAGTAGTAGAATAGGCAGATGACGCCGATGACATTTCCGGCGATGGCGCCTCCCAGCCAGTAGCCCTCGATGCCCATCTGCATGACCTCGCCGAAGAGGAGGGAGAAGCCGATGCGGGCCACGATTCCGTCGGCGACGCTGGCGATAAAGCTGAAGGAAGCGTAGCCGATGCCGTTGAGGAGGGCGAAGCTCGCCGCACGGGTGGCAAAGCCGATGAGAGAGATGGCGCAGTAAATGGCGTAGCGATGGGAGAGGGCGAGCACCTCCGGGTCCCGGTCAAAAATGGAGAAGATCTGCTCCGGGAAGATGAGCACCAGCACCCCCAAAACCACGCAGAATACCATGCTGAAGCCCAGGATGCACCCCAGGGTCACGCTCACCCGCTGATACTTCCGGGCGGCGAAGTTCTGGGCCACCACGGAGTTGCCCGCAGTCTGCAAGGCGTTGGTGCAGATGGTGGCGATAAGAGTCAGCTTGTTGCCGACGGCGGTGGTGGCGGCGGCAATGAGCCCCAGGTTGTTGACGCAGGCGTTGATAAAAATCATGGAACCGGAAATGGCTACCGATTGCACAGCGATGGGGAGACCCAGCTTCACGATGGGCTTCAGCTCCCGCCGGTCAATGGCGAAGCTGCGGAGCTTGAAATCAAAACCGAAGGCCTCCTTGCGGCGGTAGAGGAAGATGACGGAGATGATGAAGGAGACCGTCTGGCTGATGACGGTTGCCAGAGCGGCGCCGAAGCAGGCCATGCCGAACACGCCCACAAAGAGCAGGTCCAGGACAATGTTGAGCACCGCGGCGATGGCGATGAAGACAAAGGGATGCTTGCTGTCCCCCATGCCCCGGAGGATGGAGCTGATCATGTTGTAGCCGAAGACGGGTATCATGCCGCAGAAGTAGGTCATGGCATAGTCGTGGGCGTAATCCATGGCCGCTTCCGGAATGTTCACGAATTGGAGGGACCAGTCGCAGATGATGAGGGAGAAGATCGTGAAGGCAGCGGCGAGAGCAAAGCTGAAGGTGAACAGCGTGCCGATGGTCCGATTCAGCCGGTCCCGGTTGCCCGCGCCGATGTGCTGGGAGATGAGAATCTGCCCAGCGGAGGCGAAGCCCATGGAGACGAAAAGGAAGAGCGTCGCAAGCTCGCCGGCGTTGGAGGCGGCGGTGAGACCCGCAGAGCCGACAAACTGGCCCACGATAACCATGTCCGCCAGGTTATAGACCTGCTGCAGAAGATTTGCGAGAATAAAAGGAACAGAAAACACCAGAAGCTGACGCACCGGGTTACCGGTGGTCAGATCATGAATGAGAGATTCCTGTTTTGTATTTGCCTGTTTCAAATAAGGTTCCTCCTGAGGAAACTGCGCTATGTTTTGCTCTCGGAGCTCTCCAGCTCCTGCCTCAGCTCCTCCAGCAGCGCCCGGTCCGTCTTGTCCGGCTCAAAGCGCTCCAGCATGTCCGGCCTGCGAAGCAGGGTGCGGCGCAGAGCTTCCTTCCGCTGCCAGCGGGCGATGGCCCCGTGGTTGCCGGACAGAAGAACGGGTGGCACGTGCATCTCGTGCCAGTTTTCGGGGCGGGAGTACTGGGGATATTCCAGCAGCCCGCTGTAATGGCTCTCATCCCTGAAACAGCTGGCATCCGCCAGCACGCCCGGGACGAGGCGGCAGACCGCATCCGCGATGGTCATGGCCGGGAGCTCACCGCCGGTGAGGACAAAATCCCCGACGCTGATTTCCTCGTCCACACACTCGTCGATGAAACGCTGGTCTATGCCCTCATAGTGGCCGCAGACCAGAATGAAGCGGTCATACATATCCTTCAACCGGTTAGCATCCTCCTGGGTGAAGGTTTTGCCCGCAGCGGAGAGGTAGATGGTGTGCAGGCGCTGTCCTGCTTCGCGGCATACATCCGCCCAGCAGTCATACAGGGGCTGTACCTGCATGAGCATTCCCTGACCGCCGCCATAGGGGTAATCATCCACCTGCATCTGGCGGTTCTTGGTATAGTCCCGAATCTGGTGGGGCTCAATTTTGATGATGTCGTTCCTCTGCGCCCGCCCCAGGATGCTCTCGCCCATGACGGCACGGATGGAATCGGGGAAGAGGGTGAGGATATCGATGTGCATGGCGACCATCTACATGCCCTCCAACAGATGTACCACCAAGTGCCCCTTGGACGGGTCCAGTGAGCGGAAAAAACCGCCGTTCTCGGGAATGAGGTGCTCCTCCTTGCCGCGGACGAGAAAGACCCGCCCGGCAGGGTAGTCCAGCACATCCTCCAGAACGCCCACCTCCTCCCCCTCCTCGGTGAGTACGGGGAGGCCCAGCATATCCTGAATGAAGAAGCTGCCCTCCGGGAGGGGGAGCTCCTCCCGCTCGGCAGAGACCACGCGGTTTTTGAGCCCCATGGCAGCCTCCACGCTGTCGATACTCCGGAGCTTCAGGATGAGAAAGCGACCGTGCACGCGGCACTGCTCGACTTCCAGGGCTCTGTCCTCCAGATGCAGGGCTTTCAGCTTTTTCAGCTGTTCCGGCGAGTCAGCCCAGGGCTCGACCTTGACTTCTCCCCGCACCCCGTGGGTATTGATAATCCTGCCGATTTCCAGATACGGACTGTTTGACATTGGCTGACTCCTCGCTCTGAAAATTGCCGGAGAAACCCACTCTCCGGCAATTCACAGCATTTGTGCTCAGTCCACGATGTCCACGCTCACGCGCTCATCGCGGCGCTGGGCGAGAGACTTGACGAGAACCCGAATCTCCTTGGCGATGCGGCCCTGCCGACCGATTACCTTTCCCATGTCGCCATCGGCGACCCGGAGTTCCAGAACAGTCCCGCCATCCTCCTCGCGCTCCGTGACGGTCACCTCATCCGGGTGATCCACCAGGTTCTGCGCGATATACAGTAAGAGCTCTTTCATTGAGAAAATGTCCTTTCGGGGTCGTGGGAATTCAGATGACGCCGGCCTTCTTGAGCAGGGTCTTGACGGTATCGGTGGGCTGCGCGCCCTTGCTGATCCAGTCCTTTGCGCGGTCAGCGTCCACCTTCACCTCGCTGGGCTCGACCAGGGGATTGTAGGTGCCGATTTCCTCGATAAAACGGCCGTCCCGGGGGAAATGAGAATCCGCGACAACAATGCGGTAGTAGGGGGCCTTCTTGGCGCCCATTCTGCGAAGTCTGATTTTTACCATGATTTCCACCTCAAACAGTATTGAATATATGGAAAAGTCAATGACTGACTTTTGCCGACCTTTGAATATCAGAAGCCGAAGAGCCCTTTTTTGGGCTTTTTGCTGTTCATGAGCCGCTTCATGTTTTTGCCGCTGAACTGCTTGGTCAGGGCCTGCATCTGCTCAAACTGCTTCAGCAGCCGGTTCACATCCACCACCTGGGTGCCGCTGCCCCTGGCAATGCGCTTCTTCCGGGAGCTGTTCAGCAGGGAGGGGTTGTCCCGTTCCTCCGGGGTCATGGAGAGGAGAATGGCCTCCGTGCGGCTGAGGGCTTTTTCGTCCACGGTGGCGCCGGCCAGCGCCTTGGAGTCCATCCCGGGTATCATTCCGGCGATGTCCCCCAGATTGCCCATGCTCTTCAGCTGCACAAGCTGCTCATAGAAATCGGAGAGCGTGAAGCGGTTCTTCATCAGCTTCTCCGCCATCTCCTGGGCCTTCTTTTCGTCGAAGGACTGCTCCGCCTTCTCAATGAGCGTGAGTATATCCCCCATGCCCAGGATGCGGGAGGCCATGCGGTCGGGGTGGAAGGGCTCGATGCCATCCAGCTTCTCGCCGATGCCGGCATACTTGATGGGCTTTCCCGTTACCGCCCGGACGCTGAGGGCGGCGCCGCCGCGGGCATCGCCGTCCAGCTTGGTGAGGAACACACTGTCGATGCCCAGCGCATCGTCAAAGGCCTTGGCCGCGTTCACCGCGTCCTGGCCGGTCATGGCGTCCACCACCAGCATGATCTCGTGGGGCTGTACCTCTGCCTTGATGTTCTGGAGCTCCTCCATAAGGGCCTCGTCGATGTGGAGGCGACCGGCGGTGTCCAGCAGCACCACGTCGTTGCCGTTTTTCCCGGCGTGGGCGATGGCTGCTTTGGCGATGCGCACCGGGTTCTCCGTTCCCATCTGGAACACCGGAACATCCACCTGCCGGCCCACAGTGATGAGCTGGTCAATGGCGGCGGGGCGGTAGATATCGCAGGCGACGAGGAGCGGACGCTTGCCGTTCTTTTTCAGCAGAGCGGCCAGCTTTGCGCCGTTGGTGGTCTTGCCGGCGCCCTGAAGACCCACCAGCATGATGACCGTGGGGGGCTTGGAGGCCATATTAATCTTGGCGTTTTCCTTGCCCATGGTCTCCGTGAGCTCTTCGTTCACAATTTTGATGACCATCTGGGCGGGGGTCAGGCTTTCCAGCACATCCTGCCCCAGGGCGCGCTGGCTCACCCTGGCGATGAAATCCTTGACCACCTTATAGCTCACGTCGGCTTCCAGGAGGGCCATGCGCACATCCCGCATGGCGTCCTTGACGTCGCTTTCCGTGAGGCGGCCCTTGCTGCGGAGCCGCTTGAAGGTTGCCGAAAGTTTTTCGGATAAGCTCTCAAATGCCATAATCTAAACCTGCCGTCAGCGTTTCATCTCTGCCAGATACTGCCGCAGCTCCAAGCAGAGTCCTTTCATTTCCTCACTGTGCAGCTTCTCATTCAGGGCTTCCAGCTTCTCCGCGACACCCTCTGCCGCGGCAACCTCGCGCATGAGCCTGGTGTGGCGGGAGACGAGGCCGGTTTTTTCCTCGGTATGGGTGAGCGCCGCCTCCGCCCGGAGGAGAGAGTCACGCACGGATTGGCGGCTGATGCCGTCCAGCTCCGCAATCTCTCCGAGGGAGAGGTTTTCGTTGTAATAGAGCTCGGCATACTGCCGCTGCTTCTCTGTCAGCAGCTCTCCGTAAAAGTCCAGCAGGAGGGAAAGGTACACCGCTTTTTCCACGCTCACCCTCCTCGAAAGACCTGTAAAGTGGTTTGCCCTTACAGGCGAGCATTGTAAACGATGAAGGGCTTCTTGTCAAGCCTTTTTTGCGGGTATATTGCCGCAGGGAAGAGGAAACCTAAACCCATGATGAAAAAGAACGCAATCGAACTGTCCGTATCGATGGAAAAGCTCCCGAACTACGGGGAAAACACCGCCGCCGAGCTCCGTATCGAAGGCCGGTGCGGGGGAAGGGCCGCGGCGAGAATCCTCCGGGATAAGGAGCGGGCGCTGGAGCAGGCCCTGAGAGAGGAGAAGATCCAGGACGCCTCCGCGAGGGAGTGGATCCGGGATAACCTTCATGTCCTCCGCCGGGATACCTACGGCGTCATCATGGCTCTGAGGCGTGCCAGAGAAATGAGAAAAACGAAAAGCGGCCTCCCCCTCATCTTCCATGCAGCGAAAGCCCTGGTAAGGTCCGGCAGCGGGGAAGTGGGTGAGGAGCGTCTGTGCGCCTTCTTGGAGGGGTTTCAGCGCAAAACTCCGCTGGAGGAGCGAGAGCTCAGCCTGCTGTCCGAAGCCCTGCGCTGGGCCCTGATTGGGGAGCTGCAGGCCGAGCCCCGGTACGCCGAAGCCGTTTTTCGCTCCCTCCGCTGGCTGCAGGAGGGCAGCTTTTCCCTTCTTACGGAGCAGCTCAGCGCCATGGACGCCATCCTCAGGCAGGACCCCGTCGGCATCTACCCGAAAATGGACGAGGAGAGCCGCTGGGACTATCGCCGCAGGCTGGCGGCCCTGGCGCATGCCCATGGCCTGGAGGAGGTCCCGGCGGCGTGGGAAGTGCTGGAGCGGGCAAAGGCCGAGGACTGCCATGTGGGGGAACTTATCTATTCCCGTCCCCTGGGCCGCCCGGGGAGAAAGAAGCCCTATGCGGCTTATCTCGCAGTCCATATTCTCCTTCCGCTGGCGCTGGCCCTGGCACTGGGATTTTTCACTGCTTCCCCCGCTGCCTTTTTCCTCGCGCTCCTCCCGCTGCGTGACGGAACCAAAAACCTCACCGACCGCATTCTGACCCGCTGTATCCGCCCCCGCCGCCTGCCCAGGCTGGACTATTCCGGCGGCATACCGGCGGAGAGTCGGACCCTTGCCGTCTCCGCACTGCTTCTCACGGACCCGGAGCAGGCGGCTAAGGCGGCACAGAAGCTGGAGCTGTATCGTCTTGCCAACCGGGAAGCGGGGGAAAACCTCCTTTTCGGGCTTTTGGCGGATCTTCCTGAGGGCGGCGAGGCGGAGGACAGGGGGGATGAGGAAATCCTTCGCGCCGCCGCATCTGCCCTGGAGAAGCTGAACCGGAAATATGGCGGCGGCTTCTGCCTGCTCACCCGGCCCAGAGCTTACAGCGAGCGAGATAAGATCTGGCGGCCGAGAGAGCGAAAGCGCGGCGCAATCATGGATTTGACCGCCCTCCTGCGGGGCGAGGACAGCCCGCTTGTCCTTGCCTCAGGGGACAAGAACTGCATCGGAAACATCCGCTTCCTCATCGTGCTGGACGGGGATACGTCTCTGAACCTGGGGGCAGCCGCCCGCCTGGCAGGGACCCTGGCCCATCCGCTGCAGACCCCCGTCGCTGACCCTGCCTCCGGGCGTGTCCGGAAGGGATATGCCATCCTGCAGCCGAAGGTGAGCGTCTCCCTCCGGGACGCCGAGCGGTCGGACTTTGCCCGCATTTTTGCCGGGCAGGGCGGACTGGACCCCTATGGGAGCCTGAACAGCGATGTCTACCAGGATGTTTTCGGAGAGGGGAGCTATTCCGGGAAGGGAATACTGGATTTGGACGCCTTCCACAGCTGCCTGAAGGGCCGCTTTCCCCCGGAGACCCTTCTCTCCCACGACCTCATCGAGGGCTCTTATGTGGGCTGCGCCTACCTCAGCGACATCACGCTTACCGACGGTTTCCCCGCCAGCCTTCTTTCCTATTTTGAGCGGCAGCACCGCTGGGTCCGGGGAGACTGGCAGACCCTTCCCTGGCTGTTCTCCCGGGTAAAGAACGAGGCAGGGCACCGGGAGCGGAATCCCCTGTCCCCCCTGGCAAAATGGAAGATACTGGATAACCTTTGCCGCAGTCTGACGCCGGTGGCGGAGCTGCTCACCCTGCTCCTTTGGGGCTTCTTCCCCTCATGGCGGACGCTTGCGGTTCTTGGGGCGGTGCTGGGCTGTCTGATGGTGCGCATCGTCTTTTCCGCGTCGGTCTCCCTGCACCCCACCCGGCGCTATCGGGCCAGGGTGCTTTCTGCGGCACGCAGCGACTTCCGCCAGTTCCTCTGGCTGCTGCTTCTGCTGCCCTTCCGGGCCTGGGTCCAGGGCAGCGCGGCTGTCCTCGCCCTGTTCCGCAGTTTTATCTCCCATCGGAAGCTCCTGAACTGGGTCACCGCCTCGGAGGGGGACCGCCGCGCCCAGGGGGGCCTCCGGCTCTGGTGCCGGAGAATGAGGGCCTGCTTTGCGCTGGGCCTTCTTGCCCTTTTCGCTCCGGCCATCCCACTGCGGGCGCTGGGGCTGCTCTGGCTGGTCACCCCCTTTCTCAGCCGGGCCATCAGCCAGCCAAAGGGGGAGGGCAGACCGCTGCGGGAGGGTGACCGCCTTTTCCTCACCCACTGTGCGGGAGAGATTTTTCGCTATTTCGAGGAGCTGGTTACCCCGGAGCGGCATTTTCTCCCGCCGGACAATTTGCAGGAGACACCGCGGCGGATTGTTGCGGAGAGGACAAGCCCCACCAATATCGGCCTTTATCTGCTGTCCTGCCTGGCAGCCGCCGACCTGGGCCTGCGGGAGAAAAGCGCCATGTGGCGCAGGGTGGAGCAGACCGTCTCTGCCCTTGAAAAGCTCCCCAAATGCCGGGGTCATCTGTATAACTGGTATGACGTTCGCTCCGGGGAGCCCCTGCAGCCTCCCTTCATCTCCACCGTGGACAGCGGAAATCTGCTGGCCTGCCTGGCGGTAATCGTCGCAGCGGCGGAGGAGGACGGGGAGGAGGCGCTGGCGCGTGCCATCCGCGCCCTCATGGCCGAGATGCCCCTGGACTTTCTCTATGACGCCCGGAAGGGCCTCCTGCGCATTGGCTGGGACGGAGAAAAGGATGTGCCGGCAGGGGGCTGGTATGATCTGCTGGAGAGCGAAGCGCGGCTCGCCAGCTACCTCGCTGTGGCCAGAGGCGAGGCACCGGGGAAGCACTGGCGCCGCCTGGGCCGCGTTCTTGCGGATGAAGGGGGAATGAGCGGTCTGGCCTCCTGGACGGGGACCATGTTCGAATACCTGCTGCCCGCCATCTTCCTGCCCAGCCCACAGGGCTCCCTCTTGGCGGAAAGTCAGGAATTCTGCCTCCATCTCCAGCGGAGGACGGCCCCCGGCGGTGTCTGGGGAATGTCGGAGAGCGCATTCGGGGAGATGGACGCGGCGGAGAATTATGCCTATAAGGCCCACGGCGTGCAGGGCCTCGCCCTTCGTCCGGGCATGGACCGGGAGGCGGTGGTAAGTCCTTATGCCACCTTCCTCGCCCTTGCGGAGGTGCCCCGGGCCGCGATGAAAAACCTTTACCGTCTGCGGAGACTGGGGGCTGAGGGTACCTTCGGCTTTTATGAGGCACTGGATTTTACCCCCGGCCGGGTGGAGGAGGGAGAGCATGAGACCGTGCGCTGCTTTATGTCCCACCACCTGGGGATGAGCATGGCAGCCATCGACAACTGTCTGCGGGAGGGGATTCTCCAAAAGCGGTTTCTCCGTGAGCCCGCCCTCATGGCCTGTCGGGAGCTGCTGGAGGAGCGGACCCCCGTGGGAGAGCGCATCCGCCCGGTGAAGGATTACAGGGCGGATGAGAAGCCTCCCCACAGCGCTGTGTCCGGAACGCTGCTGCGTACCACGGGCATCGACCGGCTCTGCCCGGCCCTCCGCCCCCTGTGCGGAGGGAGGGGTTCCCTGATTCTCAGTGAAACGGGCCAGTGCCGTGGAACTGTGTCCCTCTCCGGAGGGGAAGTCGTGACGCCCTACCGGGAACTGTGCTTTTTCGCCGATCTGCCGGAAGGTCTGGTCTCCCTCCAGAGTTACCCGGATCACGCGCCGGGGGACTATTCCAGCGCCTGGGACGGAACAAGGTTTACCCAGAGCCTGAGGACAGCGGACTGGGATTTTGAGATTCAAACAACCCTTCCTCCCGCCGGCGGCGAACTCCGAAGGATATGCATTTCCAATAATTCCCGGAGCCGGGGGAACCTGACCCTGGTCATCTACCTGGAGCCCGTGCTCTGCCCGGCCAGGGACTATGACGCGCATCCCGCGTTCCACCGCCTCTGCCTGGAGAGCGAAGAGAGGGAGGGCGTTCTTCTCTTCTCCCACCGGGATGGGGGGAGCGTACCGCCCTGTTCTCTCGCCGTGGCTGCAAGCGAGCGGTTCACCGCCGAGACGGACAAGGCCCTGGCCCTGGGTCGGGGAGGTCTGCGAGGGCTTCCTGCAGCCATGAGAAACCCCGCCACCGGCGTCCGGGCAGCGGGGGAGCCCTGCGCCCTTCTCCGCATCAGTCTCAGCGTCCGCGCCGGGGAGAACAAGACGGTCGTGCTGGCCTTCGCCTGTGAAGAAGAAAAGACGATTGCCCTTGCCTCGGCCAAAGCACTCCTGAGAACCCGGGAGGAGAGCAGCGCCCCATTCCGGCGGGCGATGAGCAAGCTGGAGGACCGCGCCAGCGCGGAGGAAGCCGTGGCCTTCCTGACGCCGCTCCTGGTGAATACGGCGGAGAAGCGGGTGCGAAGGCCGGACCCGGCGGACAGGAGCATATTCTGGCGCTTTGGCATCTCCGGGGATCTGCCGGTGGCCGCAGCGGGAGCGGAGGAGGCGGAAAAGATGCTCACCGTCTGGGCCTTTCTCTGGGCGATGGGCGTCCCCTATGACCTGGCGATCCACACCGGGGATGAGGGCGTCTACGGCCGCCCGGCGGTGGCGGCGCTTCGCACCCTTGCCGCCCGTCTTGGGGTCTCGGGGCAGGAGAACAAGCCCGGCGGCTTCCACCTGGTGGGCGGCAGTCGGGAGGAGCTGGCTGCGCTCCGGGAGCTGGCCGATGCCCGGGAAGAAGACCGGGCGGCGAGGCGGCCCTCGGTGCGCCGCACCCCGCCATTCTTCTTGCCCGCAGACGCGGTAACGGGGGCAGCTCGACAGGTGGAATACCTCGATTCCGGTGTCAGAGTCTCGACCCGGAAGGGCATCGGCCGCCGGGCCTGGAGCCATCTGCTCACGAACGGGAGCCTGGGCTGGATTGCCACAGACGGCGGCAGCAATTGCCTTTGGCTGGACAATGCACGGGAAAACCGGCTGACACACTGGGAAAACGACCCCTTGGCCATACACGGCCCGGAGACACTTTCCCTGCTGCATTCCGGGCGGGAGCTTTCCCTCTTTGCCGATGGCGACGAGCACGGGACGGAGGTCTTCTACGGATTCGGCTGGATTCGGTGGACACGCCGCCTGGGAGAGACAGAGACGGAGACCGTCGGCTTCATTTCCGTGAGGGAAAACCGCCGTTATCTGCTGCTGCGCATCCGCGGCGCCGGGGAAAACGACCGGATTCGGTATTCCCTGCGTGGTGAAAAGGAAGGAGTGCTCTCCGTTCAGTGGGACGGTACGCTTCTGTCAGAGTCGGTCGGGGAAGGGGGAGAGCACATCTATGATTTTGCCCCGTCGGAGACCCTCTGCATCGCGGTAGGTCCGGGAGCAAACGGGGAGATTTCCGTTTCGGAAGCAGCGGCAAGGCTGGAGGAAACCAGGGCCCGGTGGGAGGGGGCGGTCGGCGCCCTTCGCGTCAGCACGCCCAGCCCGGCGCTGGACCGCTATCTGAACGGCTGGGCGCTCTATCAGACCCTGGCCTGCCGGCTGCTGGGCCGCTCTTCCCTCTATCAGAGCGGGGGTGCATACGGCTTCCGCGATCAGCTGCAGGACGTCTGCTCCCTCATCGACGCTCTCCCGGACATCGCCCGGGAGCACATCCGTCGCTCGGCGGCCCATCAGTATCCGGAGGGGGACGTTATGCACTGGTGGCATCCCCGCCGGGAGGGGGACAAGGGCGTGCGCACCCGCTGCTCGGATGACCTTTTGTGGCTTCCCTATGCCTGTACCCTCTATGTGGAAAAAACCGGAGACGACGGCATGTGGGCATCGACAGCCCCGTGGCGCAGCTCCCCCGTCCTGAGAGAGGAGGAAAAGGACCGCTATGAGACGCCGGAGGTGGTGGGGGAGGATTCCCTGCTGACCCACTGTGAGCGGGCGCTGGAGCTGGTGGAGAAGCGGGGGACCGGGCCTCACGGCCTTCTGAAAATGGGGGCGGGGGACTGGAACGACGGCTTTGACCGGGTGGGGGGCGAAAGCGTCTGGCTCACCTGGTTTGCCGCCCTGGTCTTTGAGCGCTTCGGGAAGGCCGTGGGCCAGGAGCGCTGGCGCACTGCGGCCCGGACCCTGGGAAGGGCGGCAGAGGCCACCTGGAGGGACGGACAGTACCTCCGGGGCTACTACGCCGACGGAAGGCCCCTGGGCGCCTCCGGGGACGGGGAGTGCGCCCTGGATTCCATCGCCCAGAGCTTCGCCGTTCTCAGCGGCTTCGGGGACTCATCCCACAGCCATGCCGCGGTGGTAAAGGCCGCCGATCTGCTGCTGGATTCGGAAAACAGACTGGTAAAGCTTTTTTCGCCCCCCTTTGACGGGGCTTCGGACCCGGGCTATATCCGCGCCTATCTTCCCGGGGTGCGGGAAAACGGGGGGCAGTATACCCATGCGGCCCTGTGGCTGGCTGCGGCCTGCCTCCGCTGCGGGGAAACGGAGCGGGGCTGGCATCTCCTGGCTGCCCTGCTCCCTTCGGAGCGGGAGGAGAAAACCTATCAGACGGAGCCCTTTGTGCTCTCAGCCGACGTCTATGCCAATCCGGACATGATCGGCCGGGGCGGGTGGAGCTGGTATACCGGCGCCGCCGGCTGGTTTCTGCGCACGTCGGTGGAAGAGCTGCTGGGCGTCCGGGTGACCGGCGGCGTGCCGGAAGCGCATCCCAACCTGCCCGCTTCCTGGCCGGGCTTTACGCTTCGGCTCCGGGTTTCGGGGGCGGACTGGCACATCACCTGCGGGGAAAATGGAACAGAAGTAAAGAAAATATAAAAGAGGGCCGACCGTACTTGTTTTCATCCCCTGAAATGTGATATAAATAACTGTTATAAAAAGGAGAAAAACCGAGAGGGGGCAAAACATGGAAGAACGGGTCTATTCGCTGTTTCCCGGCGTGAACCTGACGACCCTGCGCACGGACCGCTTTCACAAAGGGTATTTCAGTGTCAATCTGCTCCGGGCGCTGAGCCGGGAAAATGCCACCCGGAACGCGCTGCTCATGTCCGTGCTCCGCCGGGGCACCCGGGCCCTGCCGGATATGGAAAAGCTCTCGGAGGCCATGGACCAGCTTTTCGGCGCTTCCGTGGAGCCCATGATGCGGCAGATGGGGGAGACCCTGTCCATCGGCTTCCAGGCCGTTTTCCCCGATGAACGCTTTCTTCCGGGGGATGAGGATATGCTTTCAAAGGTGATCTCCCTCACCGGGGAAATGCTGCTGGACCCTGCAACCCACGGAGGGCTGCTCAGGGATGAGTACGTGCGCTCCGAGGGGCAGAACCTCCATGACCGGGTGGAAGCGGAGATTAACAATAAGCGGGGCTATGCCATCGAGCGGATGCGGGAACTCATGTTCGCCGGGGAGCCTTACGGTGTTTATCCGCTGGGTGGGGCGGAGGAGGCATTGCGCATTCGCAATCAGGCCCTCACGAAATTCTATCGGGAGGTGCTTGCCGCCTCGCCGGTGGAGCTGTATTACTGCGGCAGTGCCCAAGGCGATCGGGTGGCCGAGCTTGTTCGCCGCGCCCTCCGGGACCTCCCGGGCGGGGGAGACCGCTCCCTGCCTGAGCAGGGGAAGGCCGCTGCCGGGAGCGAGATGCGGCATGTGACGGAGGAGATGGATGTGGAGCAGGGGAACCTGGTCATCGGCTTCCGCCGCCGCCGGTCCGGAGATGCGGCACACCCCACGCTGGCCGTCTTTAATGAGCTGTTCGGCGGCGGCCCCGCCTCCCGCCTGTTCCTGAACGTGCGGGAAAAGCGTTCTCTCTGCTACTATGCCGGCAGCAGCATTGACCGATATAAGGAGGTTATGCTTGTCTCTGCGGGCATCGGCTTTGACCGCCTGGAGGAGACGGAGGAGGCGATCTTTCAGGAGCTTAACGACCTCTCCGCCGGGAACATCGCCCCCGATGAGCTGGAAACGGCCCGAAAGGGCGTTGCCAACAGCTACCTCAGCGCCCAGGACAGCCCCGGGGCCATCTGTGCCTTCCGTATGGGCCAGGGCCTTCTGGGGGCGGGGGGCGACCTTCGGCAGTTCGCCGAGGCGGCGCTTCAGGTCACGGGCGAGGACGTGGCGCGAATTGCCGCAGAGTTTCAGCCGGAACTGAGCTATTTCCTGAGAAAGGGGGCACCGGAATGAACCTGAAGGACTATCCCGGCTGTGGTGTCCGCATGTGGGAGGGCACCACCGCTGCCGGTCTGCCGGTATTTGTGTTTCCCATGCCCGGCTATCAGACGAAGTATGCTTTCTTTGCCGCCAAGTATGGCGGCTGTGACCGGAGATTCCTGCTGGACGGGAATTGGACGGATACGCCCGCGGGTATCGCTCATTATCTGGAGCACAAGATGTTCGACATGCCGGGCTACAATGCCATGGAGAAGTTCTCCGCCCTGGGGGCGGACCCGAATGCCTATACCGCCAGCGGCATGACCGGGTATCTTTTCAGCTGCACGGAGAGATTCGACGAGTGCCTGGAGGAGCTGCTGCGCTATGTGACCACCCCTTACTATACAGCGGAGAGCGTTGCCAAGGAGCAGGGCATCATCGGCCAGGAGATTCGCATGGGGGAGGATGACCCCTTCCGCCGGGTCCATCAGAACCTGATGAAGGCCCTGTACCGCAGCCACCCGGTCCGGGTCTCCATCGCCGGAACTGTGGAGTCCATCGCGGAGATCACCCCGGAAACCCTCTATGATTGCCACCGCATGTTCTATACCCCCTCCAACATGGTGCTCTGCTGCGCCGGGGATATCGAGCCGGAGCGGGTTATGGAGCTGGCGGAGCAGCTGGTCCCCGCGGGAAAGGAAGCGCCGGAACGGGATTATGGCGAGGAGGAGAGCCTCAGCCCCGAAAAGGTGCGCGCGGAGGAGAAGATGCCGGTGTCCATGCCCATCTTTGAGCTGGGGGCAAAGCTCGCCTGGAATGCGGATGGCAAGGAGTGGGCCCGGCAGATGATTCTTGCCGACCTGGGCTGTGATCTGCTGCTGGGGAAGGGCTCTCCCCTCTATTCCGAGATGTACGATTCCGGCCTCATCAACCAGAGCTTTTCCGCAGGTGTATACGATTTTCCCCGGGGCGGCATCTTTTATGCCGATGGCCGCTGCGCCGACCCCATGGCCGTTCTGGGCAGGATTGCCGACGGCGCGGAGGCGTTCCGTATGGACGCTTCGGCAAGGGCCCGGCTGGAGCGACTGAAAAGGGCGAAGCTGGGGCGTTTCCTCATGTCGCTGGACTCGCCCGAGGACATTCCCGACGCCCAGGCGGAGAGCTGGTTCGGCGGCTGGGAGCGGATGACCTACCCGGACCTCGTGCAGAATGTGGCGGAGGAGGAAGTGGGAGCGTTTTTGCGGGATACCCTCCGGACAGAGCGTTTGTCCCTGTCCGTCATCAATCCGCTGTGAGCTGAGAGGAGGTCAACATGGAGATTCCCGGCATTACATTTCCCATCCTGGGAGATTTTGAACTGAACTTCCTGCCCTATTTCACGGTTTTCGGCTGGAAGATCTACTGGTATGGCGTTATAATTGCCATCGGTTTTCTGCTGGCTGTTCTTTACGGGGTAAAGACCGCGCCCCGCTACGGCCTTTCGGGGGACGACATCGTGGACTCCCTCATCTGGGCGGTGCCCCTGGGCATCGTCTGTGCCAGACTGTACTACGTTATTTTCTATCGGGACGCCTCGGGCAGCAACCCTTATTTTGACGGCGTCGGCGATTTGCGGGAGATTGTTGCCATCTGGGAGGGCGGCCTGGCCATTTATGGCGGCGTCATCGGCGGCTTCGTGGGTGTGCTGATTGCCACAAAGCTCAAGAAAGTGAGCCTGCGGGCCACCCTGGATGTCTATGCCTTCGGCCTCCTGATCGGCCAGTCCATCGGTCGGTGGGGGAATTTCACCAATCGGGAGGCCTACGGCGTGCAGACGACAATCCCCTGGCGCATGGGTCTCGTGTATTCCTTCCGGACCTTCTACTACCACCCCACATTTCTCTACGAGAGCCTGTGGAACTGCCTGGGCTTTCTCCTGATGCACTTCTGGTGGCGGAAGAAGCGGAAATTCGATGGGCAGATGTTCCTGAGCTATCTGGCCTGGTACGGCCTCGGTCGCCTCTTTATCGAGGGGCTGCGGACCGATAGCCTGTATCTCGGCGGCTCCAACCTCCGGGTCAGCCAGCTGCTGGCAGGGCTGACCTGCGTTGTTGCACTGGGCGCCCTCTTTTATGTCTTCATTTTCCGCCATCCCGAGCCCTCAGGGCTGTGGGTGAATCGCGGCAGCGGAAACGCCGATGCAGACCCTGTCCCGGAGCCGGAAGCGCAGGAAGAGGAGCCGGAGGAATTCGACGAGGAGCTGAGCGAAGCTTTCCGAATCCTCAGCGGCGAAGCGCCGAAGGGGGAGAGCGCCGAAGCCCCAACAGACGCAGAGACAACGCCGCAGGCGGCGGATGAACCGGCACTCCTCATGGAAGAAGAACAGAATATGGAGGCGGAGACAGACGAAGGGCCTGTAATCACCTCTGAAGAAGAAATAACGGAAGAGTAGGGAAAACATATGGAAAGAATTACAATCGCGCAGCTTTACCGTGCGCCGGAGCAGTATGCCGATGCGGAAATCACCGTCTGCGGCTGGGCCCGCACCATCCGGGATATGAAGAGCTTTGGCTTCCTGGAGCTCAACGACGGCAGCTGCTTCAAGGGCCTGCAGGTCGTCTTTGAGGACGGTGTGGTGGAGGATTACAAGGCCGTGACGAAGCAGAATGTGGGCGCATCCTTCATTGTCCGGGGCACGTTCAAGCTCACGCCGGAAGCGAAGCAGCCCTTTGAGCTCAAGGCGGCCTCCATCGTGCTGGAGGGAGCGTCCGCCCCGGAGTACCCGCTGCAAAAGAAACGTCACAGCGTGGAGTATCTCCGCACGGTGGCCCACCTCCGCCCCAGGACGAACCTTTTTTCCGCCGTGTTCCGCATCCGCAGCGTGGCGGCTCATGCCATCCACTGCTTCTTCCAGGAGCGGGGCTTTGTCTATGTCCACACGCCCATCATCACCGGCTCCGACGCGGAGGGCGCGGGGGAGATGTTCCGGGTGACGACCCTGGACCCCAAGGACCCGCCCCTCACGGAAGCGGGGGAAGTGGACTGGAGCCGGGACTTCTTCGGCAAGCTCACCAGCCTCACCGTCTCCGGCCAGCTGAACGGCGAAACATATGCCATGGCCTTCGGCAGCATCTACACCTTCGGCCCCACCTTCCGGGCGGAGAACTCCAACACCACCCGGCACGCCGCCGAATTCTGGATGATTGAGCCGGAGATTGCCTTTGCCGATTTGGCGGATGACATGGATCTGGCGGAGGATATGCTGAAATATGTCATCCGCACGGTGCTCGACACCTGTACCCAGGAGATCGAATTCCTCAGCAGCTTTGTGGATAAGGGGCTGAAGGAGCGGCTGGAGCTGGTGGCCTCTTCGGACTTCGCCCGGGTCAGCTACACCGACGCGGTGGAGATGCTGAAAAACAGCGGGGAGGAGTTCAAGTATCCCGTCTACTGGGGCTGCGACCTCCAGACGGAGCACGAGCGGTATCTCACCGAAAAGCAATTCGGGAAGCCCGTCTTCGTCACCGACTATCCGAAGGAGATCAAGGCCTTTTACATGCGCCTGAATGACGACGGAAAGACCGTCGCCGCGGCGGATTGCCTGGCCCCCGGCATTGGCGAGATTATCGGCGGCAGCCAGCGCGAGGAGCGGCTGGATGTGCTGGAGGCCCGCATGGATGAGCTGGGGATGGACAAGTCCGGCTATGACTGGTATCTGGACCTCCGGCGCTTCGGCGGCACGAAGCATGCCGGCTTCGGCCTGGGCTTTGAGCGGCTCATCATGTATCTCACGGGGGTGGGCAACATCCGGGATGTCATCCCCTTCCCCCGTACCACCGGCACCGCAGATTTCTGAGACAGGACATGGAGAATGCCCGCAGGCGAAAAACCTGCGGGCATTTTACTGCTTATTATTCCAGAACGATGCTGGCCTGATAGATGAGATTCCGGCGAAAACGGGGCTCGGGGGAAAGCCGCTGGACCGTTGGATGGAATCCGGCCGCCTCTGCCCCCAGCTCCAGGTGCGCCATGGCGACGCCGGCATCCACGCACTGGGCAAATTCCGTGACGGGGTTGGCGAAAAAGCCCCGCTTCCGGAAAACGTGAATGCGCTTCCGATCGTCGGTCACAAAGACGCAGGGCTGCCGGTTGAAGGAGGAGGGGGAGAGCCTGCCCAGCTCCAGAATGGGGCGATAGGCTTCCTCCCGGTTATAGGCCACCTTCTCATAGGGCAGCCGGTCAAACTCCTCCGCACGTTCCCGGAAGGGCTCATCGGACAGGCCCAGGGCAAAGGCGGTGACAAAGGGGAGACTGTCCGGGAAATCACGTTCCTTCTCAATGATTACGCTGCCCTGCCAGCAGGTGGCGATGTTTCTCTGCGTCAGAAAAAGCACGGCCTTTTCCCCCAGATAACCGCAGTTCTGCAGGCTGAAGCGCTTCCGCTCCGCCCGGAGCAGGAGATAGCGGGGGGCCTTGACGCCCGGTTCGCTGGAGCAGAGCTTCACCATGTCCAGATAGGGAAGAGTGTCAAAATTCCAATCAATCTCCGCCTCCGGGGGCGTGAGGGAGGAGAGATAATCCACCAGCTCCTCTATAAGCGCTTCCGCCAGGGGCTCCTGGCGGAAGCTGCGAAAGCTTTTTCGGCGGATGATCTGCCGGGAAAGGGAGTCACTCATTGCTATTGCCGTTCAGTGCAGAAAGGGCTTCGCCGCTGCCGGGAACCTCCATGACCTGGTCGAATTCCGAGGAAACCGCCTCGAAGGAATCGGCCACCCGCTGCAGCCACTCAGTAAGCCCGATAAGCTGAACCTGCAGCTCCTCCTCCAGCTTTTTGGTGTTGGTTCCGGCGGTTGCGGCCACGCTGCGGAGATTGCTCTGGAGCTTTTTAATGGTCTCCGTGCGGTGGGCAGTAACATCATCATATTGCTCCCGCGCCTGGGCAAGCAGAGCGTCGGCTTTCGCCCGGGCGTCATTTTCAATGGAGATGGCGCGGGCGCTGGCATTCAGCTCCAGATTGGCGATGCGGTCCTTCATCTGGTCAAACTGGGCGAGCTGATCGCCCTTGGCCTTTGCATCGGCTTCCGCGGCGGCGAGCTTTTCCCGGGTTTCCTCCAGTTCGGCGCGCAGGTCCAGAACAATGGGCAGTGTTTCCTGATCGGCGAGTGCCTGGCTGGTGGACTCCTTGGCATCGTTCAGAGCGGCTCTCGCCTCCTCCAGCTGGCTCCGGAGGCCTGCGTTGGAATCGCTGAGCTCTTCCACCTTCTCCCTCAGCTCCTCCGCTTCCGTCACCGCGTCATCCAGCTCTCTGCGCAGCCCCTCTGCTTCATCCAGGTATTCCCCGGCGGAACGGTTCGTGTCCTCAGCTGCCGCCTGCGCGGCGGCGAGGGCTTTTTGTGCGTCATCCAGGGACTCGCTCAGGGCGGTGTTGGCGCTGCGCGTTTCTTCCAGCGCCTGCCGCAGCTCTTCAATTTCACCGAGCTGCTCCTCGCTGGGGTGCTGGGCCGTCTCCTCGGCGACGGCCTGCGCAGCCTTGAGCTGCTCATTCAGCTGCTCCAGCTCCTGTTCGTGGTTGAAGGCCATCTCCGAGAGCTTCTCCTCGGCCTCCCGCAGCTGGCGGCGGAGCTCTTCGACCTCGTCCGTATAGGAAGCGTTGACCTGTTCCTGCAGTGCTTCCAGCTCCTGCGCGTGATTGAAGGCCATCTCGGAAAGCTTCTCCTCCGATTCCTGCAAACGGGTCTGAAGCTCCTCGATTTCAGCGGTACGGTCCTCAGCGGCAGCAGCTGCTGCCTGTTCCCGGGCCTCCTGCAGCTGCTGACGAAGCTGAGTGACCTCCTGGACCCGTTCATCCACCGCCTCATTCAGCCGTTCTTCAGCCCTGGCAAGATTTTCTCTTGCCTGAGCGAGAAGCCGCTGATTTTCCGCGCCGCTCTGCTCCAGAGAACGCAGCTTCTCCTCATAATCTCGCTGCTTGCGCACGAGATCGTTGCGTTCGTTTTTCAGCGTATTGTAGCGCGCCGAGGCGGACTCTATGTAATTGGTTACGTCCTCGCGGTTGAAGCCATTGATTGCACTGCGGAAGGAGCCGGAATTGTTATCCATGTTTTTTCTCCCTTCTAATTATTTTTTTATCCTACAAAAGAGACTCGTTCAGACTGCAGCCGTAGGTCTCGGCAACCGCACGAAGGCCATCATCGGAAATGACCTGGCGAAGCTGCCCCTGACCGGCGGAGAGAGCGAGTATGCGGATCTGCGCGGCCTTCTCGATGGTGTGCATCAGGCCAAAAGCGGCGTCATAATCCGGGCCGGAGGTGAACAGACCGTGGTGTGCCCAGACCACGGCGTCATAATCCTCCATTGCTTTACGGGTGGCCTGGGCGATTTCTGCGCCGCCCGGAACCATCCACTCCACAACGCCAACGCCATTGGGAAAAACCATGGGGCATTCCGTTTCACTCTGCCAGAGAGCCTTGGAGAATGCGGAAGCGGTCAGCGGCAGGACGAAGGTAAGGGCTACGATGTTTGCCGGGTGGGCGTGATACATGACGCGGGTCGCCCCATTTGTCGCCGCGGTGCGGACGACGTGGCAGAGATAGTGGCTGTCAAACTCGCTGGTGGGCTTTGCGCCGTTCTCCAGTCCCCAGACGACGCGATAGGCATCGCCCGCCTCACGAATCTCCACAATGCCGATGTTGTGTGCCGGGTCGTCGGAGATGTTCCGCATATATTTTCCGCTGCCGGTGGTGATGAAGAAAGAGCCGCCGAGACTTCGGTCGTTGACCGCCATAGGAACCCAGGGGCGGTTCAGGGAGAAGGCGCTCCGGCAGTCGGCCACCTCACTGCTGTGCATCCGGTAGGTGAGGTTGCCGCCGTTCCGCTCGTGCCAGCCCTGCTGCCACCCGTCATCGCACATGCGGATGAAGCCGCGGATAGCGGGAATATCGGTAATGGCCATCAGCGTACCCCCACAGGGAGCGTATCCTGAGCGTCATCCGAGAGCAGGAAGCTCTGATTTGCGGAGTATATGTAGCCCTGACCGCCACCCACGAAAAGCCGGAGCCCGGTTACATAAGAGGAGAGTTCGGAGGCAAAGAACAGCGCCACGTTGGCGATATCCTGAGAGGTGCCGGCGCGCTGGAGCGGAACTTCCTTCCGCGCAATCTGCCCGGTAAAGGCAAGCTGAGCCTCCTTGTCGGGAATCAGCTCATCCCAGAAGCCGGTGAGGATGCAGCCCGGCTTGATGCAGTTGACGCGGACACCGTAGGGCGCGCCGTCCAGGGCCAGATTTGCGGAAAGGGCCTCACAGGCGCCCTTGGCCATGTGGTATTCATAGGCGGGGGTGGTGGGATTAAAAGCGCCGTTGGAGGAGCAGATGATGATGCTGCCGCCGCGCTGGGCCTTCATCCCGGGCATGACCGCCATGCAGCAGTCGTACATGCCCTTCATGTTCACATCCATGGTGCGCTTCCAGTGTTCTTCCCTGGGAAGGTTGTCGTTGTCGAAGCTCTTGCCTGCAAAGGCCGCAAGGATATCCACCCGACCGAACTCGGCGATGATCTTGTCGTAATGCTCCTGAATGCAGGCGCTGTCAGAGACGTCAAGCGGGCCGTAATAACGGGCGGTGCCGCCGGCTTCTTCGATGCTCCGGCAGGTCTCCATGGCCTTCTCGCGCCGACTGCCGCCGCCAACGATAACGATGGCGCCTTCCCTGCCAAAGGTCAGCGCAGTGGCTTCACCCATTCCGCTGGAAGCGCCGGTTACCCATGCAACTTTTCCTTTCAGCATATCCTTCATCCGTTGCCACCCCTTCATTGCATATTTTCAGATAATCCATTATAGCAAAAATCAAGGAAAAAGCAATACCTGAACCGTTGTATTTCCTTCATTTGATGCGTCTTTTCGGGGAAATGGAGCGTTGACCGAATCTTCTTTTTGGGGTATAATTGAATATGGGTAGGTGAACGCAAATGAAAAGCACAAACAAGTTTCAGGCGGATCATCAGAGCATCGTCAGCTTCAGCCTGATGGGGCCGGAGAGCGGCGGCCCCTGTCTGGTGGACTCCAATGAGGGCCGCATCACCCGTATCCGGCCATATTTTTATGATACGGAATACACGTCAGAGCACTGCAATCCCTGGAAGATGGAAGCCCGGGGCAGCAGCTTCTCCGCCCCGGACCGGGTAACCATTACCCCCTTCGGCCTGGGCTATCGCACGCGGGTCTATTCCCGGAACCGGGTGCGTTGGCCGCTGAAGCGCGTGGACTGGGACCCGAAGGGAGAGCGAAATCCCCAGAATCGGGGCGTGAGCCGCTATGTCCGCATCTCCTGGGACGAGGCGGCGCAGATTGCCGCCGATGAGCTCGTGCGCATGAAGGAGACCTACGGCTGCGAGGCCGTGCTATGCCAGGCGGACATGCACGGAGAGGGGAAGAACACCGCCCCCAGCCACGGCTGCCCCAACCGGCTGCTCAGCCTCATGGGCGGCTATACCCTTCAGATGCGGAATATGGACTCCTGGGAAGGGTGGTTCTGGGGGGCCAAATATGTCTGGGGCTGTGAGCCCGTGGGCGAGATGGCGCCTCAGACGAACCTTTACCCGGATATTGCAAAGCACAGCGACATGCTGCTCTTCTGGGGCTGTGACCCGGAGACCACGCCCCGTGGCTTCGGCATGAATCTCCCCAGCCGCCTCTGCTCCTGGTTCACCAAGATCGGGATCCGCAGCATCTACGTCTGCCCGGATCTGAACTATGGCGCCGCCATCCACGCGGATAAATGGATTCCCATTCTGCCCAACACGGATGTGGCCATGCAGCTGGCCATCGCCTACGTCTGGATGACGGAGGGAAGCTATGACCGGGCCTATATCGATTCCCACGCATACGGCTTTGACAAGTTTGAGGACTATGTCCTGGGCAGGGAGGACGGTGTGCCCAAGACCCCGGCCTGGGCCAGCGAAAAATGCGGCACACCGGAATGGACCATCAAAGCCCTGGCTCACACCTGGGCCAGACAGACCACCAGTCTCATCCACGGCAACGGCGGCCCCTATATCCGGGGGCCCTACGCCTCCGAGCCCGCCCGGCTGGAGGTCATGCTCCTGGGGATGCAGGGGCTGGGCCGCCCCGGCGTCCACCAGGCAAAGATGATTGAGTGGAACCTGTGGAACCGGGATTATCCCGTGCCCTATCAGGGCCAGTTTGTGCCCCGCATTCCCGCCTGCGGCGACCCGCTGCGCCCGGTGGACGGGGACCTGGACCCCATCATCAACATGGACCGTTTCGTGCTCACGGAGGAGCAGAAAAAGCGGGTGCCGGAGCTCGTTGACCTCTATGAACGGCTTCCCGCCCCCAAGCAGTTCATTCCCCGCTGCCTGGTGCACGATGCCATCCTGAACGGGCACGCGGAGTGGCGGGGTCTGCAGTGCTTCTCCTCCAGCCAGCAGCCCGGGCCGAACAACTACCGCCATCCCACCCAGCAGTACCAGTTCAAGGAGATGCAGTATCCCCGGCCCGGCCTCAGCCAGGTTCACATGATCTGGACGGATGCCCCCTGCCAGGTGACCTGCTGGAACGACGGGAACGCCAGCATCCGGGCCTTCCGGCACCCCAGCATCGAGACCATCGTCGCCCAGCATCCCTGGCTGGAGAACGACTGCTATTTTGCCGATTTGATTTTCCCGGTGGCGACGAAGCATGAGATGCCGGATTTGGCAAATGATATGTCCTCCGGCGCGTTTACCAGCATCTACCTGGCGGAGCCCTGCTGCCCGCCGGTGGGGGAGAGCCTCACGGATTTTGACGTTTGCGCGAAGGTGGCGGAGAAGCTGGGCAAGGAATATTATGATGCCTACACCGGCCGCCTGACCCATGATGAGCGGGTTCGCTTCCTCTATAAGGCCTCGGGCTGCGAGGACTATATGACCTGGGAGGAGTTCTCCGAGAAGAAAATCTTTGTCATTCCCTGCAAGACACAGGAGGAGCTGGACAAGCTGCCCGCCGGCCTCATCGGCTTTTACGAGGACCCGGAGAAGAACGCCCTCAGCACCCCCACCGGGAAGCTGGAATACTATTCCACTCAAATTGCCGAAATCACCCCCGATGACCCGGAGCGCCCCCCGGTGCCCCACTGGATCGAGAAGGGTCCCAGCCACGATGAGCGCCGCAGCAGCGCCAGGGCGGAAAAGTTCCCGCTGCTTTGCATGTCCAACCATGGCCGCTGGCGCATGCACGCCCAGTGCGATGACATCCTCTGGACCCGGGAGATTGAGACCATGAAGGTCCGGGGAGAGGACGGATATCTCTATGAGCCCGTCTGGCTGCACACCTCAGAGGCAGAAAAGCGGGGCATCCGCCATGGGGACATCGTGAAGGTCTTTAATGAGCGTGGCATCGTCCTCTGCGGCGCCTATGTCACCGAGCGCCTGATGCCGGGGGTCTGCTATGTGGACCACGGCTCCCGCCTGGACCCCATCATCCCCGGCTGGCTGGACAGGGGCGGCGCCATCAATACCATCACCCCCACCGCGCCCACCAGCAAGAACGCCACGGGAATGGCCGTCAGCGGTTTCCTTGCCGAAGTGGAAAAGGTGACGCCGGAGGAATGGGCTGCCTGGAAGCGGGACTACCCGGAGGCGTTTGCGCGCAAGGTGGACGATGCCTGCGGCGTATGCCTGGACGGGTGGCTGATTCATGGGAACAGCTGACGGAGCGCCGATGAAAGTCTGCCTTTTGAACGATTCCTTCCCGCCCACCATCGACGGGGTTGCCAACGCCACGCTGAACTATGCCCGGGTCATCCGGCGGGAGCTGGGGGAGTGCGTGGTGGCGACGCCGGAGTATCCCGGGGCGGAGGACGACTATGACTTTCCGGTGGTGCGTTATTCCAGCCTGAACACCACAAAGCTGGTGGGCTACCGGGCAGGAGTGCCGGAGCCGTCTACTCTCTATAAACTGGCGGCCGAGAAGCCGGATATCATCCATTCCCACTGTCCCGTCTCCTCCACCATCCTTGCCCACTCCCTGCGGGAGATTACCGGCGCACCGGTGGTGCTGACCTACCACACGAAATTCGATGTGGACATCCGAAACGCCATCAAGGGGGAACTGATGCAGGAGACGCTCATCCGCGCCCTGGTGAGTACGATCTCCTCCTGCGACGAGGTGTGGACCGTGAGCCGCGGAGCGGGCGAAAACCTCGAAAGCCTGGGTTATACCGGGCCCTGGCGGGTCATGGAAAACGGCGTGGATTTTACAAGGGGCCGCGCTTCCGAGGAACAGGTCCGTGCAGTTACCGGGGCATATGACCTCCCGGAGGGGCTGCCGATTTTCCTCTTTGTGGGACGTCTTATGTGGTATAAGGGTATCCGAATCATCCTGGACGGTTTGGCCCGCCGGATGAACGGGGGAACGGATTTCCGCATGGTCTTTGTGGGCAGCGGCGGGGATGAGGAGGAGATCCGCCGTTATGTCGCTTCCTGCAACCTGGAAAAGAAAACCGTTTTTACCGGTCCGATTCGTGACCGGGAGGCGTTGCGCGCCTGGTATACCCGGGCGGATTTGATGCTCTTTCCATCCACCTTCGATACCAACGGGCTGGTGGTGCGGGAGGCGGCTGCCTGCGGCCTCGCCTCCGTGCTGGTGGCCGGATCCTGCGCGGCCGAGGGTGTGGCGGACGGCGACACCGGCCTCCTGATTTCCGAAGACGGCGAGAGCCTCGCGGCGGCCCTCGACGCAATCAACACCGAAAAGTGCCGGGAAATCGGCCGTCGGGCCCAGGAGGAGCTTTATCTCTCCTGGGATGAGAGCGTTCACCGCGCCTGGGAGCGGTACGGTGAAATTCTGAGCGACTGGAACCCCGCAAGCGCGAAAAAGCGCGGCTTTATGCCTGTGGCGGATATGGTGGGGAGCGTTCTGGAGTTCCATGAGATGATGGAACGTGTCAAACAGAAGGCCGGAGAGGCCTTCTCACCCCGACACTCTGCCACTTCCCGGGCAGAAAAGAGAGGAAAAGAAAAATGAAGGAAAACAAGAAATACTATGTCCCCGTCCTGTGCCTGTGTCTGCTTCTCATCCTGTGCCTCAGCGCGGGAATCCTTGCAGTCAGTTACGGGGACGTGAGCATCGTGCCCATTCAGGCAGACAATGTGTCTTCGGCGCTTCCCGCGACGGAGGCATCCTACTGGCTCCGGGTGGAGATGGACTCCGGCAAGCTGTACCAGACGGCCCTGCAGCAGACGGTGCATATCTTTTGGAAAGAGTATGACACGGAGGGGGATTTGACGGATTCCAGCTCCGCGTCGGGCATCATCCTCTCTCAGGACGGCTATATCCTGACCAATGCCCACTGTGTCTCCTCCGCGCTGGCTCACGGGGATAAAATGCAGGTGGAGATGTCTGATGGGACCATCTACGAGGGCACGATCATCGGCGCGGATACGGTTACGGACGTGGCCCTTATGAAGATCGAGGCCACCGGCCTGAACGCGGCGACCGTCGGCAGCAGCAAGCGGCTTCAGGGCTGCGACACCATCTTTGCCGTGGGAAACCCCGGAGATGATATGAAATTCACCGTTACCTCCGGCATTGTCAGCGGCCTGGACCGGGATATTACGTTCAGCGACGGGACGACGCTTCATATGTTCCAGATTGATGCGGCGGTGAATCCGGGCAACTCCGGCGGCCCGGTCTACGATATATACGGCAGGGTCGTCGGCATGGTCACGGCCAAGTATCTTGACCTCACCACAGAGGGAATCGGCTTTGCCATCCCCATTGACGACGCCATGGCGATTGCCGGCGAGCTGAAGGAGCACGGCTATGTCCCCGGGCGGCCCCTTTTGGGGATTACCGTTCAGAACATCGCGGAAGACTATATCATCAAGGGTTCCCCCGCCGGCGTCATTATTTTCAGCGTGGAGGAGGGCCTTGCCGGGGACATGGCCGGGCTGCGGCGCACGGATATCATCGTCAGCATCGACGGAAAGGCAATCACTTCTCTGGAGGAGCTCACAGCCGTCAAGCGGGACTACAAGGCCGGAGATACGGTCACGGTCCGGTTCTGGCGAGGTGGAGAATTCATGGAGACCCGGATGACCTTCGGTGAAGTAACGCCGGAGCATGCGGTCGGCTCCGTGACCATCGATGAGGAGGAGCAGACGCGCTTCCAGGAGGAAATCACCGGCGGGAGAGAGGACGAAGAAACGGAAGCCGCGGAGAAGCCGGAGGAAACCGAGACTGAAGAAGAAGCAGGCGCGGAAGAAGGATAAAAAAGAGGCTTCCCCCGAGGGGAAAGCCCGCGTGAAAAAAAGCGGCGGGAGAACGAGGCTTTCGTTCTCCCGCCAATGTCTTTTTATGGCCAGTCCTCGGCCCCTTCGGGAATCAGTACGGCCCGGGAGGGGACCCAGCCCTCCGCCTCGCTGAAGGAGAAGACGACGCAGGCGGTGTCCGTTGAATCCCGCAGGGGGAAGTAGGCGGAGATGTAGCCTCCGTCCGCGCTGTGATACACGGTCTCCGCCCCCCAATCCTCCAGGATACCCAGGGTCGAGGCCATGCCCCGGGCGAGGTAAAGCAGCCTTGTATTCGACGGCATTTGGGTTTCCTTATCCTGGGGGGTTCCGGGGTGGAGGGAAGTGCGCAGCACCCAGAATTCCAGCCCGCCGGAGATGCCCACACGGGCATACTCTCCCTGCTCCTCCAGAATGGCCCCCGTCACGTCATAGCCGTGGGTCATGGCGTTTTCCTCTCTCAGACAATCCTCCAGGGAATCTCCGGCATAGTCCCCAAAGTTGCAGGGGTAATAGACGCTGCCCGCGGGCAGATAGACAGGGGCGCGGATAATCTCCGCCCAGGCCTCTCCCCAGGGCGCCAGGTCATCCGCCAAAACCCAGCCCTCCATGGCCGGGGGCGCCTTCAGCGCCTCCCGCCGGACATGGAGCCACAGGATTCCGTTTTCGTCCAGCAGCTCGGAGGTGACGGCGACCCGCTCCAGCGCGGGGATGGTGGCGGTATGCAATCCGTTTGCGTCCTCATAGGTGATTTCCGCCTCGGAAACGGCGAAAGCATAGAGATATTCCGGGGAAAGTGTGCGGTTCTGCGGGGGATTCCAGGTTTCCGACGGCTCCTCCTGCCGCTCCGCCACCGTCTCATTGGTAAAGGAGCGGATATACCAATGCCCCTCGATTTCCTCCAGGCTGAGGCAGGAAAACCCGGACCATAGGCGGACCCGGTTTCCCTGTTTTTCGCCCCAATCCGGCTGGAAGGTGCCCGGCCCGAAGTCGCTGGTGATGGAATAGAAGCAGTCCGTCGCCCCCAGATAGCGGAAGCAGCTCCGATAGTCCGTTTTCAAATCCCTGAGGCCGATGCCGTAATAGTATTGCAACGTGTCCTCCACCTCGGCGGCAGGGATGCGGCGGATGGGAACGGGGTAGTCCTCCACGCGAAGCCAGGGGCTTCCGGAGAAATAGCCGGCCCCCCGAAGCATCCGAAAATCCTCCTCGGAGGCGGGCTCCAAATCCTCGCCGTAGTATTTGAGAAAAGCGTTGAGATTCAGCTCCCTGGGGTCATCGTAATAGGAGGTGAAGCACGGGTCAACGGAGCTTGCATAGACCCGGGTGATGCCATCGACCTCCCGGAAGTACAGAGGCGCGAGGCCTTCCCTTGCCGCGTCGATTTCCTCTCTCGTCAGCGCCGTCCAGCCCGGCGTTACCTGGTATGGCTGTGTGCCGTCCGTCGGCTCCGGCGTGGGTGTTGCGGCCAAATCCGGGGCGGCGGTCTCTACTATTCCAGGCTGCCCGTCCGTTTCCTCGGGCGCTGCGGTCTTTACCGGGTCAAAGGCGAAGAAGAGCACCACAGCAGCGAGAATGACCGCCCCAAGAACGAGCATCCACCATTTGGGCTTTTTCCAGCGCAGGGCGTTGCGGATGCGCTGCTTCACGCTCCCCTCCCCGAAGCCCAGGGGCGTGGGGGAGAGCAGCGGTCTACCCTCACTGAGCTCAAGAATCAGGCGGGAATAGTGCTGCCGCTCCTCCGTGCCGATGTCCTTCAGCACCGCCTCGTCGCAGGCCAGCTCCATGTCTCCCACGGCGAGGGAGAAAGCCAGCCAGCAGAGGGGGTTGAACCAGTGGAGGCAGAGAGTCAGCCATCCAAGCAGCTTCCAGACGTGATCCAGCCGGCGAAGATGGGCCTTTTCGTGCAGGAGGACATAGTGCCTTGCCGATTCCGGCAGCGCCGATGGGAGATAGACGCGGGGGCGCAGCAGCCCCAGCACGAAGGGAGAAGGGATGCCGTCCGCCTCCCAGACATTTTCCTCCACCCGTGCCGCCGTCTGAAGCCGCCGCCGCAGAAGCAGCCACCGCGCTGCGCCCCAAATCAGCATCACCGCCGCCCCGCCCAGCCAGAGCCATCCCAGGAACGGCACCCAGAGGAACCCCCCGGCTGCGGTTCCTTCGGCCTCCGGTTCCACAACAATAAAGAAATCCAGCGGCAGCGGCTTTTCCGCAAGGGGATTCTCCTCAAGAGGGGAAAAGCTGGGGGAAAAACCGCCGGGGAACACCGCCGGGGAAGCCTGGGCAGTTCCGTTTTCCATCCACCGTTCTGCCAAAGCCTCGCTTTCCAGCGCACGGGGCAGGGCGGAGGTGGGGAGCTGCAGCGCCGCCGGGCACAGCAGCCGAAGGAGCACCGGGAGCCACAACAGGCAAATCAGCCACCGGGGTGCGCGCCGCAGCAGCAGCCGGGCCAGCAGGACCGCGAGAATGACCACCGCCCCTGTAATGCTCATGGTGAGCAGATGAACAAAGATATCCTCCATATTATCAGCCCTCCTCTCCGTCGATTAGCCTTCGCAGCTCCGCCCGCTCCTCCTCTGTCAGCCCGGTGCGGGCAGTAAAGGCCGCGAGAAACGCGGGCAGGGAGCCCCCGAAGGTTTCGGAGACAAAGCGGCGACTTTGCCCCTCCTCATATCCGGCCCGGTCCACAAGTACCGTGACCGTGCCGTTCTCGTTCCGGAACAGCCCCTTGTCGCAGAGACGGCGCAGCACCGTGTAGGTGGTGGATTTCTTCCACCCAAGGGCCTCCTCGCTGAGGCGCACCAGCTCCCGGGAGCTGAGGGGGGCATGTTCCCAAATAATCTCGGCAAACCGGGTCTCCACCGCACCCATCCTATCTTCCATCGTCATTCGCCCCTTTCACAGTCTACAGCTTGTAAACTAGTCTATATGATGTAGACCGTTTTGTCAAGAGAAAAATCCCTCCGGCTTCAAACCGGAGGGATTTTAACGAAAATCGCTGTCAAGCGGGGGGAGATCAGAACCAGTTGCACTTGGCAATCAGCCCGGCGAACACGATGGAAACCATGCTCATGAGCTTGATGAGAATGTTGATACTGGGGCCGGAAGTATCCTTGAAGGGGTCGCCCACGGTGTCGCCCACGACGGCGGCCTTGTGGTTCTCGCTGCCCTTGCCGCCGTGATGGCCGGCCTCGATGTACTTCTTGGCGTTGTCCCAGGCACCGCCGGAGTTGGACATGAACACGGCCATGATGAAGCCGGAAGCCGTAGCGCCGCACAGCAGGCCGATGACGCCGCTGCCGCCCAGGATGACGCCCACGATGATGGGGGAGGCGATACCCACGATGGCGGGAGCAACCATTTCCTTCAGGGAGGACTTGGAGCAGAGGTCAACGCACTTGGCATAGTCGGCTTCCACCCCGGGCTTGCCTTCCAGCAGACCCTTGATTTCCCGGAACTGGCGGCGGACCTCCACGACGACGCTCTGGGCCGCGCGGCCCACGGCGCTCATGGTCATGGCGGAGAAGAGGAAGGGCAGCATGGCGCCCACGAAGATGCCTACGAGCACCTTGGGGTCCATGAGGGAGAGGCTGGGGGTAGCGCCGTTGGACTCCATCTTTTCGACGAAGTTGGCGATGAGGGCCAGGGCGGTCAGAGCGGCGGAGCCGATGGCAAAGCCCTTGCCGGTGGCGGCGGTGGTGTTGCCCAGAGAGTCGAGGGCGTCGGTGCGCTCACGGACTTCCTCGGGGAGACCGGCCATCTCGGCGATGCCGCCGGCGTTGTCGGCCACGGGGCCGTAGGCGTCGGTGGCGAGGGTGATGCCCAGGGTGGAGAGCATGCCCACGGCGGCGATGGAGATGCCGTAGAGACCCAGGGTGGAGTCGGTGCCCTCAATGCCCAGCTGGGCGCAGAAGTAGGCAACGATGACGGCCACACCCACGATGAGGATGGGGAGCAGAGTGCTCAGCATGCCCAGGCTCAGGCCGCTGATGATGAGGGTGGCGGTGCCCGTCTCAGAGGAGGCGGAGAGGTTCTGGGTGGGCTTGTAGGTATCGGAGGTATAGTACTCAGTTACCTTGCCGATGGCGACGCCGGCGGCGAGGCCCACGAGAATGGCGATGTAGATGCCGTAGTTATCGATGCCCAGCAGCCACCACACCGCAAAGAAGCTGATGATGGCAGTGGCGATGGCGGCGAAGTTGGTGCCCCGGGAGAGGGCGGAGAGCAGGTTCTTCTGGCTGGCGTTCTCCTTGGTCTTCACCAGGAAGGAGCCGATGATGGAGCAGATGACGCCCACGGCGGCCATGATGAGGGGCAGCGCCACGGCGTTGAGCGAGTTCACAGAGGGAATCTTGTTGAAGGCAACCACACCCAGGGCGCAGGTGGAGAGAATGGAGCCCACATAGCTCTCGTAGAGGTCGGCGCCCATGCCGGCCACATCGCCCACGTTGTCGCCCACGTTGTCGGCGATGGCGGCGGGGTTCCGGGGGTCATCCTCGGGGATGCCGGCTTCCACTTTGCCCACCAGGTCGGCGCCCACATCGGCAGCCTTGGTGAAGATGCCGCCGCCCACACGGGCGAACAGCGCCATGGAGGAAGCGCCCATGCCGAAGGTAATCATGGTGGCGGTGGTGACCTCCAGGGTCTCATGGAAGACGACCGTCAGCAGCATGTACCAGATGGAGATATCCAGCAGGCCGAGGCCGACGACGGTGAAGCCCATGACGGTGCCGGCGGAGAAAGCAACCCGCAGGCCCTTGTTCAGGCTCTTCTGGGCGGCGGAAGCCGTGCGGTCATTGGCGTTGGTGGCAATCTTCATGCCGATGAAGCCGCTGAGGCCGGAGAAGAAGCCGCCGGTCACGAATGCGAAGGGAACATACCATCTCAGCAGGCCCAGGGCAGCCATGACGCAGATGATGACGACCATGCAGACGAAGAAGAGGCCCACGGTCTTGTACTGGCGGCGAAGGAAAGCACCGGCACCCTTGCGTACGTTTTGGGAGATGCGCTTCATGAGGTCCGTGCCTTCATCCTCAGCCAGGACCTTCTTGGCCTGCAGCACGACGAACACCAGCGCGATGACGGCGGCGATCAGGCTGACAAGCCAGAGGTTTTGCAGGATAAAGTCCATACTCTGTTTCACTCCTGTTTTGAATTTTTGGGTTCAGCAGCACTGGAAATTATACCATAGGATTTGTGCAACCTCAAGGAAAAAGATTCACAAAAACCGGAAAAGTTCGACAAAATACTTATTGATTTTACCCCCGCAATCCCCTAGAATAGACAAAAGAGAGTGTAACACTAAAATGGGAGGAAATCGGCAAACACATGAAAGAACGCATTTTTATTGACGAGACGGAGATTGTTGCCGGCGTCACCATGGGGAACAGCGCCGTGCGCATGAACTGGAAGGCGGATGAGCTGCAGGAAATCGTAATCGCCCAAATGGAGGTCAAGAAGCTCTTTAAGAAGGAGATGCAGGAATCCATTACCATCCGCAAAAAGTCCGAGCCCATGGGAACACCCATCATCAAAGTCAAGTCCGACGAAAAGTATTGGGACGGGTACAAGACCCAGCTGGAAAAATTCTGCAAGAAGAACCGGGTCAATTTCATTGACATGACCAAGAACCCTGCGCCCCAGGGCTGAAAGAACGAAAAAGCTCACGGCTGCCCGCCGAGAGCTCTGACCGTAGACAAACCTTTTTGACAGAGTTTCGATATGCATGGGGGATTTGTGAAGGGGGACGGGAATCCCCCTTCACGTTATATCCTCGCAAAATCAGAATACAATTCTGATTTTGCGGCTCAAGCTGTCGGCGCTTTGTCGACAGCTTGAGCTCACGGTTGCCCGCCGAGAGCTTTTTGTATCCCATCATCTTACATGCTTTTCCGCAATCCTGACCAGAAGCTCTGCAATCTTCCGCATCTCCGATACGGCGGCGAATTCAAAGCGCCCGTGGCAGTTGCCGCCGCCGGTACAGAGGTTGGGGCAGGGAAGACCCATGTGGGAGAGCATTGCCCCGTCGGTGCCGCCCCGGATGGGGGAGATGACGGGGGTGATGTCCAGTTCCTCCATGGCCTCCTTCGCCCGGTCGATGATCTCCATGTGGGGGAGGATGGTCTCCTTCATGTTGTAATAGCTGTCCCGCGTCTCGGCCCGGCAGGTGCCCGGGCCGTATTTTGTGTTGAGATACTCCGCTGCTGAGTGGAACAAGGCCTTCTTTGCGGCGAATTTATCCCTGTCGTGGTCCCGGATGATGTAGGTCAGCTCTGCTTTTTCCACGTCGCCGCTCATGTCGCAGAGGTGGAAGAAGCCCTCGTACCCCTCGGTATACATCGGGTTCTGCTCCGCCGGGAGCAGCGCGTGGAATTCCATGGCAATGAGCAGGGCGTTTTTCATGGTGTTCTTGGCGCTGCCGGGATGAATACTCCTGCCGGTGACCGTCAGCAGCCCGGAGGCAGCATTGAAGTTTTCATATTCCATCCCGCCCAGGGAGCCTCCGTCCACGGTATAGCCGAAATCCGCTCCGAGGCGATCAAGGTCTATTTTTGCCACGCCGCTGCCCACCTCCTCATCGGGGGTGAAGCAGACGGAGATTTTCCCGTGCTCGATCTCCGGGTGTGTGAGCAGCGTTTCCGCCATGACCATGATTTCCGCGATGCCGGCCTTGTCGTCCGCGCCCAGGAGGGTGTTTCCGTCTGTCACCACCAGCTCCTGTCCGATGTACCTTTCCATAAACGGGAAATCCCGCAGGCTGAGGATGTGCTGCCCGTCGCCCCCCAGGTCCACATCCTCCCCGGTGAAGGTAATGACCCTGGGCTTCACCCCCGCACCGGAGACGGCGTTGGAGGTGTCCATGTGGGCGAGGAGGGCCACCGTCGGGGCGGCCTTTCCCGCGGGCAGGTTCGCGGGTATTGCGGCATAGACATAGCAATAATTCTCATCCAGCCAGACATCCTTGGCGCCCATGGCCGCCAGCTCGTCCCGGAGCAGCCGTGCCAGGTCAAACTGCTTTTGCGTGCTGGGGTGCAGACCGTTCTCTTCCGACTGGGTGTCAATTTTTACATAGCGCAGAAAACGGGAAAGCACATCTTCCATCTTCTTGCCTCCAATCCTTCATATGGCCTCATTATTCGCCCCTTTCCGCCCCTTGTCAAGATTGACTTTCCCCGGCGAAAACTCTATGATGAAGCCAGTGAATCACGACAGGAGGAAAAATATGGATAACAGAACGAAAGAGCTGGTTTCCCGGCTTCGGGAGCTGGTTTCCAAAATGAACGCCTATGCCCACGCCACCGGCGTGCTGTATTATGACGCCGCCACCGTCGCGCCCCGGGGCGGTGCGGCGGACCGGGGCAAGACCCTTGCCGTGCTCTCGGAGGTCATCTATGAGCTGGAGACGGGGGAGGAGACAGGAAAGCTGCTCCATGCCATGAATGAGAGGGCAGAGGAGCTGGACCCCATCACCCGCCGGGAGGTGGGCGAGCTTCTTCGGAACTATGAGCGCACGAAGAAGATACCCATGGAGGAGTATATCGGGTATCAGGTCCTCCTCAACGATGCCGACGCCGTGTGGCACCGGGCCAAGGAGGAGAATGACTGGCCCGCCTTCGCGCCGTATCTGGAGAAGATCGTGGCCTTCAACCGCAAGCGGGCCGCCTGGCTGGCCCCGGAGAGAAAGCCCTATGACGCCCTGCTGGACGAGTATGAGCGGGGCCTCACCATGGAGCAGTGCGATGCCTTTTTTGCCGTTCTCCGGGAGCGGCTGGTGCCCATCATCCGTCAGATTACGGAGAAGGGGCAGCAGCCGGACTGCGCCTTTATCCATCGTGAATACCCCATCGAAAAACAGCGGGAGCTGTCCGACTGGCTGATGCAGGCCATCGGCATTGACCGGGAATACTGTGCCATCGGGGAGACGGAGCACCCCTTCACGGACGGATATTCCAAGCGGGATGTGCGCATCACCACCCACTATCAGCTCTGCGACCCGCTCTCCAGCCTGTTCAGCGTCGTCCACGAGGGGGGCCACGCCCTATATGAGCTGAACGTCGGGGACGAGCTGGACGGCACGGTAATCGCCACCGGCGTCTCCATGGGCATTCATGAGTGCCAGAGCCGCTTTTTTGAGAACATCATCGGCCGCAGCCGGGGTTTCATCAAGAACCTGCTGCCGGAGATGAAGCGGCTATTCCCGGAGCAGATGGCGCATGTCACGGAGGATATGCTCTATCGGGCCGCCAATATCTCCATGCCCAGCCTCATCCGCACGGAGGCGGACGAGCTGACCTACTGCCTCCACATCATGGTGCGCTATGAGCTGGAAAAGCAGCTCATCGACGGGGTCCTCCCGGTCTCGGAGCTGCCGCGGGCATGGAACGAAAAGATGGGGGAATACCTGGGCCTGGAGGTGCCGGATGACCGGCGGGGCGTGCTGCAGGACAGCCACTGGTCCGGCGGCGCCATCGGCTATTTCCCCTCCTATGCCCTGGGCTCCGCCTATGGTGCGCAGCTTCTCGCGAAGATGAGGGAGACGGTGGATGTTGATGCGGTGATTGCCTCCGGCGACCTGGCCCCCATCCGGGGCTGGCTCACGGAGCGCATATGGCGCTTCGGCAGCCTCTACGACCCCCAGGAGGTGTTTCAGCGTGCAGCGGAGGCACCCTTCGACCCCGCCTTCTATACGGACTATCTCATTAAGAAGTATTCCGAGCTCTACGGACTCTAAGCCCGCCAAATCCGCCCCCTGCGCCCATGGGCACAGGGGGCGGATTTTAGACGAAGGCCCTATCCGAACAGCTTTTCGAGGAATTCTTCCGCCGTCCGGCTCACCCCGGCAAAATCGATGCAGGGATTCACCGCTGCCTCCAGTCGGTCATGGGCGCCTTTTGCCCGGCGAAGCTCTTGCTCTGCCTTGTGAAGCAGACTCTCCCGAAGCTGGGCCGCCTCCCGTTCCTCCACCTTTTCCGCTTCATCGGAAGATCCCAGCTTCTCCAGGTGTATTTTCCGGTCCCCGACGCCGGTGGTGATGCCGAATCCCGCCCCCGGCAGCAGCAGGTGGGCGATTCGATCCGGGTCCAGCGGGTCCGGGCAGATGACCGTCTCTTGCCCGCGGGCATCCGCGACCTCCCTCAGGGCCCGGAAGAAGACCTCACTGCGCGCTCTGCCGCCGGTGAGGGCGACGAGCTTCGGGGTGATGGCCCGGAGGGTCTCGGGGAGGGATACCGTTCCCTTGCAGGTGAAGGCGTCGGTAAAGATGCGCTTGGAGGGTCCCGCAGCTTTTTCCCGGCGAAGGCTCCGCTCCCCCAGCGAGACAGCCCTGCGCCGAATCGCCTCCGCTGCGTCTGCCGGGCAGAGAGAGGCAGCCCTGAGGCTACCGGCGGCGGATAGATAGAGGTAGGCCCGGCGGTAGTGCTCCTTGTATTCCTCCGTCAGCGGGAGCAGGTTTTTGGCCGGATGGGTATAGAAGCGGCTCAAATCTATATAAAAACCCTTCTCTCCCGTGAGTGTCGGCTCCAATACGTGGGGCGCGGTGCCGTCAAAGACGGCGAGGCCCCGCCGGGGAAGGATGACCCCGTCCAGGGAGTCCGGGTCCCCGGAGCAGAGCACCCGGACGACTTCCTCGCCCAGGGAACCGGCGCGTTCGGCCACGCGGCGCATGAAACCGGATTTTCCGCAGCCGGCGCTGCCTTTAATGACGTAGAGTCGGCGAGGGTCGAGGGCGGCGATGGCCTCCTCATAGAGGGAGTAAAAGCCGCCGGAGGTGTTGGCCCCCAAAAAGATGGAAATATCGTTCATATCGCACTCCTGAGAATGATTCAATCTGCTTCTGTTTCAGAATATGCCCTTCTTCCGCCCGGGGTGCAGGAAGCAGCTGCCGGTTGCATTCTCCGGCCGGGAGTGGTAAAATCACAGGGCGAAAGGAGGGGAGACCATGCGCAAACGACTCGCGGCGCTGCTGCTGAGCCTTCTTCTGCTGGGCGGTATCGCCGCCGGAGCGGCAGCCGGGGGAGCGGATGATCCTCTCCTCTCTCTGAGCTTTCTGTATAACACGGTCCTTCCCAGGCTCTCCGCTCTTTTCACGGAGGAATCGGAAAGCCGCTTTACCGCACTGAAGGAAGAATTCGGCCGCCGCCTGGATGCCGTCGCCTTTCCTGCGCTGACGGATTGGGAGCGCTCAGCCGGATATGCCCCCCTCACCTTGGAGGATGGGGGCAGCGTCACACTCGCGCCCTTTGGGAAGTTTCTACTCACGGAGGGCTTGGCGCGGCTTCGGATTCAGGCCGGAGAGGTGCTGGACATCACGGATGGCCGTCTCTGCGCCGACGGAGAGTGGCTCTCCCTGAACCACCGTTACTTTGCCGCCGAGGATTCCCGGGCCGTCATCCGCATCTACTCTGAAAACGCTCTGGGCTTTGTGGATGGAGACCATCTCTGGGAGAGCACCGGTGCTTTCGATGTGTCGGAACAGTTTTTGGATATCGAGACCCACTGGGGGCGGGACTACATCCTGCATCTTGCCGCCGCCGGTCTTGTCAACGGAATGGATACCCACGCCTTTGAGCCGGACCGAAAGGTCACCCGGGGAATGTTTGTCACGGTCCTCGGCCGGATGAGCGGAGTGAGCGAAAGCTTCTGGACCGAGCCAAACTTCAGCGATGTGGCAGAGAAGGACTGGTTCGGCCCCTATGTGTGTTGGGCTGCGCAGAGCGGGATCGTGGAAGGCTACGACGAGGGCATCTTCGCCCCATATCTGGAAATTACCAGGGAGCAGATGGCCCTGATTCTGGTACGCTACTGCGGCGCCTTTGAGCTGCACTTACCTGAGATGGATGAGGGAGAGGGCTTTGCCGATGAGGAGCAGGTCAGCCCCTGGGCACTGGAATCCGTGCGACTGGCCCGGCGCTACGGCCTGGTCAACGGGAAGGAGGGCGGCCTGTTCGACCCGTTGGGTACGGTGACCCGGGCGGAGATGTGCGCGGTCATCGACCGGCTGATGGAAAAAATGGCGCTGAATGGTGTCAGTGAAGAAGAGATCATCCCCGAGGAGGAGCCTCCCGAGGTGAGCCCGCTTGAAGATGGCCCTCCCGAAGAACAAGCGGAAGAAGAGCCTCTTGACGAAGGGCCGGAGGCTGACGAAGAACCCCCGGAGAAAACCCCCGAAACAGAATAAGTCCGCAGGCGGAAAGCCTGCGGACTGTTTTTTGGGGAGGGGAAAGGGTTACGGCTGGGTGAAGTGAACATGACTGTGAATGTGGTCCTCGCAGAAGCAGTGGTAGCCTACACACTGGGAGCAGAAGCGGAACTCCAGCTGGGGATACTCCGCGTCCGTCCGCCCGCAGACGGCGCATTTTCGGGTGTAGGTCCCGGCCTGGCGCCCGTTCTCCGCCCGCTCTACCTTTTGGCGGAACTCCCGCCGGGAGGGACTATGACGGCGGAGGAAGAGCCGGATGGCGGCGACAAGATTCGGGCCGCAGAAGAGGAAATAGTTGGCGACGCCCACCAGGGGAAGCAGCGTTCTTCCCATAATCATGGTGATGATGAACAGCGCCGCCTCAATCCAGGCCAGCCACTTGACCTTGACGGGAATGATGAAGAAGAGGAGGACACGGTTCTCCGGCCACAGGGTGGCATAGACAAAGAACATGGAAAGACTGATATAGCTTCCGGTGACCAGGATGTACCCTCCATTAAACAGGCCCGCAAGGAAAGCGTAGATGATGCTGAGCGCCATGCCGCAGAGGTAATAGATGGTGAACTTCCCCGCGCCCCAGGCCTGTTCCAGGGTGGAGCCGATGAGATAGTAGAAATAGAGCTGGAGGATGAGAGTGATTACGCCGGAGCCGCTTGGGACAAAGATGAAGGTGACGAGCCGCCAGACCTCCCCATGCAGCACCTGGGTCGGGATCAGGCAAAGATACCAGGCCAGCATGCCGGTTCTGTCCATCATGGAAAACAGATAGACCAGCGCGTTTCCGATGATGATATAGAGCATCAGACGGCGGATGCCGAATCGGGGATGGTCATATAGAAAACGGTGGATGCCGCGTTGAAACTTTTCCAGTAATTTCATGTTCCGCTCCTTTCATTTTGCTATCATACATGATTTTTCCCCTCTTGTCCACGGCGGAAACTCGGAATGGAACGACTGAAACAGAAAATTTACACTTTGCACTTGGCAATTACTGTGCTATAATTATATGAATTAAAAGTATGCGGAGTTGAAGATGACGGAAAACAGGAAAGAAGCGGAGGACCGCATCGAGGGAAAAAACGCCGTGATGGAGGCCCTCAAGGCCGGTCGCCCCATTGACAAGCTCTATATCGCCAGGGGGGAGCAGGACAAGGCCCTCCGTTTCATCATCCAGAAGGGAAAGGCCGCCGGCGCAGTGGTTTCCGAGGTGGACCGCCGGAAGCTGGATGCCATGAGCGTCACCCACGCCCACCAGGGCGTCATCGCCGTGGCCGCCCTCCGGGAGTATGTGACCGTGGCGGATATCCTCGCGGTCGCTGAGGAAAGGGGTGAGCCCCCGCTCCTTGTGATTTGCGACGAGATCTCCGACCCCCACAATCTGGGCGCCATCATCCGTACGGCGGAGTGCAGCGGCGCACATGGCGTCATCATCCCCAAGCACCGCAGCGCGGGGGTCACGGCAGTGGTGGAAAAAACTTCCGCCGGCGCTGCCGAGCATATGGCGGTGGCCAGGGTCGGAAACCTCGCCTCCGCGCTGGAGGAGCTGAAGGCCGCCGGGGTCTGGATTTACGGCACAGCGGCAGACGGTGAGCGTACGCTTTGGGAGACGGAGCTCACCGGCCCCTGCGCCGTCGTAATCGGCTCTGAGGGGAGCGGCATGTCCCGTCTCACCCGGGAAAAATGTGATTTTCTTCTATCCATCCCCCTGAAGGGAAAGGTGTCCTCTCTTAACGCATCCGCTGCAGCCGCCGTTGTACTGTATGAGGCGCTGCGTCAGAGAACGGAATAAGTAAGGCTTTATTTGGAAGGTATCGGAATGTCGGAGCAGAACCCTGAAAAAGTGAATATTTCGGATGAGTCTGCCGAGACTTATTCCCTGGCTTCCATCCTTGCGGAGTATAAGTCGGAGGCATTCATCCGCAACGAGCGCCGCCTGAACAAGGCGGAGCTGGAGCAGCGCGCGGATGAGATCATCCGCGAGATGAAGCGCAGCGTGGAGGAGGAGCTGGCGGAGGAATCCCCGGCACCCTCCGAACCCGATGCTGCTGAACCGGCGGAAGAGGCTGCCTCTCCCCGGGAAGCTTCGGAGGAGGCACCCGCTGAGCCGGCTGATGCCCCGCCGGAGGAAGAACAGAGTGCGCCTGCGGCGACGGAGGCCGATGCCCTTCCGGAAGAGACTGAAGCAGAGCCTCCACAGGCAGAAGAAGCTGATATCCTTCCTGAGAGCCGGGAAGCGGAGGAAGCACCTGCGCAGACAGAGGCGGTCTTTCAGGAAGTAATCGAACAGTTCCCGGAGCAGGAGGAGCATCCTCTCGGTTTTGCCGAAGAAGAGGACGTCCCTTCCGATGACGACCGAAAGGCGGAAAAGCGGGCCAGAAGGGCTGAGGAGGCCCGCAGGCGGAAGCAGCAGCGCCTGGAGAGGGCGGAGCAGGCGCGGCAGAGAAGGGAAGAGCAGCAGCGGGAGAAGCCGGAACCCACGCCGGAGGAGGCCCTTCGGCAGACAGCCTCCGGTATCTCCTTCCTTCGCCGGCGCATGATTCCCGCCATCATCCTCTGCGGCCTCATGGGCCTCCTGGTGTTCCTTCTCAGCACCGGCGCGGAGCTTGCCGTCCTGCGGAGCGGACATAATGCGGTCGTCACCCTGGCTGCCCTGCAGCTTGCCGTTATGCTTCTCGGGCTGGATGTGCTGGGCAAGGGACTGACGGATCTGATTGCCGTCCGTCCCGGAGCGGAGACGGTCGTCCTCATCACAAACGTCGCCGCCGAGGTGGACGCGGTGCTCATGATATCCGGCAGGCATGATGATTTGGGACTTCCGTATTGCATCACGGCTGCTGCCTCCCTGGTGTTTGCCATGTGGGGCACCGTCTGCCGCCGCAGCGGTTTCCGGGATACCATCCGGGCGATGAAGCTCGCCAGCATCCCCACGGTGATTACGGGAGAGGACAAGCTGGCCGAGGAGGGCACCGTTCTCAGCAAGAAGCTGGGCACGGCCAAGGGCTTCCTTCGCCGGGCGCTGGCCCCCGATTTGTCGGAAAGGGTCTATCAGAAGGCCACCCCCGCCGTCCTTATCATGCTGCTCATCCTGGCGCTGGCCTCCGGGTACCTCTCCGGCAGCGGAGCGGTGATCCACTGTCTTGCTGCCCTCTGCAGCGCCGCCGCCGCCCTGACGGTGACGCTGGTCTACGCGCGCCCGTTTTCCATGATTGCAAAGCGGCTTTCCGGCAACGGGGCCGCCCTGGCGGGATGGAGCGGGGCGGAGGTGATGGCGAAGTCTGTGGGCATCGTCATCCGCGATCTGGATATCTACCCGGAGAACACCATTCTCCTCAACGGCATGAAGGTCCTGGCCGGGGCACATGTGGAAAAGGTCGTTGCCTATACCGGCAGCGTTATCCTTGCCACCGGGGCGGGGCTTCGCCGCGCCTTCGGTGAGCTGATGCGGCAGTATGCCGCTCCGCTGTATCGGGTGGAGGATTTCGACTGTGGGACAGAGGGGGGCGTCTGCGCCTTTATCGGCACCGAGCAGGTCCTGGTGGGGACCGGCGCGTACATGAACCTTATGGGCATCCGCATTCCCTCCGGCGTGGACGTGGCCGGCGCGGTCTATACCGCCATCGACCATGAGCTGTGCGGCGTCTTTATCCTGAGCTATACCCCCCAGGAGCTGGTGCAGACGGCCCTTTACCGCCTGGAAACCAGCCGGCTGCGCCCGATTTTTGCCGTCCGTGATTTTAACATCAGCCCCAATATGCTGGAGAAGAAATTCCGGCTCACGGAGGGGAGCATCCAGTTCCTCCCGCCGGAGAACCGCTACCAGCTCAGTGTGGAGCCGGAGGAGGAAAAGGAGCCGGTCGCCCTGCTGAGCCGAGAGGGGCTTTGGCATTATTCCGAAGCTGCCCGGGGCGGGCGCCGTTTGTGGCGCACCGCTCGCCGAGCGCTGTTCATGACAATCCTGGGTATCGTTCTGGGCGTACTCATCACCTTTATTTCTTGTGCCAGGGGCTCTTTCTCCGCCATATCTCCGGGAAAGCTCCTGTTGGCCATGCTGCTCTGGGCTTTCGCCACCCTGATGATCGCCGATTCGGCCGAAGGAGATTGAGCAGAAAATACTTGTATTTCCACCGCGATTCGTCTATAATTCAATACTGTGCAGAAATTCAATAAGGAGAGGTATACCATGTCCGATAAAATCCGCAATATCTGTCTGCTGGGTCACGGCAGCACCGGTAAGACCAGTCTTGCCGAGAGCATCCTGAACGTCACCGGAATGACTGACCGCCTGGGCAAGGTCGTGGAGGGCAACTCCACCTGCGACTACGATGCCGAGGAGATCAAGCGTCAGATCAGCATCTCCACCGCCACCGTCTATGCCAAGTACAACGGCGCGAAGATCAACATTCTGGATACCCCGGGGTTCTTTGACTTCGCCGGTGAAGTGCAGGAAGCCCTCCGCGTGGCCGATGCCGGCATCATCTGTGTTTCCGCCAAGGACGGCATCAACGTCGGCGCGGAAAAGTCCTGGAAGTATCTGCGGGATGCCGGAAAGCCCCGCGCCATCTATATTTCCAAGACCGATGAGGAGCATGCGGATTTTGACCGCACCTTCAACGAGCTGCGGGAGAAGTTCGGCAGCACCGTCTCCGCTTTCACCATGCCCGTGATTGAGGATGAGAAGGTCACCGGCATCATCGACGTCATCGCCAAGAAGGCCTTCCACATCGTCAAGGGCAAGCGGGAGGAGATTGAGATTCCCGCCAATGCCACCGACCGCCTGGAGGAGCTCTATCAGGAAGTCGTGGAGAATGCCGCTTCCACCAGCGAGGAGCTCATGGATAAGTATCTGGAGACCATGGAGCTCAGCCAGGAGGAGGTCTACGGCGCCCTTTCCACCGGCGTCGCGGAAGGGGAGATCTGCCCCGTGTTCTGCGGCTGCGCCATGACCGGGCTGGGCACCACCGTCCTGCTGGATGCCATCGTGAATCTGTTCCCCGAGCCCATGGAGCAGGGAGAGCCCGTCAAGCCCGACGAGCCTGCCCGTGCCATCATCTACAAGACCATTTCCGACCAGTTCGGCAAGTTCAGCCTTTTCAAAGTCATCTCCGGCAAAGTTACCCCCGATATGACCCTGGTCAATGCCCGCAGCGGCGCCAATGAGAAGCTGGGCCACATCTACATGATGCAGGGAAAGAAGAACGTGGAAGTCCAGGAAATCGGCTGCGGCGATTTCGGTGCGGTGGCCAAGCTCACGGACAGCCGCACCGGCGACACCCTCTGCGATCCCCGCAAGGTCGAGGCTGCCCCCGGCATTGAGTTTGCCGAGCCCTGCTACTCCATGGCCATCGCCCCCAAGACCAAGGGCCAGGATGACAAGGTTGCCCAGGGTCTCAGCCGTCTGGGCGAGGAGGACCCGACCTTCACCGTGGTGAACAACGCCGAGACCAAGCAGATGGTCATCTCCGGCGCCGGCGATATCCATCTGGATGTAATCTGCAACAAGCTCAAGACCAAATTCGGCGTGGAAGTCGTCCTCAGCCCCTCCCGCGTGCCCTACCGGGAGAAAATCCGCAAAAAGTATGAGGCCCACGGCCGCCATAAGAAGCAGACCGGCGGTCACGGTCAGTTCGCCGATGTGAAGATTCGCTTCGAGCCCCAGGAGGAGCAGGAGGAGATGATCTTTGCCGAGGAAGTGTTCGGCGGCAGAGTTCCGAAAAACTTCTTCCCCGCCGTTGAAAAGGGACTGCGTGAAAGCTGTGCCCGCGGCGTCCTTGCCGGTTACCCCATGGTTTACCTCAAGGCCGTTCTCTACGATGGCGACTTCCATCCCGTGGACTCCTCCGAAATGGCATTCAAGACGGCAGCCGGCCTTGCCTACAAGGAACTGGTGAATGCCAGCCCCGTCCTTCTGGAGCCCATCGGCACCCTCACCGTCACCATCCCCGACAACTACCTGGGCGATATCATGAGCGACATCAGCTCCAAGCGCCGGGGTACCGTGCTGGGCATGAACGCCCACGACGGGATGCAGATCGTGGAGGCTGAGGTGCCCATGGCCGAGATGTCCTCCTACACCATCGACCTGCGGAGCATGACCCAGGGCCGCGGCTCCTTCTCCCTGAAATTCGCCCGCTACGAGGAAGCCCCCGCACTGGTGCAGCAGAAGATCATCGAAGAGGCGAAGGCCAGCGCCGAGGAAGAATAATCCCGGTATCACATGCTCCCGCTGCGGGTTTCCGCAGCGGGAGCATTTTACATCAGACCATATCGTTTCAAAAGGGAGAGGAGGGTCTTCTGCTTCTCCTCCTTCAGCTCCACAAGGGGCAGCCGCACCTCCCCGGTACATAGACCGAGGGCGGCCGCCGCCGCTTTCACGGGGATGGGGTTCACATCGCAGAACAGGGCGTTCATGAGCGCCAGGTATTCGTAGTGCACCGCTCCGGCCACCCGGTAATCCCCCTTCAGGCAAAGGCGGGTGAGCTCGCTCATGGCCTCGGGGATGATGTTGGAAGCTACGGAGATCACGCCCTTCGCACCCAGGGCCATCAGTGGCAGGGTCAGGGAGTCGTTGCCGCTGTAAAAGGTGAAATCCTCCGGGCAGAGGGACCTGGCCGCAGAGAACGCATCCAGGTCCGTACCGGCGGCCTTCAGGCCGACGATCTTCGGGTGCCTGCTGAGTTTTTCCAGCGTCTCCGGCTCGATGTGCATCCCGGTGCGGGAGGGCACATCATAGAGGATGATGGGAAGCTGGGAACGGTCCGCCAGAAACTCATAGTGGCGAATGAGTCCCTCCTGGGAGGTCTTGTTGTAATATGGCGTCACAAGGAGCAGACCATCCGCGCCCGCTTCCATCGCCTGATTCATCAGAATAAGGGCATGATCCGTGCTGTTGCTCCCTGCTCCGGCGATCACGGGGATTCGTCCACTTGTGAGCCTGACCGCGGCCTCCACCAGGTTTTTATGCTCCCCATAGGAGAGCACGGAGCTCTCGCCGGTGGTGGCCCCGACCACCAAAGCGGAGCATCCCCCGGCAATCTGCATTTCGATGAGCTTTGTGAGAGCGGCGATGTCAATCTTTCCGTTCCGGAAAGGCGTGATCAGCGCGGTGGCACAGCCGGTGAAAAGGCAGTCTTTCAAATGGTGGACCTCCTTCCATGGAAGAATACAAAGCAAGGGGCCGGGACGTGGTTACGTCCCGGCCCCAGGTGTCTTTGGTTTCCTCATACTACTATTCAATAGAAGTCAGACAATCTTTACGGCTGAATTTGCGCCATGCTTCGTTATCCTTCTAGACCATATATTTCCATTATGCTCTGCGAAGGCCGCCTCGCCTGGCACAAATTCATCTCGTAAATCTTTGTCCTCTTCTTATTGAATAGTAGTATCAGATATAATTCTCCGCGCAGAGGAGCTCGGCCAGAAGAACTGCGCCGCCGGCAGCTCCCCGCAGCGTGTTGTGACTCAGGCAGACAAACTTGTAGTCATACTGGGTGTCCTCACGAAGGCGCCCGATGGAAACGGCCATGCCGCCCTCCATCATCCGGTTCAGCCGGGTCTGAGGCATGTTGTCCTCCTCAAAATAGTGAAGGAACTGCTTGGGGGCCGTGGGGAGCTTCAGCTCCTGAGGACGGCCGGAAAAAGAGGACCAGCACTTCAGGATCTCATCCTTGGAGGGCTTGTTTTTGAAGCTCACGAACACGGCGGCCATATGACCGTTGGAGACCGGCACGCGCAGACACTGGGCAGTGATGGCAGGGCTCACGGCGTTCACGATTCGGCCGTCTTCCACCTTGCCCCAGAGCTTCATGGGCTCCTGCTCGGATTTTTCCTCCTCGCCGCCAATGTAGGGGATGACGTTATCCACCATCTCCGGCCAGGTATCAAAGGTCTTGCCTGCGCCGGAAATGGCCTGATAGGTGCAAACCAGCACCTTTTCCGGCCCGTAGGCCATCAGGGGATGCAGCGCGGGCACATAGCTCTGGAGAGAGCAGTTGGATTTGACGGCGATAAAGCCTCGCTTCGTGCCGAGGCGTTTGCGCTGGCTTTCTATCACAAGGATATGCTCCGGATTGATTTCAGGTACCACCATGGGCACGTCCGGGGTCCAGCGGTGGGCGCTGTTGTTGGAGACAACGGGGCACTCCAGGCGCGCATACCGCTCCTCCAGGGCCTGGATCTCCTCTTTTTTCATATCCACGGCGGAAAAAACAAAATCCACCATTCCGGCGATCTTTTCCGCGTCGGCAGTGGCGTCCATTACGGTGAGGTCCTTGGCGCAGTCCGGCAGGGGAACCTCCAGCTGCCAGCGCCCGGCCATCACGTCACTGTATTTTTTACCCGCGCTGCGGGGACTGGCGGCAACGACTGTGAGGGTGAACCAGGGGTGCCCCTCCATGAGGGAAACGAAACGCTGACCCACCATACCGGTCGCGCCGATCACACCGACTTTGTACTTCTTCATCCCATACACTCCTTTTCACCCATGGGTTTATTACACCTTGCGGGAAACGGGAAAATCAGATATAATACAAAAATAGATCTCCCTCCGGAAGGCGCCCTCCCGATGGAATATAGGGCATCATAGCACCCGCCGATGGGGAAAGTCAAGAAACAGTTGAACATATCAGAGGAATTTATGAAACATAAGCTGAAAAAATTACGCCTTCCCGCTCTGTTTGTATCGATCGCCCTTCTGCTGGGCCTCTCCTCCGGGGCCGGCCCGGCGGAGGAGGCCATGCCCAACATCCGCATCGGCCTGTATTGGGGCGATAACACGCTGGAGGGGGCAAATCTCCTCAACTATGTGGGCAGCGGCTACGAGTTCGGATACTTTGACGGGGACCGGCAGTTTGTCCCTCTGTATGCCACGGAAGAGACGGCCATCAGCATGATCAAGGACTGGACCCTCTATTACACGGGGGGACAGTATGTCTCCAAGCCCTCCGGCTATGATGAGACTCGTGTGGGCTGCTACCACATACGGCTGGCGGTCTGCAAGGACCTGGAGGAGGCGGAGGCCGTCGCCGGACAGTATGAAGACGGATATGTTGCATGGATGAACGAGAGCTGGTGCGCTTTCTGCGGGAACTATGCCAGCCAGGCGGCTGCCGAGGAGGCATCCGCCGCCCGGGGCATCTACGGTACGGCCATGACGGCGTCCAGCCGCTGTGTCACAGTGGTGGTCACCGGGACGGACCGGGTCATTTTCCAGTATGACGGCGGTACGGAGAGCACCCTGGGCGTCATGCCGCTGCCCTCGGAGGAGGGGGAGAAGCCCATCACCTGGTTCCGGGGTCACCGTTATTACGGCGGCTTCCAGTATTCCCGGCTGGACGGGGGCGATCTGACGGTGGTAAACTTCATCGACATGGACGACTATGTCACCGGCGTCGTCCCCTATGAGATGAGCCCCGGCTGGCCGGCGGAAGCATTGAAGGCGCAGGCCGTTGCCGCCCGTACTTACGCGGCGAAGCACCTGGGACATCACAGCGCCTACGGCTTTGACCTCTGCACGGGGGTGGACTGCCAGACTTACCGCGGCGTGGATGTGGACGCACCGGAGTGCGAGGCGGCGGTGCATGAGACCGACGGCATCTATATGACCTATGAGGGTGAATATGCCGACACCTACTATCATTCCTGCGACGGCGGGGCGACGGAAGCCTCGGAAAACGTGTTCTATGAGGCGATCCCCTACCTCCGCGGCACGGTGGACCCTTATGAGGCCAGCGTGGTGACAGGCTATGAGGACTGGTCCTTCGTCTATACGGCGGATGAAATCACCTGGATTCTGCAGAACAAGGGGTATAACTGCGCAAGGATCGTCAGCATCACGCCCACATACACAGAGCTGGGAAACATCTATTCTCTGAAATTCACCGATGTGAACGGCGTCAGCTGGACCTTTTCCCGAAGCCGCGCGGGCAGCATCCTGGTGAGCCCCACCTTGGGGAAGAGCACCTACAGCCAGCGTTTCACCGTTACCGACGCGGATGCGGGGGACAGCACCGTTTACATCAACAATGCCGCCGGTGCCATCTCCAAAGAACAAGTCCTTTATGCCGTGGACAGCTCCGGGCAGCTTCAGCCCGTCGGCGGGGAAGGAAGCGTCACCGTCATCACCGGTTCCGGTGTGGAGAACCTCTCCCTCAGCGGCAGCGGTGCGGTCATTTCTGCGCAGCGCTACCTGATTTCCGGTTCCGGATGGGGCCACAATGTCGGCCTCAGCCAGTTCGGGGCCAAGGCCATGGCCGAGCAGGGCTTTTCCTATGAGGAGATTCTGGACTTTTACTTTCACGGGGCTGAGATCGGATGAAAACAAAGGATTTCTATTATGAGCTCCCGGAGGAACTGATTGCCCAGACCCCCCTGGAGCGGCGGGACGCCTCCCGCCTGATGCTTCTCGACCGGGCCACCGGAGAGGTGGGCCACAGCGTCTTTTCCCGACTGCCGGAATACCTTCGCCCCGGTGACTGCCTGGTGATGAACGATTCCCGGGTGATTCCCGCCCGTCTCATCGGACACCGTGCCACCGGCGGCGCGGTGGAGGTGCTGCTGCTTACCGACCTGGGGAGTGGGGTGTGGGAGTGCCTGACCCGTCCCGGGCGCAAGACCCCCGTGGGCACAACCATCACTTTCGGAGACGGGGAACTCACCGGCGAAGTGGTGGAGGCCGTGGAGGATGGGAACAAGCGGATTCGATTTGACTATGAGGGCATCTTCCTGGAAGTGCTGGAGCGCCTGGGCCGTATGCCCCTCCCGCCCTATATCAAGGCAGAGCTGGGGGACCCGGAGCGATATCAGACAGTCTATGCCAAAAACCCCGGTTCCGCGGCTGCTCCCACGGCAGGCCTGCATTTCACCCCCGAGCTGCTGGAAACGATGCGGGGAATGGGAGTGGAGCTCAACTGGGTCACGCTCCACGTCGGCCTCGGCACCTTCCGCCCCGTGAAGGAGGAGTATCTTACCGACCACACCATGCACGCGGAGTTCTGCTCCGTTTCCGCCGAGACGGCGGAGCGGGTGAACCGGGCCAGGGCAGAGGGGCGGCGGGTCATCGCCGTGGGCACCACCTCCTGCCGCACCCTGGAAGCCGTGGCGGATGAAGAAGGCATGCTTCGGCCATTTGACGGATGGGTGAACATCTACATCTATCCCGGTTACCGCTTCAAGTGCATTGACGGCCTCATCACCAATTTCCACCTGCCGGAGAGCACCCTCATCATGCTGGTGAGCGCGCTGGCGGGGCGGGAAAAGGTTCTGAACGCTTACCGCACCGCTGTGGAGGAGAGATATCGTTTCTTCTCCTTCGGGGACGCCATGTTCATCCGCTAGAATCCAAATGATAAGCCCGCCGGGTCGACCCGGCGGGCTTTCTGCATGGTTGGCTTATTTGCGGTAGCTGTCCTTCAGGGCCACCACCCGGTTGAAAACCAGATGACCGGGGCGGCAGTCGACGCTGTCCGGGCAGAAGTACCCCGTGCGCAGGAACTGGAAACCTTTGGCGGTCTCCCCCTTGCCCGGCGTCTGCACGTTCCCCAGACAGGCCTCCAGCTTGCAGCCTTCCAGGACAATGAGGCTGTTGGGGTTCAGGTAGTCCATAAAGTCTTTTCCGGCGCCGTCCGGGTCCGGGTCGCTGAACAGGGAGTCGTAGAGCCGCACTTCGGCGTTGACGGCACTCGCGGCGTCCACCCAGTGAATGGTTCCCTTGATCTTTCGCCCGTCCGCAGGGTCGCCCCCCCGGGAATCCGGGTCGTACTCGCAGAGGACCTCCGTCACATGGCCGCTGCTGTCCTTGACGCAGCCGGTGCACTTCACCACATAGGCGCCCTTCAGGCGGACCTCCGCGCCGGGGAAGAGGCGGTTGTACTTCTTCGGCGGGTCCTCCTCGAAGTCCGTGCACTCAATCCACAGATTCCGGGAAAAGCTGACGCTCCTTTTACCGGCGGACTCATCCAGCGGATTGTTCTCGATCTCCACGGTCTCGCTCTTGCCCTCAGGGTAATTGGTAACCGTCAGTCGCATGGGGTGGAGCACCGCCATGACCCGGGGGGACGCCTCGTTCAAATCCTCCCGCACGCAGCTTTCCAGAAAGGCCCAGTCCACCGTGGAATCCACCTTCGCCACGCCGATACGGTCACAGAAATTGCGAATCGACTTCGCGGTGTAACCCCGCCGCCGAAGTCCGCAGAGGGTGGGCATCCGGGGATCGTCCCAGCCGGAGACCACCTTGTCCTCCACCAGCTTGCGGAGCTTCCGCTTGCTCATGACGGTGTAGTTGATGCCCAGCCGGGCGAACTCAATCTGCCGGGGCTTCGGGCCGGGGAGGTCCACATTCTCCACCACCCAGTCATATAGGGGACGGTGCTCCTCATACTCCAGGGAGCAGAGGGAATGGGTGATGCCCTCGAGGGCGTCCTGGATGGGATGAGCGAAGTCATACATGGGGAAGATGCACCATTTGGTGCCCTGACGGTGGTGCTCGATATAGCGGATGCGATAGAGCACCGGATCCCGCATGTTGAAGTTGCCGCTGGAAAGGTCAATCTTTGCCCGGAGGGTCATGCTTCCTTCCGCAAACTCCCCGTTTTTCATCCGCTCGAAGAGGGCGAGGGATTCTTCCACCGGCCGGTCACGCCACGGGGAGACGGCGGGAACGCCGATGTCGCCCCGGTTCTTTTTGAATTCCTCGGGACTCAGCTCACAGACATAGGCGAGGCCCTTCCGGATGAGGCCGAGGGCAAGCTCATAGGTGGTCTGGAAATAGTCCGAGCCGTAATAGAAGCGATCGCCCCAGTCAAAGCCCAGCCAGTGGATGTCCTCCTGAATGGCATCCACATACTCCGTGTCCTCCTTCGCGGGGTTGGTGTCGTCCATGCGGAGATTGGTGATGCCGCCAAATCTCTCCGCCGTGCCGAAATCGATGCACAGAGCCTTTGCGTGGCCAATGTGGAGATAGCCGTTGGGCTCCGGCGGGAAACGGGTGTGAATCTGCATGCCCTCGCTGCGCCCACCGGGAGCGAGGTCCTCAGCCACGTACTGTTCGATGAAATTCCTGGTTTCGCTGTCCATAATCTTTCCCCCAAAGACAAAAAATCGGCATGGCGCTGCGCCATACCGCGATGAAAGCCTGATTTCAGACACGGAAGGAAGCAGCCCGTCAGATAACGGCCTGCCGCTGCTGTCGATAAACAAAACGGAGCATTTCAGCGTCCCCCCGTGGAAGATGTATCTGTAATCTACCACAGCATTTCCCGGGTGTCAAGGATACATGCCCTGAAAAAGCATTTTTTACAGGTACACAAAGCCTTGACAAAACGGGAAAAGCGCTGTATACTCCGCACAACAAAAGCGATGACGGGGAAGGAGTACCCGCGCAGGATACCGGCACAGAGAGAAGGCGGTTGGTGCAAGCCTTTGCCGGACGGCGGGGAAGTCGCCCCTGAGCTGCGGCCCGAACACCTTTAGGTCAGTAGACGCCGACGGGCGCTCCCGTTACAGGGCGAGGCCGTAAATATGCGGCAAGTGAGAAATCCGGGTGGTACCGCGGAATGAATTCCGCCCCGTGCGTCAGCACGGGGTTTTTCTGTTTTAAGGAGGCCGAAGATGAAAGAACTGCCAAAGACCTATGACCCCAAGCTCGTGGAGGATTCCATCTACCGGATGTGGCTGGACGGGGGGTATTTCCGGGGCGTGCGCGACCCGAAGAAGAAGCCCTTTACCATCGTCATGCCGCCCCCCAATGTCACGGGGCAGCTGCACATGGGACATGCCATGGACTGCACCCTTCAGGATATCCTCATTCGCTTCAAGCGCATGCAGGGCTATGCGGCCCTCTGGCTCCCCGGCATGGACCACGCCGGTATCGCCACGCAGATCAAGGTGGAGGAGGAGCTGCGCAAGGAGGGCCTCAGCCGCTTTGATTTGGGAAGAGACAAGTTCCTGGAGCGGGTCTGGGCCTGGAAGGAGAAATACGGGGACCGCATCATGATGCAGCAGCGCATCCTGGGCTCCTCCTGTGACTGGGACCGGCATCGCTTTACCATGGACGAGGGCTGCTCCCGCGCCGTGCGGGAGGTGTTTGTGAACCTCTACAAGAAGGGGCTCATCTACCGGGGCAGCCGCATCATCAACTGGTGCCCCCACTGCACCACCGCTCTCAGCGACGCGGAGGTGGAGTATGTGGACAAGCCCGGCCATCTGTGGCACATCCGCTATCCCCTCAGCGACGGCAGCGGTTATGTCACCGTGGCCACCACCCGGCCGGAGACCATGCTGGGGGATACCGGCGTCGCGGTGAACCCCAACGACGAGCGTTATAAGGACATTGTGGGCAAGACCTGCATCCTGCCTTTGGTGGGCCGGGAGATGCCCATCGTGGCGGATGAGTATGTGGAGTTGGACTTCGGCACCGGCTGCGTGAAGATGACCCCCGCCCATGACCCCAATGACTTTGAGGTGGGCCTCCGGCACAATCTGGAGGTCATCCGCGTGCTGGATGACAACGGCCGGGTGAACGCCGAGGGCGGCAAGTACGAGGGCCTGGACCGTTACGAAGCCAGAAAGCAGATCGTGGCCGACCTGGAGGCCGGCGGCTGGCTGGTGAAGACGGAGGACTATGCCCACAATGTGGGCACCTGCTACCGCTGCCACAGCGATGTGGAGCCCATCATCTCCGCCCAGTGGTTCGTGAAGATGGGCCCGCTGGTGGGACCTGCCATCGATGCCGTGAAATCCGGGGCCACAAAATTCGTGCCGGAGCGCTTCGCGAAGAATTACATCAACTGGATGGAGGGGCTCCACGACTGGTGCATCTCCCGGCAGCTGTGGTGGGGCCACCAGATCCCCGTGTGGTACTGCCCGGAATGCGGACACATGACCTGCTCCATGGAGGACCCCACCGAGTGCGAGGCCTGCGGCTCCAAGGATATCCACCGGGACCCGGACGTGCTGGACACCTGGTTCTCCAGCGCCCTCTGGCCCTTTGAGACCCTGGGCTGGCCGGACAAGACCGAGGATCTGGACTATTTCTATCCCACGGATGTGCTGGTGACGGGCTACGACATCATCACCTTCTGGGTCAGCCGCATGATCTTCTCCGGCTGTGAGCACACCGGGCAGACACCCTTCCACACCGTGCTCATTCACGGCCTTGTGCGGGACGATAAGGGGCGGAAGATGTCCAAGTCCCTGGGCAACGGCATCGACCCCCTGGAGATGGTGGAGCAGTACGGGGCGGATGCCCTGCGCATGAACATGGTCTCCGGCAACAGCCCCGGCAACGATATGCGCTTCTTCACCGAGCGGTGCGAGGCCATGCGCAACTTTGCCAATAAGCTGTGGAATGCTTCCCGCTTCGTGATGATGAACCTCCATGTGGAGGACAACGCCCTGCCGAAGAACCTCCGGCTGGAGGACAAGTGGATTCTCTCCAGGCTGAACACCCTCATTCGGGAAGCCACGGACAACATGGAGAAGTATGAGCTGGGCGTGGCTGTGGCGAAGATTTATGATTTCATCTGGGACAGCTACTGCGACTGGTATATCGAGCTCACCAAAACCCGCCTCCAGAGCGGAGACGGGGAGAGCAGCGAGAGCGCCCAGCGGGTGCTCCTGTGGGTGCTCACGGAGGTGCTCAAGCTCCTGCACCCCTTCATGCCCTTCATCACGGAGGAAATCTGGCAGGCACTGCCCCATGAGGGGGAGGCCATCATGGTGTCCCCCTGGCCGGTGGAGACCGATGCCCTTTCTTTCCCCGCCGAGGAGGCGGAAATGGAGCGGGTCATGGCCGCCATCAAGGCGGTGCGCACCCTCCGCGCGGAGAAGAACGTGCCCCCCTCCAAAAAGACGAGCATGACGGTGGTGACGGAGAACCTCTCCAGCTACCGGGATGGGGAGGCCTTCCTCAAGAAGCTGGCCTCTGCCGGCGAAGTCACCGTCACCTCGGAGCCTGTGGCGGACGCCGGAGGCTGCGCCGTCGCCATCACGGAGGATGCCCGTATCTACCTGCCCCTGGCGGAGCTGGTGGATGTGGAAAAGGAGCTGGAGCGCCTCTCCAAAGAGCTGAAGAAGGCTGAGGGACAGTCCGCCGGTATGGCGGCCAAGCTCGCCAATGAGGCCTTCCTCGCAAAAGCCCCCGCAAATGTGGTGGAGGCTGAGCGGGAAAAAGCCAGGAAGCTGGAGGCTCTGGTGGAAAATCTGAAGGAAAGCAAGGCAAAATTGGAAGCCCTCCGCTGATTCGACCCCATTCGCGGTTTCCCCCCGATATAATCGCCCCTGTGGACATGCTGCCACAGGGGCGATTTTTATGTAAAAGAGGGATGGATATGCGCATCACGGGTTCCTGCAGGGAAGGGGTGCTGACCCTCCACTTTCAGGGAGAATTGGATCACCACGCAGCGGGAGAGGCGATGGCTGCCATTTCGGAGAGGATTGACGCCTTTCTGCCCGGAAGCTGTGTTCTGGACCTGAGCGGCATCAGCTTCAGGGACAGCTCGGGCATCGCCCTGATGCTGCGCACGGACAAGCTGATGCGCCGCCTGGGAGGCAAGCTCACGGTTACCGGCCCCACCCCCCAAACGATTCGCGTGCTCACCGCCGCCGGCCTGGACCGGCGGCTCACCATTAAGGAATAAGGAGCGATACATATGTCGGCACTCAATGTCGTCAAAGTGGAATTCCCCAGCCGCAGCGCCAACGAAGCCTTCGCCCGTTCCTGCGCTGCCTGCTTCGCTGCCCAGCTGGACCCCACGCTGGAGGAGCTGGGGGACCTGAAAACCGCCGTCAGCGAGGCAGTGACCAATGCCGTGGTCCACGCCTATCCCTATGAAATCGGAAAGATTCTCCTGAAAATGCGGATTCTGGAGGGGAATGTGCTGGAGATTACGGTGAAGGATTGGGGCTGCGGCATCCCGGATATCGGGCAGGCCATGGAGCCCCTCTTTACCACCGGGGGCGAGGACCGCAGCGGCATGGGCTTTTCCATAATGGAGTGCTTCACTGATAAGCTGCGGGTCCGTTCCAGCCCCGGAAAGGGAACCACGGTCGTCATGCGGAAGAAAATCAGTCTCCGGGGCAAGGCTTGAGCACTGCCTATGCCCATGAGCTGCTCTCCGCTGCCCGGGAGGGTGACCGAGCGGCCATGGATGCGCTGCTGGAGGCAAATTCCGGGCTTATCTGGAGCGTAGCCCGGCGCTACTTCGGCCGGGGCGTGGAGGCGGAGGACCTCTATCAGCTGGGCTGCCTGGGTTTTCTCAAGGCGGTGCGCAGCTTTGACGAAGGCTATGGGACCCGCTTCTCCACCTATGCCGTGCCCAAAATCAGCGGGGAAATCCGGCGCTTTTTGCGGGACGACGGGCCGGTGAAGGTAAGCCGCACCCTCAAGGAGCGGGGCCTCCTCATCCGCAGCGCCAGGGAAAGACTGCTTCAGGCCCTGGGCAGGGAGCCCCACCTGAGTGAGCTCAGCGCGGAGACCGGGCTTCGGGAGGAGGAGATTGCCGAGGCGGAATCTGCCGTCGGTGATGTCGCCTCTCTGCAGGAGCAGTGGGGCGCGGATGGCCTTTCCCTGGAGGATGTCCTCACCGACCCGGAGGAGGAGAATCGCCGGGTGGAGGCCGTGGCCCTTCGACAGGCCCTTGCCTCCTTGCCGGAGAGGGAGCGGGCCGTCATCGCTCTGCGCTACGGGCGGGGGCTCACGCAGACGGCGGCGGCGAAGATACTCTCCGTCAGCCAGGTGCAGGTCTCCCGCCTGGAGCGCAGGGCGCTGGACCGGCTGCGAAGCAGCCTGGCGTAAACGGGCTAAATGCTTTTTGCCTGCGGGTTGAAAAGCAGAATCAGGGCGGTTGCCGTAAATCCGGCGGAGCAGACAAAGAGCAGCACCGAACTCCCGAATGCCTGTAGGACAAGCCCGGCCAGCACCGAGGCGATGGGGGTAATCCCCTGGGAAAAAATGCTGATGATGCCGGTGACCTTGCTCAGCTTATCCCGCTCCACCAGGCGCATCAGCACCGTATTGAGGGGAACGTTGATGAGCACAAGAAGGAAGCCCACCCAGAGGCAGCCGATGGACATCAAAACAAGGTAGGCATTCAGGGAATTGCCCCGTGCCGCAAGCAGCCAGTAGGAAAAGGCGAGGACGACCATGGCGCCGGCCATGGCGCAGAGGTGGAGGGCGGTCTTGCGCCCGATTTTCTCGGCCTGGGGCCGGGCACTGAGGATGACGGAACCGACGATGGAGCTGCCGCCTATCAGCACGCTGAACACAGAGGACCAGAGCTCCGGCGTCAGAAAGCGGTCAAAAAGATAGGAGGGGGCGAGGGCAATATCCGTCCGGACGAAATAGGGCAGGAAGTTTCCGCTGAGGGGCGTCATGAAGAAATTGATGAACAGGGCAGCGCCCATGATTACAAGTATGGGTTTCTGCCCTCTCAGGTAGTTGAGACCGTCCCGCATATCGTCAAGGGCGAGCTGAACGCTCATCTTTTCATCGGAGGGAACATGGGCATATCGGATGAACATCTCTGAGACGCCGGAGAGAACGTAGCACAGACCAACGATGAAAAACAGCATCGTGACGGGCAGCAGGGCATAGAGTACCCCTGCCAGAACGACCCCAAGGATGGTCTGTACGGCGCTCTTGAGGGAGAAGTAGGCGTTGGCCTGCTGGAGCTTATCCTCCGCCACGAGATAGGGGAGCAGCGCCCCGGAGGCGGGGGAGAATATGCCGCTTACCATGTTCCCGAGGATACCGACGGTGAAAAGGAGAACGATCTGCGGTCCGGGCGATGGGAACAGGAGCATGAGAAGTGTGGCGAGGAGAATGACGCCGCCCTTGGCATAATCGCAGAGGAACATGATTTTCGCCTTGTTGTACCGGTCACCCAGCACCCCGCCGATGGGGGTGAAGAGCAGAAGAACCACCCCGCAGAGAGCGAGGTAAAGCCCCTGAAGAAAGGCGTTGTTCCCACTGATATCCAGCAGATAGAAGCTGACGGCAAAGCTGTAAAGAATGGCCCCGAGCTCCGATACCAGCGCGCCGAAAAAAACGAGGCGGAAGTTCCGACTGCGAAGGACATTTCCGCTCCCCGGACGGTTGCTCATGAGAGAATCTCCTTCCGATTACTATGGAAAGCACCTGAAATATTGTAACATAAAGAAGAGAAAAGAGAAGCCGGTTTTTTTGGAGCGGAACCGCCGATGGATGGTCGTCGTTCATCTTCGGCCTTTTCAAAATGGGAAAAAAGAGGTAAAATGAGGTGCCGAAAACGGCATCCATTTTTTTTCGAACAGGATAAGACCATGAGTGATTGGAAAGAGAGATTTCTCGCGGCCAGAAAAAAGATTATTCTCGATACCTGGAGCAGCCTGAACCCGGAGCAGCAGAAGGCCGCCGCGGCGACGGAGGGACCCCTGCTCATCCTTGCGGGGGCCGGCAGCGGAAAGACCACCGTGCTCATCCACCGCATCGCCACGCTCCTGAAATTCGGGCGCGGGGCGGATGCCGATGAGCTCCCGGCCTCCGCAAGTGAGGCCGATGCCGAATTCCTGGAGACCTTTGCCCGCTTCCGCTCCCCGGAGGACCGGGAGAAGGCGGAGACCCTCTGCGCCCTGGACCCTCCCGCCCCCTGGCAGATCATCGCCATTACCTTCACAAACAAGGCAGCCGATGAGCTGAAAACCCGCCTGCAGCGAATGCTGGGGCCGGAGGGGCTGGATGTCTGGGCCAGCACCTTCCACTCCGCCTGTGTGCGCATCCTTCGGAAAAACGTCCGTCAGCTCGGGCTTTTCGGCGAGGACTTCACCATCTACGATACTGCCGACAGCCAGAGCCTCATCCGGCGCATTTTGAAGGATTTGGACCTGGATGAAAAGAAATATGCGCCTCGGGCCATGCTCAGCGCCATCAGCGGGGCGAAAAACGCCGCCATTCTGCCGGAGGACTACCTGAAGGAGGTCGGCGCCGACCCCTGGAAAAAAACCGTGGGAGCCGTCTACTCGGAATACCGCAAGCGGATGCTGGAAGCCGACGCGATGGATTTTGACGACCTGCTCCTCTATACGGTTCTCCTCCTGGAAAACTGCGAGGAGGTCCGGGATCATTACCAGCGCCGTTTCCGCTATATTCTGGTGGACGAGTACCAGGATACGAATGAACTCCAGTACCGCCTGGTACGCCTCCTGGCCGGGGCGCGGCAAAACCTCTGCGTGGTGGGGGACGATGACCAGGGAATCTATAAATTCCGGGGCGCCACCATCCAGAACATCCTGGACTTCGAGGAGGATTATCCCGGCGCCCGTGTCATCAAGCTGGAGCAGAACTACCGCTCCACCGGTACCATTCTGGAGGCGGCGAATGCCGTCATCCGCGAGAATCGGGGGAGAAAGGGCAAGACCCTCTGGACGGCCAACGGCAAAGGGGAGAAGATTGTCCTCTACACGGCCCAGAGCGAAAACGACGAGGCACAGTATATCGCCGATCAAATACTGAACGCCGTCAGCGCAGGAGGGAGCTTCCGGGACCACGCCATCCTCTACCGGGTCAACGCCCTCTCCAACCGACTGGAGTATGCCCTCAAGCGCAACGGCATCCCCTACCGCGTCTTTGGCGGCACCCGCTTCTATGACCGCGCGGAGGTCAAGGACATGCTGGCCTATCTCTGCGTGGTGGCAAACCCCGGCGATACCCTGCGGCTGAGGCGCATCATCAACCTGCCCGCCCGGGGAATCGGTGAGACCACGGTGGAGCGGGCCGCCGCCATCGCCGGTGCGGAGGGGCGCAGCCTGTTCGAGGTACTGGAGCGAGCGGATGATTATTCGGAGCTGCGCAGGGCGCATAACGGGATCCAGGCCTTTATCTCCGTTATACGGGAGACAAGGGAAAAGATGAACGGCCCCCTGGACGAGCTCTATGATTTCCTTCTCCGGCGCAGCGGCTACGTTGCCATGCTGGAAGCCAAGGGAGACCAGGAGAGCATCACCCGCCAGGAGAACATCCTGGAGCTGAAAACGAACATTACGAACTTCATGAAGGAGCGGGGGGGCGTCGGCACCCTTGCGGACTTTCTGGACGAGATGGCCCTGTACAGCGATGTGGATGAGCTGGACGGAGACAACAAGGTCTCCCTCATGACCATGCACAGCGCCAAGGGCCTGGAGTTCCCAAACGTATATATCGCCGGTGCGGAGGACGGCATCTTCCCCGGCCTCCGCTCCATCGGCGACGACGGAGAAATGGAGGAGGAGCGCCGCCTCTGTTATGTCGCCATCACCCGGGCCAGGGAAAAGCTCACCATTACGAATGCCCGCCAGCGCATGGTCTTTGGCCGTACGCAGAATAACCTGCTCTCCCGCTTCATCGCCTCCGTGCCCGAGGAACTTTTGGAAAAACTTCCGAAAGAGCGGCAAAGCCCCAGCGTGTGGAGCTACGGCCACGACGCTTCCTACGGCTCACGGTTCAGAAGCGGCGAAGCATCCGTCCGGCAAAGCGGAAATCACGGCAACCGGTCCGAGAAGCCCGCTTCCCCGAGACCTGTTGCCCGCAGCGCGCCGGCTTCCCAAAACACACAGACCCTTCAGCTCAGCGTGGGCGATTCGGTGGAGCATAAGGCTTTCGGACGGGGGACGGTGCTCACCCTCCGACCCATGGGACCGGACTGCATTCTTGAGATTGCCTTTGAGAAGGAAGGAACGAAAAAACTGATGCTCTCCTCTGCCGGAAGGTTCATGAGCAAGCTTTGATACGGATCATCCATAAGGAGAGGATAAAGATTTGTGAGATGAATTTGTGCCAGACGAGGCAGCCTTCGCAGAGCATAATGGAGATATATGGTCAAGAAGGCTAACGAAGCATGGTGCAAATTCAGCCGTAAAGATTGTCTGATTCCTATGGATGATTCGTATCAGAGGACAGGCACAGGAACGCCGGCCTCCGCATAGAATGGGAAAAAACCTGTTCTGTGGGGAGGCCGGCTTTCATGCGTTGTCAAAGGAAAAATATCGGGAAGGTTTTCATCCTGCTGGGTGTCGTCATTCTGGCTGCCCTGATTCTGCCGAAGGAGCTTTGGCCCTTTTGCATCGCCATCCTGCTCATCGGCATCGGTATCATCCTGTGCAAAAAATAGGAAACCCCGCTCATATTCTGCCCTCGCCGGGAATACGCTTTAGCGAGAACTCAGCGGAAGGAGCGAGCGGAAGGTGGATATCCAATTTCACGGCGGCAAAGTCCGCTATTTTGAACAGGTGCTGAACACCACGGTCCTGCGGGAGGAGACCGGGGAGATCATCGTACCGGATGCCCTGCCGGATATATCGGAAATCGTCGGCACGGTTGGGCAGGCGTTCATCCGGGGCAAGGACGTGGGGAAGAAGGGAGCTGCGGTCTCCGGTGTCAGCGAGGTCACGGTGCTTTACCGGGATGAGGAAGGGAACTTGTACGGCCTCCCCGCAGAGCTGCCCTTTGAGGCGGAGGCTCCTTTCGGAGGCATGGAGGAGGACGCCCGGGTCACTGCTGCGCTGCACCTGGCAAACGCGGAGGCGCGGCTCCTCAATTCCCGGAAACTGCTGCTCCGCTGCGAGGTCAGCGTGACCGTCACCTTGCTGGCGCCCCGGGAGATCGGGTGGGCGGAGAGGCTCGAAACCTCCGGCTGCAGGGTGGAGAGCCGGTATGCCATGGAGACCCTGCTGCCGGTCTGCCAAATCGAAGAAAAGACCTTCACGGCGGAGGAGACTCTTCCGCTTCCCGCGGGAAAACCGACCCCGGAGACACTGCTCTATGCCCTGGCATCCCTGAATACGGAGGAGTCCTCCGCCGTCGGGCAGAAGCTGGTGGTGCGGGGGACGGCAGGCGTCACGGTGGTCTACCTCAGCCGGGGCGGGGAAGTTGCACAGGCGGACTTCCGGCTTCCCTGGTCCGCATTCCTTGACCTTCCCGAGGGTGAGGTGAGCTGGAGCGTCATCACAACACTTACCGGCTGCAGCGTAAGCGCCGACGAGGGCGGCTTTTCCATCGCCGTTGGGGGCGTTGCGCAGGCTGTCATCCGCAGCCGGATGGAATGCCGGTTCATCGACGATGCCTATGGCACGGACTGTGAGTTCACGCCCGTATTCCAGGAAGTGACCATGGAGACGGAGGAACGCCCGGAGAGCATCTCCGACAATCTCAGCATCCGTCTGGAGGATGCCCGTCAGCCTCGGAGCGTCCTCGCCGTCTCGGCGGAAGGGGGGAGGATGCGCAGAGAGCAGGAACACTATGTTCTTCCGGTATCGGTAAAAGCCCTCTGCCTCACGGCGGACGGCACGCCGGCCATGCTCACCGGAAAGGGGGAGGTGAGCTGCCCCGATTTCGGCCTTTTCCCGGATTTTGCGCTGGGGGATGTCTACGCCTCCGTGAGCCCTGCCGGAGTGGAGATCAGGGTGCCGATCACTTTCAATGCAGTACGTCGGAGCTCCCTGGTGCTCCATCTGCTCACCGGCGGCGAAGCGGCGGCGAGAGCGGAGCGGGAGGGAAAGCCGACGGTCACGCTCCTGCGTGCGGCACCGGGGGATACGGTGTGGAGCCTGGGAAGGAGAAAGGGCGTTTCCGGCGCTGCCATCCGAAGCTATAACCACCTGGCAGAGGACGAGGAGCCCGCCCCCGGCTCCCTGCTGCTCCTGGCACAATAAAAAAATCTTGAAAATGCCCTCCCCGTGTTGTATATTATCTTAAGACACAATACGGGGAGGCTAATTCCATGTCCGGACATTCCAAATGGCATAATATACAAAAGACCAAAGGCGCGGCGGATGCGAAGCGCGCCCAGGCATTCACTAAGATTGCCCGGGAGATGATTGTCGCCGTCAAGGAAGGCGGCAGCGGGGATCCGGCCAACAACTCCCGCCTGGCCGCCGTGGTTGCCAAGGCCAAGGCCGCCAATATGCCCAACGACAACATCAAGCGTACCATCGAAAAGGCGCTGGGCGCCGGCAATACGGAGAACTATGAGCATGTCACCTACGAGGGCTATGGCCCCAGCGGCGTTGCCATCATCGTGGAGGCCATGACCGACAACCGCAAGCGTACCGCCTCGGAGGTGCGCCACTTCTTTGACAAATACGGCGGAAACATGGGCGCAGAGGGCTGCGTCAGCTGGTCCTTTGACCGCAAGGGCGTCATCGTCATCGACAACGAGGACGAGGAGCTGGATGAAGATACGGTTCTCATGGATGTGCTGGATGCCGGCGGCGATGATCTGAAGAATGATGAGACTGCTTTCATCGTCTATACGGACCCGGACTCCTTCCCCGGGGTGAGTACCGCCCTGGAGGAGAAGAAGTACAGATTCCTCTCCGCTCAGATTGAGATGGTCCCACAGAATTATGTCTCTCTGGATAACCCGGACGACATCAAGAATCTCACCAAAATGCTGGATATGTTCGATGACAACGAGGATGTGGAGAACGTGTTCCACAACTGCGACAACCTGGAGGACTGATCTCCCGGCGTTCAAGCAGTTATAATCAGCAGCTTTTTTGGGCACCCTATCCTGAAAAGGAGAGGGTGCCCATGTTGTTTCGCCGAATACTGTCCCTGGGGCTGCTTATTCTCATCTGCGCCGGCTGTGTCCGCATCCGGCAGATTCCGGAGGCTGCCCCGGCACTGGCGGCCGAGGAGAGTACATCGGAGTCTGCGCCGCTGAATCCCGCCGCCTCCCGTGAAATGCTGCCGGGTATTCTGGCAGACCTCATGGACACGGAGCCGGAGACCGCCGGATGCTCCCTGAGATATGCCGCCATCGCCTCCCGTCTCCTGGGCTGGGCGGAGAAAGAGCCGCGCGTTGATGAAATGGTTGAAGAGGCAGTTTCCGTGCTGAATATGGAGGAGCAGAAATGTCTCCGGGAAGCGGCTCACAGGCTGCTGTTATTCAGTGTATCTGTCTCAGACCGGCATCTGAGGGGCTATATGCTGGATGCAGGCTGCCTTCGCCCCGGGCAGCCCGGGGACCGGGAGAAACTGGGCCAGCTGCTGATGAAAGTGATGGACAGCATGGCAGCTGAATATTCAATGGATTTTGAAAAAATGAATATTTTTCGCCGGAGTCCGTTGAAAGCACGGTCAAAGTCTGCTATGATGAACAGACATAAGAAACAAACTGCATATTATTGATGCAGAACTGAGATGCAGAGGTAGGATACCGTGGGTATTCTGGAACATATCCATGGCTCGGAGGACCTCCGCAGCTGCACCTTTGCGCAGCTGGAGGAGCTGTGTGCCGAGCTGCGGCAGGAGCTCATACGCACGGTCTCGCGGACCGGCGGTCACCTGGCTTCCAATCTGGGCGCGGTGGAGCTCACCGTTGCCCTCCATAATGTTTATGACCCTTTTAAGGACCGCATCATTTTTGATGTAGGCCATCAGAGTTATGTCCATAAGATGCTCACCGGCCGCCTGGAGGCCATGTCGAGCCTGAGGCAGCAGGGGGGTATTTCCGGCTTTCCCAAGCCGGAGGAATCTGCTGCGGATGCCTTTACTGCCGGCCACGCTTCGGAGTCTGTCTCGGTGGCCCTGGGGATGGCACGGGCCAGGACCCTTTCCGGCGGGGATTACGATGTCGTGGCAGTTTTGGGTGACGGGGCCCTCACCGGGGGCCTTGCTTATGAGGGGCTGAACAATGCCGGACAGAGCCGGGAACCCCTGGTCATTATTCTTAATGACAACGGCATCGCCATCAGCCATACCGTGGGCGGCATGGCGAAGTACCTCACCCGGCAGCGGGTCAAACCCGCCTATTATCGCCTGAAACGGCTCTACCGCCGGATCCTCTTTAAAACGAAGCCGGGGCGGGCCGTTTTCAACTGGACCCAAAGCGTCAAGAACCGGCTGAAAGCCGCCATCTTCTCCTGCACCATGTTTGAGGAGATGGGCTTCCGCTATATGGGACCGGTGGACGGGCACAATGTCCGGCAGCTGTCCTATATGCTGTCTGTGGCGCGCTCTTACCATGAGCCGGTGCTGCTCCATGTGGTCACAAAGAAGGGGAAGGGTTACCCGGATGCCGAGGAGCACCCGGAGCGATATCACGGAGTCGCTCCCTTTGACCCGGAGCGCGGAGTCCCGTCGATGAGTCACAGCGGCTTTTCCGATGTCTTCGGAGAGACGGTTACGGAGCTTGCCTCCCAGGATAAAAGCATCTGCGTCATTACGGCGGCCATGGAGGATGGCACCGGGCTGCAGCGCTTCCATGAGTGCTTCCCCGACCGATTCTTTGACGAGGGCATCGCGGAGGGTCACGCCGTCAGCATGGCCGCCGGGATGGCAAAGCAGGGGATGAAACCGGTTTTCGCGGTTTACTCCACCTTTCTCCAGCGCGCTTATGACATGCTGCTGCAGGATGTGGCGCTGCTTCGCCTGCCGGTGCTGCTTGCCGTGGATCGGGCAGGGCTCGTGGGAGCCGACGGGGAGACCCACAACGGGGCATATGATGTTGGCTTCCTGCGACAGATACCCGGGATGACCGTCTGGGCCCCCGCCTCTTACCGTGAGCTCCGGGAGATGCTTGCAAAAGCCCTCTCTTCCGGGGGCCCTGCCGCCGTCCGCTATCCCCGGGGCAGCGAAGGCAGATACTCTGAAGGCGGAACGGAAACTGTCCGTACTGTCCGGCATGGCCGGGACCTTGCCATTGTCACTTACGGGAGCCTGATCAATGAAGCGCTGGACGCAGCCGACAGGCTCGAGGAACGGGGGATTTCGGCGAGAGTCATTAAGCTGGGGGTCATCTCGCCCCTGGACAAAAAAGCGCTGGACTCCCTTCTCTATGATTCCGGCCCCGTTCTTGTTGCGGAGGAGTGTGCTGCCGCCGGCAGCATCGGAGAAGAAATTGCAGCCACCTTCCGGGGAATGAAGCTTGGCCGACGGAACCTGGGAGACGGCATCGTGCGGCAGGGCACCGTCGCGGAGCAGCGGGCACGCTGCGGTATCGACGCGGAGGGTATCTTCCGCGCGGCGCTCAAGCTGCTGAAGTGATGGCCAGACTGGATGTGCTGCTGGTGCACCGCAGTCTCTTTCCCAGCCGGGAACGGGCGAAGGAAGAGATCATCGCAGGGCATGTGACGGTAAACGGAAAGCCGGAACGCCGCCCCGGACGGGAGACCCCGGAGAGTGCCAAGATTACCCTGACGGCGGAGCCCCTGCGTTATGTGGGCAGGGGCGGCCTGAAGCTGGAAAAAGCGCTGAAGACCTTTGGCATCTCCCCGGCGGGAAAGGTGTGCCTGGATTGCGGCGCCTCCACCGGCGGATTCACGGATTGTCTGCTGCAGTTTGCCGCAGAGAAGGTTTTTGCCCTGGATGTGGGCTCTTCGCAGCTGTCAGAGCGCCTCCGAAATGATTCCAGGGTCGTTTCCATGGAAAATTTCAATGCCCGGGACCTTCGGCCCGAGCATCTGTCGGACCCACCCGCACTCATCACGGTGGATGTCTCCTTCATCTCCCTCCGGCTGGTGCTGCCGGCCCTGGCCGGGGTCCTGAAGGAGGACGGGAACATCATCTGCCTCATCAAGCCCCAGTTCGAGGCGGGGCGGGCAAGACTGGGAAAGGGCGGGGTCATCCGCGATCGGGCGGTGCATGCGCAGGTCCTCGGGGAACTTACGGAGTTTTTCCCCAGCCTGGGATTGTCCCTGCAGGGCCTCACCTGGTCCCCCATCCGGGGCGGTGAGGGTAATCTTGAATTCTTATGCTGTCTCGGGCGCGGCGGCACGTCCTTCCGCCCGGAAATCCCCAAGATTGTTGAGGAGGCGCACAGGGAACTGAGATGAAAAGGATTCTCATCTGTACCAACCTGGGGAAGGACCCGGAGCTCTCCTTTACCCGGCATGTGCTGGAATTCCTGCGTGCCCGGGGCGCGGAAGCAAAGGCATTCCTGCCGATGGTGACGCCCGGGGCTGTTCCGGAATCCCTTCCCGGAGAGTTTTTCTGCCCGGACCCCGAGGAGAGCATCCGCAGTGCCGAGCTTCTCCTATGCCTGGGGGGAGACGGCACCATCCTCCATAACTCCAAGCTGGCGGCTGCCAGCGGCGTTCCCATGCTGGGAATCAATCTGGGGCACATGGGCTTCATCACCGAGCTTGAGCGGGAGGACCTGAACCGTCTGGAAGAGGTGCTGTCCGGAAATTACTCCGTTGAGAGCCGCATGATGCTGGATTATGAGGTGGTTCGGGACGGGGTCTCCGTCTGTTCCGGCTTCGGCCTCAATGAGGCTGTGGTGGCCCGGCAGAGCCCGGCCCACGCCATTCACCTCACGGCTTACGGAGACGGGCAGAAAATCTCCGACTATTCCGGCGATGGCATCATCATCGCCACCCCCACCGGGTCCACCGCTTACTCCATGTCCGCCGGCGGCCCCATCGTGGAGCCTACGGCAGAAAACCTGCTCCTCACGCCCATGTGCGCCCACTCCCTCACCGCGAAGCCCTATGTGCTGGCCGGTGACCGAAAGACCAGCGTCAAGCTGGTGCGGGGGGACATGGGAGAGGCGCTTCTTCTGGTGGATGGAGAGGATTGCTGTACCCTTCATACCGGGGATATCATCTATGTGAAAAAATCCGATTATGTTACGCGACTGATCAAGCTCCGCCGACTGAGCTTCTACGATATCGTCAGGCATAAGCTGAACTGAGGAAAGGACTGCCATGAAAAACGAAAGACACCTTCTTATCCTGAAAATTATCGCCGAGCAGCCCATCGAGACCCAAAACCAGCTGATCCGGGCGCTGGAGGAGGCCGGAGTGAAGAGTACCCAGGCCACGGTTTCCAGGGACATGCGGGAGCTGCGGCTGGTTAAAAAAATGGGGGCTGACGGAAGTTATCACTATGTCTGCCCGGAGGAGCCTGCGGAGACCCCGGATCACTCCGGGCGTCTGCGCACCATCTTCCGCGAGTCCGTTTCCTCCTGCACCTGCGCCCAGAACCTGGTAATTGTCAAGACTCTTGCCGGTCTTGCCGGGGCGGCCTGCGCGGCCATAGATTCCATGGAGGTGCCGGGGATGGCGGGCAGTCTTGCGGGGGATGACACGATCTTCCTTGCCATGACGGACAACGCTGCTGCGGAGGCGTTTTGCGCTGAGATCCGGGAGCTCATTCGCTGAGATGCTGGAGCTGCTTCACATCGAGAACGCCGCTGTCATTCAAAAAGCGGAGATCTCTTTCGGCCCCGGGCTGAACGTTCTCACCGGGGAAACCGGCGCCGGAAAGTCCATCATCATTGACGCCATCGGCGCTGTTTTGGGGGAGCGTGCCTCCCGGGAGCTGGTGCGCAGCGGCGCGGATGCCGTGAGCATCACCGCCCAGCTGACGCCCTCCGAGCGCAGCATTTTCTGGCTGCGGGAGAACGGGATCGATCTGGCGCCCGATGAGAGCCTGATCCTGAACCGCCGGATTACTGCCGAGGGGAAAAGCTCCTGCCGCATCTGCGGTGTGCCCGTTTCTTCGGCACAACTCCGGAGCCTGGGTGATCTGCTTTTCGATGTCCACGGTCAGAACGACGGGCGCCGCCTGCTGTCGGAAGCGAGTCATCGGGCATACCTGGATGATTTCGGCGGCTTGAATGCAGCTTCGGAGGACTACACGGCCCTTTATCGGGAGTACACCGGCGTCAGACAGGAGCTGGAGGAGCTGCGGAAGAACGAGGAAGACAAGGAGTTCCTGGAGGCAAGGCTGAAAAAGGAAATACGAACGCTGAGCGAGGCTTCTCCAAGGGACGGGGAGGCGGAGGAGCTTGCCCGGCGGGTGCAGAGACTGAAGTTTTCCGAAAAGCTCACGGAAAAGCTCACGGAGGCCTATGATGCGCTGCACGGGGGCGACCGCTCCGAGGGTGCGGCGGATCAGCTGGTGAGCGCTGCCTCCGCGATGGCTGCGGCCGCCAGGGTCGAAGCCGGTTATGCCCCTCTCGCCGCCGAACTGGAGGACCTGCGCTACAAGCTGGAGGACCTTGCCGAACGCCTGGAGGACGCACGAAGGGAATTGGAGGGCTCTCCGGGAGAGCTGGACCGGCTGGAGGGCCGCCTCAGTCTGCTTGAGCGGGTCATCCGTCGCTACGGCAGCGCCGAGGAGGCAAGAAACAGGCTGGAAGAGGCCAGGAACGAGCTGGAAGACATTCAATATCTGGATGAGCACATCGCCAGGCTGGAAAAGACCCTGGAGAAGAAAAAGGGCGAGGTGCTGCTGGCGGGTGACAGGCTTTCCCAATCCCGCCATGCTGCGGCGAAGAAGCTGGAGAGCGCCGTGGAGAAGGAGCTCCGCGACCTCAGCATGCCGGGCGCACGGTTTCGCGTGGAGTTTGCGCCGAAGGGCGGCGAAGGCTTTGACGCTTCCGGCACTGAGGAAATCCGCTTTCTCCTTTCCGCCAATGCGGGTCAGGCGCCGGGAAGACTCAGCCGCATTGCCTCCGGCGGTGAGCTCAGCCGCATCATGCTGGCGATGAAAAATGTGCTCCGCGCCTCCTCCGACCCGGAGGTGCTCATTTTCGATGAAATCGATACCGGGGTCAGCGGCATCGCGGCCCAAAGGGTAGGGGAGAAACTGGCCGGGCTTGCAACGGGACGGCAGGTGCTCTGCGTGACCCATCTGCCCCAACTGGCAGCCATGGCGGACGTGCAGTTTTCGATTGTAAAAAAACAACAGGCGGACAGCACCTTTACACAGGTGACCCGTCTTGACGCTGAGGGACGCCGGGGGGAGCTTGCCCGGCTCATCGGCGGCGAGACAGTGACGGAGACAACCCTCTCCGGCGCCTCTGAGCTGATTGCCGCGGCGGACCGGTTCAAGAAGGAACTGAGGACATAATTTTTTCCCGGCGTCCCACGGACGCCGGGAAAGATGTATGCGGAGCTTTATCCCAGGGCTTTCAGCCTCCGGGCGATTTCCTTCATGTCGTCGAAGGCTTCCGGACGGCGGCGCGGGTCACGGAGCAGGGCCGCGGGGTGGTAGATTGCGGTGATTTCCATCCCGTCCCGGGTGACCCATTGCCCATGCTGCTGGGAAATGCGGTACTGCGGGTCGATGAAGCGCATGGCGGCGATCCTCCCCAGGCATACCAGCAACCGGGGAGAGACGAGCTCGATTTGCCGGCTGAGCCAGGGATAGCAGGCGTCCCGCTCCTCCGGGAGCGGGTCCCGGTTTCGGGGCGGGCGGCATTTGACGATATTGGCGATGTATACGTCCGCCCTGCTGAGGCCAAACATCTCCAGCATATCGTCCAGCAGTTTTCCTGCCCGGCCCACAAAGGGAATCCCCTGCAGGTCCTCCTGCTCGCCGGGGCCTTCCCCCACGAACATGAGCTTCGCGTTTTCATTCCCGTCACCGAAGACTAGATTTGTCCTGGTGCGGCCGAGCTCACAGGCCATGCAGTTTTGGCATTCCGCTGCCAGCGCATCCAGCTTTGCCATCGTTGCCGCTCCTTTTATGTTTTTTCCATCATAGCACGCAATTTTGAAATTCGCAATTCTGCCGGAGGAATTGGTCAAAGCGCCCAAGTTGACATGCCGATTTTTATAAAATCTTATGAAATCCTCTTGTCAATCGGGGAGGCATATGCTATAATGAGCGCATCAGCAAGAAGGGTGGTATTTCCATGAAGTTCCTTGAAAGCAAGCCCAAATCCTTTATTTATACGCTCCTGCTTTACATTTTTGCCATCTTTGAGATGTCTGTTCTCTCCTCCTATCGCTTTGTGGAGATTGGCACAGCGGCTGATAAGTATTCCACCGGCATGTCCGCCAATAAAGTTGCTACTTTCAAGCTCGTGACCGAGAATGTGGGTTGGAACTTTATCGTGTGGTCCTTCCTCCTTATCCTGCTCATCTGGGGTTTCAGCATGCTGCTCGGCTATAACCGCAATCCCTGGGGCGTTGTGGCCATCGCCATTATGAATGTCCTTCCCCTCATCGGCATCTTTACCAACTTCAACTTCTTCTTCGGGTATGGCTACGGTATCTATGCTCCTGCGATGTCGGTTTTCGGCCTCACTTTCTGTGATAACCACTCCCAGCAAATCGTCAACAACATCGTCTTTGCCGCAATTGTCGTCGTTGTCGCCGTGATTTGCTGGATTATCGGATACCGCATCCGCGCTGCCTACGCGAAAAAGTACGAGTACGACGACTGATTCATTCACAGTTAAAAAGGGGTCACGCCCATCGGCGTGACCCCTTTTTTAGCTTTTTTCCCTTGGACTGAAGATAAGGGCAGAGAGGAGACCGAAGACCACAGCGGCGCTGATTCCTCCCGCAGCAGCGGTGAGACCCCCTGTGAGGATGCCCAGCGCCCCTTTCTCGGCTACTGCCTCCCGGACCCCTTTGGCGAGGACATTTCCGAACCCCAGCAGGGGGACTGTCGCGCCTGCCCCTGCCCACTTCACAAGGGGCTCATAGATGCCCAGCGCCCCCAATACCACGCCGAGAACGACGCAGCTGCTGAGGATGCGGGCAGGTGTGAGGCCGGTCTTGTCTATCAGCACCTGGGCAGCGGCGCAAATCAGCGCGCCTACAAGGAAAGCTTTGATACACTCCAGAAGCATAGTTCGATACCTCTCATAATGATTACATACTGGCGAAAACGCCGCAAAGCGTTTCGCCATATAATCATCATATCTCCTTTGAGATGGCCACCGCGTGGCAGATGCCCGGGATACTCTCTCCCTGACCGGAGGAGGTGGGGGACATAAGGGCCCCGGTCCCGCAAAAGAGGAGCCGATGCCAGCGCCCGGAGCGCAGCCCGTCCAGCAGCCAGGAGCACAGCACCGCAGCGCTGCATCCGCAGCCGGAGCCGCCGGCATGAACATCCTGACTCTCCTGGTCATAGAGAAGCACTCCGCAGTCGTCGTAAACCGGGGTGAGGTCGATGCCGTCCTTGCGGAAGAAATCCAGCACGATGCCTCGCCCCACCCGGCCCAAATCGCCGGTTACGATGAGGTCATAATGGGAAGGAGAGATTTGCAGGTCCTCAAAGTGGCGGGTCAGCGTGTCGTAGGCCGCCTTTGCCATGGCTGCGCCCATGTTGTTGACGTCGGTGATCCCGGCGTCCCGAATCCTGCCGGTTGTGACGTGGGTGACATAGGGCCCGCTGCCCTGCGCCCCCAGAATTGCCGCGCCGGCTGCCGTCGCCGTCCACTGGGCGGAAGGCGCGCGCTGCCCGCCATACTCCAGGGGCTGCCGGAACTGCCTCTCTGCCGAACAGAAGTGGGAGGAAGTGATGGCGCAGGTATAGTCCGCATAGCCGCCGTCAATCATCATGGCAGCCAGGCCCAGGCCTTCCGCCATGGTGCTGCATGCGCCGAAAAGCCCGTAGTAGGGCACATCGCTGTCCCGCATGCCGAAGGTGGAGGCAACGCACTGGTTCAGAAGGTCCCCCGCAAAGAGATAGTCCAGATGGGCGGGCGTGACCTTCGCTTTGCTCAGGGCGTGGAAGAATGCCAGCTTCTGCATGGCACTCTCCGCCTTCTCCCATGTCTGCTCACCGAAATAGGAGTCCTCGCAGATGACATCGAAGGATCGCCCCAGCGGTCCGTCCCCCTCTTTTTTCCCTACGGCGGATGCGGAACCGATGATGGAGGGCGGCGAGGAGAGGGCCACCGTCTGGCCGCCGATTCGTTTCTCTTTCATGCCTGTATCTTTTGCATCCGCCGAATCTTTATGCCGGAAAAAACAGGCAGCGGCAGGAGCTGTGTTTTCCTGCCGCTGCACAGTGTAGTCATCATTTCAGCATTTCCGCCGCCCGCTCTAGGGCGGTCCTCTGGGCCTCCGTCAGCGGTATGCCGGCATTTCGGTGGTCAAAGCTCACGTTAAAGGCGGTCACATCCTCACGGACGGATGCCAGCGCATGGTCCATCAGCGCCGTGAGAGCGGAATACAGGGAGAGATAGTCCTTTTCTTTCAGCTCCTCTTTTGCCGCGAGCAGCAGCATTCCACCGTGAGTGAGGCAGAAAAACGGCTGCACCTTCAGCTTCTCCCGAAATGCCGCGTTGCTCTCCCACAGCCAGGCGGTGTTGGAGCAGTATCTTCTTTCCGTTGATGCCACTTTTTTGCAGATGTAGCAGCTCTCACTCTGCTTTGCCAGCGTCTCCCCTGCGTCCCCGGCGGTGTTTTTTCTGCCGAAAAGCCCCCGACCTTTTCCTGAGGGCTGTTCCAAATACGCGCGCACCTCGTCCAGCCGACTCTCCAGGATGAGGCCCAGGGCCAGCTTGTTCTTCATGCGGAGCATCGTTTCCGTGTGGGAGGCGCAGAAGCCTGCCCGATTCATCTCCACGCGGACATCCGGCTCCATCATGGCTGCCCCCAGTGCCGCCTCCAGATTCTGCTTTTCCAGGCTGCGGCGCATCCGGCACAACGGGCAGCCGTCACTGATGTCAAAGGCTTCGTTGATGGGGATGGTAAAAATCTTCTCCGGCATGTCATCCAACTCCCAAGTATAACAGTCGTGTCCGACGATACGGCGATTATATCACGAAATCCATTCCGGGACAAGGGTGGGTGGCCGGTTTGACAAGGTGAGTATGAAGTGATAAATTAATCAATAATACTCAATTCCCAAAAAGATGATGAAAAGGAGGAGATTTGCTTGGGGGATGCGATTGAGACCCTGCGGACATGGATTGCCGAGAGCGGGAATATCGTGTTTTTCGGCGGCGCCGGCGTTTCAACGGAATCCGGCATCCCGGATTTCCGCAGCGTGGACGGCCTGTATAATCAGAAGTATGACGAGCCGCCGGAGGAGATTATCAGCCACAGCTATTTCCTCCGAAGCCCTGAAAAGTTCTACCGCTTCTACAAGGATAAGATGCTCTATCCTGATGCGGAGCCCAACGACTGTCATAAGGCCCTGGCTGCGCTGGAGCGGCAGGGGAAGCTGAAAGCGGTTCTCACGCAGAACATCGACGGGCTCCACCAGAAGGCCGGAAGCCGGAATGTCATCGAGCTGCACGGCTCCACGCTGCGGAATTACTGCATGAACTGCGGCAAATCCTTCACTGTGGAGGAGGTGCTGCGAAGCGAGGGGATTCCCCGCTGCGACAAGTGCGGGGGAATCATCAAGCCCGATGTCGTGCTGTATGAGGAGAGCCTTCACGACGGAGACATGGAAGCGGCGGTGCGACTCATCGCAAAGGCAGATATGTTCATCGTGGGCGGCACCTCCCTGACGGTATATCCCGCAGCGGGTCTGGTAAACTATTACAGGGGCAGCCGCCTTGTGCTCATCAATAAGTCTGTCACACCCTATGATGCCGAGGCGGACCTCGTCATCCACGACAGCCTGGGAAAGGTGTTCCGTCAATGCGTATCGCTGTAAAAGGCATCGGCTTTGATGACCTCCGTATGGATGAGGCGGTGTCCCGGGCGCTGGCGCTGGCGGAGGAGCCCGGCGGTCATTACATCGTTACACCCAATCCGGAGATGGTGTGGCTGGCCAGAAGCGGGGGGGAGTTTGCCGCTGCCCTCAATGCCGCTGACCTTGTGGTGCCGGATGGCATCGGCATCATCTATGCTTCAAGGATTCTGGGGACTCCGCTGAAGGAGCGGGTGCCGGGCTTTGAACTGACACAGAAGTTCCTTGCGGCCGCTGCGGAGCGCGCCCTGCCCGTTTATCTCCTGGGGGCAAAGCCCGGCGTTGCAGAGCGGGCGGCAGAGAATCTCCGGGGGACATATCCCGGCCTTAACATCGTTGGCATGGGCGACGGATACTTCAAGGATGACGGGCCTGTGTTGGATCGCATTCGCAGCTCGGGCGCGCGAATTGCGCTGGTCTGTCTGGGCTTCCCCAGACAGGAGCTTTGGATGGCCCGGTACCGGGAAGAACTCGGGCAGCTTCTGATGCTGGGCGTCGGGGGCAGTATGGACGTGTTCGCCGGGGATGTCGAGCGGGCGCCGGAAGCCTGGTGCAGGGCGGGCCTGGAGTGGCTTTACCGTCTCATCAAACAGCCAAGCCGCATCAAGCGGCAGATCAAGCTGCCGCTCTTCCTCTTTTCAGTGATTGCCGAAAGACTGCTTCACGGAAAAGCGAAGCAGGTGCAGGAGTAGGTCATGTCGGAACTCAGGAATATCAAAATTGCCGCCCGGCGGGAGCTGCGGAAACGTATCGCTATGCTGGGCGAAAAAGAGCTTGAAAAAAGCGATGAAGCTATATATAATCAAATAATGGTTTTGCCGGAGCTTTGGGCCGCGGAAAGGGTATTCCTTTACCTCAGTGTCGGGCATGAAGTGAGCACCCGCCGCCTGATCGATGCGCTGGCTGCCGCGGGAAAGACCGTTGCCCTCCCGGTGAGTCTCCCGGAGGGAGAGATGTTCTTTGCCCGGTATGAACCCGGTGCGCTGAAGGAGGGCTCGGTGGTTCCCATTCCGGAGCCGGGCTCCGACGCCCCGCCCGTCGCTGCGGAGGATGGCGACCTGATTGTTGTGCCGGGCCTGTCCTTCGATTTGGAAGGCTATCGCATGGGGCAGGGAGGCGGATACTACGACCGCTTTCTCGCCAGACACCGCCTCTTCTCGGTGGGCCTGGCAAGAGATGCCCTGCTGATGGAACGCGTACCACGGGAAGAACATGACCGGGGCGTTGACTGCCTCGTGACCGAAACGAGGATCCTCAGGTTGTAGGATAATCCAGCGGGCCAAGGGCTCGCGGGAGGCCCGTTCAGAGCCTCCCGCCGGTATCCTTAGCAGCAGCAGTTGTTGTCGCAGCCGTTACCGCAGCAGTTGTTGCCGCAGCCATTTCCGCAGCCGTTCCCGCAGCCCTGGTTGCAGTTGCAGGACCAGAACAGGATGAAGAGGATCAGAAGGATCCAGATCCAGCAGTTGTTGTTGTTATTGGAACAGAACATGGTGTGATTCCTTTCCCCGCGCTGTTTTTGCAGCGCCCGCCGCGCGCGGATGCCGATAGTCGGGCCGCCGGTTGGGTGTACGGAGAGGTCTCCGCCCCTTTCGGCTTATACTATGAGCCACCCTGGGAGTGTGTGACGACGGATATCAAAGCTCAGCTTTCCAGGCTTGGAAAGCAACTGAAGGAGAGACTAAGCCGCCAGAACTCTGCCGAAGCCGCCGAAGAGCGGGCTCCGGCTATTTCTGCTGCCCGGCAGTCGGCAGCACTCGCTGAGCCGAGCCGGGCCAGCGACGAGGAAATCGCCAGAGTTCTTGCCGCATTTGGATGGCAGGCAAAGAATACTGAGGATAAGTCTCCCAAGGCGCGGGCGGTCGCGCTCCCGGAAGAGGATGCTCCGATGGACCCGGGAGAAGAACGCCACATGGACGTAAAAACCCTGTTTGGCGGCCTCAATCAGGATATCCTCAAGGAGGTTTTCTCCAAAGAAGAACTGGACGTCCTGGGCGCTGAGGAGACACACGTATTCAAGAAAACGGATGTGGAGCCCGCCGGAGATCGGAAAGAGCCTGAAGCCTCAGATTTGACGGATACCGGCGTTAAAATCTATCATTTTCGACGCCGGGAAAAAGAGGACAAGACAGGGAAGAAAACCGGGACAGCAGGGAAAGAAGAGATTGTCCCGGAGCTGCAGGAGCGGGACTATATGCCCATCCGCCGTGCGCGGCGCTACCGTACCGGCCTGCGGGGCGGGCTCATGTATTTCGGCTTTGTCGTCTGTGTCAGCGTGATCCTTGCCTCCGTTGGCTGGCTCGCGGCGGATGATGTGCTTTCGCTGAACAAGGAGTATGTGGAAGCTGAGGTCTATGTCGCCGAGGAAGTGGATTTGAAGCAGGTTTCCGGTGAGCTGTACAGCAAGGGAATCATCAAGTACCGGCCCCTGTTTCAGCTTTTTGCCCGCCTGATGGACGCAGAGGAAAAAGTCGACCCAGGCGTTTATACGCTTTCCTCCCGGCTGGACTATAACGCCATGATCCATGCTATGCAGCAGAGCAGCAGCAGCATCGAAGAGCGGGCGACAGTGACCGTGATGATTCCGGAGGGGAAGACGCTCAAGCAGACCTTCCAGATTCTTGCCGAGCACGGGGTCTGCCCCTATGAGACGCTGCTGGAATGCTCCGCCAATTATGTATTCGACTATTCCTTCCTGGAGGACATCCCCTATGGCGAGGAGACCAGGTTGGAAGGATACCTCTTCCCGGATACCTATGAATTCTTTGCGCCTTCGGAGCCGGAAGAGGCCATCGCGAAATTCCTCTCCAATTTCAGCGGCAAGGTTACGGAAGAGATGCGCCTGAGAGCCGGGGAGATGGGCCACACCCTTCAGGAGATCATTACCGTTGCCTCCCTCATTGAAATGGAGGCCGGCAACGACCTGGAGCGGCCCACCATCGCCTCCGTCATCTATAACCGCCTCAACAGCAGTTATTATCCTTATCTGCAGATTGACGCCACCATTCAGTACGCGCTGGAGGAGCGCAAGGAAAGCCTTACCAATGCCGATTTGGAGATTGACAGTCCCTACAACACCTACAAGTATTCCGGCCTGCCCCCCGGACCTATTGCCAATCCGGGCCTTGCCTCCATCCGCGCCGCTTTGGACCCGGAGAGCACGGGTTACTACTTCTACGCGCTCAATAAGAGCGGTACGCACAATTTCTTTGCCACCAACGAGCAATTCAACGCCTTTGTCAACAGTTCCGAATTCGGAGGTTAAATAGAGATGGAAAAATTCGGCCTTAACAAGCTCCGCGAGATGTATCTCAGCTTTTTTGAAACCAAGGGCCACCTGCGCCTGCCCAGCTTCTCCCTCATTCCGCAGAATGACCCCTCGCTTCTGCTCATCAACGCGGGCATGTCCCCCATGAAGCCCTGGTTCACCGGGGAACAGGAACCGCCCCGCCGCCGGGTGACCACCTGCCAGAAGTGCATCCGCACGCCGGATATCGAGAATATCGGAAAAACCGCGCGCCATGGGACCTTTTTTGAGATGCTGGGCAATTTCTCCTTCGGCGATTATTTCAAAAAGGAGGCCATTTCCTGGGCCTGGGAGTTCCTCACTTCTCCCGACTGGGTCGGCCTGGACCCCAACCGCCTCTATCCCTCCGTCTATCTGGATGACGACGAGGCCTGGAGCCTCTGGCATGAGATGATTGGCATTCCCGAGGAGAAAATCTTCCGCTTCGGGAAGGCCGACAACTTCTGGGAGCATGGCAGCGGCCCCTGCGGCCCCTGTTCGGAAATCTACTATGACCGGGGTGAAGCCTTTGGCTGTGGGAAGCCCACCTGCACTGTGGGCTGCGACTGCGACCGGTACATCGAGGTCTGGAACCTGGTCTTTACCCAGTTTAACAATGATGGGCACGATAACTACACGCCCCTGAGCCAGAAGAACATCGACACCGGCATGGGGCTGGAGCGCCTGGCTGTGGTCTGCCAGGAGGTGAACAGCCTCTTCGACGTGGATACGGTCATGAACATCACCCATAAAGTCAGCGAGATTACCGGCGCGACTTACGGGCAGAGCTACGAGAAGGATGTGTCCCTCCGCATCATCACGGACCATATCCGCTCCTCCACGTTCATGATTGCCGACGGTGTCCTGCCCTCCAATGAGGGGCGGGGCTATGTGCTGCGCCGCCTTCTCCGCCGCGCTGCCCGCCACGGGCGGATGCTGGGCGTGAAAGAGCCCTTCCTGTATCAGGTCTGCGATATGGTGGTGCAGGAGAGCGGCGACGCCTATCCGGAACTGCGGGAGAGACAGGGCTATATCACGAGGGTCATCCGCACCGAGGAGGAGAGCTTTGCCCGCACGGTGGATTCCGGCATCGTCATCTTCAACGATTACATGGACGGGTTCCGGAAGGAAGCCGCTGCCGTTTTCTCCGGCGATGCGGCGTTCAAGCTCCATGATACCTACGGCTTCCCCATTGACCTGACCGAGGAAATGGCCCAGGAGCAGGGCATGACGGTGGACCGGGAGCGCTTCAATGCGTGCCTCCAGGAGCAGAAGGACCGGGCCCGCGCCGCCCGGGGCGATATGTCTGAGGCCTGGAAGAGCATTGACCTCGGCCTAGACAATACGCCCACCTCATTCATCGGATACACGCAGCTCTCCGGCGAGGGAAAACTCCTTGCCATCGTGGAGGACGGCGAGCTCTCCGGCGTCCTGGGTGAGGGGAAGGAGGGCATCCTGGTGCTGGATCGCACCCCCTTCTATGCGGAGAAGGGCGGCCAGCGGGCGGATGTCGGCATCATCAAGGCTGACAATGGCAGCGTGTTCGAAGTGACCAACGTCCTCATCAGTAAGGGCGATAAATACCTGCATTACGGCGTCTGCCGCAAGGGGGCCTTCAACGCGGAGGATACGGTCACCGCCCTGGTTGACGTGCCTACCCGCCAGGCCATCATGCGCGCCCACAGCGCCACCCATCTGCTTCAGGCCGCGCTGCGCCGGGTGCTGGGCGACCATGTCCAGCAGGCGGGCTCCCTGGTGCTGGCCGATCAGCTTCGGTTCGACTTTACGCATTATGAGCCCATCCCGGAGGAGCAGCTTCGGGAGGTGGAGGCCATCGTCAATGGCGAAGTGCTGGATGACCTGCCCATTACCGTGCGGGAAATGCCCATCGAGGAGGCCAAGAAAGAGGGGGCCATGGCCCTGTTCGGTGAAAAGTACGGCGACGTGGTCCGGGTTGTCACCATGGGTGATGTCTCCAAGGAATTCTGCGGAGGCACGCACCTGGCAAACACTGCCCGGGTGGGCTCCTTCCACATCCTCTCCGAATTCTCCGTAGCGGCCGGTGTCCGGCGTATCGAAGCCATCACGGGCCTCCGCTGCCTGGAAAATATGGTGAACGCAGACAGGCTGGAGCGGGAAGTCGCGGAAACACTGAAAACCTCTCCTGCGGAGCTCCTCAACCGCGCCGGAGCCGTCATGGCCGAGCTCAGGGAGAGCCACAAGAATAATGAGAAGCTTCAGGATAAGCTGATTCGGGCGGAAATTTCCGAGCTCCTGTCCGGTGCCAAGTCTTTGGGCGCCCTCAAAATCGCTGCTGTGAATGCCGGGAACGTGACCGCCGACTGGCTGCGCAGCGCCGGTGACCGCATCCGTGAATTGGACGACAGTGCCGTGGCGGTGCTGGCCGGTCTGAACGGAGATAAGATCACCTTCCAGGCCGTCTGCGGAAAGGCCGCGGTGGCTGCCGGTGTGAAGGCCGGGGAAATCATCAAGACCATTACCAAAATCGCAGGCGGCAGCGGCGGCGGCAAGCCCGACAGCGCCATGGGCGGCGGGCGTGATGTCTCCAAGCTCCAGGAAGCCCTGGACGCGGTGAGCGCCTTTGTTGCCGAAAAGCTCGGGCAGTAAGGAGCGGGATATGAGCGATTGTCTGTTCTGCAGGATCGCGGCGGGGGAGATTCCCTCGACCTGCGTATATGAAGATGAGACTGTCTATGCTTTCAAGGATATTGATCCGCAGGCGCCGGTCCATTTTCTGGTGATACCCCGGGAGCACATCGACTCCGCCGCCGGGATTGATGCTTCCAATTCCGCGGTCGTAGCCCACGCCTTCGAGGTCATCGCCAGGCTGGCGCGGGAGCAGGGGCTGGATGGGTTCCGCATCGTTTCCAATGTGGGAGACAGCGCCGGACAGACGGTGCATCACCTCCATTTCCACATCCTCTCCGGCCGGGACATGACCTGGCCGCCGGGCTGAAAAAGAACTGAATAGGAGTGCCGCCGCCGTGAGAAGACTTGCCATATTCGCATATTCTTTTACTGCGGCGGCATTGTTTTCTGTCCAGTTCTTGTCCGGACGGTATCTTTGGGCGCCGTCATTCGTCATCCTGGCCCTTGCCGCCGGTGCCTTTTTCCTGAGAAAACGGCTTCCGTCCTATGTTCTGCCCCTTTTGCTGGGCCTGACCCTTGGGTGCTTCAGCTTTGAGGCCTGGGAGCACCGCGTGCTCGCCTCGGCGGAGGAACTGGCCGGGAGGTCCGGGTATGTGGAGGCCACGGTGCTGGACCAGCCCTATCCCACAGCTTACGGATATAGCGTTTCCGTCCGGGTGGAGGGCGTGAAGTGCCGTCTCTTTTTGGATGAAGCGTATGGTCTCACTCCGGGCCAGCGTATCGGAATGGAGGCGCATTTCCGCCTGACTGCGGAGAAAACAGATGACGATTATTATCTCTCCGTCGGCCTGCCCCTATTCGGCTATGCGGACACGGAGCCGAAGTTCCTGGGATCGGCAGAGCACCCTTGGCTGTTTTTCCCCGCAAAGCTGGGCATTCGCCTCCGGGAGAACATCGCTGCGGCCTTTGACAGCGAATCTGCGCCCTTCCTGATTGCCGTCCTTACCGGGGAGCGGGGAGAGCTTCGGAAGGACGTCTTTCTCTATTCCATGCTCCGGGAATCCGGCGTGCTCCACTGCATCGCTGTTTCCGGCATGCACCTCACCTTTCTCATCTCTTTCCTGACCGTGCTTCTGGGAAAGGGGAGGCATACGGCCATCATCTGCATTCCCGTGATTATTCTGTTCATGGCGGTGACCGGCTTTACCCCCACGGTGGTCCGGGCCGGGGTGATGCAGCTTGCCCTGTGCGGGAGCATTGTCCTGCGGAGGCCCTATGACAGTCACAGCGCCCTTGCCCTCTCTGCGGCGGTGCTCACGGCCATCAACCCGTGGTGCTGCTTAAATGTCGGTCTCATGATGAGCTTTGCCTCTACACTGGGACTACTTCTGTTTTCAGAAAAGCTGGACAAATGCCTGCCCCATCGGAGCGGGAAAGAGGAACACCGTTTCCCCAGCAGTATCCTGCGCTATGTCCGCTCATCGCTGACGGTGAGCCTTGCCGCCATGCTTCTCACCATGCCCATCACGGCCTTCTATTTCAGGCAGATCCCGCTTCTGGCGCCTCTGACGAACCTCCTCATCCTCTGGGCGGTGACGGCGGCTTTCGGCTTTGGCCTTCTTGCTTCGCTCCTGGGCTTCTTTTGGCCCGCAGGAGCGGTAATCCTTGGATATCCGGCAAGGATTGCCGTGGGTTACATTGCGTTGACGGTGAAGTTTATCGGTCGGCTGCCCGTTGCCTCTTTGTATCCGGATAACGAGATGGTCGCGCTGTGGCTCATCTGCGCTTATCTTCTCCTGCTCTTTTTCCGCTTTCTGCCGGGAATTGAGCACCGCTTCCGGGGCTTTTTCATCACGGCGGCGGCCTCACTCGTCCTCTTCTGTGGTCTGGGCTATGCTTCCTACCGGCAGGATGAGCTCCGGGTCTCCGTGCTGGATGTGGAACAAGGACAGTGCACGATAATTTTACGGGGCGGAATCACCGTAGTGGGGGACTGCGGGAGCAGTAATTCCTCCATGAACGCCGGGGATATCGCCGCCCGCTATCTCCTTTCCCGGGGCAGGACCTCCGTGGATGCCCTGATCATCTCTCACTATGACGCTGACCACTGGAACGGAGCCGAGGAATTGATACGCCGCATGAAGATCGGCGCCCTGTATGTCCCTCCGCCGGGGGAAAACGCTGCGGCGGAGGCCATGCTCCGGGCGGCTGAGAAGGACGGCGTACGGGTGGTCGTTCTGGAGAATGAACCGGAAAGCCTTGTGCTGAATGATATTGTTGCAACAATCTTGCCACCGCTGGGAGGTCTGGGGGATAATGAACGAGGGCTCATCACCCTGGTTTCGCTGAATGACTTTGATGTTCTGATCACCGGAGACGCTTCTCAGGAGACAGAACTTCGCATGATGGAGCGCCTTATGCTCCCGGATGTGGAAGTGCTGGTGGCAGGTCACCACGGTTCGGGGAACTCCACTTCACAGCGGCTGCTGGACACCGCTGCCCCGGATGTGGCGGTCATCTCCGTGGGGCGCAACAGCTATGGTCTGCCGGCGGAAAATACACTGCTGCGCCTGGCGGAATCCGGCGCAGAAATCTATCGGACGGACCGATCGGGAACCGTAGAGATCGTCCATAAGCCGGGAGGGAATTGAATATGGCCGAATTGAGGCTTGAGGAATTGCGGGGAAAAATCAAACAGGGCGACCTTGCCGGATGCTACCTCTTTTACGGGAAGGAACGCTATCTTCTGGAACACTATGTCAGAGAGCTCCGTAAAGCGGTATTGGGCGGGGAAGACGATCCCTTCAATCTCCGCGTGCTGGAAGGCAAGAATCTCAGTATGCAGGAGCTGGCTGACGCCGTGGATGCCTATCCCTCCTTTGCGGAGAGGACACTTGTGGAGGTTCGGGATTATGGGCTTTTCTCCGCCTCGGAGGAAGAGACAAAGCGCCTTATCTCCCTGTTGGGCGATTTGCCGGAGTACTGCTGCCTGCTTTTCCTTTTCGATGCATTGGAGTATAAGCCGGACAAGAGGAAAAAGCAGTTGTCTCAGGCTTTGCGGGATTTTGTAAATACTGTGGAATTCCCGCTGCAGGGGCAGGGAGAGCTGACCCGCTGGGTGCAGAAGCACTTTGCCGCCCGGGGGAAGGAAATCGGCCCGGAGGAAGCGGCCTATCTGCTCTTCCTCTGCGGCAGTGAAATGGACAACCTTGCCAATGAAATCGGGAAAATCGCCGTTTATGCCCCCGAAAAGACAATCCAGCGAGAAGACATCGACGCCGTGGCTGTCCCAGTGGTGGAGGCTCAGACTTTTAAACTGACCGATGCCCTTGGAGAGAGAAACTATGACCTTGCCGCCGAACTGATGTATAAGCTGTTCCAGCTCAGCACGGAGCCCATCGTCATCAATGCTGCCATCGGAAGCCAATTGCGCAAGCTCTATGCTTCGCTGCTGGTCAAGCGGTCCGGAGGCAACGCCGGGACGCTGATGCAGCTTCTGGGCAGCAAAAGCGAATATGTTCCCCGTCAGTACCTTCGCCTCTGCTCTGCCTTCTCGGAGCAGTGGTATAAAAAAATGATCCGCCTCAGCGCAGAGGCGGATCATCGGATGAAAAGCACTGCTGAAGACGGGGAGGACCTCCTACGAACCCTTTTCGTCACCATGGCGGCGCAAAGATGAAACTGAAGATCAGAGAGGCGCTGGTGGTGGAAGGCCGGTATGACCGGGACAGTCTTAGCCAGGTGGTGGATGCAGTCATCCTGGAGACCCGGGGTTTCGGCGTGTTTAAGGATAAGGAGCTCATATCGCTCCTGCGTTTCTATGCCGGGACGCGCGGCCTCATCGTGCTGACCGACAGCGACGGGGCCGGCTTTCTCATCCGCAGCCGGATTCGGAACGCGATTCCGCCGCAGCAGCTCAAACATGCCTATATCCCGGATATTCCGGGAAAAGAGCGCCGTAAAGCCGCCCCGTCAAGGGAGGGCAAGCTGGGGGTCGAAGGCATGTCTCCCCAAGTTCTCCTGGAGGCGCTTCAGAAGGCCGGGGCTACCTTCGAGGAAGAGGACAAGCCGGAGGACTTCGTGGGGCTGCTTTCCAAGGCGGACTTCTTTGAGATGGGGCTCAGCGGGGGAGCGGGCAGCAGAGAAAAGCGGAAACAACTCGCCCTGCGTCTGGGATTCCCGGAGCGCATGACATCCGATGCCCTTCTGGATGCGGTAAACACCATGCTCAGGTGTTCACTTCTCACTCCGGAATTCTTCGATGATTACCGCGCCGATCACGCCGACCAATAGGATGGCCTCGGCGCTGTCCATCAGTGCCAGTGCCATGCGGTGAATCGAATATGTATCCAGGGTCAGGGGGACGGACTGTTCCAGCAGCAGCAGGGCGCCGACCAGCAGAATGCCTGTCCAGATGATACTGAGTTTTTGCACCCAGCGGGCTTGCGGACACATGTCCGCGGCCCGCTGGATGATTCTTTTCAGAAGCATGTGACCACCTCGTAATCAGTTTATTCTCAAGGCGTGTATTTTTTCAAGCGGAAAGAATCGGAAAAACTGTATTTTGTGCTTTACTTCGGGAAATCCGCGGGTGTATACTACATGTATAAAGGGAGGTGTTTGCTATGCGCTGCCCCTATTGCAGTTACAGCGAGAGCAAAGTCATTGACTCCAGGCCTGCGGAAGAAGGAACCACCATCCGCCGCAGGAGGGAGTGTCTCAGCTGCGGAAAGCGCTTCACGACCTATGAAATTATGGAGCGGCTGCCGCTTCTGGTGGTCAAGCGGGATGGCAGCCGCCAGAGCTTTGACCGCATGAAGGTCATCGGCGGTATGATTAAAGCCTGCGAAAAGCGGCCCGTTCCCGTCGATGAAATCGAACGTGTTGCCGACGAAATCGAGCAGGAGCTCCAAAGCTCTCTGGAGAGGGAAGTATCCAGCGTCCAGATCGGGGAGATGATCATGGAGCGTCTGAAGGATCTGGACCAGGTGGCCTATGTCCGATTTGCCTCCGTGTATCGTCAGTTCAAGGACATCAACACGTTTTTGGATGAACTGAATAAGCTGCTCAAGGAGAGCAGATAAAGACTTCCGGCTCAGAGAATGCTGCCAACGCTGGGCCGCTCCATTTTCAGAATGCTGACGATTCTGGATGAAACACTGAGGTAAGCACCCAGGATCTCACCGCTGTCTCTGCTCTCAACAGCGCCTTGGAGGTCGCAGAACTCATCGGTCAGGCTGTCAATCTCCGGGTGCCGGATAAAAACATGGGTGTAGTATTCCTCTGATGACCAGAGAAGCCGCGCGTTTTCGGCTGCTGCGGCGGCAGAGGGCCAGTCCTCTGCCACTGCGGCGGAATAGGCCTCCTCAGTCAGGCGGATGAGCGAAGCGGAAAGCGTGTCCATGTGGTGCAGGTTCCACTGGTTTCCCGCAAGAATGCTTATCATCAGCACCAGTGCGACCCATTCTTTCTTCATTCACTTCCGTCCTTTCTCTGGAGAAAGATTTCTCCGAGGGCGTCTATGGTCATATAATATACCTCCCTCGGGTTCTGAAGTCCCCGCTGGCGGAGCTCCTCCATCAACCATCTTTCGCCCTTCCCCAGAAGGGCCAGATTATCTTTTTCAATGCGTCCGTCATTGATGATGGATACGGGGAGACCGGGGTCAGCGGGCTTCAGCCCCATCTGTCCCGCAGTCACCGGCTGTGCCTCGGCATTCAGAAGAACATTCAGGGTGCCGTCGGTTTCCAGCACTGCGCTTTTCACGGTGCGAAGGTTCGTAACCCCCTGATTTCGCAGTTCTTCGCTGAGCTCATCCAGCGTGAAGCGGTTTTCTTTCAGAGATTTTTCCCGTATCCTGCCGTTCTCAATCATGATGCTGGGCTTTCCGAAGCATAGGGCGCGGAAGGTGCTGCTCTTCAGGCCCAGCCACGAGATGATGAGTTCACAGGACACAAGAATCGCGATGGGGAGCAGCCCGTTGAGAAGGGGGATGCCGATGTCCTGCAGGGGGTGAGCGGCCATGTCCGTCATGAGCACGGCTACCACCAGCTCGCTGGGCTCCAGTTCTCCCAGCTGCCGTTTTCCCATCAGCCGCATCGCCGCGTAGATACTGAAAAAGACAATAATCGTCCGCAAGGTTATGATTGCCATGGCGCATCCTCCCCCAATGAAAGATTTCCACCTGGCGGGCGGATTATAGTATTCAATATTTGGGAAAGGAAGATCAGTATGTCCAAGTATTTCGGCACCGATGGCTTCCGGGGAGAAGCCAATGTTGACCTCAACATCGAGCATGCGGTAAAAATCGGCCGCTTTCTCGGTTGGTATTACAGCCAGAACCACAGGGGGAAGATTGTCATCGGAAAGGATACCCGGCGTTCCGGATATATGTTTGAGGATGCACTCTGCGCCGGTATCACCGCCTCCGGGGCCGATGCCTATCTGCTCCATGTAACGACCACGCCCAGCGTTTCCTACATCGCCTTTACGGAAGATTTTGACTGCGGCGTCATGATTTCGGCCAGCCACAACCCCTTCTCTGACAACGGCATCAAGCTCCTCAACTCAAACGGTGAGAAGATGGAGGATGAGGTCATCGACCTTGTGGAGAAGTACCTGGACGGGGAGCCTGAGAATCTGCCTTATGCCACCGGGGGAGATATCGGCGCCGTCATCGACTATTCTGCCGGCCGCAATCGCTATATCGGCTTCCTCATCAGCCTTGCCACCAACTCCTATCGCAACGTGCGCGTCGGTTTGGACTGCGCCAATGGCTCGACCTGGCAGATGGCGAAGAACATCTATGAAACCCTGGGAGCCGAGACGGTGGTCACCGCCAACCACCCGGACGGGACCAACATCAACACAGGGTGCGGCTCCACCCACATTGAAAACCTGCAGAGACTGGTGAAGGAAAACCATCTGGATATCGGTTTTGCCTTTGACGGCGACGCAGACCGCTGCCTGGCGGTGGACGAGCATGGCAACGTAGTGGATGGGGACATGATTATGTACCTCTGCGCACGCTACATGAAATCCAGAGGTACCCTTGGGGAGAGCAAGGTCGTCACCACCATCATGTCCAATTTCGGTCTCTATAAGGCGCTGGATGAGCTGGGCGTCGGGTATGAAAAAACCGCTGTGGGGGATAAGTATGTTTATGAGAACATGAAGGCCAATGGCCATCTCCTGGGCGGTGAGCAGTCCGGCCACATCATTTTCACGCAGCACGCCCATACCGGCGACGGACTTCTGACTTCCATCAAGGTCATGCAGGCGATGCTGGAAGTGAAGAAGCCGCTCAGCGAGCTGGTGCGGGACATCACCATCTATCCCCAGGTCCTGAAGAATGCGAAGGTCACGGATAAGGACACGGCACTGAATGACCCGGATGTTCAGGCTGAGGTACAGGCGGTCACTTCCCGCCTGGGGGATAACGGGCGCATCCTTCTTCGGAAGAGCGGCACGGAGCCGGTGCTCCGTGTGATGGTCGAAGCAGGGGACCTGGAGACCTGTGAGGAGAATGTAAACGCGGTCCTGAATGTGATGCAGAAAAAGGGTCTTCTGCTGGGCATCAAATAAATGGGGGAGAATCTGCATATGCTTACAATCAATGAACTGCTGGACCTGTCAAAAACCATCGCAGCGCCGCTGTTTGAAGGGAAGACCTATCCCTGGGAAGCGCTGGAGGGGATCTCAGACTTTATTAAAGCCCTGGGGCCGACGCTGCCTGCGGATAAGTTCGACCATCCCTCGGAGGATGTCTGGATCGCCAAGGACGTAAAGGTGTTTGCCACGGCCTATATCGGCGGGCCCTGCATCATCGACGAGGGGGCGGAAATCCGCCAGTGCGCTTTTATCCGGGGGAGTGCGATCGTCGGCAAGAATGCCGTGGTGGGCAACTCCACCGAGCTGAAAAATGTGGTGCTGTTCGATGGCGTTCAGGTTCCTCATTACAACTATGTGGGGGACTCCGTGCTGGGCTATAAGGCGCATATGGGCGCCGGTTCCATCACTTCCAATGTTAAGAGCGACAAGCTCCCGGTGGTCATCCACAATGGCGGGGAGGATATCCCCACCGGTCGGAAAAAGGTGGGGGCCATCCTGGGTGACCATGTGGAAGTGGGCTGCAATACCGTCCTGAATCCCGGAACCGTGATTGGCCGGGAGAGCAGGGTTTATCCCACCTCCTGTGTCCGGGGCGTAATTCCGGCCAGCAGCATCTGGAAAACCGGGGGAATCATCGTACCCCAGGAGTAGTATCTGTTTGCCTTTATCGGGAAAGGACCATTCAATGAAGCCGAGAAACGTTATCATTTTATTCCTCGCCGCTGTCATGCTGTTGAGCACTGCCTGCGGAATCCGTATTGTGGAGAAGCCCCAGTCCTCTGCCCCGGCAATCTCCGTGCAGGAGACTCCTGTACCCACGGCTGAGCCAACGGAAACCCCGGCGGAAACCCATGAGCCCGTCGCGGCGCCCTCCGCTTCCCCCGTGCCGACAGCCGAGCCTTCTCCGGAAGAGACTATGCAGCCTGCCGGGGCGGCGGAATACCGCCGCGGGTCGTTCACCTTTGACGATATCACCTATGAACGACCGGATTTTGAAGCTGTGCAGGAACAAATCGATGCGATTCGGGAAATGCTGACGGATGGGAGCACTGCTCAGGAAATACGCGCGGCATATGATGCCCTGGATGAAGCTTTTTACGGAATCTCGGATGCCTATACGGCTGCATCTCTTTTCTCGGCGATGGATATCAACGATGAATACTGGTCTTCAGAGGAGGAGTATGTCATCCAGAAAAACAGCGAGCTTCAGGTGCTCGCAACGAAGCTGGAGATTGAGATTTACGAGTCCGAATTCTGCGATGAAGTGTTCTACGACTGGACGGAGGAGGATTTTGCCTATCTTCGCATTGCCGAAAAGCTTTATGACGATGAATATGTCGAGCTGAACACCCGCCGGGAGGAGATCGTCAACGCCTATTGGACAGCCCAGACAGAGACCACGGTTCGCTATAATGGCGGAGAATATACCCTGGCCGAGCTGGATTCCATGAATTTGAGCGACAATCGGTATTATGCGCTTCTGAACGACTATTACGCCAATTTGAACGCCGTGGTGGGACAGCTCTATCTGGAACTGATTTCCATTGAGAAGCAAATCGCCGCCAAGGCCGGCTTTGACAGTTTCCCGGAGTTTTCCTATGCGTTTGAGTATGAGCGGGATTACACCGTAGAGGATTCTCAGACGTTGGCGGATGCGGTGCGGAGCTATGTAGTGCCCGAATTCAACGCCCTTTATTCCGGCTTGTCCCGCGCGGAGTACAGCGGCCTGATGCAGGCCATGAATGCGGAGGATCAGCTTACCAGACGTCAGAGTCATATTGAGGAGCATGTGGCGGAAATCTCACCGGATATGCTGGAGGCATATCACTATCTGATTGAGAATAGGCTCAGCGTGATCACCGACAGCGACACCAGCCAGGATGGGGCCTACACGACGTTTTTCCCGGCCCTGGATGTCCCGTTTATCTATCTTCATGAGTCCGGCGGTTACCGGGATGTGATGACCTTCATTCACGAATTCGGCCACTTCTACACCGACTATCTTGGCGGCAGGGACGTGTCTTTCTATATGCCTCTGGACGTTCAGGAGATCTGCTCACAGGCGGATGAAATGCTGTTCCTGCCCCGCTTCGGTGACTTCTACCCCGAAGACACATACAACGGTATTTTGAAATACCAGATGATTGATGCCCTGGGCGTGCTCATTGACGGCTGCCTTTATGATGAGTTCCAGCAATATGTGTACACCCACGAGGTAGAAACGGTGGAGGAACTCAACGAGATATACCGGCAGATCAGCCGGACATACGGGATTGACGACGATTACTACTATGTTGACCTCGGCTATGCCTGGGTGGATGTGCTGCATAATTTTGAGGTCCCGATGTACTATATCAGTTATGCGACCTCCGTTGTGCCTGCGCTGGAAATCCTCAAGATCTCCATTTCTGACCGGGAGGAGGCCATTCGCGTTTACAACGAAGTGGTCCGCAGCGACCCTGAGCTGAGCTTCTCCGAAGTGCTGGGAAAGGTGGGGCTTGCTTCTCCCTTTGACGAGCAGACCATCATCGACGTGGTGAACGCAGTTGTGGACTTGACCGGCGTCGGCCTCCCCATTAACTGAAGGAATCGGAATGGCGCTGCTCGAAGCAGCGTGACAAACAACTGCTTTCGGAAAAGAGAGAGTGCATGAAACGAGTAAATCCAGTGCTTTTCCGCATCCTTTCCGCCGCCTTTTGTGCGCTGCTGCTTCTCCAGGGCCTTCCCGGCGCCGCTTTTGCAGCACCTGGAGGCAGTCGGGTCAGCGCCATTCTGCTCGCTGAACAGAACGAGCCCACCGTGGAGACTGAAATCCGTCCCGCCCAGGCTGTCGGGACGGATGAACTGGGTAATCCCATCCTTGTGGACACTCAGGTGGAGCAATACACCTTCACCTTTTCCACGGTGCCCACCTGCTATGAGGAGATTATCCAGTATGAGCTGGACAGTCCTTACAAAACCATGGCGCTGCTGATCCTGGCTTTCCGAACCTGGACCCCTGAAAACCCTGACGACTGTCTTGAGATGCTGGACTACCTCACCGACACCGGCAGCACCATTTCGGGAAGCGATGAACCCTGCCCCTTCTCCCGGTATACGCCCTGGGTCTCTGCCCTGAAGGACCGCATGGCCCAGAACAGCAAGTACCGTTATATCGGAAATGCCTACCTGGGCGGCGCCACGGCGGAGAACGACTATACCCCCTCCGACCCCATTACCGTTACCCTCTGGCAGAGCGTGTATGAGCCCTACGCGGCGGCTACCGAGGAAACCCCGGAGCAATACCAGGTGCTGGTCAGCCTTGCCGGTGCGGATAACGACCGATACTGTCTCTTCAGTCAGGATGAAGAGGGGAACTGGAAAGTTTTCCGGCGCAGTTGGATTAACCTTCTGGCGGATGTAAAGACGCCGGAAATGGACCTTCTCCTCCCTCCGGAGAAGGACCCTCTCCCGGCTGAGCGCACCCAGACGGAGCCCACCGTGGAGACGGATATCCTCCCTGCCAGGGCGGCAGGGGTGGATGAAGCCGGCAACCCTATCCTCATCGACACCACTGTGGAGCAGTATACCTTTACCTTCTCCACGGTGCCCACCTGCTATGAGGACATCATCCAGTACCAGCTGGACAGCCCCTATAAGACCATGGCCCTCTACTTTCTGGCACTCCGTACCTGGACTCCGGAGGACCCGGATACCTGCGCCGGGATGCTGGATTATCTGACGAATCCCAATGTGGATTCCGGCGAGACGGACTCAGAGGGTAAGAAGTTGAGCAAGTCCTTCTCCGAATACTCATACTGGAATGACTTCCTTCGTGACCGCATGACCCAGAACGACAAATACCGATACATCGGCAACGCCTATCTGGGCGGCGCCTCCCCGGAAAACGACTACACGCCCACGGAGCCGATTACGGTGACGGTCCGGCAGAGCGTGTACGACCCCTACAAGGCGGCGGAGGACAGGGGGAGCCCCGAGCTGAAGCAGGTGCTAATTCATATCGACGGGGCAGATAATGACCGCTACGGTCTTCTCTATCAGGACCAGCGGGGGGACTGGCGCTTTTTCTCCGACCATTGGAAAGGGCTGCTCGCAGATGTGCAGACTCCGCTGATGGACATCCTTCTGCCTCCGGAGACGGGGCCGATTCCCCAGGTCCGCACGCAGGTGGAGCCGGAGGAGAGGATCTATGAGATTCCCGCCAAGGTCCCCGGATATGACGACAACGACAATCCCATCATCATCGATACCACGGTGAAGCAGCATTCTTTCACCTTTACCACCATCCCCACCTGCTATGAGGAGATCATCCAGTATGAACTGGACAGTCCCTATAAAACCATGGCGCTGATGATACTGGCCTTCCGCACCTGGACCCCGGAGAACAGGACCGACTGCCTGGAAATGATGGATTACCTGACCAGCACGGGTGTGGATTCGCATCAGACCGATGCCCAGGGCAGAAAGCTCAGCAGGAAGTTTTCCGAATACCAGTTCTGGACGGATTTTGTCCGGGATCGGATGATGCAAAACAACAAATACCGTTACATCGGGAATGCCTACCTGGAAGGGGCCATGCCCTCCAACGATTATACACCCACCCTGCCCATCACCATCACCCTGCGCGAGAGCGTTTATAACCCCTACAAGGGCTCCGACGGACATCTTACGGACCCGACCCTGTACCAGGTGCTCATCAGCATCGCCGGTGCGGACAATGACCGTTATTCCATCTTCTATCAGGACCCCCGGGGGGATTGGCGTGTGTGGGGGGATAACTGGAAGGGGCTGCTGACCGATGTGCAGACCCCCAGCGGGGATATACCGCTGCCTCCTGTGGTGAACCGCTCAGATAACCCGGCAAATCCCCAGACGGAGCCGATGTGCACCGTGGAGGAGATACCTGCCATGGCGGTAGACGGGGACGACAATCCCATCCCGGTGACGGTGGAGGAATACACGTTCACCTTCTCCACCGTGCCCACCTGTTATGAGGACATCGTGCAGTATGAGCTGGACAGTCCGTATAAAACCATGGCTCTGCTGTTTCTGGCTTTCCGGGCCTGGGACCCGGCGGACCCCGCACCCTGTCTGGAGATGCTGGATTACCTGACGAATACCGCGGTCCCTGAGCCGCTGGAGAGCGGCGAAACCGGCCAGCAGTTCTCTTACCCCTTCTCCCGCTATTACCCCTGGATATCCTTCCTTCAGGATCGAATGCTGCAAAACGGCAAGTACGGGTACATCGGAAATGCTTATCTGAAGGGAGCAGCTCCGACGAACGACTATACGCCGGAAGACCCCGTCACAGTTGTGGTGCGCCAGAGCGTGTATGACCCATACAAGGCAGAATCGACCGGCAATCCGGAGATCAAGCAGGTCCTGGTGAGCCTGGCAGGGGCAGACAGCGACCGCTATGCCCTGTTTTATCAGGACCAGCGGGGCGACTGGCGGGTCTTCGGAGACAACTGGAAGGGCCTGTTGGCCCAAGTACAGACACCTCGTTCTCAGCTCACCCTTTTCGGGGCGACGCTGGACCCGCTGGAAAACACCGTCGCCTTCCGGGTGAACGGGCTGGATGACAGCATAATGGCCCTTGTGGCCTCCTACGGGCATGAAGGGCAGTTCCTGAACCTCGCCTGGGCAGCCCTGGGAGAAGACGGCATCTGCACCGCCCCTGTCTCTCCCCGGGGGGAGCGGTATCAGATATTCCTGCTGGACAGGGAATCCGGCGTTCCCCTGTGCAAGTCCGTCGGACTAAACAAGTAAGGAACGCCGGGGAACCGTATTATTCCGCGATGAACAAGAGCACCGGTCGGGGCCTCAAAAGGCCCTGGCCGGTGCTTTCATGGATTTGTAGAAAAAAACAGCCATCAGTCCAGCTTTCGCTTTTTGTCCCGTAATTCTCTGAGCCGGGCTTCATATGCCGCCAGCGCCTCCTGAAAACGGGCGGGCTCACCGGAAATGCCCATGCTCTGCATAATCCGCTGGGTGAACAGAGGATTGAGTACCAAAACAGGACCCAACAGATAGGTGCCGATGAGGTTATGGAAGCGATACCCTTCATATTTGCAGCCTTCCTCCAGCCCAATCCCGCGTTCCACGGCGGCAAAGCCGGTGAGACCTTCCCCGGGGGAAGCGTGGCTGAATCGGCTGTGGAATCCAACGATCTCGATATCTTCCGCATTTCCCAGGAAAAGCCCGTTATAACGCTTCTCAAGGTTTCGGCGGGCTGTCAGGGGAACAAGCCCGAGCCCATCAAGACGTGTATCACCCTCCGTGATGCTTGTCCCCAGGAGCTCCAGGCTGTTGCCGGTGAAGAGTCCGTGCATTCCGCCCTCCAACCGTTCCCGGAGGGCCTTCTCATAAGTGCGCAGCGCCTCCAGAGCGATGCCCTGGCCCCGCTCTGTCATTGAGCCGGAGTACACAAAGACGACGTCTTCATGGGAGACAAAGGCGGGCTCATCGCCCACGTGAGTCTCAATCAGTTCTGCTTCGGGAAGGCATGCCTGCAGATAAAGGATATTCCCGCTGTCACCATACAGATTTCCCAGCTCGGGATACAGATACTCCAGCTTCATTCGTTGCGCATCCTTTCCGCTATGGCGTTCTTCACTTCCATCGCCTGTCCGTGACGGTAGACTTCAAAGAGAACGAAAACGTGCTCGCAGGCGCTGAGGTCCACCTGTGCTGCGGCATCGGAGGCCTTGGGCACGGGTATGACGCGCTCCCTTTCCAGCCCCGCCAGCAGCAGACGCAGGCGGGTGTCCAGACAGCGCACACCCACGGCGATGACCTGCACGATGTCGGGATCATTCAAAAACTCAAAGTCCGCGTCATACAGCCAGGCGATATTTTCGGAGGAATCCCGCTCGTCAAATACATCGTCCAGCAGCAGCACCACGGCCTTTTTCCCGGGGGTATCCGCCACGGTCTCAAAATTGCGGGAGCAGGCTACGGCATTCAGCCCTTTTGCCATGGAGGCGGTGAGACGCCAGCGGCCAATCTCCTCACTCTGATAGCGGGACTGGACCACTTTCAGATCCTCCATCGCCCCGGAGATCTTCACCCAGGAATAACCCATGCTTCGCAGCAGGGTAACAGCCGCCAGCGCATTGTACTGGTTATAAACTTCGCCGGAGGGCATCGGATACTCGTGCCAGACATCGGATTCCATGATGGTCATCGTCCCCCGATCGGCATCGGCGGAAATGAGCTGATAATCCGGCTCCGGGGAGCGCCACTGACAAACCGTGCAGTGGGCGCGGCCAATGTGGTGATAGCGGCGGAAATCATAGGTGACCGGCTCTCCGCAGACGGGGCAGATCTGGACATCCTGCACCCGGTTATCCCGTACTGTCTGCTCTGACGGCGGAGAATCTATGGAAAAGAGGGTGCGGGCATTAAGGGGGGACAGAGAGCTGCTGATGGGGTCGTCCGCGTTCAGAATCAGCCGGGTAGAGGGGTCGATGTGCTTCTCCATCAGGGAAGCGATATACTCCGGGTGCGCGTTCCGCCGCATGGAATCCCGAAAGAGGTTAGTCACAATGAGCCAGTCCGGCTTCAGAACAGGGAAGAGGCGCGCGGCACTCCGCTCATCCATCTCCAATACACCGATCTCCTTCCTGCACTTCCCGCCCAGGGTGGCCGCCGCCACCAGAGCTGTTGCGGAACCGGCATCCACATTGGAGCCGAGTCGGTTGGAGACAGGGGAGATCCCCCAGTTTTCAAAAATATCACACAGCATATTGCTGACCGTGGTTTTCCCATTGGTTCCCGTGACGCCGATGAGGGTGCCGGGGCGGCCGATGCGGGTCAAAAACTCCGGGCAGATGGTAAGTGCAATCTTGCCCGGCGCATAGCTGCCGTTCCTGCGGAGGAGACGCAGCGCCACCTGCGCCGCCTTTGCGCTCCACAGAGCAATATAAAACGAAAAGCCCGACATATGGTCTCACCTCAATTTCAGACTTTTTGAATTCTATCACAGGCGAGGTAAATAATACAAGAGTTATTGCCACGTTCCGGGAAAAGTGGTAAAATACCTTAAAAAGTATATGAACGCTGAAAGATTGTCAGCGTTCATGAAGGAGGCCGGAGCATGGCAGAACAGGACAGCCGTTCAGCTTATTTGTCAGCCCGAAAAATGGGTCGGAAATACGTCTCCGAGCATGAGAAGGAGCCGGACAAGGGATATCTTCCAGTGCTGGAGGACATGATGCGGGGCGTCTCCATGCTGGGTGAAATCAGCCTGGGGTATCATGAAATTCCCCTGGACCGGGTGGTCGGCACCCGGACCAGCGCCCGCAGCAACTCTTTCGCGGGAAACTTCATGCCGCTCCTGGCGGACGATACCGAATTCGCCATCAAATGGAAAAAGGTATACGAGAGTCAGCTTGTAGAGGGCATCCGGGAGCCCATCAAGGTCTACGAGTTCCTCGGAAAGTATTACGCCCTGGAGGGGAACAAGCGCATCAGCATCCTCAAGTATGTGGGCGCCGCCTCCATATACGGACATGTGATTCGTCTTCTCCCGGAGCGCAATGAGGATAACGACGAGATATCCATCTACTATGAGTTCCTCGACTATGACAAGAAACTGTTTTTGGATGATCTCTGGTTTCATCGGAGGGGCAATTTTGCCCAACTTGTACGACAGACGGAGGCATTCCTCGCCAAGCACCGGGAGGTCAACGGCAGCGTAGAGGACATTATGTCCGCGACCCATCGCCGTTTTCGTGAGGCTTTTCGGGTCGCCAGGCTGGACAATGTGGACCTCACCACCGGGGATGCCCTGGTGGAGTATAACAGGATTTTTGACTACCCCTATTCAGTCCCCGTGGGAGAGCTGGTGAAGAATATCCGCATCGCCAGGGACCAGTACCTGGTGGCGGAGGGCACCAGAAAACGGGATACGGTGGAGATCTCCGCAAATGAATTCCAGTCGGCCCCTGCCAGAGGACGTCTCCGCCGCACGACTCTCCGGGCAGCCTTCGCCTTTGACGATGACCCCGGCATCAATTTCTTTACCCGCTGGCACACCCTGGGCATCGACCGCGTGGAGAAGAAATACAAAGATAATCTCATCGTGGACCGTCTCTTCCATGTAAACGACTATCCCGGCGGCGTGTATGAAGCCCTTCGGACACTGGCGGAGAAGAAGCCGGATGTGCTCTTTACCACCAGTCCCACTATGTCTGACGCCAGCCTGCGCATTGCCCTGGAAAATCCGCACATGATTGTCCTCAACTGTGACCTGCCAAAGGAGGGGAAGAACCTCAATACCTACTTCAGTAAGATGTTCGATTTAACCTTCCTCTGTGGAATCCTCGCCGGGGCCATGAGCAGCAGCGGCATTGTGGGGTACATGGATTATGCGGCCTGGGGTGAGGCGCGCACTACCTATGAGATCAACGCTTTTTCACTGGGGGCCAGGCTCATCAATCCCCGCGCAAGAACGGTCGGCTACACCCTCCGGGGCATCAATCTCTGGAGTGAGCACGACAAAGCCCGCCGGACGATGGCCGAAGCGGGCGCGGATGTTGCCTTCTGCCGCCACTCGCCCGACAATCCGCTGGATCGACAGGCCTTCCCGGAGATTTACGCCCAGCTCTACGGCATCTCCCCGGATGGGAGCACACGGGAGAGCTACGCAGGCGCAGCATTTGACTGGGAGCATTTCTATGATAAAGTAATCGGAGATGCCATTGAGGGGCGTACCGCCCTTTTGGAGGGGCGGCACCTCAATGGGAACCCCATCCATTTTGGCTGGGGCCTTTCCACCGGCATCATGGATATCTATACAGTGGACGCCGCCATCGGGGAGCGTGCGGAGCGGCTGCTGAATATTTTTCGGGACCTCATCCGGGAAGATCGGCTCAACCCCTTTGAGGGTCCCGTGTGGGACGATCAGGGGGTGCTTCGCATCGACCATGGGGTTGTCCCTGCCCTTCAGGATATACAGAGAATGACATGGCAGGAGAGCGCCGTCACCGAGTTAAATCCCATCTAATGAAAAACGGGGGCCGGAACTGGTGTTCCGGCCCCCGGGCTTTGCTGGGGATTTATTCGATTTCCAGGTGCTTCACTTCCGGAATAACCTCGGGAATCTTGGGCAGCGTCAGGGATAGAACTCCATCGGCATACCTGGCTTTGATGCCGTCCTTGTCGATGCCGCTGATATCGAAGGAACGCTGATACTGGCCGTAGGAACGCTCGCAGCAGACATAGCTGCCCTTCTTGTCCTCCTCCTCGTGCTGGGAGTGGCGCTCGGCACTGATGGTGAGCAGGTCGTCCTTCAAGTCCAGATGGATGCTCTCCTTGTCAAACCCGGGCAAATCCGCCTGAAGCAGGTAGCTGTCCCCCTGGTCGGAAATGTCGGTGCGGAAACCGCTCATCCCATCGGGCTTGAAAAAGCTGGAGAAGGAATCTCCGAAAAATCTGCGCTCCATATCCTCAAACTCCTTGAAGATGCTGAGGTCGGAGCCGTTGCGAATACGACGATAAGGTGTAAGTCCAAACATTGTAATACCCTCCTGTTGTTTATTTCATTTTTATTTTCGCTGTCCTCATCTCGACCCTTCCGGCCGGACAGGTCTGAGCCGGATGTCTGCCTGGGTCTCTTTCCTTTTGACGGCTTCATCATAGTCCCCGTTTGCGTCCTTTTCTTGAACGGAGCATGAATAAACTGTAAATATTAGCACTCACAAGACAGGAGTGCTAAAACTGCGGCCGGATGGACAAGAACAGTATGTCCTTTTGTGACAGGAAAAAGCCCGGTTCCGGCGGGTGAAACGATTGACAAGGGGACAAGCCTGTGGTAAGATTACCAAAAATCATCTTTAAGCTGGTACAGAGAGACCGGCAAGATGGGATACAAATGACTGGCCCCGGGGTTATCCTGCGGCCCTTGGTTTGTGTAACTGCCTTGCCGCTCCCGGCAGGGCTTTTTTAAGAAGGAGGGGACGAAAGATGCGCACCACCCATGCATCCAATATTCGCATTTTCCGGCCCGCGAAGGGGCAGTCGATGCCCGCAGTCGAAATGCCTGATTTTCCCGATATCGGGAGCTATACCGTTTTTCCCGGCTTTTGCGATGTGCATGTGCACTTTCGCGAGCCGGGCTTTTCTTATAAAGAAACCATCGCCTCCGGCTCCCGGGCCGCTGCTCGGGGAGGTTACACAGCCGTCTGCACAATGCCGAACCTGGACCCTGTACCGGATTCTGAGGAGCACCTTTCCCGGGAGCTCGAACTGATCCGCCGGGATGCAGTGGTCGCAGTCTATCCCTACGGAGCGCTCACTGTGGGAGAGAAGGGGCAGGAGCTCTCCAACCTGGCGGCCATGGCGGAAAAGGTGGTCGCCTTCTCCGATGATGGGAAGGGTATACAGTCCGAGAGCATGATGCGCTCCGCCATGGAGCAATGCAGACGCCTGGGAAAGGTTCTCGCCGCCCACTGCGAGGATGAAAGCCTGCTCCGGGGCGGCTATATCCACGAGGGGCCATATGCCCGGGCCCATGGGCATCGGGGCATCTGCTCCGAGAGCGAGTGGGGCCCGATAAAGAGGGATTTGCGCCTTGCCGCCGAGACGGGCTGCAGCTACCATATCTGCCATGTTTCCGCCAAAGAGAGCGTTCAGCTCATTCGCTCCGCCAAGGCGGCGGGGGTCGACGTGACCTGCGAGACCGCGCCCCATTACCTTCTGCTGACGGATGAGGATTTGCAGGAGGATGGGCGGTTCAAGATGAATCCGCCCTTGCGGGAAAAAGCGGACCGGGATGCGCTGCTGGAGGGTCTGCTGGACGGCACCATTGATATGATTGCCACGGACCATGCTCCCCACAGCGCGGAAGAGAAGGCTAAAGGGCTTGCGGGCAGCGCCATGGGGATTGTGGGCCTGGAAACGGCCTTCCCACTGCTCTATACCCGCTTGGTGCTCCCCGGCGTAGTGAGTCTGGACAGGCTGATGGAGCTCATGGCCTATGCGCCCCGCCGGCGGTTTCAAATCCCGCTGGGGGAGGATTGGACGGTTTGGGATCTGGAGAAAACCTATGTCATCGACCCCGGTGATTTTGCTTCAAAGGGGCGGGCGAGCCCCTTTGAGGGGGAGACTGTGCAGGGCGTCTGCGTGCTGACCGTCTGTGGCGGCAAAGAGATATACAGAAACTTCTGATTTTCGGAGGAGAGAAATATGGCAAAGAGAACAGATGTCAAAAAAGTGCTGATTATCGGCTCCGGCCCCATTGTCATCGGCCAGGCCGCAGAATTTGACTATGCCGGCACGCAGGCCTGTCTGGCGCTGAAGGAGGAGGGCTATGAGGTCATCCTCGTGAACTCCAATCCCGCCACCATCATGACGGATACCACGATTGCCGACAAGGTGTACATGGAGCCGCTGACCCTGGAGTATGTGGCCAAGATTCTCCGATATGAGCGGCCGGATGCCATCGTTCCCGGCATCGGCGGGCAGACGGGTCTGAACCTCGCCATGCAGCTTGAGAAGAAGGGCGTCCTGCGGGAGTGCGGCACCCGCCTGCTGGGGACCTCCAGCGCCAGCATCGAGCGGGCGGAGGACCGGGAGCTTTTCAAGGAGATGTGCCTTTCCATCGGCGAGCCGGTCATCCCGTCTGAAATCACCTACTCCCTGGACGAAGCCAAGGAGGCCGCGCAGCGCATCGGTTATCCCGTGGTGCTCCGCCCCGCCTTCACCCTGGGAGGCACCGGCGGCGGCTTTGCCAACAACGAAGCGGAGCTCGTCGACATCGGCGTCAATGCCTTCCGCCTTTCTCCGGTGCATCAGGTGCTGGTGGAGAAGAGCGTCAAGGGCTATAAAGAGATTGAGTTCGAGGTCATGCGGGATTCCAATGACCATGCCATCACCATCTGCGGCATGGAGAATGTGGATCCTGTGGGTGTCCATACCGGGGACAGCATCGTAGTCGCCCCCATCCTCTCCCTGAGTGAGCATGATCTCAAAATGCTCAATGACAGCGCCCTGAAAATCATCCGGGAGCTGAAAATCGAAGGCGGCTGCAACGTCCAGTTTGCCCTGAACCCCAATTCCAGCGAATACTTCCTCATTGAGGTCAATCCCCGGGTCTCCCGCTCCTCGGCCCTGGCCTCCAAGGCCAGCGGCTATCCCATCGCCCGTGTCACTGCAAAGATTGCCATGGGCATGGCGCTGGAGGAGATTCCCGTTGCCGGCGGTACCGCCGCCATCGAGCCCAGCCTGGACTACATCGTGGCGAAGTTTCCCCGTTTCCCCTTCGATAAATTCACCTCCGCGCCCAACACACTGGGCACGCAGATGAAGGCCACGGGCGAGGTCATGGGCATCGGGTCGACCCTCTCCGAGTGTTTCCTCAAATCCGTCCGCTCCCTGGAGACCGGCGTGTGCCATGTCCACCTCCCGAAATTCGACGCTTATACGGAGGAGGAGCTTTACAGCTATATCTCCGAATTCCGTGATGACAACATCTTCGCTATCGCCGAGCTGCTGCGCAGGGGCGCTTCCATAGAGAAGCTCCACGGGGTCACGATGATTACCGAGCTTTTCCTGGAGTGCATCCAGAGCATTGTGGAGATGGAAAAGACCCTCCGGGAGCGGCAGGGGAACGCCAGAGCGCTTCTGGCCGCCAAGACCATGGGCTTTTCGGATAAGTATATCGCAAAGCTTTGGGATTGCAGCGAGCTGGAGGTCTATCAGCAGCGCAAGACGCTGGGCTACACCCCTGTTTTTCCCATGGTGGACACCCTGCACACGGGAAAATACATCGCCTATCTCTATTCCACCTATCTTCACCTCATCGACGACAAAATCAAGAACCAATCCCGCCTGAGCAGCAAGAAAAAAATCGTGGTCCTGGGCGCTGGGCCTATCCGCATCGGGCAGGGCGTGGAATTTGACTATTCCACCGTTCACGCCGCCCAGACCATCCGCCGGGCCGGTTACGAGGCCATTATCATCAACAACAATCCCGAGACCGTTTCCACGGACTACACCACCGCCGACAAGCTCTATTTTGAGCCCCTGACGGTGGAGGACGTCATGGCAATCATCGACTTTGAGCAGCCGGAGGGCGTCATCGCCTCTCTGGGCGGGCAGACGGCCATCAACCTGGCCCAGCCCCTCATGGACCGGGGCGTGAAGATTGTGGGCACCGACTGTGCGGCCATCGAGCGGGCGGAAAACCGGGACAGCTTTGAGAAGATCCTCCTGGAGCTGAACATCCCCCAGCCCCGGGGACGGGCCGTCACCAGGATTGAGGATGGCGTTGCCGCCGCCGCCGAGATCGGCTACCCGGTGCTGGTGCGTCCCAGCTTTGTGCTCGGCGGGCGGGCCATGCAGATCGTGGCAGAGGAGGAACAGCTTCGCCACTACCTGAAAACCGCCGTAGAGATTGATGCGGATAAGCCCGTGCTGGTGGATAAGTACATCCAGGGCAAGGAAGTGGAGGTCGACGCCATCTGCGACGGCGTGGATGTCTTTGTCCCCGGTATTATGGAGCTGGTGGAGCGCACCGGCATCCATTCCGGCGACTCCATCAGCGTCTATCCCACCTTCTCGATTTCCGACAAGGTCAAGGGCATCATCCTGCAATACGCCAAAAAGCTGGGGCTGGGCATAGGCATCGTCGGCCTTTACAACATCCAGTTCATCGTGGATGGGGATGACAACGTTTTCATCATTGAGGTCAATCCCCGTTCTTCCCGCACGGTACCTTTCCTCTCCAAGTCCACGGGTTTCAGCCTCGCGGATATCGCCACGGAGGTCATCCTGGGCAAGAGCCTCAAGGAGCAGGGCATCTTTTGCCTCTATCCGGAGGAGAAGAAACGCTGCTATGTCAAGGTGCCTGTTTTCTCCTTCAACAAGCTTAAGGGCCTGGACGCTTATCTCTCTCCTGAGATGAAGTCCACCGGCGAGGCCATCGGCTATGACGATAAGCTGAACCGGGCCCTCTATAAGGCGCTGCAGGCAGCAGGAATGCGGCTGCAGAATTACGGAACGGTGCTGGCCACCATCGCGGACAAGGATAAGCCCGAGGCGCTGCCCCTGATTCGCCGCTTCTATAACCTCGGCTTTAATATCCAGGCCACGGAGGGCACGGCCCGCTACCTCAAGGAGAACGGCATCCGGACCCATATCCTGCAAAAAATCAGCGACGGCAGCGAGGAGATCCCCGATGCCATCCGCCAGGGCCATGTGGCCTATGTCATCAACACAAGGGACATCAGCTCCCTGTCCGAGACCACGGACGGAGTGAAGATTCGCCAGCTCGCCACCGAGAACAACGTCTCCATTTTTACCGCGCTGGATACCGTGCGGGTGCTCCTGGATGTGCTGGAGGAGACCACCCTCACCATCTCCACCATTGATGCCTGAGGAGAAGAAATGAAAGAGAGCTTTCTCACCATAGCGGAGAACAGCCCCCTGACGGCTTCAGTCTATAAAATGCGGCTCACGGGCGATGTGAGCGCTGTCACGACCCCGGGGCAGTTCATCAACCTCCGGCTGGAGGGCCGCTTTCTCCGCCGCCCCATCTCCGTCTCCGACCGGGGTGATGAGAGCGTCACCATTCTGTACAAGGTGGTGGGGCAGGGAACGGAGCAGATGGCAGCCATGTGCCCCGGAAAAGAGCTGAACGTGCTCACAGGGCTGGGAAACGGATTTGACCCTTCTGCTGCCGGGCAGCGCCCGCTGCTCATCGGCGGCGGCATCGGCGCAGCGCCGCTGTACTGGCTCGCCCGAGAGCTGCGGGAGGCGGGGAAGTGCGTCACCGTTCTCCTGGGATTCAACACGAAAAGCGAAATCTTCTATACCGATGAGTTTCGGGCCCTGGGCTGTGAGACCCTGCTCACCACCGCCGACGGGAGCGCCGGTGCAGAGGGCTTTGTGACGGATGCGCTCCCCGAGGATTACAGCTATTATTTTGCCTGTGGGCCGGAACCCATGCTGAAGGCGGTGTGGCGCTCTGCTTCCGGAGCGGGACAGCTCAGCTTTGAAAAGCGCATGGGCTGCGGCTTTGGGGCCTGTATGGGCTGCTCCTGCGAGACGATTACCGGCTATAAGCGCATCTGCAAGGAGGGGCCGGTGCTGCGAAAGGAGGAGATCCTATGGGAAGACTGAGCGTGAACCTCTGCGGCATTGAGCTGGTCAATCCCGTTATCCCCGCCTCCGGCACCTTCGGCTACGGGTATGAATTTGCCGAGCTGTACGACATCAACTGTCTCGGCACCTTTTCCTTCAAAGGAACCACCCGGGAGCCCCGCTTCGGCAATCCGACTCCCCGCATCGCGGAAACTCCGGCGGGAATGCTGAATTCCGTCGGGCTGCAAAACCCCGGCGTGGAAAAGGTAATCTCCGAGGAGCTGCCGAAGCTGCGAAAGGTTTTCCACAAGCCGGTCATGGCGAATGTCAGCGGCTTTTCCCTGGAGGATTATGCCCATACCTGTCGGATGCTGGACCGGGTAGAGGACGTGGGCTGGCTGGAGGTAAACGTGAGCTGCCCCAATGTCCACGGGGGCGGGATGAGCTTCGGAACTGACCCGGCTTCCGCCTCCGAGGTGGTACGGGCGGTGAAGGCGGTCACGGCAAAGCCTGTGATCATGAAGCTGACGCCCAATGTGACGGATATCGTCAGCGTGGCAAAGGCCTGTGAGGAGGCGGGAGCCGACGGCATCAGCCTCATCAATACGCTGCTTGCCATGCGCATAGACATAAGGAGCAGAAAGCCCGTGCTCGCCAATACCATGGGCGGGCTTTCCGGCCCTGCGGTGTTTCCGGTTGCTCTTCGTATGGTCTATCAGGTGGCTCATGCGGTGAAGATCCCCGTGGTGGGCATGGGCGGCGTCAGCTCCGCTGCCGATGTTCTGGAGATGATGCTTGCCGGGGCAACTGCGGTGGAGATTGGCGCAGCGAATCTTGCCGACCCCTTTGCCTGTAAAAGGATCATCGAAGCGCTCCCGGCGGAGCTGGACAAATACGGGATAGAGAATATCCGCGATATCATCGGAGGTGCATAAGCATGGCTAGAGACGTAATTGTCGCCTGTGATTTTCCCGGCGCAGGGGAGACGCTGGCCTTCCTGGAGCGCCTGGGAGAAGCCCGGCCCTTTGTGAAGATCGGCATGGAGCTCTTCTATGCCGCCGGGCCGGAGATTGTCCGCATCATCAAGGCGCGGGGGCATCGGGTGTTTCTGGACCTGAAACTCCACGACATTCCCAATACGGTGAAGAAGACCATGGCGGTGCTCTCCGGGTTGGGGGCCGATATCGTGAATCTCCACGCTGCCGGGACAAGAGCCATGATGGAGGCGGCCCTGGCGGGAGCGACACAGCCGGACGGCTCCCGGCCCCTGGTCATCGCCGTGACGCAGCTGACCTCCACGGACGAGGAGACCATGCAGAAGGAACTGCTCATCCGGGAGAAGATGGAGGATGTCGTGCTGCATTACGCGAAGAACGCCAAATCTGCCGGGCTGGACGGGGTGGTCTGCTCCCCGCTGGAAGCGGGCGCAGTTCACGCTGCCTGCGGTGCTGGCTTTCTCACTGTGACCCCCGGCGTCCGCTTTGACGGGGGAGACATGGGGGACCAAAAGCGGGTCATGACCCCGGCGGAGGCCCGGCGCATCGGCTCGGATTACATCGTGGTGGGGCGTCCCATCACCGGGGCGGAGGACCCGGCGGAAGCCTATGAACGCTGCCTGCGGGAATTCTTGGGAGGAAACTGAAAATGGAAGCTTACAAGAGGGAATTCATCGCCTTTCTCGCGGAGGCGGGAGTCCTGAAATTCGGCGATTTCACCGCGAAGAGCGGGCGCAGGATACCCTATTTCATCAACGCCGGTGAGATTAAGACCGGCGCCCAAATCGCCCGCCTGGGCAAAACCTACGCAAGAGTCTATCTGGAGAAGCTGGGACAAAAAAAGACGGTCCTTTTCGGACCGGCCTACAAGGGAATACCCATCTCCGTGGCGGCTGCCGCCGCTCTCGGGGAGGAGGGATTGGACGTTCCCTTCTTCTTCAACCGCAAGGAGGCCAAGGACCACGGTGAGGGCGGCGTCTTTGTGGGCTATGTTCCCCACGCCGGGGAAGAAGTGGTCATCACGGAGGATGTCATCACTGCCGGGACCGCCATCCGCGAGAGTATGGAGCTTTTGAGCGCCCTGGAGGGTGTGAAGGTGGCCGCGGTGTTCGTCATGGTGGACCGGAAGGAAAAGGGCAGGGGCGAAAAATCCGCCATGGAGGAGATTGCGGAGGAGTTCGGATTCCCGGTTTACAGCGTGGTGGATGTGTATGATATTTTGGAATACCTCTCGGAGGACCCGGAGAACGAGGAGCACATCGCCCGCATCCGGGCCTATCTCGCCGTGAATGGAGCAAAAGCATGAGAAGCGTCATCGACATTCTGGACCTCTCCACAGAGGAGCTGGAGGCCATGATGGGGGAGGCGCTGGACATTATCGCCCACCCGGAGACCTATGCCCATGCCTGCGCCGGGAAGAAACTCGCGACCCTCTTTTTCGAGCCCTCCACCCGCACCCGCATGAGTTTTGAGGCCGCCATGTACGAGCTGGGGGGAAACGTAATCTCCATGTCCAGCGCTGCCTCCTCCTCAGCAGCGAAGGGGGAGAGCGTGGCGGACACCGCCAAGGTGGTCTCCTGTTATGCGGATATCATCGCCATCCGCCACCCGAAGGAGGGCTCGGCCCTGGTGGCTGCCAATAACGCCACTGTCCCGGTGATCAACGCGGGAGACGGGGGACATTGCCATCCCACCCAGACTCTGGCGGACCTGCTCACCATCCGTCGGGAGAAGGGGAGCTTTGAAAATCTCACCGTGGGCCTCTGCGGCGATTTGAAATTCGGGCGCACAGTCCATTCTCTTATCAATGCCCTTGCCCGCTATGGAGGCGTGAACTTTGTCCTGATATCCCCGGAGGAACTGAAGGTTCCAAGTTATGTTAAGAAGGACGTGCTCAAGGCCCAGGGCATTCCTTATTCCCAGACGACGGATCTGGAGCGTGCCATCCCGGACCTGGACATCCTATATATGACCCGGGTGCAGCGGGAGCGGTTCTTCAACGAGGAGGACTATCTCCGCCTGAAGGACAGCTACATCCTCACCCCGGAGAAGCTGCGGGAGGCAAAGCAGGATCTGGCCATCCTTCATCCGCTGCCCCGCGTCAATGAAATCAGCGTAGAGATTGACAAGGATCCCAGGGCCTGCTACTTCAAGCAGGTGCTGAACGGAAAGTATATGCGCATGGCGCTGATTCTGAAGCTGCTGAGGGAGGCAGGGAGCATATGAACATTGATTCCATCCAAAACGGTGTGGTCATCGACCATATCACCGCCGGAAAAGGCATGATGCTGTACTCGCTCCTTGGACTGGACAGCCTGGATGTCTCCGTCGCCATCATTAAAAACGTGGTGAGCGGCAAGATGGGGAAGAAGGACATCATTAAAATTGACGCGGACATTCCCGTGGACTTCAACGTCATCGGCTATGTGGACCCCGGCGCCACCATCAACATCATTCGGAACGGGCAGCTCATCAGCAAGCAGGCCATAGGGATGCCGGACACGCTGACCGATGTGATTCGCTGTCACAATCCCCGCTGCATCACCAGCACCGAGCAGGAGCTCCACCATGTTTTCCGGCTGACAGACCGTGTCGGCCGCGTTTACCGCTGCATCTACTGCGAAACGGCAGCGAAATAGCCCGAGGCATACAGAAAAACCGGGAGGCCGAAGCCTCCCGGTTTTTGGTGTTTCGCCTCAGGGAATCACAGGCGTCCAGTAGGACTGGCAGTAGATGTCCGTGAAAAGGTAGGTCGCCATGGCTGCATCGGCATTAATGTAGACGTTGCTGATTTCCACCGTCCCGTCATAGAGCCACTGCTCGCCCATCATGTAGCTGTCGAGATAGGTGCCGTCATAGGCGTAGTAGTCGCAGACAAAGTCGATGACGTCACCTTCCGCAAGCTCGTCAAAGCTTTTGGAAACGGTCTCCGTTTCTCCGTTCCTGTAATCCGTCCTCGCCCCGGCGATATACCCGTAGGGACTGGCACTGTCAAAGACCAGGATGAGGTCCGCCCGGCTGCCGTTGAGAAGCACGGGCACCCGCCCGGTGATGGTATAATTGGAGCCGTCCATTACTGTGTCGATATAGTAGTAGGGGACAGGCTGACCGTTGATGGCGAGCCAGGTGCCGTCATACTCGCCCAGCAGCGCGCCCTCATCGGTGAAGTCGAACACATTGTCAAGCCCCAGGTCGATGAAGCCTTCCCCATCGTCATAATAGACATTCAGGGCAAGGTCATGGACCAGCGTCCACTGTTCCTCGGGCAGCGCCATCACATAGTTGGAGCCGTCAAATGTCCACTGAAGAGCAGCCGGGTCGAAGCGGTAGTCGGAAAGGTACTGGGCGGCACTCTCCGTATCCAGCAGGCCCTTTCCCAGGAAGGAGGAATTGGAGCCCGTGAGGCCGGAGACCCCGAAGCTGTTGCTGCCGCCCAGGAAGCTGCCCAGCAGACCGGAGATAAGGTCGCCGCTCATCATGCTGCCGCCGGAGGAGGCGCCCAGCAGAGAAGAGATGGGGGAGGCAGAGCCGCCGGAAACGGCCTGCCCGCCGGCCTCCAAACTGGCAAACTGCTGGATGCAGCGCGTATAGTCGCTGTCCAGCCCAAGGGCATCATAGGCGTTCACTGCGCTGTCCACCCGGGAGACCTTCTGATAGGGGAAGTAGATGGAGATGCCGTAGGCATTGGTCATGGAGGAGGAAGTCCGGTTGTACTTCACCGCGCTGAGAAGTGTCTGGGCGAGGGCGTTGCTTTCCGTGGTGTTTAGATTGCGGGCAAGGTCCACCAGGTCCACCTGGTCCACTTTGCTGGAGGTGGCGAATTCCCGGCTGCCGGTGCGGGCGTCGGAGACGGCCTTGTAGTTGTTCTCCGTCATCATCTCGGAGAGACTGACGGCGAAATCCTTGAAGCTCTCGGGGACCGTTTTCTCCAGCTCTGCCAGGTCCACCACAGATAGGGTGGTCTTTTGGCCGCTGCATTTCGTGTTGCATGTCTCCACAAAGTCGTCCACAATGCGCTTGCCGATCTCCAGTGTGGACATGGAGGTGTTTTGGGAGAGGGCCGTGAGCCACCCGGTATAGTACCAGCCGATGCCCGGCTCCGTCTCCTCAGAGGCGATAAGATAGTCTGCGTAGGGGGCGATGGTCAACCCGTTTTCCAGGGTGCCCATGAGACAGGCGTCAAAGCCGACAAAGTCGAAGGTGACCCCGGCATTGGAAAGGGCAGTGTCGATTCCCTTGAGGCTCATGGAGCCGGATCTGGCGTTCTTCTCATCATAGCCATAGCCGCTGATGGAGCCGCCGCCGTGGTCCCAGAGAATGAGCTCATAACGGTTTGCGGGGTAGTTGTCCGCGCAATATTTGATGAAGCCGGTGAGGGTGGCGGGGCTGGTCATGGCAGCCGTGCCGTCGTTCTCCACCAGGCGGCGCATTCCGCCGCTTTCCACCTTATATATCTGATTCACGCTGCTGGAGACTACGTTGTTTTTCCACGCGCTGCTGCCGCCGGTATAAACCAGGAGATTAACCTGGTCGCTGAGGTTGGCGGAGGTCATCTCCGCAAGGTCGGAGGTTCCCATGCCGCTCTTGGACTCCAGATCGGAGCCGCACATATAGACCATGATGGTGACGGTGTCCTGCCCGCCGCCGAGAATGGCGGTCCGCTTGGCCCGGGCCGCCGGGTCCACGGAGGTATTGAGCCTGGCGGTGTTGTTGGTGCCGCTCCAGCCGCTGGAAACACTGCCGACGCTGCTGCCCAGAAGGCTGGAAATGTCAATGCCCCCCAGCAGCCCGCTGCCGGAGCTGCTGCCGCCGATGCTGCTGTACGAGCCGCTGCCGGTGCTGGGGGCCTGGGTATAGGTGGTATAGCTGCTCGTATAGGAGTCGGTCGTGCTTTCAGAGGAGCCGCCGAAAAGGCCGCTCAGCCCTGCGCCGCCTCCGCCCAGCAGGACGACAGCGGCGATGATGATTGCAATCAGAGGGCTTCTCTTTCCGCCGGAAGAGGAAGTGGCGCTGCTGCGCTGGCTGCCGGAACCCTGGCTGCCGGTGGGACGGCTGATGTGAGAGGGGGTGGAGCCTACCGGCCCGGTGCCGAGGCCGCTGCCCCTTCGCTGTATGTCTTTTCCCTGGCCGGTAACGTGCTTTTCCCGGCCCTGCGGTCTGTTTTCCATATCGCGCCTCCTAGTGATGATCTGATAGAATTTTAGCATAGTAAACGGTGAATTGCAATCGTCACCGCTGCTTGCAAATCTGTGAAGAAGCAGATAGAATATAGAAAAACCTAAAAAGGGGAAGACAATGAAAATCGCGATTTTGCTGGAAGAGGGGAATTTTCGGCGCTATGCCGCTGCGGATAAGCTCCCTGCAGACTATGAGCTGTTCTTCTTCGGGAACGGCGCGCCGGATGAGGAGGCCATCGCCGCCTCAAAGGCGGAAATGCTGGTGGCCGATCCCATGACTCCGGTCTCCGGCAGCCTCTTGAGAAAAATGCCCGGGCTGAAGCTTTTGCAGTCCCAAGGCGTTGGGGTTCATCTCTTCGATTTGGAGACAGCGCGGGAGCTTGGCATCTCCGTGGCCAACACCGCCGGCGCCAATGCCGGCGCGGTGGCAGAGCAGGCAGTGCTTCTGATGCTTGGCGTCCTGCGTCATGTCAAGGAATTCGACCGCATGGTCTATGAGGCGCGGCAGGCGGAGGCGAAAGGCCGCTGTTTCCGCAGCGGAATCACCGAGCTGCGGGATTGCCATGTGGGCATCCTGGGATTCGGGGCAATCGGGCGGGCGACGGCGGAGCTCCTGCGGGCCTTTGGAAGCCGGGTGAGTTTTTGGAACCGCACCCCCAGGTCTGACACGGGCTTTGACTATCTGCCCTTTGACGAGCTGGTTTCCGCCTGTGACATCCTTTCCGTGCATCTGGCAGTGACGCCGGAGACCACCGGGCTTGTCGGGGAAGCGGTTTTCAACAGGATGAAGCCGGGAAGCATTCTCATCAATACCGCCCGGGGGGAGATTATTGACCAGGAGGCCCTCTGCCGTGCCATTCTCAGCGGGAAACTCTCCGGCGCGGGTCTGGATACGCTGAGCCCGGAGCCCGTCACGGCGGAGAATCCCTTGCTTGCCTTGCCGCAGGAGGCGAGGGAGCGGGTCCTGCTCTCGCCCCATATCGCCGGAATCACAGAGGGAAGCTTCCGGCGCTATTTTGACATCATTTGGGAAAATGCCCGGCGGCTGAACGCCGGAGCAGAACTCATCAATCTGGTAGAATAAAACACAGAGGCTTGCCTTGTCCGGCAAGCCTCTGTTCGCTGCAGGGGAATCAGTCGCCCTCATAGGGGTTGAATTTCTCTTTCGGCACGTGGCAGATGGGGCACTCCTCCGGGGCCTCGGGGCCCTCGTGAATGTAGCCGCAGACGGAACAGACCCAGCGGGGAGCATCCGCTTTGGGGGCGTCCGCAGAGGTTTCAATGCGCTCAAAGTCATCAGCGCCATGGTGGCAGATGGGACATTCAAAACCCTCGGGAAGGGTTTCACCCTCATAGACGTAGCCGCATACCTTGCAGCGCCAGCCACCGGCAGCTTTCTTCACCGGAGCGGACTTCACATTTGCCTGATAATAGGCGTAGGTCATGGGCTCCGTTCCGGCCAGGGTGAGGGCGTCTGTCGGTTCGGCGATGAACAGGGTATGGCTGCCCAAATCCTTGGAATCAATGACCTTGCAGGCGATGACGGCAGAGGCGGAAGGCAGGTAACGAATGCCGTTGGAAAGGCAGGGCATCGCAGTATCTCCGGCAAACTTGTCCACATCCCGGCCGGACTGCATCCCAAAACGCTTGAAGAGCTCGGGACCGGAGTCCTCTCCCAACACTGAGATGTTGAACTCGCCCGTCTCTTTCAGCAAATCACAGGTGAGATTCTTGTTGATGACACAAATGGAGATCAGCTTCGGTTCAGAGGCGCACTGAATGGCGGTGTTGATGATGCAGCCGTTTTCCTTGCTGCCGGCCTTGACTGTGAGCAGGTAAAGACCGTAGCTCAGCTTGTAAAAGGCGGTTTTGTCCATGGCGGTTCCTTCTTTCTGAATTACAGATTGCGACTTTGATCGACCCAGTTCGGATCTCCCATGGTCATGTGGGAGGATTCCGGCTCGGTATGCTCCTGCACAAGCCTGCGAAGGCCATCCATCCGGGCGTCCATTTCCGCGCTGATCTGGGCGCAGGTGTACAGCTCCCGGCCCATGCTCTCGGCAAAATCGAAATCCTTTTTGTAGCGGAGCTGGTGCTCGAGGGTTGCCCATGTGTCCATGGCAAGGGTGCGAAGCTGAATCTCTACCCGCATAAAGCGCTTCTCGCGGGCAAGAAAGATGGGCACGGAGACAATCATGTGAAGGCTGCGGTAACCATTGGGCTTCGGATTGCGGATATAATCCTTCAGCTCCAGGAGGCTGATGTCATCCTGCTTCATCAGGGCCTCGGAAAGAAGCTGGATATCCTCTGTGAAGGAACAGATGACCCGGACACCGGCAACATCGTTCAGGTTTTCTTCAATGGATTGCAGGGTCAGCGGATATCCCCTTCGTTTCAGCTTTTCAATAATACTGGGAAGAGACTTCAGACGGCTCTTGATTCCGGTGATGGGGTCGCGGTCGAACTGGAGAGAGAATTCCTCGTTGAGAACGTTGAATTTCGTGACGACTTCCATCATGGCACATCGATAATAGGACATGAGGCTGTTGAGGTCCTGGATTCGGGCGATGGCAAGCTCCCCGGTTTCAGAACCCAGGAATTCCTGCAGGCGGTCGGAGAGCAGGGCGCCCTCGGCTTCCAGCGGCATATCGTTGCACCTCCTTGCGCCTCTATCATACCTTGAAAAGGTGAACAAGTCAATTCCCACACACGGACCGCCTCCCACGCATAGGATGAGCCGGAGCAGAACGCTCCAAATCCTCTTTGGGAGAATCACTATGGCGACATTTCAGAATTACGCTACCTTGAGCTATAACGGGGTGACCCGTCTCTCCAACGTTGTGACCGGAGAGATCGTGGAAGCCCTGAGCATGACCAAGACGGCCGTCGTGGATACCTATACCCCCGGCGGGACCATCACCTATGTGCTGAGCATCGTCAATACCCGCAGCACCGCTTATACGAATCTGACCATACAGGATGACCTGGGTGCCTATACCTTTGACGATGACACTCTGACGCCGCTTACCTATACGGAGGGGTCGCTGACTTACCTGGTTGACGGCGCGCTGCAGACCGCCCCGACGGCGACCGCCGGCCCGCCTCTGACCATCAGCGGCATCACTGTTCCCGCAGAGGGAAATGTCATCCTCATCTATGAGGTGACGGCAAATCAGTATGCTCCGCTGGGGGAGGACGACGAGATCACCAACACCGCGACCATCACCGGCTGCGGCCAGGGAACGGACGTCACCGCCACCGAGACAGTTGCTCCGGCGACCGAGCTGGCACTCACCATCACGAAAATGGCAGAGCCTGCCGTTGTGACGGAAAACGGCATTCTCACCTATACCTTCGTCATCTGCAACACCAGTATGGCTGCCGCCGATGAAACGGACAGCGTGAGCTTTGCTGATACCTTTGATCCCGTTCTGGAGAACATCACTGTCACACTGGATGGTACGACCCTGGAAACGGGCAGCTACAACTACGACACCACCAGCGGCGTGTTCACCATCAGCCCCGGTATGCTCACCGTTCCTGCTGCCGTTTATGAGCAGAACCCGGATACAGGTGTCTGGACCATTACTCCCGGAACGACAACGCTGGTAATCTCCGGCGAGGTCTGAGCCCTGCTCATGCCAGCCTGTGGGCGCCGCAGCTTCCCGCTGCGGCGTTTCGCTTGCAAAGAATGCATGACTTTGCTATGATAATCTCATCGTGCGAAGGGAGAGATGATATGTCCTTTACAGTTGCGTGCACGGAGGGCCGCGCCCGCCGGGGCCGTTTTGAGACTGCCCACGGGACGGTGGAGACCCCGGTATTTATGAATGTTGCGACACAGGCGGCCATCAAAGGGGGCCTCAGCAGTGAAGATCTGGAGAACCTGGATTGCCGTGTCGCGCTTTGCAACACCTACCACCTTCATCTCCGCCCCGGTGAGAATGTGGTAAAGGGAATGGGCGGCCTCCACGGCTTTATGGACTGGCACAGACCCATCCTGACGGACAGCGGCGGCTTTCAAATCTTCTCTCTAGCCTCTCTTCGGAAAATCACCGAAGAAGGGGTGTCCTTCCGCTCCCATATCGACGGGGCAAAGATATTCATGTCACCGGAGGAGAGCATCCGCGTCCAGTCCGGTCTGGGGTCTGATATTGCCATGGCCTTCGATGAGTGCGTGAAGCTCCCCTCGCCGAGAGAATACATGAAAGCATCCTGTGACCGCACCTACCGCTGGCTCATAAGGTGCAGGGAAGAGCTGGAGCGGCTCAACCAGCTCCCGGACACCGTAAACCCAGGCCAGCAGCTCTTCGGAATCAATCAGGGCGGAACGGACAGAGAGCTTCGTCTGGAGCATATGGAAAAGATTGCCGAATTGGACCTGCCGGGCTACGCCGTGGGCGGACTGGCAGTGGGGGAAACGACCCGGGAGATGTATGAGACCCTGGACTTCCTGGTTCCGGAGATGCCTGCGGACAAGCCGCGCTATCTTATGGGGGTCGGCACCCCGGAAAACATTGTAGAGGGTGTGGCCCGCGGCATCGACTTTTTTGACTGCGTAATGCCCGCCCGGAATGGGCGCCACGCAAAGCTGTTCACCCGGCATGGAACGATGAATCTGAAAAACGAGCAGTATGCCAGAGACGAGCGCCCCGTTGAGGAGGGCTGTACCTGTCCGGTATGCCGCAGGTATTCCCGGGCTTACCTGCGTCATCTGTTCAAGGCGGAGGAGGTCCTTGCCCTGCGATTCGGAGTTATCCACAATCTTTGGTACTATAATCACCTGATGGAAGAGATCCGTAAATCCCTTGAGGAGGGCCGTTTTGCGGAGTATCGGGCGGAGTTCTATCGAATGAGAGAAAATGATTGACTTTGGAAATGGGAAAATATATAATCAATCATCAAATTCGGGAGGACAATGATTTTGGAAAACTATACCGGTATTATCATGATTGTTCTGCTCTTTGCAGTCTTCTATTTCTTCCTGATTCGTCCGGAGAATAAAAAGAAAAAGAAGCTGCAGGAGATGCGCTCCAATCTGCAGGTGGGGGACCAGATCACGACCATCGGCGGCATTGTAGGAAAAATCGTCAGCATCAAGGACGATATGATTACCTTTGAGACCGGAGAGGACCGCGTTCGTCTCCAGATCATGCGCTGGGCCATCTCAACCATCGGGGTAGACACGCAGGGCTGAGTGAATAAATCGAACATACCTCCGCATATCCATGAGCAAGGATATGCGGAGGTGTTTTTATGTCCAAAAAGAATCAATCAACAAGAACATGGACCGGTCTATGCATAACGGCTGGAATACTTCTCGTTCTGGTAGCAATAGAAGCTTTGCTGGCGGGAAAAGGAATACTGAAACAAAAGCATTTGGAGCCTGCAGGAGTGGGGGCGGCACTTTTGGCGGCAGTGACCGGCAATCTTTTGCTTAGAGGAAAAAAAGAGCGGCTGGCAGGAATTATTTACACCGGAGCCATCCCAGCAGTAATGATTCTTATTTTGGGGTTCATCTTCAGCGGAAGGGAAGGGGAAGTAAAAGTAAACATCCTTTCCATTGCAGCGATACTGCTACCAGGCGCAGTGCTGGCGCTGGCAGAAAAGGGAAGGAGCCGCCGCCGCATCGGAAAGCGAAAAAGACGAGGTTGACATAAACACGAATAGAAACACAAGATGTTGTAGATACGGAGAGCAATCACCACAACCAGGACGCGATTTCCTTGTTTTTTACTGTGTTGTTGCAAACGGAATACCGGGCTAAACCTCGTAGTTTACATAACGCTGTAGACATAACATATTGACATAATGCACAAAAAACGGCTTTTTTCGGATTCTGACTTGCATCGTTGAGGTGGGTGTAATATGATGTGAACACCGCTCTGCGCCTCACGAAGAATGATTGTATTGCGGAGGCGGGCTATGACGGAGCACATGAAAAACCAGCGGCGCATTATTCTCTGCGGTGGCTTATTCTTCTTCGGCTTTCTTTGTGCTGTTTTTACTCTCCGCGCCTGTCCTCCTGTGTTTTCAGATTCTGTTTCGTCTTTTTTTGAGACCTTGTTTTTTGCGGATACCGCCGTTTCTGTTCCCCTGTTCGTGTCTTCCTGGGCTGTTCTGCTCGCCCTCTTTGGCCTTTCACCCTTCGGTTCTCCGTTTGTGCTTCTTTTGGATTTCTCTGCCGGTTCTGCCTTTGGCCTGCTTGCCTGTTCTTTTTTTCTTCTTTATGGATTCCGGTTTCTTTTTCTCGCTTTTTTGGGCATTGTATTTTTCTGCTATCTGCTGATTTCTGCAAGCGTATTCCGGATTTCCTCGCAGCTTTTTTCTCTTGTACGTTCCGCCTCTCTGCGTCTGCCGGATTTACGCTATGCCATATTCCGCGTACTGTTCACTATGGTTATTCTGGGCGCTTCGGCGGTTTGCCTTTCTCTTTCCTACCGTGGTCCCTGATTCTTTTTTGAAAGGAGGCGTCTTGTTTTTCTGAGATGGATAATTATCTTGCAGATTTTGAGGACTATCTTAAAAAGGTAAAAGGCGCCTCCTCCAATACACTTTGCAGCTATCTCCGGGATCTTCGGCAATTTGGCGAGTGGCTGGAGAGAACCGTGCAGCTGAATCCGAGTCAGGCCACGGAGGAACACATCAGCGCCTATTACCGCGTGCTTCAGTCCGCGGCAAAGTCACCTGCTACGATTTCAAGAGTCAGTGCAACGCTCCGCTGCTTCTATGCACATCTGATTGAGAACAAAAAAATTCGTGAGAACCCCGCCCGGCATGTGGAACTGGACAGGCAGAAGCGAAAGCTGCCCCAGGTCCTTTCCAGCGCGGAGGTTGAACTGTTTCTTGAACAGCCGGATGCCAAAGAACCCAAGGGGATTCGGGACAAGGCCATGCTGGAGCTGCTTTATGCCACCGGTATCCGCGTCTCCGAGCTCATCGGCCTGGACACGGGAGACGTCAATCTGAATGTCGGCTTTGTTCACTGCCGGGATGGGGAGAAGGAGCGGATCATCCCCATGTATAAGGTGGCGGTGAGGGCGCTGAGAGACTACATGGAAAACGTTCGCCCTGCCATGGTGGACGACCCGGACGAGCCTGCATTGTTTGTCAACGTGGGGGGCAGCCGCATGTCACGGCAGGGCTTTTGGAAGATCGTCAAAAGCTACCAAAACAAGGCGAAGATAAATAAGGAAATTACCCCCCATACCCTGCGCCATTCCTTTGCTGCCCATCTCCTGGAAAACGGCGCGGATTTGAAGGATATCCAGGAGATGCTGGGGCATGCGGACCTCTCCACGACGCAGATCTACACGAAAGTGGTGCAGAACCGCCTGACGGAGGTCTATCAGAAAGCGCATCCCCGGGCTTGATAAAAGCCGTCATACCAAAGAGGAGTCATTCGTGATATGAGTCTGTTTCGACCCTATCAGTACAAGCCCCGGCCGGACCTGCTGGATACTGCCCCGGTGAAGAAGGGCTTTTTTCGATTTTTTGAAATCTACTTTCGCAAGTTCTGGCGTTTTCTCAGCCTCAACCTCTGGTATTTCCTTGTCACATTACCCATGCTGATATATGTGTTTTACACCGTCAACGGCATTTTTGCCGAACGCCTTTCCGCCCTGGGGGATGATGTGATTCTCCTGGCCGGGGTCGGTTTCATCGCATCTTTTTTCAGCTTTGTGCCCCGGTTTCTCTACACGCCGCTCGTCATCATCTCCGTCGTGCTTTACGGTCCGGTCACCATGGGGCTCACCTACATCTTCCGGAATTTTGCCCGGGAAGAGCATGCCTGGATGTCCGATCTGTGGAGCCGCGCCTGGTCCAACGCAAGGCAGGGGCTCTTTTTTGGAATACTGGATATTCTCGTTGTCTGGCTCTGCGTCAACGGACTCTTTTATGATTTCGCCGAGCCGGGAAGAACCGCTGTGTATGCTTTTTCCGTTATCCGCAGTGTACTCAGCGGCCTCGCGCTTTTGATTTGGCTGTTCATGCGGCACTATACCTATTTGATGGCGGTTACAGTGAACCTCAGCGTATTCGGAATCCTTAAAAATGCGTGGCTTTTTGTGGTCCTGGGCTTTGGGCGAAATCTGCTCAGCAGTCTTGTCACCCTGGGCTGCATCGTACTGAGCTTTCTTCTGGCCCCGCTTCTGACCATCATAACGGTTCCGCTGTTTTTCTATTCCGTCAGCTGGTTCTGCACTGTTTTTACATGTTACCCGGTGGTGAAAAAATACATTATCGTTCCTGCCCTGGAGGCGGCGGAAAAGGGAAGCACGACCGCTGCGTCCGATGAAGAAGACGGGGATGAGCATGGGGAAAAGGAGTGTTGAGGAATGAAGGATTTTAAGGGAAAAATCGCATTTGTCACCGGTGGCGGCTCCGGCGCCGGCTACGGACAGGCTCAGATCCTTTCCGAGGCGGGCTGCAAGGTGGTCATCGCGGACATCCGCCAGGACCACCTGGATGAGGCCATGACCCACTTCACCGCCGCAAAAGCGGATGTCCATGCCATCAGGATGGACATCACCAGCAGGGAGGACTACCGCAAGGCCGCTGAACAGGTGGAGGAATGGTATGGCTCCTGCCCGGATATCGTGGTGCTGACAGCGGGCGTCAATGCCTTCGGCCCGGCGGAGGCTTCCACTTTTGAGGACTATGACTGGATTATCGGCGTGAACCTGTTCGGCGTCATCAATGGTTTCGTCACTTTTATCCCCCGCATGATTCAGGCGGGGAAGAAAGGGCACATTGCCGTCACCGGTTCCCTGGGGGGACTGAGCGGATGCCCCACCACAGCGCCTTACAGCGCCTCCAAGGCTGCTGTAATCAACCTTTGCGAGAGTTATTATGAGGCCCTCAAGCCCTATGGCATCGGCGTCACCTGCTTCTGCCCCGGCAATATGAACACCAATATCCATGAGGCAACCATGACCCGTCCGGCGAATCTCATGAACACGGGCTACTACGAGAGCGCGGAGTCCATTGAGATGTACCGTCGCCACAACGTGCTGGGTATGGATATCCGGGAAGTGGGTGAGCGGACGAAAAAAGCCATCGAGGACGGCATCGTCATCTGCATCCCTTATGATGACCCGGCCAGAATGTGCGCCGATATCCTTCAGGACACCATAGACTACTGCACGCCGGAGGGCATGGCCCGTAAGGAGGCTCGGGACAAGTCCGGCGACAAAAACAACAGTCAGGATGCCGCAGAGCTGAAATCCCTGGCAGATGCCGCTGCGGTCGGCTTTGCCACCGCGAAAAAGGAGCTCAGCTGGGTTGACGAATCCAAGAAACTGTAGGTTTCAGGTATAAGACAGGCTCCGGGGCGAATGAACGCTCCGGAGCCTGTTTATAGCGGGTGAGCTCAAACCCGATTCAGGGTGCCATAGTATCAACCCCCATCCGGGCCTCCACGCTTGACGAGCTTTGCATCGAAAAGCGTAATATCCGCTATGTCCGCATCCAAAACCTCGGCCATCACGAGCCAGCCCGCCATATCGTCCGTGCCCACTTCCGGGTGATTTGTCTGAACCACATTCAGGCAAAGCCAGGAATCGCCGAAGACCACTTCCTGAATACCGAAGCGATAGGAGCCGCTGTTTGCTTCGACATATGCCAGGATCACAGTATGGTCGGCGAAAAAGCTGTCATCATATTTTTCGGTCACTTCGTTGAAGGACGGGACCTCGTTGTAACCCTGGTCAAAGGTCAGGACGTCCCGATACTTCTCTTGAAATTGTTTGAGGTCTTCCATCGTATCGAGCTTATACACGGGGAGATGCAGCACGGAGCTGATGACCATCGTTTCTCCGTTCAGGCAACCGCGAATCATAGCTCCCTCGGCCCAATTTGCATATGCAACGGTTGTCTTTATTTCTGCTGCGGCGTTTGGAAGGTCGTAACCACCATTTTGTGCAGTATCAAATAGCATCTGACGAATCCCGTCAATGTACTCCCGCCTGCGTTTTTCTGCCGCTGCAGGGTCTTCATTCTGCTGGCTGATCCAATACTCCCCAAGGTAGCTTGAAATGGGGTTTTGCCACGGAATGATGATGATATCCTTTTCATCAATGACATATGTGGAAAGAATGGCCCTCATTTCTTCGGCGGAAGCCCCTTTCAGGCTCCAAAGCTCTTCAAGATTTTTTTCTCGGTTGGTTCCGGGCAGCAATCCAAAGGAATAGCCCTCCGGCGCCATTTGCCAGACATAAACCTCCAAGCCCTTGGATGTTTCCAAATCAAAGTATTCCGGATAGCTTTCTCTTATAATATCCAAATCTGTTGTCGTAACTCTTATTGCCGGTGTAGTATCGCCGTGAGAGCAAATATTTCGCAGATATTTTGCAAAATCTGAATCCGAAACCGAATATCGACATCCGTTCATTACAATCTCAACCATATCGTCAAGCGCATGATATCCGCTGGCATAGACAAGAGAGCCGTCTTTCATAAACACGCACAGCTGATAGCCCGGCGTCTGCCCCTCATAACGGTTGCTCTTTTTTGCTTTATGAATGGCTGAAAGCCGCTCAACCATTTCATCAATCTGGGCGGAATTCAGCTCACCCTGACAGTCATCACCGATGAACATATTAAAATAAGTGACTTTTTCAACTTCCAATCTGTCAATCATGAAATTGTCCCTGGGATTTGTCATCAGGCAAACAGCCAGTACAATACAAAGAATCATAGCGACCGGGATAATCCAAAATGCGGGCTTTTTGTAATTCAGTACGCCTTTGACCCGCTCCTTCACGCCCACCTCTCCAAAAGCAAGCGGGCAGGCCGCAATTCTCTTTCTCGGGAAGCTGCAGTCCAGAAGCGCCTGTGAATAAGCGGCCATATTCTCCTTATCCATATCGCGGATGACCTTTTCATCACAGGCCATTTCAATATCCCGGCATAACAGAATATATCCGACCCAGCAAAGTGGATTGAACCAGTAGATACTGAGCAGAAGATACCCCAACGGCTTCCACCAGTGATCATGTCGCTGTAGATGTGCCTTTTCATGGCGGACGACATGCTCAAATGTTTTGCCGTTTATGGAAGACGGCACAAAGATGATGGGTCTGATTACACCAAGGATAAGAGGCGTCTGGACTTCATCACAGGCAAGAAGTCTTTCTCCGACAGGCACACCTGCGGAGACCGTTTCCTTCAGCTTTAAGTAACTAATCAGCGCATATGCCAGCATGATGACAATGCCGGTGAGCCAGACGATTGCCGCGACAGGAATCAGAATCTGCAGCGGATTTGCGCTGTTTCCCGGAGCGGGGGAAAGTGACTCTGCAATTATCGGGTTTACAGCTTCATTGACAATCCAGATTCCCGAGTGGATAGCGGGCTCCGGCTGCAGAGCAATACCGGCCGGGATAGTTTCACTGCTTGGAATCAGGCTGAGCACACTTTCAAACGAAAACGGGCAGATAAGCCGGATGGCGACAAGCCCCCAAAGAAGGCAGGATATCCATTTCGGCGCTCTTTTCAATAGCAGTCTCACCAGAATGACCGCCGGAATCAGCCAGCTTGCCGTAATGCTCATATTCAGTATTTTGAGAAAAACAGCGCTCACGGTTAGTCCCCCTTTCTGAAAGCGTCAATCATCCTTTGAATCTCGTCTGCTTCCTCGGATGAAATGCTTTTCCTGGAAATAAAAGAAGCGATAAAGGCGGGGAGAGAGCCCCGGTAGGAATCTTCAACAATCTGTTCACTCTTGGTGGAATAGAATTCCTCGCGGGGAACAAGGGAAGCAACGATACCGTTCTTGTTCTGAAGCAACCCCTTTTCGCACAGCTTCCGCAGTACGGTATAGGTCGTCGGTCTTTTCCAGTTCAGCTCCTTTTCGCATAGTTTTGCCAGTTCGCCGGACGCAATCGGTTCATGCTCCCAAACGATGTCTGCAAAACGCTCCTGTATGGCTCCAAGCTCAAAATCTCTCATAGTTCAGCCCCCCCCTTGTGACTGTTTATCAGAATAAACAGCATCGTTAGTTTACCCGAATAAACAGGCTTTGTCAAGAGGGATAATCACAGTTCCGGTAATGACAAAAGGCCCTTCGCTGCATACTCACTGCGAAGCGCCTTTGATAAGATGGACTTTTTGCCGCTTTAGCGGTTTTCGTTTCTCATTTCTCCTCATTCAGCCCGGCCAGCCTCAGCACGGGCTTTTGCAGCAGGGCCACCACGCGGCCGGTGAGGAGCATGGTGACAATGGTGCCGATACCCACGCCCATGATTCTTCCCCGGAAAACGAGGCCGAGGGCCAGGGCAATCAGGAAACTGGAGATATCCAGGATGTTCTTGCTGAGACCGAGGCTTCTTCCGGTGCAGATTGAGATGGCATAGGCGGTGCCGTCCCCGGGATTGGGCACAAATCGTGCCCCGACGGACAGGATGATGCCCAATCCGGTCAGCAGGATGGCAGCCGGCAGGTAGATGATACGGAGGGGAACAGAGGCTGCCGCAGGAATGACGGCGGAGAAAACGGCGATAAAGGCGCTGGTAAGAAAGCTCGCCACAAGCTGAAACCACTGGATTTGGTCAAAGCGGCTGCGCAGCAGCACAAGCTGCACCAGAATCAGAAAACAATAATAGAAAAAAGACATCAGGCCAAAAGGAATCCCCAACAGCTCACTGATGTTGAAGGCAACAGAGAGAATGGGCGCGACTCCCAGATTGGTCCTGGTATTCAGGGTGATCCCGCAGGCGAGAAGGATGGTACCGATGAAATAGGCCGCTCTTCGTCTCGGGGTAAAGGCCCGAAGGAATGCCCGGATATGTTCCATAGTCAGTCCGCCTTATTTCTGTCTTTTCCGTGTATCATGTAGTTGAACACATATTGCTGTATGATTCCCGCATCTTCACCGAAAAGCCCGAAGGGGGATTCTCCGCCGCATTCCTCGATGGCCCGGGAGATCCACACGTCAATGGGGACGCTGGCCATTCGTCCATAGCCGAAGAGTGCCGTACATCGTGCGACCTTGATCCCGACACCCCGTATCGTCATCAGGGCGGACAGCAATTCATCATCACTGTTCTTCTCAAGCTCATTCAAATCCGGCTTCCCGGAGGCAACCTTCTGAACAGCATCCATCACATAGGGCGTGCGATAACCCAGGCCGCAGGCAGCCAGGTCCTCAGCGGAAGCGAGGACCAGCGCTTCCGAAGAAGGAAACAGACGCAGCGTTTCATACTCCGTCTCTACAGGCGTCCCGTATCGCCCGGCCATCGCCTCAACGGACTTCATAATGGCCGGAATCGTCTTTCGCTGGGAGATGATGAACGAGACCAGCGTCTCCCATGGATCCTGCCGCAGCACCCGCAGCCCTCGGCTGAAATCCATCGCCTCATCAATAAACGGATGCAGCCCCGCCGCCCGTTTCACGATTTCGGCGTAGGATCGTCCGAAATCGAAATAACGGCTCCACACGCGGTTCCATTCCTCCGATGTGCAAGAGACAGAAAACCGCCGGTTTTCTGTCTCTTTGATATAGAGCACATGTTCGCGGGTCACAAAACGCCAGGTTTCGTCACCAAGGTTGCGCACGCGAAAGCATTGACCGCTCCGTGCAATCTTCTCCAGATCGAAGTCATCCTTGATTTCTAACAACTCCGCCATCAGCGCTCGTCAACGGGGACATACTCTCTCGGCCGCAGGGCAGAGCGATAGCCGGGGCGGATCAAGCGATTGCAGGTGAGGATTTCCTCCATGCGGTGGGCACACCAGCCGGCAATCCGGGCGATGGCGAAGAGGGGGGTAAGCAGCTCCACGGGGATGCCCAGAAGGCTGTAAACAAGACCCGAATAAAGGTCTACGTTTGCGCAGATGGGTTCCTGAAGGTTCTTCCGCTCCATGATGAGAGGAATTCCCAGACGCTCCACGCTCTCCAGCAGGTGGAACTCCTCCAGGCGGCCCTGCTTTTCCGCGAGATTCACGGCAAATTCCTTCAGCAGCTGCGCCCTGGGGTCGGAAATGGTATAGACGGCGTGGCCGAGGCCATAGATCTTCCCACTGTGGTCTCCGGCTTCACCGTCCAGCAGCCTGCCCAGATAGGAAGCCAGCTCCGCGTCATTGGAATAGTCCTTCACATTATCCTTGATGTCCTGGAACATCTCCATGACCTTCTTGTTGGCACCGCCATGCAGCGGACCTTTGAGGGAGCCGACAGCTCCGGCGATGGCGCTGTATGTATCCGTGCCGGAGGAGGAGAGGGTGCGGCAGACAAATGCGGAGTTGTTGCCGCCGCCATGCTCCGCGTGCAGAATGAGCATCAAATCCAAAAGCTTCGCCTCTTCGTCCGTATAGGATTTGTCGCTGCGCACAAGACGGAGGAAGTTTTCGGAAAGGCTCAGATCCGGCTTGGGAATGTGGATGTTCAGGGATTTCCCATCGTAATAGTGCCGCTTCACCCGGTAAGAGTTGGCGACGATGGTGGGGAAGCGGGCAATCAGCTGGATGCACTGCCGCAGCACGTTTTCCAGAGAAGTATCGTCAGGGTCATCGTCATAGGAATAAAGCGCAAGCACGCTCCGGCTGAGCTTGTTCATCACGTCCGGGGAGGGAGCCTTGAGAATCATGTCCTCAAAGAAGTAGTTGGGCAGAGTTTGGAACTGCGCCAGAAGGGCATGGAAACCGGCAAGCTGCTCCTTATTGGGCAGAGAGCCCATCAGCAGCAGATAGGCGACTTCTTCATACCCGAAGGTGTCATTCTTGCGGTGAGATTCGATGATATCCTCAATGGCATAACCCCGGTAGTACAAACGCCCTGGGATGGGAACGCGCATGCCGTCCTCTATAACATAGCCCTGGACACTGCCGATTTTGGTAACGCCGACAATGACAGCCGTTCCGTCTGAATTGCGCAGACCGCGTTTGATGTTGTCGCTGCGGTAATACTTCCTGTCGATGGCATATTCCGCCCGAATCTTATCGTAGAGGCTGCTGATGCCCGCCGCCTGCAGTTCAAAATCAGCCATGAGTCTTCCTCCTTTGGGATAATGAACAGGATTATACACGTCAATTTGAATAATTGCAAGTATTTTCTCGAATGATTCAAATATTTATGCAAAAGGCCCATTTTAGCCCGTCCGAATCCGGAAATTTTGCAGGAAGCAGAAAAAAAGATGCAGAATTCAATTAGTTTTCTTCCAATCGGGCCGTAGACATGGTATGATGAATTGGTTAAGGATAAATCATAAAGGGAGTATCATCATGTCCATTTTGAAACGTTATGATGGCGGCGTCTGGCTGTCCGAAAGCGGCCCTGTCACCGAAGGCATCGGGATGCCTGCGCCGGAGGAAGGCCGGGAGAGGACCATGAGCGCACCCATCCTCCGGGCGCATCAGCAGGAACGGGGGGACGGGCTGCTCCATTTGCGCTTCGACAGCTTGATTTCCCATGACATCACCTATGTGGGCATCATTCAGACCGCCATGGCAAGCGGCATGACCCGGTTCCCGGTTCCCTATGTGATGACGAATTGCCATAACAGTCTTTGTGCCGTGGGCGGCACCATCAACGCCGACGACCACGCTTTCGGTCTCTCGGCGGCTCAAAAATACGGCGGCATCTTTGTACCGCCGAACCAGGCGGTCATTCATGAATATGCCCGGGAGATGATGGCGGGCTGCGGGCGGATGATTCTGGGTTCGGACAGTCATACCCGCTATGGTGCCCTGGGCACGATGGGCATCGGCGAGGGCGGCCCGGAGATCGTAAAGCAGCTTCTCTCCGACACCTATGATGTCGCTCCGCCAAAGACGGTCCTCATTTGGGTCACGGGAAAGCCCCGCCCCGGCGTCGGACCTCACGATGCGGCCATCGCTCTCTGCGGCGCTACCTATAAGGACGGCTTTGTCAAGAACCGGATTCTGGAGTTCGCCGGCCCCGGCATCGCTAATCTGAGCATGGATTACCGCATCGGAATCGACGTGATGACCACGGAGACAGCCGCCCTCAGCTCTGTGTGGGTGACGGACGGGAAAACGGAGGAGTACTTTGTCCGCCATGGCCGCGCAGATGCTTACCGGCCCATCGCTCCCGCCGACGGCGCTTATTATGACAGCGTCATCTATCTTGATATGGATGCCCTGGAGCCCATGGCTGCGCTGCCCTTCCACCCCTCGGAGGCGGTGACGCTTCGGGAGCTCATCGCTGAGCCCGGAGATCATCTGCGGGCTGCCGAGGAGCGGGCCAGGAACCAGCTGGGTATGGAACTGAAGCTTACGGATAAGCTTCGCGGCGGCAAGCTCATCATCGATCAGGGCATCATCGCCGGCTGCGCCGGAGGAATGTTTGACAATATCGCCGAGGCTTCCGCCATCCTGAAGGGCGGGGAGATTGGCGCGGGCGCTTTCAGCCTCTCCATCTATCCGCCCAGCACGCCTGTGCAGCTGGAGCTCACCAGGACCGGCATCGCCGCGGAGCTGTTGGAGGCCGGCGCTGTGCTGAAGCCCTGCTTCTGCGGCCCCTGCTTCGGGGCAGGGGATGTCCCCGTCTGCGGCGGCCTCTCCATCCGCCACACCACCCGCAATTTCCCCAACCGGGAGGGGAGCCGTCCCTCCGACGGGCAGTCCGCCGGGGTCATCCTCATGGATGCCCGGAGCATCGCAGCAACTGCCCGCATGGGCGGCGTGCTCACCTCCGCCATGGACATCGACTATGCGCCCCCGGCTGACTATGAGCGGCGCTTTGATGATTCGCCATATAAAAAGCGGGTGTATTTCGGCTTCGGCTCACCGGACCGGGATGCGGAGCTTCGTTTCGGACCCAATATCGTGCCCTGGCCGGAAATCCCGGATTGCGCGGATAATCTGCTGGTGAAGGTGTGCAGCGTCCTGGAGGACGAGGTCACCACAACGGACGAGCTTATCCCCTCCGGGGAGACCTCATCCTACCGTTCCAATCCCCTGAAGCTGGCGGAGTTTGCCCTCTCCCGCAGGGACCCCGGCTATGTGGTCCGCTCCAAGGACGCACAGAAGCTGGAAATCGCCCGTGCCGCCGGAGACATGCCTGAGGAGCTGACAACGATCATGGCTGCCCTCGGCCTGAGCGGGGCGGAACTCAAGAACACCCGCTTCGGCTCCACCATCTTTGCCCGCAAGCCCGGAGACGGCAGCGCCCGGGAGCAGGCCGCCTCCTGCCAGCGCATTCTTGGCGGCTGTGCCAATCTCTGCTATGAATTTGCCACCAAGCGCTACCGCTCCAACTGCGTCAACTGGGGCATGATGCCCTTCACCATGGATAAAGAGAACGCCATCCAGTGGCAGGTCGGCGATTATGTTTATGTGCCGGGTCTCAAGGCTGCCCTGCTTCAGATGCAGACGGTCATTCCCGCCAAACGCATCTCCGCCGGGACGGTTACGGACATCACCCTCCGCCTGGACGGGCTCAATGAGGAGGAGCGGGACATCCTTCTGGCCGGCTGCCTCATGAACTGGTACAGGCAGGGAAAGGGGACAAAAGAATGAAAATACCCATGAAGCCCATCGCGGAGCTGGATGGGGACGAGATGACCCGCATTCTGTGGCAGCAGATCAAGGAAACCCTGATCGAGCCCTTTGTAGCGCTGAGTACGGAATATTATGATCTCTCCCTGCCCCATCGGGACGAGACGGGGGATCAGGTGACCCTGGACGCCGCGGAGGCGATCCGCCGCCTCCGTGTCGGCGTGAAGTGTGCGACGATCACCCCCAACGCCCAGCGCATGGAGGAATACCATCTTCACTCCATGTGGAAGAGTCCCAATGCCACCATCCGCGCCGCGCTGGACGGAACGGTTTTCCGCACGCCCATCCTGACACAGCGCATCCAGCCCTATGTGCGGGGCTGGACAAAGCCCATCACCATCGCCCGCCATGCCTACGGCGATGTGTATAAGGCCGTTGAGATGAAGGTCCCCGGCCCGGGAACGGCCTCCCTGGTTTTCGAAGGGGAAAGCGGCCAGCAGAAGCAGGAGATATTCCGCTTTAACGGCCCGGGAATTATCCAGGGGATGCACAACCGGGACGACTCCATCAAGAGCTTTGCCCGTTCCTGCTTCGCCTATGCCCTGGGACGGGGGGAGGACCTGTGGTTTTCCTCCAAGGACACCATCTCAAAGGTCTATGACGGCAATTTCCGTGCCATCTTCCAGAGCATCTATGAGGAAGAGTATCGGGCTGCTTATGAGGAAAGAGGAATACAGTATTTCTACACCCTCATCGATGATGCCGTGGCTCGGGTCATCCGCAGCGAGGGCGGCTTCGTGTGGGCGACGAAAAACTATGACGGCGATGTCATGAGCGACATGATTTCAACCGCCTTTGGCTCCCTGGCCATGATGACCAGTGTGCTGGTCTCCCCGGACGGGAACTATGAGTATGAAGCGGCCCACGGCACGGTGACCCGCCATTATTACCGCCACCTCAAGGGGGAAAAGACCTCCACAAATCCCGTGGCCACCATTTTTGCCTGGACCGGTGCCCTGGGAAAGCGGGGGGAGCTGGACGGAAACGAGGAATTGACCGCCTTCGCCCACTCGCTGGAGAGCGCTGTGCTGGACACCATTGAAAGCGGGATCATGACTGCCGACCTCGCCGCTATCTGCCATGACGATGACATCAGAAGCGTAGATACGGAGGGCTTCCTGTCCTCCGTCCGGAGCAGATTGGAGAATTGAGATGAAGGAAGCCCTCGTCAGCGGTCACAGCCTTCCGGAGGCATATCACAAGTCTCTCCGCGTCCTCGCGGAAGAGGGGGAATTCACCCCCTGCCCGGATTACGGGACCAATCAGAAAGAACTGAGCATGACCATCTTTGTGGAAGAGCCTCTGAGTGAGCCCCTCATTTCCAAGCTCTTTATCGGCGGTTTCCGGGAGCTGGAGCAATACCGCCAGGAGATGCTGGACGGCATCCTGGATTTTGAAATTGAAAAAGGGAACTGGGCGTATACCTACCATTCCCGCATGGCGGAGCAGCTGCCCTTTATCCGGCGGGAGCTGCGGCGCAACGCCTCTTCCCGGCGGGCCGTGGTGGATGTGCGGGATTGGCGGCACGACGCTGCGGAGGGGAATGAAAACCCCGCCTGCCTCCAGCACCTGCAATTTTTCATCCGGGATGGAAGGCTGCACCTGAAGGTGCTTTTCCGCTCCAACGACGCCTGCAAAGCCACTTATATGAATGCTTTTGCCCTCATTATGCTGCAGAAGCGCATGGCGGACACCCTGGGTGTCGGGATGGGAAGCTATACCCACCGGGCCAACTCCTTCCACTGCTATGAAAAGGACTTTCCTCTGCTGGAGGGTTACATCCGCCGCCTGGACCAGGGGGAGGATGTGACCTATGACTATGCGGGCGAATGGGAGGAACTGATGGCGGATGCCCGGCCGGAGATTGCGGCGGCGGTGGAAAAGCTGAAGAAGGGCGAATGAAACAAAGCAGATTTGCCGGAAGCCTCATGCTTTTGCTTGCGGCCCTCATCTGGGGAACCGCTTTTGTCGCCCAGCGGGTGGGCATGGATTTCGCCGGTCCCTTGACCTTTAATGGGGTGCGCAGCCTGATTGGCGCCGCGGTGCTGGTGCCGCTTTTTCTGCTGCTAAAGCCCAAAGAGAACGTCAACTACAGGAAAACCGCCCTGGGCGGTCTCCTTTGCGGGCTTCTCATCTTTGCGGCCACGAACCTCCAACAGGCCGGCATCCTGTATACGGAAGTGGGCAAGGCGGGCTTCATTACCACCTTCTATCTCATCCTTGTACCGCTGTTCGGCCTTTTCCTCAGGCGAAGAATCGGGCCGCTCACATGGGTCGCCGTCGTTCTCTCCCTGGCAGGGCTGTATTTCCTCTGCATGACTCCCGGAAGCTTTTCCCTGCAAAAGGGCGATTTTTTGGTGCTGGGCTGCGCGTTCTTCTTTGCCGTTCAAATCATGGTGATTGACCACTTCGTCCAGGATGTCAACGGTATCATGATGAACAGCATTCAGTTCGGCGTCAGCGGGCTGCTCAGCTTATTGGCCGCTTTTGTTTTTGAAAAACCGCAGTTTAGCCTCCTGTTCAGGGAGGGGTGGGTGCCCCTGCTCTACACCGGCGTGCTCAGCTGCGGCATCGCCTATTCTTTGCAAATCTTGGGCCAGAAACGGCTGCATCCTGCCGTTGCCGCCATTATGATGAGCCTGGAATCCGTCTTTGCCGTGCTGGGGGGATGGCTGATTCTGCATCAGAAGCTCAGCGGGCGGGAGCTCCTTGGCTGCGGGCTCATGCTCTGCGCCGTCCTTCTGGTGCAGCTCGTCCCGGCTTCGCCCCCAAAGACAAAACAATAAGCCCGGCCCGGAGCTCCTGCCTTGTGCGGAGCTCCGGGCCAGCTTTATTTCGTATATTATTATCTATTCCCGAGCCGGTTTACCAGAAGCTGCGCACACAACCCGGTGAACAGCCCGGTGATGATCCCGCTGAGCATCAGCAGCGGGAGATAGACCGCCACCGTCAGGCTCTGAAACAGGAGAATGGCAATCATAGTCTGCCCCAGGTTGTGACATACGGCACCGATCACGCCGCAGACCCATATCTGCTGTTTGGTCAGGATCTTTCGGGGAAGGAGCATGGCCAGCCAGCACAAAAGGCCGCCGGCCAAAGAATAGAGCAAAGTCACCATCGCTCCGGAGAAAACGCTGCCGAGAAAGACCCGAACCAGAAGAATGCCCAACGCTTCCAGGGGACCCAGGGCAAAAATGGCATAGACCGTGATGATATTTGCCAGCCCCAGCTTTATGCCGGGAATGGGGACAAGGGTCGGGATCTGTGCCTCAACGGTAAAAAGAATCAGGGCGACTGCGGTGAGCATCGCCATCGTGGTAAGCTTTTTCAGCATTGACCCGCCTCCTCAGTGAGAAACGGCATCCACGGCCGTGACTTCCTTCAGACGAATCATGAGCCGGTGGGGAAGACAGACGATGGGGGAGCCCTGATTGTTAAGCCAGCCCTGATGAACGCAGATCAAGTCCGGGCAATCCGCCTCAGAGACGCAGATGCGGCCCGGCTGTACACGGATAATGTTGAAGCCGCCGTCAGGGGCCTCTACGGTGAAGCTGTATTCCCGCGTGACGAGGCTCAGGTCGATTTCCCGGAGGATGACCCCGTCCTGAATGACCTCTGCTATGGTGCCGCTCTGCTTTGCAGACAGCATCCAGATGGAGAGCAGGGCAAAAACCACGGCAGCGGCAGCGATGATGATGACCCATGTCCGCGTTCTGATCATCCGCTGATCACCTCCGCCGTCATGCCCTCTGCCGGGGTAAAGGAGTCGGAGATGCCGTCGGTGATGATGAGCCGACCTTCCTCTGTCATGAGAATCATCTCAAAATCCCGATGTTCCCGCCAGTAGCTCTCGGACTTGTCCCGCCCCATAACGAAAAGAGCGGTGGAGAGACCGTCGCAGATGACCCCGCTTTTCCCGATGACGGTGACGCTCAATAGCCCGCTGTGGGCAGGGTACCCGGTGGCCGGGTCGATGATGTGCCACCAGGTGTTCCCGCTCTCATCGGTAAAGAACCGCTCATAGCCCCCGGAAGTCACCACGGCGGAATCCGCAACATTGACTACGCCGAGATAACCCTGGCCTGCCGGGTCCTGCACAGCAACACGCCAGGATGAACCGTCCGGCTTTGTGCCGATGGCCTGGATGTTTCCGCCCAAATCCAGGAGGGCGCTTGTGACGCCGTTATCCCGCAGCAGCGCTGTAATCAGATCGGCAGTGTATCCCTTGGCCACGCTCCCCAGGTCGAGTTCACAGCCATCGGGAACCGAAACTTCCCCGGTGGCCGGGTCAAAAGCGATTTGACGGTAATTCACCGATTCCAAAAGGGAAGCCAGTTCCGTTTCCGAGGGAACACGGTATTCCTCGGCGGTAAAGCCCCATGCCTGCAGGATCGGGTATACGGAGATGTCCAGGGCGCCTCCCGTGTCCTCGCAGAGGTTCAAAGCAGTCTCAAAAAGCGGGATTACATCATCCGGGAGAAGGGCGGAGCCGCTTCTGTTCAGCACAGCAATCACGCTGTCGTCCCTTGTCACGGAGAGCTCCGACTCCAGCCGGTATACCAGCTGCTCTGCCCGGGGGAGAAGGCCCTCCTCAGCACCCCAGGCGCGAATGCTCATATAGGTGTCCATGGCAAAGAAATCCGCGGAATGCTCCCTGGATGCGGGTGAGGAGCCGCAAGCGGCAAGGAAGAGAAGCATGAACAGCAGGCAGACAGCCTTTTTTGCCACGTTGCGGCACCCCCTTTTCCGAATCATTCCAAAGGATCCTGTTATTCAAAAAGCAGTGATTTGGTAGACAAATCACTGCTTTTTCATATGAAAAAGCGCTAAAATGTTACACGTTTATCATTCTGACTAGTGAGAATTTGTTACTCTTTCCGAAGTACATCCAACGTGTGGTGAGAAGCTCCAATCAGATCTTGGCGTTCACAAATCGTGAAGTGATAATCCATCCACTTACCAAAAGTCTCGTCGTCCATAGCATCAATATATTCTCGTTTATAATTCGTAGCTCCATCAGTGGCGACCAGTTTGATTCTTTTCACAGGAACCGCCGAATCCAAGTCCGCAATCTCTTCCGTGCGCACCATCTCAAAAAGATCCTTCGGCTCACTTATACAATGCCAGTCAGAGGTTAGCATATTGAGTTCCATCACTTCATGCAGATGGTTCAGACCGAATACATACTGTATGACGGTCGGCTCATTCATACAATAAGCCACCAGGATATAACCGCCTGGTTTTGTCACGCGCACCGCTTCTGAAAGTGCTTTCAGCTTTTCTTCCTTCGTGTAAAGGTGATACATCGGGCCGAGCAACATGGTCAGATCGAAAGAATTGTCAGAAAGCTGGGACAGATTCAGAGCATTTCCTTGGATTGTTGTGATGGGTTCCGTACCCTCTAATTTGGATTTCAGTATTTCCAGATTATGTTTAATCAGCTCAACAGCGGTCACATGCCGTCCTTGCTTTGCCAATGTCACACTGTAGCGTCCTGTGCCTGCGCCTACTTCGAGGATGCTTGGAGTTGAAATACCTTCCAGACATTCTTCTATGTATCTCATTGTGGTTAGGTATTCCACCTGCCCGTGACGAGAAAGAAGGCGACTTTCTTCATCATATTTGTTGTAATATTCATCAAGATAATGCATGACTTTTTATCCTTAAATGGCGATTTGTCAGTTTGCTTCTATGTTCTGCTTTGCGGTTCTGCAGGAGGACACCAACATCACACGAATAGATGTACATTGATTGGTCAAAGACATAAAAGCATTATCATCCATATATCCTGTCCGATGAAGCAGTTCCAGCCAATACCCGGTTTCACTTGCTTCCTTGAGCGCAATCTCAAGCTTTGATATAAAATCCTTTTTGCCTTGCGCATAGTTTGCTTCGTATATGTTTGCGCCGATGGAGGTACCGGAACGTCCAATCTGGTTGGAAATAACGGATTCGTGTCTTGCTTTCAGGTCTTTGACGAGACTAATGATTTGTACGGAGAAATCCATGGACAACTCGGCAAGTCTGTTTTCTTTCATAACAACGAGAGTCTTTCTTCTTACTATATCAATAATAAATTAAGGATGTTAAAATGTCAATGATGTCGCCGCCGAAGGCGGCTGATGATGTATCTCCGCTTGCGCTCCGAAATGATGCAGCGCGTTTCACGCGCAATGATGCGATGTTTGCCCTATGTGCCTGCAGGCACACATCATTGCCGAGGGCAACATCATGTGCGAAGCACGCATCATTTGCCCGACAGGGCAAACATCATTCAAAAAAACGCCTTTTGTCGGTAGACAAAAGGCGTTTTTTTGTTGGTCGGAGTGGCGGGACTTGAACCCGCGGCCTCATGGTCCCGAACCATGCGCGATACCAAACTTCGCCACACCCCGATTTACCGGCAAGCACCATTCTACCACATAGCCAATCAGCCCGTCAAGCCCCTTTTTATCAGAGTAAGGAAAGGGGAAAGAAACGGGAAATGCCCGGCGCATTTCCCGTTTAAGTCATTCCGATTTCAGCTTCTCGCAGAAAGTGCGGAAGGAAGGCTCCGCAAGCTCCGGCTGCTTCTTCGGGTCTGTCAGCGCGACGCTGGCGTCAAAGCCCTCAATCCCCAGCAGTTCCTGAAGCTTTTCAAATGCCTTATCCGTGTTGCCGCCGGAGCAGCAGACGAACACACCAAAACGTTTTCCCGTGAGAGCTGCTTTGTTTTCCTGAATGAAGGAGCGAATGGGAGGCGTGATGTTGCCCGCCCAGAGGGGGAAGCCGAAAACGATGCGATCATACTTCCCTGCGTCGAAGGAGTAGGGCTTCAGCTTCGGCGTTTCAGCCATAACGGCGCTCTTGCCCCCAAGCAGGAATTTCTTAAAGCCCGTATCCGGGTATGCCTTTACGGGCTCAAGAGAGATCAGATCTGCACCGAGTTCTTCGGCAATTCTTTCGGCGGCAAAGCCGGTGTTCCCGGAGAGGGAATAGTAAACGACAGCAGTATTCATTTCTTCAGCTCCTTATCTGCGAAGTTTCTTCGCCTGTTCAGTAATGCCCATCTCCCGCCAGTGTCCGAAGAGGTAGCAGGGGAGGATGAGAAGAAAGCCCGCCAGCATGGACCAGCCCCAGGTCTGGAAGATGCCGATATAGTGTTCAAAGCCGACCTGGGCCGCTTCCGCAGCCGCTCTCGTGGCATATTCTCCGGCGGCCACCGCCGCATCACAGGCTCTGTTCAGGGGGAGAGCGGCCAGCAGCCAGCTCAGCGGAACGCGGATAAAAGTGGAACCGATGGAACAGAGCGCGCTCATGAGAGCCGCCCCCGCGCCCCGCAGAGCGCCGGAAAGGGTGCTTTGCAGCGAATAGAAGAAGTAGAAGAAACAGACAAAACGAATACCCTGCGCCGCCATCTCACGGGAATGGGCATTGGCGCCGAAAATCAGCGTGATATAGGGGCAGAGGAAATAGAGAATGACGGAGAGAACGACGGTAACGGCGGCGGAGAGGAAGAGGGTGGAGTGAATGCCCTTGTTCGTGCGCTCCAGGTCTCCGGCACCGATATTCTGCCCCACATAGGTGGTGACAGCCGTACTGAAGCCCATCATGGGCAGCAATACAAAACCGTCAATCTTCATGAGCATGGAGTTGGCTGCGATAAACTCCGTGCCGAAGCGGTTGGAGAAGGTCTGGATGATGAGACTGCCGCCGGCGAAGCACATGTTCTGAACGGCGGAAGGGAAGCCCAGACGCACGATTTGCTTGCAGATGGCGCCGTTCATGCGCAGATGCCGGAAATTGATTTTTGCTCCGTAAACGCCGGTGGACTGTCGCCACAGCATCAGGCTGCCGCTGAGGATGTGGGCCAGAATGGTGGCGATGGCAACGCCCGCCACATCCCAGTGGAACACGCAGACAAAGAGCAGGTCCAGCAGAATGTTGGTGATGCTGGAAACAATCAGGGCATACATGGGCCATTTGGCATCCCCCAGGCCCTGAACCATGCCGTTCATGTTGTTGTAGATCACGTTGCCGCAGGTCCCGGCAAAAATGATGCGGATATAAAGCGCCGCGTCATCCAGGATGTCCGCGGGTGTCCCCAGCATGCGCAGCATCGGCTTCGCGGCAAGGCAGCCCACAACGGTGATAAAGAGGCCCGCCAGCATACTCAGCAGGAAAGTGGTGGTCATGGCTTCTTCCAGCTTCTTCTCATCTTTGGCGCCCTTGTACTGGGCGATGATGATGTTGGCGCCCATGCTCACGCCCATGTAGAGGGAATTGAAAACCATCATGATGGCGAAGCTGGCATTGACTGCGGCCAGACAGTGGGTCCCATCGGCGGCAAAGTTGCCGACGACCACGGAGTCGACCACGTTATATAACTGCTGGAACAAATTCCCCAGGATGATGGGAAGAGAAAACAGAAGTATTTTCTTTGTAATGGGGCCTCGTGTGAGGTCCCGGTTCTCTGCCGCCCGGAGAAGGCGGGTTTCACTGGCCATTCGTACGCTTCCTAACATAGTTAATTATGTATGTATTATATCAGGGGCCAATGAACAAATCAAGGTGGAGATACATTCTTTGCTATAAATTCTTTTGGCTGTTTTATACAGAACTGGCGATTGACTTTCCCGCCGTAATAGGTTAATCTGTTGGCAGATGAAATAATAATAAAAGGAGGAACCCCAATGAACCTTACTGAGAAGTACGCGCCCATTGCCAACCGACTGTCCATCAACCAGTACTGCCCTCCGAAATGCTTCGAGCTGGCCGGAAAGGAATTCAAATTCATCATGGACAGCGGGGAAGAGACCGGAGATATCACCCTGAACTTCCTGGATGAAACCAAGGTCAGCTTCGTGACCGGCAAGCGCAGCGGGGAAGCGACTTATGAATGCAGAAAGGGCGACGACTGGACTTATCTTGTCACCTTCTGCCTCTACGATCCTCGGGAAAACCTCACCTTTGTCATCGACTGTGAGCAGGAGCTGGTGACCTTCCTGCGCTGCCCCCTGGGCGAGAACCCCTACTATCCTTACCTGATTGAGAGCCACTGGACCTTCGGGTATATTGCCATCGAGGGCAAGGAGCACACGGATCGCCGCCGCCATGGCTTCACGGATGATGTGATCGGCACCGGGGTCAAGTGGACCTACGGCCACGAGCTCGCCACCGTGCACGTTTATTACAGCTCCAACTGGTATCGCATCGGCTATCCCAAGGACAAGGTCAAGTCCGAGGATCAGGCCGCGATGAACGAAAGCCTGAACAACGCCATGAGCGTGCTGCCCGGGCCCGATGAACCCGCCTTCTATGTGAAAATCAAGGAGGGCATCTACCTCGTCAGCGTTACCGAGCAGAACATGGAAAAGATCCTGGGCGCCAAGATGGGCTTCCGCAGCGATACCCTCTGCTTCCTGGATAACTGGAACCGGATGTACAGCGTCGGTCGTGGCTACGGCACCTCCACCATGGGTGACAAGGAAAGCGAGATTTTCGTCATGATTGGCAAATACGGCTCACCGGAGGAGATTGACGAGCATTTTTTTACGGATCCTAACCCCTACCTCGTGTGAGCTGGGGGCTGAATCCGCCTGAACCTGTGAACAGTCCCGCTCCGGCATCGCCGGAGCGGGACTGAATTATGATTTTCTTATTTCTCGCTGTCTTCCGTGAGAATGGATGCGATGCGCAGATAAAGGGATTCGGCGCTCTTGCGGAAACGGCTCTCCATGTCCTTTGCCTGCTCCTCTGAGCCGGCCAGGATATCGATGTGCAGCATTTCCCCCAGCCCGTCGGCCAGGGAGAGGGAGACGGAGATGCCGCCCTCCGGCTTTTCGAGATGGGAGGTTTTTATCATCGCCTCCCGGGCAAGGATCTTGGAGGCCCGCTCAATCCCGGCCTCCGCCTTCATGCGGACCGTATATGCCACGCGGTTTTCCATTTCCGTACCGTCCCGCAGGCCCTTGGGCGTAATGCTGTATTTACTCTCTGCGAGAATGATGTGCCCGGTAAGCTCCAATTCTGTCAGGCATTCGATGTAATCAAAGTAATTCGTAGCATTGTCGATGAGGGTAAGCTCCGTCAGCATGGGCTGGCTGACCGGCGCAGGCAGCCTTTTCAGGATATACAGAATGAGAACCTTGATATCCAGCTTGTCCCGTACAAAACCGAAATTGTCCATTTTCCTTCCACCTCCTGGGCTACAGATGTCTTGCTGAGGGAAAAAGCGGCACAAAAAGGGTCCCGTCGCATAGATTGAGTATGAAATCATTTTGTCGGGAGGTATCTCTATGGCGGAACGCGTAAAACCCGGCCCGGTGGAGGCGGAAGCCACCATTCGGGAAGCGGTCAGTGTCCATACAAAAAAGATTTATGATTCCTGCCGCGATAAGGACTGCCTGGAAGATTTGCGTCTCTACCCGGATTTGAGCTCTCAGGCTGCCATTTCCGCGGCAATCGGTATTCGCGCGAAATCCGTTGAATTGCTCCATGCGGGAATCGCCGTGGAGGAAACGGCCTTCAACCGGGGATACTACACGGTGGATGTCCGCTTTTTCTATCGCGTTCACGGGGAGGCATACAGCCTCACCTCCGGCAGTACGGGCATCAGCGGGCTATGTGTATGCGACAAGCGGGTTTTGCTCTTCGGCAGCGAGGGAAACGCCAAGGTATTCACCTCTGAATCGGCGGAGCACCTGAACTGCGTTCATCTCCCCGTGGCGGTGGTGGATGCCGTTGACCCCATCATCCTGAACCTTCGGCTGGCTGATGTGAGCGAAAACAGCGAAGCGGAATTCGACAAAAAGGAAATCCCGGAGTTCATCCGGGCGGCTTTTCCGGAAGGCCTGGCGTTTACCGGTGACAAAAAGCGTGTCTTTGTCACGCTGGGCCAGTTCAGCATGATTCGCCTGGAAAGGGATTCTCAAATCCTCATTCCCGCCTATGACTACTATCTTCCGGAGAAGGGGAGCACCAGCGACGGAGGGGATGATCCTTACGAGTTGTTCCGGAGAATACGCTTTCCGGTGGACGAATTCTTTCCGCCCGACACCGTACAGGGCTGCGAAACCTATCGGGAGGCCGCAGCGCAGGGCGCACAGACCTGAGTTTCATGCGGAGGCTGTCCTAAGACAGCCTCCGTTTTTTCGTCACTCCTCGTCAGAGGGGAACTCCAGTTCGTCCACAAAGACATCCTGGAAGGCCGGGTCGGCAGCCAGCTCGAGATATTCGATGTTTTTGGCCAGAGTTGCGGCGCGGCGGTATTCGTCGATACTCAGCACGCAGAGGCGCGCACCCTGACCGGCAGCATTCCCGATGGCCATGACCTTTGACTCCAGCGCCGGGGGAATGAGGCCGATGCCGCAGGCGCTGGCCGGGGACATATAGCTGCCGAAAGCCCCCGCGATCATGACCGTCTCTATATCCGCGACGGTGATCCCCAGGCGGCGGCACATCATCTGTATTCCGGCAGCCATGGCGCCCTTGGCAAGCTGGACCTCCCGAACATCCTTCTGGGTGAAATAGAGGGGCTCGCCTGTGCCTGAGGCTGCCGCGTCAGCGAGAAGGAATGCCTTTTGCCCCTCGTATTCCGTGAGGTATTTCTTGAATCCCATGAGGTCGGGGCTGAGCTCATCCACGCCGATGAGCCGCCCGGGACCTTCAACCAGGCCCACGCGGACAAGCTCGCTGATGAGGTCAATCAGACCGCTGCCGCAGATGCCGATGGGTTTTCCGCCGCCAATGACGGAGTATTCATAACGCCCGCCCTCCAGGCTGACATGGTCGATGGCGCCCTCCGCGCCCCTCATGCCGCAGGTAATCAGTGCCCCCTCAAAGGCAGGACCGGCGGCGGTGGAGCAGGCGATGAGGCGCTCCTTCGTGCCCAGCACCATCTCGCCGTTGGTTCCGATGTCGATGAGCAGGGTGGTTTTCTCCTTTTCATCCATGGAAGCTGCCAGCGCCGCGCCGACGGTATCCGCACCGACAAATCCGGCGATATTGGGGAGCATATACAGCTTCGCGGAGGGATTTACCGTAAAGCCGAAATCGGAGGCGACCACCTGCATGGGCTCAGCGGCGGCAGGGGTGTAGGGCGCATAGGCGAGGGAAGCGGGGGAGATGCCCATAAAGAGATGGTGCATGCAGGTGTTGCCCACCACCGTGATGAGGTAGATGTCCTTCATCTTGCGCCCGGCGGAGGCCGCGCACTTGGCAGCAAGCTGGTTCAGAGCCTTTCGGATGTCGCCGGTGGGGCCCTCCAGTCCGTTTTCCACGCAGTATTTCACCCGCATAATCACATCCCCGCCATAGGTGGTCTGGGGATTCAGCAGGCTGGACTGCCCCAGCTGGTCGCCGGTGCGAAGGTCCAGGAAATAGCAGGCAACGGTGGTTGTGCCGATATCGTATGCAAGGCCCAGTACGGGCGCTCCCACCGGCACCACGTCGAGAATCTCATCCCCGCAAAGGATGGCGTCCAGGCGGTATTTGCTCTCCTCCAGGGTGTTGTAAAGGCGAGAGATGACGGATAGATTGGGGCGGTAAACGGTGCTCTGCCCGGTGGCAGCGTTCACGCTGTCCGTAAGACGGACCCAGCAATCCCGGAGGTCCTCCGTGCTGGGTTTCGGAATGTCCAGGGTGACGACCTGCACAGCCGGGGTAGGGGCGACCTCCCGGGTAATCCCGCCCATGAGGATGCGGTGCCCTTCGTCCCGGTGACCGATGTCAACGGTCATCTCCCCGGAAATCTTGGTCTGACAGGCCAAGAGCTCCCGAGTTCCCTTTTCGTCCGTGACACGGACCTTGCACTTTTTGCAGGTGCCGTTGCCGCCGCAGGGAGCATCAATCTGAAGCTCCACGGCCCGCAGAGCATCCATGATGGTCATACCCTCCCGGGCATCATAGATGGTGCCGGAGGGGAGAAAAGTGACTTTCATTGTTCCTTTCCCTCCCGGAAGAGATAACATCCCACATAGGTGAGGGTACCGCGGCCGTGGTTATAGAGGATGCCGTTATCCTTGCACACGTCGCTGATGACCATGCCATAGCCCTCCATGGGGCTGCTCATGAGCTCCGGGAAGCGACATGGCGCATCGGGATAAGTACACTTCTGGCAGTTTATGCACTCCCCGGTCCCCAGTGGGAGGATATCCAGCTCCGGGTAATCCTTGCGGAGGTGCTTTAAGAATGCCACGAAGTGTTCGCCGTGGATTTTCGCTGTCTCCTGCATGGTGTCGATATCAAAATCGTCCTCCAGATGACCGGTTGTTTCCACAATCAGGCCGGTCTCATATCGGTCGACCCGCTCCTGGCATTCCGCAATGGTCCCGCAGCCGGGAGGACAGCTCCAGTTGGTGTTATAGGCGTGGCACTTGTTTACAGCGCACATCTCTCGAACTTCCTCGCGCAGATGGATGGTCTCGATTTTCAGGGGTTCGGCAAGCGTGAACCCGGTTCCCAGGGCCTCTTCCCGAAGTTTCGCGATGTCCATTTGAGATGCCTTCCTTTCATATCGTTTTCTCCTGTTCTCACTTGGAGATATTATATAACATTTTTTGAATTTTGCAACGGGGTATGGTATAATCGAAATACCCACCAGCAGGGAGGTTCACCATGTTCAAGAGAAATGTCGAACAGTCCGGTAAAACCACAACTTTCCGCTTCGCCTGCCGCATTGTTTTCGGCCATATCATGAATGTCATCATCGCAGTGGTAATCTATTTCCTGGTAGACAACCTGAACCTGATCGGTATCAATCCGCCGGACCGTTTATACGGTATCAGCGTGACCGTGATCTGCCTTGTCTTTTATCTCACTTATGTTTATATCCACAGCTGGCGCATCGGGCAAAGAGACTATAATCAGGTCCTGTATGAGCACACTGTCTATCAGAAATGGAAGCCGCTGATCGCCGCCGCCGTGAGTCAGATTCCGGGGTTCGTCCTCGTCGTCATCGGCATGCTGCCGGAGATCGGTGAGCTGGGCCGCAGGTGCGCAGCCGTCTATTATTTCTATTTCTCCTGGTTTTTGGGGAGCTGGTATCCCAGCTTCCACGCTGTCTATTTCCTGCCGATCCTGATTCCCTTGATTTTGGCGCCGGTTGCCTATCACATGGGATACAGGGGCATCTATCTTGCCAACAAGGTGGTCTATAATGTACCGGCGGAAGGGGAAAAGGGCGAAAAGAACAGGAAAGGAAGATAAGCGCATTTCCCGCCTCTCCACCCGATAAAGATGGAAAGGAGGAGGGTTTGCCATGAAACCTCATTTCCGCTTCCTTCATCTTGCGATGATCCTGTTTGTTCTTGCCGCCCTGACGATACCCATCGCGGTTAAAGTATCCGGCCAGGCAGCTTCCCAAGGGCTGACCTTTGTCATCGATGCGGGGCACGGCGGGGAAGACGGCGGCGCTGTTGCGGCGGACGGAACAAAAGAAAGCGAGCTGAATCTCAGCATCGCCCTCCGGCTGGATGCACTGATGGGCCTGTGCGGCAGACCTGCCGTTCTCACCCGTGCTTCTGAAACCCTGGATTATCCGGCGTCGGCGGGGACGATACGGGAGCGAAAGCGCTTTGACCAGGAACGGCGGGCTGCTCTCATCAACGGGACGGAGCGCTCGGTATTTGTGAGTATCCATCAGAATGAGTACAGCGGAACCGCCCCGAGAGGCGGTCAGGTCCTCTATAATCAGTTCAGCGGCAGCGGTGAATTTGCCAAGTTTGTGCAGATGCAGCTATCTGCTGTTTGCGGCGATCATCGTAAGGCAGCACCGATTTCCGAGGATATCTACCTCATGCGGGAGGCAAATTGCCCGGCAATTCTTGTGGAGTGCGGTTTCCTTTCCAATCCCGAGGAGCTCACGCGATTGAAAGCAGAGGATTACCAGATCAAGCTGGCAATCGCGCTGGCGGCCGGTTGTCTCGGCTACGAAAGAGAGTTGGAATCAATCTATGGCAAAGGCTAAAACGGTGTTTTACTGCACCGAATGCGGAAATGAGACCCTGAAATGGCAGGGGAGATGCCCCTCCTGCGGAGCCTGGAACACTATCGTGGAGCACAGGGAATCGGCGAAGAGCGGCGGTTTCGGCGGACTGGCGAGAAGAATGCCGGAGCCGCTGTCTACCTTGGAAGATTCCGATGAAGTGCGCTTTTCCACCGGCATCGGTGAGCTGGACCGGGTCCTGGGCGGGGGAGCCGTTTCCGGTTCCCTGGTTTTGGTCGGGGGAGCCCCCGGCATCGGTAAATCCACATTGCTGCTTCAGCTCTGCGGCAACCTCGCCGGTGCCCATAAGATCCTGTATGTCAGCGGCGAAGAATCCTCCCGCCAGCTCAAACTGCGCGCATCCCGTCTGGGTTGTGCCCCGGAGGACCTCTATGTGCTGATCGAGACAGATGTTGACGCCATCATTGAGGCCGTCAGCGTTTCCAAGCCGGATGTCCTCATCGTTGATTCCATCCAAACCATGTACCGCGCCGCTATGGAATCCTCTCCGGGCAGCGTGCCGCAGGTGAAGGACTGCACGATGTCCTTTATGCGCCTTGCCAAGGATGAAGGCGTCACCGTGTTCATCGTAAGCCATGTCAACAAAGAAGGGGCCATAGCAGGGCCGAAGGTGCTGGAACATATGGTGGATTGCGTCCTCTATTTTGAGGGCGACAGCAGTTCGGGCCACCGGATCCTCCGGGCCGCCAAGAACCGTTTCGGCTCTACAAATGAGATCGGCGTCTTTGAGATGCGCTCAGAAGGCCTCATCGAGATACCCAATCCCTCGGAGATCATGCTCTCCGACCGCCCCGTAGGTGCCGCAGGCACCTGTGTGACCTGCGTGATGGAGGGCACTCGCCCGATTCTGGCAGAAATCCAGGCATTACTCACTAAAACCAGCGCAAATGTTCCCAGAAGAAGCTTTAATGGCATAAATTTCAACAGAGGAACCCTGCTCCTGGCGGTCCTGGAAAAGAGGGGAGGGCTGCGGCTGGGCAGCTGCGATGCCTATCTCAATGTAATCAACGGGCTGGAATTGGACGAGCCCGGGGCAGACCTCGCCACTGTGCTTGCCATCGCCAGCAGCTATACGGACAGACCGATTTCTGACAAGACCGCCGCATTCGGGGAAGTGGGGCTTACGGGTGAGATACGGGCGGTTTCTGCCATGGAACAGCGCCTTTCCGAAGCACATCGTCTGGGCTTTGAAACCTGCATCGTGCCGAAACTCCGCAAGGAGATAGCTGTCCCGGCGGGCCTGCGCCTGATTCAGGTAAGAAATGTCGCCGAGGCTTTGTCGGCTGCAATCGGAGCCAAAAGAAACACAGAGAAACCCACCGAAGAATAACATCAGGTACTTGAACAAACAGGAATGAATACAATGGAAATACTCATCAAATACCACAACCCGAATCTGAAAAGGCTGGAGAAGCTCAACCTGGGCGACTGGATCGACTTGCGGGCTTCCGAGCGAATGGAACTCAAGGCCGGAGAATTCTGTTTTATCCCATTGGGCGTCTCCATGAAGCTGCCCGAGGGTTTTGAAGCGCATATCGCCCCAAGAAGCTCCAGTTTTCTGAAATGGGGTTTCTTGCAGGTAAACAGCGTGGGCGTGGTGGACAACAGCTACTCTGGCACCAATGACATCTGGAAGCTGCCGGTCTATGCAACCCGTGACGCAGTGATTGAGGAAAACGACAGAGTCTGCCAGTTCAGAATCGTCAGACGGATGCCTGCGGTGAGCTTCACAGAGGTCGAATCCCTGGATGAGATTGACCGCGGCGGATTCGGCAGTACCGGCGTTCAGTAAGAACCCGCCTGGGGGTGATTATGGTGCCGGAAAAGTGTTCGGCTGCATTTTAGCCCGGTTAAGCCCCTATACTGATGTAAACCCCTCGCTACTTAGAACAAAATTTTTATTTTGTTCCAAGTTTTGTGGATGAGCATCCCGGGAACAGGATTTGTGAAATCCACTTCCCTTTTTTGGAGGAACAATATGGACCTGTGCGATCTATCGGTCATCCGACCTCTTCTGGAAGCCCACGGTTTTCGATTTTCCAAGTCGATGGGTCAGAATTTTCTCATACAGGATTGGGTCCCGAAACGGATTCTCTCCGTTGCTGGGATTGACCGGGATTGCGGCGTTCTGGAAATCGGCCCCGGCATCGGTGTCCTTACGCAGGAGCTTTGTTCCGTTGCCGGAGAGGTCGTCTCCGTTGAGTTGGACCGCTCCTTGCTGCCGGTGCTGGAAGAAACGCTCTCCGGGTATCAGAACATCCGCGTCATCAATGATGATATTCTGAAAGTTGATATTCCCGCCCTTGTGGAATCCGTTTTTCCCGGTCTGCGTCCGGTTGTGTGTGCAAATCTTCCGTATAATATCACAACGCCGGTTTTGCGTTCCCTCCTCTCCTCCCGCCTTTTCAGCCGTGTGACGGTGATGGTGCAGAAAGAAGTTGCCCGGCGCATATGTGCAAAGCCCGGAACCGCGGATTACGGCGCCTTTACGCTGTTTGCTGCCTGCTATTCCAGGCCACGGATTCAGTTTGACGTCACCCCGGATTGCTTTTACCCGCAGCCAAAGGTCACATCGTCCGTGGTCACTTTGGACAGGGCCGATCTGCCGGTGCCGGGCAAGGACATGGACTTCCTTCTGTCCATCACAAGGGCAGCCTTCGGCCAAAGGCGCAAGACATTGGTCAACGCCCTCTCTCCCCTCTTCGGAGACCGGCTGAGTAAGAACGACATCCAGGAAGTTGTCACTGCCTGCGGTTTTGAGAAGCAGGTCCGGGGGGAAACCCTCTCCCTGGAGGACTATGTCAGGCTGATGAATGGGTTTCAGCAATACCGGTGATATAAAAACGCAGGAGCCGAAGCTCCTGCGTTTATTGGAAATCTGCCTTAGTCTTTCTTCACGAACTCAAAAGCGGGAACCTGCTCCTGCTGCTCGTAAATGGGGTTGTAGATGTTGCCCTTGAACACGGTGGCAAAGCCCGGAGTGAGGGGCTCGTCGGGGAAAGCACGGAGGATGGCGTTCATGCGGAGCTCCCAACCGGACTTGAAGTCCACATGGGTGAGGATGAATTTGTCGCCGCGCTTGATGCCGCGAACCACGCGCTCACCGGCATCGTCGGGATCACGGGACAGCTTGCTGAAGTCGATGGGATTGCCGTTCTCATCCTTCGGGGGCTCGAACTTGGGCATGGGCAGAGGCTTGCCGTCCTTATCCTTCGGAGGCTCAAAGCTGGGCATCTTGGGCACAGCATCGTCGCCCAGGTGCTTGCGCAGGAGCTCGGTGGAGCTCTGGCCGAGGTTTGTGCTGTAGGGGCCGGGGCAGAACGCGGCGGAGCCGACATTGGTGCCCTCCAGCTCCATGGCGAGCTCTTCCATGAGGGTGATGACGCCCATCTTCAGGGAGTCATACATGGGGAAGCCCTTGACCGGGAAAATGCCGGACATGGAGGCGGTGGAGACGACATAGCCGCCTTCGCCGTGCTTCATGATGCGGGGCAGGATGATGCCAATGCCGTTGAGGACGCCGCGATAGTTGACGTCGATATCGAGGTCGATGGTCTTCCAGTCGAATTCGCCGGTGAGCAGCCTGGGCTCGGCGTTGCCAATGCCGGCATTGTTGACGAGCACATGGAGCTTCCCGAATTTTGCCTCCGCTTCATCGGCGGCCTTGTAATAGCCCTCGCGGTCCGTGACATCCAGGCAGACGCCGTGGGCCGGGAAGCCATGGGACTTGAACCAGGGCAGCGCCTCGTCGATGGCGCTCTGACGGAAGTCGGCGATGACGACATTCATTCCCTCGCGGGCGCAGGCTTTGGCAATACCCAGGCCCATGCCGCTGGCGCCGCCAGTGATAAACGCGGTTTTTCCTTTCAGGTCAATAAACATGTTGATACCTCCAAAAAGTATTCTTTTGATAGTCATATTTTACAACTCCCGCCCTCTCCCTGTCAAGCATTATGGGTATATTGCGGGAAAGAACCCTTGCCTTTTCTGAAGGCGGGTGTTAAAGTGATTTGGCAAGGGGGATGGCCGTTTTGGAAGTTGACAAGCGAACAGCGGGGCTGCTGCTGGAGTGGTATCGGGATAACAAACGCCCCCTTCCCTGGCGAAAAGACCGGGAACCGTATCACGTTTGGCTCAGCGAGATTATGTGCCAGCAGACACGGGTGGAAACCGTCAAAGGCTATTTTGAGCGGTTTTTGGCGGAGCTGCCGACGATTGCGGATTTGGCGTCCTGCCCTGTGGAGAAGCTGGAAAAGCTGTGGGAGGGACTGGGCTACTATTCCCGGGTCCGAAACCTCCAGAAGGCCGCTGTCATGATCTGCGAGAGACATGGCGGCGCTTTTCCCCGCGACTACGCTTCCATTCGGGCCCTCCCGGGTATCGGCAACTATACCGCCGCCGCGATCGCTTCCATCTGTTTTGGGGACGCTGTCCCAGCCGTAGACGGAAATGTGCTCCGGGTGGTCGCGCGTCTCTCCGGCTCCAGATCGGATATCTCCAGGGAGAGCACGAAAACAGAGGTCCGCGATTCCCTCACTCCCCTGTTTCAGCATGTCAGCTGCGGCGACCTGAACCAGGCGTTCATGGAGCTTGGCGCCCTTATCTGCCTCCCGAACCACGCTCCCCTCTGCTCCGATTGTCCCCTGAATGCCTTGTGTGTTTCCAGCCGCGGAGGATGGAAGGAACTGCCGGTCAAGAAGCAGAAGAACCCAAGAAAAACGGAACGCCACACCGTATTCCTGCTGCAATTCGATGATCAGTGGGCGCTGCGTCGCCGGGGTGAAGAAGGCGTTCTGGCCGGCCTTTGGGAGTTTCCCAATGTATCCGGAGACGTGAGCGCTCAGGCTGCGCTGGAGAAGGCGGAGAGCTGGGGCTGCCGTCCGGGGGACATTCTGAAAGCCATGGAAAAGCGCCATATCTTTACCCATCTGAACTGGGAACTCCCTGCCTGGGTGATCCGCTGTGGAGCCAAGGCAGACTGCTTTGAATGGGTTACGACGCGGGATATCAGATCCGGCTATTCCCTGCCCACGGCGTTTCGGCAGTTTGTGGCTGAACTTGAAAATCTTTAAGTCAGGAGAAGATAAAAATGAAGACTGAAATCAATGCGAGCGGAGCTCCCGCCGCAATCGGGCCCTATTCTCAGGCAATCGCCGCCGGTGGAATGCTGTATGTCTCCGGGATGCTTGGAATCGACCCTGCGACGGGTGCCATGCAGGAAACCGTGGTCGATCAGGCGGAGCAGGCGCTGAAAAACCTCACGGCTGTGCTCAATGAGGCGGGTTTGGACAGTTCTGCCGTGGTGAAAACAACCGTTTTTCTCACGGACCTTTCCTTCTTCGGTGCCGTCAATGAGGTCTATGCGGATTATTTCTCTACCCCCTACCCTGCCCGCTCCTGCGTCGAGGTCAAGGCACTGCCGAAGGGCGCATTCTTCGAGATTGAAGCAATTGCCGCGCTGAACTGACCGGACAGCAAAGAAATGAGGCAATTTCCGAAAGGAAATTGCCTCATCATTTTGGAGCGGATAATGGGAATCGAACCCACCTATCCGGCTTGGGAAGCCGGTGTTCTACCAATGAACTATATCCGCGTTTCTAAAGCGCAGTATAGCACATCGATACAGAGATTGCAAGTCGAATTTTGCGCAGCATTCAAAACGCCCATCTGATCTTCAGGCAATCCCCTCTGTTTCCCCCTGTCCCAGCTCCACTACGTTCTGCTGATGCTGGAGGTATTTCTCGATGACCTGCATGATGCTCATGCTCCCATCACAGACCGGGTATTTATCCACATCCCACCAGTACTGCGCCAGCAAGTCCGAGTCCGTCCGCAGGTAACCGATGGTGACCGCCTCTCCGATGCAGGCATAGCTGTCCACATGATACCAGCTGTCCTCCAGGTGAATCATATTCCAATAATAGACGCTGCCGCTCCGGCGGCCCTCCACCACCTGGCACTCAATGTCCGCAAGATTGCACAGGAGCTGATAGGCCATCGCGCAGCCCTCCGAACCGGCGGAACCAAGCACAATCGCATCATAGGCCGTGTTCCCTCTTCCCGGAGCAGTGACATTCTGCGAAAGGGAGCGGCAGCACAGCATGGCGGCCTCCTCCGGAGAAAGGTCCTCTTCGGGAAGGAGCTCCCTGGCTGAGTGTATCAATTCATCCAGTGCAGCTGCCTCTTCGACCCCTGTCCGCTGATAGAGAAACTCCATATCAACGATTTTAATGACATTATCTTCCGAGGGGAAGAAAGTGACCTCCACCTCGGGTTCGGCGGAGAGCAGCTCCGGGTGGCTTCGGTAGTAATTCTTCACATATTTCAGCAGGGCGTCTTCCGTTGCGGAAAGGGTCGATACCTGCACGGCCAGATGCTCCTGCCCCCGCAGGATTGCTGCCCCGGTGACGGCGTAGAGATCGGACAGGCTGCTGACCGAACCAATGCATTTGATTTCCTCCGGCGTCAGGCGATAACTGATGTGAATTGAAATCTCATAGTATCCCAGAATTTGGCTGACGGACTGGCCGATGAATTCCACCGCATACGCGCCAAGAGGATAATCCTTTGTCGCCTCCAGACAGACGCGGGCGATGTCATCCTGAACCGAACCCTCATACTCTACGGCGTGGATGCTCCCAGTTTCAGCTCCGGCGTTAATGAGCGCCTGAAGTGCGTTCTTCATCCCGACATAGGTGCGGACCTCAAAATAGGGTTCGTCACTGTGGACCAGCATGGACCCCTCCTCATGGCGGGTAATGGAGGTATAGGAGCCCTCAAAGAAGCGGCTGCATCCGGTCAGAAGCAGAGCGGCGAACAGCAGGACGAAACAGCGGCGAACGGTCTTTGCGGACATCTCAATCCCCTTCCATGCTGATCTGGGTCTCCCCGATATCTTCCGGCTTCAGCAGCGCGCCCGCAGCGGGGAGACTGCGCACGGTGTAGCGGGAATGGTTTACGATGCTTGTCTCCTCGAGATACTTGGCATCCTTGAGTCGGAACTTGCTCTTGAGACTCATGACCTGCACACCCTGACTGTCCCGGGTGGTTTTTTCCGTCAACTGCGCCGTGTTGAGAATGATTGCCCGGCCTTCCGTTGAGAACAGAACGACGCTGCGTTCCTCCGTAAACGGCAGAATTCCCCGCAGCGGTGACTTGTCGGAATAAGCACCGGTGAGCTTTTTCCGGTTCGTCTTGGTGGCGTAGCCGCCCAGCCCCACCCGAGCCACTTTTCCGTTTTCGAAGGCAAAGAGGATGCTGCCCCGATAATCCAGCGGGTCAAGGACCATGAGGACGTTTTCATCGTCTTCCATCTGCAGCTTGGTGGGCAGATAGGTGCCAAGAGAAGACGCACGGGTATCCTCAAAATCACTGAGCCGGGTTTTATAAACCTGACAGCGGTCGGTAAATACCAGAAGCTCGGACCGGTTGTTCGCCTCAAAGCTCAGGCGCAGAGAATCCTCTTCCTTGAATTTCTGCTCTCCGCTCATCCTCAGGGACTGGGCGGTGATTTTCTTGAGATATCCGCCGCGACTCAGGAAAACCGTCACGGGATAATCGGGAATGACCTCCTCTTCCGGCTCCTCCGCCAGCTCGTCCTTATAAATGAGCGTTGTCCGCCGGGGTTCGCCGTACTGTTTGATGACCTTCTCCAGCTCCTGGCGGATGATGGTGTGGATTCGGCTGCGCTTCCTGAGAATATCCTCCAGGTCATCAATCTCTTTCTCTAAGGTCTCGGTGTCTTTGATCTGTCGGAGGATGTATTCTTTGTTGATGTTCCTCAGGCGGATCTCCGCCACGTATTCTGCCTGAGTTTCATCTATTCCGAAGCCGATCATCAGATTCGGCACGACCTCTGCGTCCGACTCTGTGTTGCGGATAATCTGAATCGCTTTGTCGATATCCAGCAGGATCTTGCCCAGTCCCTTGAGAAGATGGAGCCGCTCTTTCTTCTTGGTCAGCTCAAAGTGGACCCGGCGGCGCACCGACTCAGAGCGCCAGGCCACCCACTCCTCCAGCACATCCTTGACGCCCAGGACGCGGGGCATCCCGGCGATCAGAACATTGAAATTGCAGGAAAAGGGGTCCTCCAGCGGCGTCATCCTGAACAGCCGCTGCATGATACGGTCCGGGTCAGTGCCTCGCTTGAGGTCGATGGCGAGCTTCAAGCCACCCAGGTCCGTCTCGTCGCGCATATCGGCGATTTCCTTGAGCTTTCCCGCTTTGACCAGCTCGGCCACCTTGTCGATGATGGCCTCGGAGGTGGTGGTATAGGGAATCTCATAGATTTCGATAATGTTGTTTTCCTTGTCGTAGCGCCACTTTGCCCGGACCCGGAAGCTCCCCCGGCCCGTGCGGTAGATCTCCTCCATCTCTCCCCTGTCATAAAGGATGTCTCCCCCGGTGGGAAAATCCGGGGCGGGCATGATGCTGAGAAGGTCGCATTCCGGGTCCCTGATGTATTCGATGGTCGCCTGGCAGACCTCTGTCAGATTGAAACCGCATAGGTTGCTGGCCATGCCAACGGCGATGCCCAGATTGGCGGAGACCAGGACGTTTGGGAAGGAGGTGGGCAGCAGGGTCGGCTCCTGCATGCCGCCGTCATAGGAATCGACAAAATCAACGGTATCCTTGTCGATATCCCGGAACAGCTCGGAGCAGATGCCCGCAAGCTTTGCCTCCGTATATCGGGAGGCGGCATATGCCATGTCCCGGGAATAGACCTTGCCGAAATTTCCCTTGGAGTCCACAAACGGCGTCAGCAGGGCGCCATAGCCCCGGCTGAGGCGCACCATGGTGTCATAAATGGCGGCATCGCCGTGGGGATTCAGCTTCATGGTGGAGCCGACGATATTGGCCGACTTCGTGCGGGAGCCGGTGAGCAGCCCCATCTTATACATGGTGTACAGCAGCTTTCGGTGGGAAGGCTTGAAGCCGTCGATCTCCGGGATGGCGCGGGAGACGATGATGCTCATGGCATAGGGCATATAGTTGATCTCCAGCGTGTCCACGATGGGCTGCTCGGTGATCTCCGCCCTCAGGCCGACGACATTGTCTGCCGCGGGGAGTTTTTTACGGGTATCATCCGTCTGTTTCTTCTTTGCCACGGTCCATCACCTCCTCAGCTCACATCGATGAGATCGATATAGCGCCAGCCGTTTTCCGCAATATGGTTTTTCCGCCCGCTGAGATTGTCCCCCAGAAGCAGATCGAAGGTCTCCGCTGTCTGCCGGACATCCGAAGGCAGCACCTTGATAAGCCGTCGGGTCTCGGGGTTCATGGTGGTCATCCACATCATCTCCGGGTCATTCTCGCCCAGACCCTTGGATCGCTGGATGACGGGCCTGGCGTTCTCGCCCAGGGAGGCCAGAATATCCGCCTTATCCTTCTCGGTATAAGCGAACCATGTCTTCCCTTTATAGCCAATTTCATACAGCGGAGACTCGGCGATATAGACATAGCCCAGATTGATGAGGGAAGGCACCAGGCGGTAGATCATGGTGAGGATGAGTGTGCGTATCTGAAAACCGTCCACGTCGGCATCGGTGCAGATGATGATTTTATTCCAGCGCAGGTTTTCCAAATCAAAGCTGTTGATGTCCTTGTTGTGCTTGTCCTGTACCTCTACGCCGCAGCCGAGCACCTTCAGCAGATCCGTGATGATTTCGCTCTTGAAGATTCGGGCGTAATCTGCCTTGAGGCAGTTGAGAATCTTGCCCCTCACGGGCATGATGCCCTGGAATTCCGCGTCCCGGCTCTGCTTGCAGGCGCCCAGGGCGGAATCGCCCTCTACAATGTAAATCTCCCGGCGGGCCACATCCTTGGTGCGGCAATCCACGAATTTCTCGATACGGCTGGTGAGGTCCACAGAGCCGGTGAGCTTCTTTTTCATGTTCAGGCGGGTGCGCTCCGCCGTCTCCCGGCTGCGCTTGTTCACCAGCACCTGTTCCATAATCCGCTCGGCATCCTTGGGGTTTTCGATGAAGTAAATTTCCAGCTTGGATTTGAAGAAGTCCGTCATCGCCTCCTGGATAAAGCGGTTGGTAATGGCCTTCTTCGTCTGGTTCTCGTAGGAGGTGCGGGTGGAAAAGCAGTTGGTGACGAGAATCAGACAATCCTGTATGTCGTTGAAGGTGATTTTGCTCTCGTTTTTCTGATACTTTCCCTGTTTGCGGAGGAGCGAATCGATGGCGGAGACGAAAGCGCTGCGGGTGGCCTTCTCCGGCGATCCGCCGTATTCCAGAAAAGAAGAGTTGTGATAATACTCGATGAGGCTCAGCTTATTGGAGAAGCAGAAGGCGGCCGAGAGCTTCACCTTGTATTCCGGCATGTCCTCCCGGTCCCTGCCCCGGCGCTCCGCCTCGATGTATTCCGGCAGGGTGAGGGACGCATCCCCCGCCAGCTCCGACACATAGTCACGAATCCCGTTTTCATAAAGGTACTGCGTTTCCTCAAAGCTGCCCTTGACCTCATTTCGCAGACGAAACACGACGCCGCTGTTCACAACGGCCTGCTTTTTCATCACGTCCTGAAAGTATTCCAAAGGGATGGATATATCTGTGAATACCTCCAGGTCAGGCTTCCAGCGGATGCGGGAGCCGGTGCGCTTTTTCCCATAAGGCTCCGAGCGCAGCCCGCCGACGTTCTCCCCCTTCTCGAAGTGGAGCTCGTATTTCTTTCCATCCCGCCATACCGTAACGTCCATATACTCGGACGAATACTGGGTGGCGCAGGAGCCAAGGCCGTTGAGACCCAGAGAATATTCGTAGTTCTCCCCGTCCTCGCTGTCGTACTTGCCGCCGGCATAGAGCTCACAGAAGACCAGTTCCCAGTTGTATCGCTCTTCGGCGGGATTATAGTCCACCGGGCAGCCGCGGCCGAAATCCTCCACCTCGATGGAGCCATCCAGATAACGGGTGAGGATGATCTCCTTTCCGTATCCCTCTCTGGCCTCGTCGATGGAGTTGGACAGTATCTCAAATACCGCGTGCTCGCAGCCCTCCAGCCCATCCGAGCCAAAGATGACCCCCGGGCGCTTGCGGACGCGATCTGCCCCCTTCAGGGATGAGATGCTCTCATTTCCGTATTCGCTTTTAGCCTTTTTCGCCATGAATCGTCGCTCCTTGGGTAAACAAGTGTTTATTGAAGAAGAAAGCCAACGCCGTCCTTGGTGTAGAGGCGGGCGGGCACATCAAAGGGCGGAGCCTCTCCCTCAATCTTCCCGGCGATGGCCGCCTCACAGCACTCCATCAGTCGCTGGATAATCTCGGGAGAGAGCGGCATCGGCCCATGGGCGGGAAAGATTTTGTCAAAATACTCCGACTGACGGGCAAGTCTGTCCATGCTGGCATAGTAGGCAAACATGCTCCGCTGCGGCCCGAACATAAAGATGGGCGACTCGGAAATCATGTCACCGCAGAAGAGATACCGCCGCTCCTCATCCAGGAGCGCGATGCTGCCGCAGGTGTGGCCCGGAATGAGCAGCACCTCCACCCAGCGGTCCCCAAGATAGAGCTTGGCATTGTCGGGAATGGGCAGATGGGGCTTCCAGGGGTTTCGTTCCTCGAAATAGGTAAACTCCGAGGGGTGGAGATAGGGGGCGTCGAACTGGTCGTTGCAGCCCGTGTGGTCCCCGTCGGCGTGGGTGTTGACCAGCATCACCGGCTTTTGGGTAAGGGTCTCCACCACCTTGCGGAGGTCTCCGGCCCCGTTGCCGGTATCAATGAGCAGAGCCCGCTCACTGCCGGCCAGGAGATATGATTTTACCATGCCCTCATCAATGGCCCAGGTGGTCTCATCAATGGGGATAACGGTATAAGCGTCCAGGGTGTAGCTGTCCATTTTTTCCTCCTTATTCCCTGACAAGGAACGGAAGCGCGGACTTGCAGGCGATGCCGTTCAGTTCCATGCTCATCGTTAGGCTGCACAGGCCGGGCCCCACGGCAACCGCCTTCTCTCCTTCTATCCTCAGCACTTTGGGGTCGGAGCTCACGAGAGAGGCCGGGGCGGTGCTTGCGCGCCGCGCATCCATCAGTGTCGCCGTCAGGTCCAGTTCAGCAGTATCTCCGACACGAAGGATGCGCTTTGAGCTGCGGAGTGTTACAGCGGAGAGCGGCGCATCCCACTTTCCGGAAACGGTAATTGTGCCCCCCGTGATCTCATCGGACTCCCCTGCACTTCGACCGAGCCAAAGGGCCCACTCCCCTTCCGATACAATCCAGCGATTGGAGGGCGTGTGCCAGGAGCGCAGCTCGGAAACTGGCAGCGAGAATTCCACCTGCCTGCTCTCACCGGGCTGCAGGACCACCTTGGTATAGGAGAAGAGCTTCCGAAGCGGCTTGTTGTGCCACAGGGCCTTCTTTTTTCCGTAGAGCTGAACCACCTCGGCGCCGGCCATCGTCCCGGTATTGGTGACGGTGACCGAAACCATCAACGTGTCGTTGGGGGTGAGTTCCGTCCGGCTGAACCGGAGGTCCGAATAGGCAAAGCTTGTGTAGCTCAGACCATGACCGAAGGGGAACAGCGGGGTCCCCAGATAGTATTCGTAGGTGCGGCCCATCTGATTCGGGGTGTCCAGGGGCCGAAGGCCGTAGTCCGCGATGTGGGGAAGCTCCTCGTCGCTGCGATACCAGGTCTCGGAGCTCCGTCCGGAGGGACAGACCTTCCCGAAGAGCACCTCTGCGATGGCGGTGCCCTGGCTTTCTCCGGCATAAGCCGCCCAGAGAACAGCGGGAATCTCCTCCAGGAAGGCGCCGGTGACCGGGCCGGAGGTGATCAGCACAGCCGCCGTATTGGGATTGATGCGGCACAGCTCCCGAATCTTCCCGTCCTGGTCATAGGGCAGCGCCAGGCTGGCACGATCCCGGCCTTCGCTGGTGACGCCCGGGTCCGTCCCGGCGATGACGATGACGGCGTCGGCCGCTTTCGCCTTCTCCAAAGTTTCTGCCCAGAGCAGGTCATCTGCTTTACCCAAATCCGGGTCCTCGACGGGGTGGCGGGGCACCGGGGGCGGCAGCTCCGCCCGGGCGGCCCGGCGGGCTGCCAGCTGGCGGTTGAGCTCCTTCACGGGCTCCGGTGTGCGGGCATCATAATATGTGGGGAAGTCCATTCCGTTTTCCACTGCCGCCCGCTCCAACACCGGGAAGTGCTTCTCCTCCTCAATGGGGTGGTCAATGATGTGCCAGCCCTTGGCGTAATCCACGGTAAAGCCCATTTCCTCGCCCAAAGTGCGGATGCCTTTCAGCGGGGGCACGGAAACGCGGGTATCCGCATAACCGCCGATGGAATAGCTCCCCAGCTGGCGATAGATGGCGTTGGGGCCGATGACCAGCAGCTTTCTTGTTTTCTCCGCCTTCAGGGGCAGGAAGTCACCCTCGTTTCTGAGAAGGGTCATGGAGGCCTCCGCGGCCTTCAGGGCTGTGGCGGCGTGGGCTTCGCTGCAGAGCGTCTCCTGACCGAAGGAGTACCAGGGCAGCGATTCCTTGCTGTCGAACTCGCCCAGCCGAAAACGGGCGGTAAAGGCACGCACCAGCGCCCGGTCCAGCGCGGCCTCATCCGTCAGCCCTTCTTCGATGGCCTGGCGAAGCCAGACCTTGTAATCGTTCCCGCAGCAGATATCCGTGCCGGCATTGAGGGAAAGCGCCGCCCCCTCCTGCATGGTCTCGGCATAGAAATGTCCCCTGGGCTGGCCCCACATGAGGTTATAGTTGGGCCCGACATCCCCCACGGCGCCGTCATCGGAGACCACATAGCCGTCAAAGCCCCATTCGGAGCGAAGAATATCCTGCAGCAGGTGCTCGTTCACGCTGCAGGGAACGCCGGAGATTCGGTTGTAGGCCGTCATGACCGACTGTGCCTTCCCTTCCCGGAAGCAGCGTTCAAAGACAGGCAGGAAATACTCCCGAAGAGTAGCCTCATCTACGTTGGAAGAGGCGGAGTTCCGGTTGTACTCGGAGTTGTTGGCGGCAAAATGCTTGGGAGTGGAAACGGCCTTGAGATAGGTTTCGTCCTCCCCCTGGATGCCCCGGACATAGGCGGCGGCCAGGGTGCCTGCCAGGAGCGGGTCCTCGCCGAAGGCCTCGTCGTTCCGGCCCCAGCGGGGGTCGCGCCCCATGTTCACCGTCGGGCACCAGTAATCCAGCTCCTTGCCGGTGAGGTTGTACAGCGCCCGCATCTCATCGGAGATGGCGGAGGCAGTCTCTTTCACGATCGCCGGGTCCCAGGTGTTGGCAAGAGCCAGGCAGACCGGGAAGGAACTGGCTTCCGTGAAGCTGCTGAACACGGGTATCACCCCGTGGCTGGCCTCATTCCACCAGGTCCAGGCCCTGACGCCCAGCCGGTCAATGGCGGGAGCGTCGAAGCTGAGCTGGCTGATTTTCTCCTCCAGGGTCATGCGGGAAACGAGGTCCAGCGCCCGCTGGGCAAAGGGGCGGCTGCTGTCAAGATAAGCTTCCAAAATTCATCAGACCTTTCGGTTCATTTTTAGCGGGAACTATGCTAGAATATCGGCAGAGAATAACTACGACAGAGAGAAGGAGGCAAACATGGAACAAATCCTCAAGTATCTTCACCTTCCGGAGCTGATGAAGCACAGCGACGGGAGCGAAGTCACGGCAGAGAGCTGGCAGCGCCGCCGGGGTGAGCTCCTTTATGACCTGCAGCGCTTTGCCTACGGCATCCTTCCCCCGGAACCTCTCACCATCCGGGAGAAGGCCAGGGTCGGATATGATTCCGGCTTCGGCATGGACGGAAAGGCCCATGTGCGGGTCGAGCTGATTGAAATCGAGCTCATTTACCCCACCGGTATCTTCTCCTTCCCCTTCAAGCTGCTGAAACCCATAGACGTGGAAAAGCCTCCGCTGCTGGTGACGGTGGGCATGTCCCTGGAGGGCATCTTTGCCGCACTGCCCCCGGAGGGGCCGGATGGGTTTATGGAGAAGGGTATCGCCGTGGCGGCGCTCTCCACGAATGACATCACTGCCGATGCCTGGCCCTTTGATGACGGCATCAATCCCCTGCTGTGGCCGGATGGTCACTCGGACGGGGACGCGGGAAAGCTCCTCATCTGGGGCCGCTGCATGGGCTATGTGAAGGACCTGCTGCTGGCCACCGGAGAATTTGACGAGACCAAGGTCGGCTGCGCGGGCTGTTCCCGCTTCGGGAAAACAGCCATGGTGGCGGGGGCCTTTGACGAGGGATTTACCCACACGGCCTCCGTCTGCTCCGGTACCGGCGGCGCCAGCCTTCTGAGAGGCAAGATTGGCGAAACGGTGGAGAGGATCACCGATAATTACGGCTATTGGTTCAATGACACCTACAAGTCCTATGCCGGGGATGTGGATGCGCTGCCCATGGATGCCCACTTCCTGGCCGCCGCCGTCGCGCCGCGAAAACTGCTCGTCTGCTCTGCATACGAGGACTTCTGGTGCGACCCCTTCCACGAATACCTCACCTGCATCGCGGCCTCTCCCGCCTGGGAGATCACCGGACATCCCGGCTTCATCTATCCTGAGCCCAAGGGCACTGCCCCCGGCCCCAGATACGCGAAAATCGGTGAGACCATGTTTGAAGGGGATATCTGCTATTCCCTGCGGGAGGGCGGGCACGGAATGCCCCCGGAGGACTGGAACACCATCGCGCGGTTCCTGCTGGAGAAATAAAGGGATTCAGGCTCTGCGGACCTCCATCATGGCCCGGAGGTTCTCTCCCGGCATACCGGGAGAGGCTCCGCCGCCGGCGGAGAGAATGAGACGGGCACTTTTCGGTCTCTCCGCCAGGAGCTTCTTCCCTGCTCCGATAATCTCCGTCGGCGTCCCGCGGGTGAGCAGGTCCAGCGGAGGCAGGTTGCCCAAAATGGCAACGGAGGGGCCGAGCAGCCGATGCGCCTCCCCAATGTCTGCCATGTGCGAGAAATTGAATAGGTTGACGCCCAGCTCGGCGATATAGGGAAATGTTGTGTAGCGGTTGCCGAAGTTATCGTTGTGGAACATTTTCACCGGAACACTGAAATAGTCAAAAATGCGCTTCAGGCGGGGATGGGCAAATTCCAAGTACTCCTCCTCGCTGAAAAAGCCGCAGATATCATCCAGCAGCAGGATGCCCTCCACGCCCCCGGCGGCCTCCGCCTGGGCGGTCAGCCAGCGGATGACCAGCTCCGTCGTCTTGTCCAGGAGACGGTGTACCCGCTCCGGGTCCGTCTTTACGGCGACACAGAATTCCGGGATGGTCATGAGGAAGCCGGCGATGTTCAGCGGCCCACGGGAGGCTACCATCTTCATCTCCCTGCCCCGGTCCTTTAAAGGTCCGCGAAGATGCCGGATTTTCGAGAGAACCAGGGGCATCAGTCCGTCCCGCTCCGGGTCCGGCACCGCCAGATTGTCCAGACTGTCCAGATCATCGGAAGAAGTAATCAGGTGGCCGATACCCACCGTCTGGTCGTGGAAGAAATGCATGGGACAGCCAAAGGAGGAGGGCTCGGATGCCATGCCGAACTCCACCCAATCGCCGGGAAAGAGCAGGAGCCCGGGGAAATCCGCATAAATCCGGTCCTGACAGGCAAGCCATACGCCCTCATCTGAATAGTAGTCGATGGTGTCCACGCCGCAGTAGCCGGGAATCCAGGGGCTGTCCACGATAAGGCCGGCGGGGACCTTTCCTGGCTCAAGACCGGAAATGCTGTCCAGAATCGTCCTCCATTCCCCTTCCGTCATGGCTGTCTCTTCCCTCCAACACAAGATATGGTATGTCTATTGTACCTTTTTGCCGCATATTTTGCAACTCAAACGGAGTGATTTTTTATGGGTTATTCCCTTCTCTGGCTGGATTGGAAGCAAAAAGACGCCCTTCCGGAGTATACGAAACGCATTTGCGCCGCTCCGCAATCCCCACAGGGCCGGGCTGCGCTGCGGGAGCTGCGGGAGGGAATCGCCGCCATGTCCGGCCGTGTGCCGGAAATCGGCGCCTCCCTCTCCCCGCCCTGCATCTCCCTGATCGAATCGGAGGGTGAGGGTGAAGAGTACGCCATCGGCTGTGTTAAAAACGGAATAGCAATCAGCGGCGGGGGCCGAGGGCTCCTTTACGGTGTTTTCTCCCTCTTGCGGAAGCTGGCGCTGGGAGAGACCATCCGGGAAACTCACTCCAGCCCCGCTTACAGCATCCGTATGCTGGACCACTGGGATAACCCGGACGGAAGCATTGAGCGCGGCTATTCCGGGAGATCGTTCTTTTTCAAAGACGGCGAACCCATCTGCACGGCCCGCACCCGGGACTATGCCCGTCTGCTGGCCTCCTGCGGTCTCAACGGCTGCTGCATCAACAATGTGAATATCCACGGAAATGCCTATAAGCTTCTCTCCGGGGAATACTCGGAGACGCTGAAGAGCATCGGTGAGACGCTGGGGGAATACGGCGTTTCCCTGTGGATTGCCGTGAGCTTCGCTTCTCCCGTGGTCTTGGGCGGCCTGGATACCGCAGATCCACTGGACGCCGAGGTGAGGGGCTGGTGGAAGGAGACCTGCCGAAAACTCTTTGCCGCCGTGCCCAATCTTGCGGGCTTCCTCATCAAGGCGGACTCCGAGGGGCTTCCCGGCCCCCACAGCTACTCTCGGACGCAGGCTGAGGGCGCCAACATGATTGGCGAGGCCCTGGAAGCCGTCGGCGGCAAGCTCCTGTGGCGCTGCTTTGTTTACAACTGCACCCAGGATTGGCGGGATACCGCAACGGACCGCGCCCGGGCACAGTGCGATACCTTTGCGCCCCTGGACGGGCAGTTCAGGGACAATGTTTTCCTCCAGGCGAAAAACGGCCCGGTGGACTTCCAGATTCGGGAGCCGGTGGCCCCTGTCTTCGGACATCTGGACCGCACCAACACAGTAATGGAATTTCAGCTTGCCCAGGAGTATACCGGTCAGCAGCGGCACGTCTGTTACCTCCTGCCCATGTACCGGGAAGTGCTGGATTTCCGCCTCCGCAGACGGGAAGAAAAGGACAGCGTCAGGGACGCCATTTCCGCGATTTCCGCTGTGAGCAATACGGGTGATGACTTCAACTGGACCGGGCATGACCTCGCCGCGGCAAACCTCTACGGCTTCGGGCGCCTGGCCTGGGACCCGAAGGCGGACCCTGAGACCCTGGCCAGGGAGTGGTCCGTGCTGACCTTTGGGGATGACCCGGTAATCACGGAAACGGTGGTGGGTATCCTGATGCCCTCCCGGGAAATCTATGAGAAGTACACCACTCCCATGGGCATTGGCTGGATGGTCCGCCCCTTCGACCACTACGGTCCCTCGCCGGAGGGGTATGAGTATGACCGCTGGGGCACCTACCACCGGGCCACACACCGGGAAATCGGCGTGGAGCGCGGACCTGCGGGCACGGGGATGACGGAGCAGTATGCCCCCGAGCTGGCGGCCCTTTATGGGGACCCCTCCACCTGCCCCGAGGAGCTTCTTCTCTTCTTCCACCGGCTTCCCTTTGATTACAGGATGAGGGATGGGCGCACCCTGCTCCAGCGATGGTATGACGACCACTTCTCCGGCTATGAGGAAGCGAAGACTATGGCAGACAGCTGGGATGCCCTGGAGGGCCGGGTCCCGGATGACATCTTCCGGCGGGTGCAGGAGCGATTCCGGGAGCAGCTCCGCTGTGCACGGGAATGGCGGGATATCGTCAATTCCTGGCTCTACCGTCTGACGCTGGTGCCGGACGAGCAGGGGCGGGAAATCTACCTATGAATAATAGGGGGAAGAGCGAATCGGCTCTCCCCCTTTTTGCAGGCGATTTTTATTTATCCAGGCATTCATACACCAAATCCCGCAGCCTGGGGTGGACCTTATCGAACACCGGCCCCATCTCCAGAACATGCTGCACATAGAATACGCTGAGCTTTCGTGCCGGATCGGCGATGCAGTAGGCCCCGGCGGCGCCGTCCCACCCGAATTCGCCGATACCGGCGGGGCTTCCGTCTTTCTGATTGAGCCGGGTGCGCACGCCGAGTCCGTATCCATAGCTGCCAAGGCGCAGCCAACGGAGCTCCCAGCCTTCCCGCTGGGAGGGAGTCAGCCGGTTTCTCCGCAGTTCCTCCACCGATTCCGGCTTCAGGAGCGGATAGCCGTTTCTCCCCATCCCGCCGTTGGCCAGCGCCTCGGGCAGAAGGATGTAATCCTCCAGACTGCTGCACAGCCCCGCGCCGCCGGAATCGTAGTCCGGCGAAAAGCAGAACTGGTTTGTGCCGGGGCAGACCTCTGCCCCGTTCTCCAGCCCCCGCCACCGGTATTGGGGGGCGAAGCGGGCTGATTGCGCGTTGTCGGGGTGGAAGACCGTGTCTTTCATGCCCAGCGGCCGGGTGATCTCCCGCTCGAGCAGCCGGGCATACCGGGTGCCGGTGGCAACTTCCATGACCCCCGCCAAAACATCGTGGCAGAGGCTGTAATTGAAGGCTTCGCCAGGCTCGGAAATCAGGGGCATTTTGGCAATTTCCCGGACAATGCCCCGGGTGGTCCGATCTGTGGCCTCCGTGATGTGCGGATCAAAGATGTTATAGGTCAGGCCGCCGCACATGGTGATGAGCTGGCCCAGCGTCAGCGGATTCTTCGCCGGACGGAGCGTTCCCTCCGTGTCGGCGATAGTAAGCTCGGCATACTCCGGCAGATAGTCGGAGACCCTGTCTTCCAGCTTCAGCACCCCTTGCTCCAGCAGACGGCAGAACATGGTGGCCGTGAAGACTTTGGTGGCGGAATAGAGCCAGAAAAGGTCCCCCGGGGCAGTATTTCTCCGCTCCTCAAAGACCGTTTCCCGGCCGATGCGTATGGTGAGGCCGCAGGCGGGAACCTTCCAGCGGGTCGTCAGCTCGTCCAGATAATCCCGAAGGGCAGAAAAATCCATGGATGACCTCCTCAGGAAGCGTACATCATTCCCAGAATCCGATTGCACAGTGCCGCAGGCAGAAGCTTGAACAGCAGGGCGAGACACTTGTAGCCAAAGCCTACGGTATACAGCGGAGCAACTTTTTTCCTGCGGGCCAGTTTGGCAACGAGCTTCCCCACGCTGTCGGGGCTCATGCCGCCTCGCTCGTCCTTTTCCATCTTTCCCACGCTGCGGGAGACCGCGCCGCCGTAAACCTCATCCCCTGCCACGGATTTACGCCGCATATCGGTAAAACCGGTACGGGTATCCCCGGGCATGATGGCGGCGACAGAAATGCCGAAGCGGCGCACTTCATTTGCCAGGGCCATGGAATAACTGTTGATTCCGGCTTTGGAGACGGAATACCAGAGCTGGAACGGGATGGGCGTAAGGGCGGCGAAGGAGCTGATATTCAGGATGCGTCCCCCGCCCTGCTGCCGCATCTGCACAAGGGCGGCCCGGCACATATTGGCAACGCCGAAGAGATTGACCCGCACCTGGGCTTCCGCTTCGGTGAGGGGGGTAAATTCCGCGGCGCCGGAGATGCCGAACCCGGCGCAGTTGACCAGAAGATCCAGCCGCCCGGCTGCGGTGACCACCGCCCGTACCGAGGCTTCACAGCTCTCCGCATCACTCACATCGCCGGGGATGTGCTCAAAGCCCGCCGGTCCCTGGGAGCGCCGGGAAAGGGTAAACACCCGCCACCCTTTTTCCTTCAGATATGTAGCGCAGCTGAGACCGATGCCGCTGCTGCCCCCGGTGACGAGGGCTACCTGCTCAGGCATTTTCTGTACCGATCACGTTTTTCATGATGTCCATCGCTTCATCCAGCAGGGCCTCGGTATGGGTGGCCATGAGGCTGCAGCGAAGCATGCACCCATCGGCGGGGGCAGCGGGAGGCAACACCGTGTTGACATAGACCCCGGCGTCATATAGCTCCGTGGCCTTTTTAAGGGTGTTGATGGCGTCATAGGTGAAGATGGGGACGATGGGCGTGATCCCCTCCCGAATGTGCATGCCGCGGGCCTTCAGACCATTCCGCATATAATCACTGAGGGCGCGGAGATGGTCCACCCGCTCCGGCTCTGCTTCCAGCTTCCGGAGGGAGGCCAGTGCCACCGCACAGGAGGCCGGGGTGATGGACGCGGCAAACATGAAGGGGCGGGAATTGTGCTTAATGAAGTCGATGACCCGCTTCGGGCCGGCGACATAACCGCCCAGGCTGGCCAGAGATTTGGAGAAGGTGCCCATATAGATGTCCACCTGATCCTCCAGGCCGAAGTAGCTCGCAGTTCCGCGGCCGCCTTTGCCGATGACGCCGAGGGCATGGGCATCGTCCACCATGATGCGCGCGCCATACTCTTTGCCAAGACGGCAGATCTCCGGCAGATTGCAGAGGTCCGCCCCCATGCTGAAAACGCCGTCGGTGACAATCAGAATACCGGCTCCCTCAGGCACCCGCTTCAGACAGCTCTCCAGGTCCGCCATATCGTTGTGCCTGAAGCGTAGCATCTTGCCGAAGCTCAGCTTGCAGCCATCATAGATGCTGGCGTGGTTGTCCCGGTCGCAGATGACGTAGTCATTCCGCCCCACCAGGGCGCTGATGATTCCCAAATTGGTCTGAAAACCGGTGGGAAGTGTCGTCACCGCTTCCTTCCCCAAAAATGCGGCGAGCTCCTCCTCCAGCTCGAGATGGAGCTTCAGGGTGCCGTTCAGGAGCCGGGAGCCGGAGCAGCCGGTGCCGTATTCCCGCAGGGCCTTCAAACCGGCCTCCACCACGTCGGGATCCGTCGTCAGGCCAAGATAGTTGTTGGAGCCCAGCATGATGCGGCGTTTGCCTTCCATGATGACCTCCGTATCCTGCCGGGACTGAAGCTCGCGGAAATACGGGAATATGCCCATGGCCTTGTACTCATCGGCCAGTTTGAAGTCCTCGCACTTCTGAAATAGATCCATGATAGACTCAGCCCTTCTTTCTCTTTTGTTATGGTATGACTATGATGAAATGTTCAACAATTTCCCTTATATCAAAAAATTATAGACCATTTGTTCACAATTGTCAATTCACGGCAAACGGAACGGATTTGGTTATTATGCTATCTTTCTCTTCCCGGGAGAAAAGAAGAATCGGCGTTTTCCTCTCTTGCGGACGACCCCGGAAATCACTATAATTACTGTAAATCAATGAAAGGAACGTTCATATGTCCAGGCTGAACATCAAAAGCCTCTTTGGCGCTCAGGACATGACCGTCGGCAAGCCGCTGACCGCCATTATCAAATTTTCCGTTCCCCTGCTTATCGGCAACATCGCACAGCTTCTTTACTCCACGGTGGATTCCATCATCGTTGGCCGCTATGTGGGCGATCTGGCGCTCGCTGCGGTGGGCACGGCCTCCACGGCCACCAATCTGTTCCTTATCCTCTTCATGGCCATCGGCACCGGCATCACCATTATGGTGGCGCAGTATTTCGGCGCAAAGGAATATGATAAGCTGAGCTATTCCGTGGGGAATGCGCTGACGCTGATTATCTTTGCCTCCGTCTTCATCATGGCGGTGGCGACCCCTCTCACCAGGCCGATTCTCCGTCTTATCAGCACGCCGGAAAACTATTTTGATATGGCAGCCCTCTACTGTGTCATTCTCTTCCTGGGAGCCGCCGGAAACGGGTTTTACAACATCCTCTCCGGTGTGCTTCGCGGCCTTGGCGAGAGCGTTTATCCTCTCCTTGTTCTCATCGGCACCACCGTGCTCAACATCATCCTGGACATCGTCTTTGTGGCGGTAATCAAGATGGGCGTTGCCGGCGCCGCGCTGGCCACCATCATCTGCCAGCTCCTGTCCTCCGCCGCCTGCCTGTGGAAGCTCGTCATCATGAAGGATATCGTGAATCTCCACTGGAGCAGCATGAAGATCCGCAAATTCTATATGGGCAGAATCATCTCTCTCGGCATCCCCTCGGGCATCCAGCAGGGCGTCACCGGCATCGCCTTCATGTTTGTCCAGAACCTCATCAACAGCATGGGCTACCTGGTTGCCGCCTGCACCACCGCCGTCATGCGCGTGGATGCTTTCGCCATCCTGCCCTCCTTCGCCTTCAACACCGCTGCCAGCACCTTTACCGGCCAGAACATCGGCGCGAAGAAGCTGGACCGGGTCAAGAGCGGGAACCGGAGCTTGCTGATCTTCGGACTCATCGTCTCCGCCGTACTGGTCGCGGCCATCATCCTGCTGCGCCGCCCCATGCTGGGATTGTTCACCGAGACTCCCGAGGTCATTGAGATGGGCTCCCGTTTCCTCTGCATCATGGCGGCGGGCTATGTCATCATCGCCGTCTCCGCCGTGCTGAGCGGCACCATCCGTGGCGCGGGCGATACGGTTGCCCCCATGTGGATCAGCCTCATCACCAACGTCATCATCCGCATTCCCTTTACTTACCTGATCGCCTACCTGACCCGCTCCGATGTCTACCCTGCGGGTAACCCCGACACCATCTATATCGGCATGCTGGTGGCATTTGCCATCAACAGCACGGCCACCTTCGTCTATTATCTCAAGGGCAAGTGGAAGGAGCGGGCAATTGTCTGAGTTCAGCTTCCAGCAGAGCCCAGCAGAGCCACAGAAAAGGCGCGTTTGCCGGAGTGGAGATGCCCACGACGGCACCAAGGCAATAGGTCACAACGGCAGTCCGCAAGATAGCGGCTGCCGTTGTTTTTGCGAGTAAGGCCCGAAAGAGCGTGATGCCCAGCGCCCCCAGCCCGAAAAGAAGCGCAGGGATGCCCTGGTTGACCGCCGTATTCAGATACTCGTTGTGAGCGGTGTCAATGGTCCGACGGAGTACAGAACCATCGGCCTCGCTCTTTACAAAAGCAAGGCCCCGTTGTCCCAGCGTGTCCGCGCCGCCGCCCAGAAGCGGGCGCTCCTTAATCAGCGTCCATACATGCCGCCATATGTAGAAGCGGCCCGAAGCGAAGGAGTCATCCACTTCCCCGTGCAGCATCCGGTGCAGTTCTCCGGCTGTTCCCCCCATCGGGCGGAGGCAGAGAATCAGCAAAGCGGCGCCAATAGCCAGAGCGATACCGCAATACACTAACGTCTTCCCCCTTCTTTTCAAAGGGAGCAGTAACGGGGCTGTGAGAAGCAGCCCTCCGGCGGAGGCAAGCATCCCGCCCCGGATGCCGGAGCAAACGATGACGCTCAGGAGCACGGCAGAAAGCAGCAGGAATACCGGTTTCTTACGCAGGAGACCGTATGTCCACATGACTGCAAACCCGACGCTGAAAACACTGGCGGTGATGTCCGCATTCCCAACGAGAGACAGGAACGCACCGTTATACCGGACTTCCCTTCCCGACCAGCGCAGCTCTCCCGGAAACAGCCGCAGGGGATTCAAATCGAAAAACTGCAGTACGGCTACGATGGAACAGAGAGCCAGGGCCACCGCCACGAGCCAAATCACGTTTCGATTCAGTTTTCCAAACATGCTGACGAGCAGAAACACGGCGCAGTACAGCGTGATCGTCAGCATCCCGTCAAACCGGTCCCCGCCCAGGAGAGCAATCCCCGGCCAGGGTGAGCAGAGAGCGCTCAACAGACTCCAGGCCCAGAAGAGGATGACGAGAACCTGCGTGACGCCTAACCTCGGCAAGTCTGTTTTCCGGTCCCTTATGAGGAGAATTGCCGAAATGGCGCAATAGAGCCCCGTCAGCACAGCGAAGACAGCATATTTCGTGTCAGCGATGTTCAAATACCCGGCTGGAGAGACGGCCAGGAGCAGCAGCGGGCACAGAATGATTGCATAGAGCCCGGAAAGGCTCTGAACAGTCAGCTTTTTCATAAGCGCAGGATAGCACAACCATGTCGTTTTTGCAACGATTCACCTCTGCAAGACAAAAAGGCGGCTGACAGAAACGCCTTTCAGCCGATCTCCTGGAGGATGTCTCTGCGGAGGCGCGCGATAATGCGCTTTTCCAGGCGGGAGATATAACTCTGGGAAATGCCGAGGCAGTCCGCCACTTCCTTCTGCGTCTGCTCCTTGCCCCCCTCCAGGCCAAAGCGAAGGCGGACGATTTTTTTCTCCCTTCCGGGGAGCCTATCCACCGCGCGGAGAAGGATGCTGCGATCCGTTTCCTCCTCCAGAGGCTGCATCACACTGTCTGCTTCCGTGCCCAGCACTTCGCTGAGCAGGAGTTCGTTCCCGTCATAGTCCGTGTTGATTGGTTCATCCAGGCTGATTTCAAGCTTCTGATTGTTCTGCTTTCGCAAAAACATAAGTATCTCGTTCTCTATGCAGCGGGAGGCGTAAGTCGCCAGCTTAATCTGCTTATTTGGGTCAAAGGTCTCCACTGCCTTGATGAGGCCGATGGTGCCGATGCTGATGAGGTCCTCCAGTCCGACGCCCGTATTCTCAAAGCGCTTGGCTACATAAACCACCAGGCGGAGGTTCCTCTCAATGAGCAGCGGCTTCACGCTCCCGTCGGAGGACCGCAGGCGTTCCAGGCACTCCTCCGTCTCCTCTTTGGAAAGCGGCGGCGGCAGCCCTTCTGTTCCCCCGACATAGAGGATTTCCGCCCAACCGGTGAGTATCAGCAATCGATGAATCAGATTTCCCAGCTTCATTTTCTCCTTAACACCTCCACAATTGCTTCAATCGAGCTCTCCGCTGACAATGGCCTCGTAGCCGGCCCCTCTCAGTTCCCCGCCGCTGAAGGCGACCCACCCGTCTCCCAGTGACCGCCCATCCAGCCGTGCCTCCTGGACTTTGCCGGCGAGGAGAAGACCTTCGCCGCCTACCGTGTTGACCGGAAGAAGGCAGAAGCCGCTTCCGAGGCGCTTCAAGCGCTCTGCCGGCGGCATCACGGATGTCGCGTTCAGGGCAAGTCGCTGCTCAGTGGAGAAAAGCTGCTCTACGGCGTGTTCGCTCGCAACGACCACCGGCTTGCCTGTGAAAGGGTCGGAGAGAAGGTGGCCCGTGTCTCTCAGGGCACGGAGCGATACCTCTCCACCCTCTCCCCGCAGCTGAAGCACGGAAATCCCTCCCTTCCGCGCGGAATAGCGAAAGGGCAGCGCGCAGACCCCCAGGCTGACAAGGGATGCAAACAGCAGCGCACGGCCGCTCGCTTCCCCGGCAGCGAAGGTCACGGCGGCGGCAACGCCCCCATAAACCGCGCACAGGAAGAGAAAAGCCAGCGCAATACGCCCCAGCCGCTTTTCCCTGCCGTAGGACAGCAGCAGCATCCCCGCCAGTGCGGCGGCTTTTCCGTACCACCGTGAGATGAATGGAAATAGCAGCGCCAGCACCGCGAAGGAAGCGCCCAACAGGCCTGCAAGCAGCAGCCGAAGCGGATTGCGAACCGCTCCGCAAAGTCTGCCCGCAGCCCAGAGCAGCAGTGTGTCCGCCGCCAGTTCCAGAAAAAAGAGCCTGTCAATGTAAAGCACCCTCATGCCCGTATTGTACGAGCCTGGGGGTGCTTTGTCCGTCGAAAGGATGACGGCGGGATTCATTTCTCCGGATTGCGCTCACGTATCGCCTTTTCCAGTTTGCTTCGCTTCATCTCCCATACATGGCCGCAGCCCATACAGCGAAGTCGAAAATCCATGCCCGCCCGGAGCACTTCACACATGTCGCTGCCGCAGGGGTGGCCTTTTTTCAGACGCAGACGATCACCGGGAAACAATTCCATGCTAAAAACCCTCTCCTTCGGGAAGAATATGGATAAATGCCAATGAGGAGAAATGAATATGCAGAAGACCATCAGTGCGCGATTTGACTCAGTGGATGCAGCGGAGCGGGCTGCCGCCAGGCTGAAGCAGCACATCGGCTACCTTCACTTTGAGAATGCCGGAAAGAATTTCGGGTCCACGCCTGCGGATGCTCCGCTCACCGCTTCCGTCTACTATCCCTGGCGGCTCAACATGAGCATGGGTGAACTCAATTCCACGCCCCAGGAACTGGGAAGCCGCGTTGTTTTCACCTCTGACATCATGGGCCTTCCCGCGTATCGGGACGAGGCGGCCTCCCTCCGCTTCCGGCTGGATGCGGGGGATGTACCGCGGGCCAGGGCCATGCTGATCAACACGGGAGGTACAGACATCCGCATATCCTGAACCTATCATACCATGAATGGCGCTTGCGGAAAAGAAGCAAATGAAGTAAGATGATGGCATTATAAACGGAGGTGCTGCACTGTGTGGCTTCCCATTGTCGTCATCATCATCGTTTTGCTGTTCTTTTTTCTGGGCTGGTTCTTCTTTCAGAAGGCCTTTCACCGCCCGAGAGCGAAGGACCTGAGCGATGAGAATGTTCTGCTGACTTCGGACCTCTTTGGCTATACGCCGGCGCTGAAGCCTGCCCTCACATGGTTCCGACAGCAGGCCTGGGAGGATGTCTCCGTCACTGCCCGTGACGGGGCGGAGCTGCGCGGCCTGTTTCTTCCCCGAAAGGGCGCGAAGGTTTGCCTCATTATGCAGCATGGCTACGGTTCCTTGCCCCAGGACCTGTGCGTGGTCGCCCAATGGGCATCCAAACGCAAATATGCGCTGCTCCTGCCTTATATGCGCGCCTACGGGCCCAGTGGCGGCGAGTATTGCTCTCTGGGACTCCTGGAAGCCGAGGATTGCCTGCGCTGGATCAGAGAGGCAGCCGAGCTCCAGGAAGGGGCCAAAGTCGTTCTTTACGGTGCGGATATGGGCGCCTATTCTTCCCTCCGTGCCCTGGGGCTTCCCGATGCGCCGGAGATTGCTGCCGTCATCTCCGATGGCGCCTATACCGGGCCGAAGGAGCTCCTCCGCCACACAATGAAAAATCAGATGCGTATGCGCGTCTTTCCCCTGCTCCAGCTCCTCTGCCTTTATGGGAGGCTTATGTGGAAACACTGGCCGGGAGGTGCGGATCTGAGACTCACCATCAAAGAGAACAAGAAGGTTCCCGTCCTGTTCATTCACGGAAGGCAGGATTTGCGTGTGCCAAGCTCCATGACGGAGGAAATCGCGAAGGCCTGCGCCTCCGCTAAGGTCACTTATATCGCCGAGGATGCCGGGCATGCTGCCACAGCTCTGGCGGACAGCAAGACCTATTTTGCCGAGCTGGAAGCCTTCCTGGATGCCGTCCTGACAAATCCCCCGATTTCTCCCAAAACGCCTTGACAAGTGGTTGAAGCTGTGCTATTTTATTAAAGCTCGGCTTTTGGAGAAGTACCCAAGTGGCCGAAGGGGCTCCCCTGCTAAGGGAGTAGGGCGTGTTGAGCGCCGCTCGGGTTCAAATCCCGACTTCTCCGCCAAAAGCGGCAGTTTCCGAAATTGGAAACTGCCGCTTTTTTCAGATAATGAAGCCGAAGGCGAGATATAGAAGCAAAGAAACACCTGTGAATAACAAACTGTAAGGCAGACGGACCTTCAGAACCGCCTGTGGATTGCAGCCGATGGCGTTGCCTACGGAGAGGCTGTCGCTGGTGAATCCGCAATTCTTCTCTCCGGCGATACCGGCAGAGATGACGGCCCCGACGCATAGGGGGAGACTCAATCCCAGTACCCCGGAGACATGGATGGCGACCGGGAGGGCGATGACGTACATCGCCCAGGATGACCCGATGATGACCGTGAACACGGTGGATACAAGAAACAGAACTGCGGGCATCAGCGGGGCAAAGGCCCCTAGCTCCTCCACGGCAGTGTCAAAGTAGAGCCCCAGATTCTGCTGCTCCAGAAGCGAGGAGAAGCACATGGTCATCAGGTAGAGCAGAATTGGCAGTGCCATGCTTTGGACGCCGGTAATCAAGTGTTCAAAAAACTCTTCCGGTGACATCAGTCCCTGGCCGCAGTAAAGAAAGAAAATGAACAGCAGCGTGGCAACAAGGCCGCAGGCACTGTCAAGGACGAGTCTGCCGGAAAAGAGGCTGCGCACCAGGAGCGAGGAGATAATCAGGACGGCTACCGGCAGAAGGAGGTTGACAATTCTTCCCCAGGTTTCGGTTTCATCACGGGTCAGATACCGCTCAGAGCCCTCCGGCCAGAGCTCTCCCCTCTCCTCCACTCTCTGCCTGGCCTTTCGCAGCGTTTTTGTGAGGGGGAAGCGACCCAGGCAAAAGAGGAGCATCGCCAGCACAGTGATGATGGAAAAGAAATTGAAGGGAATCGCTTTGCAGAAAAGCCTGGCTGCGCTATCCACGCCGGAGGCGCTGATGGAACCGATTACGAAGATCCCCCACAGAGAGACCGGAAGGAAAGAACATAGCGTTGTGGGGAGGAGGCTCAGCATCAGGGCGCTTTCTTCCCTGGGGATGCGCTGTTCATCGGAGGCTGTGTGGAGGGCGGTCGCGGAGCAGAGCATATTCAGGCAATCGTCAATGGCGGTCACCGCCATGATGCCAAGGGAGGCAAAGCGGGCGCTGCGGCGGCTTCGAATCAATCGGTCGGCCAGTTTACGGAAGGCGGTGACCGCACCGGACGCTTCGATCAGGGTGACGACGCCCCCCATGAGGGCCATGACCAGCACGGTGAAGGCGTTGTCCGGAGATGACATGCTGTCAATCAGCGCGTCTGTATAGCTGCCTGTTATTCCTGAACGATAAACAAGGAGGGCGGCCATCATTCCTGCCACGAGAAGGGACTCAACAGTCCGCCGTGTGAGCAGCACGTAGACGGTCATCAGCAGCAGCGGAAGCAGAAAAATCGGAGCGATGGAGTCTTTGGGAATAAACAGCGCGGAGAGCAGAAAAACGAGGGCAAGACAGCCGTATTGCAGCGCCATGCGCAGGGGTGACATGGGGGTGCGATTTCTGGGATGCTGCAGTACGCCCCTCTGCATTCTGGAAAGGGTAAGAAGCTGCCTGTGCTTGCCGGAAACCTGGCCGTAGACTCGCTTCATGAATTCGCCGTAGGTTTCCGGATGCCGCCGCAGGACCTCCATCATCTCTTCTTTGCTGAGACGGTACACGATGGTGCGCCCCAAAGAACGCACTGTGGAAAGGCGGCGTTCCCCGGAGAGCACTGCATATTCACCAAAATATGCCCCCGGACGGAGCATGTTAATCTGCTCGCCTTCCCGGTTGAGTACCAGCGCGGTGCCGGATTCAAGGAAGTACAGCCCGTCAGCTTCCGTGTCGATGGAGATGATATCCTCATCATGCGCGAAAACGAGGCGTTCCAGCTTGTCAGCCAGTTCGGCAGCCTCTGCCTCTCCCTTTTCTCCCGCGGCTATCCCAAATATCTCCCGCAGATATGTGCGGTCGATCAGTTCCTTCGGCACCCTTTCTCACCTCCGCTTATGGCTCTGGCCAGGCTCTTAGAGAGCCGTATTTTTAGTGTATATCATATCACATTTATCCATAAAGTTCCACATAATCCTCACTTCTGCTCAAAGAGCATGGGAGCCTCGACAAAGCGCGGCTCCCATGCTCTTTGGGGGAAAGTAAGAAAACAAGTGAGGATTGGTCAGTTTATGAGTCTGGAGGCTTCCATCAGTGGGAACGCGATTTCAAAAGTTTCTCCCATGCGATGGATTGACAGCGTAAGTGTGTCGCCCGCCTGCAGGCCATTGATTACGGAATAGAGGTCCTTGACAGAATCGATCGGTTCGCCGTTGGCAGCCAGGACGAGATCCCCATGGCATACGCCGGCCTCCTCAGCCGTACTCCCCTGCTGCACGGCAGAGATATAGACGGAAGAAGGGTATTTGTAGTAGGCAGCGTAAGAGGATGGCAGTTCAGAGACCGTCAGCCCGGAACTGGGCCGGCCCGCAACAAAGCCATTCTGCAGCAGTTCATCGATGATTGGTCGGGCGCTTTGCATGGATATGGCAAAGCTGATGTCGCCGATATCGCCCAGCCCCTCCGCCATATCCATATTGATGATGCCAATGACCTGCCCTGCGGCGTTTACCAGCGCGCTTCCGGAGGCGATATCCCCCAGCTCCATGCTGATTTGCAGCACCTCCAACGGGAATCCCTGATAGCTGAAAGAAGGATTCACGGATGCGAGGATACCGCCGCTTATATTGATGACCTGGCCCACGGGGTTTCCCACAACGGCTATGCTGTCACCGGCGGCGAGGTCATCCGCGTCGGTGAAGACTGCCGGAATGAGTCCCTGAGCATCAATTTTCAGCACCGCGAGATCCGTGGCATAGTCCAGCCCGATAAGGGAGACTGCGTATTCCGTCCCGTTTAAGGAGATGGTGACTGCCTCCGCGCAGTGAATCAGGTGAGCGGAAGCCACGAGCGCACCGTCCTCCGTGAGAACAATGGCGGTGCCGCTCATACTGCGGCCGGCGCTGTCAATGCACGTGACGATGGCAAGAGACGGAGCGCAGTCGATGTAAATCTGGCGATAACTCAATTCCTCGGAATTGTTCCCGCCAACGATATGCAGGGGGGCGCCGCTCCAATCGGGGGTCACTCCATCCGCCCCGCGGAGTACCTGTTCCGGCTCCGGTGTCGGCTGTGGCAGGGCCGTCTGAATGGGCTCGATGGCACTGCGGCGCTCCAGAGCGACGGAAAAACCGTTCTCATCCCGCCGGACAGAGATGGTAAGCCGAAGGAAAAGAACGCAGAAGGCCGTTCCCGCCGCAAGCAGGATAAGGACCGCGGCAACGAGCGGTCCCCAGTTGTGCTTATTTTTCACTTTTGCGGGAGCAGCGACCTCTGCTGCGGATTCAAGAGAGGAGGAAAACTGGAAGTCTTCCCTGCCGGCCGGGGCCGTGTATGCCGCGCTATGCTGGTGTTCCCTTTCCTCGGACATATTACCCTCCAAAGGATATGCTGGATAGACTATATCAGCCTTTCCCGGGAAATGTGTGAACCGCCTGTAAAGGAAATGTGAACCTTATGCGGCGACTGTCAGTGAAAAGCGGAATTCGGTTTCGCCATCCCGGGAACGGACCCAGACGTCCTCCCCCATCTGGTCGAGAATCGTCTTCACGATATAGAGACCGAGACCGACGCCGTCCTTATCCATGCTGCGGGAGCGGTCGGACTTGTGGAATCGGTCAAAGATAACGGGGAGCTCCTCTTCGGGAATCGTCTCCCCACGGTCCGTTATGGAGATGTAGGCCTTCCCTTCCTGCTTGAAGAGACTGATGTCCAGCGGGGTCCCTGCGTCGGCAAATTTGATTGCATTGTCCAGAATGTTGTAGACCACCCGGGACACGTCATCCGAGCTGCCGCGGACAACGATCGGTGTCTCGGGGATTTCCGGGCGAAGCGCCAGACCCTTCGCCTCAATCTTGCTGTAAAGGCTGATGATGCTTTGCCGAAGCATCTCCGAAGCATCAAAGACGGAAGTGACGGTCTCCGTCTTCTCCTTCATCCGGCTGATATCCAGCATCTGCCGCACCAGGCGGCTGAGACGCTTGGTTTCACTGGAAATGACGGAGAGATATTTTTCGGCGCTGTCCATCGGGATTGTCCCGTCCAGCAGCCCGTCTGCATATCCGGAGATGGTGGTCATGGGCGTTTTCAGCTCGTGAGAAACGCTGGAAATGAACTCTCTTCGCCGCGTCTCCGAGCTCTCCAGAGCGTCCGCCATCTGGTTGAATGCCTCACAGAGCTCCCCTACCTCGTCGGTGTGTGCCTGCGGGCTGACCCGCACGCTGAGGTCCCCTTTGGCAAATTGCCGGGCCGCTGCCGCCAGCTCCTTGAGGGGACGGGTCTCACGGCGGCTGGAGTACACCGATATGGGGATAATGATGATGAGCACAAAAGCAGCCGTAAGGAGCATCATGAAGGTGATCCCCCGCCAGAGCTGCCGGGCACTGCCAAGCTCCGCAGAGACGAATACATATCCGATGGTCGTTCCGCCGCTTCCGGAAACAGGCATGGCGCCGACGAAGCGTTTTTCGCCGTAAAAACCGCTGAGGTCCGTCAGGCGGCGATATCGCTCCGTCTCGCCGATACCGGAGAGGATATCGGCGGAAAGGTAGTCTCCGATATGTTCACAGGACATGATGGAATCGGAGCATACCACCACTCGCCCGCCCTCGTCGGCAAGGAAAATGTGCAGCCCGGTGGCACGGGAGATGGAGGCAGCCTGAAGACTGATCTCCCAGTTGTTTAGACCGGAGATATCTCCAACAGCGGCAGCGACATCCGCGACGGCCTCTGCCGTGGTGTCCACGGTCTTTCGCTTATCGCCGATCACATAAGTATAGCACAGCATGGAGAACAGGAGGCTCAGCGCAGCAAGGGAAAAAACGGCGATACCGGCGGTAAACAGCAGGTGCCGGGACTGAACGCTTCTCCTCATTTTTCAGGGAAAGTCTCAAACTTGTAGCCCACGCCCCAGACGGTGGAAAGCGCCCAACTGGGGCTGACGCCCTCCAGCTTCTCTCTCAGGCGCTTGATATGCACGTCCACGGTTCGGGAATCACCCAGGTAGTCAAATCCCCATACCTCGTCCAGGAGCTGATTGCGGGTATAGACCCGATTGGGAGAAGACGCCAGGTGATAAAGCAGGGCCATTTCTTTCGGAGGCGTATCGATCTTTTTTCCGTCCACAATGAGCTCATAGGAGTCCAAATTGATTTCCAGCTTATCGAATTTCAGGATTTGTTTGTGATACTCGTCGCCGCCGGTGCGCCGCATGACCGCGTGGATGCGGGCGAGGAGCTCCTTTACCTCAAAGGGCTTTGTGATGTAATCATCCGCCCCCAATTCCAGACCGTGTACCTTGTCGTCGGTCTCCTCCTTGGCGGTGAGCATGATAATGGGGGTCTTGTCCGTCTCCCGAATGGCGGCGCAGACCTGCCAGCCATCCATGACCGGCAGCATGATGTCCAGTATTACCAGATCGGGAGCAGCCTCCCGAAACGCCTGGATACCGGCGCCCCCATCGGCGGCCAGCCGGACCTGAAACCCCTCTTTCTCCAGATAGAGCCGGATAAGATCGGCGATGTTGGCGTCGTCTTCAACTACAAGAACGGTCTTGGACATGGTGACTCCTCCCCCTTGTAACTTCACTTGATTTACTATACCATTTTCCGGAGTGGAATGGTAAACAATTCGTAAATAAAGCGGAAAGAGGCCCCGGGAACCTTGGTTCCCGGGGCCGCGATGAAGGTGAAACTTACTTGATTTCGACAGCAGCGCCGACTTCCTCGAGCTTCTTCTTGAGCTCCTCGGCCTCTTCCTTGGAAACGGCTTCCTTGATCTTGGCAGGAATGGCTTCCACCAGCGCCTTGGCCTCGGCCAGGCCCAGACCGGTGACGATCTCACGGACGGCCTTGATGACCTTGACCTTCTCAGCGCCGAAGCTGGTCATAACGACGTCGAACTCGGTCTTCTCTTCGGCTTCCTCAGCGGGAGCAGCGGCGACGGGACCGGCGGCGACAGCCACGGGAGCGGCGGCGGAAACGCCGAACTTATCCTCGAGGGCATGAACGAGCTCGCTGAGCTCAAGAACGGTAAGGGCAGAAACTTCTTCAATCAGAGCATTGATCTTTTCGCTGGCCATTTTAACTTCCTCCTAATTAATGAGTCGTGGTCGCTTGCCTCAGGCAGCGCCTTCGTTTTTCTTGTCGGCGATCGCCTGAAGGGCGACGGCCAGACCGCGGATGTTTGCGTTGAGAACCGTTGCGAAGCTGGTGACGGGCGCCATCATCGTGCCCAGGACCTGGGCCACGAGCGCTTCCTTGGAGGGCAGCTCACTCAGGGCATGGACTTCTTCGGGGGAAATGACCTTTCCGTCCACAAAGCCGGCCTTGATTTTGATGGTGCTGTCCTTTTTGTCAGCGTACTCGCAGATGATCTTCGCCGCAGCCACCGGGTCAGAATGGCACACTGCCATGGAAGTCGCGCCGTGCAGGATGGGATCGAGGGCCTCGAAACCGACCTGGTTGGCAGCAATCCTGGTGAGCGTGTTCTTGATGACCGCGTATTCGACGCCCGCGGCGCGCAAGGCGCGGCGCATTTCCGTGTCGGCGGCGACGGTGGTTCCCGTGTAGTCCACGAAGACACCGCCCTGCGCATCACGGAACGTGCTGACGAGCTGTTCGACGACGGCCTGCTTCTCACTCAGAACCCGTGCGTTTGGCATTGTTTCACCTCCGTACTGTAATCGCGCCCAAAAGAAAAATCCTTCTGCCAAAGACAGAAGGACACAAAGCATCAAAACAGGTGTTCAGAAGCTCTCCTCGGCGGGACTTCCGCATTTCTGCCGCCCGCTGTCTTTGGAACGCTCCGATATAATAGCAGTCGTGGATTTCTTTGTCAATACTTAATTCCCGTTTTTCTTTGTTTTTCACGGGTGATTTGAGGATTTAGGAGCCGAAACTCTCACCCAAGACTGCCGCTTTCAAACATGACTGCCGTTAAGGCCGCCAGGGGCGCGGTCTCGCAGCGCAGGATACGCTCCCCAAGGGTAACGGGAATAAAACCTGCCGTCTCCGCCGCCTCCGCCTCCCTCCGGGAAAAGCCCCCTTCCGGGCCGGTAATCAGGGAAACAGAAGTGAAAGCGGGACAGGCACGCAGCACAGAGCGCAGGGACTTCTCCCTCGCCTCCTCCCAGAGAAAGGCGCAAACATCCGCGCCCCCGGCGCGGACAAGGGCAGAGACTAAGTCGCCTCCATCGGAAACGGTGGGGATTTTTCCGCGGTAGGACTGCATGGCGGCGGCCTCAGCCACCTTTTCCAGGCGGGCGATCTTCTTTTCGATCGCCTTCCCATCCGGGCGGACGACGCACCGCTCCGAGAGAAAGAAGATGATTTCCGCTGCTCCCAGCTCCACGGATTTCTGCACGATATGCTCCGCCTTGTCCCCTTTGGGCCAGGCCGCGCAGACGGTGACGGACACGGTGGGTTCTCCCCTCGCGGGCACGACCTCAAGAACGCGGAAGCGATAGATTTCGCCGGAGACAGCATCCAGAGCGCAGCGCGCCTCCGTGCCCGCGCCGTCGCATAGCGTGAGTTCCTCTCCCTGCCGGAGCCGGAGGACCTTCAGATGGTCCGCGTGGTGACCGGAGAGAGTCACCGTCTCCCCGGTCAGTGTACCGGGATCAACAAAAAACTTCGGCATAGTCCGCACACGCCCTTTCCGGCATAGGATGGCACAGCATGATTGGGAGGATGAAAAACGATGTCAGCTGATTTCAATGCTGTATGGTGTCGGGTCACCGGCACCGGTACGACAGACAACGAAGCCCTTCTTCTTCGGCGATGGATGGAGAATGAGGCGGCTTCGGCGCGGCTGTTTTCTTCTCTTGCCCGGCAGAGCCGGGACAGTGGAACCAGGGAGGTGCTTTTCGGCATATCCCGGCGGGAACAGCGGCACTGGCGCGCGCTGCGTACCTTCCATTATCTCCGCTCGGGAAAAAAGGAACACGCGGAAAAAGAAAAGCCGGTGGAGTGCCGGCCGCTTCTCCAGACGCTGCGGCAGCAGTATGAGGCCATAACGGAACAGGCGGAGGGGTATGACAGGGCCGCAAACCAGGCCCGGCCCGACTTGCGGGAGCTCTTGGGAGCGCTGCACGATGAAGAGCTCCGGACCGCAGAGGAGCTTCGTGCCCTGGTGGGCCGCTTACTCTGAGCGGCGCATCCTTTCCGCCTGGATGGTCGAGCGAGGGAGCAGCGCGGTGAGACGGTAACTGACATAGTGTCCGTCCCCCCTGGCGGCCAGGATCTCCATGTCGGGAGAAAACTCCCGCAGCACCTGGAGACAGCTGCCGCAGGGCAGACAGTAGTCCTCTGATTTGGATGCCAACGCAATACGCCGGAATCGCCGCCGCCCCTCGCTCACCGCCTTGACGACAGCGGTGCGTTCAGCGCAGATGCTCTCGCTCAGCGCGGCGTTTTCCACGCTGCAGCCCAGGAAGACGCTGCCATCCTCACATTCCAGGGCGGCGCCGTTCACAAAGCCGGTATAGGGGGCATAGGCATTTTCCAGGGCGGCAAAAGCCATGTTGATAAGTTCTCTGTCTGTCATGGGCTCTCCTCCGTTTTCTGCCCGACCTGCCACGCGGCAAGGCCGTGGAAAGGGTCGGTCCAGGTTGGGCTCATATCTCTGATTGCGCCCTGCCGGGTATAAACGGCCCGGCGCAGGAACGTCAGGGGAATCACGCGGCAGCACTCCGCCCCGTATGCGCAGATTTCGGAGGCGGCCTTCTCCCTCGCCTCACCCTCCGATGTGCGGAAAGATGCTGCCAGGGTGCGCAGCATGTCGTCGCCCAAATTGGCGTATAAGGCCGTAGGATCAAAATCTGCCGTCAGACGCATGGAGGCAAGAAAAGCATCATAGTCCCGGTTTTGGATTGCTCTGAGAAATTGGGATTCATTCAGAAGCCGCAGCTCCACGGCGACCCCTTTGACCCGGAGGTCGTCGGCAATACTGCGGGCAGCCGCCGTGGCGCTCTCGTTTTCGGAGCACACCAGCAGCTCGAATCCAAAGGGCGTGGGGAGCCCGTCCCTGAAATATTCCAGCATCCCATCTCCGTCGTAGTCTTCGGTGAGAATATCGATGCAGTAATCCGAGATGCTGCCCGGTATCCAGGCACGGGCAGATTCCACATCCGTCTCCGACAGTCTGGGATGCAGAGGTGTATAGGTCTCCTCGCCGCCCAGAATACCGGACAAGCTTCCCCGGTCGAGAAGGGCGTTGATAAGGCGGCGTCTCCCCGGCTCCGACAGCGCCTCGGAGGCGGTGTTCAAACCCAAATAACAGAGAATAGAGGTGGGCACCGTTCGTCGCACGGTGCTCTCCGAATTGAACGTGGAGAGCACACCCGGGTCCGCAGCCAGAAGGTCCAGCTCACCGGAGGCGAGGCAAGCGCCCAGCGCCTCCGCCGGGAACTCCTGAAGCTCAATGCGCGCAAAAGGAAGTGCCTGAGAGGAAGCGTACCGTTCATTCGCCTGGAGCCAGGCGCCGTTTTCGTCTTCAAAAAACAGATAAGGGCCGCTCCCCACCGGGAGGTCCCGATAGGCGCTCCCCTCCTTGACAATAGGCACATCCAGCCTCAGAGGAAAGGAGGGATTAGCGGAATTCAGGGTGATGCGGACGGAAAAGCCGCTCTCCCCCATGCCTACCTCCGAAACGTCGCTGAGGCGTGTCGCATAGGCGGAGGTGATCTCCCGCGCCCGGTTGATGGAGTAGATGACGTCCCAGATGCTCATGGGGCTTCCATCGGAAAAAACGGCTCCGTCCCGCAGGGTGAGCAAAAAGGAACGGCCCCCGTCATCCGTCTCCCAGGCGGTACAGAGAGCGGGTTCGGCGGTGAATTCCGGCGATACGGTGATGAGGGTCTCAAACAGCAGCGACGACAGGAGCCGGTTGGTCTCCGTGGAGCAGGAATATGGGTTCATGCTGTCCGAAGAGAGCCAGCGGAGGGTAAACTGCCCATCGTCCTCCACCGCAGGAGGGGCCGCCGGCAGGGCGGTCGGCGTCGGTGTCGGCTCCTCCGGGGGCGGTTCGGGGCTTTCCGTCACGGTCATTGCCGTCTGGGGCGAAGCACAGGCGCAGAAAAGCAAGGCAAAGATGAGGGTGAGGACAAGCACCCGTTTCATGCCTTTACCTCCGGAGCATTCAGCACGATGACCCCGGCCTGTACGCCCCGTACTCCGCCGGTAAATCGGTGGGACCAGTATGTATCATGGCTGCACATGGTGCACACCGGGCTGACTTCGACGGCGGCAACCCCCGCCTTTTCCAGCTCCCGGCGGTTGAATCCCTTCAAATCCACGTTTCTGCTGTTAAAAAAACGGTGGGCCTCTTCCCCCATGCGCGCCAGCATGGCCTCGCGCACCTCGTCTCCCACCTCATAGCAGCAGGGTCCGATGGCAGGGCCAATCCAGGCGCGGATGAAGGACGGAGCGCAGCCCATTTCAGACACCGCTTTGGCGGCGATGCCCTTCACAGTGCCCCGCCACCCGGCGTGGACGGCGGCGACCACCCCGTCCCCTTCCAGAAGGATGGGGACACAATCGGCGGAGAAGACCATCAGCCCCAACCCGGGTGTGCGGGTGATGAGCCCATCCGCCTCCTCCAGGGGCTGATAGATATCGGCGATGGCGTCGGACTCATCCACGTGGAGGATACGGTCCGTATGTTGCTGGCTGAGAAAGACGAGCTTTTCCACCCCCAGCAGCTTCTTCACCCGGCGAAAATTCTCACGGACATTTTCCGGAGCATCATCACAGCTGCGGCGAAGGTTCAGACTCGCATAGACACCCTGGGAAACACCGCCGGCGCGGGCGGTGAAAACATGGCGGGAGCGCTCCATCAGCGGTCCCTGCCGTGGCAGAATTTGTACTTCTTCCCGCTGCCGCAGGGGCAGGGGTCGTTGCGCCCGACTTTTGTCTTGCGCACCGGCTGCTGCTTTTCTTTTTCACCGCCGAGATTCTGCAGCGACTCTTTGGCGACCCGCTTCCGCTGGACGCTCTCTTCGGGCCGCTTGATCTCCGCCGTGAGGATGCGGCGGGAGACCTCACTCTTGATGCCGTTGATCATGGCGTCGAACATCTCGAAGCCTTCCTGCTTGTAGGCATCCACAGGCTTCGTGTTTCCGTAGCCCCGGAGGCCGATGCCCCTGCGCAGCTCATCCATGGCATCAATGTGCTCCATCCAGTTTTCATCCACCACCCGGAGGAGGATGACCCGCTCCAGCTCCCGCATGATGGGGGTATCGGTGCCGGGCATGTTGCCGAAACGTTTTTCCTTAGCGTCCAGATAGGCCCAGGCAAGCTCCTTCAGACGCTGGGAGAGGTATTCCCCGGTATAGCTGTTGAGCTCTACCACGCTGGGATTGAAGTCGCCCTCCTTCACAAACAGGCCGCGATAAGGGGCGAGGACCTTATCCAGCTCCTCAAGGTCACTGATATAGCCCCGCTCGGAAACCACCTCGGACAAATTCAAATTGATATAGTCCGCCACCATGTTCCGAACGCTCTGGCTCACGTCCTCCCCATCCAGCACCTGCTTGCGCTGCTTATAGATGAGCTCCCGCTGCTGATTCATCACATCGTCGTATTCCAGCACCGTCTTTCGGGACTGGAAATTGCGGCTCTCCACCCGCTTCTGGGCATTTTCCAGAGCATTGGAGATGATCTTGTTGTCAATGGGCGTATCCTCATCCAGGCCCATGGTCTCCATAATCCCCTGCACCCGCTCACCGCCAAACAGACGCATCAGGTCGTCCGTCAGCGCGATATAGAACCGGGTCTCGCCGGGGTCGCCCTGGCGGCCGGAACGCCCGCGGAGCTGGTTGTCGATACGGCGGGATTCATGGCGCTCGGTGCCGATGATGAAGAGGCCGCCGGCAGCGCGCACCTGCTCCGCCTCCCGGGCGGTCTCGGCGCGGTGGGCCGCCATGGCGTCGGCAAAGAGCCGTCTGGCCTCCAGGATGCGCTCATCCTGCACATCGCCGTAGCCCGTGGCTTCGCTGATTTCCTCCTCGGTAAACTCCGCCTTGCGGAGGTCGTGCTTTGCCATGTATTCCGGGTTGCCGCCCAGCATGATATCGGTACCGCGCCCGGCCATGTTCGTAGCGATGGTGACGGCCCCGAATTTGCCCGCCTGGGCAACAATCTCCGCCTCCCGCTCGTGCTGCTTGGCGTTCAGCACGTTGTGGGGGATCTTTCGCTGGGTGAGCAGGCGGCTGAGGTATTCGCTCTTCTCAATGGAGACGGTGCCCACCAGTACCGGCTGGCCCTTCTCGTGACACTGCTCAATCTGCTGGATGATGGCCCGGTTTTTCCCATCGGCGTTCTTGTAGATCACATCGGGATGGTCCACGCGGATGACGGGCTTATTGGTGGGAATTTCCACCACATCCAGGTTGTAAATGGTGTTGAATTCCTCTTCCTCCGTCAGGGCGGTGCCCGTCATGCCGCTGAGCTTGCGGTACATGCGGAAGAAGTTCTGGAAGGTGATGGTGGCCAGGGTCTTGTTTTCGGACTGCACCTGGACCCCTTCCTTGGCCTCAATGGCCTGGTGCAGGCCCTCGTTGTAGCGCCTGCCGAACATGAGACGGCCGGTGAATTCATCCACGATGATGATTTCCCCGTCCTTGACCACATAGTCCACGTCACGCTTCATGACGCCGTGGGCCTTCAGGGCCTGATTGATATGGTGGCTGAGGGTGCTGTTTTCCAGATCGCTCAGGTTTTCCAGGCCGAAGTGCTGCTCCGCTCTGGAAATCCCCCGGGCGGTGAGGGTCGCGGTTTTGGATTTCTCATCCACCACGTAGTCGGCGTCCAGGCCTTCGTCCTCCTCCTGCTTCTCATCCGTGGAGGTGTAGACCACCTTTTTCAGCCGCCGCACAAAGAGGTCCGCCTGCTGATACAGGTCGGTGGATTCATCTCCCCTGCCGGAGATGATGAGGGGGGTGCGGGCCTCGTCGATGAGAATGGAGTCCACCTCATCCACGATGGCAAAGACATGGCCCCGCTGCACGAGCTCCCGCTTGTAAACGGCCATATTATCCCGCAGGTAGTCAAAGCCCAGCTCATTGTTGGTGCCGTAGGTGATATCGGCGGCATAGGCCGCCCGCCGCTGCTCGTTGTCCAGGCCGTGGACGATGAGACCCACCTTCAGGCCGAGGAAGCGGTGAATCTTCCCCATCCACTCGCTGTCACGCTTGGCCAGGTAATCGTTGACGGTGACGATGTGCACGCCCTCGCCGGAGAGAGCGTTGAGATAAGCCGGGAGCGTAGCGACGAGAGTCTTGCCCTCACCGGTCTTCATCTCGGCGATACGCCCCTGGTGAAGGACGATGCCGCCGATGAGCTGTACCGGGAAGTGCCGCATGCCCAGCACCCGGTCCCCCGCCTCCCGCACGGTGGCAAACGCCTCCGGGAGGAGATCGTCCAGCGTCTCCCCCGCGGCAAGGCGCTCCCTGAACTGCGCCGTCTTGGCCTTCAGCTGCTCATCTGTCAGCTTTTTATACTCTTCCTCCAGCGCCTCAATCTTCTGCACGAGGGGCATGATGCGCTTTACCTCGCGATCGGAACGGGAGCCGAACAGTTTTTGAACAATGCCCATGGGTTAGATTCCGCCTTGCTTCAAAGAATTTGGTTTTCTTACTCGATTTTATTATTATACCACTGGAACGAGGAAAAAGAAAGAGGACGGGCGGCAAAAGATGGGGAGAAAAGAGACGGACGACATTTCTTTACTTTTCTCTGCCCTTCTGATAAGATAATTCCGTAGTTTTGGACAGAAGGTAACTGACATTATGAGCTATCCCAGTTTACTGTTTTCGGACCGCCCCTCCGGGCAGCGAATCTCGCCTCAGGTGTTTGAGGATGTGAAGCTCACCGCTTTCTTCTCCGAGGAATCCGTGGATGCCATGCGGGTGCTTTCCCTGCCGGCGGATATACCCATCCGGCAGGAGCTGCTGCGCTTCCTTTCGGGAAATGACAGCGCCCGCAGCACGCTTTCCGAGCTCTCCGGCATCGCCGCGGAGATTCAGCGGTTATGGGGCGCCCTGCAGGAAGTAAAGTGTGAAAACGAGCGGCACTATGTCTATGTGGGGCTTCTGGCCGCCGTGGGCGATTTTGCCCATCTGGCCGCTTCCCTTCCCGATGCCGGCGGCGCTTTGCTGCGGCGCTTCGGCGCCTATTTCCGTTCCCTCTCCTGCGACGAAGCGTGGTCCGCCCTCAGCCGTGAGGCGGCAGAGCTGCGGGAGAGAGCGCGGGAAGCGCAGCATGAGACCTTCCGAATGTCCGGGGACAATCTCTGGATGCGTCCGGATTACAGGGAGACCTATACGGATCGGCTCCTGCGCTGCGCCGGGGAGCTGGAGCTCCCTCCCATCAACCCCAAACGGGAGCTGAACCTACGTCTGGACCCCCGTATGGTAAACGCGCTGGCCCGGCTGCACCCGGATTCCTTCCTTGCCTTCCGGGATTTTTATTCCCGGAACGGGAACAGCTTTGACGAGTCCATCCTCAGCTACCGCTTTGAGCTGGAGTATTATCTGGAGGCGCTGCGCCTGATGGCGCGCATAACCGCGGCAGGGCTGCCCCTCACCTGGCCGCAGCTGACTAAGGAACGGTGCATTGACATCCGCGGTCTGTATGATATTTCCCTGCTTCTGAAGGACGGGGTCACCATCGTTCCGAACGATGCGCTTTTCACGGAACAGGAACCCTTCTTTTTCCTGACGGGGGCTAACGGCGGCGGAAAGACCACCTTCCTGCGGGCTCTGGGAAATGCCGTGCTGCTCACCTTGGCGGGCTGCCCGGTGTGCGCGGAGAGCGCTGTTGTCTTTCCCGTATCCAACGTCTTTACCCACTTCCCCCAGGATGAGCGTTTTGAGACGGAGGGGCGCTATGCCGACGAGCAGCGCCGGGTGGGCGAGATTCTCGCCGCCCACGGGGGAAGCAGTCTGATCCTTCTGAACGAGACCTACTCCACCACCAACGAAGAACTGGCTGTTTCCAGCACCCTGGCCCTCACTGAAAAGCTGAAGGACAGCGGCAGCTTCACCCTTTATATCACCCACCAGCATGGCCTGGAAGAGGCGAAGGTCCCCTTCCTCAGTGTGATTGTAGATCAGGATGACGAAAACCGGAGGACCTATCGCATCGCGAGGAAGAAAGAGGCGGAGAGCTCCTTCGCCGCCGATATCCTGCGGCTATACGGACTCGATGGGGAATCCCTTCTGCGGCGGTTTCCCGGAAAGGAGGCAGACAGATGAGATTCAGCCTTCTGTACAGAAATGATGAGCCGGAGCGGGAGTTTACCGTCAGCCCGCTGCGGAGCGCCATGGAGGAGACCATCTATGACCTCAGCATCGACAAGGCCGTCCTGGAGCTCAGCGCCACGGGAGAGGCAGCGGCTTATTCCCTGGAGGTGCTGAAGAACCCCCTGACATCTGTGGAGGAGATTGAGTACCGCCAGGCCGTGCTCATGGACTTTGTCGCCTTTCCCAAGCTGCTGGAGGAGCTGCAGGAGATATTCCGCAATTATGACACGCTCCAGAGCGACTGGCGGGAGATGCAGGCGGGCATCTACACCTATGGCGTCCCACAGACCGCCGGCGGTATCCTGGACGCCACCTATGAAAGCCTGAAGCTCACCGCCGCCTTTGCCCGGCGCACCGTCAGCTATTTCCGCTCCGTCTATGAAACCGTGGGCCGCTACGAGGTTTCCTCCGACGGGCTGAAGGGCATCCGCAGCTACTGCCGGGAGATGATGGAGAACCGCTCCCTGGACGAGATCACGGAGATCTCGGAGATTTTTGAGAAGGAGACGGTGGAGAGCTACCGCTTCAAGGTCCGCACGGAGACGGACGACACCCTGCGCATCACCGCCGCGAGTCTCCAGGAGGCCATTGAACTGGAGGACAGCAGCATCGGCGGAAAGGTGAAGCGTCTGGCTGCGAAGCTGACGAAAACCGCGCCTCCGGCGGACGAGACGCCGGAGGTGGATATGGGCGAATTCCACCTGGAAACCGCGAAAACCATTCTCAATGAAGCGCTTTCTGAGCTCTTCACCGTTCTCAGCAGCATCGCCGGGAACATCTATGAGTTCTTCCGGGGTCTGGGGGGCGAGCTGGGCTTCTATGATACCGGGGTCCGCTATGTCCGCCGCTTGCAGCAGGAGGGTGCGCCCATGTGCCTGCCCAGGCTCCTGCCCCGGGAGGCGGACTGTTTTCGCACATGGGGGCTTTATGACCTCCACCTTCTTCTGGAGGGTATGACCATCGGCCAGATCGTCCGCAACGACGTCACCATCGTGGGCTGCGACGGCACCCTCATCCGGGGCGCCAACTCCACCGGCAAGACCTGCACCATCCGCTCCATCGGTGCGGCAATCCTCTTTGCCCAGGCGGGTCTCCCGGTCTGTGCGGAACGAGCGGAGATCAGCCTCCGGGAGGCGCTCTTCTGCCAGTTCTCCTCAGCGGAGAAGGATTTCGAGGCCACGGACGCCGCCGGGCGCTTTGAGGGCGAAGTAAAAGAAGTTGCCGCCATCCTCCGGCAGATCACCCCCTGGTCCCTCATCCTCTTTAACGAGACCTTCCAGACCACCTCCTACGCCGAGGGGGCCGAGGGCATGGCGAGCATTCTCGCGGCGCTGCCCCGGGCGGGCTGCCGCTATATCTTCGTCACCCATATGCCCATTTTTGACCGCATCACCGACCCGAGGGTCCTCAAGCTGGAATTCGGCAGGGACTACCGCATTACGCAGCTCTGATGCTGAACCGGGACTACCGCGCCGAGCTCATCCGGAAATATGCCCGCAGCCCGGAAGACGATGAGCTCCTGGCCCGACTGCTGGACAAGGTGGATGCCTGGGAGCGCACGGGGCTGATGCAGACGACCCGTTTTCTCTCCGAGCGGGACCGGCTCTGCTGTGAGCCGGTGCTTCGGGCCCTGGATGCTCCGGGTCTGTTCTGGGGCGGGTACAAAGAGGCGGAGCGGGTATTGCTCATCCTCCCGGCCCAATGGCAGGACCCGGAAAACATCTCGCTCTGGCCGGACTCCCCTGTTTCCGTCCTTCGGGCGGAATACCGGGCCGGAGAAAACCTGAGCCACCGGGATTTCCTGGGGGCGCTCATGGGCCTCGGCATCGAGCGGGACCATGTGGGAGACATCATTCCCGGGGAAACGCACTGCGATATTGTTCTCACCCGGGAGATCGCCCCATATGTACTGCAGAATCTCTCTTCCGCCGGGCGCACTTCCCTGCAGCTCCGGGAGGTCGCGGAAGCGGAGGCGAAGGAAGCAGCGTTTCGCTTACTCCGGGACACTGTGGCAACGCTGAGGCTGGACGCCGTTGTGGGCGCCGGTTTCGCCCTCAGCCGGGAAAAGGCCTCCTCCGCCATCCGGGCGGGCAAGGTGGCCGTGAACGGGCTGGAATGTCTCAAGCCGGACAAAACGGTGGAGGCAGGGAGCCGCATCTCCCTGCGGGGTTCAGGGAAAATCGAGCTGAGCGAGGTGGGCGGCCTCAGCCGCAAGGGACGGCTCCAAATCGTCATCAAACGATTCATATGAAAACACCAATCCCCCGAAAGGGCCTTCCGGCCGCTTTCGGGGGATTGGTTCATCATGATTTAAGAGAGCTTGCTTCCGGTGGGAATATCGTCATCCACGAAGATGACCTTTGCCTTCCCCTCCGCGGTGGCGGCCAGGAGCATGCCGTTGGATTCCACGCCCCGGAGCTTTGCAGGGGCCAGGTTATAGGCAAGAAGAATCTTCCTTCCGATGAGGTCCCGGGGCTCATACCAAGCATGGATGCCGGAGACCACCTGGCGCTGCTCACCGTCCACCTCCACCTGGAGACAGAGGAGCTTGTCGGATTTCTTCACCGGCTCGCAGGCAATAACCTTCGCCACCCGCACATCCACTTTTTTGAAGTCGTCGATGCTGATGATTTCCGTGGGTTCCTCCGCGGCTTTGGCGGGCTTTGCCTTTGCCGACTGGAGCTCTTCCAGGATGGCCATCTCCTTCTGCAGGTCGATGCGGGGGAAGACATTCTCCCCCTTGCTCACCTTCGTGCCGGCGGTCAGCACATTCCGGCACAGGGCGTCATCCCAGCCGAAGCGCTCGGCGGGCACGCCCAGCATTCCCCGGAACTTCTCACAGCTCTCCGGCATAAAGGGCTGGAGCAGCGTCACGCAGACCCGCTCCGCCTCCAGCAGCTCATAGAGCACGCCGCCGAGACGGGGCAGCCTGCTCTCGTCCTTGGCCAGCGCCCAGGGGGCTGTCTCATCGATATATTTGTTGGCCCGGGACAGCACCTTGAAGACCTCCTGCAGTGCCTGCTGGAAGGCGTACTTCTCCATCTGCGCCTCATAGCGGGCGGGCAGCTCGGCCACCATGGCCCGGAGGTCCCCGTCCTCCGGCCCGGCTTCCCGGGCTTCGGGGATAACGCCGCCGAAATACTTCTCCATCATGGCGGCGGTGCGGGAGACGAGATTGCCCAAATCATTGGCAAGGTCGGCGTTGATGCGGGCGATCAGGGCCTCGTTGGAGAAATTGCCGTCGCTCCCGAAGGGGAACTCCCGCAGCAGGAAATAGCGCAGGGCGTCCACCCCGTAGCGCTGGGCAAGGAGCACCGGGTCCACTACGTTCCCGAAGCTCTTGGACATCTTGCCGCCGTCCAGCAGCAGCCAGCCGTGGCCGTAAACCTTCTTCGGCAGCGGAAGGTCCAGGCTCATGAGGAAAGCCGGCCAGTAGATAGAGTGGAAGCGGACGATCTCCTTGCCCACGAAATGCACATCGGCGGGCCAGTATTTGTCCAGATCCTGATATCGGTCGTTGCAGAAGCCCAGCGCCGTCATGTAGTTGAACAGCGCGTCCAGCCAGACATAGACAACATGACCGGGGTCAAAATCCACGGGGATGCCCCAGGTGAAGGTGGTGCGGCTGACACAGAGGTCCTGAAGACCGCCCTCGCAGTCCAGAAAGTTGTTAATCATCTCATTGACCCGGCTGGCGGGCTCCAGAAAACCACCGCTGCGAAGGAGCTCTTTTACCCGGTCGGCATATTTGCTGGCCCGGAAGAAATAGGCCTCCTCCTCAGCATACTTCACTTCCCTGCCGCAGTCGGGACACTTGCCGTCCACCAGCTGGCTCTCGGTCCAGAAGCTCTCGCAGGGGGTGCAGTAAAGGCCCCGGTAAGACCCCTTATAAATGTCCCCCTTCTCATACATCATCTTGAAAATGCGCTGGATGGAGGACACGTGATAATCATCGGTGGTGCGGATGAAACGGTCATAGGAGATGTTCATGAGCTTCCACAGCTCCTTGATCCCGGCGACGACGCCGTCCACAAACTGCTGGGGGGTGACGCCGGCGTCTCTCGCCTTCTCCTCAATCTTCAGGCCGTGCTCATCCGTCCCGGTGAGGAACATCACCTCATAACCCCGCATTCGCTTATACCGCGCCATGGCATCGGTGGCAACGGTGCAATAGGTGTGCCCGATGTGAAGGTTGGCGGAGGGGTAGTAGATGGGGGTCGTGATGTAGAATGTTCCTTTGCTCATTTCTTTTCCTCCTGTTAATCCGTGAAGAGTAAATAATATTTAACCACCGGAAGCAAAAAAAGTCAACGTTTTCCCTCCCCCGAACTTTGGGATTTCCTGTCGATTTTGCGTTGACAAGAGAGGGGCGGTGTGCTACCATATCTTGTAGAATCTTTAAGACGGCTCCGGGAAGCCGACAAGATGCAGTACAATCAGATAGCCGCGCCCATGGGCGCGAAGTACAGTACCTTGCCGGAGTATGCGGCAGGGTATTCTTCTTTTTCGGCCGCCCGGGCAGAAAACACAGGGGGAAAACGTATGAAACTGATTTACGGCATCAAGGACAAACCCAAGTTCGGACAGGTCGTCCTCTTCGCGCTTCAGCAGCTCCTGGCCATTATGGCCGCCACCATCGCGGTTCCGGGCGTCATCAATGATGCTTTCCGAACCACCCTCCTAACTCCCGCTGCCGCTCTCTTCGGCGCGGGCTGCGGCACTTTTGTCTACCTTCTCTTTACCAAGTCCTCCAGCCCCGTATTTCTGGGAAGCTCCTTCGCCTTTATCGGCTCTATGATTTCCGCTTTCGCCGGGGCATCCTCCATGGCCATCGGCTATTGGGGCCTCATCATCGGTGCAGTGATGGCCGGCCTGGTATACGTTGTTCTGGCCATCGTTATTAAGTTCTGCGGCGTCAAATGGATTGACAAGCTCCTGCCCCCCGTCATCATCGGACCTACGGTTGCCATTATCGGTCTGAGTCTTTCCTCCAACGCCGTGGGGCAGATTCTTCCCACCGAGACCTCCTATGTTTCTCTGATTTGCGGTCTGTTCACACTGGCGGTCACCATGCTGGCCTCCACCTACGGCAAGAAGGGCATCAAGCTGATTCCCTTCATCATCGGCATTCTGGCAGGCTATCTTCTCGCCACCGTCTTTTACTTTATCGGCAAAGCAACCAATAACCCCGCCCTCATCGTCATCGACTACAGCGCCTTTGTAGGCTGCGGCGTTTTCAAACTGCCTGACTTCACCTTCCTGCTTGCTGCCGATTTTTCCAAGATCAACGGCGCCTACATACTTACCCTGTTCAGCGCCTACGTCCCGGTGGGCTTTGTCGTCTTTGCGGAACACCTTGCTGACCATAAGAATCTCTCCAATATCCTGGGTGTCAACCTTCTGGAGGAGCCCGGCCTGACCCGGACGCTTCTGGGCGACGGCATCGGCTCTATGGTGGGCACCTTCTTCGGCGGCTGCCCCAACACCACTTACGGCGAGTCCATCGCCACGGTGGCCATCACCCGCAACGCCTCCACCGTCTCCATCTGGGGCGCGGCGGTGGCCTGCATCATCTTCTCCCTCATCGCTCCCCTGGTGGCCTTCCTTGAGACCATCCCCACCTGCGTCATGGGCGGCGTCTGCATTGCCCTCTACGGTTTTATTGCCGTATCCGGCTTCAAGATGCTCCAGAAGGTGGATCTCAACAAAAACCGCAACCTTTTCGTTGCCTCCATCATCTTCATCACCGGCGTGGGCAGCATGATCGTCTCCTTCGGCGCCGTACAGATCCGCACCGTGGCCTGTGCTCTGATTCTCGGCATCCTTGCCAACGTGATGCTCTCCAAGGAGAAGGATGAGGCCTGATTGTCTCCCTGCTCAAACAAAAATGCCCGCCCTGTCTGGGCGGGCATTTTGCATGTCGGGAAGATTTATTTGCCGTAGCGGTCGGCGAAGAATAGATAGCAGGAGGAGGCCCAGGAGGACCAGAAGAGCTGCTTTTCCCCGAAGGCCACGAGGCCCCGTTCCCCTTCTCCGTTCAGGGCGTTGTGGATGTGGAACATGCCGTTGTCCCGCAGGGTGCGGGCATAGCGGAGCCCCATCTCCTTTGCCTTCTCCGGCAGACCCGCCGCCTCCAGAGAGAGGCAGAGGATGAGCTGCGCGGGCACGATGACGCTGCCGGCGGTGAAGCCGTGATTGAAGTAGGGGCTGTCCGGGCTCTCGGAGGCAAATCCGAAGGGCGTGATAAAGCCGTTGCTCCAGATGAAATCCACCGTCTTGTTGATGATGTCCTGAGGCAGTTTCTTGCCCAGGATGAGGGCGGCGAAGATGGGGAGACTCAGGGAATCCCCCACCGCTCCGGTGCGGGTGTTCACCGCAACCCAGCGCTCACCGGTCCAGAATTTGTCGATGATCTTCCGGGTGAGGGCATCGGCCCGGTCCTCCCAGGCCTTGCACTCCGCCTCCGGAATGCCGATGCTGCGGCCCAGGCGTGCCAGGGCATCCATCATGCGCACGGTATAGGCGTTCATGTCCGGGGAGGCAAGGGGGAAGCCCGCAAAGAAATAGGCCGCATCCTCCCATCCGGTCTCGATGGGACCCTGGTTCTCCCAGACCCCGTCCCCATCCAGGTCACGGAAGTTAAAGAAGAATTCCGCCCACTTCCCCATGCGCTCATAGACATACTTCTTCTCTTGGGCGGGAATCACGCTGAGGTCGCAGTGGTCCATGAGCCAGTCCAGGGCGACACCCTGGAAGGGCGGCTTCATGCTGCTGCCCAGGCCGGAGCGATGGGAGATGGCGTCGGCGATGCGACCGTTACAGTCCTGGTGGTCAAAGCAGGACTGGAGGATATCCCAGGCAAGGCGGGTATTCTTACTGAGGAAAATGGCCTGCATGGCCTGCTGCCAGCCGAAGGCGCTCTCGAAGATGACCCGCATCATCTTCACCATGGTGTGCTGATAGGTGGAAACCCCGTCCGGGTCCACCATCAGACTCCAGGTGGTCCACAGGGCCTGGCGGCGCATGGGCTCAAACTCCGACGGGAGCGAGGGATAGAGCGAATCGCAAAAGTCGTCGAACTCCTTTTCTACCGCCGCCACAGCTTCCTCATATCCGGGATAGGAGTCCAGTGGCCGGGCACCGGGATCGACGGCGACTTCCTCAATGCCGAATTCAAGAACGCCGTCCGCATCGGGGCTGATCAGGAAGGCTCCGCCGGGAAGGAGGCTGACGGTGCCCTTGCGGGGAATCAGGAGGCCGTTATCATCGGAAAAGCTGAAACGCCAGGTGCCGTTGGGCAGGTCCAGGGGCGTTCCTCCGAAGATGCCGGTCTGGGGCTTCACCTGAAGGGAGAGCCCATCCGTGCTTTTGCCGAGGATCAGGCTCTTTTCCGCGATACAGAAGCGGGCCTCGCCCTTTTGCGACTGGAGAATGACCTCCGACTCGGTGGTGGAGATGACCGTGGGAAGGCGCTTCCCCTCGGAAATCAGCTCCAGGGAGACCTGGCGGCAGGAGTTGGGCGAGTTCAAGTCGCTCATGCCGCTGCCGCCGCCCTTGCAGGTCATGAGATACAGGGCATTTTTTCCGAACTGCGAATCGCCGTCGTTGCGGTTGGCAAAGCCGAGATAGCTGCCCCGGCGGGAGAAGGGTGTGCTCAGAGGGTCAACGAAGCACTTGCTTTGAAGCATTGAAACCATCCTTTCCGTTCATTTATTCCTGCTTCCATTTTAACGGAAAACCCCGGGCTTGTAAAGAACCGAAAGCTATGCTACGATGAAAGCAAGGAGGCGGATTCACTTGCCTTTTTCCATGGAGCGGGATTTCCCGGATTTCACTGTTTTCGACCTGGAGACCACGGGTTTCGGCGCGCTGGCCGGTGTGACTGAGCTGGGCGCCGTCAAGGTGGAGCACGGAGAATTCATCGGAGAGTTCTCCACCTTCGTAAACCCCGGCTGTCCCATCCCCTACCCCGTGCAGTGCCTCACCGGCATCACCGATGAAGATGTGGCCGACGCGCCCTCCTTTTTGGATGTTCTCCCCGCTTTTCTGGACTTTGTCGGGGATGATCCGCTGGTCGCCCACAACGCCTCCTTTGACTGTGCCTTTCTGTATCGTGGACTTGCAGAATTAAGCAGAGAGCTGGCTAACCCTGTTGTGGACACGCTGAAGCTTGCCCGGCGGGTCTGGCCGAAGCTCCCCAGCTATAAGCTCACCTTTCTTACCGACTATCACGGCATCTCCCAGGAAACCGCCCATCGCGCCTGCGCAGACGCCTATGCCACCGCAAAGCTTTATCTTATGATGCACACCTGAACCGACCGTAAAGCAAAAAAGGCGTGATTTGTCTACACGACAAATCACGCCTTCGTGCTGGAGCGGGCGACGAGATTCGAACTCGCTACCTCCACCTTGGCAAGGTGGCGCTCTGCCAAATGAGCTACGCCCGCAGGGACGATTGTGATTATACCAAGATTCTCCGTAATGTCAAGAAGAAAAGGAAGGAATTCAGTAAAAAACCTTCATCTGCCGCCGAAAAGATTTATTAAACGGTTATCCATTTTTTTCAGTCTTCAATATTCATTTAGAAATTCATTTAGAAAATCAAGTCGCTGTTAATGAATAATGAATACTGAAGCCTTAATGATGAATAATACAAAGCGAAAATCCCGCCGCTTGCGCGACAGGATTTACGCTTTGGAGCGGGCGACGAGATTCGAACTCGCTACCTCCACCTTGGCAAGGTGGCGCTCTGCCAAATGAGCTACGCCCGCGTGAACCCGCCGGTATTCCGGCAGGTGGTGCCTCAGGCCGGAGTCGGACCGGCGACACGCGGATTTTCAGTCCGCTGCTCTACCAACTGAGCTACCGAGGCATATGGCGACCCGGAACGGGCTCGAACCGTCGACCTCCAGCGTGACAGGCTGGCGTTCTAAACCGACTGAACTACCGGGCCATATGGTGGGAACAACAGGGCTCGAACCTGTGACCCCATGCTTGTAAGGCATGTGCTCTCCCAGCTGAGCTATGCTCCCGGAAAGGCCATTCAACAAGCACAGTTCCAAGCGGCGTTTGAAACTATACAACAGAAAGAGAGGAATGTCAAGAACAAAATTTCCTTTTTTCCCCGCCCCTTTACCGAACGGCGAGAAGAAAGACCCGCTCGTCCTTTTCCGTCCGCTCCCGAAGGGGCAATCCCGCCCGAATACTGACTTCGGAAAAGCCGAGACTAAGGAGCAGCGCACATACTTCCTCCGGGTCGTGTACATACTCCCAGTGTTCTTCCCTGCTGCGGCGCCACAGTTTTCCTGCAGGGGTGAAGATGTCGATGAGGTACCGGCAAGCCGAGCCGTCCTCTTCAAGCAGGGCATTCCAGACGCAGAAAGCGCTGTCTGATTCACTGCAATAGGTTTCCCCGTCCATGGCGCGAAACCTGGCCGGGGTGTGAAGGTCGAAGAGGAAAACGCCGCCGGGCTCCAGAAAGAGATGCACCCGGCGAAGCGCCTCACGGAGAGCTTCCGAATCCAGATAGTTAATCCCATCCATGGAGCAGACCGCGGCCTGCACCGTGCCGTAAAGGTCGAGCTCCTCCATGGCCTGGCAGATGAACATGGGCGCTATGCTGACGCTGTATGCTTCCCCGGCAGAAGCGGCTTCCGCGAGCATATCGCTGCTGATGTCGGCACCGATGACTTCATAGCCTTTTTCGGCCAGGCGCCAGCTGAGCCGTCCGGTGCCGCAGCCCAGGTCCAAAACGGTTTTCAAACCCCTGGCACGGAAAAGCGCATCGCATGCTTCCGCCCAAGCCGAATAGGCTTGGGCGGGCATCAGACTGTCATAAACGCCGGCAAGGGCCTCATAAGCATTCATTCTTCGCTGTCCTTCAGGTGCTCGAAGGCGATGCCGTAGCCCCCCGCCCCATATTGCAGAGAGCGGTTGACCCGGCTGATGATGGCGCTGCTGGCGCCGGTTTTCTCCATGATGGCGTTATAAATGAGACCCTCGTTCAGGAGCTTGGCAACTTCAAATCGCTGTTCCATCGCCATGATTTCCGTGATGCTGCACAGGTCTTCGATGAATTTGCGGACCTCTTCCTCTGTCTCCAAAGCAAGAAAAGCCTTGTACATCGCGCTGTTCTCGATCCTGCGGTTGCTTTTCTTCACGACTATCCTTCTCCCTTATCTTTAGTCTTTTAACTAATAATAGCACAAGGCAATCGGAAAGTAAAGCGATGAATGGTGCTTGTAACGGCCCGCCCTGGGTGGTATAATAGCCGCAAACGGCTATTATACCAGGCTTGGCGCGTCCGCCTCCCCGCTGCGCGGGAACCGGCGGCGATGCCAATATACCATAGCTGGCGCTATGGTATAATAGCCGCAAACGGCTATTATACCGGGCTTGGCGCGACCGCCTCCCCGCTGCGCGGGAACCGGCGGCGATGCCAATATACCATAGCTGGCGCTATGGTATACTTCAGCCAATCTGTCTTTGAGGAGAACCGGAATGAAATTTCGACATACTTTTTTCCTGATTGTTTCTCTGCTGCTTTTGCTCAGCGCCTGTGCCGCCTGCGGTCAGAAGGCCCCGGAACCCGGCCCTGCGGATACGGCTGCGCCTGCTGCGACGGAGGAAGCTGCTCCCGTGCCGTCCACGGAGGAGCCCGCCCTGCCGGTCAGCGGCGACGAGCAGCCCGAACCGACGGAGCCCACGGAGGAACCGGCCCCGGAGGCTACCGCAGTTCCAATCCCGGAAGCAACACCCGAACCCACGGCGGAGCCCACAGCGGAACCGACGGAAGAGCCCACCCCGGAGGAGCCTTCCGTTACACCGCCGCCCACCAGGGATGTGAGCAGCTATGCGCAGATTAATCGGGACTCCCCTGCCATCCTGGCGCAGACAGAGGATATGGGGCAGGCCTATCTTGACGATATCACCTTTTTGGGCGATTCCACCACTTACGGCATGAAGTACTATGCGGTCCTTTCCGGCGGAAAGGATACCACCCAGGTATGGACCCCAAGCAGCGGGACGCTCACCCTCTCCTACCAGAGCTTCGCTACCATCGTCTACCCGGAGGACGGCAGCGAAATCACCATCCGGGAAGCTGTGGAGCGGAAAAAACCCAAGATGATGGTCATCACCCTGGGCGTGAATGGGGTCTCCTTCATGGGAAGAGACGACTTCATCTCCGAGTACACGGACCTGGTGACGGACATTATGGAGATCAGCCCGGATACGAAGGTCATCATCCAGTCCATTTTCCCGGTCTGCGCCAGTTACGAGTATCTGGGCAGCATCAACAACGAGAAGATCTGCCTTGCCAATACCTGGCTGCTGGAGGTGGCGGAGAACACCGGCGCCAGATACCTGGATACCATTTCCGCCCTGATAGGGGATGACGGCTATATGCCGGAGTCATACCAGAACGGCGATGGGCTGCATCTGAACACCGAGAGCTTCAATATCGTGCTGAACTATATCCGCACTCACGGCTGGGCATGATGCCGGGAGGATAATCATGAAAAGAATCGCTGTTCCCTTTCTGCTCCTGGCTGCCCTCCTGCTCTTCGCCGCCTGTGAAAAAAAGAACGCCTACCGCTCCGATGTCTCCGTGGCTGCCCTCTCCGAGGCCGTGGAACAGTATGTGGACGGAAACGGACTTGCGGAGATGACGGAAGGCTATGTCTCCGGGATGATGCATATGGATATCTCTCTCTTTGAAGAGTACCTTGTGAAAATCAGCGCCTATGGCAGCAGCATTGATGAGTACGGCATCTTCAAATCCGCCGATGAAGACAGTATCAGCGCGGTGAAAGCGCAGGCGGAGGCATATCTCCAGCTCCGAAAGGACAGCTGGATGGAAGAATACCTCCCGGAGGAGAAGCCCAAGCTGACCCAGGCAGCAGTAAAGACCTGCGGCAGATACGTCATTTATCTGATACTTGGCGACGATGCGCGCCAAAGTGCGCTGGATGCTTTTGAAAACGCGCTGAAAAACTGAGCCTTCAGGTATAATTTCCCGCCTCCCGTACAGAATAGTCTTGACGACATTCTGACGGGAGGTTTTCTCTTATGAAACTCAAATCCATAACCGCCGTCCTCCTCTGCCTGACCCTTCTGGCAGGATTTGCCTCAGCCGTGGATGTGGAGACGGTGACCGTGAGCTCACTCACGGCGGATAACAGCGCGCCGGTGGCACAGAACATCAGCCTGGAAACCTATCGCGGCGTCTCAGTCGGCGCGGATTTCCAGGCCATCGACCCTGACGGGGATCTGCTGACCTACCGGGTGACCACGCTCCCCGCCAAGGGGAGCGTAAACGTGGACGGCGCCGCCTTTGTCTATACCCCCAACGCAGGGAAAAAGGGGAAGGACCGCTTCACCTATCAGGCGGTAGACTCGGAGGGGAATGTTTCCGCTGATGCGACGGTGTCGATTCAAATCAGCAAGCAGAGCACCGATGTGTTTTACCCCGAGCTGGAGGGCAGCGGCCTCGCCTATGCGGCGATACGCCTGGCAGAGGCCGGAATCTTTACCGGTGAACAGGTCGGCGGAAGCTACGCCTTCTCAGAGGACAGCACCCTGACCCGTGCCGATTTCCTCACCATGTGCGCCGCGCTGACGGAGATGGAGCCCCTGCGCGACGTGACCCGGACGGGTTTCTCGGACGACGACAGCATCCAGGTGTGGCAGAAGCCCTATGTCTCCGCCGCACTGCTCTATGGGGTCGTGCAGGGCAGCACAGATGAGACCGGGCGGGTGGTGTTCCGGGGCAGCTCGGAGATTACCCGGGCCGAGGCCGCCGTCATGCTGAACGGCTTTCTGGAAATCTCCGACACGGCAGGCTTCTTCTATACCGAGGATGTGCCCGACTGGGCAGCCCAGGCGGTGGCCAACCTCTACGCCTGCGATATCTGCTCCGGGGACAGCTTTCGTTCCTCCGGCCTCCTGACCCGCGGCGAAGCAGCCGAAATGCTCAGCGCTGCCATGGATGTACTGGCGCAGCGGGGGAAAAACAAAAATCTCAGCTGGCTCGCGTAACCCTGCGGCCGGAAAATGCTGCAGCGACAAAGGAACTCCGCCCATCCGGACGGAGTTCCTTTACTTTACAGCTTGTAATGACTCGATATAGCCCCGGTCCGGCGTGATAAACAGTGTTTGCTGGTCTGTATAGATGACCATGCCGGGCTTGGCTCCTGCCGGCTTTTTAACATACCGGACCTGGGTGAAGTCCACCGCGACGTTGGAGCTGTCACGGGCTTCCGAATACCAGGCGGCCAGCATAGCGGCGGCATAGACGGTTTCCCTGTCCTCCCCGGTACATCGTGCCACCACATGACTGCCGTGGGCTTTCTGAACATGGAACCAGAGATCGGTCTTTTCCGCGCTGTGAAGGGTGAGCTGATCGTTTTGCAGGTTGTTTCTACCCACCCGTATCTCAGCCCCGCTGGGGCTCAGATACCGCTGAGGCCGGGGGGGCGGCTCCTTTCGCCGCTTTTTTCCGCTCTCCCTGATATATCCCTGCTCGGTGAGCTCCCGGCGGATTTCCGACAGCTCCTTTTCCCCCGAGGAGAGCTGCAGCTCCTGCTCCACACTCTGCAGGTATTCAAGCTCCCGGCGGGCCTCCTCTATCTGCTCGGTAAGAATCTTCTCGGCGTTCTTTGCCTTGGTATAGAGCTTGTAATAACGTTCCGCGTTCTTTTGGGGCGAGAGCTTCGGCTCCAGCGGAATGGAAATCAGCCGGGACTCCGGATCATAGAAATTCTCCGCCTCCAGCCGGGCTGCGCCCCGCTCCATACGGTAGAGATTGGCTTTGATGATGTCCCCGTACTGACGCCAGGTCTCCCGGTCAAGGGTCGCCTTTCGCTCTTCAATTCGGGCCGCCAGCTTTCTGGCACACCGCTCGCAGCGGGTCTTGACGAGCTTGGTGAGGCTCTGGCTCCGCTGCTGCTGGTGGGCGATGCGTTCCCGCTCGGAATAGTAGGCGTCCAGCAGCATGGAATAGTCGGGAAGGATCTCCTGCTTCAATGCCCCGCCATATTGCCGGAGACGCCTGCAATACAGTTCCCGGGGCCGGTCTCCTTCTTTAAGGAGGAGCGGGGTGCTCTCCTCCCCACGAAGGGCGAGAAATGCCTGCCACAGCGCCTCGGCGGAGGTGTCGTTCAGCCGCTCCGAGCCCGCCCGGGCGGCAATCTCCCGCGCCAGCAGCGGGGAGACCCCGGCAAAGCTCTGCACCAGCCATTCATCCGTGCTTTGTACTCCTGCGCCGGAGAGAGCAGTCTGGAACAGCTCTTCTGAAATGAGGAAGAGATTCAGCTTCTCCTGCTTCGGCGGCAGCTCATAGAAAAGGCCGGGCAGCATCGGGCGTTTCGGATTGCTCATGGGGTCGGACTTGCGAAGACAGTCCAGCACCCTCCCCTTCCCGTCAATGAGGACGAGGTTGGCCCCTTTTCCCAGCATCTCCAGGGCGAGCTTTTTCTCCGAGGGCTCACCCAGCTCGTCCAGACAGCCAAAGGTGAGAAGATAGACCCGCTCCCAATCCGGCTGCTCCAGACTCAGAATGCGGGCGCCGGAGAGGTGTTTCCGAAGCAGCATGCAGAACATGGGGGGCTCGGCGGGGTTTTCATGCTCCTGAGTGGTCAGGTGCATCCGTGCCGTTCCGTTTCCGGCACTGAGGAGGAGCCGAACTGCCCCGGAAGTGCCTCGAAGATGGAAGATGAGCAGGTCCCGCTCCGGCTGCTGGATCTTGTCCACCCGGCAGCCCGGAAGAAGGGAAGAAAGCTCGGCGGCGTTTTCAGAGAGGAAAAAAGCATCGAGCGGCATCAGTCGTCCTCCAGAATCATATGAAACAGCTCACTCAGCCGGTCCCGCCGCCCCATCAGATAAAGCCAGCCGAAAAGGGCTTCCAGGCCGGTGGCGGCGTGGTAATCCCCGGAGGTGGCATTTTTGGGAACAGAATTGACCCTGGCGTTTCGTGCGCGCCGGAAGACCGCGGCCTCTTCCTCCGTGAGCGCGTCCCGGAGCTTCTGAATATCTCTCGCCTGGGCGGAGGCGTTCACCATCTCCACGGTGGCGCGGTGGAGAGATACCGCCTTTTCGTTCTTCTCACAGTTATACAGCCGGACCATCAGCTCAAAAACAGCGTCACCCACATGGGCAAGAGCGAGGCTGTTCATCTCGCGGACCGAACCCTCGGGAATCGAGGGGTTAAGATAGTCGTTAATCAACCTGATTTCTCCCGTCAGTCGTCTCATAATGGGCGGGGAACGAAACATGGAATCGCATACCGCCCTCTTCCCTGTTCTCCGCTGTCACGGTGCCGCCGTTTTTCTCTGCGGCGTCCAGGACGATGGAAAGACCCAGCCCGCTGCCGCTTTGCTCGCCGGTGCGGGACTCATCCACCCGATAGAAACGGTCAAAGATGTGCTCGAGCTTCTCGGGGGGTACGCCTTCCCCGGTGTCGTCCACCATGATGTGTACCTTGCCCTCCCGCTCAAACAGTAGCACCTGCACATTTCCTCCGCTGATATTGTATTTGATGGCGTTTTCCACAAGGTTGAAGATGATCTGGTGGATATCATCCGGGTTAGCCAGGATTTGGCACCCATCCGAGAGCATGGGCGTCAGGCTGACGTTTCGCTGCTCGGCCAGCGTGAGAAGCATCTTCATCGCCTCCTCCGCTACGGCCCGGACGTCCACCGTTTCCCGGAACTCCTCTGCCCGTGCGCCGATCTTCGCCAGATTCTGAAGCTGCTGCGTAACTCTCCCCAGACGCGCCGCTTCCCGGCCGATATCCCCCACGAACTCCCGAATCGTGGCCTCCGGCATCCCCTCGTTCTGAACGATGCTGTCTGACAGGAGCGTGATTGCCGCAAGCGGCGTTTTCAGCTCATGAGAAGCATCGGAGACGAAGCGCTGACGGACACCTTCCGTCTGCTCCAGCCGGTCTGCCAGGTTGTTGATCTCACCGCTGATCTCTCCCAGCTCGTCGGAGCCGCTATCCTCAATGCGGGTATCATAGCGCCCGGCGCCGATGCCCCGAATCCCGGTGAGAATATTTCGGGTCCGCCGGGAGACAAAGAAGCCCAGCAGCAGTCCGACGCCGATGGAGACGAGGGTGGCAAGCAGAGAAATCCGCATTAAAGCCTGGCGCAGGCTTTCCACCAGGGCTGCCTGCGCCGTGTCATATTCATAGAGAAAGACCGAGCCGATGATGTTTTCCCGGTAGGTCACGGGAATACTTGCGCGGCTGGAAACCGCGCCGGACTTCAGCTCGGAGAAGAAGACGTTGTTGCCGGCAAGGGCAAGGCTGATCGCCTCCTCCTCCGCCTGCTCACCGAGGCTTTCGGAGGTGAGAGCAGTGCTGTCATAGACGATGCGCGCGTTCTCATCCGTCACCACGACGCGGCTCAGACTCTGGTCATTCAGCAGGTCCATGATCTTCCCCACTTCCTCCGAATGAAGGACGTTCAGGGAGGAGAGAGAAGAGGCGTAGAGAGAGGCCTGATTCAGCATGGAGCTGCACTTCGCCTCAAACAGCAGGTCGCGGCTGCTGGTGACGGGGATGATGTTGATGATGATGAGAACGATCAGAATAACGAGGAAAAACGCGCCGCCATACTGAAAAGGAAGACCGAGGCGAAACCGGATGTGCTTCAGCTTATCCCTTAAGATAATACCCGACCCCCCATTTGGTCATTATTTTTGTCGGCTCGGCAGGGTCGGCTTCCATCTTTTCCCGAATCCGGCGAATGTGGACATCGACCGTGCGGATATCGCCCTTGTAATCCTCACCCCATACAATTGACAGAAGGTCCTCCCGGCTGAAAACCTTGTTGGGATTGCGCATCATGAGCTCCACCAGATCAAATTCCCTGGCGGTCAGCTCAACCTCTCTGCCGTTGACAAGGACCGCGCGGCTCTCGGTATCCAGGCGGAAAGGGTCGCTCTCCAGCACGGAATCCGGGGACCGGTTCTCGGATGCCGAGCTGCGGCGGAGCAGCGCACGGACCCGGGCCTTCAACTCAAGAATGTTGAAGGGCTTGGTGACATAATCATCCGCCCCGTACTCAAAGCCGATGATCTTGTCGTTGTCCTCGCTTTTCGCCGTCAGCATGATGATGGGGATGGCGGAGAAAGAGCGGATTTCCAGGCAGGCCTCCAGGCCGTTTTTCTTCGGCATCATCAAATCCATGATCACCAGGTCGATGCCGCCGCCGCGCACCTTTTCCACGGCCTCTTCCCCGTCATACGCCGCCTCGACCTCATACCCGTCCATCTCCAGATTGAATTTGATGCCCTTGACCAGGAGCTTTTCGTCATCCACCACAAGAACGCGCATAGTATCTCTCCCAAACAGTCAGTCTACGGTGATGAAATCCATCACCGCCTCATAGGTTTTGCTGCCGATTCCGCTGACATCGGCCAGCTCAAACAGATATCGGAACGGGCCGTTTTCCTCCCGATAGGCTACGATGCGCTGCGCAAGCACCGGCCCGATGCCGGGAAGCGTCTGAAGCTCATTTGAATCTGCGGTATTGATATTCACGAGGGACGATTCCGGAATGAAGATCCGCTCCGCCGGAGCAGCGGAGATGACAAGTGTATCGGCGCTGCGGCTGCGGAAATAAAGGTTCCCGAGAAAGAAGCCGACGCCCAGCATCAGACAGGCGAAAAGAGCAAAGCTCACAGGACCGGGAAAGCGCATCCCCGTTGATGCTTTCTCCGCGGGAACAGGCCCGCCTTTTGTCTTGGATTGGTTATTCATACATGGATAATATCTCATATTTCCTCTTGCAATTCAAGACCATAGTTTGTATTATTTAAAGAAAGGACGAGTACAATTCGACCGATTATTCCCTGATTTGGAGCAACCTCATGAAACATATACTTCGTCGTTCTCTCTCCCTTTTTCTGATTCTTGCGCTCTCTATCGGCATCCTTCCCGTTTTCGCTTCCGCTGCGGAGGACATGCCGGAGGTGGATGCAAGGGCCGCCGTCATGATGGATGCGGACAGCGGAAATGTGCTCTATTCCCTCAATGAGGACACGCCGCTGTATGTTGCCGGGCTGACGGTCATGATGACCGCGCTCCTCGCCGCGGAGGCGGTCGAGCGGGGGGAGATCGCCTATTCCGATGTGGTCACGGCTTCCAGCGCCTCCCACAATGACATTACCGCCGATGCCAGCATCCAGAACATCGTTCCCGGCGAGGAAATGTCACTGGAAAACCTCCTCTACTGCGCGCTCATCGGCGGTGCCAGCGAGGCCTGCAACATCATCGGCGAATATGTGGCCGGGAGCCTCTCCTCCTTCATCTCGCAGATGAACGCCCGGGCGAAGGAACTGGGCTGCCGGGGCACGAATTTCGTCAATGCCCACGGCCTCCCCAACAACGACCATTTTTCCACCGCCTATGATATGGCGCTGATTGCCGCGGAGTTCGTTCAGCATGAAGCCCTGGTGGATATTGCAAATACAGTTTCCCGTGAGATTCCGGCCACCAATGTTTCCGGCGTCCGAAAGCTGACCAACGGGAATTATATCCTCCGCACGGACTACACCCGCTACTACTACTCCTATGCCTGCGGCATCAAGTCCACCTACACCGAGGATGCGGGGTACTGCCTCGCCTCCTCCATGAAAACGGACGGGAACTATGTCGTGTCCATCGTTCTCGGCTGCCGGGTCCAGGAAGCGGACAACGGATTTTATGACATCCAGAGCTTTGTCCAGACCAAGCGGCTTTTTCAGTGGTTCAACAACAATTACAGTCTTCGGGATGTCGTCAGCATCATCGAGCCCGTCGTTGAGGTCCCCGTGGCTCTTGGGGAAGGCACGGATACGGTGGTCCTCTGTGCTTCGGAAGAGCTGAAGCTCTTCCTTCCCAATGATCTTGTGCTCAACGACCATTTCCGGCGCAACATCACCATCTACAGCGACGCCGAGGGAGCCGAGCCCCTTACCGCTCCCATTACCCAGGGGCAGCTCCTGGGTGAAATGACCGTCGTTGCCGATGACGGCACTGTTTTCGGCCCTTTCAAGCTCGTGGCGAATACGGATGTTGCCGTTTCCCGGGTTGAGATGGTTCACCGCAGGATATCCGACCTCCTCCATGGCAAGTGGTTCAAGATCATCTTCCTCATCGTAATCATCATCCTCCTTGCCTATCTCGCCTTTGTGATCCGCTACCGCGTGCTGCGGCACAGGGAACGGGCGGCCCGGAGAGCGGAGCGGCGGGAAGCCGAGAAGAACCGCAGATAACAGAGAATCCTTGAGGGCGGAGGACGCGGTTGTCCTCCGCCCTGTGCAGTGTTGAATAACCGTAAAAGGGGGGGCGATGCCTTGGTGAAGCCGAAGATGATTCTGTTCGATTATGGTCATACCCTGGTATATGAGCCCCTGTTTGACCGGAGAAAGGGCTTTCGGGCGGTGCTTGGGGTGTGTGTGGCAAATCCCCGGGGTGTGACGGCGGAAGAACTGGATGCCCGTTACAGGGAGAGCCTGAAGCGACTCATGGCCGCCTCCCGCGCTGCGGAATGCGACTTTCAGGATATGGCCGCCAAGCGGCTGATCTACGACAGCCTGGAACTGCGCTTTTCCGCAGATGACCGGATGCTGGAGCGCATTTTCTGGGATGCCGCCGGACCCGGGACCCTTCAGCCGGGCATTATCGAGCTGCTGGACGACCTCTCCCGCCGCGAGATCCGGACTGCCGTTCTCAGCAACATGAATTTCCGGGAAGTCAATGTGAAGAATCGTATTGACCGGCTGCTGCCGGCCAACCGCTTTGAATTTGTCCTCTGCTCCTGCGAGTATGCCACGCGGAAACCCCGCGGGGATTTCTTTCAGCTGGCGCTCTCCAGGGCGCACCTGCGCCCGGAGGAGGTGTGGTACTGCGGCGATAACCCCCGCTGTGATGTGCTGGGGGCCCGGGCGGCCGGGCTGACGCCGGTGTGGTACGATCCGGAGGAGGGCTGCCCTTACCGCTCATCGGAGGACGAAGCGGCAATCCCCTTCCCCTGCATTCACATCCGGCACTGGTCAGAGCTCAGCGCCGTGCTGGACGGAGCGAAATAGCTTCGAGGCGAAAGGAATCCCCTTTCGCCTCGAATCGTTCTAGCCAAGAAGGCTGAAAAACCAACGGAACAGCGCTCCGCCATCCACCGTATCCTTTCTGGCATGGGAAAGACACATGCGCTCCGGGTGCCATTGGACCGACCAGATAGGCAGCTCCCTGTGACGGCAGCCCTCGATGACGCCGTCCGGCGACCACTGTACCGCCTCCAGCCCCGGGGCAAGCAGACCCACACCCTGGTGATGGGCGCTGTTTACGGGAAACTCATCCCCATAGAGGCCGGCGAGGAAAGAGCCGGGTACGGCGCAGCTGGGATGGGCGTTGTCATGTCCCTCTGCGGGGCTGTGGCTTTCCGCCGTGGGAAGGTGCTGCGTTAGCGTGCCGCCGAAATACACATTCAGGAGCTGGTGACCCCGACAGATGCCCAGGATGGGCTTTCCGGCCTCGATATATGCCTGAATCAGTCGAAACTCAGCCGCGTCGCGCCTCTCATCCACAAAAAGGCAGGCGGTGTTTTCCTCCCCGTACCGAAGCGGGTCCACATCTCCGCCGCCGGTAAGAATGAGGGCATCACAGCAGTCCGCCATGGGCTCCGGCCAGGAAGCGGCATGGGGGATGGCGCCGAAGGCCTCCACAGCGGCGGCATAGTTGGGGGAAATGCTCGCCCCAAAGGAAAGCTGGATCTCAGGCTTCCGGTCCATTTTCCGGATGATCCTCCCCTGCTTCCGGGCAGACAGGCACGGCAACGGTGTTTTCAAGGGCATCCAGCGGGAGCTCCATCTCCTGGACAGGGCCTTCTTCCGGGATGATTTCTTCCTTCTTGTTGCCGAAGCAGATGTCAACGACATAGTTGTTGGGAGCGTCGTTTTTGGAGACCCGAATCCCCAGCGGGCCGAGCTCGACCCAGAATCGGGCGGCATACTCATCCTTCGACCACCGGTAAAGCTTGTAGCAGCCGTAAGCGGCGGCCCCGGCGGCAGCGACACCGGCGGCGGTGAGGAAAATGGTCTTTGCAGAAGGACGCTTTTTCTCGCTCATGTTCTTTTGCCTCCAATCTGAAAGTCAGTATACCACAGGTGTTGTCAATTCGCAATTCCCTATGGTATCATAGCAGTAAATCAATGAAACCGGAGGTCGGATTATGGATCAGAAGTTTTCGGAAGAACAGCTTGCCATCCTCAAGCGCATGGTCACCCCCACGGTCTTTGACCCGGAGACCATTCAGCGGAAATTCACCGATGTACAGTACGGCTCCCTAAAGGAGCAGAAGCTGGATCTCTATCTTCCCCCCGAGGGAGACGGCCCATTCCCGGTCATCTTCTATGTCCATGGCGGCGGCTGGTCCATGGGTACGAAGCGGGAAGGCGCGCTCCCCTGCATCATCGATGCGCTGGATTATGGCTATGCCGTCATCGCCCCGGATTATCGCCTCGCCCCCGGCGCCATCTTCCCGGAGTTCCTCTTTGATGTGAAGACGGCGGTCCGCTGGGCAAGGGCCCATGCTGCGGAGTACTGCCTGGATGCTGCCCACTTCGGCATGATCGGCGACAGCGCCGGCGGGCATCTGACGCTGATGATGGGTTTTACCGCCAATCATCCCGAATACGAGGGTGAGCAATACGGCAATCCCGGCTTCAGCAGTGAGGTACAGGCCATTGTGGATATGTATGGCCCCAGCCTCCTGGCGGCGGACAACAGCGAGTTTCTCGCCGAGAGCGGCGTACCCTCCCTTTCCTTCAACACCGGCAATGACGATGCCCTCAGCTCCATGTATGTCGCCTTTTCGCCGGATCTGAACATGCGGAAGCTCATCAGCCCCTATTCTTACGTCCACAAGAACATTCCCCCGGTGATGATTCAGCAGGGTGCAAAGGACCCCATCGTTCCCATGCAGCACAGCATGCTGCTGGCGAAGAGAATCGAGGAGGTCTGCGGCAAGGACCGGGTGGACCTGCGCCTGTATCCCGAGCGCACCCACTCCGACGGCGCGTTCATGACGAAGGAAAACTGCCTGGAGGTACTTCCCTTCTTTGACAAGTATCTGAAAGCTTGAAAACAATTCCTTGCAAAGCAAGAGACCGCTGGGGAAAGCTTCCCGGCGGTCTTTTGTATAAGAACGACCAAAAGTGTATCAAACCACAGAAAGATTAACAAAAGTACACGAAGATAAAAAGCTCGACAAACCGGAAGCTGCAGAATAAATGTTTACAGCGGCTTACGGGTCAGATACAGGACATAGTTATCGTCAAATATCACTTTGCCTCCGTTGTCCGCGACCGCCTTCCGAAGTCCTTCAAAGAAAACTGTCTTATAGGGCTCCGGTATCACGATATGATCACAATGGGTGCCGCAGAAAGAAACATATTCATCCGGGTTCATTACACGTCTCCCGTAAAAGTCATGCTTCTCGAAATCTGTAAAGCCATAGTTTTGCGCGTTTTCATATCTGAAGCTGCCGTGTGTATAGGGAATATCCGGTTTATAATACTGATCATACAGTTTCTGGATTTTCTCATAGAGTTCCTCATTTGGCGTTTTGTAATCTGATCTTGTCAGCATCATAGCAAGAACCCCGCCGGGTTTCAGCAACTCAAAAGTTTTTGAGAAAGCGATTTTCTCGGGAATCCATTGAATGGTTGCAGCAGAATAGACCATATCAAACCGCTGCTGTTCAAAATCGTGGGTGATGAAATCATCATTCACAATATGGAAGTTGGGGAAACGCTCGTACTTTTCCTTCATTTTTGCATATAGATGTTCCCCGAGCTCTATGGCGTGATAATCGCATCCTGTTTGCAGAATCGGATCTGTTGCCTGCCCGGTGCCCGGCCCGATTTCCAAAACGCTTTTCCCCGGCCCGATCTGTGCATGATGAATCAGGTATTCAAATAACTCCGGGCTGTATCTCGGCCTGAACTGATCAAATTGCTCAGGAATCGTATCGAAGATTTTTCTGAACTCCATGAAAACACCTCCGCAAACATCGATTTGACAATTTCTTTTTCTCATTGCAGTCGAAGAAGTGAAATCAAATCCACTATCCGCCGTCGAGGCCGATTTCACCGCCGCAGGCGATTTTGCCCACCCGACGAGGTGGAATTAACTGCGCTTCGCGCAAACGGCCGCTGATTCGAATCCGATGTGATACACAACAAAAGACCGCAGGGGAAAGCTCCCCGGCGGTCTTTTGGTCCGAGTGACTGGATTCGAACCAGCGGCCTCTTGAACCCCATTCAAGCGCGATACCAAACTTCGCCACACCCGGATTTCTGAACGCTCGGATATATTAGCATAGTTTTTCGGAGAATGCAAGCCCTTTTTCGCAAGTTTTCCTCCTCCCTTTTCAGCGAGGCGACACTTGCGCGGGGAGCCGCTTCGTGTTACCATGAGGGAAAAAACTTGAAAAAGGAGCTGAAAGAAATGCTGGAAGCGAAAAACTTCATTTCCCTGTCGGACAACCCCTTTTCCCGCCGCGGTTCTTATTTCACCTTTTTCCTCGACCCGGATGGTGAAGAGCTCTACGGCAAGACGAAATTCTACATCGGAAACGTCCGGGGCACCGGCCCTTACCGCCAGATCCGCGCGGAGATCCTCAAGGATGGGGTGAGCCTCCCCACCGTTGTCTCCTCCACGGAGGCGGAGGTCATCCTGGAGAGCGCGGAGGGCTCCTTCCGCTTCTGCATCGGGGAGCGGAAATTCGTCCGCATCAAAGGCTGCGACGGCCTGTCGCTGCGGCTGACGCCGAAGCTGCCCAGTTTTGGCGGCATCGTCACGGACATGAGGGACGGCTGCTGGAATTTCAGCTTCAACACCACCACGGCGCTGCTCATCCCCTTCAAGGGGAAGCTGGATGCCAGCGCCCTCATGAGCGGCAGCCTGGCGGGCGCCGTCCACGCCAGCTTCACCATCGTCCCGGATGTAAACGGCGTAGTGGACGTGGGCGTGGAAGAATATTTCATCGACCCCATCCATCGCCCGCTGGAGGACTATCCCTCCTATGAGGAATGTGTAAAGAGCTATCAGGAGGAATTCGACGCTTTCTGCGAAGAGGTCTGCCCGGAGCTCCCCGAGCCCTGGGAGGACATGCGCCGCAAGGCCCTGTGGACCATCTTCGGCCTCATCGTGGACCCGGACGACGGGGAATCCATCTTCAAGCACACCATGATAAAGATGCTCCACGGCACCTTTGAGCATGTGTCGGGCTGGCAGCAGGCCATGCACATCATCTGCCTCAGCGGCAGGGCCCCCGCCCTGTGCTGGACGATTCTCCGGGGCCTCTTTGACTATCAGGATGCCAACGGGCGCATCGCCGACATCCTCATGGACACCAACTGGTCCAGAAACGCCATGAAGCCTGCTATCCAGGGCCTTGCGCTGCACTGGCTGCTGGATAATGACCCGGAGCTGAAGGCCGTCAGCCGGGAGGACGCCATGCACATCTACAAGGGCATCGTCCGCTGGAGCGAGTTCTTCTTCCGCTGCCGGGACCTGAACAAGGACGGGCTGATGGAGAACATCGGCGCCATGGAGACCGGCTGGGAGGACGCCCCTTACTTCAACGTGGGCTTCCCTCTCGCCAGCCCGGACATGAACGCATATGTCGCCATTCAGCTGGAGGCGCAGGCGAGGCTTGGCCGCCTCCTGGGTGAGGACGAAAAGGTATGCGCCGAATACGAGGAGCAATCGAAGGCCCTCATCCAGCGCATCATCAAAAACTTCTGGGACGGCGAAAAGTGGTTTGCCTACAACGCCGAAACCGGGCGCCGCTCCGAAACACATACCATCAGCCTGATGGGGGCCCTCATCCTCGGCAAGCGTCTCCCCCAGGAGATCATCGACAAGACGGTTGCGACCCTGACGGAGAAGGACAAATATCTGACGCCCTTTGGCTTCGCCACGGAGGCGGTGGACAGCCCCTATTTCGCCCACGGCTTTGCCCAGGGCAGCATCATTCCCCCGGCCCAGCTCATCTTCTGCCTGGCGCTGGAGGCTGCCGGGCGCTTTGACCTCGCCCGCGAGGCGGGTCTGCGCTACCTCATGACCCTTCGGGAGACGGGCCTTTTCCACACGCACAACGGCCTGACGGGCAAGCCGGAGCGGGGCATGGTGGCCTTTGATGAGAAGTACCTCTTCTGGTCCGCCTGGTCCTCCTCCATCTATCTGTTCATGAGTCAGCGGTACGGGAAGTGATCACTTCCCCTTTCCGAAGGCTGCCAGCACCGCCGACATGACGGAGGCGCGGAAGCCGCCCTCCTCCAGGGCATAGACGCCCCGGATGGTGGTGCCGCCGGGAGAACACACCTCGTCCTTCAATTGGGCGGGGTGTTTTCCTGTCTCCAGGATGAGGTCGGCGCTGCCGGCTGTCATGGCGGCGGCCAGCTCCAGAGCGAGGGTGCGGGGCAGCCCGCAGGAAACGCCGCCATCCGCCAGGGCCTCCACAAAGAGGTCAACGAAGGCCGGACCGCAGCCGGAAATACAGGCCCCCGCGTCGATATATTTCTCCTCCACCTTGATGAACCGCCCGGCGGCGGACATGGCCTGCAGGAAGGTACCCTCCTGCGCCGGCGACACATCCTCGGAGCAGCAGTAGAGGATGACGCCCCTGCCGATGGCAACAGGGGTATTGGGCATGATGCGGATGATGGGATTACTGCCGCCGGAAAATTCTCTTACCTTTTCAACGGTGGTTACGGCCGCCATGCTCACCAGCACCGTCGGCGTTTTCCATACGGAGAGCGATGGCTGGAGAGGCAGCAGGACCTCCTGAAGCATGTTGGGCTTTACGCCGAGAAAAACATAGTCCGCCCCGATGGCGCCGAAATTGTCCGTGGCGTCGGCATTCAGCTCTTTTGCCAGGGCTTCCGCCTTCTCCGGGCTGCGGTTGGAAAGCAGAAGATGGTTGTCTTCGTTTTTGGCGGCGGCGCGGGCCAGGGCGGCCCCCATGTTGCCGGTGCCGATGAATCCAAGGGTCAGCATTGGCTTTTGCTCCTTATTTCAGCAGGTTTTGCGCCATCTCATAGGCGCGGAGGCAATCCTCGGGAAAAACCTTCTCGTGCTTTTCCTTCCGCCGGGGCACATCGAACATGTCCCCCACATAGAGGTCGTAGTTGTCGAATTGCAGGGTCTCCGAGGCGCAGACGGCCTCTGTCCTGCCCAGAAAACGCCCGAAGGCCCCCTTGTGCTCCCCGATAAGCTGGTCATAGAAATGCTCATCCGGGCAGTTCATGGTGTAGATGAGGCCCACGTTCACCTTCTTGTCATAGGCGCAGGCGCCATCCATCCGGTACATGAGCCCGGGGAACCAGATGCGCTCGAAGAGATTGCGCACCATGCCCGGCACATCCCCAAAATAGACCGGCATGGAGATGATGACGGCGTCGGCCTCCAGGATTCTGTCCAGAATGGGCTTCAAATCGTCCTTCACCGCGCAGCGCCCGAAGCTGGGTCCGCCCTTGCGCTTACAGGCAAAACAACCGCGGCAGCCGGAGAAGTTCAAATCAATCAGGTGAATCAGCTCGGTCTCCGCTCCCATGTCCTTCGCGCCCTGCAGGGCGTGCTCCAGCATCTGGGCCGAGTTCCAGCTTTTCCGGGGGCTTCCGTTGAGTCCGATAACTTTCATTTTTTCTGCCTCCTTGTTTTTGAATTCATTATATCGGCTTTTGGAGGATTTGCAAAGGGGGAAATAAAAAGATTGCATCGTACCTTTTTTTGTGGTATTCTCTGGACAAGTTAAACGCCCGGGAGCGCCCGGCGCGCGAACACAAAACCTTTATTCAGGAGGGCATTCAAATGCAGGAAGTCTATGATTTTTTGAAGAAGGCCGGCACCTACTACCTCGCCACGGTGGAGGGTGATCAGCCCCGTGTCCGCCCCTTCGGCACCGTGAACATCTTCGACGGCAAGCTCTATATCCAGACCGGCAAGATTAAGCCCTGCTCCAAACAGATGGCTGCCAACCCCAAGGTGGAAATCTGCGCCTTCGCGGGCGGCGAGTGGGTCCGTATCGCGGCCAAGGCCATCAATGACGACCGGCTCGAGGCCAAGCAGTCCATGCTGGACGCTTATCCCGCCCTCCAGGGCCAGTACAAGGCTGACGACGGAAACACCCAGGTCCTATACCTGGCGGATGCCACCGCCACCTTCTCTTCCTTCGGCGGCCCCGACCGCGTAGTGAAGTTCTGAGCTGGCAGGAAAAAACAGGGTCGCCGATTCCGGCGGCCCTGTTCCTTTATGCGCTGACTTTTGCCCGCTCTTTTCCCAGGGCTTTGCGCAGCCCCCAAAGAAGGATGCACAGAATATATGTCGCGATCAGCATTACTGCTGCGACGATGGTCCAGTGCCCGAGGAAGCCAAAGCCGTAGTAATCCGGCCAGCCTCTTGAAAAGAAGACCTCATATACATACACGATGCCATAGATAAAGGTGGGAAGCAGCCCCAGGAAGGTCGCCCGAAACCGCAGCGGCTCCCGGTTCTCAAGGACGCAGAGGGAGATCATGGCCAGCAGCGGCGAGACGAGGTGCATAAAGAAATTCGCCCCGGCGAACATGCCCCGGAAGCCGAACACAGGGCCGAGGAACAGCATCACGGTGAAAAAGGTCACAGCGACCGCCACCGTGGCGACCATTTTCAGGACGACAGCCCACCGGGGCAGCATATCCCCGGTGCGAAGGGTACGGACTTCAAAAACGAACAGGATGATACCTGCCAGCGCCGCAAGGATATTGGAATCTACCGTGAAGAAGTGGAAGCACCGTGAACCAAAAACCTGCATATTCCCATCTCCGCCCCGGTAAAAGAACAGGCTGACTCCATAGACCGTGAAAAGAAAGAGCAGGAGATTTATGACCATAGAGACTGCGCGCTTCCGGCTCAGGCCGTCTTTTGTACGGTTCATCTTGCATGCCTCCCGAATACGGATGCTGCAATTATATGGCATGCTAATCAATCTGTCAACTGTGGGCGAAAAACCTCAAGGCGATGAACCTTGACGATTGCACAAACGGGTGCTATGATTACTTAAAAAAACTGTGCAACTTGTCCATGCGCAGGAGATGGGAGGAAGGAATCGTGACCCCGGAGAACAGGAAAAAGTATGAGGAGAAATACAAGAGGATTTACGATGCCGTGGAGCTGAAGGAGCCGGACCGGATTCCGGCGACGCCCTCTGCCGAGCTCTTCCCGGTGTTCAACGCCGGTTTCACGGCGGCAGAAGTCGTTTACGACGCCAGCATGGAGAAGATGAAGATTGCACTGGAGAAGTATGTCCGGGATTTTGACCCGGATGTGCACCCCGGTCTCTGCAACATCCTTGCCGGTGAGGGGCCCGGCCTGGAGCTGACGGAGCCCAACAACCTCCGCTGGGCGGGCATGCCCGGCAATCCTATCGACGAAAACTCCCTGCAGCAGCACATTGAATACCCCAATCTGCTGGATGAAGAATTTGACGAGTTTCTCACTGACCGGACCGGCTGGACGTTCCGGAAGCAGATGCCCCGCAATAGTGAGCTTCTGAAGCCTATGGCCATGCTGGCCTCCGGCTTTGCCTCCGATGCCCGGGGCCTTGCCCGTGTTTTCGGCACGCCGGAATTCCGGCACATGATTGAACAGTTCAAAAAGATCAATGAGTTTTACGAGTATCATGACAAGCAGGCTGCCGAGGTGGTGAAGTACATCGAGGAACTGGGCTATCCCAACATCCGCACCGGAATGGCCGGCGCCCCCTTTGACAGCTATTCCAATTTCATGCGGGGGACCATCCTCTCCCTCAGCGATCTTTATGACAACCCGGAATTTGTGCTGGCCCGGGTGGAGGAAAACTACGAGCGCGCCATCAACATGATCCGCATGACCAAGGGTACCGGTCCCGAGTTCGTCTTTATGCCGCTGCACAAGGGCATGGACGGATTCATGAGCGATGAGCATTACCGCAAGTTCTACTGGAAATATCTCCAGGGCGTCATCCTTGAGATCATCGACGCGGGAAAGACGCCCTACGTCTATACCGAGGGCAAGTACAATTCCCGCCTGGATTTCCTCACCGAAGTTCCCCCGGGAAAGGTCGTGTATCACTTTGAGGATGTGGACATGGCCAAAGCAAAGAAGAAGCTGGGGGGCATCGCATGCATCACCGGCGGGTATCAGCCCTGGAAGCTGGGCTGGCAGACTCCCGAGCAGGTGCGGGACGAGGTGAAGGCCCTGATTGACACCTGCGCCCCCGGCGGCGGCTATATGTTCGAAACGAGCTGCGGCCTGGACTATGCCAAGCGGGAAAACGTGGAGGTCATGTTTGACACCGTGCGGAATTACGGGAAAGCATAATCCACCGTCTGAACAATTACATAAAAACGCGGATGGAGCGGGCAGTGGTCCAGGCTGCCCGCTCCGTCCGTCTGAACAGGAGGTGGAGGATTATTTCCACGGGGTCTCCCCCGTCGAAACCTCGATTGGTTGTGTCCCTCCAGACCGGACGATCGGGCAGTGGTCCAGGCTGCCCGAGTCCAGGTCTGAACAGGAGGTTGGAGGAATTTATCTCAAGCAGGCGAGAAGTCGGCGCCCGCAAGAAATCAAAAAGAAAGGGTGTGTCGATATACAAACATCGACACACCCGTTATTCGTGTGACAACAATTACCCCAGCACCTTCCTTGGCTACGGTAAAAGAAAAACTCGAAATACAGTAAGTCTTCTGACTCGTGTTGTGAGCTTTCGCTCTGCGGGACGCTTCCTACCTTCCCAAGATTAACTCAGTGGCGGCCTTTCGGCCAACATCCGCGGATGTTTCGGAGATCCCTCGCACTTACAGCGTCGGATACGCGGGGCTTTGCACCCCATTCCGTTTACGCCGGTTCCTGACCCAAGGGGCCTTTGCGGAAAGGGCGACGGTATTTCATTCAGTTGTGACTTCCCTTGGAAGTAATAACACAATAGCACATGATAACGAAGAATTCAAGAGTAAGATGAAAGAAAGCGAAAAAAATGTGCCGCCGGAAACCCGGCGGCACAGATATCACTGGTACATGTCGTACATTCTTCCGGCGAGGTATTCCGCCGCTTCTTTGGTCACGGGCACGGGGCAGTAGGTGCTCAGGTGGCTGGTGTAGCCCTCTTCCGCGACCTTGAGGACCTCTTCCCTGCTGTATCCCAGTTCCTTCAGAGATTTCAGCTCCAGCTTCCGCATCAGGTCCCACACCTTGGCGGCGCAGAGTCGCCCGATTTCCTCCGCGGTCTCCTCCCCGGTGAGGGGGATACGCATGGCCTCCGCTACCATCTTAATCTCCTTGGGGACGGCAGGCGCGGCGTATTCCAGAGCAACGGGCAGGGCCATGGCGCAGTTATAGCCGTGGGGGGTATGGAAAGCGATGCTCAGCCCATCGGCCAGGGCATGCCCCACATGGCACATGGTCTCGGCAAAGGCGATGCCCGCCCAGTCCGCGGCAAGGGACATCTCCGTTCTGGCCTCCACGTTGTTCGGCTCGCTCCAGGCAGTGCAGAGGTTGTCGATGATCTTGCGGATGGCAGCGCAGGCGAACAGCTGGTTGTGGGGGTTGGTGACGTTGCTGGTAACGCACTCGGCGGCGTGGCTGAGGGCATCGATGCCGGTGTATGCGGTCACATCCTTCGGAAGGCCGAAGCTGAGCTCCGGGTCCACCACGGCCAGATTCGTGTTCACGAACACGCTCCACTTCCCGTTGGTCTCGGTCTGGGTGATGATGGCGACCTGCGTCGCCTCGCTGCCGGTACCGGCGGTGGTGGGGACAGAGACGACGGGCACCCTGGTGTCCACAAAGATGGGTTTGGCCAGCACGTATTTCTTGATGGGGCCGGGATTGGTCATCAGAATGCTGACTGCCTTGGCAGCGTCCATGCTGCTGCCGCCGCCTATGCCGATGATAACGTCCACCTGCTCCCGCAGAGCAATCTCACCGGCCTCGTCCACGATGTTGATGGTGGGGTCGGGCATGATCTTATTGAAGCTGACGCAGCGGATTCCGGCGGATTCCAGGCTTCGGATGCACCGGGCGGGAACGCCCAGGGCCTCCAGGCCCGGGTCGAAGATACACATGGCCTTTTTGCTGCCCAGATGCCGGACCACATATTCACCCAGGTGGTCCACGGCGCCGGGGCCGAAATAGATGGGGCAGTTCTGCATGTACTTGAACATTTGGAAAACCTCCCTCTCTCAGCCGGCAGAAATACTATCGAAGAATGGAGACCTTCAGGCGCTGCCCGTCCCCCTTGAGCTTGGGGAAAGCCTTGTCCTCATACCCCAATGCGCAAGAGCCGACACAGCTGAACCCCTCGGGAATGCCCAGCTTCTTCTGCACCTCCCCGCTGCCGTTGATGCCGGCCATGGCCATCCAGAGATAAACGCTGTCGATGCCCCGGTCCGCGGCAAGGACCATCATATTCTGGATGATGCACCCGGCGTTGGACAGCTCGATATTCTCCAGCCAGCCCTTCTTGGCGATGACGACCACCAGCGTAGGGCAGTGATAAAGGGGGTGCCCGTTGGGATTCGCGCCGGCGGATGCCTTGTCGATGGCCGCCAGCAGCTCGGGATCCTGAACCGCGATGAGCTGCAGGCTGTCGAAGTCGGCGCAGCCGATGGCGGCCTGTCCCCCGGCGACCAGGATGTCCTGCAGGTCCTCTTCCGGGATCTGCTTCGGGCCGAAAGCCCGGGTGGAGTGGCGTTTTTTGATGGCGTCAAAAGTATTCACAGTGACCCTCCGTTCCGAAAAGTATTATACTATGTATAATATCTCAATTGCCGCTGTTCTGCAAGGGTAAAGTCAGTGCGGAAAAGAATTCTTCAATCTCAGCCCGGGAAGCCGGGCAGGAGCCCTGGATCATCTCCGGCTTGCCGCCGCCCCTGGCATTCAGAGCCTGCCGGAGCGCCCCCGACAGTATCCGCATATCATGATTCCTGCTGCCGACGATGAACCGCCAGTCCCCCTCAGAACCGGTAAAGGCGGCACAGATCCCGGCAGCTCTTTCCATCCCGGCGTTCACCAGCTCCCGCAGGGAGGTCATGTCCAGCTCCGGCTCAAACAGGCAGAGGTTTCCCTCCGTAAATGGCAGAGAAGCCGCCTTCACCGCCAGGAGCTTTCTCCGGGCGTCTGTCAGCGCAAAGGTCGTCTCCTCCAGCTCCCGCAGCGTGCGGCGCACCGCCTCCGGCGTTTCCAGCTGCGGGACGCTGAGGAGGCCGGAGATGGTCTGAGTCGCGTAATATCTGGCACGGGCATCCTCCAGCGCGTCCAGCCCGCAGAGCATATGGAGGCGGATGCCGCCCCGGTGGCGCATAAAATCCAGAATGCGCAGGCTGCCAATCTCCCCCGTGGTGCTTACATGGGGGGCGCAGCAGGCACATTGGTCGATATCCCCAATCTGCACGATGCGCACGTTTTCCGTCAGCGCCAGCTTGCTGCGGTAGTCCAGAGACGCCAGCTCCTCCGGCTCCGGGTACCAGGCCCTGACCGGCAAATCGGAAACGATGAGCCGGTTAGCCTCGGTCTCCAGTTCCTCCAGGGCGGGCCGGTCCAATTCCCCGTCAAAATCCACGGTGACATCCCCATCCCCCAGATGGAAACCCACGTTGCGGTAGCCGTACTTGCGGCAGACGAGGCCGGAGAGGATGTGTTCCCCGCTGTGGTTCTGCATACGGCGGAAGCGCTGCTCCCAGTTAAGCCGCCCGAGGACCTTTTCACCTACGGGCAAGGGGGCGTCCGTCCGGTGAAATATGTCGCCGCCAGCTTCCTGCACGTCCAGCACCCGGGCTCCGCCCAGGGTGCCGGTATCAGCCCCCTGTCCGCCGCCCTCGGGAAAGAAGGCAGTCTCGCTGAGGAGAATGGAATAGCCATCCTCCTCCGCCTCGCAGGCAAGGACGGTAGCTTCAAATTCCTTTTGATGGCTGTCCAGGTCGAAGAGTCGTTTTGTCATTCCAGGACCTCAAAGAGCTTGATGAGGACGCCCCCCTGCTCGGGATGGCCCTCGCCCCGGAAAGCGTTCCGGTGGAGATAAGGGGCGAGGGTCTTGCTGTCGGTGATAAAGGTGGGCACCGTGCGGAAGGGCATGGCCTGGGTCTCGAACCAACCGTTGTTTTCAATGAAAATGCGGCACTTCTCCCCCGCGCTGTCCTCGCCCTCCAGGAGGTATCGGGCGGACATATGCCGCACTCCTGAGAGGTTCACACGCTGTGTATCCACTCCGCCGGGGCGCACCACGCCATGAAAGACTTCCCCCTCGGCGGTGCCGGTGAAGGGGATCATGACCACCTCCCCCGCCGGGCCCTTCAGAAAGGAGCAGTCCGCCATATCCATTTTCACATGAATCTCCAGGATCAGCCGGTCAGCCATTTTCTGTATCCTCCAAATTCTTCGTGCGCACGGCACGATATTCTTCTCCCAAAACCAGGGCCTCCACGCTCCCGGCGGAGATCTCCGCCAGGCGTGGTCCCAAATCGGCGCTTTTCCCTTTCTCCAGCAGGGCCTCCACGGTGACCTCAGCGCCGAATTCTGTGCTGCTTACCACGGCCCCGGCAGTTTCCAGCTCCCGACGGATCCGCTCGTAGAGCCCGTAGGGGCAGCTGATGAGAAGCTGTTCCCAGAGCTGCACGCGGGCGATGCCCGATGCCTCCAGCGCCAGCTTTGCCGCCTGCGCGTAGGCCCGGGCCAGGCCGCCGGTTCCCAGAAGAATGCCTCCGAAATAGCGGGTCACGACACAGAGGCAGTTCTCCACCCCTTTCATCCGCAGGACGTTCAGGGTAGGCATGCCGGAGCTGCCCTGGGGCTCCCCGTCGTCAGAATAGCGCATCGCCCCGCCCTCCCGAAGGATATAGGCATAGACGTTGTGGGTGGCATCCCAGTGCTTCGCGCGGATCGCCTTCAGCTGCTCCAGCGCCTCCTCTTCCGTCTCTACCGGGAAGACGCGGCCGATAAAGCGGGAGCGCTTTTCGGTGAATTCCGCCTCGCCGTAGCCGGCGGGGGTGAGATAGGCCTCATTCATCCCGGATATATTCCCGGAGCCGTCCGTAGAGCTCCGGCGGACAAACCGCCGCCATGCGGACACCGCTTTCGGTGTATTCCGTCGACAGCACCCGGCAGTTCTCGTGGACCAGCTCCACCAGGGCGCCCTTATCAAAGGGCAGAAGAATGGTGAGCTTCTTTTCGCCCGCGGTGAGGAGAGAGAACATCCGAGCCCTGAGGGCATCCAGCCCTTCGCCGGTGGCAGCCGAGATGCAGACCCCTTCCCCGCCCCTGGGGAGGGCTTCCATGGGGCAGCGATCGCACTTGTTATACACGTCGATGCGCTTGGTGCTCTCCACCCCCAGCTCCCGGATGAGGGATTCCGTCACCCGGCTCTGCTCCTGCCAGTCCGGGTTGGACACGTCGATGACGTGGAGGATGAGATCGGCGTAGTTCAGCTCCTCCAGGGTGGCCTTGAAGGCCGCCACCAGCTGGGTGGGGAGCTTGCGAATGAAACCGACGGTATCGCTGAGCAGTATATCCAGCGTGTCGTCCAGCGTCAGACGGCGGGTGGTGGTGTCCAGAGTGTCAAAGAGCCTGTCCCCGGTGTGAATGCCCGCGCCGGTGAGGGCGTTCAGCAGCGTGCTTTTTCCGGCGTTGGTGTAGCCCACCAGCGCCACCACGGGCACATCGTTCTTTTGGCGGCGGCGGCGCTGCGTATCCCGCACCCGGCGCACATCCGCCAGCTCCTCCTGGAGCTTTTGAATCTTTCGCCGGATATGGCGGCGGTCCGTTTCCAACTGCGTTTCGCCGGGGCCGCGGGTGCCGATGGGGCTCTTGCCTCCGGAGGCGGTCTGCCGCACGAGGTGGGTCCACATGCCGGTGAGCCGGGGCAGCAGATACTGGTATTGGGCCAGCTCCACCTGAAGGCGGCCCTCCCGGGTCTGGGCCCGCCCGGCAAAGATGTCGAGGATGAGGCCGCTGCGGTCCAGCACCTTCACCCCCAGCGTCTCGGTGAGGTTGCGCATCTGTGAGGGCGAGAGCTCGTTGTCAAAAACGGCGAGCTCGCATTCATTTGCCGCGATCAGCTCCTTGATTTCCTGCGCTTTTCCGGAGCCGATGAAGCTGCCCGGGTCCGGCGTGTCCCGATTCTGGAGGGACCAGCCCACCGCTTCCCCGCCGGCCGTGTCCAGAAGAGCGGCAAGCTCCTCCATCGTCGCTTCCGTGCTGCGCTCCTCCGGCGCCATGCTGTCCGCGCTGAGTCCCACCAGAACGGCGCGTTCCTTCTTTTCCTGTGTCAGTTCCTGCATAATCCTCCTAGATGATAGAAAGAAGCCCCGCGCAAAGGGCGCGAGGCTTCCGGAATATCAAATGTCAGGAAAGTCCAAACTTCTTGTTGAACTTATCCACACGGCCGCTGGTGTCAACCAGCTTCTGCTTACCGGTGAAAAAGGGGTGGCACTTCGAGCAGATTTCGACCCTGATATCCTGTTTCGTGGAGCCCGTGGAGATGACCTCTCCGCACGCACACTTGATGGTAGTCTGATAATACTGAGGATGGATACCTTCCTTCACTTCAGTTCACCTCTTTCTCTTAGATTTGCAGCGAAAGATACTTTAGCACATCGCGCCTGAAAATGCAACTGTTTTTTCCTATTTCAGCAAGCATTTTCTTCTATATATTGTATATTGCCGGAATCGTGTCGGGAACGTTCAAAGAAATATTACAAAAAGATTACGGATTTGTCCCGTGACCCTGCTCTTTTCTGTTGTAAACCGGCGAATTCAATGTTATAATAACTCTTACCTTTTGGCATTCTTCCGCCGCCCCTCCCCGGTTCCCCATGGCGGCGCTCATCAGGAGGGAAACATCAGATGATTGAAGTATCCAGTCTGACCAAAACCTATGGGAAAAAGAGAGGCATCGACCGGCTCTCTTTCACCATCGGCGACGGTGAGATCGTCGGCTTCCTCGGCCCCAACGGGGCAGGCAAGTCCACTACCATGAATATCATCACCGGCTACCTTTCCGCCAGCTCCGGCGCGGCCCGCATCGGGGGTATCGATGTGCTGGAGGACCCGGTGGCCGCCAAACAGCAGATCGGCTATCTGCCGGAGCAGCCGCCCCTGTATCCGGACATGACCGTGGAGGAATATCTGGATTTCATTTTTGATTTGAAGGCGGCAAAGTCCGGGCTGAAGCGGAAGGACCACATCATGGAGATCTGCGAGCTGGTGGGCCTGAAGGAACAGGTCAAGCGGGTCATCCGCAACCTCTCCAAGGGCTACAAGCAGCGGGTGGGCATGGCCCAGGCCCTCATCGGCAATCCTGAGGTGCTGATCCTGGATGAGCCCACCGTCGGCCTGGACCCGAAGCAGATCATCGAGATTCGAAACGTGATCAAGGGCCTGGGCAAAAACCGGACCATCATCCTCTCTACCCACATCCTGCAGGAGGTCAGCGCCATCTGCGAGCGGGTCCTGGTCATCAACAACGGGCAGATCGTTGCCGACGACAAGCCGGAAAACCTCTCCGCCCTCATTACCGGTGACCGGAAGCTTTCGGTCCGGGTCGCCGGTCCCCAGGACATGGTGAGAAAGATTCTTCGGGGCATCGACGGTGTGCAGTATGCCGATGTCACCGTTCAGGCCGAGAAGGGCTCCTATGACTTTCTGGTGGAGGCCAAGCCGAATGTGGACGTGCGAAAGCCCATGTTCATGGCCCTCGCCAAGGCGGGCTACCCCATTCTCCAGCTCAAGAGCATGGACCTCAGCCTGGAGGACATCTTCCTCAAGCTGGTGGAGGAAAAGAAAAAGCAGCGCAATCCCCAGAACAAGGCCCCCAAAAAGGTCTCTGCGGATGCCGTGCTGAATGTGGGCGGAGCCGCTCCCGAGTTCCCCGCTTCCGATTCTGAGAGCAAGGAGGATGAAATCTGATGGCAGCCATCTACAAGCGCGACCTGCGGGCCTACTTCTCCTCTCCCGTGGGCTATGTTTTCATCGCCGCCTATGTGTTCGTGATGAATCTCATCTTCTACATCACCAACCTCCTGACCGGCATCAATCAGCTCACCCTCTGCTATACCTATATGTTCTATGCCATGATTGTCCTCGCCCCGGTGCTCACCATGCGCACCTTCAGCGAGGAATACAAGCAAAAGACGGACCAGCTGCTTCTCACCGCCCCGGTGCGGCCCGTGGGCATCGTGTTTGGAAAATTCCTCGCCTCCTACACGGTGTTTGTGATCGCCCAACTGCTGCTCCTCATTCAGGTCATCGTCATCGCCGCGGTGAGCACTCCCAACATCGCCGTCATCGTCGGCAACTACATCGCCCTTTTCTCCGCCGGGGCCGTGTTCATCGCCATCGGGACATTTGTCTCGTCCCTCACCGAGAATCAGCTGGTGGCCAACATCGCTACCCTGGCCATCAACCTCTTCCTCTTCCTCATGGATTATGCCTACACCCGCATCAACGTCACCTGGATCAAATCCGTCCTCTACTGGATTTCCATCTTCCGGCGCTACAACACCTTCTACATCGGCGTTTTCTCCGTTGCCGATTTCGTGTTTTATCTCTGTGCCGCCGCCACCTTCATCTTCCTGACGGTGCGCGTGCTGGAAAAGAAACGCTGGAGCTGAGGACAGATTCTTCTCCCGGGCCCATGGCGCCCGAACCCAAAGAAAGGAGCTGCGAAGGCAGCATGAGTCGATATGAAAAGAAGACAGGATGACGAAATCCTCAACGAAGGCCTGATCGATGCGGAGATTGCCGCGGAAGAAGAGGAGATCAAAAACCGAAAGTTCAAATACGGGACGCTGGCCACCATCTTCACCATCATCTTCATCGTTGCCATCGTGCTGGTGAATGTCCTGCTGGGCTATATGACGGACCGTTTCGTCTGGGAATTCGATATGACCCGGGAACGTCTTTTTGAGATCTCCGAGGAGACAAAAGAGGTCATCGACGATATGGAGCAGGACGTCACCATCACCGTCCTGGCGGATGAGACCGTTTTCCGGGATTCGGAGGAGATTCTCAGCAACATCTATGAGATTCTCCAGCGGTATGAAGCCCTGGGCGGCGGAAAAATCAGCGTCCGCTATGTCAATCCGAACATGAACCCCCGCATCTTTGACGAGTACAACGAGCTGGGAGACCTGGGCAGCAACTACCTCATTGTGGAGAGCGATCTGCGCAAGACATACATGGCCCCCACCAGTCTTTACAACATGCAGGTGGACGATTCCAGCGGCATCACCTATTTCATCGGCCTGCGGGCTGAGCAGAAGCTCACCTCTGCCCTGCTTTTCGTCACCCAGGATTCCGTGAATACAGCCTGCTGGGTGCGCGGACACGGCGAGGACTACTCCATGGACGCCCTGGACGGCATCCTCACAAAGATGAACTTCGATACCCAGGTCATCATTCTCGCCCAGGAAGAGATTCCCGAGGAGTGCACCCTCCTCATCATCTCCTCCCCGGATACGGATTACAGCATGGAGGAGATTGAGAAGATCGATGCGTTCCTCCAGAACGGCGGGAATGCCATCGTCTCCCTCACCGCGGAGACCAGCACGGCCCTTTCAAACCTCAACCTCTATTTTGAGGAGTGGGGCATTCGCTACCGTCCGGAATTCATCCTGGACTACCACCAGAGCATCAGCAACATGCCCTTCTATGTGGTGCCCAACATCGCCGTCCTGGACAATGTGACGGAGAACCTCAATACCCGCAACTACTTTGCCATGATCCCCGCCTGCATGCCCATCGACCTCACCGGCACCGCGGCGGATTACCACAATGTGAAGGCCCTCATGACCTCCTCCGCTTATTCCTTCACCAAGGACCTCACCGAGATCACCTACGGCTATGACCAGGCGGAGGACGACCCCACCGGGCCCTTCAATATGTGCGTGATTTCGGAGTATGTCACCTCCGACAAAAACCTCAATTATACCCGCAGCGACGTGCTTTTCTGCTCCGCCGGTCTTATCTACGATTCCGTGCTGGAGGCCAGCAACTTCCTCAATGGTCAATTCATTGAGGTGCTGCTGGACTATATGACGGAATACAGCGACGGCATCGTCATCCCGGACAAGGACTTTGAGTCCACCGTGCTCAGCATCCTCACCTGGCAGAGCAACGTGGTGCTCTGGGTCGTGGTCATCGGCCTTCCCCTGGTAATCCTCGCCGTCGGCGCCGTGATCTGGACAAAAAGGAGACACCTGTGATGCCAAAAAACATCAAGCGCATCCTGATCGCCGCCGGGGCGGTGGTGGTCCTTGTCCTTGCCATCATCGTGGTTCGCCTTGCCTTTCCGAAGCAGGAGGAGATTCCCGTGGAGACCCCGGTCCCCACGGAGACGCCGGTCTACTATATCTCCCGCCGGAGCAGCAGCGAGGTCTCCGGTCTCCACTTCCTCTATGAGGACGGGGAGCATTTCGACATCCTCATTGAGGCCAATGAAAACGGCACCTACAACTATACCTGCGACCCGGAGGATGACTTCTTCGGCTACAATGCCGGCAGCTTCCGCTCCATGATGTTCTCCCTTGCCACCCTGATGGCCACCTCCAAGATCGAGGATGAGCCCACGGACCTCCAGCAGTATGGGCTGGATGAGCCCCGGATGACCGTGACCATCGACTTTACCGACGGGACGGGCACCACCCTCATCATCGGAAATGAGACGCCCATTCAGGGTTACTACTACATCATGTCCGACAAGGAAAACACGGTGTACACCATCGGCGGATACATCACCAGTCTCATCATGCGCCGTCCCTTTGAATATCGGCAAATCGATACCTTCCCCAGCTATTCCGGCGACGAGGTTTACACCAACATCGTCCGCTTCATTCTCACCCAGCGGGACGGTACGCCTGTCGAAGTCCTGCTGGACAGGGATCTGAGCATGGAGGGCAACATCACCTCCTCGGCCTATATGATGGTCCAGCCCTTTGTCTCCCCCTGCACCACCGACACCGTGGAGGCCCTGCTGGACATCCTTGCAACCATCACCTTTGACAGCATCATCGCGGACATCGGCGCTTCGGAGCTGGCGGCCTATGGCCTGGATAAGCCCGCAAGAATGTATATCGAGGACCTGGCGGGCAACAGTCTCGAGCTGGTCATCGGAACGGCGAACTCCAACCTCTGTTATGCCGTGATTGCCCGGCAGTATGATGCTTTCATGGCCGGAGAGCTTAACTATCTCACGGTGCTGCAGTTCACCGAGACGGACTTTAACTGGATCGCTATGAACTATATGAATCTCCAGATCCGCACCCCCTGGATCATCAACATCCACGACGTGGAATCCGTGAGCTACTGTCTGAACGGTGAGAGCTACGAAATGGTCCTGTATGAATATGACGATGTCACCGGCTCCGGCGTTGATGTCATCCGGGTGTGCAGCTATATCAACGGGCATGACGTGGGGAACACCAATACCAAGCGCATCTTCAGCCGCACGCTGAACTTCCGTCAGGTGGCCTATCTGCCGGAGGGAACCAGCTATGACAAGGATTACAGCAATTCCATCGTCATCCATATGAAGGACGGAACGGAGCAGACGATGAACTTCCACAGCATCAACGCCCGGCAGTACGCCTGCGAGCTGAACGGCGTGGCGGAGTTCTATATCTACGCCAGCAACCTGAACAACATTCAGAGCGCCCTTGACCGGGCGCTGGACGACCGGGAAGTTTCCCTGGTCTACACGCGCTGAGGTAAGATCATGAGCGAGTTCTCCCCCCTGGCTGCCCAGTTTCTCATGGAGTGGAACCGTATGTCCATGAATATGCGCTCCGCCATCTTCCGCGCCAAATACCTGCAGGAAAAGGCGGAGCGAAGCGGGGCACAGACCCGGCTGGAGGAAATGCGGCGTGAGAGGAACATCGACGCTCTTTACCGGGAAATCCGCCGGGATATGCGCACCGTCCTGTCCGGCGATGGCGTGGAGAAGTCCTTTCCGGCAGACAGGCCCATGGATGAGCAGGGACTTCCCGGCCGCTTTGTGGACTTTCGCATCAGCGAAGCGGCAATCCCCGAGATCCTGGTGAAGATCGAGGAGCTGGATGAAAAGATTCTGACCCTCTTCATATCCCTCTGTTCAATTCGTCTTTAGCGACTTAAGAAAAAAGGGCGCCGCAGTTTAGCGGCGCCCTTTTCGTTGTACGGAAACTAGTCCACGAAGAAGGTGTATTTGGTTCTGGAGGTCATGGTCTCCCCTGCCCGCAGGAGCGCACTGGGGAAGCCCGGCTTGTTGGGGGCATCGGGGAACTGCTGGGTCTCCAGGCAAAGGCCGGCATTGGCTTTATGGCGGATGCCGCCCCGTCCGGGCGCGCCGCCGAGCCCGCCGCCGCAGTAGAGCTGCACGCCGGGAAGATCGGTCTCCATGCGCATGCCCCGGCCGCTCACGGGGTCGTAGACCTCGGCCTGAACGCCGCTGGGCCTGAGGACATAACAGTGGTCATATTTCCCATTCAGAATGGGTCTGCGGGTGCGGAAGTCAAAATCCGTCCCGGTGACGTCAATCAGCTTCCCCGTGGGAATCAGGCCGCTGTCCACTTCCAGATAGGCGTCGGAGGCGATCATCAGCTCATGGTCCAGGATGGTATCAGCCCCGGAGAGATTAAAGAAGCTGTGATTGGTGAGGTTGATGACGGTGTCCGCATCCGTCGTGGCACGATAATCAAATATCAGCTCATTTTCCTCCGTCAGGGTGACCGCAACCTGCACGTCCACGTTTCCGGGGAAGCCCTCTTCCCCGTCGGGGTCGTGAATACTGAGGATGGCGCCGGAGCCGGTTTTTTCCAGCTTCCAGGGGCGCAGATGATAGCCGTGGCCCCCGTGGAGGGAGTTGACGCCCTCGTTTACCGTGACGTGAACGGTCCTGCCGTTCAGGGGGAATTCCCCCTTCCCGATGCGGTTGGCAAAGCGGCCGACAAAGGCGCCGAAGCAGCTTCCGCCCGGGTATGCGGCGGGGTCATCGTAACCGAGAACGATGTCCAGGAGGTTTCCGTTTCGGTCCGGCATCAGGATGGACTGGATGGCTCCGCCCATCTCCAAAAGGGTGACGGAAAGCCCGTTTCGGTTCTCAAGCTTCATGTTTTTTTCCTCCACTTCTTTTGAATCAGCTTTGCCAGCTCGGAGAAGGGAATCACCATCAGCGAGAGTCCCACGGCAATCAGGAATTCCGTCAAGCTGATGGCGGTCAGGCCGAAGAGACGGCAGAGGGCGGGAATGAACAGCAGGCCGCAGGTGAGCAGGACGGTCCACACCAGGGCGCCCCAGAGCCACCAGTTCTGCTTTCTCATCTTAAAGATGGAATCCGTCAGGCTTCTTGCGCTGAAGGCGCAGACGATTTCGGAGAGGTTACAGGTCAAAAAGGCCATGGTCATGCCGTCCGCGCTCTCAGCAAAGGCCCAGCGCCCGTTTTCCAGCCACTCCCCAAAGAGATAGGAGAAGAAAATCAGCACACCCATCAGCAGACCCTGAACGACGATGACCGCGCCGCTTCCACCGGAAAACAACCCTTCATTCGCTGGGCGGGGCTTGCGCTCCATGATGCCCGCCTCCGCCTTCTCCATGCCAAGGGCCAGGCCGGGGGCGGAGTCCGTGACCAGGTTAATCCAGAGGAGATGCGCCGCGCTGAGGATCTTGAAGCCGAACATGGAGGCGGCAAACACGGCAACAATCTCACAGAGGTTCATAATCAGCTGTGCCAGAACTACCTTGTGAACATTGTCATAGATTTTGCGGCCTTCCTCCACCGCGTGGACGATGGTGGCGAAGTTGTCGTCCGCCAGCACCATATCGCTGACGCCCTTGGTCACGTCCGTTCCGGTGATGCCCATGCCTACGCCGATATCGGCAGCCTTAATGGAGGGTGCGTCGTTGACGCCGTCCCCCGTCATGGCTACCACCATCCCCCGGGACTGCCAGGCCCGGACGATGCGGGTCTTGTGCTCCGGCTGGACCCGGGCATAGACGCTGTACCTCGTGACGGCCTCCTTCAGCTCCTCATCGCTGAGGTCCTCCAGCATGGCGCCCTCCACGGCCTCGGAATCCTCCTTGATGATACCGAGGTCACGGGCGATGGCGACGGCGGTATCACGGTGGTCGCCGGTGATCATCACCGGGCGGATACCGGCGGAGCGGCATTCGGCGATGGCGTCATAGACCTCCGGGCGGCAGGGGTCAATCATCCCCACAAAGCCGATGAAGATGAGCTCCTGCTCCAGGGTCTCCGCCTCATAGTCACCGGGCTCCGTGTCCCAGGCCCGCCAGGCTGCCCCCAGGACGCGGAGGGCTCGGTCGGCAAATTCCTTGTTCCGGCGAACAACGCCGGCCCTGTACTCCTCCGTCATGGGGAGTATCTCTCCCCCCTGCATATAGGCAGTGCAGCGGTCCAGGATTACCTCGCAGGCGCCCTTGGTATACTGGCGGATGCCCTCCGGCTCCCGATGGACCGTGCTCATCATCTTCCGCATGGAATCGAAGGGCGCCTCTCCGATGCGGGGGAAATTGACATCCAGCTCATCCTTGTAGAGCTTCAAATCGTGGGCGTGGTTCACCAAGGCGGCCTCGGTGGGCTCGCCGGAGGCCTCATGCATCCCCAGGCTGCGCTTGGCATCGCTGCACAGGGCCATGGCCTTGGCGAGGAGCAGCGGATCATCGGTATAGGTATCCACCACGGTCATCCTGTTCTGGGTCAGGGTGCCCGTCTTATCCGAGCAGATGATCTGGGTGCAGCCCAGGGTCTCCACGGCGGTGAGCTTGCGGATGAGGGCTTTGCGCTTGGACATGGCGGTGACGCCAATGGAGAGGATGATGGTGGTGACTGCGGGCAGCCCTTCGGGAATTGCGGCGACGGCCAGGGCCACGGCGATGATGAAGGTATCCAGGATAACGTTGAACACCGGCTCGCCGCTGGGGGCAAAAATCAGCTCCCGCGCCACGCCGAAGATAAAAACGAAGATGCTGATGCCCAGAACCAGCTTGGTCAGCGTCACGGAGAGGGCGGCCAGCTTTTTCTGCAGGGGCGTCTTTTCGTCCTCCGCGAGGCTGAGGGCTGTGGCAATCTTCCCCATTTCCGTGTCCATGCCGGTGGCGGTGACCACGGCGGTGCCCCGACCATAGGCGACGGTGCTGCCGCTGTAGAGCATGTTTTTCCGGTCACCCAGGGGAATGTCCTTCTGCTCGGTGCGAAGCATCAGCGCGTCCACCAGCTTGCTCACGGGGACGCTCTCCCCCGTGAGGGCTGACTCCTCCGCCTTCATGCTGTAGCTTTCCAGAATCCGGCAGTCCGCGGGGACGGAGTCGCCGGCTTCCAGCACCACCACATCCCCCACGGCGATGTCCTCGCTGCGGATGACGGAGACAACCCCGTCCCGGAGGACCTTGCTGGTGGCCGCGGTCATCTCCCGCAGGGCGTCGATGGCATCCGCGGCCTTGCTCTCCTGCACGACGCTGAGCACGCTGTTGATGATGACAACAAAGAGGATGATAAAGAGGTCCGCATAGCTCTCGTGCTCCCCCTGCGCCACGTTCTGATAGATGGTGGTTGCGGTGGAAATCACGGCGGCTCCCAGGAGCATGAAAATCATGGGGTCGCTTAGGGCGTGGAGAAAACGCTTGAAAAGGCTCTCCTTCGGGGGTTCAGCCAGCTTGTTCTTTCCGTTTTTTTCCAGCCTGGCCTCCGCTTCCGCGGAACTCAGGCCCTGGGGCGAGCTTTCCAGCTCCGAAAGAACCTGCTCCGGGGTCTCCAGATATCGCTGCATCGGACATCTCCTCCAATCAAAAAGAAAAAAGACTTCTGCCCATCGGCAAAAGTCTCACTCATTAAGGCTGGGGCGGGTAACCAGCACCGTATTGACGCCCTCAGCCGCGGCAAAGCCGCGAGTTACTCCCTTTTGCGGGCATTATAGCCCAGCCTGCGGTAAAACGCAAGATATTTTTTCCGCCATATTCCCCGCGCCGGGAGAGAAGGAGGGGCCCCTCCCCTCTCCCGGTGCCGAAGCTGCGGATGATCAGAGCACGGATGGCTGTACGATGCGGGAGTAGCAGTCGTTCTCCAGACTGCAGCCGCCGCACTTGGTGCAGCCCGGCTGCTTATTGAAGTCCAGGCCGTATTTCTCCAGAAGCCGGCCCAGATAATCGCTCATTTCAATGAGCTCATCGGGCTTGCAGCGGCTGAAGCCGTAGAGCTCGCAGTTGTCCATGGGACGGAAGGGCATAATGGTGGGAAAGACGCCCTCGGAGGCCATAACGGCGCACTCCTTCATAATCTCCTCTTTCGGCTGGATGCCGCCGATGAGGACGCTGGAGACCATGCCCCAGCCGAAGATGCGCACCGCCTCCCGGAAGGCCTCATGATAGTGCTCATAGGAGATGTGGCTCTTGCCCGGGCAAATCGCCTTGCGCCGCTCCTTGTCCGCGATCTCCAGGTTCATGATGACGACGCCGATGCCCACGTCCTTCATCTCCTGCAATAGGCCCAGGTTGGAGGGCGGGGCAAACTCCACGGTGATGTCGATGTCGCTGAACTCCCGGATGCCTTTGGCAAGGTCGATCCAGTACCTTGCCATCCAGTCCGGGTCATGATAGGTCCCGCCGCTGAAGTTGAGCATATAGTCCTTCGGCAGCTTGGGCAGGAGGATGCGGAGAGCAGAGCACAGCTCCCCGATGTCGATGGGCCGCTCCATATCCGCTTTCAGCGAGCAAAAGCGGCACTTCAGCTCCTCCGTATCATAGCAGCAGGTGGTGCTGGGCCAGATGTTCACGCAGCCGGGTGCGTGGAGCCTGGCGAGATCATCCAGGAAGGTGCCGGTGTGGGGCAGATTCCGGTAAAAGAAGATGGGCTCGTCCCACCCTTCGCCGGTGATATAGTAGGCCCCGTTCCGCTTGGTAATCAGGTAGGGGGACTCGGTGGAAAATTCCTCCGCCACGCTGATGTTGATATTGGAGTCATAGAGATGGATATTCACAGCGTGGATGAACCCCTTATCAAAAAAGTGGGGGTATTCCCGCTCCAGCTCCCCGGCAGTTTCCCGCTCAACCCGTGCGCCGAGGCACAGTAGACCGGCTTTCAGTTTTACAATGTCTTTCTTCAAGTTGGACCCCTCAAATCCTCAAGAGCATTTCAATCGGTTTACATGCTATCCCGAAATCCTCACATCCGACGCATTCTCCCAATAAGGTGTTACCCCCGGTCTCCACCCCGCCGATGGCCCGGAAAAAGCCCGGCGTCCGCGCGGCGAGCCACAGGGCATCCTCGCCGGCATCACGGACAAAACGGAGGCAGCGGTCCACCAGAAGCTTTCCGATGCCGCTCTCCCTCTCCTCCGGCTCGACGGCGACATAATCCAGCACGAGCCGGTCAAAACGGCGGGAGACGGTGGCAGCCCCCAGGAGCGTTTCTCCCCGCCAGGCGGCTACGGACATGACCGCCCCGCAGACCTCCACCCAATCGTCCTCAATTTCCAGCCCCGCGCTGCGGTACAGCTCGGTAAAGAGGCCGTGCTCCTTCTCTTCCCGGAGAACGATCTCCTCAGTCATGGACAGCCTCCGTGAAAAGCTCCGGCATTTTTCCCCCACTGCGGAGAGCAGCAGCAAAATCAGCCAGCAGCACCCCGGAGCGCTCCCGGACAAACTTCACCTCCGGATTGGAGCCGGGGTCGATGCCCATGAGGCGGGAGTAGACAAAGGTGACGTCGCTGAAAAGCTGCCCCAGAACGGCGGAATGGAGGGGAGACAGCTCCCCTTTTATCTGCAGGAGTATGGAAGGCATGACCTCGCTGAACCGCTTGTAATTGGCAAGGGCCAGAATGACCTCCTCGTCCCCCAGGTGCAGCCCGCCGTGCTTTTCCTCCGCGGGGTCGATCTCCTCCCTCACCAGCGGGTGCTTTTTTCGGGGGCGCATCTCATCCCGCAGGAGGAAGAGCCCCAGCTTGGTCTCCTTGTTGCCGAGCACGCCCTCCAGATTCATATGGCTGTCCCTGGGGAGGCCGAAGAAGCGGGAGACCAGGAGGTCGTTGCCCCCCTTGTTGACACCCTCGTTCCAGAACTGGATGAATTCGTCCGCCAGAAGCCCAAGGGTCTCATCGTTGCAGCCAAGGTAAATGAAATCCGTACCCCTGGCCTTCTGAAAGGCGAGGATGAAGCGGGCCATTACATGAGGGAGAGAATCCGGGTCGCTGAGGTCAAAGGCACGGATGGCATCCTCGATGGCGGACCAATAGGCGCCGATATCCATCCCGCAGACCAGCATGGGAGCCAGAAGGATGGGCGTCTTGTTGCGCCCAAAGCGACCGGAGACCCGGTCCGGCATGGGCAGTACCAGGTTCCCGTCCCGCTCGGCCAGCCTTTTGAGATTCCCCCCGTTGGAGAAAACGATACGCTTCAGATTTCGGTCTGTGTATTCGTGGAGCTTGATGGTCTCCTCGGTAACGCTGCTGCGGCTGAACTCCATGAAAAGAGTATTGTCCGCATTTGCGTCCGGCGGCAGCTGATCGAGCTGCAGAGGTGAATGGATGACGAGCCAGGTCAGTTTTTTTTCCGGGCCGGCATTGTTCAGCGCCGACATATAGTGGCAAAACTGCTCATTGGCTCCGATGCCGGTGGTCACCAGGTATCGCAGCCCGCCGCCGGGGAAGCTCTCTTTGACAAAGGCAAGGATTTGAGAGGCAGTATCGGCCATAAACCGGGTATAATATGCTCCAACCTCCCGGCGGTACAGCTCAAGGAAGGGGTCGGAAGCGCAGGCTGCGGCAACGGTGGCGGAGAGCGCCATGAGCGAGTCATGGATGCCCTCCGGGAGACCGACCGGGCCCAAGGGCGAAGGGGCGGCGGCAAAGCGGAAGATCTCGGGAAAGGGGTCGAGCCGGTCCCGAGCAGAGCAGAGCGCCCTTTCCTCCGTGTGATTCCCGGAGACGGCGCCCGACATGCGCTGCCGGGCCACCAGCTCGGAGAGCCCCAGGTCACTCACAGCCTCCGTCATCTCCCCGGGGGACACACGGAAGACCTCCGCCAGGGCATTGATGAGATCAGCCGCGTTGAGGGAAGTCTTCAGCGCGCCGGTGATCTGCGTATCCCGGACCCCCTTTTCCGGCCAGCGCTCAATCAGCCTCTCCGAAAAATCCTCAAAAAAACGGTCCGCCATCTTGACCTCCAAAGCGTGAAATAATTTCATGTATCCTAAAGAATTATAACACTCTTTCCTGCAAAAGGAAACCATTCTTGACGATTTCCGGCGGAAATGCTATTTTTGAAGCATCACCGCAGGAGGAAGCGCCATGGAAAGAAACTACCCAGAATTCACCGTCACCGCCAAGGCGGAACGCTCTGTTCGCGCCGGCCACCCCTGGGTCTATGGCGAGGAGGTAACTGCCGTCGAGGGCAGCTATGAGAACGGGGAGATCGGGGATGTGCTGAGTCCGAAGGGCAAATGGCTGGGTTCCGGTTTTATCAACGACCAATCGAAAATATGGGTCCGGCTCATCTCCCGCAACACCAACGACCGCTTTGATGAGGCCTTCTTCCGCCGCAGGGTCGCTTATGCGCTGGCCTACCGCAAGACGGTCATGGGGCCCGACTTCAATGCCTGCCGACTGATTCACGGAGAGGCCGATCAGTTCCCCGGCCTGACGGTGGACCGATTCGAGGATATCCTTGTCTGCGAGGTGCTCTCTCTGGGCATGGAGCGGCGGAAGGAGCTCATCTGCCGGCTGCTGGTGGAGGAGCTGGCGGCGCTGGGCGTCACCGTGCGGGCGATTTATGAGCGGAGCGAATCTCCCCTTCGGTCAAAGGAAGGCCTGGAGGACACAAGGGGCTTTGTTCCCCTGCCGGGTCTGGAGAAGGAAGCAGAAGGCCATATCGTCATTCGGGAGAACGGTCTGCTCATCGATGTGGACTACGTAAACGGCCAGAAGACCGGGTACTTTCTGGACCAGAAATATAACCGCCGGGCTGCGGCGAAGCTGGCGGAGGGGAAGCGTGTTCTGGACTGCTTCACCCACACCGGTGCTTTTGCACTGAATGCCGCCCGGGCAGGGGCGAAGGAGGTCACCGCCGTGGATATCTCCGAGGATGCGCTCCGGCAGGCGAGGCACAACGCCGCGCTGAACGGGCTTGAGGAGAATATCCGCTTCCTGAGGGCGGATGTGTTTGAGCTGCTCACCGAGGCGGCCAAGGGGAACCATCCCTGGGACTATATTATCCTGGACCCTCCTGCCTTTACAAAGAGCAGCGCCACGGTGGAGAACGCGGCCAGAGGCTATCGGGAAATCAACCGACGGGCCATGCAGCTCCTTCCCCGGGGCGGGTATCTCGCCACCTGCTCCTGCAGCCATTTCATGACCCGGGAGCGGTTTGCGCAAATGCTGCGGGAGGCGGCTTCCGACGCCGGAGTCAGCTTACGGCAGATTGAGGAGCGGCAGCAGGCGGCAGATCACCCCATCCTTTGGGGCGTCCCGGAGACGGACTATCTGAAATTCTATCTCTTTCAGGTGGTCTGATCACTCTTTTCTTTCTGGTGAATGCAGAAACCTTCATCATAATACTCGCAGTTTTCACAGACGGCGGGCTCCTCTTCCAGGGACCAGCAGCCGTGCCGGAATTCCGGGCAGGAGCTCTGGGCCTCCACTTTTTTGCGAGAGTCAGGCATGATCAGCCCTCCTTTTGATATTTCTCACAAATTCCGTTGAACTTTTCTGCCGGAAATGGTATAGTATCAATAAATACGGAATGAGTGAGGTGCGATGATGTCTCAAAGAACGATGCGCGAAATGTATTTGGACATGTCCAAAGGAATTGCGCCGGACTTTCTTCTCCAATATACCTATGGCGGAAACCCCTATTCCCAGCGCCCGGAGATCTGTACCGGGGCCTCTCCCTCCTTCCTCCGGGGAAACCGGGACAAGGGCAGCGGCAACAAGGATATCTGGGGTGTGACCTACATAGCGAACAAGGAGGCGGGCTTTGCCGGGCTGCCCGAGCCCGGAAACTTCATCCTGGACGATATCACCCGCTGGCGGGATGTCATCAAAGCGCCCGATATCTCCGATATCGACTGGGAGCAGATGGCGAAAAAGGATTTGGAAAACTTGGCCAAACGGGGCGTGGACAGGAATCAGACCGCTCTTGCCTTCAACATGCACGTCGGCTATTTCCAGACTCTGATGGCCTTCATGGGATTTGTGGAGGGCCTTTGCGCCATTCAGGAGGAGCCGGAGGAGGTCATGGCCCTTTTCGATTATCTCTGCTCCTTCTACACCGAGGTCGCGGAGAAGTGCATCGACTACTATAAGCCCGATATCCTTCAGATCACCGATGACGTTGCCGCCTGGGAGCGGCCCTTCGTCTCTCCCACCCAGTATCGGGAGATCATCAAGCCCTTCCAGGTCCGGGATGCCAAGCTGGGCAACGACCGGGGCATCCCCATTGCCATGCACTGCTGCGGCAAGGCGGATATGCTGGTGGAGGATTGGGTCGGCTTCGGCGTCCGCTATTGGGACCCGCCCCAGACCAGCAACGACCTGGTTTGGGTGCAGAAGACCTATGGCAACCGAATCATCCTGGAGGGCGGCTTTGACGCCATCGGTGACCTCATGAGCGAGGACTGCACCGAGGAGCGCTTCAAGGACGCGGTGATTGCCGCCATCGACAAGCTCACAAGCAACGGCGCGCTCTACATCTTCGACCACTGGCTCTTCGGTGACCCGGAAAACGATATGTTCAACAACCGGAACCGCTGGATGACCGAGGTGGTGGAGGGTTATGGAAGCACCATCTACAAATAATCGAAAGTCGCGTATTCCCTTTCGGGCAGCCCGAAGTCCGGGCTGCCCGGTTTCTTTATTCCGGCGCGGCGAAGCGCAGCCCGCCGGAGATGACCTCCACCCGGAAAGCCGTCGGCCCATCGACAATCTCTCCATCCAGGGAGACCATGAAGCCCGGCTTTCCGGAAACTTCGATGACCCTTCCTCTGCGGTAACGAATCACCGTGTCGAAACGGGGATCATCCAGGTGCGTACCCTCCTTATAGGCGTTCATCAGGGTCAGGAACCGCGGCCTGGAGACGGGCTTTACAAGGCAGACCTCCGCCAGCCCGTCATCCTGCTTGCTCCGGGGTGCGCAGCGGTAGGAGCCGCCCACGTGCGTGCCGTTGGCGACGGTGCACAGAAGCATATCCCCGCTATGTATCTCCTCCCCGTCCACCTTCATCTCGCACCAGGTGCGCATATCGAAGATCAGTGCTTTCAGCACGCCCACGGGATAGGCGTTTTTCCCACCGATGAGGGGCTTTGACTTCACGTTGTTCATGGTCTTTGCCACAGCGGCATCCAGACCGAAGTGAAAAGCGTTTACCGCCCACTGCTCGAGGCCATCCCCGGTTACCTTCAGTATGTCGATGGGCTTTGGTCTGGCCGCGAGGAGCGCATCGATATTCAGGAATTTCTCCGCGCCGCCGAAGGCCTTGACAAAATCGTTGCCGCTGCCCAAAGGGAGAACAGTCATCCAGTGCTTCGGATGAGTGGCCAGACCGGAAGCTACCTCATGCACCGTACCGTCCCCTCCGCAGGCGACAAAGCACAGGTCTTCCCCGCTCTCGGCGCTCCTTCTGCGGACGTAGTCCGTGGCGTCCAGGCTGCCTTTCGTCTCATATATTTCGCAGCCGGGCCTGATACCCACCAGCTCCCGTACCCGGCTCGCGGTCTTTCCGCCGCCGGCGACAGGGTTGACGATGAATATGTGCTTCATAATGCCTCCCCTCCCAGTGCGGATACCCGATATTGATAGGTTCCGGAACAGACCGTTTCGCTCCGGCCATCCGGCAGGATTACTTCCGCGCTGCTGCCAAAGGGAACGGTAAGCCGGATGGCGATTTCGCTGCCCTCATAGGACCATTTGGATACAATCTCCCCGCAGGGGGAAGCCAACCGGCACTCCAGACCGCCCAGGCGGGGGTCCGGCTTTGGGGCAAAACGGAAACGTCGGAAGCCGGGAGCAGCGTCCAGGGGCTGAATGCCGGCGGCATGGCGGTAGACCCAGCTCTCCACGCTGCCATAGGCATAATGATTGAGAGAGTTCATCCCGGTTTCCGAGAAGGTCCCCTCCGGCGTGAGGGAATTCCACCGCTCCCAAATCGTTGTGGCCCCCAGCTTTACCTCATAGAGCCAGGAGGGGAAATCCTCCCTCAGGAGGAGGTCCCAGGCAGCCTTTGCCGGCAGGACCTCCAACAGCCAGGGAGTGCCCAAAAAGCCGGTGGTGAGGTGCCCCGACTCCTTCAGCAGCGAAAGGAGCTCAGCCTCCGTCTGCTGCGCCCTCGGGCTGAGCCCGAGGTACAGAGCCAGGATACAGGCCGTCTGCGTCCGGCAGAGAAGCTCCCCGCCGGGGGAGAAAAACTCCCGTTGTAATAACGCCTTGTTGTTTTCCGACAAAGAAGTGAAGGCAGCCGCTTTCTCCGGCTCCCCCAGTTCTTTCGCCGCCCGGGCAGCCAGGTAGGCGGAATAGAAAGCATAGCATAAACAGAGGAAACGCAGGGAAGTCTTTCCCACCCGCTTATCCCGGGAATCCAGTCCCTCCGGCTCCCCCTCCCGGTCCAAAGCCAGCCAATCTCCGAAATGGTGCTGTCCGCTCCAGTCCTCCTGGCGCGCGACCCAGTGGACCCAGGCCTCCATGTTCTCAAACTGGCGGCGAAGCAGCGCCCGGTCCCCGTAATGGAGATACACCGTCCAGGGGATGACGGCTGCGGCATCGGCCCAGCCCACGGCGCCGCCCTCAAAACCCTTGCTGCGGTTGCGGGCAAAGGGCACCACCAGCGGTACGCAGCCCTCCGCCTTTTTCTGCTCCTCCAGCATATCCGCCATATACTTGGTGTAGAAGGCGGCGCAATCCATATTGAAGCAGGCGGTGTCGGCAAAAATCTGCGCGTCCCCGGTCCAGCCCTCCCGCTCATCCCGCTGGGGGCAGTCGGTGGGCACATCCAGAAAATTGCCCCGCTGGCTCCAGCGCACATTTTCCAGAAGCCGGGAAAGTCCCCGGTGTCCCACGGAAAGCCTGCCGGTCTCCCTCAGGTCGGAGGAGACGACGCAGCCGGTGAAATCCTCCGCCTGAACCGGCCCGGTAAACCCTTCCAGCAACACATAGCGGAAGCCGTACCAGGTGAAGAAGGGCTCCGCGACACGCGGCTCCCCGTCACAGGTCCACCGGAATTCGGCCCGGGCACTGCGGAGGTTCGCGCGGGAAAAACACCCATGCTCCAGTTGTTCGCCGAATTTGAGGCAAAGGGTCTGCCCTTTTTCCCCTTTGTCCGCAAAACGAAGCCAACCCACCATATTTTGGCCCATGTCCAGCACCGTTTCCCCTGCGGGGGTGTGCAGGACAGCAGCAGGCTTCCGCTCTTCGACGATTCGGACCGGCGGACTCAGGCGGTCCCGCAGCGGCCCGACAGGCGGCGCACAGAGCACGGCACTTCCCCGGTGTACTTCCGCTCCCCAATCCCAACGCTCGCCGTCATAGATGCCGCTCTCCCGGATGGGAGAAGTGCGCCAGAGCCAGCTCTCGTCCGTGGGGATGACCTGCTCCCCTGCTTCGTCCCGGATGCGGACTTCGGCGATGGCACAGTCATAGGGGCAGTATTCATAGTCATCCGCTTTGGTAAAGCTGAATCGGCCCCGGGAGATGCCCCCCGCCAGCCAGATTTCCAGTCGGTTCTCTCCTTTCCGAAGGAGATGGCCGATATCATAGGTCTGAACCTGTACCCAGCGGTCATAGGCGTTGAGACCGGGAGTGAAAAGCTCATCCGAAGCGGGAGCGCCGTTTATAAAGAGGCGGTATAGCCCAAGGCCGGTGATATAGATTCTGGCGCTGCGGGGTTCCTTATCCAGCAGGAATTCCTTTTCCAGAAGCGCCAGCGGCTCTTCCCCGCGAATCCACCGCCCAACCCAAGCCTCCTCCATCTTCCCGGTCTCAAAGGAGGACTCGGCCTCACCGTAATCCCCGGAATCCCCCCACACCTGTACTTTCCAGGTATAGCGCTTCCGGGGCAGCAGCTGAAGCTCCGGCGCCGTTCCCAGGGAATCCGGCGCTGTGCTCTCGCCGCTGTCATAGAGGCAGGTGCCTTCACAATAGACCGTCAGGCGGGCTTTCGACTGCTTTTTTGATGGCGTGTCGGAGACCACCCAGGAGAAGACGGGCGGGGCCAGTTCAAATCCCATCGGCTCCGTCAGATGACAGACCTGCAGCTCGTTGATGCGCATAGATTCTTCCTCTGATCAGTTTTTTTCCATTTTATCACAGCAGATTGAAACAAACAATACCCGCTGCGCGCATATGTTTATCATTGTCCATTCCATGTCTGCCGGTCTTGACTTCTGAAGCATGGAATGGTAATCTATGTAATTGAGTCAGGTAAGAAAGAGGAATCATAATGAGCAATCCGTTCAAGACCCGGGAGGGCGGCGCGACTGTCACCGTTTTCGCGCCTTACGACTGCGGAAACCACTGCCCCTTCTGTGTCAATAAGCAGGAATATGCGGATACCAGCCGCTTTAGTCTGGAAAAGATACTGGAGAGCATCGGCGCCATTCAGGAAATCACACCCCGCTGTGATTTTGTTTTTACAGGCGGTGAGCCGCTGGCGAACCTTCCCTCTTTGCAGAAGATGCTGGATGCCGTTGCGGATACGCACCGGGTTTTCATCAATACGACGCTGCCGGTGATGCAGGATTACAGCGAAGATGAAGTGGTGGACTTTCTGAATTCCAATGTGGGAAAGATTACCTGTGTCAATGTCTCCCGCCACCTCTACAAGTTCGTGGAGGAAGGCAACGATGAAATCTTTGGTCGGCTGAAGGTTCCCGCCAGGGTCAACTGCGTGCTGTTCTACGGTCACTCCGAGGAAAAGATGAAACGCTTTGTCAAGCGCTTTGAGCCCTGGAACGTGCCCATTCAGTTCCGGGCGGACTACACCAAGACCACGCCGGAAAATCTGTATGATGAATCGGGGGACGACATCCTCGCCGAGCTCCGCAGCTTCCTGAAGCCCACCCTGCTGGAGGGCTGCCGCATCCGCTGCAACTATGAGTTTGTGGACGGAGAGCATGTGGTCTCCTACCACCGGACCCTTCCGTACAGCACCATCACGGAGACGGATGAGAGCGGCAATACTTATGACATTCTCTATGATGTTCTGATCAAGCAGACCGGGGAGTTCCACTCCGACTGGACCGGGACGCATATGGAATTGGAGGATTATCGCAAGGTTATCTTTGAGCCCTACGATCTCCACCGCATTTTCTGAGTCAGACCTTACCTCCCGGTCCATCCTCCGGGAGGTTTTCCATTGAAGGAGGAAGCAAGATGAAACATTACGGCGACCATGTGGAGGACCTGGTCATCACCTACATCGGCGGCGGCTCCCGGGGCTGGGCCTGGACCCTCATGAGCGACCTTGCCCGGGCAAAGGACATCAGCGGCACGGTGCGGCTCTATGACATCGACCCGGAAGCGGCCCATGTGAATGAAGTGATCGGCAATTCCATTCCCCACAATTTCCGGTATCAGGCGGTTGCCGATATCGGCGAGGCGCTCCGGGGAGCGGATTTTGTGGTGATTTCCATTCTGCCCGGCACCCTGGATGAGATGGAATCCGATGTCCACACCCCGGAGAAATACGGCATCTGGCAGTCCGTCGGCGACACCACCGGACCGGGAGGCATCGTCCGCGCCCTGCGCACGCTCCCCATGTTCGAAGTCATGGGCCGCGCCATCCGGGAATACTGCCCGGAGGCCTGGGTCATCAACTATACGAATCCCATGACTCTTTGCGTCCGTACCCTCTATAAGGTGTTTCCCGGCATCCGGGCCTTCGGCTGCTGCCATGAGGTTTTCGGCTCCCAGGCGCTGCTGGGGCGTATCTACGGAGAGGCTTTCGGCACCGAGCCGGCAAAGCGCCAGGATGTCAAGGTGAATGTGGTGGGCCTCAACCACTTTACGTGGATCACCTCCGCCACCTGCCACGGGCGGGACCTCTTCCCCGCTTACCGGGAATTCAGCAGAAAGCTGCTGAGCGAGCCGGCAAAGCCCATCCTCCGGGATGAGAGCTTCAGCTACTTTGCCTCCCAGGACCGGGTCAAATCCGACACTTTCCTGCGTTATGGCGTCATGGGCGCCGCCGGCGACCGGCACCTGGCGGAGTTCAGCCGGGGCGCCTGGTATCTGAAGGACCCGGAGACCGCTGAATCATGGGGCTTCACCCTCACCCCCGTGAGCTACCGGAAGGAGGACCGGGCAAGGCTGCTGAAACAGCGGGAAGCCTATTATACCGGCGCCGAACCCTTCAAGTTCAAGGAGAACGGCGAAGAGGGTGTGGACCAGATGCGGGCCCTCCTGGGTCTCGGGGACATGGTCACCAACGTAAACCTCCCCAACCGGGGACAGATCCCCAACCTCCCCATGGACGCCGTGGTGGAGACCAATGCCTACTTTACCGGCGGCAAGCTCCAGCCGGTAATGTCCGGGAACATCCCCGCCGCCATCCTCCCGCAGATTGCCAATGTCTGCGCCATTCAGGAATGTGTGGCTGAGGCTGCCCTTCACCGGGATCTGGACGCGGCCTTCTGCGGCTTTGCCGCCGATCCGTTAACTACCATCTCCCTTTGGGACGCCCGCAAACTCTTTGACGAAATGGTGGATAACACCGCTGCTTATCTCACCGAGTATAAGCGGTAAGGCAGTAAATGACTTGCCCCCTGCGCCATGCGGCGCAGGGGGCAGTTTCATCTCATAAAAAATCAGACAGGCGTGTTGTCGTAGGAATCCAGAGCAAGGGCCAGGGCATCGGAAACGCCGTTGATGCCATTGGTCATGAGGGTCACGAGGATGGCGCCCTTCACCTCATCCCGAGTAGCGCCGGCGCGCTTGGCAAACCCGGCGTGGGCGGCCACGGAGCCGAGGCCGCCGCGGGAAGCCTGAATGGCCATGTAAATGAGCTGGAAGGTCTTTTCATCCAGGCCGGAGTCCTTCATGAGATGGCCGGTGAAATCCATGAAGCCCTTCATGGTGGCGGGGGATTCCTGGGACCACACTTCAAAGAAATTCTTTTCTGCCATGATAATTCTCCTTTTATATTGATTTTTTAAGAATTGTGATGATGGCACGAATGGGAAGCGCAGTCTTCACTGCAGCTGCCGCAGCCGCCGCCCTCGGCGCAGGCGGAGGGGTCATAGCGCAGTCCGCCGGATAAAAAAGCATCCACAGCACCCTGAGGTGTGCCGATAATGCCGCCATAGACGATAATCCCGGCCTCCTCCAGAGCCACGCGGGCCTTTCCGCCGATGCCGCCGCAGAGCAGGACATTGACCTTATACTCTCCCAGAGCGGCAGCCAGCGCATCGTGCCCCTCTCCCAGAGAAGGCACGGTCATCTCCCGCTGAACGGTCGTCCCGGTCACCTCATAGAGGTTGAACCACTGGGTATGACCGAAATGCTGATTGATCTTTCCATCCTCCACAGGAACGGCGATACGCATGATGATTCTCCTTCAAGATAGGTAAATGCAAAACCGGCGGGCAGCATGCCCGCCGGTTTTGGTCAGCCCTTCCGGGCAAAAGCGCTTTGAACTGAGATTAAACTCAGGCAGCGTCCCACTCGGCCTTGAGCTTGTTGGCCAGCTCAGCGGCGGAAGCGGCATCCTCAGAGTAACCGTCAGCACCGACTTCGTCGGCGAAAGCCTGGGTGACAGGAGCGCCGCCGATCATGATCTTCACGGTGTCGCGGAGGCCGGAAGCCACGATGGCATCGATGGTGGACTTGATGGCGGGCATGGTGGTGGTCAGCAGAGCGGAGAGGGCGACGATCTTGCAGTCGGGGTTCTCCTTCATGCACTCGATGAACTTCTCGGCGGGGACGTCGACGCCAAGGTCAATGACCTCGAAGCCAGCGCCTTCGATCATCATGCCGACGAGGTTCTTGCCGATGTCATGCAGGTCACCGGCGACGGTGCCGAGGATCAGCTTGCCCTTGGACTCGGTGCCGGCAGCCTTCAGATAGGGAGTCAGGACCTCGACACCCTTCTTCATGGCGCGGGCAGCGATCAGCATCTCGGGAACGAAGATCTCGTTGTTCTTGAACTTCTCGCCAACAACGGCCATCGCACCGATCATGCCGGTGTTCAGGATCTCAGCGGCGGAGAAGCCCTCGTCGAGAGCTTCCTGGGTGAGACCGGCAACGATCTTGACCTTGCCTTTCTCAACAGCAGCGGCGACTTCTTCAAGCTTGCTCATTTAGAAATTCCTCCTGAAAAAAATATTTGAACCATTTGGACACACGAATGAAAAGGGGGTTGCTCAGACCTTCTTTTTGGTGGTGGCGGCGATGCGCTCATCGCGGAAAGCGCCGATATACTCCATGCAGAAATCATCCATGCCCAGCAGAGCTTCGGTGGCGAAGATGACGCCCATGAGCTGCTTGTCCAGGGGATCGAACACGGCGGAATCCATCCCGGCCTTGATGGCCAGGCAGACGAAAGCCATGTTCACCAGCTTGCGGGCAGGCAGGTTGAAGCTGATGTTGCTGACAGCGCCGGAGATGTGGATGGAAGGATACTGCTCACGGATCTTCGCCATGACCTCTTCCACCATCGCGATGCCATCCTCGGAGGTGCAGAGCATCTCCACCAGGGGGTCGATGTGGATGCGGCTGGGAGCGATGCCATATTCCTTCGCCTTGGCCATGATCTTGTCGAACACGCGGAGACGATCGGCGGCGGACTTGGGAATGCCGGTATCATCGCTCAGCAGAGCCATGACCTGCCAGTCCTTGTACTCGGGCTTGGCGAGGATGGGGAAAATGAGGTCAATCTTGTTGCCCTCGCCGGAGACGGAGTTCACGAGGCCGGGCTTCTTGATATAGGGGAGCAGTTCAACGAGGCACTCGGCATTGGGGCTGTCGACACTGATGGGGGTATCGGTGACGCCCTGCACCAGGTCCAGCATCCAGCGCATGGTTTCGAACTCGACCTCGGGAGCAACGGAAGAGCAGACATCGATGAAACCTTCGCTCTCGCCGATCTGCTCGGACTGGCGGATGGCCAGGTCCTTGATGAACTCTTCGTCGTGGGCGGCGATTGCCTTGGCGACAGACGGGATAGAGCCGTTGATCTTTTCGGCAATAATGATCATTGGAAATTATCCTCTCTTAAAGAAATTACATACGCGCAAAAACAGTATAACAGAAAGAACCCAATAGCACAACACCCAATTTCCCGGATTTCGGGGAAATTACTTCAGGGTGCGCTGGGCAGCCTGGATGACGTGCTTCACCAGGACGCTGGTGGTCACGGTGCCCACGCCGCCGGGAACGGGGGTGATGGCGGCGACCACGGGCTCGGCGGCCTCAAAGTCCACATCGCCCTTCATGTTGCCTTCGGCGTCGAAGTTGATGCCCACGTCGATGACGATCTGACCCTCGCGGAAGTAACCGGCGCCCACCACGCCGGCCTTGCCGGCAGCGGCGATGATGACGTCGGCCTCGCGGGCGACGGCGGCCATATCCTTGGTCTTGGTGTGGCAGACGGTCACGGTGCCGTTGCGCTGAATGGCCATGATGGCGGCGGGCTTGCCAACCACGAGACTGCGGCCCACGACGCAGACCTTCTTGCCGGTCAGGTCGATGCCAAAATGCTCCAGAATCTCCATGCAGGCGGTGGGGGTGCAGGGCGGGAAGCCCAGCTCCGTGCAGGCATAGGTGCCGGCCATGCTCAGGTCGGTGATGCCGTCCACATCCTTGGCGGGGTCCAGCTGGTTGCGGATGTAGTTCTCGTCCATGGTCTTGGGCAGGGGGCGGAACAGCAGGCAGCCGTGGATATCCTTGTCCTCGTTGACCTCCTTGATGACCTTCAGCAGATCATCCTGGGTGCAGTCGCCGGGAAGGACAAAATTCTTGACCGCGACACCGATGCCCTTGCAGCGGGTCATGGCGCCCTTTTCGTAGCTGATGTCGTCCGGCCGCTCCCCCACACGCACGATGGCCAGGGTGGGATTGACGCCCTTCGCCTGAAGCTCCGCCACGTCGGCAGTGAGCTTTTCCTTCATGGTGGCGACGACATCTTTACCTTTCAGAATCTCAGCCATTGTTTCTCCTCATTTCGCGGGGCACAGCCGGGAATAAACGCCTTCATAGATCTCGTCAGCCATGGGCACATAAGTGTCCAGCATGGCCAGCGCCTGTCTGTTCAGCATCTCGGCATAGTCCCGATCTTTCATGCTCTTGGTGTTGATGAACACGTTCAGGCTCGCGCCCTGGAGGGCGGCCTTGCAGAAGGCGACGCCGACGCCGGCGTCGGAAATGGCGAGGCTGGAGCCCTTGGCGGCAAAGTCCTTCTGCAGCTCAATGGCCTCGCAGCACTTGACCATAATCTGCATGGGAACGGAGCAGGCTTCATGCAGACACTCCTCCATGATCCTGTCCTTCTCTGCCTTCTGCTCCTCGGTATCCTTGGGGAGACCGTATGCCTTGCTCAGGGGCTCGAACACGCGGGCATCCTCGTCAATCTGCTTCAGCAGCTCGGCGCGGACCACATCCGCCTTCTTCATCAGCTCGATGATGTCGGCCTCCACATCGGCATACTTCTTCTTGCCGACGGTGAGGGCGCCCACCATGGAACCGAGGGCAGTACCGACGGCGCCTACCAGAGCGGAGGCGCCCCCGCCCCCAGGCACAGAGGCCTTGGAGGCGAGAACGTCGGTAAACGACTGGATTTCCTGATTCAGAAAACTCATGGTTTACCTCTCCCCTGACGCTGCGCTCAGAACAGACCGCTGACCTTGCCGGTCTCGACGTCGATGTCGATGCGGCGGTACGCCGGGTCGGAGGAGGTGCCGGGCATCATGCTGATGGTGCCGGCCATGGGGCAGAGGAACTTCGCGCCGCCGTAGACGAGGATGTCCCGGATGGGCAGACGCCAGCCCTTGGGCACGCCCTTGACCTCGGGCTTGTCGGACAGGGACAGGTGGGTCTTGACCATCATGGTGCAGAAATCGTCGTAGTGAGGATCGTTCTCGAAGCGCTCGGCCTTCTCGGTGGCGAGAGGAGACCAATCCACGCCGTCGGCGCCGTAAACTTCCTTGGCGATGAGCTCGACGCGGTCGCGCAGCTTCATCTCCAGAGGATAGAGGAACTTCAGGTCAACGGGCTCGTTGCAGGCATCCACAACGACCTCGGCCAGCTCACGGGCGCCTTCGCCGCCATAACGCCAATGGTCGGAAGCGGCACAGCGGACGTTCTGCTCTTTGCAGAGACGCTTGATGAGCTCGATCTCAGCATCGGTGTCGGTGTAGAACTTGTTGATGCAGACGACGGGCTTGATGCCGGACTTCTTGACGGTGTTGACATGGTGGAACAGGTTCTCGCAGCCCTTCTCCAGCAGCTCCAGGTTCTCGGTCTTGTACTCCTCGGGGAGGGGCTTGCCGGCTACGACGGCCGGGCCGCCGCCGTGCATCTTGAGGGCGCGGACGGTGCAGACCAGGACGGAGACGTTGGGGGTCAGGCCGCTGAGGCGGGCCTTGACGTTCCAGAACTTCTCGAAGCCGATGTCAGCGGCGAAGCCGGACTCGGTGACATGGTAATCGAAGAGCTTGAGGGCGAGACGGTCGCCAATGATGGAGCTCTGGCCGATGGCGATGTTGGCGAAGGGGCCGGCATGCACGAGGCAGGGCTGATGCTCGACGGTGTAGCAGAGAGTGGGGTTGATGGTGTTGCGCATCCAGGCGGCCATGGCGCCGTCGACCTCCAGGTCGTGGGTGGTCACGGGGTTGCCCTTCTTGTCGTAGGCAACGATGATGTTGCCGATGCGCTCACGCAGGTCCTTCAGGTCGCGGGCGATGGCGAGAATGGCCATCAGCTCACTGCCCACGGCGATGCCGAACTTGGAGTTCATCTCGAAGCCGTTGGACTTGCCCTCGCCCATGCCGATGCGGATGTTCCGCAGGCACTGGGCGCAGAAGTCGATGACCCAGCCCATCTCGACGCGCTCGGGGTCGATGTCCAGGCGGCGGAGACCGCGCTTGGCAAGGCCCTCGTCGGAGTAGTTGCGCTCATGCTGCATACGGGCATTGAGGGCGACCATGGCCAGGTTGTGAGCGTTCATGATATCGTTGATATCGCCGGTGAGGCCGAGGGAGAACTCGGTCATGGGCATGAGCAGCGCGTTGCCGCCGCCGGCAGCGGTGCCCTTTACGTTGAAGGTGGGGCCGCCGGAGGGCTGACGCAGGCAGCCGCCGACATTGAGGCCCAGCTTGCCGAGGCCTTCGATCAGACCGAGGCTGGTGGTGGACTTTCCCTCGCCCAGAGGAGTGGGAGTGATGGCGGTGACTTCGATGAACTTGCCGTCGGGCTTGTCCTTCAGGCGCTCCATGATCTTCATGAAGTCGAGCTTCGGAGTCTTGCCGTAGGGGATGATCTCGTCGGGAAGCAGGCCCATCTTCTGACGGAACTCTTCCACGCTGGGGAGCGTCTTTTCGGCTTCCTCGGCAATTTGCCAGTCTTTGTATACGGTCGGGTCGAGCATGTTTCTGGTTACCTCCTAAAAAAAATATCCAGCGGTGGTCATACTAAACTTCAAGTATTATACAGTTCCTGCAAAAACTTGTCAACCGAAAGGAGCTCGTAACAATCCACAATATTTTGCCGTCGGGCAGTCTGAAAACCCGTCAGATACACAAGGCAGGGTGTTTGAACATAGGATGCTTCGGAAGCGGGCGGACGCCTGCTTTTAACAGGAGCGTGAAAACCTATCCGCGCTCCCGCAAGGAGGAATCAATGGATATGAATTCTGAACGCCCGACGACCTGCCGGGATGGGAAGGGGCCTCTCCCCTCCTGCGGCCTTCTGGCCGCCGCCTATGTTCCCGTCCAGAGCGCCGGCGCTGCCAAATACAGGCCCGAGGACGCGCTGCTGAAGGGCACGCTGTTTCCCGGCCTGGACCTGCCCTGGATGAACGTCTCCAACGCCACCCCCGCCAGGTTCACCGGAACCCCCCTGGGGGAGCTGCTCGCCCTTTCCTTTGTGGTGAATGAGTTGGGTCTGTATCTGGACACCCATCCCCAGGACAGAGAGGCGCTGCAGCTCTATACGGAATATGTGGAGCTGCTGAAACAGGGACAGGCGACCTTTACGGCCCGCTACGGCCCCCTGGAGCAGACCCAGGTCACCCTGGAAAGCGGCTATACCTGGCTGGAGGACCCCTGGCCCTGGGAATACGCCAAATGCCCGGAGGGGATGGAAAGGAGCGGCGACTGATGTTTATTTATGAGAAAAAGCTTCAATTCCCGGTGAAGATCCGGAACGTGAATCCCGGGCTCGCCAGCATCATCCTCTCTCAGTACGGGGGCCCGGACGGAGAGCTGGGCGCTTCCCTGCGGTATCTGAGCCAGCGCTACTCCATGCCCTACCCGGAGCTGAAGGGGCTCCTCACCGACATTGGCACCGAGGAGCTGGGCCATCTGGAGATGATCGGCGCACTGGTGCACCAGCTCACCCGCTGCCTCAGCGACGACCAGATCAAGGAGAAGGGCTTCGACGCCTATTTCGTGGACCACAGTGCGGGGGTCTACCCGGCATCCGCCGCCGGGGTGCCCTGGAGCGCCGCCACCATGCAGGTCAAGGGCGACACCATCGCCGACCTGACGGAGGATATGGCCGCCGAGCAGAAGGCCCGGGCCACCTACGACAACATCCTGCGCCTCAGCGACGACCCGGACGTGAACCAGGTCATCCGCTTCCTGCGGGAGCGGGAGGTGGTGCACTTCCAGCGCTTCGGTGAAGCACTCCGGATGGTGCAGGACCGCCTGGACCAGAAAAACATCTACGCCGTGAACCCCAGCTTCAACGCCGCCTGCGCCGCGGACTGAAAAACACCGGATAACAAACCATCCCCGGAGGCATCGCCTCCGGGGATTTGACAGTATGCGACTTATTCGCTGGCGTAGTTGGTGAAATAGTTCTGAATCAGGATGACGGGGGTGCCCCGGTCGCCGCTGCCGCTGGTGAGGTCGCAGAGGCTGCCCAGCAGGTCCGTGAGCTGGCGGGGGGTGGTGCCCTGGGAGTTCATGTCGCCCTTGAGGTCCCCATCCTTCTCCCGGATCTTCTCCTTCATGGCCTTGGCCAGCGCCTCGCCGGAGAGGTCCTTCAGCTCGTTATCGGCAAAATACTTCATCTTGAGCTCGTTGGGGGTGCCCTTGAGGCCCTCGGTAAAGGCGGGCGAAACCACCGGGTCCGCCAGCTCCCAGATACCGCCCACGGGGTCCTTGAAGCCGCCGTCCCCGTAAATCATGACCTCCAGCTTCTTGCCGGTGGCCTCATAGAGCGCGGCCTGGAGCTTATCCACGAAGGTCTGGCAATCACGGGGGAAGAGCTTTACCTTCTCCTCGGTGGCCTTGTTGGCGCCCAGGAGCCCGTATTTCTCGTTGTAGCCGCTGCCATCCACCGGCGCGGTCATAATCTCATCCAGGCTGTAGATGCGCTCGGCGCCGGCCTCGGCGAGGATGCGCTTGGTGCGCCGCCGGGTGTGGATATCACAGTTGATGACGTTTTTTGTGTAGTGGAGGATATACCGGGGGTCATTGGAGAAGACGATTTCGATGTTGCTGCCCAGACTCTTGTAATAGCTCACATAGTCCACGCCGGTGAAGGGGTGAACGGTGTTGTTGCCGAAGATGGCCCGGAAGCCCCGCTCATCAAAGCTGTCGGTGTCGGGGTTGATGCCCTTCCGGTCCATATCCTCATAGCTGATGAGGCGATTGCCGACCTCGTCCCCGGGGAAGGAGAGCTGCACATAAAGCTTGGTGCAGGCCATGCTGAGAGCGCGAAGCATGATGGCGAAGCGGTTGCGGCTGAGGATGGGGAAAACGATGCCCATCTCTTCCCCGCCGAGCTTTGCGCGGACATCCTGGGCGATCTGCGTGATGGTGGCATAGTTTCCCTGGGTGCGGGCAACGACGGCCTCCGTGACGCCCACCACGTCCCGATCCTGAAGCTGGAATCCTTCGTTCTCAGCGGCGGCCAGCAGCCCATCCCGCACCATGGAGACCAGATCGTCTCCTTCGCGGAAGATGGGCATGATGATGCCCCTGGAAGTGACGCCGGTATACCTCATGAAAACAGCTCCTTTTTCATCAATTAACCAGTGAAGTATACCTTGATTACTTGGGACTGTCAACGGGCAAGTTCACCATCATTTTTTCTTTTTTCTTTTTACTTTTTGCGCGAATGATGAAAATGATGATCAGGGTGATGACGGCAAGGATGACGAGGATGGGCAGCGCACCGGCGATAAAGACCACGAGGGCCTGACCCGCGTCCCCCAGCCAGGATACGCTTGACTTGAAGCCCTGGACAATGCGCTGTCCGAAGGTATAGGTGATGGGCGTCTGCTGCGTAAGCTCACTGACTTCGCTGATGCGAAGCTCCACAGTGGAGTAGCTGAGCTTGCTGTCCCAGTTGGTGAGGGTGCTGGTGAGGGATTCGATGTTGTAGCGCACGGAGGCCAGCCGGTCCTCGATGTTCAGCATATCCTCCACCGTGTCCGCCTTCTCCAGCATGGCCAGGAGTCGTTCCTCCTCCGTGCGGTAGGTGGCGAGGCGGGATTCGGTGTCGTAGTAGGAGGTGGTGATGTTCTGGGCCTCGATGGTGGTGCCCGTCACGTTCCCCAGAGTTTCCAGCGCGCCGGTGAAGCTCTGGAAGGCGGAGCGGGGCACCCGGATGGTGAAGGAGGCGGTGCGGTAGGTATTCCGGTTGTAGTAGGTGGAGTAGTAGTCCTTGCCGGTGACGTAGGAGCTCTCCAGGAAGCCGCCGTAGGCATCGATCAACTCATAGACCTGCTCCAGGGTCTCGTCAAAGCGGATGGTCTCCACCGTAGCGTAGCCGGAGTAGATGATCTTGTCGTAGCTGTCCGCCGTGCCCGCCGTTTCCCCCTTCATCATGCTGTTGTAATCGCCCGTGGCGTACTCCGCCGGAGCGGGCACGGGAGCATCCATATCATAGTAGGCTTCCGTCATGGCGCCGGAGTAGGAAGCGCTGGATGAGGCTTTTGCTCCGCTCCCTCCGCTCCCGTTGGAGATGGCGTCCCGGATGGCGCCGGCGGCGCAGCCGGTGAGGAGGAAGGACAGCAGCATCAGGGCAAGGACGAGAGAAAGATATTTCAGCGTTTTCTTTTTCATGGTTCTGGCCTCCTGTCTTGTCGTTTACTGTTTCTGACGAAAAAATGCCAAAAAAGTTCCGCAGCCCGGAAAGACTGCGGAACAATTCTTTTTAATAGGCAACGCCCCAGTAGACCATATGCTTCGCCGGTTTTCCGCAGCAGGCGCAGGTCTCCCCCAGCTTCTCCTGCAGGAAGGGGATGCACCGGCTGGACATGCCTGCCTGCTCCTTCATGGCCATTTCGCACTCCAGGTCTCCGCACCACATGGTCTTGATGAAGCCGCCGTTCTTCTCCTGCAGCTCCCTGGCCTCCTCCAGGGAGGAGGCGGAGAAAACATGCTCGTCCAGGTTCTTCTTCGCCTTGTCAAAGAGGCCCTGCTGGACGGTGTTCAGCAGCTCCGGCACGGCCTTTTCAAGGTCGGAGAGGGACACGGGCACCTTCTCGAAGTTATCCCGGCGGACGCAGACGCACTGGCCGTTTTCGATGTCCCGGGGCCCCAGCTCCAGGCGCAGGGGCACGCCCTTCATCTCCCACTGGGCGCACTTCCAACCCATGGAGTTGTCGCTGTCGTCCATCTTCACCCGGATGCCGGCGGCTTTCAGAGCCTCCACCACCTCGGCGGCCTTCTCCAGCACGCCGGGCTTATGCTGCGCCACGGGTACCACGATGACCTGGATGGGAGCGACGGCGGGCGGCAGCACCAGGCCGTTGTTGTCGCCGTGGGTCATGATGAGACCGCCGATGATGCGGGTGGAAAGGCCCCAGCTGGTCTCATGAGGGACCTGCTGGCGGTTCTCCCGGTCAGAGAAGGCGATGTCGAAGGCACGGGCAAACCCGTCGCCGAAATAGTGGCTGGTGCCGCTCTGCAGCGCCTTGTGGTCGTGCATCATGCACTCGATGGTATAGGTGCGCTCCGCCCCGGCGAATTTCTCCTTGTCGGTCTTCACGCCCTTGACCACGGGCATGGAGAGCAGCTTTTCGGCACAGTCGGCATAGACCTCCAGCATCTGCTCGGTCTCCTGAATGGCCTCCTCGGCGGTGGCGTGGAGGGTGTGGCCCTCCTGCCAGAGGAATTCTCGGCCCCGGAGGAAGGGACGGGTGGTCTTTTCCCAGCGCATGACGGAGCACCACTGGTTATACTTCATGGGCAGGTCCCGCCAGGAATGGACGACGTGGCTCCAGTGCTCACAGAACAGGGTCTCCGAGGTGGGGCGGATGCAGAGCTTTTCCGGCAGCTCCTCGCTGCCCCCCAGGGTGACCCAGGCGCACTCGGGGGCAAAGCCCTCAACATGGTCCTTTTCCTTTTGCAGCAGGCTCTCGGGAATCAGCATGGGCATGGAGACATTCTCATGCCCCAGCTCCTTGAAACGCTTGTCCAGCCAGCTCTGGATGTTCTCCCAGATGGCGTATCCATAGGGGCGCAGGATGAAAAGGCCCTTCACGCCGGAGTAGTCCACCAGCTCCGCCTTGATGCAGACATCCGTGAACCACTGGGCGAAATCCACCTCCATATCGGTGATTTGTTCGACCTTCTTCTCTTTTGCCATTTCCGTTAACTCCTTAAAGCAAGATATATCGGGAATTGTACTCGTCCCGGAAATAAAAGTCAAGCGCTGCCTGTGTCATGGAAAAGCGAATCCAGACCGTAGGCGAAATAGATTTTCCCTTCGGAGAACTCCCCTGCCAACCCTTCGTCAAACGATTCATCGATATACAGGGGCGCTGCCGCTGCCAGCAGCCCGCCGCAGGAGCATTCATCGGAGTAGCACCACAGTTCACTGAGGGCGCTTTTGGAAAGTCCGTCGGAGGGATCGATGAAGCCGGTGACACAGGTCCCGTCTTCATAGGTGTAACAGTAGTCAATCAGGCTGTCAGAGCCGCTCCAGTCCCGGAATCGAATGAGGCTCATGGGTCCGGTGACGGTAATCTCCCCCATCAGGGCAAGGGGGCCGCTCTCCCGGCTGTACACCGGGTAGCTGAAGCGCTCTCCCCTGTCGTCCAGGATGCGGACAAAGCCGTCGTCAGAGTGGAGCACCCCGTGCCGGAATCCCGCGCGCAGCAGCCCATCGGCGATACAGTCGATTTGGAACGCATTTGCCATCCAGCTCAAATCGATAAAAGAGCTGATTTGGTTTTCCTCGGCAAAGGCGAGGTATTCCTCCGAGACCTCCAGGCGTACCTGCCCCTCCCCCAGCAGCGAGAGGGAGACGGCCCCGGGGTCCAGGATAAAGGGGAGCAGCTCATGGATATATGCCGCCGTCTCTTCATCCCGCCGGGGGTCGAAGGACGCCGCCTCCATATCCGAGCTGCTGCAGAAGAGATTGGCATAGACCTCGTAGACCGGGCCGAGGAACAGGTACCGGTCTTCCCTCTCCGTTAAAGCCCGAAGCGCGTCATAAAGGGGCGGCTCCACCTTCAAAACCGTATTGGGGCAGGCGTTAACATCGGCGAGGTTGACCACCCCGTCAAAGACTGCGGAAGAGTGAAAACACTTGTGGGCGTAGACCGCCAGCTCCGAGTATTCCTTTTCCAGCAGCTTCGCCTCTGCGGAACCGGAAACCTCATATTCCAGGTGGAAGGCCCAGGCGTCCGTCTCCCCCGCTCCGGCGGTGACGGAGATTTCCGTCCACCCATAGTCCCGATGCAGGAGCTGATAAACGCCCCAGCCGATGAAAAAGAGGCCCACCGCAAGGGCGCAGACCAGCAGGAATATGCGCAGCCGGGGCCTTTCCACATTCAGCTCGATGCGCTCCACCGGGGGCGGGGTCACGCGGTTTCGGTTGTCTCTCTGCTCACGGTTCATGGCTTCTCCCCCCAGTTTTCCGGCAAAAATGCCGCGCAGCCAGGATAGCGGTGCGCGGCATTTTTCACTGTTGCCTTAGAGTATGACGGACAGTAGCAGGAAGATGAGGAAAATCGCGATGATGGCCGCCTTGACGATGAGCCCCACAACCGCGCCCTTTCTGAGGGCCTTGAAATTGCGGATATAGTTGAAATGCTTGAAGATAAAGGCCCCGATCAGGCCGAGGATGGAAAGGAAGAAAGCAAGCACCGTATACAGGATGTTCCCGGTGTCGTGCACCGGCGTATCCAGGATGAAGTTGCTGCTGCCCAGGACGGGGCCGCTTTCCAGCTCCTTGGCACGGGTCTCGGCGTCATACTTTGCCTTTTCCTCGGGCGTGAGGATGGTGACGGATTTCAGGGGCACGTCCTTTTCCCGGGTCGCCTTATACTCCTCAATCTCCTTCTTGTTGCCGTAGATATAGTGATCATGCCCGATGCAGACCAATTCCGGCTTGTCCACGCTGTAATCGTGGATGGAGGGATCATAGGTGTAAAGCACCTTGTTCTTCTCCAGCTGCGGGTCAGGGATGGGGATGGCGGAAATGAGGGAGTGGGTATAGGGGTGCAGGGGGAAATCAAACAGCTCCTCCGTTGGCGCGATCTCCACGATATTGCCCTTGTAGATGACGGCGATGCGGTCGGAGATGAAACGCACGATGGAGAGGTCGTGGGCGATGAACAGATAGGTGATGCCCCGCTCTGCCTGGAACTTCTTCAAGAGGTTCAGCACCTGAGCGCGGATGGAAACGTCCAGGGCGGAGATGGGCTCGTCGGCAATGACCAGCTCCGGCTCCATGACCATGGCGCGGGCCAGGCCGATGCGCTGCCGCTGGCCGCCGGAGAACTCATGGGGGTAGCGGGTCAGGTGCTCCGGCAGGAGGCCCACTTCCTCGATGATCTTCTCGACCTTGTTCACCCGGTCCGCTTCGCTGTCAAAGAGCTTGAAGTTATAAAGGCCCTCGGAGATGATGTAATCCACGGTGGCGCGCTCGTTCAGGGAGGCGGCAGGGTCCTGGAACACCATCTGGATGTTGCGGATGACCTCCCTGTCCAGGCTGTGGGGGATCTTTCCGGAGATGCGGGTGCCCTTATAGAGGATCTCACCGGCAGCACAGGGGTTCACGCGGATGACCGCCCGGCCGATGGTGGTCTTGCCGGAGCCGGATTCACCCACCAGGGAGAAAGTCTCCCCCTTATAGATGTCAAAGGTGGCGTTCTTGACGGCGCGAACGGCTTCGTCACCCTTGCCGAAGGTGATGTCCACATTTTTGACCTGCAGCAGGATTTCGCGCCCTTCCTCGTTCCGGGGCCCCTCTGCGGGCAGATGGGAGGAGGTGCGGGACAGGTTGTTGTCGGTATTCTTAGCCACGCTCGTTCCCCCTTTCAAATATTGAATGCCCGCATGAGCTTGCCGTGGATATCCCGGATGATGTCGGGCTTCTCGATTTTCGGCGCGCGCTCGTCCAGCAGCCAGGTCTTGGCGGAGTGGGTCTCCGTCACCTTGAACATGGGCGGCTCGGCCAGGGTGTCAATCTTCATGCAGTAGGGGTTGCGGGGAGCAAAGGCATCGCCGGTGATGGAATTATAGAGGCTGGGGGGCGTGCCGGTGATGGAATAGAGCTTGGTGTCCCGCTGGGCAAGCTGCGGCAGCGAGGAGAGCAGCGCCCAGGTGTAGGGGTGACGGGGGTCATAGAAGACCTCCTCCACCCCGCCCAGCTCGATGAGCTGCCCGGCGTAGAGCACCGCCACCCGGTCCGCCACGTTGGCGACGACGCCCAGGTCGTGGGTGATGAACACGATGGTGTAATTGTACTCCCGCTGAAGATCCTTCAGGAGCTTCAGAATCTGGGCCTGAATGGTGACATCCAGCGCCGTGGTGGGCTCGTCGCAGATGAGGATCTTGGGCTGACAGCTCAGGGCGATGGCGATGACGATGCGCTGGCGCATACCGCCGGAATACTGGAAGGGATAATCGTCAAACCGATTCTCCGCGTTGGGGATGCCCACCTTGTACATGAGCTCCAGGGCCCGGGTGCGGGCCTCCACCTCGGAGAGGTTCTGATGCTTCATGATGATGGAGGTAATCTGCTTGCCGATGGTGATGATGGGGTTCAGGGAGGTCATGGGGTCCTGGAACACGGTGGCAATCTTGCTGCCGCGAATCTTGCCCCAGTCGTCGGGGTAGCGAATCTTGGCGAGGTTCAGGACGCACACGCCGTGGAGCCGGTCCCCTGTCTCGTCCAGATAACGGACACGAAGGGCGATGTCGTCAAAGACGGCGCTTCTCGCGGTATCGTCATCCAAATCCACGCCGATTTCCATGGCCTTGCCGCAGGCCTTCACCAGCTTGTTGACAAACTGGAGGCGGCGCACCAGCTTATACCGGCCCACGGTGAGGTAGATCTCCTTGGCGAGAATGTTGTTCCGCGCGCGCCTGGCAGCGTCCGGCTCGGTGGTGATCTCCTTCTCATACCGGGCCTTGAGCTTTGCCATGCTCTCGGAATACTGCTTCTGATAGGCCGAATCCGCCGCCAGCTCGGCCTTATGGGCGCGGATGGTGTCCTCTTTGCGCTTCTCAAGCTTTTTGATGGCTTCTTCCAGGCTGTCGATTTCGGCGGAGACCTCTTTGATGCGCGCCTTCTCCTTCCGTGGGTCGAAGGTCTGCCTGAGGTTCATGGCCTCCGTGCGCTTGAAGTTCAGGTCGTGGAGCTCGTCGGCAAAGGCTTTGTCCTCTTCGTCGCTGAGGACCTCCCGGGCCTTTCGCTCACTCTTCAGGCGCTCCATCTCCTGATAGGTGGCCGCGCCGTATTCCAGCCTGGAATAGCGGTTGAGCCGCTTTTCCGCGCTGGCGATGATGCTCTTTCCGATGCCGCTGATGTTCACGGCGGTGTCCGCCAGCTCCTCATCGTCAAAGACAACGCTGCCCTTGCTGATGAAGCCGTTGCTGTCCAGCATGCCGGCAAAGGTTTTCGTGAAAACGCTCTTGCCGGAGCCGGACTCGCCCACGATGGCGATGGACTCGTTCTCATAGATATCCAGGGAGATGCCCCGGATGGCGGTGAGGATACGCCCGCGGACCCGGAACTTGACCTCCAAATCCTTGACGGAGAGCAGGACTTTCTTGTCTTCCATGTTCCCCTCCCCTTACATATGCGTCCGGGGGTCGGAGGCGTCACCCAGATTCTGTCCGACCACATAGAGGACGATGGTGATGATGGAGGCCACGGCCACCGGGGACCAGAACTCAAACTGCCAGCCCGGGGTGAGCATGGCATTCTCCGCCTGATAGATGAGGCGGCCCAGGGACATGTCCGACATACCCATGCCGATGTAGCTGAGGAAGACCTCATAGGAGATGTAGGAGGGTATCTCCGTCGCGGCGAGGGTCACGATAACGGAGGTCATGAAGGGCAGGATGTTCTTTGTGGCGATGCGGGTGAGCGGCGTACCCAGGCAGCGGGAAGCCAGGTTGTATTCCCGGTCCCGGATGATGATGACCTGGGTGCGGATGAAATAGGCAATCGCAATCCAGCCTGTGATGGTGAGGGCGAAGACCATGGTCCAGAAGCCGGCGGAGAAGATGAGCACCAGCACGGAGATAAAGAGGATGTAGGGCACGTTGCCGATGATGTTGTACACCTCGGTCATGATGATGTCGATTTTTTTGGAGAAGCCCCACATGGCGCCCACGAGGATGCCGATGGTCATGTTGATGGCGGCGCAGATGAAGGCCATGGTGATGGAGATGCGGGAGCCGAACCACACCGCGTCGAAGGTGGACTGCCCGGAGGCGCCGGCGCCCAGAATCCAGTGGATGTTGCGGCCGAACAGCTCCATGGCCCTGGAGGGCAGCAGGTGCTTGGCCTCCGCGTTCAGCAGGTTCTGGAAGGGGTTATACTCAAAGAGCATGGGGTAAATGTAGGTAAAGGCCAGGATGAGCCCGAACAGCGCCAGAATGACGATGTTGATCCGCTTGCGGAAAAACACCCGAAAGACGCTGCGCCAGTAGGAGTAGCGGGGAGCGGTAATCTTCTCGGATTCCAGGTCGTTGTGGTCGACATGGGAGAAAAGCTCCTCCTCGCTCATGCCGAAAGCGCTCAGATCGATTCTTTCTTTTTCCATTTCGCTTACCTCGCCTTTGAAGAGAAGGAGATCCGGGGATCGACGATGCTCATGAGGATATCGCCCAGGATGATGGAGACGACGCTGAGGGCCGCGTAGAACAGGGTAACGCCCACGATGACGCCGTTATCATAGAAGTTGATGGCCTTGGTGAGCAGGTTGCCGGCGCCGGGGACCACATACACGCGCTCGGTGATGATGGCGCCCACGATGGCACCCAGGATGCTGCCGGGGATGCCGTGGATAATGGGAATGATGGCGTTCTTGAGGATGTGCTTTGAGAAGATTTCGCCTTCCGACAGACCGCCGGAGCGGGCGAACTTCACATAGTCGGAGTTCATCTGGTCAATCATGTACCGGCGCAGCCACTTCATCAGGTTGGCCACGCTGGGCAGCGCCAGGGACACGATGGGCAGAATGAACATCACGGTGGTGAGATGCTCCATGTCGAAGGTGGTGGGCAGGCCGATGTTATAGCCGATGGCCTTGAAGAGGAAGATGTATGCAAGGGAGGGCACGGCCAGGATGAAGATGATGTATACCGTGCCGATTTTATCCACCAGCTTTTCCTTCCTGAGGGCCATCCACACGCCCAGGGGCAGGCCGAGGAAATAGGACAGGGCCACGGCGATGATGCCGATAACGAAGGAATAGCCTACCTTGCTGAGCCCGCTCTTGACGGTGGTCACGCTGGTGTAATCGTCGGTGAACCGCTCGATGTTCACGAGGCTGGCCTCCCGGGAGCCGGCCACATAGGTGGCGGAGTGGAGATCGTCGGCACTGATCTCCATCAGCCCGCTGGGATAGGTAATCTCCCGCAGCACATAAGAGCCCTGGGGCGCGTTCATGGTGGTGAACACGTCCACACCCTGGTTGACGGTGTAGCTCTTGCCCAGGTTGAGGCTCACCACGTTCTGGTGCACATAGGGGAAGCGGGAATCGAAATAGAGCAGGTATTTATGCAGTGTACCATTGCCAAGGATGGCCGGGGCGAACTTCTCGCCGCCGTAGGCGGGATCGTGGAGGGTGAAGGTCAGCCCCCTGTCCCCGATATCCTCCTTGACCGTATGGATAGTGTCCACAGAAATCAGCCCGGAGATATATTTCCACAGACGGTTGACCAGCGGCTTGTCCTTGTAGGCAAAGAGCTGCTGGGCGCCGCCGTTGGCGACCTTTCTTCCGGACATGACGGCATTGAGCCGAAGGACCGTGTAGCCCCGCGACTGGTAGTACTCCGTAAAGCGCCCGACGGAGGCCGCCACTGCTTCGGAGTCATCGTCCGCCCTTCTGCCGAAGGACGCGACCTCGGCGCGCTCCTCGTCCGTGAGCTCACCGGAGGTGACCCGTCCCTGGAGCCACTCGGTATAAGGAACGTAGTCGATGTAGCCGAACTCCTCCCACCGCCGGTACTGATAGGCGACCTTGGCGTTGTTGCCAAGGTTGGTGTAGGTGGGGTCCTGCGCAAAAATAAGCTGCCGGTCCATCAGGGAGTAAATGAGAATCATGACGATGCCCACAACGATGATGATGGAGACCAGGCCATGAAGCAAACGCTTGAGCAGATAAGTTCCCATGCTGTCACTCTCATAAATGCGTTACGGGAATGACGGTCAAACCGTCATTCCCGTAAGCTGAATTTCGGTTTTTAAGCCGTTAGCAAACTTGGGTGCGCTATTTGCTTAGAAGATACCCAGGGCCTTGATCATGTAGCCGGCGTAGTAGGGCTGCATGGTGTCCAGATAGGTCTGGGGATCGCCGTAGTCGGGGCCCCAGCCGCTGAGGTCGCAGATATCGAAGTTGGCCTCATAGCCCAGGGTGTAGTAGTAGCCGGCATAGTACCAGTCGCCGGAGGTGGGGCAATCGACCTTATTGATGACGATGGCGCCGCCGGTGGCGTTCTCCACGGACTGCTTCAGAGCTTCGCCCCGGTTGGCATACTGCTCGGAGCCGGTGAAGGTGGGCAGGTCGAGGACGATGGGGTTCTCGGCGCTGATTTCAACGCCTTCGGCCGCCAGCTCTTCGATGGCGATGGCCAGCTCGGCAGCGCAGGCGGTGGGATTGTACCAGCCGTCATAACCGGCGGAGGAGCCGATGCCGCCGTCCATCTCGGGATTCCAAACCATGGCGTCAACGCCGTCGGCATCCAGGACAGCCTGCATGATTTCGCCGTAGTAGGTGCCGGCGGGGAAGGTGGTGGCAACGCCGTTGATGTCAACGGTGGCTTCCTCGCTGAGGGAGACAAAGTTGCCGGGGGTATAGGTGTTGATGAGGGAGTTGTACTTCAGCTCCTCGCCCACGGACTGGGCGTTGTAGGCGCCGCGGTCAAGGCTCATGAGGAGGGCGCGGCGGAAGTGCACGTTCATCATGGCGGCAGCGGCGCGCTCCGCGTCGTAAACGGTCTTGGAGGACACGGCGGCGGTAGCGTCGTTGAAGTTGGCGAAGGCCATGCGGTTGATGTTGAAGAAGCCCATGAAGGAGGTCGCGTTGGTGCTGGAGACGTAGGCGCAGGTATCGAAGAGGCCGTCAGCCTTGGCCTGCTCGGTGGCAGAGCTGTTCAGGCCGGCGCCGGCGATAATCTCGGCCTTGGCGTCGTTGTAGCCCTTCAGGGCGTCGGTGCCGTCGTTGTAGTACCAGGTCATGGAATGGATGTTGATGTTGTCGGCATTCCAGTAGGTGGGGTTGGCCTTGAACACGATGGTGTTCTCAGCGGTGGCGTTGGTGATGAGGAAGGGCCCGTTGTAGGCGATGGTATCGGGGCTCTTGCCGTAGTTGTAGGCGGGATCCTCGGGATCGTACTCGGCGCCGAACTTGCCGCCCTGAGAGGTGTAGTACTCACGGCTCATGGGGGCGAACACGCTGTAGCCCAGCATGGTCATGAAGAAGGAGCAGGGCTGGTCCAGGGTGTAGACGAGGGTGTAGTCGTCGGGGGCCTTGACGCCGACGGTGGAGAAATCGTCGGTCTCGCCGTAGATATAGGCGTCAGCGCCCACGATGCCGGCACCGTCGGGGCCAACGAGGTACTCGAGGCCGCCCATGGCGTCCATCATGTGCTGCATGCCGGCGACCCAGTCGTCCGCCTTGACGTCGGCGACCTTGCGGCCCTGAGAGTCGGTCCAGATGGCGCCCTCACGGATGTGGAAGGTATAGGTCAGGCCGTCGTCGGAGACCTCGTAGGAGGTGGCGAGGGCGGGCTGCTGCTCGTTCTCAATGTCATACTCATACAGGCCGTCATAGGTCTGGATGATTTTCTCGGTATCGGCCTCCATGGAGGTGGCCAGGCCGTCCCAGGTGTTGGGGTCGCTGGTATAGCCCATGTTGTACTCGTCGGAAATGGTGTGGCCGGCGGCGGTGAGGTAATCCTTCACCCATGCCTCATAGGTGCCGGTGCCCCGGAGCTCGCCCCAGGCGGCACGGATGTCGTTGACTTCCTCGGTGGTGAGGAAATCGCCCTTAACGATGATGGCCTGATGATAGCGCTCGTTGTCGGAGCCCCAGAGGGTGGAGTTCACGGTACGGGGAGCGACGCGGCTGATGGCGTAGTTGCCGCCGGGGCTCTGGAGGGGAATCATGATGCCGGCGCCGAGGAGCTTGGCTTCGGCAACGGCCATGATGGCCCACCGCTGGGACTGGCTGATGCCGGGCTCTTTGGCGGTGACATAGATGTCATAGAAGTCGCCCAGGACTTCGTCGTAAATCTCGGCGGAGATTTCGTCGTAGGCTTCGTAGTCCAGAAGATCGGGATAGACGTCGGCCGCGAGGCGCAGGTCGCGCTCTTCCGCGGGAGCGGCGGTCTCGCCGCCTTCGGCAGGCTCGGTGCCGGTGGTCTCGGTGGGCGCGGGCGTGGCGGTGGTCGTACCGGCGGAGCCGGAGTCGGTGGTACCGCTGCCGCTCTTGGTGTTGCCGCAGGCAGCCAGCGCGAGAACCATGACCAGAGCCAGAGCCAGGGCCAGAATCCTGGTAAGGGTCTTGCTCATTGTTTCAGTTTCCTCCTGTAGTTATTTTATATTATGTGCGCATCTGTGGGTGCGCAATAATATCGCCGCGCCCCTTTCGGGGCAGTTATTCAGCACTCCGATGAATAACTGAATATATTACGTTTCTATTAAACCCTATTCTCGGGAAAATTGCAAGTCTTGTTCCAAGGTTTTGCGCCAAAATTTTGCCTGTTCTCAGATGAATTTTGTGAAATTTGTCTTTATTCCGTTTTCCTGTCCCTGTATTTCTCCCACCGGCTTGCCCCCGTGCCTCACTTTGGAGTATACTGTTCCGTGGTGATGACATGGACATGCTGAAAGAAACGCAAAGCGTCTGCCCGAAGTGCCTGAGGGTCCTCCCTGCCCGGCTGGTCGGGCGGAATGAGGGCATCTATTTATGTAAGGAGTGCCCGGAGCACGGGCCCTTTGAGGCCCTCATCTGGGAGGGGGACGTGGAATCCTGGCGCGACTGGGACAAGGGCAACACCGAGAAGGACAGTATTCCCGAAGCCAAAGGCGGCAGCGCGGGCTGCCCCAGGGACTGCGGGCTCTGCGCCAATCACCGGCGAAGCGGCTGCTGCGTGCTCCTGGAGCTCACCAGACGCTGCAATCTCCGCTGCCCGGTCTGCTTTGCTTCCTCCGGGGATAATACAGCAGCGCAGGACCCCGGCCTTGGGGAGCTCGCCGCCCAGATGGACTGGCTCATGGCCCACGGCGGCCCCTTCAACCTCCAGCTCAGCGGGGGTGAGCCCACCATGCGGGACGATCTGCCGGAGATCATCCGCCTGGGCAGGGAAAAGGGCTTCACCTTTTTCCAGCTCAACACCAACGGGCTGCGCCTCGCTTCCGAAAAGGGCTATGCCGCAAAGCTGAAGGAGGCGGGGCTCAACACAGTCTTTCTCCAGTTCGACGGTCTGAAAGATGATATCTACACCGCGCTGCGGGGCCGTCCCCTGTTGGCGGAAAAGCTGAAAGCCATCAAGGCCTGCGCCTCCGTGTCCCTTGGCGTTGTGCTGGTGCCCACGGTGACGCCGGGGGTGAACGACGGGGAGATCGGAAAGCTGCTGCGCTTCGCGGAAAAGAATATGCCGGTGGTGCGGGGCGTCCACTTCCAGCCCATCAGCTACTTTGGCCGCTGCGACCTCCCGGGGGATCACGGGAGGATTACCATTCCCCGCCTCCTGCGGGAGATCGAGGCCCAGACCGGCGGGAAGATGAAGGCCGCCGATTTCACCGGCGGCAGCGCGGAGAACCCCTATTGCAGCATCCACGCCGGCTACATGAAGGTGGGCGAAACCCTCCGGCCCCTGAAAAAGCGGGACAGAGCAGGCTGCACCACATCGAAGGATTCCCGGGAGAACGTGGCCCGGCAGTGGAGCGGCCCCCGGCTCCGGGTGAAAGCCGCCTCCGGGGAGACCAGTGAAATCCCCAGCTTTGATGATTTCCTCGCCCAGGCCCACAACGATACCCTCGCCATCTCCGGTATGCTCTTTCAGGATGCCTACACTTTGGATTTGGACCGGCTGCAGCGCTGCTATGTCTGCGAATCCGACCCCCGCTATGGCATGGTTCCCTTCTGTGCCTACAACCTCACCAGCGACCGGGGGGAAGGCATTTACCGATAATCAGACAAGAAAGGCCCCGCCTCTCCGGACGGAGAAGCGGGGTCCGGTTTATTATTCCGGGAAAATCACTCGTCCACGCCCACCATGACAGAGGTGGCCTTGATGACGGCGTAGGCTTCCTTGCCAACCTTGAGGTCAAGCTCGCGGATGGAGGTCATGGATATGGTGGCGGAGATGATGTTGCCGCCGCCGATGCTGATTTTCACGATGCCGTTCACGGCGCCCTCCTGGATGGCAACGATTTTGCCCTTGAGCTGATTTCTTGCGCTGAGCTTCATGATCATATTCTCCTTAATAAAAGATAATAGTTGCCGCTAAGATGGGGACCGAAGTCCGGTCCCCATCTTCAGCTTAACGAGAGGATTCTGCCCTGTCTATTCCAGTCAGAACCTGCCGCCGGGGTGATTCGTCCGGGCGTCCCCGAAGGTCCCCCGCCAGGCGACATCCTTCGGCTGGACGCCTTTGCCGTAGTTCTCCGGACGGATGTCGGAAAGATCACCCATCCGCCGTCCTTTTTCCCTGCCGTTCTTTTTTGCAAGCAGCTTTTTCAGCCAAGATAACATGGCGGGGCCCTCCCTTTCCTGCCCTCTTACTTGAAATACCGCTCCAGCAGGCCCTTGAAGGCCTTTCCGTGGCGGGCCTCATCCCGGGCCATCTCATGGACGGTGTCGTGGATGGCGTCCAGGTTGAGGGCCTTGGCGCGCTTGGCGAGGTCGGTTTTGCCGGCGGTGGCGCCGTTCTCGGCCTCGACCCGCATCTCCAGGTTCTTCTTGGTGCTGTCGGTCACGACTTCGCCCAGCAGCTCGGCGAACTTGGCGGCATGCTCGGCTTCCTCATAGGCGGCCTTTTCCCAGTAGAGGCCGATTTCGGGATAGCCCTCCCGATGGGCGACACGGGCCATGGCCAGGTACATGCCCACCTCGGAGCACTCGCCGTTGAAGTTGGAGCGGAGATCCTCAATGATGTCCTCGGGCACGCCCTTGGCAACGCCGACCACATGCTCGGCAGCCCAGACGACCTCGTCCTTCTGCTCCACGAACTTCTCTTTGGGGGCCTTGCACTGGGGGCACTGGGCGGGCGCCTCAGTGCCTTCGTAGACATAGCCGCACACCATGCAGACATACTTCTTCATTTTCGTTTCCTCCTTAAAGTAAAATGTGATTGGTTCTTCATCTTATCAGGACCGCCCGGCAAGACGGCACTTTTCGCACATTCCCCGAAGGGTCAGCTCGTGGGCCTGGACGCGGAAGCGGTATTTCTCCTCCGCGGCGCGCACCAGGGAATTGAGGTCCGGCAGCCCCTCCACATCCGAGACCTCGCCGCAGCATTCGCAGATGAAATGGGGATGCGGCTCCGTCACGGCGTCATAGCGTTCCCTGCCATCCACCACGCCCACGGTGACGACGCTCCCCTCCTCCTGCAGCTTCTTGAGGTTGGCGTAGACTGTGGTGCGGGAGAGGTTAGGGTAGATGGCCTTCAGCTCCTCATAGAGGCTCTCCGCCGAGGGGTGCCGCTTTGTGGCGGCAAGGGCGGCATAGACCGCGCTGCCTTTTCGGGCATATTTCGTCTGCAAAGGGCGCCTCCTTTCCCGCTAACTGCACTCATTCCTTTTATGGATATTAAAGCATAGAACGGCGCTTTTGTAAAGCGGTTTTCAGGATTCTTTTTCCTCTCCCTCAAGCTTGACGCCTAACCGGGAACAGAATATAATATGCAACATGAAAAACACGACGCTTTGTTATCTGGAACGGGACGGGCAGTACCTGATGCTCCACCGGGTAAAAAAGGAAAATGACGTCAACCGGGACAAATGGATTGGCGTAGGCGGCCGCTTTGAAGCGGGCGAGAGTCCGGACGAATGCCTCCGGCGGGAGGTGCTGGAGGAAACGGGGCTGACGCTGGATTCCTGGCGTTTCCGGGGCGTGGTCACCTTCTTCACCGAGGGGTGGGACACGGAGTATATGCACCTCTTCACCTCCGGGGATTTCCACGGGGAGCTCACCGACTGCGACGAAGGGGTCCTGGAATGGGTGGACATCGAGAAGGTCGCCTCCCTTCCCCTCTGGGAAGGGGACCACATCTTTCTCCGCCTTCTGCGGGAGGATGCGCCCCCCTTCCTGCTGACGCTGCGCTATGAGGGTGACACCCTTGTCCAAGCGGTACTGAACGGAAAAACCATCAAGGGAAAGGAAGGGAACATATGAAATCCATCCGCTGCACCAGAATCGGCAGCCTTCGGGAGAAAGACCCGGAGAAAAAGGGCAAAATCGAGATCTGGGATGTGCCGGAGGACCCTGTCGGGCCGGAGGATGTGAAAATCAAGGTGGCCTACTGCGCCATCTGCGGCTCCGACCCCCATCTGGTGGAGGGCATCTTCGGCTGGGAGCCCCCCTACGGCATGGGCCATGAGGTCTCCGGCGTCATCGTGGAGCTGGGGGAAAAGGCCACCAGGAAGGGCCTCAAGGTAGGCGACCGGGTGGCCGGCAACTTCCTCAGGTTCTGCGGCACCTGCTACTACTGCCAGAACGGGCAGCAGCAGTTCTGCGAGCATGCCGACGAATCCAACCACCCGGGATACAGCGAGTACCTGGTGTGGCACGAGAGCCAGGTGTACAAGCTGCCGGATTCCGTCAGTCTGCGCACCGGCTGCCTCCTTGAGCCGGTGAGCATCGCCGTCCGGGCCATGGACAAGGCGGAGCTGAAATTCGGCCAGCGGGTGCTGGTCTCCGGCGGCGGCCCCATCGGCCTGCTCATCACCCAGTGCCTCAGCAAGTCCGGGGCCACGGAGCTGACCCTTTCCGAGCCCATCGCCGAGCGGCGGGAGCTGGCCCTTCGCTTCGGAGCCAAGCACGTGGTGAACCCCCTGGAGGAGAACATACGGGACGCTTCCGACCGCATCACCGGCGGCCGGGGCTTTGACGTGGTCTTTGACTGCACCGGCAGCACCCGGGCGGTCTACGACCTCCCCTTTGTCACCGCCAAGGGCGGCAAGCTCATCTACTCCGCCATGTACCCCAACGATTTCGAGATGCCCCTGAACCTCTACAAGTTCTGCTACTATAACGAGCTGACCATCACCGGCCTCTATGTCGCTCCCTATGCCTTCCCCCGGGCGGCGCAGATGCTGCCGGACCTGGATTTGGAGCCCCTCACCGGCACCGTCTTCGAGCTGGAGGACGCGGTGGCGGCCTTCGACGCCCAGGTGAGCGGCAAATACCCGAAAATTCTCATTCGCTGCAACAAAGATTTGGAATAAGGAGGACTTCCCTTGAAAACCGTTGCACCCATCGACACGTCGGAGGTTCGGAAGCTGGAGGAGACCTGCTACCGCATCCGAAAGGGGCTGCTGACGCTCATCTACAACATCGGCATGGGGCACCTGGGCGGAGAGCTGAGCATGGTTGAGACCGCCGTGGCGCTGTACTACCGCTACCTCAACTTTGACGTGCTGGACCCCCACAAGCCGGACCGGGACCGCTTCATCCTCAGCAAAGGCCACTGCTCGGAGACCCTGTACACCATCTTCTCCGACCAGGGCGCCTACACCATGCAGTACATGATCGACAACTTCGAGTGCCTGGAAAACTCCAAGTTCGGCATGCACACCAACCGGAAATACTGCCCCCAGGTGGAGGTCTCCGCCGGTTCCCTGGGCCACGGGCTGCCCATCGCCGTAGGTATGGCCCTGGCGGGGCGCAAGCAGAAGGCCCCCTGGCGTGTCTTCGTCATGACCGGCGACGGTGAGCTGGGCGAGGGCACCAACTGGGAGGCCCTCATGTCCGGCGGTCACTATCAGCTGGGCAACCTCACCCTCATCGTGGACAAGAACAAGCTCCAGATGACCGGGCCCACCGCCCAGGTCATGAACAACGACCCCCTGGACAAAAAGCTGGAGGCCTTCGGCTGGGATGTCCGGGTCATTGAGGACGGGAACGACATGCTGCAGGTCTGCAAGGTGCTGGACACCGTCCCCCAGGCGGACCCCATCACCCGGCAGAAGCCCATCGCCATCATCGCCAACACGGAAAAGGGCCACGGGGTTGACTTCATGGCCGGCAACGTGAAATGGCACGGCGGCGGCCTCGGTACGGAGGATTATGAGCACGCAATCGCCTATGTGGAGGAACAGTGGGAAAGGAGGAAGGCGTCATGGCAGTAAAATCCACCTTTGATTTTGATCAGATGCTCTCCAGCGCGAGAGAGGCCTATGCCGAGGAGCTGATGCGCATGGCGGACGAGGGGCTGGACTTTGCCTTCACCTATTCCGACAACGTGGCCCCCTCCTCCTCCGCGGGCAAGCTGGTGGCGAAGTACCCCGAGCGCTGCTTCAACTTCGGCATCGCCGAGCCGGACCAGGTGGGCGCCTCCTGCGGCATGGCCCTGGCGGGCGAGGTGGTCTATGCCCAGGTCATGGGTCCCTTCCTCAGCCTGCGCAGCGCCGACCAGATTCACACGGATATCGCCTACAACGACGTGAACGTGCGCCTCATCGGGACTCATGCCGGCGTTACCGCCGAGGGCGGCCCCACCCACAACTGCATCGCGGACCTGGCGCTGTACCGGGCCATCCCCAACCTGACGGTGGTGGTCCCCGCCGATGCCGCCCAGTGCTGCAAGGCCATCCGCCAGTCCCTCACCTATCAGGGCCCCATGGTCATCCGCATCGACCGGGCGGGCATGCCCGCCGTCTATGCCGACACGGACTATGAGTTCACCTTCGGCAAGGCCATCCAGGTGCTGGAGGGTACCGACGTGACCATCATCTCCGCCGGCAGCCCGGTATACTGGTCCATGATGGCGGCGAAGAAGCTGCAGGAGCAGCACGGCATCAGCGTCGGCCTTATCGACATGCACACCATCAAGCCCCTGGACACCGAGGCCATCCTCAAGGCCGCCGGGGAGACCGGCAACATCGTCACCGTGGAGGAGCACTCCATCAACGGCGGCCTCGGCTCCGCCGTGGCGGAATGTCTGCTGGAGGCGGGCTTCAGCGGCCGCTTCAAGCGCATCGGCCTGCCGGACGAGTTTGCCGTTCTGGGCAGCACCGACGCCGTGTATCACTACTACGGGCTGGACCCCGAGGGCATCGCCAATACCGTCTTCGATTTGCTGACGAAGTAAAGCCACAGAATTCAAGAGGCCGTGCGGAGGTTTTCCGCACGGCCTCTTACTTTGCATAATGCTTTTACAGCTCAAAGGAGCCCATTAAAACCTTGTTCCCGGTGAGGGCTTCGGTCCGCTTGTCCGGCTGTCCGCCCCCCACCCAGAGGGTGTATCTCCCCTTCTCAACCGCCCGGCTCCCGTCGGAACGGTAGGTATAGAGGGCCTCCATGGGGATGGTGAGGCGAAGCCGCTGCATCTCCCCCGGCTGAAGGGTCACGTTCCCCACGGCGCAGAGGTGGTATCTGGGCTGCTCCTTGCCGCCCCCCTCCCAGCGGACATATGCCTGGGCCACTTCCCTGCCAGCAATCGCCCCGGTATTGGTGATATTCACCTCTGCCGTGACGGCGTCCCCCACGGAGATGGACAGATTTTCGTAAGCAAAGCGGGTGTAGCTGAGGCCGTAGCCGAAGGGATAGAGTGCCTCCCCCTCAAAGTAGCGGTAGGTGCGCCCCGCCATGGCGTAGTCCGTGAAGGGGGGCAGGTCTTCGATCTTGTGGTAGAAGGTGACCGGGAGCTTGCCGGAGGGATTCGTCTTTCCGAAGAGGATCTCCCCCACCGCCTGTCCGCCCAGGGAGCCGGGATACCAGGCCTGCAGCAGGGCGCCGATGCGTTCATCCTCCACCGCCAGGGCGCTGCCGGAGAGGAGCACCACCACCGTGGGCTTCCCCACGGCCAGCACATCCTCCATCAGCTTCCTCTGGTTGGAGGGCAGCAGCAGGGTCTTCTTGTCGCCCCCCGCAAACTCGTCGCAGGCGTAGCCGTCGAACATCTCCTCGCCCTCCACGGTTTCGTCCAGGCCCAGCACCAGAACCACGGCCTCGCACTCCTCGGCCAGGGCCAGCGCCTCCGCCTCCCGGTCCCCGTGGCCGGAGAGCTCCAGCATATTGAAGGTGGGGGGAATCTTGCCGAAGAAGGAGACGGAAGCGTCGTCGCCGCTCTTCATCTCCCGGCTCCTGGGCGGCTGATAGGGGGTCAGGGAGCAGCCCACGCCGTAACGGACGCGGGTGTCCCCGGCGGCGCGGCGGATGCCGTCCAGCACGGTGATGTACTCGGAAGCCTCCCCATGGTAGTTCCCCATGAGGCAGCGGGTGCTGAAGGCGTTGGGACCGATGACGGCGACGGACTCAAACTTGTCCCCCAGGGGAAGGAGCCCGTCGTTTTTCAGCAGGACGACGGACTTCCGCGCCGAGTCCAGGTTGAGGGCGCGGTGCTGGGGGCTGTCCAGCAGCTGATGGTCCACCTTCAGGCAGTCCGGGGTCTCATACAGCCCAAGACGCAGGCGGATCTCCATCACCTTCTCACAGGCCCGGTCGATGTCCGCAATCTCCACCAGGCCCCGGTCCAGGGCGGTCTGCAGCTCCATATAAACAAAGCCCAGGTTCATGTCGCAGCCATTTTTGAGGGCCAGGGCGGCGGATTCGGCGGCGTCCTTCGTTACCTTGTGCCCGGTGTGGAAATCCTTGAGGGCAGTGAAGTCCGAGACCACCATGCCCTCAAAACCCCATTCCTCCCGCAGCACCTCCTGCAGCAGCAGCTTCGAGGCGCAGCAGGGCTCATCCAGCGTGCGGTTGTAAGCACCCATCACCTGGGCAACGCCCGCCTCCTTCACCGAAGCCTCGAAGGCGGGAAGATAGGTCTCCCTCAGGTCCTTATCGTCCACGACGGCGTTGAATTCGTGGCGGATGGGCTCCGGGCCGGAGTGGACGGCGTAGTGCTTGGCGCAGGCGGCGGTGAGGAGATAATCCGGGTCATCCCCCTGAAGGCCCTTGATATATTCGGCCCCCATGCGCCCGGTGAGCCAGGGGTCCTCGCCGTAGGTCTCCTGCCCCCGGCCCCAGCGGGGATCGCGGAAAATGTTGATGTTCGGGCTGTATAAGCTGAGCCCCTTAAAGAGGTCCCGCACCCCGTGGGCGGAATACTGCTCATACTTGATGCGGGCCTCGATACCCACGGCCCGCCCGATGGTCCCCACCAGCTCCGGGTCAAAGGCGGCGGCGAGGCCGATGCTCTGGGGGAACATGGTGGCCGTTCCCTCCCGGGCGACGCCGTGGAGAGCTTCGCTCCACCAGTCCATTTCCGGAATGCCGAGGCGGTCGATGGCGGGGGCGGCGGAGATGATCTGGGCGATCTTTTCCTCCGTCGTCATGCGGGAAACGAGGTCCTTCGCCCGCTGGGCAAAGGAAAGGGACGTGTCCTTGTAGGCTTCCATGCTCTTGCTCCTTTTCCGAATGTCATATAATTGGCGGATACAGAAATCGGGCCCGCCTTTCGGCAGGCCCGAAGCCGGAACTCAGATGTCGTCGTAGCGGTGGGCGCCCTTCTTCTTCTGGTTTTCCAGGTCCTTGGGGATGTTGTTGCGGCTCTGGAAGGCGGAGATGATCTTCTCCATGTCCTGATAGTAAGAGTCCTGGATCTTCAAGGTCTTCCGGGCGGAATCCTTGAAAACGAATTCAGCGGAGGTGTTGTTCACGCGGGCGGCCCGGGGGTTCATGGGGTTGATGCCGGGGAACTGCCACAGCATGGCCCGTACATCATCGGCCCGGATGACCACGGTGCCAAAAAGGTTGACCTGAACGAGGGTGTCCTCATAGACATCCATGCGCACCTTCAAAATCTGGCGCAGCAGCAGGACGGCGGCGCCAATCATGCAGATGCCTGCGATGATGACGACGGCCAGGAGGGAAGGATTGCCGCGGATGACGCTCACCAGCGTGGCGAAGAAAACGGCGGCGAAAAGGATGGTGAGCATGACGGTGGGGAGATAAATCATGCCGGAAACATGCATCGAGGCAACTTTCTTCCCGTATTTGTCTTCCATTGGAAAACCTCCATTGTTAATTTGAATGAAGCTAATATACCACCGGCGGGGCATGAAGTCAATCGCGGAATTGCCATTCCCGGATATCCTTCAGCTCCTCCCGGAGGCGAAGGTAGCTGTGATAGCGGCTGCGGGAGATCCGCCCCTCCTCCACCGCCTCCCGCACGGCGCAGCCCTCGTCCTTGTCATGGGCGCAGTCGTGGAAGCGGCACCGGCCCAGATAGGGGGAAAACTCCCGAAACAGCTCCGGCAGGCGCTCCTTCAGCTTGAGGGCCACGTCCTCCGTCTCGAAGGCGGAAAAGCCAGGGGTATCCGCTGCCCGGGCGCCGCCGGGGAGACGGAACAGCTCCACGGTGCGGGTGGTGTGCTTTCCCCGGCCCAGCTTCTCGCTCACCTCCCCGGTGGCCAGCATCAGGGTCGGCTCAAGGGCGTTCATCAGGCTGGACTTCCCCACGCCGGTGTTGCCGGTAAAGGCGCAGAAGCGGCTTCCGATGGCCTCCCGGAGCTGCGGGAGGCCCTCACCGGTCACGGCGCTGGTCTCAAAACAGGGATAACCCGCCCCGCGATAGGCATCGACCAGCTCCGGGGCGCGGGCCAAATCGCATTTATGGAAACAGATGATGCTCTCGCAGCCCTTGAGCTCGGAAATGGCGATCATGCGGTCGATGAGCCAGGGCTCCGTCACCGGAATGGCGGCGGAGGCGAGGATAATGAGCGCCTCCAGATTGGCGACAGCGGGGCGGACAAAGGCATTATGGCGAGGGAGAACCTCATCCAGGCTGCCCCTTCCCTTGCCCAGGTCCGTGACGATCACCCGGTCCCCCACAAGGGGGGTCACCCCGAGGCTGCGGAGCTTCCCCCGCCCGGAGCAGCAGAGTATGCCGGTGTCCGTCTCAACATACCACAGGCCCCGTACCGCCTTGATGACGAGGCCTTCAGCCAACGCTGCCGTCCTCGCTCACGGGCGTTTCCTCCGTCTCCTCGGGGCCGGTACTGACGATGAGGTTGATGCGGGTCTTTTCCTGCACGGAATCGCCTGCGCTGCGGCTCTGCCAGGTGACGGTGCCCGCGGGCGCCTCGTCCGGCTGCTGGGTGATGGTGCCCACCACCAGGTTGGAGCCCTCCAGCTTGGCGGTGGCGGTGCTGACGGTGTCGCCGATGAGGTTCGGCATGGGCACGAATTTGATCTCCGGCCCGGTGCTGATCTCCAGAAACACCTTGTCACCCGCCTTCATCTGGGTCCCGGCGGCGGGAATCATGGTGATGACGTAGCCTTCCGTGACCTCTTCGGATTTGACAAAGCTCTCCTCGTGGGTGAGGCCCAGGTTGTTGAGCTGGATGATGGCGTCCCGATAATCGCTGTTCGTGAGCTCCGGCAGGGTGATGACCGTAGTGCCGCTGGAAACGGTGAGGCGCACGTCCGCCTTCGTCTCGGATTTGATAACGGTGCGGTTGGCATTGGGGCTCTGGCTGATGACATAGCCCTCCCCCACGGTGTCGCTGCTCTCATAGGTGGGGATGATGTTGTAATAATCCGTATAGGCGGGGTTGGCCAGGATGTCCTCCAGCTTGACCCCAACGAAGCTGGGCATGGACATGGTCTCCGGCTCGGAGAACATGTCGTCGAACCAGGAGTGCCAGAGGTAGAGGAAAATGCCCAGGATGAAGAGGATGACCAGGAACATGCCGCTGAGGATGGAAACGGTCCTCGCCCGGCGGGAATTGTCGATATAGGCCTCCCGGGAGAGCTCGCCCCGGCGGCTGACCGCCCGCAGACCGCTGCCTCCGTAGGCCTCCGAAGCCTGGCGCAGGGCCTCCTTGTTCTGCTGCTCGGCAATCTCCTTCACTTCGCTGCGGAAGCCCAGGTCCGCCTCGGAAAAATCCGTGTCCGGGTTTTTGCGGAAGGTCTCCAGATCCTCATAGAGCTGGGCGGCGAACTGATAGCGCTTGTCCAAATCCGGGTTCATGGTCCGCATGGTGATGGTCTCCAGCCCGACGGGGATGTCGGGGTTGATTTCCCTGGGCATCAGGGGGATGGAGCTGATGTGCTGGATGGCGATAGAGACGGCGTTCTCCCCCTCAAAGGGAAGCCGCCCGGTGAGCATCTCGTACATGACGACGCCCATGGAGTAGATATCGGTCCTGGCGTCGATGCTGCTGCCCTTGGCCTGCTCCGGGGAGATATAGTGGACGCTGCCCAGTGTCTGCTGGGTAAGGGTGTTCTGGGCGGAATTGAGGTGGGCGATGCCGAAATCGGCCACCTTCACGCTGCCGTCCTTGAGGATCATGATGTTGTGGGGCTTGATGTCCCGGTGGATGATGCCCCGGCTGTGGGCGTGGACCAGGGCCTTGCTGATCTGCATGGAGAAGTGCAGGGCTTCCTTCCAGCTGAGCTGGCCGCGCTTCTGCATATACTGCTTGAGGGTCATGCCCTCGATGAGCTCCATGACGATGTAGTTCAGGTCCTGGGTGCGGCTCACGTCGTAGACCGTGACGATGTTGGGATGGCTCAGCATGGCGACGGCCTGGGCCTCGGTGTGGAACCGGCGGCGGAAGTCCTCGTCCACGGCGAAGTCATCCTTCAGTATCTTCACCGCCACATAGCGGTTGAGACGGTGACACAACGCTTTATAGACCACAGCCATGCCGCCGACGCCGATACGCTCCTGAATCTCGTAGCGGTTGTCCAGCATCTGGCCGATGTATTTATCACTGGTTTCCATCATTCTACCTCACTTTGCGCAGCCTGTGTGTCCGGGTCGGCGATGACGAGGGCCGTCACGTTGTCCGGCGCGCCCCGTTCCAGGGCGATATCCACCATCCGCTGAACGGCCGTTCCGATGTCCTCCCCATAGGCAATCTCAAAGAGCAGCTCCTGGGCGCTCACCACGCCGCTGAGACCGTCGGTGCATAGGAGCACCACGTCCCCCGGCTCCAAATCCTGGTGGAAGATGTCGCACTCCACCGTTTCCTCCGCCCCAAGGGCGCGAGTGATGAAGTTTCTTCGGGGGTGCTTCCAGGCGTCCGCCCGGTCCAGCTCGCCCCGGTCAATCATATCCTCCACCACGGAGTGGTCCTTGGTGAGCTGGCGGATGCTGCCCGCCCGCACGAGATAGCAGCGGCTGTCCCCCACATTCGCCACCGTCAGCTTCTCTCCATCGGTGACGGCGGCCACCAGGGTGGTGCCCATGCCCTCAAAGTCGGGTTCGGCGGCCTTCTCGAAGATTCGCCGGTTGCCCTCCTTTACGGCGCAGAAGAGCTGAACGTCCGTCACGGAGAAGTCATAGTAGCCCTTGGCAATCTCCTCCATGAAGCTCTCCACCGCCATGGCGCTGGCGATGTTGCCCGCCTTGGCCCCGCCCATGCCGTCGCAGACCACGGCGGCCAGGACCTCGGTGCCGTCCTCCAGGAAGAAGTCCCGATATGCACAGGCATCCTGATTTTGCTTTCTGACCGCACCCTGGTCGGTCAGACTCCAGGCTCTCATTGTCGTTTGGCCTCCTTTCGCCGGAGCTGTCCGCAGGCCGCGTCGATGTCGGCGCCGAGGCGCCGCCGCACGGTCACGTTCACCCCCAGCTTTCTGAGACTTTCGGAAAATGTGCGGGCATCCCCCGGGATGAGGGGGCTCCCCTCCACCTTGTTCAGAGGGATGAGATTCAGATGCCCGTGGGTCCTGCGCAGGATCCCGGCCAGCAGCTCCGCCTGTGCGGGGCTGTCGTTCACGCCGCGAATCAGCGCGTACTCAAAGCTGATGCGCCGCTGCGTCCGCTGATAATAACGGGAGCAGCAGCCTACCAGCGTCTCGATGTCGTATTTTCTTGCGATGGGCATGATTCTCCGGCGGGTCTCGTCATCCGGCGCGTGGAGGGACACCGAGAGGGTGAGCTGCAAATTCTCCTCCGCCAGCCGGTCGATTTGGGGCACCAGCCCGCAGGTGGAAAGGGAAATGTGCCGCATGCCGATGTTCAGCCCCTTGGGGTGGTTGACAAGGCGGAGGAACTGCCGGACCTCCTCATAATTCTCCAGCGGCTCCCCGATGCCCATGAGAACCACGCCGGTAATCTTTAGCCCGCTGTCCAGCCCGGAAAAGAGCACCTGGGAGAGCATCTCCCCCGCCGTCAGGTTGCGGACGAAGCCGAGGCCGGTGGACGCGCAGAAGACACAGCCCTGTCGGCAGCCCACCTGGGAGGAGATACAGACGGTGTTTCCGTAGCGGTAGCGCATGACCACGCTCTCCACGGCGCTGAGATCCCGCAGCTTCCAGAGGTATTTTACCGTGCCGTCGGCAGCGGAGACCTGCTTCCGAAGCACCTCCGGGGCGGAGAGGAGGTACTTCTCCCCCAGCTTTTCCCGGAGAGACAAGGAGATGTTCGTCATCTCATCGAAGCTGCGCGCGCCCCGGCTCAGCCATGAAAAGACCTGCTCGGCCCGAAAGGCGGGCTCACCCAGCTCTTTCAGCTCCGCAGCCAGCTCCTCCGGCAGCAGGGCGTTTAATTCTCTCTTCTCATCCGGCATAGGTAAAAACCGTCCGTCTCATATTCAAAGGGCCACACCGTGCGCTCCCCGGCGGGAACGGCGCCAAAGGGCTCCGGCAGAGCCATGGCCTCCCGGTGAAACTCCGGGTGCCGCTCAAGGAAGGCCGCCGCCACTTCCCCGTTCTCCCGGGGGAGCAGCGTACAGGTGGAGTAGATGAGCGTACCCCCGGGCCTGACGCAGCGGGCCGCCCCGTCCAGTATCTTTCCCTGCACAGAGGGCAGGTGGGCCACCTCTTCCGGTGTCTTATACCGGATCTCCGGCTTCTTCCGAATGACCCCGAGGCCGGAGCAGGGGGCATCGCAGACAACGATGTCAAAGGTGCCCGCCGTGGTCTCCTCCGGGGCGGAGGCATCCGCAGACAGCGTTTCTATGATGTTGATGCCCAGCCTTTCGGCCCCCTCCCGGACGCGCCGGAGCTTCTTGGTGTGCAGGTCGGCGGAGAGGATGCTGCCCTCGTTTCCCATGAGCTGGGCCAGGAGGAAGGACTTGCCGCCGGGAGCGGCGCAGCAATCCAGCACCCGCATCCCGGGCACAGCGCCGGAGGCATAGGCCGGGAGCGCGGCCGCCGGGTCCTGTACCGTGACCAGCCCCTCCCGGAAGGCCCGCAGCGCGGTGATCTCGCCGGTGCTCTCCGCCCCGAAAAAGCCGGGCACTGCCAGGGGTCGGAGAAGGACGCCCTCCGCCTCCAGGGCCGAAGCGGCCTGCTCCGGCGTGGCTTTCAGGGTATTTACACGGAAACAGACGGGGGCGGGGGCATTGTTCAGTTTAAGCATCTGCCGGGTCTTCTCCGCCCCCAAAAGGGGCAGGAAGGTTTCCACCCATTCCACGGGGTGGCTGAAGCGCACGGAAAGGCTCTCCGGGTCATCCCCCTCCGGGAGAGGGGGCAGCGCCGAAGCGGTGAGACGCCGCAGGATGGCGTTCACCACCTTTGCCGCCGCGGGATTCGCCAGGGACTTTGCCAGCTCCACCGCCTCGTTCACGGCGGCGGAGGCGGGAATCCGGTCCATAAAAGCCAGCTGGCACACCGCGCTGCGGAGGATGGCCCGAACGGCGGGCTGGAGCCTGCCCCGGACATAGGGAGCGAGATAAAAGTCGCAGGCCGCGGTGTTCTGTATCACCCCGGCGCAGATGCGCTTGGCAAGGGCCGATTCCCGGGCGTCCAGCCCCTCTGCCCGAAGGAGGGAATTCAGGGCATCCTCCGACCAGGCGGCGCTCTTCTCGCACTTCAGGAGCGCACGGACCGCCGCTTCCCTCGCCTTCATGGGAGGCTGTGCCCCCGGAGGTAGTCCCCCACCGGCATGCGCTTGCCGCCGGGGGCCTGTATCTCGTGAATGAGGACCGTGCCGCCCCCGCAGGCGAGCTCCAGCCCATCCTTCCCCGCAGAGACGATGGTGCCGGGGGCCTGGTCGGTGTTGCCGGCACCCACGGCGGGGGAAAAGAGCTTGTATTCGGCGTCGCCCAGCTTTGCCCTTGCGCCGGGCTTCGGGTCAAAGCCGCAGATGTATCCGCACAGCCGCTCCGGGCTGAGGGAGAAATCCAGGAGGGTATCTTCCTTTCGGATGGGCGGGGCAAAGGTAACGAAGGATGAATCCTGGGGAACCGCCCGGGCTTTTCCGCTCTCAATATCGGGGATGGTGCGGAGCAGGAGCTCGCTCCCCAGGGGCTTCAGCCGCTCGTAAACGCTGCCGAAGGGTTCGCCGGCCCTAATCTCCAGCCTGTCGGCGGAGATTACGTCTCCCGCGTCCATCTCCTCGGCGAGGTACATGACGGAGACCCCCGTCTCCTTTTCTCCGTTCAGCACCGCCCACTGGATGGGGGCGGCGCCCCGGTATTTGGGCAGAAGAGAGGCGTGGACATTGATGCAGCCGAGGCGGGGCATATCCAGCACCGCCCTGGGCAGCAGCTTTCCGTAGGCCACCACCACGAAGAGGTCAGCCCCAAATGTCCGCAGCGCCTCCTGGGTCTCCCCGTCTTTCAGGGATTCCGGCTGGAGCACCGGGATGGAGGCGGCCAGAGCATATTCCTTGACGGGGCTGAAAACCATCTTCATGCCCCGATTCTTCGGCCGGTCCGTCTTGGTGCAGACGGCGGCGATCTCATGCCCCGCCTTCACCAGCGCGTCCAGGCAGCACACGGCAAAGTCCGTGGTGCCCATAAAGAGGATCCTCATTCTTCGGCTTTCCCCATCTCTTCGATCTCCTCCTCGCTGAGGAAGCGGTCCGCCACGCTGTCGAAAAGGATGCCGTTGAGGTGGTCGATTTCGTGGCAGCAGGCCCGGGCCAGAAGGCCCTCGGCCTCCAGCTCAAAGGGGTTTCCGTCCCGGTCAAAGGCCTTTACCTTCACCTTCTCCGGACGGGTCACGATGCCCCAGATGTCCGGCAGGCTCAGGCAGCCCTCGGGGCCGATCTGCTCCCCCTCGGACTCCACAATCTCCGGGTTCACCAGCTCATAGTAGACGGGCTCCTCGCCGCTGATGTCCGCCACCAGAACCGCCCGGCGGAGCACCCCAACCTGGGGGGCGGCCAGGCCCAGGCCATTGGCCTCAATGAGCGTTTCCCGCATATCGTCCAGCAGGGTTTTCAGGCGAGCGTTGTATTCCGTCACGGGGCGGCTGGTCTTCTTGAGGCTGATGTCGCCTTTCTTGATGATCATTCGGATTCCCATATTTTTCCCCTTTTGTCGGTTATTCAATCCAGCGGGTCCACGGTGCCGTAAAAGGCCAGGTCCCGGTATCGGCTGTCGGAAGAAAAGCTGCGGAGCGCCCCGGCAGTCAGGGCGCGCACCTCCCCGGAGGGGGGCGAAGTGAGGATGACCCGGTAGCGGAACCGCTCGTTCACCCGGAGCACACCGGCGGGGGCCGGACCCAGCACCCGCACCTCCGGCATGGCGGCGGCGGAGGTGGCCAGAGCCTCCCGGAGCTGGGTGACGCAGCGGAGCACCTTCCCATCCTCCGTCCCGGTGACGGTGAGGGCATAGATGGCCCGGAAGGGCGGCGCGCTTAAAAGCTCCCGGGTCTGGATTTCGGAGGCATAGAACGCATCGTAATCCTGCCGGGAAGCACAGCGGATGACCTCGCTCTCCGGCGTATAGGTCTGGATGACCGCCCGGCCCGGCAGGCTGCCCCGCCCGGAACGGCCCACCACCTGGGTGATGAGGCTGAAGGTGCGCTCCTGGGCCCGGTAATCCCCGGCGTAAAGGGACTGGTCCGCCGAGAGCACGCCCACCAGGGTCACGTTCTCGAAGTTGAGGCCCTTGGTCACCATCTGGGTGCCCAGGAGAATGGGGATGCGCTCCTTTTCAAAGCGGTCCAGCAGTTCCTGATGGGGGTGGGCCGCCGAGACGGTGTCGGTGTCCATGCGGAGAATCCCCACATCGGGAAAGAGGGAGAGCAGCTCTTCCTCCGCCTTCTGGGTCCCCAGGCCGCCGTAATTGAGGATGCCCCCGCATTCGGGGCAGCGGCGGGTCATGGGCTGGGAGTAGCCGCACCAGTGACACATGAAGCGGGAATTGGCGGCGTGATAGGTCATCTTCACGCTGCAGTGGGGGCAGGAAAAGGTAAAGCCGCACTCCGGGCAGGAGACGACGCTGCTGCTCCCCCGGCGGTTGAGAAAGAGAATGCTCTGCTCCCCCCGGCGGAGGTTCTCGCTGAGCTCCTCCCGGAGAAAGGCGCTGATGCAGCTCCCGTTGCCGCCGCGCAGCTCCTCCTTCATGTCCACGATGGAGACCCGGGGCAGGGCCCGTTCGTTGAAGCGCTCCCGCAGACGGAAGAGCTTCAGCCTTCCCCGCTGCGCCTCATACATGGTCTCCACCGAAGGGGTCGCGCTGCCCAGCACCAGCAGGGCTTTGCGGTGAACGCAGCGGAACTTGGCCACGTCCCTCGCGTGATAGCGGGGGGCGTTTTCGGATTGATAGGTGTTCTCCTGCTCCTCGTCGAGGATGATGAGCCCCAGGTCCTTCAGCGGCGCAAAGACGGCGCTGCGGGTCCCCACGGCCACATCCACCAGCCCTTCCCGAATCCGCTTCCACTCATCGTAGCGCTGGGCGACGGTGAGGGAGCTGTGGAGAACCGCCACCCTCTCCCCGAAATGCTGATAGAAGGTGGCGACCAGCTGGGGTGTGAGGGCGATCTCTGGCACCAGCACCAGGGCGCGTCTGCCCAAAGAGAGGGCCTCCCGGATCAGGCGGATGTAGACCGCCGTCTTTCCGCTGCCGGTGACGCCGTAGAGCAGCGCACCGGCGGCCTCCTCCTGACGCAGAAGCTCCGATAAGCCCTCGAAGGCCGCAGTTTGCTCCCCGTTCAGGCGTTCCAGCCGGGGCTTGTCCCCCGCCGTATACTCCGGGCGGCGAAACACCTCCTCTTTTCGGAGGGTGATGAGCCCGGCCTTTTCCAGGGCCCGGATGCTGCCGATACCGGCGCCGGTAAAATAAAGCAGCTCCTTGACCCCCGCCTCCCCCATCTCGCTGAGGAGGCGCAGCAGCTCCGCCTGCTGGGGGGCCCGCTTCCGCTTCCCCTCGGAAACCGAATAGGCCTCCTCCGCGCTGATGGCGAGAGCGGCGATGGTCTCCAGCTTGTCGGGAACGGCCTGGCGGATGTCGGCGGACAGGCGGATGACGCCGGCCTCTGTGAGGAGTTTCAGCGCGCCCTCCGCGGACTTGCCGAGAGCATCCCGCAAATCATCGGCGGGGCAGCCGCCCTCAGAAGCATAGAGCAAATCCAGGATTGCCTTTGCATTCCCATCCTCCCCGGCGGCGAGATAGGCTTCTTCCTTCTTCGCCGGATCGGTCAGGCGGCACATCTCCCTTGCCTTGAGCCAGATACCCGCCGGGAGCATGGCCTTCACCGCCTCATAATAGGTGCAGAAGAAGCGGCGCTTCATCCACTCCGCCAGGCGGAGGGAGCCCTCCTCCAAAATGGGCAGCTCATCCAGAACGCCGTCCAGCTCCTTGAGCTCGCCGCGCGGGGTATCCTCCCCAAGGGAAAAGACCATTCCCTCCCGGCGGCGGTTGCCGCGGCCGAAGGGAACGCTCACCCGCTTGCCGGGAGCGACAGACTCCGCAAGCGCGGAGGGCACCCGGTAGTCATAGAGCTTATCCATGCTGAAGACCGCCCCGGAGAGGGCGACCCGGGCAATCATTCCTTATTCCTCTCCGTGATGGGCAGGAATGGCGGTGTAATCACCCGCGGCGAGCTGGTCGATGGCGATGGAGACGGGCTTCTTCTCCAGGGGGGCCATATTTTGCTGAGCCTCCTCGGAGATTTCCCGGGAGCGCTTGGCGATCACGTTCACCAGCAGGTAGCGGCTGTCGATGCGGTCCAGCAGGGACGACATGGAAGGATAGAGCATCATCTGGTTTTGTCCTCCTCAATGATAGAGATTCTTTCCTTTGTGCGGCATTTCTCTGCGCACATGATGGCGGCGACCTCCGCCGCGGCGGTATCCAGATCGTCGTTGATGACGATGTAGTCATAGTCCTGCGCATGGGCGCATTCGCTTCGCCCAACCTCCAGACGGCGGAGTATCTTCTCCTCCGTCTCCGTCTGCCGCCCCCGGAGGCGGCGCTCCAGCTCCTCGAAGCTGGGGGGATAGACGAAGATGGTCACGGCGTCGGGCCGGAGGCGCTTCACCGAGTACATCCCGTGGGACTCCACATCCAGGAGCACATCCGTGCCGGCCTCCACATGGGCGTCCACCGGGGCGGCGGGGGTGCCGTAGTAATTGCCGGCAAATTCCGCCCATTCCAGCATCTGCCCGGTATCTATCCTGTCCCGGAACTCCTCATGGGATACAAAGAAATACTCCACACCCTCCGTCTCCCCGGGGCGTTTCGGGCGGGTGGTGGCGGAAACGGAGAAATACAGGCCGGGGTTCGCCTCCATCACCTTGCTGAGGATGCTGCCCTTCCCCGCGCCGGATGGGCCGGATATGACGAAGAGCTTTCCCTTCATGCTTCCTCCTCCCCTTCTTCCTCCGGAGGGATTGGGGCGTCGGAGGAGCCGATGATGCGCCCCGCCACCGTTTCCGGCTGGATGGCGGAGAGGATGAGGTGGCCGCTGTCCGCCACGATGACGGCCCGGGTCCGCCGCCCATAGGTGGCGTCGATGAGGCTGCCCGCGTCCCGCGCGTCCTGAATCATCCGCTTGATGGGGGCGCTCTCCGGGCTCACGATGGCCACCACCCGCCCGGCGGAGACCATGTTCCCGTAGCCGATGTTGATGAGCTTCATAATCCGCCCCTTACTCGATGTTCTGGGCCTGCTCCCGTATCTTCTCGATGCAGGCCTTCATCTCCAGCACGATTCTGGTGATCTGCAAATCCGTGCATTTGGAGCCGATGGTGTTCACTTCCCGGTTGAGCTCCTGGATGAGGAAGTCCAGCTTCCGCCCCACGGCGCCGCCGTTTTTCAGCAGGTCCCGGAACTGGGCGATGTGGCTCTCCAGCCGCACCAGCTCCTCGTCCACCGCCACCTTGTCCGCGAAAATGGCGGCCTCCGCCACGATGCGGCTCTGGTCGATCTCGGTGCTTTCCAGAACCTCCCGCATTTTCGTCAGCAGACGCTCCTGATACTCCCGCACCGTCTCCGGGCTGCGGAGGGCCACCGCCTGCCGGTTTTGCTCCAGCTCCTCCAGCTTTGTGAGGATATCCCCCGCCAGCCGCTCTCCTTCCCGCCGACGCATGTCGGAAATGACATCCAGGGCGTCGGAGGCAACGGCAAGGAGGTCTTTGGTAAACTCCTCGGAATCCACCGCTTTCTTCTCGGTGATGAACACATCCGGCAGGCGGCTGTAGGCGGCGGTACCGGCATCGTCGGAAATCAGATACTTTTTCCGCATTTCGTTGAAGGCGTTTTGATAGGCCTTCAGCACCGGCTCGTTCAGGCGGATGACCACGCTGTCATCCGCGCTGGCGTCGATATTGATGTAGATGTCCACCTTGCCCCGGCCCAGACGCTGCTGGACAAGGGCTTTCACCGCCTCCTCCGCAAAGGAATAGTTGCGGGGCATGCGAACCGAAGCGTCCAGAAAGCGGTTGTTCACGCTCTTCATCTCCACCGTGATGGCGATGAGCCCGCTCACGCCTGCGGCGGAGCCATATCCTGTCATGCTGCTGATGTTCATATTTCCTCTTCCTGCGCCAAAGCGCCGTGTTCTCCAATGTCCACGATGGTATAGGTGAAGGCCCGGTCCTTCCGCACGAAGCGGTTGACGGCAAAAACTGCCAGCGCCCCCACAGCGAGGCCCAGGATGCCGGAGGCGGCCTGCACCGTCTCCGTGCCCCCCAGGACATTGGCCAGGACGATGCCCAGCACCAGGAGGGCCAGGGGCACGAAGTACACCAGGGCGGCGGCCCCGATAATCTTTCCCGTGCCGGTCTCCACGGTCACCAGGTCCCCCGGAACGGCCCGGAGGGGGTTTTTCGCCTGAACGGTGATGGTGCGCCTTGCCCCGCAGAAGCCGGAGCACTCCCCGCAGTCATGCCCGCAGGCGGATTTCTGATAGACCCGCACCAGGGCGTCGCCCCCGGGGGTGAGCCCATCCACGATGGCCGACTGTGTCATCCTTCGCTCCCTCCTTCCAGGTCCTCTCCCTCCAGGGAGGGGTCGTAGAGCTCCAGGGAGACCACCACGTTGTAGTCGTCTCCGATGACCCCGGCCTCCCGGTAGCCGTCGATATAGACCGTGGTGGGAACGCTGTATCGCCCGACGGCGTTGCCGATCTCGGCAAGGTCGCCCACGATGCGGACGGAGGTGGAGTCGATGAGGTCGATGATCTCCTGGGGACCCCGGATGAGCACCTCCTTGTACTGGGTGATGCGCGTTGCCGTATAGCCGGGAGAAATGTTGATGAACGAAATGTTGGTGCAGATGACCCGCTTGGTGGCAAGGCCCCGCACCGTCACGCTGACGGTGGCCTCCTTCTCCCCGGAGAGGCTGGTGACCTCATTGGGCAGGACGATATTGAAGGTCTCGGTGGTGGTGGAGGCAAAGGAGGCGAGGTCGATGGTGCCCAGGGAGATCTGGTTGACGGCGCTGAGGACCTCCGCCGGGCCGCTGAGGGAGATGCTGCTGGGCTCGATGCGCACCACCGCGTCCTCCTCCGTGGCGCCGCCGCCCTCCAGCAGATTGACGGTGAGGCCCACATCCTTGAGCATGACGATGGGGATGGTATAGGCGATCTCGGAAACGGAGCAGGTGATGTCGCTCATGTCCACCTCGTCCCCGTTCTCGTCCACCAGCGTGAAGTCCACCACGCCGGACACGGTCCGGCTGAGGTTTTCCCGGTCGATGACCACCTTGGCGAAGGCGATCTGGGAGATGACGCTCTCCGGCCCGGAGACGGAAATGGTCTCCGGCTCGTAGATGATGGGCTCCCGCATATAGCCCTCGGCCACCGTGCCGTCAAAGATGCCCCGGACCTCCACGCTGGGGTTCGTGCTCAGAAGGTCGATGTTCACGGTCATATACTCCGGGCTCTTCCGGAGGACGATGACATCCTCTTCGTCCACGCTGTCATAGGCGATGGTATATACCTTCTCATAGACGCCGGGGCTGCGGATATCCCGCAAATCCACGCTGAGGTGCACCGTGTCGTTGGAGAGCTGGGCCACCAGGCTGCGCTTGACCATGAGGGTGAGGCTGACATCCTCCACGTCCCGGTCCGTCACCAGGAGGCTGCGGTCCCGGAGAATGTCGCTCTCCCCGATATAGGTGACCTCCAGGCCGGTCAGCGTCACCTGCTGGGTGGTGTTCTCATAGCTCACCACATAGAGCCAGAGAAGGACGGAGGCAACACAGGCCAGCACGATATACAGGGTCTTGCTCTTCAGGATCTTATCGATCGTTGCCATCGTTCTTGCCCTTCATAAACACGTTCTGCGCCAGAGTGCGCAGCTTCGGCTGCCTGTCTTCCGTATCCTGCAGCAGCTCATTTTTCAGGATTCGCTCAAAGGTCTCCTCCGTCAGATGCCGCTTGAGGATGCCCTCCACCGCCACGCTGATGGAGCCGCTCTCCTCGGAGACGACCACCACCACCGCGTCGGATGCTTCGCTCATGCCAATGCCCGCCCGGTGGCGCATGCCCAGCTCCCGGCTCAGGTGGGTCTGCCCGGTGAGGGGGAGCATGCAGCTTGCCGCCTCGATGCGCCCGCCCCGGATGATGACGGCGCCGTCATGGAGGGGGGTGTTGGGATAGAAAATGTTTTTCAGAAGCTCGGCCTTCACGTCGGAGTGGATGAGGGTCCCGGTTTTGATGGGCTCATCCAGGGTGTTGTCCCGCTCAAAGACGATGAGGGCGCCGGTGCGGGTCTCGGAGAGGTCCCGGCAGGCCAGCACCACCTGGCCGATGGCGTTCTCAATCTCGCTGGAGCTGCCCCGCCCGGGAATGAACTTCGTGACGCCCCCCACCTTCTCCAGCAGCGAGCGTATCTCCGGCTGGAAGATGATGAGCAGGGCCAGGATACCCAGCTCAAAGGTCTTGCCGAAGACATAATTCACCACATAGAGGTCCAGAGCCCGGGCCAGCAGCAGGATGACCACCAGGAGCAAAATGCCCCGGAGGACACGGCCCGAGCCTGTCCGCGCCAAAAAGTACAGGACCTTGTAGATGATGAACGCCATGATTGCCATGTCGATGACGTCATTCAGCCGTATCGTCCTGACTATATCCAGAAATCCGCTCAGCAGCGCCATGCTGCCTCCTCCTATCAACAGGCCGTAATTCGGCTATTATGCTAAATTATATTATATCGCATCTCTCACCCGATGACAAGAGCCGGAGCGGATTTCATGACAAGTTTTTCAGGGCACCCGCCAGCTGATCCAGCTCCCCGAAGGTGTTGAAGACCGAAAAGCTGAGGCGCACCGTTCCGCCGCTGCCGGCGGTCTCATGGGCCAGGGGCGCGCAGTGGAGCCCGGCCCGGAGGGCAAAGCCCCGGTCGCTGAGCCTTTCCGCCGTGAGCTCCGGGTCCTCCCCCTCCCGGAGAAAAGAGAGGACCCCCGTCTGCCGCCCCGGCTCCGAGGATGTCCAGAGGCGGATGCCGGGGATATCCCGGAGAAGCTCCGCCGCGTACCCCAAAAGGGCGGTCTCCCGGCGGCAGATCGTCTCTACGCCGGTTTCATTAACGAAGATGAGGCCCCGGCGCAGCCCGGCGATGCCGGGCATGTTGTGGGTCCCCGCCTCCAGCCGGTCCGGCAGAAATGCGGGCATGAAGCGGCTGCGGGAATCGCTGCCGCTGCCCCCCTGCAGCAGGGGCACGGTCTCGTGACCGCACAGCAGCAGCCCGGTGCCCTGGGGGCCGTAGAGGCCCTTGTGCCCCGGCATGGCGATGAAGGCGGCACCGAGCTCTGCCATGTGGATGGGCAGGACCCCGGCGGATTGGGAGGCGTCAATAATGAACGGTATCCCCCGCTCCCGGCAGAGGGCCGCGATCTCCCCGATGGGCTGCACGTTCCCGAAGACATTGGAAACGTGGTTCACCACCGCCAGCTTCGTCTCCTCAGTGAGGGCGAGGCGGAAGGCCTCTGCCGCGGCCTCCGGCTCAAAGGGCGGGGCGGCGGCAACGGCGATTTCCGCGCCGAGAAATGCGAGGGGCCGGAGGACGGCGTTGTGCTCATAGCCGGATATGACGACCCGGTCCCCGGGGCCGACGCAGCTGCGGAGGGCGATGTTCAAGGCGTGGGTGGCGTTCAGGCAGAACACCACCCGTTCCGGGTCCCCCACGCCGAAGAGAGAGGAAGCGAGCTTCCGGCACTCGTACGCCTCCTCCGCCGCCCGAAGGGCCAGGGTATGACCGCCCCTCCCTGGGCTGCCCAGGGTATCCACCGCGCCCGCCATGGCCCGGGCAACGCTCCGGGGCTTTTGGAGGGTGGTGGCGGCGCTGTCAAACCAGACCATGACCGCCCTCCCCCTCCACAACGGTTTTTCCCGGGTGAAGCCCGGCGGCGCGGAGGACTCTTTTCGCCGTTTCCAGCTCGTTTTTAATCAGTTTCAGGGCATAGGAGCAGTTTCCGCCCCCGTTGGGAAAGCGGGTCACCCGCCCGGAGATGCCCCTTCTTTCCAGAATCTCCCTGGCCCGCAGCGCCTCGGTGAGGCTGCGGAAGCCGATATACGCATATTTCATAGGGTCTACCCCCCTTAAGCATAAGATGAAACAGAGAAGACCGGCGGCCGACGCGATCCGGGCAGGCCCGGCGCGTGCGTCTCCGCACGGTCTTCCGATTCATTCTATGCACTGAGCCAATCAGTTGGGAAGGCTCCGTTCCAGGGGCTTCTCCGGCTCCGGCCCGGCGGGCAGGAGGCCCGGCTGGGACGCGGGCGCGGGCTTCCAGGGCTTGACGCCCGTGAAATCCAGGGCTACGCGGAGCACATCATCAATGTGGGAGGCGGTGATGAAGCTGAGCTTCTCCCGCACATCCCTGTCGATCTCCATAAGGTCGTGCTCGTTGTCCTTGGGGATGATGACGGTATCCGCCCCGGCCCGGAGGGCCGCCATGGTCTTTTCCTTCAGGCCGCCGATGGCGAGGATGCGGCCCCGAAGGGTGATCTCCCCGGTCATGGCGAGGTTCCCCCGAACCGGTGCGCCGGTGAGGGCGGAGATCATGGCGAGGGTCATGGTGATGCCGGCGCTGGGCCCGTCCTTGGGGACGGCCCCCTCCGGGAAGTGGACGAGGATATCCTTCGTCTTGTAGAAATCCGGGTCGATGCCCAGAAGGGCGGCGCGGCTGCGGATGTAGCCCATGCCCGCCGCGGCGGACTCCTTCATCACTTCTCCCAGATTGCCGGTGAGGCGCAGCATCCCCGTGCCGGGGATGACCGCCACCTCCACATCCAGGGTGACGCCCCCCACGCTGGTCCAGGCAAGGCCCCGGGCAAGCCCCACGGTATCTCCCCGCCGTTTCTCCTCCGGCTTATACTTCCGAACGCCGAGATAATTCTCCAATTCACTCACCCGGACGGAGACGGAATCCGCCCCCTCGGTGAGCTTCACCGCCGCCTTGCGGCAGAGGGCGCCCAGCTCCCGCTCCAGGGTGCGGACGCCGGACTCCTGGGTCCAGCCGGAGATGACGGCCCGCAGCGCCGCGTCGGAGACCTTGAGCTGCTTTGACTTCAGCCCGTGCTTTTTCCGCTGCTTGGGCAGCAGGTGGTCCCGGGCGATGTGGAGCTTCTCCTCGTCCGTATAGCTCCCCAGCTCGATGACCTCCATGCGGTCCAGCAGGGGCCGGGGTATGGTGGAGGAATTGTTCGCGGTGGTGATGAACAGCACGTCGCTGAGGTCGAAGGGCACCTCCAGGTAGTGGTCCCGGAAGGCGTGGTTCTGCTCGGAATCCAGGGCCTCCAGCAGCGCGGAGGAGGGGTCGCCCCGATAATCGGTGCCCAGCTTATCCACCTCGTCCAGGAGGATGACGGGGTTCATGCTCCCCGCCTGGGCGACGGCGTTCATGATGCGGCCGGGCATGGCGCCCACATAGGTCTTCCGGTGGCCCCGGATCTCCGCCTCGTCGTGGACGCCGCCGAGGCTGATGCGGCTGAGCTTTCGGCCCATGGCCCGGGCGATGGACATGCCGATGGAGGTCTTGCCGGTGCCCGGCGGGCCCACCAGGCAGAGAATGGCCCCCTTCAGCTCCGGGGCCAGCTGCCGCACGGCCACGTATTCCAGGATGCGCTCCTTGACCTTCTCCAGCCCGTAGTGGTCCTCGTCCAGAATCCTCCGGGTCTTTTCCACGCTGATGTCGTCTTCCGTGTATGTACCCCAGGGCAGCTCCAGCACCTTGTCCAGATACGTCCGCAGCACCGCACCCTCGGAGGAGCCGTAGCCCCCCTGGTGGGCGAGGCGGCCCAGCTCCTTGAGGAGCTTTTCCTTCGTCTCCTCCGGGACGGGCAGGGCCTCGATCTTCTGCCGGTATTCGTCCAGCTCGCTCTGGCTCTCCTGCTCCTCATCCATGCCCAGCTCCTGCTGGATGCTTCTGAGCTGCTCCCGGAGGATGCTCTCCCGGTGGGAGGCCATCATGCGGCCCTGCACCTTGCGCTGCAGCTCCCCTTCCACCTCCAGGACCTCGATTTCATACTCGATGATCTCGTTCATCTTCTCCAGACGGCGGAGAGGCGGCAGGGTCTCCAGGATGCTCTGCTTCTTTTCGTGGGTGATGTGCAGGTTCTGGGCGACGAAATCCGCGAGAGCCCCGGGTTCGGTATATTCGTCCAGGTTCCCCCGGATGGGGCCGTTGCCCCCCAGGAGCATGGACATATGGCCGATGAGGCCCCGGGTGCGGCGCATGAGGGCATCCCGCAGGCGGCGGTGGTCCTCGTCCGGCTCCTCAAAAACGGGCTCCACCTCCGCCTCCATGCAGGGGCGAAGGCGAATGAGGCGGTTCAGCGTGGCCCGGGTCTTCCCTTCGGCCAGCACCCGGACGCCGCCCCCCTGCATCCGCAGAATCTGGCGGACGGTGGCGATGCAGCCCACGGTGTACAAATCCTCCTGGCCGGGCTCCTCCACATCCGGGTCCCGCTGGGCCAGGAGGAAGATGCGCCGGTCCCCCGCCATGGCGAGGTCCAGCGCGGCCACGCTGATGGGCCGCTCAATATCGAAGTTCAGAATCATGGAGGGAAAGACGGAGAGGCCCCGCAGGGCGATCATGGGCAGCTTCTCATAGTTTTGTGACATGGTTTTTCCTCCGAAAAGGCAGAGGGGCGGTCAATGGACCGCCCCCGATGAATGCGTTTCAGCCCGCGATCTCCCGGGCCCGGTAGATGAGGTTGGGCTTCTCTTCGCCCCGGACGCAGGCCTCCGTGATCTCCACCCCGGAGATGCTGGGGTCGGAGGGGATGCGGAACATGATCTCCGTCATCAGGTTTTCCATGATGCTGCGGAGACCCCGGGCGCCCAAATCCATCTCGATGGTCTTGTCGGCGATGGCGGAAAGGGCCTCGGCGGTGAAGCTCAGCTCCACGTGGTCATAGGCCAGCAGGGCCTGATACTGCTTCACGAGGCTGTTCTTCGGCTCCGTGAGGATGCGGATTAAATCATCCCTGTCCAGGCTGCGCAGGGGTGTGATGACCGGCAACCGGCCCACCAGCTCGGGGATGAGGCCGTATTTCAGGATGTCGTGGGGCTGCACGTGGGACATAATCTCCCCGATATCCTGTTCCTTTTTGCTCTGCACCTCGCCGCCGAAACCGATGGTGGTCTTGTTCCGGCGGTCCTCGATGATCTTCTCGATACCGGCGAAGGCGCCGCCGCAGATGAAGAGGATGTTGGAGGTGTCCACCTGGATGAACTCCTGGTGGGGGTGCTTCCGCCCGCCCTGAGGCGGGACATTGGCCACCGTGCCCTCCAGGATTTTCAGCAGCGCCTGCTGCACGCCCTCGCCGCTGACATCCCGGGTGATGGAGGTGTTCTCGCTCTTGCGGGAGATCTTGTCCAGCTCGTCGATGTAGATGATGCCCCGCTGGGCCAGCTCCACATCGTAGTCCGCCGCCTGGAGGAGGCGCAGCAGGATGTTTTCCACGTCGTCGCCCACATAGCCCGCCTCGGTGAGTGTGGTGGCGTCGGCGATGGCGAAGGGCACGTCCAGCAGCCTCGCGAGGCTCTGGGCGAACATGGTCTTGCCGCAGCCGGTGGGGCCCATGAGGAGGATGTTGCTCTTCTGCAGCTCCACGTCCTCTCCGCCCCCGTAGAGGATGCGCTTGTAGTGGTTGTAGACCGCCACCGAGATGGTGACCTTGGCTTCCTCCTGGCCGATGATGTACTGGTCCAGGAATTCCTTGATCTCCCTCGGCTTCGGCAGCCCCTGCTCCTCCAGCTCCCGGGCCTTGCGGCGGAGATTGCCGCCGGTGGGGTTCAAATCCTCCCCCATGACGCTGATGCAAAGCTCCACGCATTCGTTGCAGATGTAGGCGTTTCGCCCGGCGATCAGGCGCTTCACATCGTCCTGGCCCTTGCCGCAGAAGGAGCAGCGGGGTGTGCGTTTGTCTTCCATTGAATTCTCCAATCGGTCAGCGCTGATAGATGACCTTGTCCACAAGGCCGTATTCTTTTGCCTCCTCGGCGCTCATCCAGTTGTTGCGCTCACAGTCGGCATAGACCTGGTCATAGGATTTGCCGCAGTTTTTGGCGATGATATCAGTGAGGTTCTTCTTGATTTTCGCCATGTGCCGGGCCTCAATCTGGATGTCCGTCTCCTGGCCCTTGGCCTGGCCCAGCACCTGGTGAATCATCACCTCGGCATTGGGGAGGCAGATGCGCTTGCCCTTCGTCCCGGCGGAGAGCAGGAACGCGCCCATGCTGGCGGCCATGCCCACGCAGATGGTGGAGACATCGGCCTTGATATACTGCATGGTGTCGTAGATGGCAAGCCCGTCGGTGACGCTGCCGCCGGGGCTGTTGATATAGAACTGGATGTCCTTGTCCGGGTCCTGGGCCTCCAGATACAGCAGCTCGGCAACGATGACGCTGGCAGAAGCCTCGTCCACCTCGCCGTTGAGGAAGACAATGCGGTCGTTCAGCAGCCGGGAATAAATGTCATAGGAACGCTCCCCCCGGGAGGTCTGTTCCACGACATAGGGAATCAGTGCGCTCATAGGTATTCCTCCTTATCCTGGAATAGAAGCATAGCCCTCTCCGGGGAATTCTATTCCGAGGGATGGCAAATTACTCCGCCTTTTCCTCCGCTTCGGCCTTGGCGGCTGCCTCCGCCTCGGCGGGGGCGACGGTCTCCTCCGGCTCCGGCAGGGCGACGGCATTGTCGATGATGAAGTCGGCGGCCTTCTTGTAGAGGATGCTCTCGCTGAGCATCTCGGTGTCCATGAAGGTCTTGATGGTGTCCAGCTCCATGTCGTACTGCTCCGCAAGCTTCTGGAGCTCGGCGTCCTTGTCCTCGTCGGTGACGGTGAGGCCCTCGGTCTCGGCAATCTTCTTCAGGGCCAGCTCCTGCCGGATGGTCTTCTCGGCCCCGGCGCGCTGGGACTTGGCGAAATCGGCGGCGTTGGTGCCCATCCAGCCCAGGTAGGTGTCGAAGGAGATGCCCTGGTTCTGGATGCGCTGGGCCATTTCCTCCACGTTCTGCTGGGCACGGGCGTCGATCATGGCGTCGGAGAGCTCCACCTTCATGTTCTCGGTGACCTGGGCCAGCAGGAGGTCCAGGAAATCGTCCCGGGTGCGGTTCTCCTTCTGGGTGCGCAGGCGCTTCTCGATGCTGTCCCGGAACTCGGCCAGGGTGTCGAACTCGCTGACATCCTTGGCAAACTCATCGTCTGCCTCAGGACGGATCTTCTCCTTGACCTCGTGGACATGGCACTTGAAGACGGCAGGCTTGCCCTTCAGCTCCTCGGCGTGGTAGTCCTCGGGGAAGGTGACGTTCACCTCCACGTCATCACCGGCGGAAGCGCCGATGAGCTGCACCTCAAAGCCGGGGATGAAGGAATTGGAGCCGATCTCCAAATCGTGGTTCTCCCCCTTGCCGCCCTCGAAGGGCACATCGTCGATGAAGCCCTCGTAGTCAATCTTCACGGTGTCGCCGAACTTGGCGGGGCGGTCGGCGGTGGCGATGGTGGCGTTGCGGTCCCGCAGCTGGTCCACCTCCATGTCAATCTCGGCAGGGTCCACCTTCACGGCCTTGCGCACGGCCTCCAGGCCCTTGTACTGGCCCAGCTCCACCTCGGGATAGAGGGCGATGTCGAAGATAAGGGTGAGGGACTTGTCCTCCTCCACCTTGGCGTCCTCGATGGCGGGATTGGCCACCACGTTGAGCTCCTTATCCTTCACGGCAAAGAAATATGCTTCGGATGCCACGTCGTTGATGGCGTCCTCATAAAACACAGATTCCCCGTACATGGCCTCCACGATCTTGCGGGGGGCCTTGCCCTTGCGGAAACCGGGAACCTGGATGCTCTTTTTGTTCTTGTTGTAAACCTTGACGATCGCGGCCTCGAACTCCTCGGGGGCGACAGAAACGGTCACATTCGCGGTGTTCTTCTCTTTCTTCTCGATGTTTTTGACTTCCATGACGGCTTTTCCTCCCAAAAATGACGCTTTCAGCGGTATTCACACATAGGCAGGGTATTCTATCACAAACTGCCGAACTTTGCCACAGTTTTTTTCCGTAAGCTCAAAATTCCCTAATCCCGGAGCTTCCGGGGCTCAAAGCCCAGGTAATCCGCGCTCACCAGATGGTAGTCGGTGCCCTCCACCCAGCCCTGGACGGCGGCGCGGTGCCCGGGGCCGTGAAGGTGCCCGTAATAGCACTCCCTCACCCCGTAGGCCCGGAACAAATCCGTGATCTCCCGGCACACATAGCTGTCCCCGTAGCGGGGCGGGTAGTGGAGGAAGCAAAGCTTCTCCCGGTCCCCGGCGGCCTTGAGGGAGGCCTCCAGCCTCAAAATCTCCCGGGACATGATCTTCCGGTCGTGGCCGCCCCCCTTCTCCTCCTCGAAAAACCAGCCCCGGGTGCCGCAGAGGGCGACATCCCCATAAAAGTGGCAGTTGTTGTGGAGCAGCCGGAGGCTGGTGATGCCCTCGGCCTCAAAGAAGGCGGTCATCTTCGCGGCGGTGGACCACCAGTAATCGTGGTTTCCCTTGAGGATGAGCTTCTGCCCCGGCAGGGCGTCGATGAAGTGAAAGTCTTCGGCGGCCTCCCTGAGGCTCATGGCCCAGCTGAGATCCCCGCAGAGGACGGTCACATCCTCCGCCGTCAGGCGCGCAAAGCTATCCTTCAGACGCCGGGGATGGTCCGCCCACTTGCCGCCGAAGACGTCCATGGGTTTGTCGGAGGCAAAGGAGAGGTGCAGGTCCCCAATGACGTAGAGGGCCATTATTTCGCGCCCAGCATGGTGAGGACGGCGTCGGGCATATCCTCCTTCTCCACCGTATCGGAGAAGCGCACCTTCCGCTTATCCAGCCCCTTAAGGGGGGCAGGCACCGGGGTATTCGTGACTTGTGAGAGCTTTTCGATGAGGGCGGTGCCGCTCCCCTCGGCGGGGGTGCCGATGGCCCGAAGGACGTGGTCGCAGAATTTATAGGGGCTGGCGGTGGAGAGCACCACGGCGCTCCGCCGATCCCCGGTTTTGGCCCGATAATCCTCCAGCACCTTCGCGGCGACGGCGGTGTGGGTATCCATGAGGTAGCCCGCCGCCCAGCGCCGGGCGATCTCCCCGGCGGTCTCCTCCTCGGAGCACCAGCCGAAGGCAAAGTCCCTGCGCAGCTCCGCCAGGAGCTCCGCGGGGATGCTGTACTTCCCCGTGCTGCTGAGGGCGGCCATCCAGGCGGCGACCTGGGCAGGGTCCCCGGTGGTCATGGCCAGGAGCCGCTCCAGGTTGCTGGAGATGAGGATGTCCATGGAGGGGGACATGGTGGTATGGAAGGGACGGTTGCGGTCATAACAGCCGGTCTCAAAGAAGTCCGTCAGCACCTTGTTGGAGTTGGAGGCGCAGATGAGCTTGTCCACCGGCAGCCCCATCTTCTTGGCCAGCCACCCGGCGAGGATATCCCCGAAATTCCCGGTGGGGACGCAGAAATGGATGGGCTCCCCCAAGGCGGCGAGTCCCTTCGTCAAGGCATCGCAGTAGGCGGAGAAGTAGTAGACCACCTGGGGCAGCAGCCGGCCCCAGTTGATGGAGTTGGCGGAGGAGAAGAAATACCCGGCCCGGGCCAGCTTCTCCGCCATCTCCTTATCCCCGAAGATGGCCTTGACGCCGTTCTGGGCGTCGTCGAAGTTGCCCCGCACAGCGCAGACGCCAACGTTATTCCCCTGCTGGGTGCGCATCTGCAGCTTCTGCACATCGGAGACCCCGTCGGAGGGATAGAAGACGAAGATCTTTGTCCCCTCCACATCCCGGAAGCCCTCCAGGGCGGCCTTCCCCGTGTCGCCGGAGGTGGCCACGAGGATGCAGGCCTGCTTCTGCTCCCCGGTCTTCAGGAGGGCGGCGCGGAGAAGGTGGGGCATGACCTGCAGGGCCATGTCCTTGAAGGCGCAGGTGGGGCCGTGCCACAGCTCCAGGAAGGCGGTGCCGGCATCATAGGGATGCAGGGGCGCGGCCTCCGGGCCGAAGCGCTCTTCCGAGTAGGCGGCCTTGGTGAAGAGCTCCAGTTCCTCTTCGCTGTAATCCTCCAGATAGAGCTTCATGACGGCCTTTGCCCGCCCCTCATAGGGCAGGCCGCAGAGGCTGCGGATAAAGTCCAAATCCACCTGGGGGATGGTTTCGGGGATAAAAAGGCCCCCGTCGGGGCTGAGGCCCCGGACGATGGCCTGGGCGGCGCTGAGTTTCAGGCTGCTGTCTCTTGTGCTGATATAGTTCATGGTCTTTCTCCTTACTCCTGCGCCGGGAATGTGCGCAGCAGGTTGTTATAGAAAATATCCTCCAGCAGGGCGTCGTCATAGCCCCGGCTTTTCAGCGCGTCGTAAACCAGCGGGAGGTCCTGCACCCCCCGGATGCCCTCGGGGAGCGTATCGCACCCGTCCAAATCACCGCCGATGGCGAGGGTCTTTTCGCCCCCCAGGTCCAGGAAGTGGTCGATGTGGCGAAGGCAGGTCTCCACCGTGACCTGCTCCTCCCCCAGAAAGAGGGTGAAGAGGTTGAGTCCCACGGTGCCCCCGTGGTCCCGGATGGCCCGGAACATATCGTCCGTGAGGTTGCGGGGATGGGGGCAGAGGGCCCGGGCATTGGAGTGGCTGGCGATGAAGGGGCCGGGGGCCAGCTTCTCCACATCCCAGAAGCCGGGGTCGCTCAGGTGGGAGACATCGAGGGCGAGGCCCAAATCAAAGGCGCGCTTCACAAGGTCCTTTCCTTTGGCGCTGAGGCCCCGGTCCGCATCCTGGGCATTTGTGCCGCAAATCTCGCTGGCCTTGTTCCAGCAGACCCCGAAGCCCCGGAGGCCCTTTTCGGCGGCCTCCTCCAGCTTTGCCGGGGAATAGCCGATGACCTCGGCCCCCTCGGCGCTGAGAAAGGCGGCAGCCTTGTGCTCCCCCGCCGCCTTCTCCGCCTCGGCCCGGGTGCGGCAAAAGGCCAGGTGCTCCCCGCAGGCATCCACTTCTTCCGTGAAGCGGGCAAAGAGGGTGTCGAAGATGCTCTCCCAGCCCATTTCGGAGACGCCGAAAAGGGCGAAGACCTGGGCGTAGCTCTCGAAAGCGGAAGCTCGCTTCAAATCGATATGCAGGTCATTTTCATACAGACTCCCCGCCGGGAGGGGCCCTTCCCCGGGCTTTCCCATGAGGGCAAGGACGGTGTCGCAGTGTCCGTCAAAGAGCCTCAAGAACTAAAACGCCTCCTCCAGATGGTTGATGGCCGTGACGCGGCTGCCGCTCTTCTCCAGATAGACCTCAATCACATCGAAGCGGCAGGGGGCGTCCTCCTCCCCCCGTGAACTGAGCCAGACTTCCGCCGCGGCCCGGACCTTGCGCTGCTTGGCGGGCGTGACCGCCTCCGCGGCGGAGGCATAGCCCCCCTCGCGGCGGAGCTTCACCTCCACAAAGACCCAGGTGTCCTTTTGCCGGGCGATGATATCCAGCTCCCCCAGGGGGCAGCGGTAATTCATGGCGGCGATCTCATAGCGCTTCTTTCGGAGGTATTCGGCGGCGGCCGCCTCTCCGAAGGCGCCCAGGAGCTTTTCCCTCGTCATTTCAGCACCTTTTTGAGAAAGCTGGGGCGGTGGATGGGCGACAGGCCATATTTTGCGATGGCCTCATAATGGGCCTTGGTGCCGTAGCCCTTGTGCTGAGAGAAGCCGTATTCCGGGTAGAGGGCGTCCGCCTCCTCCATGAGCCGGTCCCGGCTCACCTTGGCGAGAACGGAGGCGGCGGCGATGCAGGCATAGCGCCCGTCCCCCTTTATTTCGCAGCGGGTGGGGATACCCAGACCGGGGTCCCGGTTCCCGTCCACCAGAGCGAAGTCCGGCTTGAGGGAAAGAGCGGCGACAGCCCGATTCATGGCAAGAAAGGTGGCCCGGAGGATGTTCAGCTCCTCGATTTCCTCCAGGGACCCGTAGGCGACGCTCCAGGCGACGGCCCGGGCGGTGATTTCATCATAGAGGGCCTCCCGGCGGGCGGGGGTGAGCTTCTTGGAGTCGTTCAGACCCACCGGCTCCCAGTCCAGGGGCAAAACGACGGCGGCGGCGCACACCGGCCCCGCCAGGGGACCGCGCCCCGCCTCGTCCACTCCGCAGACGAGGCCCAGCTCCTTTTCAGGCTTCAGCATCCGGCGCCTCCAGGGTGAGCCGCCCCAGCTTCCCGGCGCGGAACTCATCCAGCAGAATGTTTGCCATGCGCAGGGTGTCCGGCTCCCCCCGGGAGATGAGGCAGCCCCGGTTTTTCGCGGCGGCCTCCAGGAGCTCCCAGCCCGCCTGACCCTCCGTTTCGGTGAGCTTATATCGCTCCGCAAGGGCGGCGGGAGCGCGCCCGGCAAGGAGCGGAAGCAGGGCGCAGGCCAGCTCCTCCACGTCATAGACCTGGTCCTTGACGGCCCCGGTAAAGGCCAGATGCTGCCCGATCACGGGGTCCTCGAAGCGGGGCCAGAGCACGCCGGGGGTGTCCAGCAGCAGCAGCCCTCTGGAAATCGTGACCCACTGCCGCCCCCGGGTGACGCCGGGCTTATCCGAGGCGGGGGCTGCCCTGCGCCCGGCACAGCGGTTGATAAAGCTGGATTTCCCCACGTTGGGGATGCCCACCACCATGACCCGCAGGGGCTTGGTGGCCTGCCCCTTGGCGGCCAGGGCCGAGAGCTTGTCGGCAAGGAGCTCCCGGAGCGCGGCGGGGAACCGGTCGATGCCCCGGCCGCTCTTGGCGTCCGTCTCGATGGCGGGAATGCCCCGCCGGGCATAAAAGTCCAGCCAGGCACGGGTGAGCGCCCCGTCCGCCTGGTCGGCCCGATTCAAAATGAGCAGCCGGGGCTTCTTCCCCAGCAGCTCATCCAGGGCGGGATTCCGGCTGGAGCGGGGAATGCGGGCATCCGTCAGCTCGCAGACGCCGTCCACCAGCTTCAGGTCCGCTTCCATGGCCCGAAGGGCCCTCGTCATGTGGCCGGGGAACCACTGAACATTCATCTCCCCCGCCATCACTTCACCGTTCCGAAGCCGGAGAGGGGGAAAATGCGGAGGATGACCTTTCCCAGGATGCAGCGGGTGTCAATCATGCCGACGGTGCTTCGGCGGCTGTCGGTGCTGTGGTTGCGGTTGTCCCCCAGGCAGAAGACGCAGCCCTCCGGCACCGTCACCGGCCCGCTGAAGTCCAGCTGGCGGGTGGTGGGCTCAGCGATATATTCCTCCTCCAGGGCCACCCCGTCCACATAGACGATGCCCCGGTCAAAATCGATGTTCACGACCTGCCCCTCGGTGGCGATGACCCGCTTCACAATGCTCTCGCTGCCGAAGCTTACTTTGGTAAGAACCACGATATCCCCGTAGTCATAGTCTCCCGCCAGGCGGGAGATGACCACCTTGTCCGCGTCGTGGAGGGTGGGCACCATGCTGGAGCCGTCCACGTTCACCACGCGGAAGAGAAAGAGGAAGATCAGGATACAGGCCACAATGGCCGTGACCAGGCTTTCCAGCCAGTCATAGGCGCCCGAGACGCCCTTGGCCACCGGCTCCTCCGGCATTACGGGCCGGTTTTCAGCGTCCATAGTTATGACCTCCTGTTGGTTAGACGATGCCTAAAAACAAAAGGGGGCGCGATTGCACCCCCATTTTGTCCGCTCAGAGCTTTTCCTTGACCTTTGCCGCCTTGCCGACTCTGTCCCGCAGATAGTACAGCTTCGCACGGCGAACCTTGCCGCGCCGAATCGTGTCGATGGCGACGACATTGGGGGAATGGATCGGGAAGACCTTTTCATAGCCCACGTTGTAGGCGATGCGGCGAACCGTGATGGATTCATTCACGCCGCCGTGTCTCTTCGCGATGACGATGCCTTCAAACACCTGAATACGCTCGCGATTGCCTTCCTTGACCTTCACGGAGACCCGCACCGTGTCGCCCACGTGGGCCACAGGGGGCTCGGCCTTCATGTACTGCCGGGAAAGCGCATTTACCAAATCCATGATGACTCCTCCTTTCCACCAAAGGGCGTTCATACCGCTCCTCACGGAATAGGACCGCCCTGTTCCGTCTGCCCACTTGTGCAGACTACGGGAGTTTACCACAGACTTCTTCAAATTGCAAGGGCTTTTTACAGAAATTCCGCCATCTTTTCATTCAGGAAGCAAAGGCGCAGAGCCCGGAAGCCAAGGGGGGCTTCCGACGCCCCGGCGAAGGCCTTTGCCACGTCCCCGGTGTTCACCGTGGGCTCCCCCGCGCGCAGCGTCAGGGTGAGCCGCGCCCCCTCCCGGCCCTCAATCCGCAGATGGGGGGCGATGTCCAGGGGGTTCACTCCCCGCTTCGTCTTTTTCTCCACGATGAGGGCGGGCGCGTGAAGGATCTCCGACCCCCGCTCCGCCTCCCCGGGGGAAGCGAAGGTCAGGGCCCAGCGGCTCCAGGCAATCTCCCTGACATGGCTGCCCGCTTCGGAAACGCTCAGGATGCGCAGCCCCTCCGGCAGGGCGGCGTTCAGAGGCGAAACCATGTCCTCCGGCCCCTCCAGCACCGACACGTCCAGCACCTCGCACACGCTCTCGCAGCCCAGCTGCAGGGGCTGGGCGATGGACATCTTCGGGTGGGGGTTGAAGCCCTCGGAGTGGCGGAGGCGGATGCCGGCCCGGATGAAGGCCCGCTGGAAGGTGCGCATCACGTCCAGATGGCTGAGGTAGGCGCTCCTCCCCCGCTTTTCAAAGCGAAAGCGCAGTTCAGGCATCGCACTTCCCCCCCTTCAGGAGCCTGTTTGCCCCGCAGCCCAGGCACTGTTTCCGGCAGTCGGGGCTGACCTTCCCCTCCTCGGAGAGATGCTTTTCCCGCAGGAGGTGGGCTTTTGTCACCCCGTCGTCGATGAGGTCCCAGGGCAAAAACTCTTCCTCCCCCCGCGCCCGCCGGACATAGAAATCCGAATCCAGCCCGCTGTCCCGGAAGGCGGAAAGCCAGGCGTCATAGTCGAAGTATTCCTCCCAGGCCTGGAGGCCCCCGCAGGAATCCAGCACCTTTTCCAGCACCTGCCCCAGCCGCCGGTCACCCACGGCGAGGGCGGCCTCGATATAGCTCACGTCCGGGGCGTGCCAGGAATAGCTGATGGCCTTGTTCCGCATGGCGTCCTTCAGAAGCTTCTGCTTGCGCACGAGCTCCTCCCGGCTGTCCTGGGGATACCACTGGAAGGGGGTCAGGGGCTTGGGGATGAAGCAGGCGGTGGACACGGTGATGCGCACCCCCCGGCTGCGGTTGGGGCTGACCTCCCGCCAGACCTGATAGACCTTCTGGGCCAAATCCGCGATGGCCAGCACGTCCTCGTCCGTCTCCCCGGGCAGGCCAAGCATGAAATAGAGCTTCACGCTGCTCCAGCCGCCGGAGAAGGCGGTGCGGCAGGCGTTCATGAGGTCCTCCTCGGTGACGTTCTTGTTGATGATGTCCCTGAGACGCTGGGACCCTGCCTCCGGGGCGAAGGTGAGGCCGCTCTTGCGCACCTTCTGCACCCGCTGCATCAGCTCCAGGGAGAAGTTGTCCGCCCGGAGGGAGGGCAGGGACAGGCTGACGCTTCGGGGCTCGCACCATGTGAGCAGCCCGTCGCAGAGCGCCCCCAGCTCCCTGAAATCGCTGGTGGAAAGGCTGGTGAGGCTTACCTCCTCGTAGCCGGACCATTTCAGGGCTTCGACGGCCTGATTCAGCAGCGTTTCCGCCTTTTTCGCCCGCACGGGCCGGTAGGTGTAGCCCGCCTGGCAGAAGCGGCAGCCCCGGATGCAGCCCCGGAACAGCTCCAGCATGGTCCGGTCGTGAACGATCTCTGTGGAGGGGATGATGGTGTGTACCGGGTAGTCCGCCCCGTCCAGGTTTTCCACGATGCGCTTGCGGATTTTCCCGGGGGCTCCCTCCCTGGGGGTCATCTTCCCGATACGTCCGTCGGGCAGATAAGTCACGTCGTAGAGGGAGGGCACATAGACGCCTTCAATCCGGGAGACCCGGCGGAGAAATTCCTCCTTGCTCCACCCCTCCCGTTTGGCGGTTCGGAAGAGCTCCGTGACCTCCGCGTCCAGCTCCTCCCCCTCGCCGATGAGGGCGAAATCCAGGAAATCCGCCATGGGCTCCGGGTTATACATGCAGGCGCCCCCGGCAAAGATAAGGGGGGTGAGGCCCTTTCGCTCCCCGCTGCGGAGGGGGATGCCCGCCATTTTCAGCATGTGGAGGATGCCGGGGAAGGACATCTCATACCCCACCGAGAAGCCGATGAGGTCAAAATCCCGGAGGGGGTCGCCGCTCTCCAGTGCATAGAGGGGGATGCCCGAGGCCGTCATGGCCTCCGCCATGTCGGACCAGGGCTCGAATACCCGCTCACACCAGACGCCGGGCAGCTTGTTCAGCACCCCGTAGAGGATGCGCAGGCCGAGATTGGACATGCCAATCTCATAGGTATCGGGAAAGCAGAGGGCGAAGCGTACCTCCACCTCATGCTTGTCTTTGATAATCTCGCCGAATTCCCCGCCGGTGTAGCGGGCGGGCTTCTGTACTTTCGGGAGGATGGCTTCAAGGAGAGCATCCATAGGCATACCTTCCTTTGTTGGAATGTCCCCAATATACACGAACCCGGCGGGAAAATCAATCGGGGCGGAGCGTCCGTGCCAGGAGCCAGAGCCCGTAGACAAAAAGCGGCGGGCTGCGGAGGGCGCCCAGGCTGAGGCAGAGGGCGGCGCAAAGCCCGTCCAGCCACGCTCGCAGGGTCATGATTCCCGGGCCGAGCAGGGCGTCCAGCGCCCGGCCCCCGTCCAGGGCGGAGTGGGGCAGGAGGTTCACAAGCGTCAGCATCAGGCTCATGTCCGAGACCCGCCGGAGAAAGAGGACAGGGGTCAGACGGAGAAAAGCAAAGAGCACGAGCCCCGCCCCCGGCCCCGCCAGCGCCCGGCACACCTCCCCGGCGCGGGAGCAGGACCCGCCCCGCCACCGGAGCATCGCCCCGGAGGCATCCAGGCGAAGGAGCCGGGGAATGCTCCCCTGCCCCGCCAGCACCGCCAGGTGGCCCAGCTCGTGGACGGCGGCGGCCAGGAGGGCAGCGCAAAGCGTCGCTTCTCCCCAGACCAGCCAGCCCAGGGCCAGCAGCAGAAAAAAGCCCCCGCTCACCTCCAGGCGGAAGGGCCCCGCCGGAGCCGAGTTTTCGTTTGACATACGAATCCATCCTGATATAATAGAGTGATATTTTTAAGGAGGGGCCCATGGATTACAGGGACGAGGCGCCGGAGATCATCCGGGATTTTCTCAGCTATCACGAGGTGGTGCGGGGGCATTCCCAGCGCACCATCGACGAGTATTACCTCGACCTGCGCACCTTCCTCCGCTTCCTCAAGCAGCTCCGGGGCCTCGCGGCCAGGGACACCCCTTTTGAGGAGATCCCGATTGGGGATGTGGACGTGGCCTTTCTCGGCGCGCTGACGAAGACCGAGGTCTACGACTACATGAGCTATCTCAGCCGGGACAGGGTGAAGTCCGCCACCAGCCGGGAGGCGGAATACGGCCTCTCCCCCGCTTCGAGAGCCCGGAAGCTTGCCACCCTGCGCAGTCTCTACAAATATCTCACGGTGAAATCCGGCAAGCTGGAAGTCAATCCCCTGGAGGGCTTTGATTCCCCCAAGCTGCGGCGCAGCCTCCCCAAATACCTGAGCTTTGAGGACAGCGTCGCCCTGCTCTCCAACGTAGGGGGGCGCAACCCGGAGCGGGACCGCTGCATCCTCACCATCTTCTTAAACTGCGGCCTGCGCATCAGCGAGCTCATCGGCCTGAACCTCACCGACATCGCCGGGGACCATCTCCGGGTGCTGGGCAAGGGCGGCAAGGAGAGGGTCGTCTATCTGAACGACGCCGTTTCCGACGCCATCAATGCCTATCTCCCCATCCGAAAGAAGCACGGGACCGGGAACACCGCCGCCCTCTTTGTCTCCGAGCGGGGGGAGCGCATCGCCCGCAGCACGGTCCACCGCCTGGTGAAGGTGCACCTTGGGGAGGCCGGGCTGGACAGCGACGGGTACAGCGCCCACAAGCTGCGCCACACCGCCGCCACCCTCATGCTCCGCCATGGGGTGGACGTGCGCACCCTGCAGGAGCTGCTGGGGCATGAGCACCTGAACACCACGGAAATTTACACCCACATTGAGAACACCGACCTGCGCCTGGCCGCCCGGGCAAATCCCCTGGCGAAGGTGAAGCCGGAGAAAGAGAGCGAAAAGAAATAATGGTCTTTTCCAGCCTGCTTTTCCTCTTTTTCTATCTCCCCGCGGTACTCCTCGTCTATTACCTCGTTCCCGGGAAATGGCGGAACCTGTGGCTCTTTGCCGTGAACCTGGTGTTCTATGGCTGGGGGGAGCCGGTGTATGTCCTGCTGATGGTCTTCTCCATCGCGGTGAACTACGCTGCCGGGCGGCTCGTCGCCGCTCATCGGCGGAAGGGCAGGCTCATCCTTGCCCTGAACGCCGTCATCAACCTGGGGCTTCTCTTTTTCTTCAAATACTATGATTTTCTCGCCGGGACCTTCGGGCTGCCGGTGCTGGGGTTGAGCCTCCCCATCGGCATCTCCTTCTACACCTTTCAGAATATGTCCTACCCCATCGACGTATACCGGGGGGATGCGGAGGAGCAGCGCAGCTTCATCCGCTACGGCACCTATGTGGCCCTGTTCCCCCAGCTCATCGCGGGCCCCATCGTCCGCTACAAGGACATCGCCCGTCAGCTCACGGAGCGGAAGGAGACCCTGGAGCAGTTTGCCTCCGGCGCCCTTCGCTTCTGCGCCGGGCTTGCCAAGAAGGTGCTGCTGGCCAACAACATCGGCGCCCTGTGGGACGTGTACAAGGCCCTGGACCCGGCCTCCCTCTCGGCGGCGGATGCCTGGCTGGGGGCCGTCGCCTTCACCTTTCAGATTTATTTCGACTTCTCCGGCTATTCCGACATGGCCATCGGCCTGGGGCGGATGCTGGGCTTCGACTTTGTGGAAAACTTCAATTACCCCTATATCTCCAAATCCGTCACCGAATTCTGGCGGCGCTGGCACGTCTCCCTCTCCACCTGGTTCCGGGACTATGTGTACATCCCCCTGGGGGGCAACCGCAAGGGCAAGGGGCGGCAGCTGTTGAACCTCCTCATCGTGTGGTGCCTCACGGGCATCTGGCACGGGGCCAGCTGGAATTTCCTCCTGTGGGGCCTCTACTACGCCATTCTCCTCATCCTGGAAAAGCTCTTTCTATATGACCGGCTCCGGAAGGCCCCCGCCTGGTTGGGGCATGTCTACGCCCTCATCCTCGTCATCATCGGCTGGGTGCTGTTCAGTGTGGAGGACCTCCCCTCCTGCGCCCTGTATCTCCGCAGCATGTTCTTCGGGGGCGGGGGGCTCATCTCCGGGACCACGCTCTACTATCTCCGCAGCTTCGGCCCCAGCCTGGTCATCATGGTTTTCGCCGCCACGCCGCTGCCGAAAAAAATCTTTGAGCGGCTGCCGGAGGGGGCGGGGCGAATCCTCCGCCCGGTGCTCACGCTCTGCGGCCTCCTTCTCAGCACCGCCTACCTGGTGGACAGCAGCTATAACCCCTTCCTGTATTTCCGATTCTGAGGTGGGAAGATGAAGAAACAAAGCTTTTCCGCCCTCCCAACGGTCCTGTGCTTTGCCCTCGTCATCGCCCTGGGGCTTATCCTGCATCTGAGCTTTGCCGACAGGGATTACAGCGAAAACGAGAACCGCTATCTTGCCCAGGCTCCCCGCTTCACCCTGAAAGCCCTGTTTTCCGGCGGCTTTACCGCCGATTTTGAGGACTATATCACCGACCAGTTCCCCTTCCGGGATTCCTGGCTGGACGTGAAATCCCGCGCGGAGCGGCTGTCCGGGAAGACGGAGAACAACGGCGTCTTTTTCGGAAAGGACGACACGCTCATCTCCCGCTTCCCCCAGCCGGAGGAGAAGAGCATCACCGCCGGCATCGCCGCAGTCAACGCCCTGAGGGAAAACACCGGCATCCCCGTGGTTTTCGCCCTCGTGCCCAGTGCGGCGGAGGTATGGAAGGACAGGCTCCCCGCGAGTGCCGACACCGCCGACCAGGCTGCCCTCATCCGGCGCATCTATGAGGGGGTGGATGCCGCCACGGTGGACATGCTCTCCGCACTTTCCTCTCACGCATCAGAGGACATCTACTACCGAACGGACCACCACTGGACCACCCTTGGCGCCTACTACGGCTATGCCGCCACGGCGGAGGCCCTCGGCCTCACGCCCCAGCCGAAGGAGAGCTTTCGGCCCGTCACCGTGAGCGACAGCTTCTTCGGCACGGTCTATTCCTCCTCCGGGGTGCGCTGGGTAAAGCCGGATACCATGGAGCGCTGGGTGCCGGACTCCGGCGTCACCCTCACCCGATATGACAGCCCGGAGGGGACGGTCTCCCCCGTCTACGATGAGTCCCGCCTGGAAGTGAAGGATAAGTACAGCTACTATCTCGGGGGCAACGTCTCCCGGGCGGTCATCGAGACCGGGCACGGGGGCGGAAAGCTGCTGGTGCTCCGGGATTCCTATGCCGACTGCGAGCTGCCCTTCTTCTTTGCCCACTATGCCGAGATTCACGTGCTGGACCTCCGCTATTTCCGGCAGAGCGTTTCGGAATATACCTCCGGGGAGGATTTCGACGCCATTCTCGTTTCTTACAGTCTTTCCGACTTTCTCAGCGACCCCGCCGTGGCCCTCATGGGGACCTGAAAGGAGCAAATATGGATTTGAAAGCCCTTCTTTCCAGCAAGGATACCCGCATCAAGCTCATGCTCTGCGCCGGTTCCTTCCTCTTTCTCCTGCTGGCGTGGATATTCGGCGCCGGGCGTATCCTGCCGAAGATCTTAGCCGCGGTGAGCTTTCTCGTTGCGGGGGCCTCCCTGCTGGAGGAGATTCTCGCCACCATCACGGAGAAGGATTTCCGCTCCGGCCTGCTTCTGCTCCTGGTGGGCTGCATCCTCAGCCTGATCTCCGGCCGGTTCGCCTCCGCCGCCGGGGCGCTGCTGCTCTATCGCCTGGGGCTCATGTTCCTGGACTGGTGGCAGCTGCGGGTGGCCCGCCTGCTGGAGATTCGGCGGGAGACCAGCTCCTTCGCCTCCGAGCTGCCGGGTATCTCCAGGGAGCCGAAGCTCATTTCCGGGGCCGAGCTGATCCTGCGGGACTATTTTACCTATCTCGCGGTCCTGCTGGCGGCCGTTGTGGCCGTACTCACCGCCCTGCTGGGCAAAGCCGGTATCCAGGCGGCCCTGGCCCGGGCCGCCGTCGTGCTGGCCCTGGGGGGCATCGCTCCCCTCTTTGCCGCCTTCCCCTATACGGATGCTGCCGCTCTTCTCCGGGCCGGGGAACTGGGCGTCCTTTTCCGGGGGGATTCCCTCACCCGTCTGCTGGGCCTCAAGCTGGCCCTCACCGATGTGCCCGAGCCGGACATCAGCCGGGAGATTGCGGTCTACCCCGCCATGCCGGAGACCGTCAGCGGCGAAATGATGCTTCGCCTCGCCGCCGCTGCCTGTGAGGGCAGCAGCCTGCCCATCGCCGCGCCCCTCTCCGAGCGCATCCGGAACAGGGTGCCCGCGGCGGATATCCAGCGGCAGGAGCTCAGCGGCTTCGGCGTGGCGGCGAAGGTGAAGGGCGTCACCGTCCTTGCCGGGAGCGGGGAATTCATGGTGAAATCCGGGTTAAAGCTCCTCCCCTTCCGGGAGAGCGCCCATGTCCTGCACCTGGGGATCGGCGGGCGCTACGCGGGCTGCATCGACCTCTCCGACGCGGCCCTGAACGGCACCCCGGAGGAGCTGCTGGATGCCGCCGGTTTCTTCCGCTTCTCCGATGAAGCCGAGGCAAGGGAAAAGCGCCTCCCCGGGGAGAAGCTGCTCTTCATCGCCCCGGCGGGCGGTAGCCTTCCCGCGGGGGAGAAGGAGGATGTGACTGCCGTCTCCGGCGCTGCGGCGCGGGAGGGGGACGTGGTGCTGGAGCACTGCGGCCCCGCCGGTGTCGCTGCCCTGCTGGCACACCGCTCCAACGCCCTCCTGGGCCGCAAGGCGGTGCTCCTGGTGAGCGGCATCATCAAGGCCCTCGTGTTCCTCCTCGCCGCCTTCGGGGCCTGCCCCCTGTGGGTGGCGGTGCTGGCGGAGATTGTCGCCATCGCATTCACCGAACGGTATTCCGTTCATCACCTGGACTTTGACCCAAACATTTAATTCAACGCACAAACGCCGCAGGACGAGGGCCGCTGCAAAGGCAGCGGCCCGTTTTCTATGCGCAGAACATATGCTTGCCGATGGTAATCATCAGGGGCCGGGACCAAATCCAGGCGCTGGTGGCGGTGGAGGGGTTAAAGTAGTAGATTGCCCCGCCGGTGGGGTCCCAGCCGTTGAGGGCATCGTCCGCCGCCCGATAAGCCGAGGCGGACACGGGCTGGTTGAACTGCCCGTCATAGAGGCAGCTGAAGGCTCCGGACTGATAGATGACCCCGGCGATGGTATTGGGGAAAGAGGGGTGCTCCACCCGGTTCAGCACCACCGCCCCCACGGCCACCTGCCCCACATAGCTCTCCCCTCTCGCCTCGGCGGAGATGAGCCTGGCCAGCAGCGCCCGCTGATTGCTCTGGGCTGTCGCGCCGGAAACATTGATGCCCAAAGCGGCGAGGGTGGCTGGGCCGCAGACCCCGTCCACCGTGAGGCCGTTCCGGCGCTGAAATTTTTTCACCGCCGCCACCGTACGGCTGCCGTAGATGCCGTCCACATCGTAGCTGTAATAGCCCCAGTCGCTGAGCTTCTGCTGTATCTTTGTCACCACGCTGCCGCTGGACCCCTGCTGATAGCTCACCGCGAAGGTGGACTGGCTCAGGCTGATGAGCAGGATGTTCAGGGCAAAAACCAGGGCCATGGCAGAGGCCATTTTTTCTCTTTTCATAAAATCAGCTCCTCCGCAGATTATTCTACGGAGGAGCCGCTTCGATATGACTTGTAATTGTTTCCGAGATCAGACGCTCTTTTCGTCCACTTCCTTCGTAAGGCGGGCGATGAACTCCTCCACGGTCATGTTCAGCTGTTCGCCGCTGCGGGTGCGGACGCTGAGGCCGCCGCTCTCGGCCTCCTTATCGCCGATGACCAGCATATAGGGCACCTTCTGCATCTGGGCCTCCCGGATTTTATAGCCGATCTTCTCGTTGCGGTAGTCCCCCTCGGCGCGGAAGCCCAGGCCCTCCAGCTGCTCCACCAGCTCCCGGCAGCGGGGCTGGGTGCGGTCGGTGATGGGCAGGACCTTCACCTGCACGGGGCTGAGCCACACCGGGAAAGCCCCGGCGAAATGCTCGGTGATGATGCCGATGAACCGCTCCACGGAGCCGAAAACCACCCGGTGAATCATGACGGGGCAGTGCTTTTCGCCGTCGGCCCCGATGTATTCCAGGTTGAAGCGGCCCGGGAGCTGATAATCCAGCTGGATGGTGCCGCACTGCCAGGTGCGGCCCAGGCAGTCCTGAATGTGGAAGTCCAGCTTCGGGCCGTAGAAGGCGCCGTCGCCGGGGTTCACCACATAGCTCTTGCCGATGCTGGTGATGGCGTCCGCCAGGGCCTTGGTGGCAATCTCCCAGTCCTCCTCCGTGCCGATGTGGTCGTCGGGCATGGTGCTGAGCTCGATGGTGTAGGGCAGGCCGAAAAGGTCATAGACCTCGTCAAAGAGGGTGGCGATGCGCACCACCTCGTCCTGAATCATCTCCGGGGCCAGGAGGATGTGGGCATCGTCCTGGGTGAAGCAGCGGACCCGGAACATGCCGTGGAGCGCGCCGGACAGCTCGTGCCGGTGGACAAGGCCCAGCTCATTGCAGCGCATGGGCAGCTCCCGGTAGGAGTGGGGCTCCAAATCGTAGACGAGGATGGTGCCGGGGCAGTTCATGGGCTTGATGGCGTAGTCCTCCCCGTCGATGACGGTGGTGTACATGTTCTCCTTATAGTGCTCCCAGTGGCCGGAGGTCTCCCAGAGGGTGCGGCGCATGATCTGGGGGGTGGAAATCTCCGTGTAGCCCCATTTGCGGTGTACCTTGCGCCAGTAATCCAGCAGAGTGTTCCGCAGAATCATGCCCTTGGGGAGATAGAAGGGGAAGCCGGGTGCCTCGTCCCGGAAGGCGAAGAGGCCCAGCTCCCGACCCAGCTTCCGGTGGTCCCGCTTTTTCGCTTCCTCGATGCGCTGGAGGTAGGCATCCAGCTCCTCCTTCTTGGGGAAGCAGGTGCCGTAGATGCGCTGCAGCATCTTGCGGCTGGAGTCGCCCCGCCAGTAGGCGCCGGTGCAGCTGGTGAGCTTGATGGCGTTCCCTTTCAGCTTGCCGGTGCTGGCCAGGTGGGGCCCGGCGCAGAGGTCGGTAAAGCTGCCCTGGCTGTAAAAGCTGATGACCGCGTCCTCGGGGAGGTCGTTTATCAGCTCCATCTTATAGGGCTCATCCATACTCTCCACGAACTGGAGAGCGGCGGCGCGGGGCATCTCAAAGCGCTTGAGGGGCAGGTCCTCCTTGACGATCTTGCGCATCTCGACTTCAATCTTCTCCAGCACCTCGGGGGTGAAGACGGTCTCGGAGTCGATGTCGTAATAGAAACCGTCGTCGATGGCGGGGCCGATGGCGAGCTTGCTTTCGGGGTACAGCCGCTTCACCGCCTGGGCCAGCACGTGGGAAGCGGTGTGGCGGAAGGCCAGGCGCCCGTCGGCGTCGTCAAAGGTGTTGAAGGTCACCTCGCAGTCGTGCTCCAGGGGCAGGGGCAGGCCGTGCACCTTCCCGTCCACCGTGGCGGAGAGCACCTTGCGGGCAAAGCCCTCGGAGATCATCCCGGCAACGTCCAGAAGGGTGCTGCCCTTCTCGACCTCCAGGATACTGCCGTCTTTCAGCGTGATCTTGATCATGTGTTTCATTCCTTCCCGGGCGTCCATACGAAAGACTACCCATAAAACGTATTTATATCACAGCCAAGCCAGACGAAAGCCTGACTACAATATACCAAAGATTAGGCCGATGACGAGGACGATGCCTGCCAGGATCGGCTGGTGCAGGATATAGATGAGGAGGGCGTGCCGCCCCAGCTTCGGGAAAAAGGGAAATGTGGCGGTGTAAAACTTTTCCGGCAGCCTGCGGGCCTTCACCTTCTCCCCCGCCCAGGTGCCCAGCAGGAACACAAAGAGCCAGGGGAGGATGGGGAAATAATCGGCGCTGGTAAAGCCCTCGCAGAGGATCCCCAGGGGAAACAGCCAGCGGATGGAGGTGAGATACCGCCCGTTTACGAGGGGGGCCGTCAGGATGATGAGCAGCACATAGAGGATGGGGGCCAGCTTCTCCGGCAGGGCGTCCCACAGCTTTCTCGTGAGGCCGTAGAACAGCATGCAGAAGCCCAGCAGGTGCAGGACCCCGAAGAGGATGGTGATGCCCGGCTCCTCCCTGAGAAGCTTCAGCGCCAGCCGGTCCCCCAGCATGGTCACAAGGGTGAGGGCCAGGGCGATGGCGATGACCTTCAGCCCCCGCTTTGTGTTGGAGCGGCTGAAACGGCTGCTGAGCCCGCTGAGGAAGATGAAGCAGCCCGCAAAGATATAATGCAGGACGTTGAAAACCGGGTTGTCAAAGAGCCACCAGGGGGCCCCGAGAAAGGCCGCCAGGTCATAGAGCAGGTGGTGGACGCACATGAGCACCACGCAGAGGCCCCGCAGGGCGTCGATGCTCTGGATGCGCTCCCCGACGGGTCGGCTCACTTGGTGACGTTGAAGCGGAACAGCACGATGTCCCCGTCCCGCATGACATACTCCTTCCCCTCGGAGCGGATGAGGCCCTTCTCCTTGGCAGCCTGCATGGTGCCCACCTGCTTGAGGTCGTCAAAGGACACCACCTCGGCACGGATGAAGCCCCGCTCGATGTCGGAGTGGATCTTCCCCGCCGCCTCGGGGGCCTTGCTCCCCTTGCGGATGGTCCAGGCCCGGACCTCCGGCTTTCCGGCGGTGAGGAAGCTCATGAGGCCCAGGAGGTCATAGGCGCAGTTGATGAGACGGCTGAGGCCGGTTTCCGTGATGCCCAAATCCTCCAGGAAGGGGGCCCGCTCCTCCTCCGGCAACTCCGTGAGGTCCATCTCCAGCCTTGCGCAGATGGGCATGCAGGATTCCCCCTGCTCCCGGGCGTAGGCAAGGAGCTTTTGATAGTTTTCATTGTTCTCCAAATCGGCATAGCCGTCCTCGCTGAGGTTGGCCACATAGATGACCTGCTTCAGGGTGAGGATTCCGCCGTCATAGAAATAGGTCATGTCCTCCGGCGCGATGTCGAAGGTGCGGGCGGGCTGCCCCTCGTTCAGGTGGGCCAGCAGGCTTTCAAAAAGCCGGGCCTCGTGCTGATACTTCTTGTCCCCGCCCTTGAGGTTCTTTTTCGCCTTCTCCACCCGGCGCTCCACCACCTCGATATCCGCGAGGATCAGCTCCATGTTGAGGATCTCCACGTCCCGCATGGCGTCGGCGGGCTCGTCAAAAACCTCGTCGTTATCGTAGCAGCGCACCACATGCACCAGGGCGTCCGTCTGCCGGACGGCGGCCAGGTACTTGTTCCCCAGGCCCTCCCCTTTGGCAAGCCCGGCGATGTCCACAAATTCGATGGTGGCGGGGGTCACCTTGTCCGGCTGGTGAAGCTGCGCAAGCCAGTCCAGGCGGCTGTCCGGCACCTTGACGACGCCCAGGTTGGGCTGCACGTCAAAGGAGCGGTAGCTGGCGGTCTCCGCCCGCTCCCCCGTCATGGCGTTGAAAAGGGTGGTCTTTCCCACGTTGGGGAGGCCGATGATGCCAAGTTTCATGCCTTTCACTTCTCCTTCCGGCAGATTTATTCATTTTAGCACAGTTTATCCTAAATCTCAAGACTTCCCCTCCCTTGTTTTTTCCCCTCCGATTTGCTAGAATCAAAGCATCAAAAACCAAAATATGAGAACAGGAAAGAGGGAAAGAACATGATTAAGGATTTCAAGGGAAAGGTCGCCTTTATCACCGGCAGCGCCAGCGGCATCGGGGCGGGCATCGCCCACGCCTGCGCCAGGCACGGCATGAAGGTCTGCATCGTGGACAAGCGGGAGGATGCCCTGGCGGAGGCCCTCAAGTGGTATCAGGAGCGGGGGTATGACGCCATCACCATCCCCCTGGACGTGACGGACCGGGAGGCCTACGCCAGGGCCGCCGACAAAGCCGAGGAGGTCTACGGCAAGATTCACCTGCTGGTGAACAACGCCGGCGTCGCCGCCGGGCGCAACGCCTGGGATTCCAGCTGGAACGACTGGGACTTCATCGTGGGCATCAACTGCATGGGCGTCGTCAACGGCATCAAGACCATCGTGCCCCGGATGCTGAAGCACGGGGAGGAAGCCCATGTGGTTTCCACCTCCTCCACCGGCGGCGTCTTTGCCGTGGATGGCTGCGCCCTCTACAACTCCACCAAGTTCTTCGTCTCCGGCCTCATGGAGTGCTGCGCCGCCGATTTGCAGGGCACCAACGTGGGCGCCTCCGTCCTCTATCCGGGACCCACCAATTCCAACCTGGGCATGTCCTCCTTCGCCGTGCGGCCCGACAGCCTCAAGGACAAGGACGCCCCGGTTTTCGCGCCCCCCAAGGAGGGGGAGGAGCCGCCCCAGATGCCCGCCATGCCGGATTTCACCCAGATTTACATGACCCCCGACGAGCTGGGCGAGCGGGTCATCATGGGCGTGGAGCGGGGCGACATTTTCATCTGGACGCACCCGGAGTTCAAGGCGGGGGCGAAGCTGCGCAACGACGCCCAGGTGCGGGCCTTCCCCGATGAGCCCATCACCCCCAAGCGGGCCGAGCGGGCCGAGGCGCTGAAGTTCTTCGGCACCCTCACCTACAACCCCATGTATGAGAAGCAGACCACCCCCCCGGGCCTCAAGGAGGACTGGGACCGGAGCCTGGGATAAAAAGTCAACGGGCAAAAGTTTTTCGGGACCCTGCCGGAAACGGCGGGGCCCCGCTTTTTATTCGGCAAAACATATGCTATACTGGAGAAAAAGAAAATCACCGGGAGGTTTGAACCATGACCGACCTTGCCTGTCGCCGTCTTGTCTATCACAGCTCCGCCGCGGACTATGACCACTGCGGCCACCTCGTCACCGCCGGAGACCCGGAACTGTTCTGGCGCAGCGGCACGAGCGGCAGCGAGTGGCTGGAATTCCGTCTGGGGCGTCTCTGCCTGCTCCGGCATCTGCGCATCACCTGGGGCAGCGCCGTTCCCGACGTCCTTGAGGTGCAGCAGCCTGTCGGCGGGCGGTGGATGACCCTGCGCACCCTTCGCGCCGAGGCGGGCGTCCAGTTCATCCCCCTGCCTCCCCTGCGCCTGAGCAGCCTGCGCCTCCGCTTCCGGCTCCCCGCCGGGAAATGCTGCGAAATTCAGCGCGTGGAGATCATGGGCGAGGGGGAGGCCCCTCCCCTGCCGGATTCCCCCTGGCGCATCATGAGGGCCCCGGAGGTGGAGGCGGACGGGGAAATGCTCTCCGGGCCCTATGACGATTCCGGCTGGCTCCCCGCCGCCGTGCCGGGCACGGCGCTCACCAGCTGGGTCCGGGCCGGGGCCGTGGCGGAGACGGACTATGCCGACAACCAGTTCCAGGTCTCCGACGCCTATTTCCTCACAGACTATTGGTATCGCCGCTCCTTCACGCCCCCGGAGGGGGCGGGCCGAATCTGGCTGCACATCTCCCAGGCGAACTGGAAAGCGGACATCTGGGTGAACGGCGCCCTTGTGGGGCGCATCGACGGGGCCTTCCGCCGGGGAAATTGGGACATCACCGAGCGCCTGCGGGAGGGGGAAAACCACCTCGCCATCCGGGTATACACCGTTAAAACCCCCGGCCCCATCAAGGTGCACACCCGGGAGACCGCCGGACCCAACGGCGGCCCTTTGGGGGCGGACAACCCCACCATCCACGCCGCCGCCGGCTGGGATTGGATGCCTACCGTCCGGGGGCGGAACGTGGGCCTCATCGGGGAGGTGACCTTTACCCGGACCCCCGGCGCTTTGCTGGCGGAGGACGCCTGGGTGAAAACAAAGCTCGCCCCGGATAAGAGAACGGCCGCCCTCACCGTCTCGGCGGTGCTGCACAACTACAGCGCGGAAGCGGTAAAAGCCGCCTTCGCGGGAACGGTCAACCCCGGCGGCATCCCCTTCCGAAGTGAGGAAGTATCCCTCTCCCCCGGAGAGGAGAAGGAGGTCAGCGCCCCCCTCACGGTGGAGAATCCCCGGCTCTGGTGGCCCAACACCTACGGGGAGCCCTTCCTTTACCGCTGCGACCTCGCCGCCTCAGCCGACGGGAGAACCAGCCACGAGGAGAGCTTCTCCTTCGGCGTGCGGGAGCTGGGCTGGAACGAGGGCTGGCCCCTCACCCTCAGCTGCAACGGGGTGCGCATCGTCTGCCGGGGCGGGAACTGGGGCATGGACGACGCCTTCCTGCGCTGCACGGAATCCGACTACGACACCCGGGTGCGTTTTCACCGGGACATGAACTTCACCATGATACGCAACTGGGTGGGCATGGTGGGAAACCCCGCCTTTTACGAGGCCTGCGACCGCTACGGCATCCTCATCTGGGATGATTTCTGGCTGGCCAACCCCGTGGACGGGCCGGACCCGGAGGATGAGGAAATGTTTCTCCATAACGCCCGGGATAAGATCCTCCGGGCGCGGCGGCATCCCTCCGTCGCCCTCTGGTGCGCCCGGAACGAGGGCTACCCCCCGGAGGGCATCGATTCCGGCCTGCGGGCGCTGCTGGCCGCCTGGGACGGCACCCGCCCCTATATCCCCCACTCGGCGTTGAACCCCGTCAGCGGCTTCGGGCCATATCACAGCGCCGGGCCGGAATACTACTTCGGCCACACCTACCATACCCTCCACTCCGAGCGGGGCATGATGAACATCCCCTCCCTGGAGAGCATGGAGGCCATGCTGGGAAAGGCGCACCGCTGGCCCATCGACGAAGTCTGGGCCCTTCACGACTTCTGCCGGGGCGGGGCCATGCGCTCGGATGAATTCGAGAAGCAGCTGCGGGAAAGCTACGGGGACTATGACAGCCTGGAGGAATTTGTGCGCCTGAGCCAGCTGCTGGACTACTCCAATCACAAGGCCATGTTCGAGGCGGTCTTTGCGGGAAAGAGCCAGGGCCTCCTCATGTGGATGAGCAACCCCGCCTGGCCCAGCACCGTCTGGCAGACCTACGACTCCCGCTATGACATTAACGGCGGCTATGCGGGGTGCCGGGACGGGTGCCGGGCCGTGAACGCCGTCTATGACGTGCTGCGGGAGGAGATCGCCCTCATCAACGCCACCGGGAAGGGGCGGACCCTCACCCTGAAAATGGAGCTCTTTGACCTCTCCGGGAAGCTCCTGCGCAGCGAAGAACTCACAAGGGCCGTGCCCCCGGACTACGCCGAGTACGTCATGGAGGCCCCCCGCTGGATGAACGAGGTACAGCTAATGCGCCTCACGGTGTCAGAAACGGGCCGGGAACCGGTGGAGAACAACTACTGGCTCAACGGCTGGGACCACACGGATTACCGGGGCCTCCGCAGCCTCCCCGCCGTCACCCTCCGGGGCAGTCTCGTGAAAAGAGAGGGGGGCTTCACCGCCCGCGTCGCAAACCCCGATTCCGCCCCCGCCCTCATGACGGAGCTGCGCTTAAAAGAGCCGGGAACGGGGAAAACCGTCCTCCCCGTCTTCTCGGATAATAACTTCCTTCTGCTCCTGCCGGGGGAAGAAAAAACCGTGCATCTGGACTGCACGGCCCCGGAAGCCCGGCTCTGGCTGAGGGGCTTCAACGTAAAGGAGGTCATTTTGTGAAACGAAGCGAAGTGAACGCCGCCCTCCGGGAGATGGAGGCCTTCTGCGCCTCCCTGGGCTTTCCCCTGCCCCCCTTCTGCCGCTTCACCCCGGCGGAGTGGCAGAGTCTGGGGCACGAGTACGACATGGTGCGGGACTGCGGCCTGGGCTGGGACATCACGGACTACGGACAGGGGGACTTTGCCCGCTTCGGCTTTTCCCTCATCACCCTGCGGAACGGCAGCCGGGCCATGGCAGAGAAATACCCCCAGGTCTACGCGGAAAAGCTGCTGTATCTCCGGGAGGGACAGTATGCCCCCAACCACTTCCACTGGCTGAAATCCGAGGACATCATCAACCGGGGCGGCGGCACCGTCCTCATCCGGGTCTATGCCTCCCTCCCGGACGAGAGCATCGACCGGGCTTCCCCCGTGACGGTCATTACCGACGGGCGGAAAACCTCCGTCCCCGCCGGGACGCAAATCGCCCTGGGGCCCGGAGAGAGCATCCACATCTATCCCCGGCTGTATCACGATTTCTCCGTGCTCCCCGGCTCCGGCCCGGTGCTGCTGGGGGAGGTGAGCGAGGTAAACGACGACGAGACCGACAACCGCTTTGAGCCCCCCGTGGGCCGCTTTCCCACCGTCGAGGAGGACGAGGAGCCCTACCGCCTCCTGTGCACGGAGTATCCCCCGGCGTGTGTCAGCGAGAACATCCCATGAGGCGTGGCCGTGCACACAAGGGATGAAAATGTGCATTGTCCCTCATCCGGCGCTGCGCGCCGCCTTCCCCTGGGGGAAGGCGGGGATTCCCCCGGCAGGAGATTGGCTTCCCTTGGGGGAAGCTGTCAGCGAAGCTGACTGATGAGGGAAACCCCGCCGCGGCGGGTTTAATCCCGCTCTTTACGCATTAACCGTCCCCGTTGACACCCCGCGTGCCCCAATCGGAGCCCAGCGCCAGCGGGTCCGATTGGGAAAGGAGGAGCGACGGAGTGAATGAGAGATGGCGTTTGCTTTGAAAAAGAAAACGCCGTCGCGAACGATACGAAGTCCGCGACGACGTGGTGCGGGCACGGGGACTTGAACCCCGACGGTTGCCCACGAGAACCTAAATCTCGCATGTCTGCCAATTCCATCATGCCCGCACGATGCGGGTATTCTACCACTACCCGGGCGGAATGGCAAGGGTTTTCAGGGGCAAAGCCCCGGCTTTCGGTTGTCAAAACGCCGGAAATGTGCTATCTTGGAAGCAAAGGAGTGATCCCATGCAGCTCACCGATTTTACGCAGTTTACCGGCGCCTGCTTCAACGGGGAACCCGCCTCCTGCGCCTGCGCCTGCCCCTTTGCCCTGGATGTGCGGGGCTTTGCGGAGAAGTGCGCCGCGGGGCGGTGGAACGCCGCCTGGAAGGCCCTGAAAACGGCGGTGGTCTTCCCCGCCGTAGTGGCCCGGCTCTGCCCCGCCCCCTGCCGGGAGCACTGCCAGCGCGCGCCCCTGGGGGGCGCCATCGACCTCCCCGGCCTGGAGGAGGCCGCCATCCGCTTCGCCCGGAAGAAGGCCGACGGCTACAACGTCCCGCCTCATACCGAGACCGTGGCGGTGGTGGGCGCGGGGGCCACGGGGCTCTCCGCGGCATTGAACCTCGCCCTCAAGCGCTATGTGGTCACGGTTTTCGATAAGGCCGAGGGCTGGGGCGGCTCTCTCCGGGATGACCCCCATTTCAGCGAATATGACGAGGATTTCCGCCTCCAGTTCTCGGCTGTGAAGGAGGGCTTTTGCTCTTTCGTCTTTAACAAGGAAGTCACGGAGACGGAGCTTCAGCCCTTCGACGCGGTGTACTTTGCCACCGGCGGGGGGGGCTGGCGGCTCACCGGGGACAAATACTTCTCCGGCGGCCCCTGCGCGGGCTGGAGTCTCATGGAGGGGATCGCCATGGGGCCGGAGGCCTCCAGGGTTATCGAGACCTTCCTCATGACCGGGCGGGCCCAGCCCATCCTCCCCCACGAGCACGCCGAGCACTGCGACCGCTATGTCACCCACGAGGATATCTCCCCCGCTCCCCCGGTGGAGACGGAGACGGAGGATGGGGCCAGGGCCGAGGCGGCGCGGTGCATGAAATGCGACTGCACCGCCTGTATCGACCGCTGCGCCATGCTGCAGCAATATAAAAAGAAGCCCCACGGCCTGGCCCGGGAGGCTTATGCCGATTCCGCCGCCGCGCCCCCCATCGCCACCCAGAGCCTGGTGCGGCAGACCTATTCCTGCCTGAACTGCGGTAACTGCGCCGCCGTGTGCCCCACGAAAGCGAACCTGGGGGCCATGTTCATGCTCTCCCGCTCCGACCGCTTCCGCCGCAGCACCGGCCCCAAAGCCTTCCATGATTTCTGGCTGCGGGAGATGGACTTTGCTGTGGGAGAGGCGGGCTTCACCGCCGCCCCGAAGGGAAAGGAGACCTGCAAATACCTCTTCTTCCCCGGCTGCCGTCTGGGCATGTCCGCCCCCCGGCTGGTGAAGGAATCCTATGCCTTCCTGCAGGAGGCCACCGGCGGGGACACGGGTCTCATGCTGGGCTGCTGCGGCGTGCCCGCCCTCTGGGCCGGGGATTTGGAGCGCCTGGAGCGCAATATCGAAAACATCCGCGCAAGCTGGGAGAAGCTGGGAAAGCCCACCTTCGTCTATGCCTGCGCCACTTGCGAGCGCACCTTCCGGGAATACCTGCCGGAGATCCCTCTTGTTTCCCTCTATACCCTGATGGAGGAGGCAAAGACGCAGCCCAGGGAGGCGGGATACCCTTCCGCCGTGGTCTTTGACCCCTGCGCCGCCTATGAGGACAGTGAGCTGCGCCAAAGCGTCCGCAGCCTGGCGGAGCGGGCGGGGACGGCCCTCAGGACCCCGGAAAACCCCAGCCGCTGCTGCGGCTACGGGGGCCACATCCAGGCCCCCAACCCGGAGCTTTACGAGAAGCTCACGGAGGCCGCCGCCCGGGGGGGCGAGGCCCCCTATATCGTCTACTGCATCAACTGCCGGGAGGTGTTCCTCACCCGGGGCAAGGCCTGCCGACACATCCTGGAGACCTGGTTCGGGCATGAGGACACCCCTGTCCCCGGCATCCTGGAAAAGCGCCGGAATGCCCTGAAACTCAAGGAGGAGCTCATGAAGGAGGGCTGGGACATGACATTCACCCCGTCCAGGCAGCCGTGGGACGATTTGAGGCTGGACATCGCCCCGGAGCTGCGGGCCAAAATGGAAAAGACGCTGGTGAGCGAAGCGGACCTGCAGGAGGCCATATGGAACGCCGAGACCGGCGGGGACAAGCTGGTCTCCGAGGAGGGGGTCAGCCTTGCCAGCCTGGTCAAGGCCGTCATCACCTACTGGGTGCAGTACCGCCCCGCGGAGGGGGACGGGAACCGCTTTGAAGTCACCGCCGTGTACAGCCACCGCATGAAATGGCGGGGCGCGGAAATCAGCGAGGGGGCATAAGCGATGGACGAGATCCGCTGGAAATGCAATAAATGCGGGGAATACCTCACGGAGAAGAGCGTCGTCTTTGAGTATATGAACCGTTCCTTCAGCTATGGGGTCCCCGTCTGCCCCAAGTGCGGCAAGGTCTACATCGCCGAGAGCCTGGCGGAAGGGCGCATGGCGGAGGTGGAAGCCGCCCTGGAGGACAAATGAAGGACTTCACGACCCCGGAGGACATCTCCCTCCGGGGTTATGAGTATGTGGCGGTGAAGGGGGACGAGATCGCCCGGGTGGTGACCATGGATACCTCCGGCAGCACCGGGACGAAAAAGCGCCTCTATTTCACCGAGGGGGACCTCCGGCAGACGGTGGAGTTCTTCCGGGACGGCATGCGGGACATCTGCCGCCCCGGGGACAGGGTGGCCATCCTCATGGGGAGTCCCTCCCCCGGCGGGCTGGGCCGTCTGCTGGAGGAGGGGCTCATCGAGATGGGGGCGCTCCCCTCCCTCCTCTGCTTCCCCGCCGATTACGGGGAGACCGCCCGGGCGCTGAAGACCTTGCAGCCGGATACGGTGGTGGGCCTCCCGGTGCAGGTGCGGAAGCTGGCGCTCCTCGCCCCGGAGCTGCGGCCCAGGACCGTTCTCCTCAGCGGGGACTATGTCTCCCTCGCGGCGACGGAGAGCATCGGGCGGCTTTGGCACACGGCGGTCTTCAGCCACTACGGCCTCACGGAGAGCGGCCTGGGCTTTGCGGTGCAGTGCCCCCTGCGCCGGGGACAGCACATCCGCTGCGATGATTTTGAAGTGGAGATTGTGGACCCGGATACGGGAGAAAAGCTCCCCGACGGGGCGTGGGGAGAGATCGTCTTCACCACCCTGCGGCGGGAGGCCATGCCCCTGCACCGATACCGCACGGGGGATTTCAGCCGTCTGCTCCCCGCCCCCTGTCCCTGTGGGCGGCCCGGGCCGCTGCTGGACCGGGTGCTGGGGCGCATCGAGGAGCGGCGTAAGCCCGTCAGCATCTACGCCCTGGACGAAGCCCTGCTCCGGGACGACGCCATTCGGGACTACGAAGCCGGGATGACGGAGGATGGCGTCCTCCGGGTCACCGTGGAGGGGGACGGTGAGAAGGCACGGGCCATTCTTGCCGATGCTTTCCCGCGGATTCCGGCAGAGGTACTCACCGGGGTCATCTCCCCCTCCCCCAAAAAGCGGAGCGTCCGAACCTAAAAAGCCGCCGGGCCGCGTGTGCGGCCCGGCAATTGGATTCACAGGGGAATCACTCCCGGACGATGGGAGCATCCGGCGCGTTCTTCTTCACGCTCTCCACGCCGTTGAGGCAGCTCTCCTTTTTCTTGTAGCCCTCGGAGGAGAGGATGATCTCGCCGTTGCGGGCCTTGAGGCGGAAACGGTAGTCCCCGGCCTTGTCCTGGAAAATCTCGAACTTGGGGTGCTTGACGGCGGGAGCATCCTCCACGGTGGTGTCCTGGATGCCGCCGGCGCAGCAGCGCTTGACGCTGGCGATGCCGTTGAGGCAGCTGGCGTCGGACTTGTAAATCTCGCTGGAGCCGATAATCTGCCCGTTTCCCGCCACGAGGTTGAAGCGGACGCCGCCGGACTTGCCGACCTTGACTACGAACTTACCCATGATAATTCCTCCTTATATTTTTCGGGTTCTCAACTGCGGAGGCCCGATTCTCATTCATCTGGAAAACTTCCGGTCGAAGAAGGGAGACTTGCCGCTGACGGAGAGGGGGATTCCGAAGATGATCTTCTTTTTCCCCAGCAGGCTCAGGTTGGCGGCGGCCTTCCCGGCGGTGAACATCACCCGGTTGTCGATGCGCCGGTCGGCGGCCAGGGCGACGGCGGAGCCCACGGCAATGCCCAAATCCACGCTGTTGAGGATACACTTCCCGCCGTTTTTCGCGCTCTCGGCGCAGCCATCCCAGCCGCAGAGGGAACAGACCCTGTCCACCCCCCGGGGATTCTCATCGGCACCGATGAGCACCACGGCAAAGGAGGCATCCACATTCTCCGCGTCCCGAATAAAGAAGGCATCCCCGCCCACTTCGGCAATCCTGCGCATTTCGGCGCTGAGGGCATCCTTGTCCTCCCCGGTGAGAATGGCGCTGTCCAGCCGGTCAACGCCGCAGGCCTTGGGGGCCGTCCTGGCGGCGGCGCACATCTCTCTGGCCACCTGAAGGATGGCCTCTTCCTCCGCGACGCGGCTCTCAATCTTCATGGAAAACCCCTCCCTGGGCAAGGTAAAGCTGAAAGAAACATGTTCTATAATCAGTTTGCTATATAATTATAACCTGCCGTTTCTCGTTTGTCAAATTGTGACATAGTTTTTTTGCGGAATTTCAAGCGGGTAAAAGAAAAGCCCCGGGACGAACTGTCCCGGGGCCCTCATGTAAGGAACCATTACTTTTTCTTGGCGTTGACTTCTTCCTTGAACGCCTTGCCGGCCTTGAAGGCGGGCAGCTTGGCAGCCTTGATCTTCACAGCCTTGCCGGTGCGGGGGTTGTGGCCGGTTCGGGCAGCGCGCTCCTTGCGCTCGAAGGTGCCGAAGCCAACGAGCTGCACCTTGTCGCCGGCGGCGACGGTGGACTTGATGGCGGCGATGGTGGCCTCGAGGGCAGCGGCGGCCTGCTTCTGGGTAAGCTCGGAATCAGCGGCGATCTTCTTGACGAGTTCCTGTTTGTTCATGAAACGTTCCTCTTTTCTGTGATTTCGGCAATTGCTAGCGTTTTCAGTATAGCAGGGAAATTCGGGAAGTGCAATATCTTCCGGGGCTTTTTTGGGGTTTGCCGTCGAAAAAAATGCGTGAAAACGGGCTGAAATCCGGCAAATTGGAAATATTTAGAGATAAGCAACGGCGGAAAGGGCGCCGGAGGTCGCTGCGGCAACGTTTTTCCCCACATAGAGGCAGTCCCCGATGAGGAAGGAGTTGGTCTCCGGCCCGGCGCGGCGGAGCTCATCCGCCTCGGCCCACCTGGCCTTGACGCCCATGGCCAGCAGCACGGTGTCGGCCTTGATGGCCGCCTTCTCTCCCCGGCTCAGAACCTCGCAGAGGACCCCGTCGGAAGTGACCTCCAGCAGCTTGTGGCCGAGGCGCACGTCCAGGCCCAGCTCCTCGATGAGGGCCTTGAACTCCGCGGCGGCCCCGTGGGCGGAGCTCTCCAGGCTGGCGAAGGAATCCAGCATCTCGATGACGGTGACTTCCTTCCCCTCTTTTTTCAGGTCCACGGCGGCCTCCAGGCCCACCGCCCCCGCGCCGACGATGACCACCTTCTGCCCGCAGGGCACCTCATGGGCGTCCGCCTCCGGGGCCCAGAAGACGTTGTCATTGTGGATGCCGGGGATGTTTGGCACCAGCGGCTCCGCCCCGATGGCGACGATGACCGCGTCGTAGTTTTCCTTTTCCAGCAGCTCCCGGGTGGCCTCGGTGTTCATGAGGATCTTCGCCCCGCACTTCTTCGCCTGGCGGATGAGGTAGTCCAGATAATCCGCCATGTCCTGCTTGAAGGAGGGCAGAGCGGCATAGCGGAGGGCGCCCCCCAGCCGGTCGGACTTCTCATAGAGGGTCACGTCATGGCCCCGGTCGCAGAGAATCTGGGCGGCGGTGATGCCGCCGGGGCCGCCGCCCACCACGGCGACCTTTTTCTTCGTTTCGGCCTTTCCCACCCGGCCCAGGGGGAATTCCCGCTCCCGCCCCAGGAAGGGGTTCACGGCGCAGGCGATGCTGCGGTGCTCCGGCCCGGCGCAGTACTGGCAGCGGAGACAGGGCCGGTGGTCCTCCTCCCTGCCCTCGGCATATTTCCGGGGCATCTCCGGGTCCGCCAGCAGCGGGCGGCACATGGAGACAAAATCGGCCCAGCCGTTCTTGATGATCTCATCGGCCCGGGCGATGCTCATGATGCTGCCCACGGTGTTGATGAGGAGGTCGGGAAACTCCTTCTTGATGGCGGCGGCATAGTGGACATTGAACTCCCGGTCCATCATGTAATTCTGCCACCAGTATTTCATATAGGCAAATTCCCCATGGATTCCGGCGGAGACATGGAGGATGTCAATCTTGTCCTTGATGAGCTCGATGTATTTCAGGGTCTCCTCATAGTGCATGCCGCCGTCGATGATCTCGTCGGCGGAGATGCGGGCCTCGATGACGAAATCCTCCCCGCAGAGCTCCCGCACCCGGTCCAGCACCTCGATGGTGAAGCGGGCCCGGTTTTCCAGGCTGCCGCCGTATTCGTCGGTGCGGAAGTTGTAGAGGGGGCTGGCAAACTGGCTGATGAGGTTGGCGTGGCCGCAGTGGACCATGCACATACGCATGCCGGCCTTCTTCGCCCGCAGGGCCGCCTGCCCGTATTTCTCCACCGTCTCGTGAATCTTCTCCACGCTCATCTCGATGGTCTTCAGCGGCTCCCGGCCCATCTCCTTCGCGCTGGCCAGTTCCCAGGAGGAGTAGTAGGCGGAGGGGGCATAGGCGGGCTTCCCGGTGCGCTTAAACTGGCTGTCCTTCCCCCCGTGGTTGATCTCCAGGGAGGCATGGGCCCCGAAGCCCTCGCACATGAGGGCGAACTTGCTCATGGGCAGGATGCAGTCGTCGCTGCTCATGTCCAGCTGCAGCTCCTCGTTCTTGCAGTCCTCGATGTCCACCATGACGTTGCCCACGGTGAGGATGGAGGCCCCGCCCCAGGCAATCGAGCGGTTCAAATCCACAAAGGCGTCGGTCACCAGGTGGTCCGGGCTGCAGAGGTTCAGGGACGGGGGCGCAAGCTCGATGCGGTTCTTGAAATCCACCCCCCGGATGCGAATGGGGGCGAAAACATGGGAGTATTTGGAGCCCATAGTTTCTTCTTCCTTTCCCGTTTTTAGTTGGTTCCCGCGCAGCGGGGAGGCGGTCGCGCCAGTCAACTTAAAATAGCCGTTTTGCGGCTATTTTATCATGAATACCGGAAGGACACAAGGGCAGGCGGGCACTCTGTTGCTCTCATGCAAAAAAAGAACAGCCCGCCGAAGGGCGGACTGTTCTTTTTGGTTGCGGGGGAAGTTAAGGAGACCAAATGAAGAAGGGCTCCGCCCTAATGCAGGAATGAAGTCATTCGCTTCGCTCTCTAATGAAGCGAAGTCGCCTCCGATTTCCATTCCTCATTCCTTCATTAGCGAAGCGACTTCATTCCTTCATTCTTCATCAGCCCCGCAGGGGCGACTTCATTGAAAAAAGCAGCCTTTCGGCTGCTTTTTTCTGGCAGCGGGAGAAGGATTCGAACCCTCACATACGGAGTCAGAGTCCGCTGTGCTACCTTTACACAATCCCGCTACATCGCCTTGCGGCGAACATTTGCTATTATAGCGTCATTTCTCCGTTTGTCAAGTGTTATTTTCTCTTTTCTCCCGCTGAGATTATTCTGCGGAGTTCCAAAAACAGGTGTTGACAAGCAGACGCAAGTGTGGTACAGTAATCAAGCTCACATCGCGGGGTAGAGCAGTTCGGTAGCTCGTCGGGCTCATAACCCGGAGGTCGTGGGTTCAAATCCCTCCCCCGCAACCACTAAGTGTCTGATTTCATTAAGAAATCAGACACTTTCTTTTCTTTCTTGCTAGTAACCTGACATTTCCCTCTGCCCACATCTTTCTCTGACCACATAGGCTCCACAGACGGAACCGGATTCCCTTTCAGCAGGATGGCCTTGCCGCCTGTATTTTGGCCTTTTCCTCCACGATTATTTCCGCCAGCTTTTTTTCGCATTCTTCCTCGCTGTGGGCGTAGATGTTTCGCGGATGCTTTTTTCCGTCTGGCCACTTGGGAGAATAGCATTCGGCCACCGGAGGCAGCTCCGCCAGGGCGTCCACGATCCGATCCACCTGTTCCTTCACCGGCTTGCGGAGATAGCCGTATTGCTTCTTGCCCTTGGTGCTTTCCAAAGATAGAGCGAGGGCTTCCAGCTGCTGTCCCAGCTCCGGGCTGGCGCAGACGGAGCGCTCCAGCTCCCTCAGCAGACCGCGCATGGCCTCCCTGGCGGCCTGGGAAATCTCCTTGTAGCTCTGGTCCTTCTCTTGGTAAAGCTGGAGCAGCTCGTCCCGAAAGATCTCGTTCGTCATGCGGGAGCGCAGTTCACCGATGCCTTCCTTCGTCAGATAACCCTGCTTCGGGTCCGCCGACCAGACCATCACATGGATGTGAGGATGGGTGTCCTCGTGGTGGAAGGCGGCGTACCACCGGAGCTTGTCCGGCGAGATCTTCAGCGCATTTGCCATCTCCACTTGCTGGCTGCGGAGGAGATTGCGCCAGGCGTCGGCCCGGTCATAGCCCAGCCGCTGGGCGTCCTCCCGCCGGAGAGAGTAGATGAGCGTCCACACATTACCTTTGTGAGACCCCAGTTCTTTGAGAGCTGCGTCCAGGGAGACGGAGGCCGCGCCGCTGAAGAGGCCGTGTTCTTCCTGGCGTTCCACGCGGGGACGGGTGGCAATGTACTTCATGTACCCGTCCCGCGTCTGCACCTCCTCCGCGTTCAGGTCCAGGGCCATGGTGATCAAGGCAGAGGCACTGCCCGCGGTAGGAGCGGCGGAGTAGTCCGCGTACTCGTGCAGTTCCTTGGTGTCCGGAAAGTCCCGGAGGAGGGATTGGATCAGCTCCTGCTGTTTCTTCGTGACGGGACCGCTGCCCTCCAGCTTCTCCACCCGTTCGCGAGTGGCGATGTACTTCATGTAGCCTCCGGCTTTCCCGGCCTTGATGTAGCCGGACTTCAGCACCAGCTTCGGCACCGATCAGCCCTCCCGCAGAGAGGCCAGGGCGTCGCCGAGCTCGATGATGCCGTGGGTATGCTTCGCGTCGCTCACGCACTGGACCCGCAGCCTGTCCAGCTCCGGCTGATCAATGTCCAGGTCCAGGGCGGTGAGGTAGGTCAGCATTCCGTCGTTCACCGCCAGCTTGAACAGGAGTCTGCCGATGCGGTCGCCGAGGGCGGCCAGCTTGCCCTCCAGCAGTTCCGCCAGCACGCGAGGGAGATAGGCAGCGTCGCTGCCCGCTTCCAGATAGCCGGAGTAGAAGCGGATGGCTCGCTCGATGTACTCGTTCTTGGTGGAGCAGTTGTCCTTACGGTAGCGGCGCTCCACCTGCTCCCAGGCTTCCGGGGACAGCCAAACGGTGTGCCTGGATTTTTGTTCACTCATGGTCGTTTTTTCTTCCTTTCTCGCAATAGCGTTGTGAAAACCTTGTATTTGCTTGTTCTTCCGTGAAACAGCGTCAACGGCCCTTTCTGCGGAGCGGAAAAGCGTCACGCCGAAACCCCGTCTCCTGCCCGCACTGCGGGCAGGTGTGACCGTCCGGCCGCCGAAAGAGCGGCAGGACTTTCTCCTGCTTTTCGTCGTCGTAAGCTCCGTATGTTCATGCCCAGCAGGAATTTGGGCAGGGGCACATACAGGGGCAGATCCTCCCATTTTTTCAGATACATATTGCAGACCTCCCGCGCAGCTTGAGAAAAAAGTCCCTCTATATGACAGCCCGCGAGAAAGGCGTTTTTGCTACCACGCAAATGTAAACAATCTGTTAATAATCCCCCGTTCCGATTTTTCGGAACGGGGGAAGTGCTTTATGAGGGTGATTTTTTACTGTGAATCGCCTTCATCAGCGGGCGGCTCCGTGGGCGGGAAGGTCTCGCCGGGCGCCTCCTCGGGCATGGGCTCCGGCTGCTCCGCGCCGGTCTCCTGCTCTTCGCCGGTCTCCTCCGGCGACTGGGGCTCCGCCGGGGGCTCCGGCAGGGTGCCGTGCTCGCAGAGGTAGCGGAAGACATCCCCATCCATGGTCTCGTGGGCGAGAAGGTACTCAGCGGTCTTGATGAGGGTGTCCTCATGCTCCTGCAGGAGGGTGCGGCAGCGCTCATAGGCCTCCTCCAGGATGCGCTTGACCTCCTCGTCAATCTCGGCGGCCACCTTCTCGGAATAGCTCTTGGTGTGGCCGTAGTCCCGGCCCAGGAACACCTCGCCGGAATCCGTATCGTAGACCACGGGGCCCAGGGCCTCGCTCATGCCGTAGCGCATGACCATGGACTTGGCGATGTTGGTGGCCCGCTCCAAATCGTTGCTGGCGCCGGTGGAGATGTCGTTGAGCATCAGCTTTTCCGCCACACGGCCGCCCAGGAGGGACACGATATCGTCCAGCATCTCGCTGCGGGAATTGAAGCTCTTGTCCTCCTCCGGGAGGTAGATGGTCATGCCGCCGGCCATACCCCGGGGGATGATGCTGATTTGGTGCACGGGGTCGCTGTGCTCCAGGGCGTTGGAGACCACCGCGTGGCCCGCCTCGTGGAAGGCGGTGAGGCGGCGCTCCTTGTCGGACACCACCCGGCTCTTCTTCTCCGGCCCGGCGATGACCTTGATCATGGCCTCCTCCACCTCGGACATGGTGATGAAGCGGCGGCCCCGGCGGGCGGCGAGAAGGGCGGACTCGTTCAGAAGGTTTTCCAAATCCGCGCCGGTGAAGCCGATGGTGGTCTTGGCGATGGTGGCGAGGTTCACGTCCTCCGCCAGGGGCTTGCCCTTGGCGTGGACCTTCAGGATGGCCTCTCTCCCCTTCACGTCCGGCATGCCCACATAGATTTGCCGGTCGAAGCGGCCGGGGCGCAGCAGCGCCCGGTCGAGGATATCCTGGCGGTTGGTGGCCGCCATGACGATGACGCCCTCATTGGTGCCGAAGCCGTCCATCTCCACCAGGAGCTGGTTGAGGGTCTGTTCCCGCTCGTCGTGGCCGCCGCCCAGGCCCGCGCCTCTCTGGCGGCCCACGGCGTCGATCTCGTCGATGAAGATGATGGCGGGGGCCACCTTCTTGGCCTGGTCGAAGAGGTCCCGGACGCGGCTGGCGCCCACGCCCACATACAGCTCCACGAAATCGGAGCCGGAGATGGAGAGGAACTGCACCCCCGCCTCCCCCGCCACGGCCTTGGCCAGCAGGGTCTTGCCGGTGCCCGGCGGGCCCACCAGGAGCACGCCCTTGGGGATGCGCGCGCCCAGCTCCACATAACGCTGGGGGTCCTTCATGAACTCCACAATCTCCTGGAGCTCCTCTTTTTCCTCGTCCTCCCCCGCCACGTCGGCGAAGGTGACCTTCTTGTCGGTGGCCCCCACCCGGGTGCGGGCCTTACCAAAGCGCATGGCGGACTTGTCGCCCCCCATGCCCCGGTTCATCATGCCGAACCAGAGGACGGCGAAGATGATCATGATGAGGAGGTAGGGCAGGAAGGCCAGCCACCAGGGCGCCGTCCACCCCACATCATAGTTGTAGTCCGTAATGACCCCGGAGTGCCACTGCTCGTCGATGAGCTCGTGGAGGTCCTCATAAAAAACGGAGAAGCTGTACAGCTCGTGGGTGGCGGTATAGCGCCCCTCCAGGGGCTCCCGGAAGGAGAGCACCAGACTGTCCCCGTCGATGACGAAGGAGGAGACCCTGCCCTGCTCGAACAGTTTGCGCACCTCGCCGTAACTCAAATCCTCCGCCTCATTGTTGGAGAGGAGCAGGAAGATGACCGCGACGAGCACCACCAGAATGAGTGCGTAAAAGCCGATGTCTCTCGGTCTGCGTTCACGTTTCAAGAAATCTTTCCTCCTTCATTGGGGGGTGTGGAAAAGTCAAAGTCACTGGTCAAAATGCAGGATACATATGTCTTTCAGCTCGCGGTAACGCTGGTCATAGTCCAGGCCGCAGCCCACCACGAAGGCATCCGGGATCTCGAAGCCGCAGTAATCCGGCACCATGGGCACCTCCCGCCGGGAGGGCTTATCCAGCATGGTGACCACCTTCACGCTGGCGGGCTTCCGGGTGGCGAGAAAGCGCTTGAGGTAGGTGAGGGTGTTGCCGGAATCCACGATGTCCTCCACGATGAGGACGTGCTTGCCCGCGATGTCCTGCTCCAAATCCTTCTTGATGCGCACGTTCCCGCTGCTGACGGTGCCGGAGCCATAGGAGGAAACCATCATGAAATCCATGGCCAGATGCTCCAGCTTCACCCGGCGGAGCAGGTCGGCCATGAAGATGAAGGACCCTTTCAGTATACCCACAAAAACGGTGTCCTTCCCCCGGTAATCCTCCGTGATCTGCGCCCCCAGCTCGCTGACCCGCGCCTGGAGCTTCTCCTCCGGGATCATGACCTCAAAACGAATCTTCTCCATCCATGGCTTCCTTTCCGCAGATGAGCACGGCATCCGCCTCCGACGGCGGCACGGCGGCCCGGACATCCGCCCCCAGGCCGGGGACCGCGAGGACCCCCGCCTCATCCCGGAAAATGGGCAATTTCGCCCTTTCCCCGGCGAGCACCTTTTCGTCGATGAGCCATTTTTTCAGGCTCTTGCCCGGGCGGCCGGAGGGGCGCAGAAAATCCCCCGGTCTGCGTGTGCTGACGCATATGCTACCACATATCCGCTCTTTTTTGAAGAACCAAGTCGTAAATTTACCGTTAATTTTCGTCGCCGCCCCGATGGGCCCCCAGTAGACCCGGAGACCGGGCCGGGTCAGCTCTGTCCAGGCCCCGAAGGGCAGCTCCGTATCCGGGAGGGGCGTCTCCCCCTCCGTTTGGGGGAAACCCATTACCAGCCGGGAATAGCGCCGGGCGGCGGTAAGGCCCCCGGGCAAATCCAGCGAGGCGGAGGGGTCATCCGAGGACATCAGGGCAAGGAGGGCTTCCACGTGGGCCTCGTTCAGATTCACGCCCAGCTCCCCCGCGCCCCGGCGAAGGGCCCGGGCGGCGAGGGCCGGCGCAAGCTCCCGCATGGCCCCCGCGTCATAGACCGCAGCGCCGCTCACAAAGCGCACCGCCCCGGCGGCAAGCTCCTCCAGCGTCTCCTCGTCCCGGCGAAGGAGCCGGGCGGTGCGGGAGACGGTCTCGGAAAATGCGGGGTTCATCTCCCTGAGGATGGGGATGACCTCCCCCCGGAGGCGGTTGCGCCGATACTTCCCGTCCCGGTTGGTGCTGTCCTCCACCCAGGTAAGGCCCTGCTCCGTGAGGTAAGCGATGATATCCTCCCGGGTGGCGGCGAGCAGCGGGCGTATGATGCGCCCACGGCGGGGCGGGATGCCCCCCAGGCCCCGGAGGCCGGAGCCCCGGACGAGGTTCAAAAGCACCGTTTCGGCGTTGTCCTCCGCCTGGTGGGCGGTGGCGATGCGGGTCCTCTCATCCCCCAGGCTCTCCAGGAACTCATAGCGAAGATGCCGCCCGGCCTCCTCAATGCCCAGGTTCCCGGTCCGGGCATGGGCCGCAACGTCCCCGCTGCCAATGTAGAGAGGAACGCCCCGTGCCCGGCACCACTCGGCAACGAAGGCCGCGTCCCGGCGGGACTCCTCCCCCCGGAGACGGTGGTCGAAGTGGGCGCAGGAGACCCGAAAGCCGCACCGCTCCCCCAATTGGAGGAGGATGTGGGCGAGGCATACGGAATCCGCCCCGCCGCTGAGGGCGACGATGATCTCCTCCCCGTCCCCCAGCAGCCCATCCTCAAACAGGGCGCGGCGCACCAGCTCCACCAGGTCCCCCATCACTCCTCCTCGCGGTAGTTCTCCACCGCCGTGTAGGTGGTGTACTCGGGGATCCACTGGAGCTGGATGGTGCCGGTATTGCCGTGGCGGTTTTTCATGACGATGAGCTCCGCCTGGTTGTGGTCGTCGGACTCCCGGTTGAAGTAGTCGTCCCGATAGAGGCCGAGAACGATGTCCGCATCCTGCTCCAGAGAGCCGGATTCCCGCAGGTCGGAGAGCATGGGGCGCTTATCCTGCCGCTGGGTGCTGGCGCGGCTGAGCTGGCTCAGGCACAGCACCGGGACGTTCAGCTCCTTGGCCATGATCTTCATCATGCGGCTGATCTCGGCCACCGCCTGGATGCGGCTCTCGCTGCTGCCGCCGGTGGCGGAGGTCATGAGCTGGAGATAATCGATGACCACGAGGCCCAAATCCGGAATCCTGCGGCACTGGGCGTTCATGTCCGAGACGGTGATGATGGAATTGTCGTCAATGTAGATTTTCGTGCGGCTGACGGTGGCGGTGGCGGCGGCCAGCTTGCTCCAGTCCTCTGTGGTGAGCAGCCCGGTCTGGAGCTTCTTGGAATCCACGAAGGCCTCCCCGGAAAGGAGGCGCTGGGCCAGCTGCTGCTTGGACATTTCCAGGGAAAAGATGGCCACGGCCTTGCCGGTGCGCTTGCCCACGTTCAGGGCGATGTTCATGGCGAGACTGGTCTTGCCCATGCCGGGGCGGGAGGCCAGGATGATGAAATCGGAATTTTTGAGGCCCATGATGGTCTCGTCCAGCTGCATAAGGCCGGTGGGAAGACCGGGGATGCCGCCCTTGGTGCGGCTCAGCTCCGAGAGCTCCCGGTAGACCTCCCCCAGGATGCCGGAGATGGGCTCCAGCCCCCCCAGGGTCTTCCCCTGCCGGAGGGCATAGATGCGCCGCTCGGCATTTTCCAGCACGTCGTCGCTGGAGCCGGTGCCATCGGCAACGGCGGCGGTGATGTCCGACGCCACGCCCGCGATGCCCCGGAGAAGGGCCTTGTCCCGGATGATGTCCACATAGCGCATGACGTTGGCGGCGGTGGGGGTGACGTTCATCAGCTCCACCAGATAGGTCTGGGAGCTGTCCGGGCGGTAGACGCCCTGGAGCTTCATCTCGTCCAGCACCGTGACGGCGTCGATGGGCTTGGCGAAATTGAACATGGAGCAGATGACCTCGTAGATGCCCCGGTTGAGGTCGGTATAAAAGTCCTCCGGCTTCAGGGCCGCGATGACCTGGGGCGCGCAGCGGGAGTCGATGAGGAGCGAGCCCAGCACCGCCTGCTCCGCCTCCAGGCTGTGGGGCACCTGGCGGGAAAAGATTTCATCCACGGGAAAGCACCTCCTTTCTCAAGGGCAGGATGGGGTTCAGGCCTCGATGACGAGGACGTGGATGGTGCCGCTGATCTCATGGCCCAGCTTGCACTTCACGTCATAGCTGCCGAAGCTCTTGATGTTGTCCTCCAGGACGATGCGGTTCTTCTCCAGGGTGATGTCGAACTGCTCCCTGAGGGCGTCGGAGATCTCCTTGCTGGTGACGGAGCCGAAGAGCTTGCCGTTTTCGCCGCCCTTGGCCCGCACCTTCACCACGGCGGCCTCCAGCTGCCTGGCGTAGGCCTGGGCCTGCTCCTTCTCCCGCTGGAGCTGGGCCAGTCTGGCCTTCTCCCGCTGCTTCATCTGGTTCATATTGTCCGCCGTGGCCTTCACGGCGAGGTTCCGGGGCAGGAGATAGTTGCGGGCATAGCCCTCGGAGACTTCCACCATCTCCCCCTTTTTGCCCTGTCCCTTGACGTCCTGATTCAGAATGACCTTCAATTCGTTCCCTCCAATCCTGTCTGTGAGTCCATATATTCATCGATGGCGGCCCGGAGCCGCAGGCGGACCTCCGCTTCCGGCACGCCCCGGAGCTGGGCCCCGGCGGTGGAGCGGTTGCCCCCGCCGCCCAGCTTTTCCAGAATTACCTGTACGTTCACGTCCCCGATGCTGCGGGCGGAGATGTTCACCGTCTCCCCCGCCTCAAAGATGACGAAGCTTGTCTCGATGCCCGCCACGTTCACCAGCTCGTCGGCGGCCTGGGCGGCGATGATGCGGTCCCGGGTGGAGAGGTCCTCCGCGATGGCGATGCCGGGGCGGTATTCCCGGGCCTTCTCCACGATGGAGAAGCGGGCCACGGTGCTGCTGAGGTCGTTCTGCAGCAGCTTCTTCACCTCCGTGGTGTCCGCCCCGCAGCGGCGGAGGTAGGCCGCCGCCTCGAAGGTGCGGCTGCCGGTGCGCATGGTAAAGCTCTTCGTGTCCAGCACGATGCCCGCCAGCAGGGCCTCCGCCTCCCCCTTGCGGATGTCGGAGGATTCGGTGAGGTATTCCAGCAGCTCCGTCACCAGCTCGGAAGCGGAGGAGGCATAGGGCTCGTGGTAATTGAGGGCGGCGTTGGCGATGTAGTCGGCAGCCCGGCGGTGGTGGTCCACCACGGCGATCTTGTTGCAGCTCATGAGCAGATCCGGGGACTCCACCTGGTCCGGGCGGTTGGTGTCCACCACCAGCAGGAGGGTGCGCCCGTCGGCGGTGACCATGGCCTCCTGCTCCCCGATAAAGGTGTTCTCGTATTCCGGCATCTTACGCACCCGCTCAAGGAGGGGCCCGGCCACGGTGGTCTCGCCGCTCACCACCACCTTCGCGGTTTTGCCCAGCTTCCGGGCGATGCAGCAGATGCCCACGGCGGCGCCCACGCTGTCAAAATCCGAATAGCGGTGGCCCATGATGAGGAGGTTGGAGGCATCCGAGATGAGCTCCCCCAGGGCGGAGGCCATGACCCGGGACTTGACCTTTGACCGCCGCTCCACGGCAACGGTTTTTCCCCCGAAGAACTCGAAGTTCAGCGGCGTCTTGATGACCGCCTGGTCGCCCCCCCGGCTGAGGGCCATTTCAATGGCGAGGAGGGCGAACTGATAGCATTCCTCCATCGTGCCGCCCCCCCGGCCGATGCCGATGCTCACCGTGGCGGTGATGCCGTTGGGACTCTGGATTTCCCGCACCGTGTCCAGAAGGCTGAAGTGGCCCTCCGCATAGCCGGGAAGAAAACGCTCTTCGAAGATGAAGATATACCGGTCCCTGTCAAAGCGGCAGAGGTAGCCCGCGCTGGGTGCTGCCCACTCGCTGATGCGGTGGTCAATCTGCGCGAGGAGGGCGGATTTCGCCGTCTCGTTCTGGTTCTTGATGAGCTCATCGTAGTTATCAAGGACGATGAGGCCCGTGACCGGGCGGGAGAGGGCATATTCCCGGGCCGTGTGCTCATACTCCGTCACGTCGGTGAAGTAGGCGATGGCCCATTGCTCCCGGCTGAGGCTGCCCCCCTCCATATTGAAAACGTTGCCGAAGACACGGTACTTTTTCCCCAGCAGCTCCGCCACCTCGGAGGCCTCCTTGTGCCCCTCGGCCAGCCACTTGAAGCTGAAGCCGGGGATCATGTCCCCCATGGTGATCTCGAAGATGTGGGCCCGCTCCCCGGTGATGGAAAGGAAGCCCTCGTTGCCCCAGAGCACCGTCCCGTCCTTCAGGTTGAAGATGACCATGGGCAGCGGCATGGAGAGGATGACGTTCCGGTCCCCCTCCCCGGGCTGCACCGCCGCGCCCACATATTCCTGCACCTCCCGGGCCTGGCGGGAGCGGATGAAGCGGGAATAGAGGAGCAGCAGCACGGCCACAAGAAGCTCCGCCGCCCCCAGCTCCCAGTAGCGGAGGGCGAGGGCCGCCACGCCGAAGACCACGAGGATGGCAAAATAAAGGCGCATGGAGGGCCGGAAAAAGCGGGGAAGGCGCCCTTCGCTCCGCTCTTTGCTTTTCGCGTTTTTAGCCATGGCATGACCTCCCAAATCACTTTATTTTACCAAATTTAAGGGGGCTTTACAATATCTCCGGGTGAAATTTCCTGCCCTTTTCCCCTCGCATTTTCGCTTTTTATGTATTTCCGGCCGCAGACGGGGCCAAATTAAGGACAGCAAGATGGAAGGAGAACCAACACCGTGAAGGCCATCATCCTCGCCGGGGGCAAGGGCACCCGCCTCCGCCCCCTGAGCCTCAACAAGCCAAAGCCCATGCTGCCCCTCTTCTCCCGGCCCCTGCTCCTGCACCTGCTCACGCTCCTGAAGTCAAGCGGCGTGACGGAGGTGCTCATGACGCTCCAGTACCTCCCCGGCGTCATCCGGGACTACTTCGGGGACGGGAGCGAGTGGGGCATGCGCATCCGATACCGCACGGAGACGGAGCCCCGGGGCACCGCCGGGAGCGTGCGGGACTGCCTCGACTTCATTGGCGGGGAGGATTTCTTTGTCCTCAGCGGGGACGCGGCCCTCGCCGCCGACCTGCCGGGCATGGGGGAAAAGCACCGCCTCAGCGGCGCGGAGGCCACCCTCATGGTGAAGCGCTGCCTCTCCCCCCTGGAATACGGCCTGGTCCTCGCCGATGAGGACGGCTTCATCCGCGCTTTCGCGGAAAAGCCGGAGCGGGAGGGGGTCTGCTCCGAGCTGGTGAACACGGGGGTCTATGTCCTCTCCCCCGCCATTCTCGAAGAGATCCCCCCGGACCGGCCCTGTGACTTCGGCGGGGAGCTGTTCCCCCGCCTCCTGCGGGAAAACCGGCGGCTCCGGGTCTGGGAGGAAAAGGGCTACTGGAACGACGTGGGCTCCCCGGAGGCCTACCTCCGCAGCTGCCGGGACGTGCTGGATGGGGTCTTTCCCCTGCCCGTCCCCCGGGGGCGGGACTTCGGGGAGAAGGTCTGGGTCTCCCCGGAGGCGGAGGTGGACCCCACTTCCTTCCTCGGCCCATATACCGTTGTGGGGGCGGGGACAAAAATCGGGCCGGGCTGCCGGGTCTCCGGCAGCGTGCTGGAGGGGGCGGTCCTCACGGGGGACAACACCGTGGAGGGCTCCATTCTGGAAAAGGGCGCGATGCTGGGAAAGGGCGCTGCGCTCCGGGACCGCTGCGTCCTGGCAGAGGGGGCCTGCGTGGGGGCCGGCAGCCTCCTGCGGGAGGGGGTGCGTCTCTGGCCCGGGGTGTCCGTTCCCCCGGAGGCGGTCGTCACCCGGAGCATCACCGCCCCGGGGAGCGAGAAGCTCTCCTTCGGCCCCGCCGCCACACTCCGGGGAGAGGCGGGGAGCACCATCACCCCGGAGGTCCTGATGTGCATGGGCCGGGGCGCGGGGCCGGACCCCGTGGGCGCTGCCGCCGCCGGGGGGTGCTATGCCTCCCTGCTGGCGGAGGCCTTCCTGCTGGGGGCGGCGGGGGCCGGGGCGGAGGCATTCAGGGCGGACGCCTCCCGAAGCGCCATCCTCACCGCCGCCGGGGAGGCCTGGGGCCTGGGCATGACCCTCTTTGTATCTCAGGAGGGCTCCCGGGTGTGCCTCCGCTTCTTCGATGGTCTGGGGCTCCCCCTCCCCCGAAAGGAACAGCGCAGCCTGGAATCGGCCCGGGATGCCGCCCCGGAGCGGTTTTCCCCGGAAAAGAGCGGAACTGTCCGGACCCTCACGGGGGCGGAGGAGCTGTTCCTCGCCGCCTGCCCGGGGGATTTGACAGGGCGAAAGCTCAGCACCCTCTCTCCCCTCCTGGCCCGGGCGCTGAAGCGGGCCGGGGCGGAGGTCCTGCCCCCGGCGGAGGGGCTCGTCCAGCTCCGGCTCAGCGAGGACGGCTTCAACCTGACCGCCCTGGACGAGAGGGGCCGGGAGCAGGGCTGGGACCGTCTCCTCTGCGCCTGGGCGATGCTGGAATACGAGGCGGGAGAAAATGCCCTCGCCTTCCCCTATGACGCCCCGGCGCTGATTGAGCGCATCGCGGAAGCCCAGGGGGCCACCGTCTACCGCCTGGAGCGGGACGGGGCGGAGGCCCGGCGGCTCTACCGGGAAAAGGGGCACTGTCGGAACGGGGTAAGGCTGTGCCTCCGGCTGCTGACCCTTTTGGGCGCCCGGGGCGAGGGTGCCACCCTGGCGGCCCTGATGGACGCCCTGCCGGAGCGGCACACCCGGGAGCGGGTGCTGCGGGTGAGCATCGCCGAGGCGGAGATTCTGCGGCGGCTGGCCTCCGAGCGGAGCGCCGAGACGGTGCGGGGGGTGCGCCTCCGCACCGGGGACGCCGTGGCCACCCTCCGCAGCCCGGGGCCGGGAGAGCTGCGCATCCTCACCGAGAGCGGGAAGATGGAGGCGGCAGAGGAATTTTCCCTGGACCTTATCAAGCGTATCCGTGCCATCGAAGAGACACAGAAAAACCGGGGGACCGTCTGACACGGTCCCCCGGCGGGTCGTTTAGAAAAGGCAGCGCTCAGGTCGAAGCGGGGATTGCCAGCAGCTCCGGCTGGGCCAGCACCTGCACCGCTTCCTCCGTCGCGGTGACGGAGACCTCGGTGACGTGCCGCTCGTAGCTGTCGATGAGGAGGGCGGTAACGGCGTCCTCCACCTCCTTCTGGATGAGCCGCCGGAGATTCCGGGCCCCGTAGGCCACGGAATAGGACTTCTTCGCCAGGTAATTCAGCAGCTTATCGTCGAAGCTGAGGGTATAGCCCCGCTCGGCCATGCTGTCCTTCAGCTCGTTCATCATGAGGCGGGCAATCTCCGCAAAGTTTTCCTCCGTGAGGCGGTTGAAGGAGACAATCTCGTCCACCCGGTTGATGAACTCGGGCCGGAGGAAGCCGCTGAGGGCCTTCATGGTCGCGTCCTTTGTCTGCTCGTTCAGGCTGCGGTCAAAGCCCATGCTGGCCACCCGGTGCTCGCTGCCGGCGTTGGTGGTCATGATGATGACGGTGTTCTCAAAGTTGACGCTGCGCCCGTGGGCGTCGGTGATGTGCCCGTCGTCCAGAATCTGGAGCAGGATGTTCATAACGTCGGGGTGGGCCTTTTCGATTTCATCGAAGAGGAGCACGGAATAGGGCTTGCGCCGCACCTTTTCCGTGAGCTGCCCGGCCTCGTCGTAGCCCACATAGCCCGGAGGGGAGCCGATGATGCGGCTCACGGCGTGCTTTTCCATGAACTCGGACATATCCAGGCGGATGAGGGACTCGGGGGAATCGAAGAGGTCGGCGGCGAGGCGCTTGACCAGCTCCGTCTTGCCCACGCCGGTGGAGCCGGTGAAGATGAAGCTCACGGGCTTCCGCTTGGCGGAGATGCCCACCCGGTTGCGCCGGATGGCGGCGCAGACCGCGTCCACGGCCTCGTCCTGGCCGATGAGGTGCTCCTTGAGCCGCTTATCCAGCATTTGCAGGCGGCGGAACTCATCCTCCTTGATGCTGCTGGCGGGTATCTTCGTCCACAGCTCGATGACCCGGGCCAGGTTCTCCAGCGTCAGCTCCGGCCAGCCCCGGGCGGCAAGGGCCTTCTGCTCCTCCTCCAGCTGGAATTCCTGGGTGCGGAGGGCGGCCAGCTTCTCATAGTCCTGGCTGCCGCCGCCGGAGGGGGCGGCCAGCAGCTTTTCCCGCTGCTGGGCGATGGACTCCAGCTCCTTCACAATCTCGGCGTTCCGGGTGAGGTCCGGGTTTTTCAGGTTCACGTCGGAGCAGGCCTCGTCCAGCAAATCAATGGCCTTGTCCGGCAGGAAGCGGTCGGTGATGTAACGCTCGGAGAGCACCACGCTCTGGCGGCACATCTCCGGGGAGATTTTCACGCAGTGGTACTCCTCATAATAGTGGGCGATGCCCTGCATGATGGCGACGGATTCGTCGATGCCGGGCTCGGCGACGGTGACGGGCTGGAAGCGGCGCTCCAGGGCGCTGTCCTTCTCGATGTGCTTGCGGTATTCCGCGAAGGTGGTGGCGCCGATGACCTGGATTTCTCCCCGGCTGAGAGCGGGCTTTAAGATGTTGGCGGCGTTCATGCTGCCCTCGGCATCCCCGGCCCCCACGATGCTGTGCACCTCGTCGATGAAGAGGATGATGTTCCCCTGCTTGCGGATTTCGTCGATGAGGCCCTTCATGCGGCTCTCGAACTGGCCCCGGAACTGGGTGCCCGCCACGAGGCTGGTGAGGTCCAGAAGCCAGACCTCCTTCTCCTTGAGCTTATAGGGCACTTCCCCGTCCACAATCTTCTGGGCGAGGCCCTCGGCGATGGCGGTCTTGCCCACGCCGGGCTCACCGATGAGGCAGGGGTTGTTCTTCTGGCGGCGGTTCAGAATCTGGATGACCCGCTCCAGCTCCGTTTCCCGGCCTACAATCCTATCCAGCTTTCCGCTGCGGGCCTTGCCGGTGAGGTCCTGGCAGTAGCTCTCCAGGAATTTCCGCTTGTTGCCCCGCTGGGAATTGCCCTCCGGCGTCTTGCCGTTCTCCCGGTTGGGCCGGGGGGGCTGGGGCTGCTCGGGGGGATTGGGATTGCCCCCGAAGAGCTTGTTGAGGAAGGGGAAGGTGGCGGTCTTGCCGCTCTCATCCTCCGAATCGTCGCTCACGGGGATGTCCTCAATGCCGTTCAGAGCCTCGGTCATCTCCGCGCTGAGGCCGTCGATGTCCTCATCGGTGATGCCCATGTTCTGCATGAGCTCCTGTACGGGCTTGATGTTCAGTTCCTTGGCGCACTTGAGGCAGAGCCCCTCGTTCACCGTTTTGCCGTTCTCCACCTTGCGGATGAAGACCACGGCCACATTTTTCTGGCATCTGGCGCAAATGGGCGGCTGCACGAAACCACTCCTTTCCGGGTTCGGTCATGACTGTATCACAGTCTCAGGCAAAGTTCAAATTCAAGTATTTCCATCAAACGCCCAGGTAGCCCACCAGGGGGCATACCTCCATGAAGCGCTTGAGCAGGATGGTGCTGTCCACCGTCTCCTCCGGCAGCGCAAGGCCCAGGAAGCGCAGGGCCCAGGCGATGGCAAAGCAGTAGAGGATGCCCTTGAAGAGGCCCAGCACAGTGCCCAGCACGCCGTTGATGAGCTCCAGCCCCGGCAGCTTGAAGGCCAGGTTGAAGAGGTTGCCGATGACGGCGAAGGCGATGATGAGCAGGATGAACATGACGCAGTAGGTGATGACGTAGGCCGCGAGGGCGCAGAGCTTCTCCACAATGGCGCTGCGCAGCGGCGCTCCGGTCTCCGTCATCTCGGCGGAAACGGACCGGGCCACGTTCACTGCGGCGGACTTCATGATGCCCACGCCCTTCACCGTGGCGAGGGTCAGGTCATAGACCCCGGGCTCCTCCCCCTCCGGAAAGGCGGTCTCCGCCTGCGTCCAGGCAGAATCCACGAGGCCGGAGACGAAGGGGTCCAGCATCTTCGTGAATTCCCCGGAATAGGTGTCGGCCAGCACGTCGGCGGCGTAAAAGGAGAAGAGCACCGCACAGGCCGCCAGGATGCCGGAGATGAGGCCGTTCCGATAGCCCCGCCACGCGCAGAGCAGAAGGATGGCCAAAAGGACAAGTTCAAGAATCAGGCGCAGCATTTCATTTGCCTCCCTGCATTTATTTCTGTTTCTATGAGCTGACGCGCTTTTCAGGGCTCGAAGACGGCGGCGCCGCCCCCGGAGACGATGATGGCGCTGCCGCTGGGCCGCATCAGGGCCGCCTGGATGCCGGCGGTGCCCTCCAGCCGCCCCAGGAGCTTAAGGGACGAATCGAAGATGCGCACCTCGTCCGAGCCCCGGAGGGCGAAATATTTTCCCGCCGCGTCCAGCCCCTCAATGTCCCCGCCGCTGTCCAGACTGCCGAGGGTGTTCCCGGCGCTGTCCAGCACAAGGACGCGGCCCGCGCTCCCGGAGCGGTAGGGGCCCAGGGCAAGGACGGCGAAGCCCTCCCCGTGGTCAAAGGCCTTGAGGTATTCTCCATCGAAGCTCACCTCCCCCAGCAGCCGTCCGTCGGAGCCGAGGAAGAGGGCGCTCTCGGCGCAGAGGACGAGGATGCGCCCGTCAGAGAGGTATTCCAGCTCGAAGCAGGTCTTGCCGGATAGCGTGGTCTCCCACAGGGGGTCCTCACTGTCCAGGGCGTAGAGGGTGACGGTGCTGCCCTCGGCGTTGAGGGCGAGGATGGCCAGGCGCCGGGAATCCGGGGAGATGTCCGTGTCCACCCCGTAGCCGGTGCCCAGATAAACCCGGTACAGGGCCGCCCCCGTGCCGTCCACGGCGGTGACGGAGCCCTTGTAGCCCACCTCCCCGGCGAGGATGACGGCGGTGCCCCGGTCGTTCACATCCGCCGCGGTGACGCCGCCGGAGAAGCTGAGGTCCGTCGATCCACCGGCCCGGAGGAGGGTGATGCCCGTGCCCCCCTCGCTCCACACGAGGGCATAGCCGTCGGAGGAAGCCAGCATGGGGTCGGGATAGCTGCGGGAGACGGTGCTGAGGGCCGTGCCCCACAGGCTGTAAAGGCGGCAGGAGACCTCCGTCGCGGCGGCAAAGCCGCTGCCGGCGGCGGAATAAACCCCGTTTTCAAAGCCCTCCAGGTCGGCGGAGAAGTCCGAGGCGCCGCTGCGGCTTAACCGGCTCCCCAGGATGCCCGCCACGGCCAGCACCACCACGGCCACCACCACCAGGGCGATGAGGAGGCGGGAGATCGTTTTCCTAAAATCCTTCATCCTTCCATCAGCCTCCCTGCTGCCCCGGCGTAGCGCACATCAGTCATATACAGGCCCTGGGGGGGCACCGTGGGCCCGGCGAGGCAGCGGTCCCCGCTCTCCAGGATGGCGGGGATGTCCTCCGGCCGCAGCTTGCCCAGGGCGGCGTACACCGCCGTGCCCACCATGGCCCGGGCCATGTTGTAGAGGAAGCCGCTGGCCGCGATGCGAAAGGCGATCAGCTCCCCCTCCGGGGCGATATCGAATTCATAGACCGTGCGCACGGTGGTCTTTACGTTGGTGCCCACGCTGCGCACCGCGCGGAAATCGTGGGTGCCGAGGAACCGGGCCGCCGCCGCCCGCATGGGCCCCAGGGGCAGGTCCTCGGGCCGGTACCACACCCGGTTCCGCTCGAAGGGGTCCCGGATGCCGCCGGAGCGGATATAATAGGTGTATTCCTTTCTCAGGCAGGAATATACGGGGTGAAAATCTTCCTCCACGCCGCAGGCGGCGAGGACGGCGATGTCCTTGGGGAGCTGGGCGTTCAGGGCCCAGGGCAGCCGGTCGAAGGGGATGTTCCCCCCGGCATGGAAGGAGGCGAGATATTTTCTCGCGTGGACCCCGGCGTCGGTCCGCCCGCAGCCGATGGCCCGCACCTCCGTGTGGTACAGGCGGCCCAGGGCCTCCTCCAGGGTCTGCTGGACGGTGGGGAGCCCCTTCCCCTGCCGCTGCCAGCCGTGGTAGTTTGCCCCGTCGTAGCGCAGGCGCACGGCGATGTTCACAGCCCCCGCCTCCGAAGGAAGATCATCACGGCAAGAAAGACTGCGCCGAAGATGAGGGCGAGGCAGTCCCGCCGCTCATAGCGGAGCTGCTTCATCTTCGTCCGCCCCTCGCCCCCGTGGTAGCAGCGGCTCTCCATGGCGGTGGCCAGCTCGTCGGCCCGGCGGAAGGCGCTGATGAAGAGGGGCACCAGGATGGGCAGCAGGGCCTTGGCCCGGCGGATGAGGCTGCCGGTGTCGAAATCCGCGCCCCTGGCCTTCTGAGCGGACATGATCTTGTCCGTCTCCTCGATGAGGGTGGGGATAAAGCGCAGGGCGATGGACATCATCATGCTCAGCTCATGGACGGGGAGCTTTATCTTTTTCAGCGGCCCCAGGAGCTTTTCCAGCCCGTCGGTGAGCATGATGGGCGAGGTGGTATAGGTGAGGAGCAGGGTGCCCACGATGAGCATCATGATGCGAAGGGCCATGCTGACGGCCGTCCACACCCCTTCCCAGTAGACGCTGAGGCGCCATACGCGGAAAAGGAGCCTTTCCCCCCGGGTGAAAAAGAGGTTCAGCACCCCGGTGACGACGATGAGCACGAGAATGGGCTTCAGGCCGCTGAGGATGGTCTTCAGCGGGATGCGGGACACCGCGATGCAGATGACGAGGAAGAGGAACACCAGCCCATAGCTGACGTAGCTCTTTGCCACGAAGAGCAGCACGATGTAGAGGAGGGTCATGATGAGCTTCGTGCGGGGGTCCAGCCGGTGGAGCAGGGTATCCCCGGGGAAAAACTGGCCGAGGGTGATGTCTTTAAGCACGGCCATCCCCCCCTTTCAGCCGGTGGAGGGCGTCGAGTGCCTGGTGGACGGTGAACACCCCGGCGGGCACGTCCACGCCCTTCCGGCGCAGGATGCCCATGACCTTGGTGACTCCGGGGACGGTGAGGCCCATGCTCTCCAGCTCCTCGGCCCGGGCGAAGACCTCCCCCGGGGGTCCGTCCATGGCCAGCTGTCCCTCCCGGAAGACCACCAGGCGGGTGGCGAAGCGGGCGATATCCTCCATGCTGTGGGTGATATAGATGATGGTGCCGTTCACGGCCTCATGGTATCGGCAGATGTTGGCGATGATCTCCTCCCGGCCCCGGGGGTCCAGGCCCGCGGTGGGTTCATCCAGGATGAGCACGTCCGGGCGCATGGCGATGACGCCGGCGATGGCGGCCCGGCGTTTCTGCCCGCCGGAGAGGTCGAAGGGGGACTTGTCCAGCAGCTCCGGCTCCAGCCCCACGAAATCCGCCGCCTCCAGGACCCGGGCGGAAATCTCATCGTCGCTGAGCTTCATATTCCGGGGCCCGTAGGCGATGTCGCCCCGCACGGTCTCATCAAAAAGCTGATACTCCGGGTACTGGAACACGAGGCCCACCCGGAAGCGCACCTCCCGCAGCCGGGCGGGGCTGGAATCGATGGGCTCCCCCTCCAGCAGGACAGAGCCGGAGGTGGGCTTCAACAGCCCGTTCAGATGCTGAACGAAGGTGGATTTGCCGGAGCCGGTGTGGCCGATGACGCCGATGAACTCCCCCCGTGAGGCGGAAAAATCCACGTCCCGGACGGCGACATGCTCAAAGGGCGTCCCGGCGCTGTACACATGGGTCAGCTTTTTTGTCTCCAAAAGCGGCATTGGGCCAATTACTCCGATCAGGCGAATTCTTTGAGGAGGGCCTCGGCGCACTCCTCCACCGTGAGGGCATCCAGGGGAAAATCATAGCCCTCCTTGTTGAGCTCGTAGAGGAGCCCCACCGTGGCAGGGACATCCAGCCCCAGGCTGCGGAGGTAGTCCACCCGGGGAAAGACGGTCCTGGGTGTGCCGTCCAGCACCACTTCCCCGTCGGACATGACCACCACCCGGTCCGCGGCAATACACTCGTCCATGTGGTGGGTGATGAGGATGACGGTGATGCCCTGCTCCCGGTTGAGGCGGTGGATGGTCTCCAGCACCTCTTTCCGGCCGATGGGGTCCAGCATGGCGGTGGGCTCGTCCAGCACGATGCACCGGGGGCGCATGGCCACGATGCCCGCGATGGCCACCCGCTGCTTCTGCCCGCCGGAGAGAAGATGGGGGGCATGCTCCCGGAAGTGGTACATCCCCACGTCCTTCAGCGCTTCGTCCACCCGCCTGCGGATCTCCTCCGGGGGGACGCCCATGTTCTCCGGGGCGAAGGCCACGTCGTCCTCCACCACGTTGGCGACGATCTGGTTGTCCGGGTTCTGGAACACCATGCCCACGGTGCGCCGGATATCCAGCAGCTTTTCCTCATCGGCGGTGTCCATGCCGTCCACCCATACCTTGCCCCCCGTGGGGAGCAGGATGGCGTTCAGATGCTTGGCGAAGGTGCTCTTGCCCGAGCCGTTGTGCCCCAGGATTGCCACGAAGGAGCCGGCTTCAATCCTGAGGGTGACGGACTTCAAAATGAGCTCTCCGCCCTCGCTGTCCTCGTCATATCGGAAGCTCAGGGCCTCCGTCTGAATGATGTTCATGCTTTACTTCCCTTCCGCCAGCCAGCGGCAGGCCGCGCCGCAGGGCAGGATGAGGCCGCTCTCCGTCACCCGAAGGCCCAGCTCCCGGCTCTCGCTCCTGCCGCCGAAGCGCCGGGAGAAGACCGCCTCGCTGAGATAGGTGAGCACCGAGGGGCTGAGGCCGGTGGTATAGGAGCTGATGAGGACGAAGAGGGGCTGCTCGCTGAGAACGCCGGAAACCAGGGTGAGGAAATCCCAGAGGCTGTCCTCCAGCTTCCAGACCTCCCCCGTGGGGCCGCGCCCGTAGGAGGGCGGGTCCATGATGATGGCGTCATAGCGCTTTCCCCGGCGGATCTCCCGCTCCACGAACTTGCGGCAGTCGTCCACGATCCAGCGGATGGGCTTTTCCGACAGCCCGGAGGCGGCGGCGTTCTCCTTCCCCCAGGCCACCATGCCCCTGGCCGCGTCCACATGGCAGACGGAGGCACCGGCGGAGGCGGCGGCCAGGGTGGCCGCACCGGTATAGGCAAAGAGGTTCAGGACGTTCACCGGGCGATGCGCGCCCCGGATGGCGGCGCGGATGAAATCCCAGTTGGCCGCCTGCTCGGGGAAGATGCCCGTGTGCTTGAAGCTCATGAGCTTTACCCGGAAGCGGAGGTCCGAATACCCAATCTCCCAGCTCTCCGGCACCCGGGACTTCACCCATTTCCCGCCCCCGGTGTCGCTGCGGCGGTAGACGGCGTCGGCCAAATCCCAGGCCTCCCCCTTCGGGGTCTGCCAGATGGCCTGGGGGTCCGGCCGCCGGAGGACATAGCTCCCCCACCGCTCCAGCTTCTCGCCGCCGGAGCAGTCCAGCAGCTCATAATCTCCCCAGGCATCGCTGACCCACATGGAAAAACCTCCGAAACCGGCCCTGCCAAAAATACGCATAGCTCAAGTAATTGTAGAGTATAACACAAAGGGAGCAAAGGCGCAATTATTATTTTCTGCGCGGAAAAGGGGCGGGGCCGACGCCCCGCCCCCGATGGGTGAAAAGCTAGTTTTTCCGCCGGGCCAGCGCTCCGGTGAGCCATAGGAGAAATTCCGGGCTGCCGAAGCGTTCCCGGAGGATGGTCTCGGCCCGCTCCGTATTCAGGGCCACCAGCTCCCGGCACTTTTCCGGGCCGTAGAGGGCCAGCAGGGTGGATTTGCGGTTCTTTTCGTCCGAGCCCACGGGCTTTCCCAGCTCTTCGGTGCTGCTCTCGGCATCCAGCAAATCGTCCCGGAGCTGGAAGGCCTGGCCCAGGGCGCAGCCGAAGGTGTGGGCACGGTCCACCTTGTCCCAGGCCCCGGCGGCGATGCAGCCCATGGCGCAGGCGGCCGCCAGGAGTGCCCCGGTCTTCCCGGCGTTGAGGGCGGCGATCTCCTCCTCGGTGAGCTGCCGCCCCTCCCCGTCCAGGTCGAGAAACTGCCCCAGGCTGATGCCCCGGATGCCGGCGGCTGCCGCCAGCGTCCTCGCCGCCTCCGCCCTTTCCCTGTCCCCGGCGGGCGCGCCCAGCACGGCGGAGAAGGCCTCGGCAAAGAGGGCGTCCCCCGCGAGAATGGCCAGCCACTCCCCATAGACGACGTGGTTGGTGGGCTTTCCCCGCCGGAGCTCGTCGTTGTCCATGGCGGGCAGGTCATCGTGGATGAGGGAGAAGGTGTGGAGCATTTCGATGCCGCAGCCGAAGTCCAGGGCGGCGGCATCGTCTCCCCCGCAGGCGCGGCAGAATTCCAGCGTCAGCACGGGGCGGATGCGCTTTCCCCCCGCCAGGAGGCTGTAACGCATGGCCTCGGTGAGCCGGTCCCGCTCCGGCAGCAGCTCCCGAAGGCGCTGCTCAATAAGGGCGACATCCCGCCCCAGGCGTTCCTTATTCTCCATCGTCGAAGTCCCGCTCCACCGGCGCGCCGTCCGGCCCCTTGGAGAGGGCGACCACCTTCTTCTCCGCCTCGTTGAGAAGGGCGTCGCAGGCTTCGGCCAGCTTCGTCCCCTCCTCAAAGAGCTTCATGGCGTCCTCCAGGGGGGCATCCCCCCGCTCCAGGAGCTTTACGATCTCCTCCAGCCGGGCCATGCTCTGCTCAAATCCCGCTTTCTTCTCTGCCACGGTCATTCTCCTTCCACTCGGACGTTCACCCTGCCGTCGGCAAGGCTGAGCTTCAGTCTCTCCCCCGGCACCGCCCCGGCGGCCCGGCGCAGGATGGTCCCGTCCTCTTTTTCCGCGATGGCGTAGCCCCGGGCGAGCACCTTTAAGGGGCTCATGGCGTCCAGGGCCGAGGCCCGGGCCCCCAGGGCCGCGCGGTCCTTTGCGAGCCGCGCCTGACAGGCCGAGAGCAGCAGGGCGCCCAGATGATCCAGGGCGATGCGCCGGTCGGCGAAATAGGCCCCCGGCTCCGTGAGCACCCGGCGTTCCCGCAGCTTCGTGAGCCGGTGCCGGGATGTTTCCAGCCGGGTCCGCAGCGCGGAGGCCATGCGCGCCCGCCAGCTCAGCAGCAGCTCCCGCTGCTCCTCCCAATCCGGCACCGCCAGCTCGGCGGCGTTGGAGGGGGTGGCGGCCCGGAGGTCGGCCACGAAATCGGCGATGGTGACGTCCGGCTCATGGCCCACGGCGGAAATGACCGGAAGCTCCGATTCATAGATGGCCCGGGCCACCCGCTCGTCGTTGAAGGCCCAGAGGTCCTCGATGGAGCCGCCGCCCCGCCCGGTGATGATGAGGTCCGCCACGGACCAGCGATTGGCATAACGGATGGCGGAGACGATCTCCGCCGGGGCCTCGGCCCCCTGCACCCGCACGGGGAGCAGAATGAGCTTCGCAAGGGGCCAGCGCTTGCTCGCCACGCGGATGATGTCCCGCACCGCCGCCCCCGCGGAGGAGGTGACGATGGCGATGCGCTCCGGATAAGCCGGGAGGGGCTTCTTGTGGGCAGAGTCAAAAAGGCCCTCGGCCCGGAGCTTTTCCTTGAGCTGCTCGTAAGCAAGCTGCAAATCCCCCACCCCGTCGGGCACCAGCTCCGAAACATAGAGCTGATAGGCCCCGTCCCGGGGATAAACGGTGATGCGCCCCAGGGCGATGGCCTTCATGCCGCTCTCGGGACGGAAATGAAGACGCGACGCCTCCCGGCGGAACATCACCGCTTTCAGCGTCGCTTCCTCGTCCTTCAGGGTGAAATAGTGGTGCCCGGAGGGATAGACCTTGTAGTTGCTCAGCTCCCCCCGCACATAGACTTGCTGAAGGGCAGGCTGACCGTCCAGCAGGTCCTTTATCTCCCGTGTGAGCTCGCCGACGGTGTAGATGCGGTCACTCATGGCGTTCCTGCTCAATGAAGGAGGCCAGGATGCCGTTCACAAAGCGGGCGGTATCCCCATCCTCATAGGTTTTCGTCAGCTCCACCGCCTCGTTGGCCGCCACCCGGTAGGGCACCTCCTCGGAGTAGTAGAGGATCTCATACATGGCGGTGCGCAAAATCGCCGCCGTGACCCGGGAGATGCGGTCAAAGGCCCAGTTTTTCGCGTATTTGGAGATATACCCGTCCAGCTCGGCGGCATGGTCGGAGACCCCCTCCGCCACCCGGCGCATATAGACCATCTGCTTTTCGTCCGGGTACTCGGCATAGACCGGATCCTCCTCCGCCAGCGTGGCAAAGTATTCCGGCTCAAAAAGGGTATCCATCTGTTCCCGGATGCCCAGGGGGTTCATCACCGCCGAAAAGCTGAGGTGCATCGCCATTTCCCTGGCGGTCGTTCTCGTCATTTCCTGTCCTCCGTAAGGGAAAAATGGCGCGCTTCCCCCACGGGAGGAAACGCGCCGTTCCCTGTCTTATGCTTTCGACTGCTTCTGGAAGGCGATGCCGGATACGCTGACGTTCACAGCGGAGACGGTGATGCCCGTCATATCCTCCACCGCCTTGAACACGGCCTCCTGCACCTGGCGGGAGACCTGGGTAACGCTGTAACCGAAGCGCACGGAGATATAGACATCGATGGCGACGCTGTCCTCCCCCGGCGTGACCCGCACGCCCTGGGCGGCGCCCCGGCGCCCGATGAGCTCCGCCAGCTCCCCGGTGAGCCCCTGGGCCGCGCCGCCAAAGCCCTCCACGCTGTGCATGGCCTCTCCGGCGATGATGGCCACCACATCCGCGGAAATGCTGACGCTGCCATCCTCGGTGTTTCTGATGATATAATCCTTGCTCTCCGCCATGGCACACCTCCATAAAGGGTCGGCCCGAATGGGCCCGGCATCGCCGCCGGTTCCCGCGAAGCGGGGAAGCGGACGCGCCGAAAAAGGGTATACTAGCCAATATATGGCTAGTATACCACAGGAGCGGAGAAAAGGGAAGCTATTTCACTTCGATTATTTTTATCTGTTCGGTGCAGAGGTCCGTTTTCTGCAGCACGATGTCCGTGATGCGGCTGACGGCGGCCGCCGTCAGCCCGGAGACCGGGGAGGGCACCGCCACGATGGCGCTGTCCGTGTCCAGGAACACAAGGCAGTCGCTGAAGCCCTTGGCCATGACCAGGGCCTCAATCTCCCCCTCCGTCGCCGTCTGCCGGGCCATGACCCCGATGGCCTCCACCGCCTCGCCCACGGCCTCCGCCGCGGCGGCGTCGTTCTCGGCGGCCTCCCGCAGGGTGCTGATGGCGCTGTCCCGGGACTGCTGCCGCGTCAATCGGGCGGAGGTGAAATACTCCGTGACGGCGTTCTCCACGCTGAGCACCGGCGCGGGCGGCTCATAAAACAGGCCCTCCCCGGAGAGGGCGGACACCGCCAGCGTCTCCTCCTCCGCTTCGCTCAGCGCCGCCTCCTGCCGGTTGTAGGCCCAGTTCAGATACACGGCCACACAGACAAAGAGGATGGCGGCGATGATGATGGCGTTTCGCTTGATGATCTTCATACTTACCCCCTATATGCTGAAACTTTTTCGGTCACACTCACTGTGCGCCGGTGACCACGGTGATGCGGTCGGTGCTGAGCCCCGTCAGGGCGGCCACGGCCTGGGTGATGTCCAGCTTGAGGCCGCTGCCGGAGCCCTGGGTCACCACCAGCGCCCCCCGGTAGCGGGGATAGGAAACGCGCACGGTGAGGGCGCTGTCCCCCACCTCGGCCACCTGGCTTTTCAGCTCGCTGCGCTCCGTCCCGGTGCCGGACTGGGCGTCGGAATCCGTGTTCCGGGCATACTCCCTCTCCTCGGAGGCGTCCAGGGTGAGCACCACCGTCACCTTCCCCGCACCGGGGATGCGCCCCAGGGCGGCGGCGATGCGGTCTTCCTCATCCCCCAGGGAGAAGGCAAAGGGCTCCTCCCTCTCCGCCGCGCTTTCCCGGGAGGCGGCGCCCCTGGGGAGAAAGAGCAGCAGGGCCGCCCCCAGGGCCAGCAGCCCCCAGAGCGCTTTCTTCGGTATCTTTTTCCATACGCTAATCAGCATCCTCTGTGCTCCACATCTGCCGTTCCGGCTCGATGCCCAGCTCCCCGGCGAGGAGGGCGGAGAGCTCCCGGCGCTGCTCCTCCGTCCACTCCCCCATGAGCTCGATGGCCCAGGGATAGGGCAGCTCCTCCCCGTCCCGCAGCTCCAGGCGGATGCCCAGGGTGGAAATGCCCAGGCGTCGGGCGATGGTCCATATATATTCCTCCGTCTCGGCCCTTATGAGGCTGCGACAGGCTTCGAGGGAAAGTTCCTCCGCCCGCTCCGTAAGGCCCTGGGACATGAGGCGAGCGCGGGTCAGCAGCTCCCCCAGCCCCGCCCCATCCAGGGAGGTAAGGGGCGAGAGGAGCAGCAGGGTGAGGAGCAGCGCGCAGGAGATTTTCACGGCCCGCTTGGGGCTGCCCTCCGGCGCGAGGGCCAGGACGACCGCGCAGAAGATGCCCCCGATGGCGAGCCCGCGCACCCAGGAGCCCAGGGTTTCTATCATCGAATCACCGCCCCCATCATCGAAAATACCGTGAACCAGAGCATGAGCAGCATGGCCCCCATGCACCCCAGGAGGATGGCCATGGCCTCCGCGAAACGGGACAGCAGCCGCCCCAGGGACTTGTCCGCAAGCCCCCCTGCCAGGGCGGAGACCCCCTTCAACAGGAGATAGCGGAGCCCCGTGCGGAGGAAGGGTGCGGCGAGAGCGGCGGCGATAAGCAGCAGCCCAAAGCTGCCGACGGTCTGCCGGAAAAGGTTTGCCGAAGCGAGAAGGGAGGCCGCCGCATCGCCGGCGATGCCCCCCACCACGGGGAGCATGCTGCCCAGGGCGGTCTTGGCGCTGCGCAGGAGGGCCGCGTCCGCCGAAGAGGCGGTGAGGCCCGTGACGGTGAGATAGAAGGTAAAAGCCAGCATGAGGGCGCTGAGGGCGCCGGTGACGCCCCACTTGAGGATGCCCAGGACCGCCGTCAGGGGCCCCTCCCCCACGGCGGCCTCCGCCGCCGCGGCGGCGAGATACAGCCGCAGCAGCGGGAGGACCACGGTGACGGAGAGGTTTGTAAGGATGCCGAAGAAGAGGGCGGCGGAGGCGTATTTCGCCCCGGCGGCGGTCACCTCCCCGGAGAGGAGGGACGCCGTGCCCAGGGTGGGCAGGAGGATGTTCGCCGCGTCCCGCAAATCATAGATGGCCCTCTCCGCCTGGGTAAAGAGCGCGGTATGGCCCCCGGCGAGGATGCCCGTCACCGTCGCCGCCCCGGCAAGGGAAAGCACGTCGAAGGAGCCCTCCCCCGGCCCGAACACACCCCGGAGGACCCCCAGGAGCAGCACCGCGAGGGCCGCGGCGGCGATATCCCGCCACAGCTCCCGGGAGACTGCCGCCTGCAGCGTTTCCAGCGTGAGCTGTTCCAAAAAGCCGGAGACATCGAAGCCGGTGGAAAAGCTGCCGTAGTCCGAAAGCCCCGTTTCCTCCCCCGCCTCGGTGAGCTCCTCCAGCTCCAGCAGCTCCCCCAGAATATCCCCCGCCTCCGCCGCCCGGGCGGGCAGGGCGCAGAGCAGGAGGAGCATCAGGCATAGGCAAAGACCACGTCCAGCAGACCTTGCAGCAGGGGCAGGGACACGGTGAGGATGGCACAGACGCAGGCCAGCTCCAAAGCGGCGGCCAGGGTGCCCTGCCCCGCATCCCGGCAAAAGCCCGCCGTGAGCTTCCCCAGGATGGAGATGCCCAGGCTTTTCAGCACCGGGACCGTGAGGGCGCTGCTGAGGCCGCCCCGCTCCCCCGCCCGGCGGATGGTCTCCTCCACACCGGCGAAACTCTCCAGCGCCGCGAGGAAGATCATCACCGCCGCCGTGAGGCCAAGAAGCAGGGCCTGTTCCCCGTTTTCCTTTTTGAGGGCGAGGCCCAGGAGCGCGGCAAGGACTCCCAGGGCGGCGCACCGCCACAGCGTCTCCATCCCCTAAAAGCCGAAGAGTCGGCGGATGAGGGCAAAGAGGTCGCTGATCTCCTGCACCACAATGACCAGGGCCGCCACCAGCCCCGCGATGGTGAGAATCAGGGCCTGCTCCTCCCGCCCGCTGCGGCTGAGCAGGATGCTCAGCACCGAGACGATGATGCCCAGGGCCGCCAGACGAAATATCAGATCGATGTCCATTCATCTTCCTCACAGCAGCAGAATGGCCAGCATGACCCCGGCCCCCGCGCCCACGGCGGCCCGCACCCGGCTCTGCTTCATATATTCCCGTTCCTCCAGCTCCAGAAACAGCTCCAGCTTCTTCTCCGCGCGGAGGATGGCCTCCCCCTGGGCCTCCGCTCCGCTCTTTCCCAGCATCCGGCCCAAATCCACCAACGTCTGCTCCTCCTCCGGGCGGAGACAGAGGGACTCCCCGTTCTTCACCGCCGCCTCCCAGGCATCGGAGAGGCCGGTGCTCCGGCGCCTCAGCCGGGCCGCAGCCTCGCCGAAGAATTCCCCGGCGGGCTGGGGCTGGGTGGCACCCAGGCGGCCCAGCAGCTCCGGAAGGGGCGTTTTCAGGGCGGTGAGCTCGCTCCGAAGGGCCCCCAGGCCGGTGACCAGGGCTTTCAGGGCCCGCTGCCGCTGACAGCTGCGCAGATAGCCGTTCATCCCCAGGAGGCTTGCGCTCAGCACCAGGAGGGCGGCCCCCAGCCACCGGATCACGACAGCTCCTCCGGGATATATTGCCGCTCCCCCGCCCTCCGCTCGATGCGCACCGCCGCGTCGAAGATGCCCAGGGGGATGCCCCGCCGCCGGAGCTCCCCCAGGCTGCGGGCATGGGCCGTGGCGTAGAGGCGGACGCCGGCGGCGAGGCCCAGAGACAGAGGCCGAAGGTCAGCGCGGGAAAGCTCGTCCATGGCCAGCACCTCCGGGGACATGGCCCGCAGCAGCATCTCCGCGCCCCGGGCCTTGGGACAGCCCGAGAGCACGTCGGTACGGGGGCCGATGTCAAAGCCCGGCACACCGCCGCTGAGGGCGGCGATCTCCCCCCGCTCGTCCAGGAGTGCCACGGTCTCCCCGTCAAGGGAGGTCCTGCGCACCAGCTCCCGCAGGAGGGTGGTCTTGCCGCAGCCGGGGGCGGAATAGATGAGCACGCTCTTTCCCCGGAGAAAGGAAAACAGCTCCTCGCTCAGGCAGTCCGCCTGCCGGGGGATGCGAAGGGCCACGGAGGAAAAATGCTGAAAGCCGGAAATGCCCTCTCCCCCCGTGAGGACGCTGCCCCCAAAGCCCAGGCGGAGGCCCCCCTCGGCGGTGAAGTACCCCGCCTTCAGGCTCTCCTCAGCCGTGTAGAGCGAGCATTTCGTGGCCCGCTCCAGCACCTCGTCGATCTCCGCCGGGCCGACGGGCGCGCCCAGGGGTTTTTCCCCCTCCGGCAGGCGGAGGGCGGCCCCCAGGCCGCAGCGGAGGCGCAGCTCCTCCGTTCTTCGTTTCATCTCCTCCGGCAGAAATACAAGCTCCCGCCGCAGCCCCTCCGGCATCAGGCCCAGCGCGCGGTCAAAGGCATCCATTCCGTCGCCCCCCCTTCCTGAGACATGCTTATGCGCCGTAAGCGCGGGACATGCCCGGAAAGCAGAATTCCTGCGCATATCCGAGGACCTGCTTGCAAACAGGGAAAGGTTGTGTATAATAGAAGCAGAGAGACAGGGGGCGACAGCGTTTGCTCTTTGAATGGGATGACAGGAAGAACGCGGCAAACATTCAAAAGCACGGCATTGACTTTGAGGATGCAATTCGCGTCTTTGAGGATGAAGACCGCATTGAAATTTACGACGAGGCACACAGTGGCAGCGAGGACCGGTATCATACAATCGGTATGGTGAAGGACATCCTCTTTGTCGTTTATACCGAGCGCAGAAAAGCCATCAGGATTATCTCCGCGAGACCCGCCACGCGCACGGAAAGGAGAATATACTATGGTCGTTAAACGTAATTTGAATATCGAAAGCAAGCCCCGCATGCCCCTGACGGAGGCGGAGATTGCCGAGATTGAGGCTCACGCTCCCCGGGACGAGGATATTGCCTATGATGAGGACTGCCCGCCCTCCACGCCTGAACAGCTTGAACGGTTCCGCCGTGCGGCCCGCGAGCGCAGCCTCCGAAAAAAGGAACAAGGCACCGCCTGACGGTTTCGCCGCCTCCATATGAGGCGGTGATTCTTTGATTATACTGATGGTTTCGCCGCCTGAAACGAGCCGGAAATACAAAATGCCCCGCGTCCGCCAAGGCGGACGCGGGGCAGAGGCATGGACAGAGCCGGGATTATTTCACCTTCACCGCGTTTTTCTTCCCTTTCAGGAGGTTCCACAGGGGTCCGGCGACGCAGGTGGAGCTGTAACAGCCGGAGATGACGCCCACCAGGATGGGCAGGGCGAAATTGCGGATGGATTCCACCCCCATGATGAGGATGAAGACCACGGGGAGCAGGGTGGTGACGGTGGTGCCGATGCTGCGGCGGAGGGTCTGGGTGATGCTGCGGTCCACCACGGCGGCGAATTCCTCGTGGCCGCCGGTCTTCTTCACATTCTCCCGGATGCGGTCGAACACCACGATGGTGGCGTTGATGGAATAGCCGATGATGGTGAGGGCCGCGGCGATGAAGTTCATGTTCAGCTGGACTCGGAAGATGACATAGAAGCTGAGCATCACCAGCAGGTCGTGGAGGAGGCAGATGACCGCCGCGAGGCCGGAGCGGATTTCAAAGCGGACGGTGATGTACACGAGAATGAGCACCGCCGCCACAATGGAGGCGATGAAGGCGGCCCGGGTGATGTCCTTCCCCACGGAGGCGGAGACGAAGTTGGAGCTTTCCAGGACGACGTTGTCCGCGCCGTAGAGCTCCGCGAGCCCCAGGCCCACGTCGTCCCGCTGCTGGGTGGTGAGCTCCTGGATGCGGATGTTCACGATGGTGCCCTTGTCCCCCGCCTTCACCACGCTGGAGGGACGGATGCCGGTGGCGTCGTACACCATGTCGGACACCTCCTCGGAGATCTCCATGGTGACGGCCTGGCCGATGTCGTATTCGATGACCACGCCGCCGGAGAAGTCCACGTCCAGGTTGAAGAGGTTTACCCCGAAGGGCAGAAACACCAGGCCCACAAGGGCGGTGACGCAGAGGACGGCGGAGATGAGAGTGAAGAGCTTGCCCTTGGAAACGAAGGGCAGGCGGCGCTGGATGCTCTCGGGGCCGGCGCCCTTTTTGGGGAGTCCGTAAAGGAAGGGGTCATACTTCCGCAGGCCGGAGAGGCTCTTCAGGATGGCCCGGGGCACGATGAGCATGCAGAGCATGCTGAGCACCACGCCGATGAGCAGGGTGCGGGCAAAGCCGAGAATGGTGCCGGTGCCCTGCCACAGGAGCACAAAGCCCGCGATCATGGTGGTGATATTGGAGTCCAGAATGGCGCCGATGGCCCGCTTGAAGCCCGCGTCCACGGCGCTGCGCAGCGTCTTGCCGGAGATCAGCTCCTCCCGGATGCGCTCATAGATGACCACGTTGGCATCCACCGCCATACCCACGGTGAGGATGATGCCCGCGATGCCGGGAAGGCTGAGGTTCAGCTGCATGGCGGAGATGACCACCATGAAGAGGGCGATGTACAGGAGGAGGGCCAAATCCGCGATGAGGCCCGGGATGCGGTACACCAGGACCATGAACACCATCACCAGCAGGATGCCGATGAGGCCGGCCCGCACCGCCGTTTCCAGGCTCCGCTCGCCCAGGGAGGCGCCCACCGCCTGGAGCCGGGTGTCCACCAGCTCAAAGGGCAGGGAGCCGGAATTGATGATGCTGGCGAGATAGTTGGCGTATTCCAGGTTGTCGTTCCCCAGGCGGATGATGGGGCTGTCCGTATCGATGCCGGTGTCGGCATACTCCTCGCTCACCAGCGGGGCGCTGATGACCTCCTCATCCAGCACGATGGAGACCCAGCGCAGGTCGGAATTCGGGAGGGAGGCCACGGCCTTCGTGCCGTCCCGGAATTTCTCCGCGCCCTCTTTGGAGAGCTTCAGGGAAACCACATACTCGTAGACGCCGCTGCTGTCCGCCGGCAGGTAGGCCGCCGTGGCGGACTCGATATCCTGCCCGGTGATGATGGCCGCGCCGGTGTAGTCCCGGAACTCGATGACGGCGGTGGCCCCCAGCATCTGCACCGCCTGCTCCGGGTTGGAGACATTGGGGATGGAGACGTTGACCCCCCGGTCCCCGGAGAGGACCACGGTGGCCTCGGTGTAGCCCAGGCTGTTGAGGCGCTCCCGCAGCATGGCCTGCACCGCCTCCATGGCGGTGCTGAGCTCCGACGCGCTCATGCCCTCGGGCACCAGGGCCTCATAGGTGATCTCGCTGCCCCCCACCAGGTCCAGGCCCAGGGTGACCCCGTCCTGCAGGGCCTCGATTTCGATGGGGCCCAGGTTGAGGCCGAAAAATACGCAAAACAGCAACAGCGCGGTGATCAGCACCACCGCGCCGATGCTCAGGAATGCTTTTCTCATGGATGACGGCTTCCTTTACAGTTTCAGTATATGAGTCCTCAGCCCTCTTCGTAGCCGGATGCGCTGCGGAAGGTCATGCGGCTGCGGCGCACCCCGTCCAGAGAGGTGTTGATGGCTTCCTCGGTCCGGCGGAGGATATCGTCCGCGTAAGCGGAGGAGGCACGGCGCAGGTCCTCGGACTTCTGCTCCGCCTCGGTGACGATCTCCTGGCCCCGCTTCTTCGCGGCCAGGACGATGTTCTCCTTCTCCACCAGGCGGGCTGCCTCGGCCTTGGCGTCGTTGATGATCTGCTCGGCCTCTTCCCGGGTCTTGCGGATGATCTCCGCCTTGGAGCTCACCAGGCGCTTGGCCTCGGTCACCTCCGTGGGAAGCTGGGTGCGAATCTCGTCCAGAAGGTCCAGGGCGTTGTCCCTGTCAATGATGCACTTGTCCACGCTCAGGGGGAAGCCCTTGGCGTCGGCGATGGAGGCGTAAAGCTGGTCGATGAGTTCGGTGATGCCGCTTGCCATCTTATTCAATCCGTCCTTTCCGGCTGAATTTTTCTTCGATCTCCCCGATGATCTCCCGCGGGGCGAAATCGGTGAGGTCCGCGCCGAAGGAGGCAAGCTCCTTCACGGCGCTGGAGCTGAGGTACATGTACTTCTCGCTGGCGGGGAGGAAAAAGGTCTCCAGCTGGGGGTTGAGCCGGGTGTTGATGAGGGCCATCTGGCACTCCCGCTCGTAGTCGGAGACGGCGCGCAGGCCGCGCACCACCACCTTTGCCCCCGCCTCCCGGGCGTATTCCGCCACCAGCTTGTCGGAGGCGTCCACCTCCACATTGGGGAAGCGGGCGGTCACCACCCGCACCTGGCGGAGGCGCTCCTCCACGGTGAACAGCGGCTTTTTGGACTGGTTGTACATGATGCAGACGATGACCCTGTCAAAGACCCTGCTGGCACGCTTGATGAGGTTCAGGTGCCCCAGGGTGATGGGGTCAAAGCTGCCGGTATAAACTGCCGTGGTCAATGTCCCTATCCCTCAATTCTCGTAAATGTGGTGATCCGGACCTTCCCATAGCGGTAGCTGCGCAGTTTGACGATGGGCGCTCCGGGGCTATCCGGCTCGGTATCCGCCGGAGATTCGACAACTATTATACCACCGGTGCGCAATTTGTCAAAATCTTTTATTCGCTCCAGCACCGGGGCGTAAAGCCCGGCGCGGTAGGGCGGGTCCACGAAGATGAGGTCATATTTCTCCTTCGTTTCCAGAAAGCGCAGGGCATCGCTCTGGAACACCTGGCCCCCGGGGAGCCTGGTAAGGCTGAGGTTCTCCTTCGTGAGCTGCACCGCCGTGCGGTCCGCGTCCACAAAGACGCAGGCCGAAGCACCCCGGGACAGGGCCTCGATGCCAAGCTGCCCCGTGCCGGAGAAGAGGTCCAGGCAGCTCCTCCCCTCCACGTCCCCCTGGATGATGTTGAAAATGGATTCCTTCACCTGGTCGGCGGTGGGCCGGATATCCATGCCCGCGGGCTCCTTGAGCTTCCGCCCCCGGGCGGCGCCGGTGATGACTCTCATGGCTTCTCTCCTTCCTCCTGCTCCCTGCGGAACCAGGCATAAACCTTCTCCCCGGCGACGGGGCCGATGACCGCCCCCAGCTCCTCCCGGGTGGCCGCTTCGATGGCCTTGACGGTCTTAAACTGCTTCAGCAGCGCGTTTCGCCGCTTTTCCCCGATGCCGGGGATCTCGTCCAGCTTCGAAACGATGCGGCGGCTCCGCAGGCTGCGCTGATATTCGATGGCAAAGCGGTGGGTCTCCTCCTGGATGCGCCCGATGAAGGCGAAGGCCGCCGGGTTGCCGCTGAGGCCCAGCTCCCCGCCCTCCGGGGTGGCCAGGGCCCGGGTGCGGTGTCGGTCGTCCTTCACCATGCCCAGCACTGGCACATTAACCTCGTATTCCCGCAGCACCTCCAGGGCCGTGGCGGCGTGGACGCTGCCCCCGTCGATGAGAAAGAGGTCCGGGAGGACGGCAAACTTTTCGTTCCCCTGCTTATATTCCTCCAGGCGGCGGGCAACGGTCTCCCGCATGCTGCCGTAGTCATCCCCCGCTTCGGCGTTTTTCATGCGGAAGCGGCGGTAATCCTTCTTCCGGGGCTTCCCGTCCACAAACACGGTCATGGAGGCCACGGCATCCTCCCCGGAGAGGTTGGAGATATCGTAGGCCTCGATTCTCCGCGGGGGAACGGGCAGCCGGGCGGAATCCATGAGCCACCTGAGGATGCCGCTTAGCTTTTCCTCCCGGTTCGTGGCCCGCTCCGTCTCCTGCCGGGCGTTGAGGACCGCCATCTCCAGCCGTGCCCGCATATCCCCCCGCTGGGGGACGTGCAGGCTCACCCGGTGGCCGCAGGTCTCCGTGAGCAGCTGCTCCAGCTCCCCGCCGTCCTCCGGCATCAGAGGGAGCAGCACCGTTTTCGGGCAGACCCCCCGGCGGAGGTAATACTGCCGGGTGAGGGCGCTGAGCACCTCCCCGTCCTCCTCCATGGGGAGCTCCAAAAGGGACATATCCTTGTCCAGCAGCTTGCCCCCGATATAGTGGAGCACCACGAAGCAGCAGCGGGCCGGGCCCCGGAAGAAGCCCACGGCATCCGTGTCCGCCAGGGCGCCGGAGACGGCGAGCTGCTTCTCCCCCAGGCTCCTGAGGGCCTTCAGCCGGTCCCGCAGGGCGGCGGCGTTCTCAAAATCCAGGGCCTCGGCGGCCTCCTCCATCTCCCGCTGTACCTGGGCCTCCAAATCCCCGGATTTCCCCTCGAAAACCGTGAGGGCATCGGAGATGCGCCTGCGGTAGGCCTCCCCGTCCGGGGTGCCGGTGCACCAGCCCTCGCAGAGGCCCATGGCCCTGTTGAGGCAGGGGCGCTCCTTCCCGATGTCCCGGGGAAAGACCCGGCTGCACTGGGGCAGGCCCAGGGCCTTTTTCACCGCGTCCAGGGCCGACCAGAGGGTAGTGCGGCTGCCGTAGGGGCCGAGATACCTTGCCCCATCGTGCCCCGGCTTCCCCACCACCCGCCAGCCGGGATACTCCGCCTTTACGTCGCAGCGGAGATAGGGGTAGCCCTTGTCATCCTTCAAGAGGATGTTGTAGCGGGGCTTGTGGAGCTTGATGAGCTGGTTTTCCGTGATGAGGGCCTCGAACTCGCTGCGGACCATGATGACATCGAAGTGGTCCACGTGGGAGACCATGACCTCCGTCTTGGGGCTGTGGCCCCCCTCCCGGAAGTAGCTCACCACCCGGTTTTTCAGCGCCTTGGCCTTGCCCACATAGATGACCTCGCCCATTCGGTCCATCATGATGTAGACCCCCGGCTGCAGGGGCAGCGCCAGGGCCTTTTCCCGAAGCTCGTCCTTTGTCATAGTCCCGTCCCGTCAAAGGGCGGGGTGTAGCTGCTCTCCGCGCTGGAGAGCTCCTGCACATACCCGTCCCGAATGCCCAGCATGGCCATATAATCCCACACTTCCTGAAATTCCTCCTCCCGGAGCCGGCGCTCCGGCCCGCCGAAGCCGTTGGGGGTGTACTGGGCCATGAGGCTCAGGAGCACGCTCCCCCGGGGAAAGGTGTCCGCGAACCACTCCAGCACGTCCTTGGAGTTCCCCAAAAACCCCGGCAGCACCAGGTGGCGCACCAGGATTCCTCTTTGGAGGATGCCCGCACCATCCACCCTGACCGGGCCCGTCTGCCGGAACATCTCCCGGATGGCGGCGTCCGCGACGGAGAAGTAGTCCGGGGCGGCGGAAAACCTCTCCGCCAGGGCGGCATCCCGGTATTTCATGTCGGGGAGGTAGATGTCCACCTTCCCCTCCAGCATTTTCAGGGTCTCCACGGACTCATAGCCCCCGCTGTTCCACACCACGGGGATGCCGGGGGGCACCTCCAGCGCCTCGGCCACGGTGTCGGCATAGGGGGCGGCGGTGACGAGGTTCAGATTGTGGACGCCGGTATCCCGCAGCCGGGCAAAGAGGTCCCGGAGAGCGGGGACATCCAGGGTCTTCCCCTTGATTTCGGCGGTGATCTCCCGGTTCTGACAGTAGACGCAGCCCAGGCTGCAGCCAGAGAAGAAGACCGCGCCGGAGCCGTTTACCCCGCTGATGCAGGGCTCCTCCCAATCGTGGCGGGCCGCCCTCGCCACCACCGGCAGCGCCGGGGCGCGGCAAAAGCCCCGCTCCCCCGCTGCCCGGTCCGCGCCGCAGGCACGGGGACAAAGCATACATTTCATGTCCCCATTATAACGGAATCCTATGGATTTGACAATTCAAATGTGCTATCCTTTTCCCGAGGTGATATCCGTGCAGAAATTCCGCACCGGGCCCTATGAAGCTTCCGCCCTGGAGGCCGTTGCCGCCCTCTTTTACGAGGCGCTGTCCGGGGATGAAGTCTTCCGCCGGGCCTTCCCCGACTCCGGGGCGGGCAAGGCCCACTGCCGCGACTTTACCGAAGAGTATGCCCGAAATGGGGAGATACACACCCTTTGGGAAGGTCCCGCCCTCCTGTCGGCGGCCCTGTGGTCCCCGCCGGGGGCGAAGGTGCCCTCCCCCACCTGGGCCTTTGAAGTCCCGGAGCCCGCATGGAAGCTCTATCTCCTGGCCTCCCGCGGGGGCGGGGCGGGAAAGGCCCTGCTCACCTTCGCCAGGAAGCGCTTCGCCGGAGAAAGGCTGCTCACCCTCTGCGGCGGCGAAAGGCAGGCGGCCTGGTTCCGGCGCCGGGGCTGGCGGGACCTTACAGAGACGGAATTCGGGACGGCGCTGGAATTGACTTTGCCCCCGCCGTCCGGTATATTGTAAACTATAAATATTCTTCACCGATTCAGGAGGAAACGCCATGCCTGTTCTGGACCAATCCGTGCCCATCTTCCGCTTCTTTGAGGAGCTCACCGCCATCCCCCATGGCTCGGGGAACGAATTTGCCGTCAGCAAGCACCTGGATGCCTTTGCCGCGGCGCGCGGCCTCCGGGCGGAGCGGGACTGCGACAACAACATCGTCATCTACAAGCCCGGCTCCCCCGGCAGAGAAAACGAGCCGCCCCTCATGCTCCAGGCCCACCTGGACATGGTCTGCGAGAAAAACCCCGACTGTGACCACGACTTTCTTTCCGACCCCCTGAAGCTCATCGTGGAGGGGGACATCCTCCGGGCCGACGGCACCACCCTGGGGGCCGACGACGGGGCCGGGGTTGCCTGGATGATGGGTGTGCTGGACGACAAAAGCCTCAGCCACCCGCCCCTGGAATGCGTTTTTACCGCAAATGAGGAAACGGGCATGGACGGGGCCAGGGCGCTGAAAAAGGACCTCATCACCGCCCGGCGCATGATTGGCCTGGACGGAGAGGGAGAGACCGTCACCACCGTCACCTCCTCCGGCGGGCGGCGGCTGCTGGCCCGCTGCCCCATCCTCTTCAGCGACAACCAGGCCCCCTGCTACCTCCTCACCGTCACCGGCCTCATCGGGGGCCACAGCGGGAGCTGCATCGACAAATCCCGGGCAAACGCCATCCTCCTGGGCTTCCGGATGCTGTATCAGCTCCTGGAGCGGGGGGTGGACATCCGCGTCATCCGCATCTCCGGCGGGGCCAAGGACAACGCCATTCCCCGGCAGTTCGCGGTCCTGTTTGCTTCCGAGGCCAGCCCCATGATGCTGGATAAATATGTAAATGCCATCGCCGCCGAATTCAAGGAGGAGTACGCGGAGACGGACCCGGACCTCGCCGTGAGCCTGGAGGGCGCCGAGAATGTGGACAGCGCCATCACCCGGGAGGACAGCGGCGCCCTCATCACCATGGGCTACCTCATGCCCAACGGCCTCATCACCGCCTCTCCGAAGCTGGGCATCCCCACCTGCTCCCTGAACGTAGGGGTGCTGGTGCAGACGGAGACCAGCATCGACTTCGACTGCTGCCTGCGCAGCCCCGTGCGCAGCGCCCGGGAGGAGATGAGCCGCCGCATCGAGGCGGTGTCCTCCATCTTCGGGGGCTACATCCAGCTGCTGGGGGACTATGACGGCTGGAATTACTGCGAGACTTCTCCCCTGCGGGAGGCCCTGCGGAAGGTGCTGGCCGAGCGGGGCCAGACGCTGACGGAGGAGGCCACCCACGGCGGCCTGGAGACCGGCCTCTTCAAGGGCCGCTATCCCCAGATGGACATCATCACCTACGGCCCCGTCATGTCCGGCATCCACAGCCCCGAGGAGCGGCTGGATTTGGGGAGCTTCCGCCGGGGCTACGAGGTCCTCACCCGGCTGCTGGAAATCGTCTGAACTATCAAACAGGAGTGTGGAGATATGAATCGGAAAATACCCTTTGTCCCGGAGGAGCTGCGCATCGTGGAGGAGCTGCCCGGCTGGTTCGGCGGCCCGGGGATGCCCCTGCGGAACACCCCGGTGACGAGCCGGGAGAACATGATGGCCCTCATCTATGAAAAGGAGCCCTTCTGGATTCCTACGGGGCAGGAGCACAAGATGCTGGGCTCAGACGTCTACAACGACAACTTTGGCCGGGGCATGGGCCACGACAACGTGGACGTTTTCGGCATCGACTGGGAGTGGGTGCCCACCGTGGGGGGCAGCATCGTCCGCCCCGGCGCGCCGCTCATGGAGGATGTGCGGGAGTGGAAGGAGAAAATCCGTTTCCCGGACCTTAACAGCTTCGACTGGGCCGGTGAGGCGGAGAAAAACCGCATCGACGGGCGCTTTGCCACCCAGCTCAGCCTGGTCAACGGCTTCTGGTTCGAGCGGCTCATCTCCTTTATGGACTTTGCCCCCGCCGCCATGGCCCTCATCGACGAGGAGCAGCAGGAGGCGGTGCTGGAGCTGTTTCAGGCCACCACGGACTTCGCCTGCAAAATCGTGGACAAGCTCTGCGAGACGTATCCCCTGCTGGACGGCTTCAACATCCACGACGACTGGGGCGCCCAGAAGGCCCCCTTCTTCTCCGAGGAGGTGGCCTACGAATACTTCGTGCCCTTCATGCGGCAGCTCACCGGCCACATCCACAAGTGGGGGCGCTACGCCACCCTCCACTCCTGCGGCCATGTGGACACCCGGGTGCAGTGCTTCGTGGACGGGGGCTTCGACGCCTGGGACCCCCAGCAGATGAACGACATCCACGCCCTCTACGAGCAGTGGGGGGACAAGATCATCCTCGGCGTCTGGCCGGACCGCTTCGACCCGGAAAACACCCCCGAGGACAAGCAGCGGGAGCTGGCCCGGCAGTTCGTGGAGATGTACTCCCGGAAGGGCAAGCCCGTCATCTTCGGGCATTACGGCTCCTGGGCGCAGACCCCGGCCTTCACCGAGGAGGTCTACATCGCCTCCCGGAAAAAGTACAGCGCCTGAGCCACCGGAAAATTTCCCCCGGAGGGCCTCGAAAAGGGGGCCCTCCTGCTTGCTTTTTAGCTGAGGATATAGTAAAATTTGAGAAATAATCCCATGCGGATGGAGGCGAATGCCCGTGGAAGGGATGGAACGGATTCTCGCGGCGGAAAAAGAGGCCGATGAACTGCGCAAAGCGGCAAGGGCCGAGGCGGAAGCCCTGCTCGCCAACGCAGACAGCTACCGGGAACGGGCCCTGGAAACGGCCCGCCGGGAGGGCGAGGAGGCCCGGCAGCGCCTGCTGGAAAATGCCGGCGTGCGGGCCCGGGAGCGCCTCAGGGAGCTGAAGGTCGTCGCCGAGGTGAGAAACAGCTCCCTGCGCAGCGATGCCGAGGGGAAGCTGGATTCCGCCGCGGCGTGGATTGCGGAAAGGATTGCCGGGTTCTGATATGTCCATCGTCAAGATGAAAAAGATACAGCTTGCGGGGCTCACGGCGGAGCAGCCGGAGCTTCTGAAAAAGCTGCAGCGCCTGGGCTGCGTGGAGCTGCGGGCCGTGGACGCGCCGGAGGGGTATCTCGTGCCTCTGCCCCCGGAGGGGGACGGGGACCGTCTGGCCTCTCTCCGGGCCATGCGCAAGGACGCGGAGGACGCGCTGAAACACCTGAAAAAGTATGCCGCCGGAAAGACGGGGCTGTTTCAGGAGCGGGAGCTCATCCCGGAGACCGAGTTTTTTGCCGACATCCGGGAGGAGGCCGTCTCCGCCGCCGGGAGCATTATCGAGGCGGTGCGGACCATCGCCGAGAAGCAGGATGCCCGGGCCGCCCTTCTGAACCAGCGGGATTCCCTCCTCATGTGGAAGGATGTGGACGTGCCCCTGGACATGAAGGAGACCCGCTCCGCCCGCTTTTACCTGGGCAGCATCGACGCCGGGCGCGACCTGGAGGAGCTGCGCGCCGCTTTCGACGAGGCGGGGCTGGACGTGGCCCTGGAGGCCGCCGGACAGGCGCGGGGCCGGCAGGGCATCGTGGCGGTGTGCATGAAGGCCGACCGGGAGCCCATCCGGGAGGTGCTGCGGGGCTTTGCCTATGAGACCTCCCCCACCGCCGGGCTCTACGGCACCTGCGAGAAGAACATCGCCCGGCTGGAGAAGGAGGCCGAGCTCGCCCGGCGGGACGAAGAGGAGGCCAGGGCCTATCTGCGGGACTGCGGCGGGGATCGCCGGCTGCTGAGGCTGTGGGTCGACCGGCTCACCATGGAAATCGAAGCCGCCGAAGCGAAGGAAAAGCTCCTCGTCACCGAGCGGGCCTTCGCCCTCACCGGCTGGGTGGATGAACCCCACGTCCCGGCCCTGGAGGCGCTGCTTTCCGACTTCTGCTGCGCCTGGGAGCTGAGTGACCCCGGCCCGGAGGACAAAATTCCCATCCGGCTGAGGAGCAACCGTCTCACCTGGCCCATGAACATGGTGACCGAGATGTACTCTCTCCCGGAATACCACAACGTGGACCCCAACCCCCTCATCTTCCCCTTCTATACCGTCTTTTTCGGCATGATGTTCAACGATTTGGGCTACGGGCTCGTCTTCATCCTTTTAAGCCTCATCGTGCAGAAGAAATACCGGCTGCAGCGGGGCATGAAGCTCATGATGCAGCTCATGCTGGAGTGCGGGGTCACCACCGCCGTCTTCGGCCTGCTCACCGGCAGCTTCTTCGGGGACGCGGTCACGCAAATCGGTCTGCTCTTCGGGAAGGACTGGGCCCTCCCCTATCTGTTCAGCCCCATGGAGAACCCCATGCTCATCCTCATCATCGCCCTGGTGCTGGGGGTGGTGCAGATTCTCTTCGGCATGGGGGTGAAGGCATACATCCTCATCCGGGACGGGAAGCCCTGGGACGCCCTCATGGACGTGGGGAGCTGGTGGCTCCTCTTTGCCGGGGTGGCCGTGGGCGCCCTGGGGGGCACCTGGCTCGTGGCCGTCGCCGGGGTGCTGGCCCTCGTCCTCACCCAGGGGCGCAGTAAGCCCACCTTTGCGGGCAAGCTGGTGGGGGGCATCGCCAGCCTCTACGACATCACCAGCTATTTCAGCGATGTTCTCTCCTATTCCCGCATCATGGCCCTGATGCTGGCGGGGGGTATCGTCGCCAACATCGTGAACATTCTCGGGGGCCTCTTCGGAAACATTTTCATTTTCATCCCCATCTTCGTGCTGGGCCATGTGCTGAACATCGGCATCAACGTCATCGGCACCTATGTCCACGCGGCGCGGCTCCAGTACCTGGAATTCTTCGGCAAGTTCTACGCGGACGGGGGCAAGGCCTTCCGCCCGCTGGAAGTGAAAACAAAGTATTTCGACATCGTCAAGGAGGAAGCAAGTCATGTTTGAGTTCCTGAGCAATTATGGCGGGCTCGCCCTCGCCTTTCTGGGCGGCGGTCTGGCCGCCGGACTGAGCTGCGCCGGCTCCGCCAGGGGCACCGGCATCACCGGCGAGGCCGCCGCCGGCCTCGTGAGCGAGGACCCGGAGCAGTTCACCAAGTGCCTCATTATGCAGGTGGTCCCCGGCACCCAGGGGCTCTACGGCTTCGTCATCTGGTTCTTCGTGCTGCTGCAGATCGGCATCTTCGGCGGCAGCGGGCTGCGGACCCTCACCGCTGCCCAGGGCTTCGGCTACTTCGTGGCCTGCGTGCCCATGATGTTCGGCGGCCTCATCTCCGCCAAGGCCCAGGGCCGCGTGGCCGCCGCCTGCATCAACCTCATCGCCAAGAAGCCCGAGGACTGGGCCAAGGGCATCATCCTCTGCGTCATCGTGGAGTTCTACGCGATCCTCAGCCTGATCGCCTCCATCCTGATGATTCTGAACGTGGCCTGAGATGCCCATGAACGGAATCGACAAGGTCGCCGGGCGCATCCTCTCTGACGCCGAGGCCGAGGCCCGGGCCATCCGGGATGAGGCCGAAAAGCGGTCCCGGGAGCTGATGGCCGCCGCCAACCGGGAGGCCGAGGAGCTGAAGCAAAAGCTCCTCGCCGAGGGCGAGGAGGCCGCCGAGCGGCAGTTCCAACTGGCTGTGTCCAACCAGGAGACCGCGGAAAAGAAAGAGACCCTCCGCCTCAAGCAGGAGCTGCTGACGGAGGCCTTTGACCGGGCGGTCCTCCGCCTCCGCGCCCTGGAGGGGGAAAAGTATGTCTCCCTTCTTGCGCGCCTTGCCCTGGACGCCTGCGAGACCGGGAAAGAGGAGATCATTCTCAACCCCGAGGACCGGGCGCAGTACGGGGAAAAGCTCATGGAGCGGCTGCAGGCCGAGGGGAAGGAAATGACCCTCTCCCCCGAGACCCGCCCCCTGGTGGGGGGCCTCATCCTCAGCCAGGGGCGTATCGAGGTCAACTGCGCCCTGGACACCCTGGCCCGGCTCAGGCGCAGCGAGCTCTCCGCCGGGGCGGCGGAGCTGCTCTTTGACTGAGGGGCCGCCATGAAGAAAATCAAGGATACGGACTACCTCTTCCTCTCCTCCTATCTGGAGGCGAAGATGGCCCGGCAGGGCGAGACCGCCCCGGACAAGAGCGAAGTCTACCGGGATTTGGACCGCCTGGTCCCGGACGCGGGCATCGTGGACTTCTTCCGCCTGAAATACGACTATCACAACGCAAAGGTCTGCCTGAAAAGCATCGCCATGGGCAGTGAGAACAGCCGCCTCTTTCTCCCCTATGGCCGCCTCAAGCCGGAGGCCATTCAGGAGGCCTACCGCAGCGAGGACTACCGGGCCTTTCCCCGGCTCTTCTCCGCTGCTTTGCGGGACTCCGCGGACACCCTGGGGAGAACCGCTGACCCCCGCCTTGCGGACTTCGTGCTGGACAGGGCCTATGTCCGGGAGCTGAAGGAGATTGCGGAGGAGAGCGGCAGCGACTTCCTCCGGGGCTATGCCCGGCTCTATGCCGACGCCCTGAACCTCAAGGCCCTGGTGCGGATGCTGAAAAGCGGCGTCCGCCCGGAGCTGCTGGGGGACATCCTCACGGACTGCGGCAGCGTCTCCCCCGCCTCCCTCATGTCCGCCTACCCCGACGCCGCCGCCGTGCTCCAGCGCTATCACGCCACTCCGCTGGCCCAGGCCCTGGGAGAGGCGGAGAAGGCCGCCGGGGGCGAGGGCTTTGCCCCCTTCGAGCGGGCGGTGCACCGCTGCCTGAATCAGTACATGGACGGGGGAAAGCTGAGCCCCTTCGGGGAAAAGGTGCTCATCCGCTATCTCTACGGCATTGAGGAGCAGAGCTTATGACCGGATTGAAAATCGCCGTCATGGGGGACCGGGAGAGCGTCATGGGCTTTCGGGCCCTGGGGCTGGACGTGTTTCCCGCGGAAAAGGATGAGGCGAAGGAGCTCTTCCGCCGCCTCACAAAGGAGCAGGACACCCCCTACGCCATCATCTACATCACCGAAGCCCTGAGCATCCATCTGAAAGCCGAGATTGCCGCCCTCAAGGACGAGCTCATGCCCGCCGTCATCCTCATCCCCAACAAGGACGGCACCCTGAACCTGGGCATGGACGCCCTGAACAGCGCCGTGGAGCGCGCCGTGGGCAGCAGCATCCTCTAGCCCTTCCCTTTTATTCCTTTACGGAACGGAGTTTTGACTATGGGTAAAATCATCAAAGTATCCGGCCCGCTGGTGGTGGCCGACGGGCTGGCCGACGCCGGCATGGCCGACGTGGTCAAGGTGGGGGCCCAGGGCCTCAAGGGCGAGATCCTCACCATGACCGGGGACCAGGCCTCCATCCAGGTCTACGAGGAGACCGCCGGGCTGGGCCCCTGCGCGGAGGTCACCACCACCGGCGCACCCCTCAGCGTGGAGCTGGGGCCCGGCATGCTGGAGAACATCTATGACGGCATCCAGCGCCCCCTCACCGCCATCCGGGCCATCGCCGGGGAGACCATCGCGAGAGGCATCGACGTGCCCGCCCTGGACCGGGAGAAGAAGTGGCACTTCGTCCCCACGGCGGAGCTCGGCAGCCGCGTCACCGGCGGCGACATCATCGGCACCGTGGAGGAGACCGCCGCCCTCACCCACCGCATTATGGTGCCCCATGGGGTGGAGGGCACCCTAAGGACCCTCACCGAGGGGGACTATACCGTGCTGGAGGCCGTGGGCAGCGTGACCCTGGATGACGGGAGCGAAAAGCCCCTCACCATGATGCAGACCTGGCCCGTGCGGAAGAACCGGCCCTATAAGCGCAAGTTCCTCCCCGACACCCCCATGCAGAGCGGGCAGCGGGTCATCGACACCCTCTTCCCCATCGCCAAGGGCGGCACCGCCGCCGTGCCCGGCCCCTTCGGCAGCGGCAAGACCGTGGTGCAGCACGCCCTGGCCAAGTGGTCGGACGTGGATGTGGTCATCTACATCGGCTGCGGCGAGCGGGGCAACGAGATGACGGACGTGCTCATGGAGTTCCCCGAGCTGCAGGACCCCCGCACCGGGGAGCCGCTGATGAAGCGCACCGTCCTCATCGCCAACACCTCCGACATGCCCGTGGCGGCCCGGGAGGCCTCCATCTACACCGGCATCACCATCGCGGAGTATTTCCGGGACATGGGCTATGACGTGGCGGTCATCGCCGACTCCACCTCCCGCTGGGCCGAGGCGCTGCGGGAGATGTCCGGGCGGCTGGAGGAGATGCCCGGCGAGGAGGGCTATCCCGCCTACCTGGCCTCCCGCCTGGCCCAGTTCTATGAGCGGGCCGGCTGCGTGGAGTGCCTCTCCTCCCAGTCCCGCAAGGGATCCCTCACGGCCATCGGGGCCGTGTCCCCCCCGGGCGGCGATACCTCCGAGCCCGTCTCCCAGGCTACGCTTCGCATCGTCAAGGTGTTCTGGGGGCTGGACAGCAGCCTCGCCCACGCCCGGCACTTCCCCGCCATCAACTGGCTGAATAGTTACTCTCTTTATATGGATAACCTCCGCCCCTGGTACGACAAGAACCTGGGCCGCAGCTTCCTGGAGAACCGGGCCAAGGCCGTGGCGCTCCTGCAGGAGGAGAACGATTTGCAGGAGATCGTGAAGCTGGTGGGCCAGGATGCCCTCTCCCCCGGCGACCGTCTCACTTTGGAGACGGCAAAGATGATACGCGAGGACTTCCTGCAGCAGAACGCCTTTGTGGACGTGGACAACTACTCCGCCTATGACCGGCAGGCCATGCTGCTGGAGATCATCCTCCGCTACGACGCGCTCTGCCGCCGGGCCATCGAGACCGGGACCGACCTGGGGAAACTCATCGCCATCGAGGCGCGGGACCGCATTGGCCGGGCCAAGTCCGTACCCCAGGAGGAATACGAGGAAGCATATTCCCGCATGGCGGAGGATATGGCCGCCCAGATTAAGGAGGCCGGTAATGATTAAGGAATACAGGACCATACGGGAGATCTCCGGCCCCCTGATGATTGTCAAGAACGTGCAGGGCGTCACCTATGACGAGCTGGCGGAGATCGAGCTCCCCAGCGGGGAGACCCGGCGCTGCAAGGTGCTGGAGGTAAACGGCGACCGGGCCGTGGTGCAGCTTTTTGACTCCTCCAGCGGCATCAACCTGGCCGAGAGCAAGGTGCGCTTCCTGGGTCACGGCATGCAGCTGGGGGTCAGCCCCGATATGCTGGGCCGGGTTTTTGACGGCATGGGCCGCCCCATCGACGACGGGCCGGAGATTCTCGCGGAGAAGTTTGAGGACATCAACGGTCTCCCCATGAACCCCGCCGCCCGGGACTACCCCTCCGAATTCATCCAGACGGGCATCTCCGCCATCGACGGGCTGAACACCCTGGTGCGGGGACAAAAGCTGCCCATCTTCTCCGGCTCCGGCCTCCCCCACGCCAGCCTCGCTGCCCAAATCGCCCGCCAGGCCAAGGTGCTGGGCACCAGCGACCCCTTCGCCGTGGTCTTTGCCGCCATCGGCATCACCTTCGAGGAGTCGGAGTACTTTGTGAACGAGTTCCGCCGCACCGGCGCCCTGGACCGGACGGTCATGTTCTCCAACCTCGCCAACGACCCGGCGGTGGAGCGCATTTCCACCCCCCGCATGGCCCTCACGGCCGCGGAGTACCTGGCCTTTGAACAGGGGATGCACGTCCTCGTCATCATGACGGACATCACCAACTACGCCGAGGCGCTGCGGGAGATCTCCGCCGCCCGGAAGGAAGTGCCCGGACGCCGGGGCTATCCCGGCTACCTGTACACCGACCTGGCCTCCATGTACGAGCGGGCCGGGCGGCGGCAGGGCAAGAAGGGCTCCATCACCCTCATCCCCATCCTCACCATGCCGGAGGACGACATCACCCACCCCATCCCCGACCTCACGGGCTACATCACCGAGGGGCAAATCATCCTCTCCCGGGAGCTCTACCTGAAAAACTTTCTGCCCCCCATCGACGTGCTCCCCTCCCTCAGCCGCCTCAAGGACAAGGGCATCGGCGAGGGGAAGACCCGGGAGGATCACGCCGGAACCATGAACCAGCTCTTTGCCGCTTACAGCGCCGGAAAGGACGCCGCCGAGCTGATGACCATCCTGGGCGAGGCGGCCCTCAGCGAGACCGACAAGCTCTACGCCAAGTTCGCCGGGGAGTTCGAGAAGCGCTACATCGGCCAGGGCCAGGAGACGGACCGCAGCATCGAGGAGACCCTCTCCATCGGCTGGGAGCTGCTGTCCATCCTGCCCAAGAGTGAGCTGAAGCGTATAAAACTGGAGTATATCGAGAAGTATCTACCCAAGGAGGGCTGAACATGGCCGTGTCGTCGGATGTAAAGCCGACCCGGATGGAGCTGAAGCGGACCAAGGCCCGCCTCAAGACCGCCACCCGGGGTCATAAGCTGCTCAAGGACAAGCGGGACGAGCTGATGCGCCAGTTCCTGCTGGTGGTCCGGGAGAACAAGGCCCTGCGGGAGCGGGTTGAAAAAGGGCTGGAAGAGGCCATGGGCAGCATGGCCCGGGCCTCCGCCCTCATGAGCCCCGAGGTGCTGGAGCAGTCCCTCCTCTGCCCCAAGCAGGGGGTGGAGGTGGAGCTGACGCTCCGCAACATCATGAGCGTCATCATCCCGGAATACAGCTTCCGCACCCGCACCGACGCCGCCGAGGACATCTACCCCTACGGCTACGCCCAGACCAGCGGCGAGCTGGATGAAAGTCTGGACCGCCTCTCCGAGGTGTTCAAGGATATGCTGGCCCTGGCCCAGGCGGAAAAATCCATGCAGCTCATGGCCGCCGAGATCGAGCGGACCCGCCGCCGGGTCAACGCCCTGGAATACGTCATGATCCCCCAGATGGAGGAGACCATCCGCTTCATCACCATGAAGCTGGAGGAGAACGAGCGCAGCACCACCACCCGGCTGATGAAGGTGAAGGACCAGATTCTCCGGGAAGCCCACGATTTCGATTATTGAGGTGATGCCAATGGCGAAAGCATTTGTCATCGACGCGTCCAGGTGCACCGGCTGCTATAACTGCCAGGTCGCCTGCAAGGACGAGCACGTGGAAAACGACTGGACGCCCTATGCCCGGCCCCAACCGGAGGTGGGCCAGTTCTGGCTCCGGGTGGAGGAGCATGTCCAGGGCACCATCCCCAAGGTGCGCATCCACTATCTCCCCCGCCTGTGCAACCACTGTGAGCGGGCCGCCTGTATGGAGGCCTGCCCCGCCGGGGCCATCACCCGGCGGGAGGATGGGCTGGTGCTCATCGAGCCGGGAAAATGCACCGGCTGCGGGGCGTGCCGCAAGGCCTGCCCCTACGGCGTCATCTATATGAACAGCGATGAGAAGATCGCCCAGAAGTGCACCGGCTGCGCCCACCTGCTGGACAACGGGGGCAAAATGCCCCGCTGCGTGGAGTCCTGCCCCACGGAGGCCATCCTCTTCGGCGAGGAAAAGGACCTGGCGGACGAGATTGAGGGGGCAACGGTGTGGAAGCCGGAAACCGGCCTGGGGCCGAGAGTCTACTACCGCAACGTGCCCGGCACCTTCATCGGCGGCACCCTCTACGACCCGGAGAAGAAGCTCATCATCGAGGGGGCGGTTTGCCGCCTCTCCAACGGCGGGAAGAACTGGACCGCGGTCACGGATTCCTTCGGGGATTTCTGGTTTAACGACCTGCCCGCGGGCACCTATGAGCTGCTCATCCAGGCCGAGGGCTACGAATATAAGCGCATCGAGGCCATCCGGAACAAGAACTCCGTGAATCTGGGGGATATTCCCCTCACCCGGGCCTAAAGTTTCTCTTGTACTTTCCCGGGAAATCCGATACAATGCAAGCAGAAAACAAAAAATAAATTCTGAGGATTGAAAGGAAGAAAAAAGCTATGGGTTCCAGATACTCCCACGTTTTCCAGCCCATCCGTATCCGCGGCATCGACTTCAAGAACCGCATCACCCTGGCGCCCCCCTCCCCCAACCTGGCCAGCGAGGATGGCCGCGTGACCCACGACTTCGTGGATTGGTTCCGCATGTTCGCCCGGGGCGGCGTCTGCACCCTGTATGTGGGCAACTGCTCCATCGACATCACCGAGTGCAAGGACGAAGCGTATCAGCTGGACATGGCCAATGAGAACGGCGTTCTCCCCATGACCTGGTATGCCGACATGTGCAAGCAGTATGCCTGCCATGCCTCCTTCGAAATCAACCACAACGGCGAGAATACCCGCTATGAGACCGTCGGCCACTGGCCCTACTCCTCCTCCCCCCGCATCTCCGACAACGAGCGCCGCGCCGCCATGCAGAACGGCCGCGAGCCCCATCCCTGCATCGAGATGACCAAGGAGAAGATTCACGAGACCATCGAGAAATACGGCATGGCCGCGGAGAAGATGAAGCGGGCCGGTATGGACATCGTGCTGGTGCACGGCGGCCACGGCAACCTCATCAGCCAGTTCACCAGCCCCCTGTACAACAAGCGCACCGACGAGTACGGCGGCGACACCAAGAGCCGCGCCCGCTTCGCCATCGAGGTCTGCGACTCCATCCGCCGTCACTGCGGCGAGGACTTCGTCATCGAGTTCCGCATCTCCGCCGACGAGATCGCCCCGGAGGGCATGCACTTTGACGAGACCCTGGAGCTCATCGGCTATCTGAAGGACCACATCGACATCCTCCATGTCTCCGCCGGTCTCCACTCCGACTTCAACATGGCCTACTTCAACAACTGGTGCCAGAGCTACCTGATGGACCACTGCTACAACGTCCACTTCGCCCGGGACGTGAAGAAGGCCTACCCCGACCTGCTGGTCAACACCGTGGGCTCCATCATGAGCCTGGACTACGCCGAGGAGATCATCAAGAACGGCTGGGCCGACTTCGTGGCCATGTGCCGTCCCCTCATGGCGGACCCCGACATGCCGAAGAAGTATGCCGAGAACCGGCCGGAGGACCGCCGTCCCTGCCTGCGCTGCAACACCTGCATGAATCACCTGATGATTCCCAAGCCCATTTACTGCGCCATCAACCCCATCTCCGCCATGACCAGCGAGCTGAAGGACGGTCTCGTGCCCAAGGCCCCGGTGAAGAAGAAGGTCGCCATCATCGGCGGCGGCCCCGGCGGCATCCAGGCGCTCCAGACCCTGCTGGACCGCGGGCATGACGTCACCCTCTACGAGAAGAGCGGTCAGCTGGGCGGCAACGTCATCGGCGCCGCCGTGCCCCCCTTCAAGATCGACGTGCAGGATTACCTCAAGTGGATGCGCCACACCGCCGCCCAGTGCGTGAAGCGGGGCGCGAAGATCCTCCTCAACTTCGAGGCCACCAAGGACGTGCTGGAGAAGGAAAGCTACGACGCCATCGTCATCGCCGTCGGCGCGGAGCCCATTATCCCCCGCAGCATCCCCGGCATCGACAAGCCCCATGTGGCCTGGGCCCCCGACGCGGAGCTGGGCAAGCACCCCGTGGGCGACAAGGTGGTTATCGTGGGCGCCGGCCAGGTTGGCCTGGAGGCCGCCATGGACTATGCCTACATGGGCAAGAAGGTCACCGTCATTGAGATGATGGATGCCATGACCGCCATGTGGAAGTCCCGGGGCACCAGCGACATCATGAAGCGCATCAACGAGGACGGGCTGAAGATTGACATCAAGTACAGCACCAGCCTCAAGGAGATCAAGGACGATTCCGTCGTCGCCAAGGACGAGACCACCGGCAAGACGAAGACCATCAAGGCCGACACCGTGCTTCTGGCCATGGGTATCCGTCCCCGCTTCAACGTGGTGGATGAGCTTCGCCATTGCTGCCCCGAGACCAGCGTTGCCATCGTGGGCGACTGCAACAACAAGGCGGGCACCATCTCCGAGGCCGTCAACCAGGCGTTCCAGGCCTGCATCCACATCTGATTTTTTCCAACATACACTTCGGGTCCCGCACCAAATGGCGCGGGACCCGTTTTTCATGCCCGAGAACTAGAACCACTTTTTCCGTTTGCCGATGAAGATGAAGGCGAAAACCACCACGACGGAGAGAAGGATGACGTAGAGATAGCCGAACCGCCATGAAAATTCCGGCATATACTGGAAGTTCATACCGTACCAGCCCACGATGATGGTCAGGGGGAAAAAGATGCTGGTGATGACGGTAAAGAGCTTCATTGTCTTGTTCAGGCTGATGTCCATCTGGGCGGAGTGGGCATCCTGCAGGTGCACCACCGCCCCGGACAGAGCATCCGCATCCTCCCGGAGGCGCTGTATCTTCTTGGCGATGTTGGAGATATACATGAGGCTGTCGGAATCAAAGAGCTCGTTTTCGTTCTCCTCCACCGCCTCGGTGATGTCCAGGAGCTGCTCGTAGTAGTTGTGGGCCCGGAGGAGCCTGTTTTTCAGGGCAAGGAGGGTCATGTTGAAGTCCTTGTCCGCGTCCCCTCTCAGGAGCGTCTCCTCCAAATCGGAGAGCTCGCCTCCCAGGGTCTCCAGTACGGCGTTGTCTCCGGCCACCAGGGCCTCCAGGAAGGCGAAAACCAGCTTCTCCAGGGTCATGCTCTGGGGCGGGAAGCGGCGCAGGGCGGAGAGGAAACGCTGCTGGGTGGATTTGTCCCAGTCCTGCACGTCAACCACGAGAAACAGATCTTTCGTGATATACAGGGCCACGCAGTCATCCTTGGCCCCGGGGTCGGAGCGGTCCACGATGCGCAGCTCGGTAAAGGTGTAGCCGTCGTAGATTTCCACGCCGGAGCGGAACACCCGGTTGGCGACCCGGCAGGCCTCCGCCGTGGAATCGGCGAAACCGAAGCCCTTGTAGAGCTGCTGCAGTTCGTCCGTGTGGACATAACCGGCGTTCAGACGGCCGGGAATATAGGATTCGGATTCGGTGACGGAAGTATCGAAGGTGTAGAACATGCGCATCTCCCCTTTTGTGCTTATCTCTCAAAAAACGCTGCCGGCTCCTGCCGGGCGGTGCCGTTCCCAATCATTATAATGATTATAACATGAGCCTGTAAAGAAAAGAAGGTCATCCTGCACAGATAAACCTTTCAAAGCCATCTCTCACTTCTTCGAGTCCATAGCAAACCACCCGGTCAAAGCTGTCGAAGTTCAAAAGGAAACGGACAAAACGCGCCCCGAGGTAGTAGCCGGTGTCACCATGCCCCTCAAAACGAACCCAGTCGCCGAAGTATCGCTGGTTCTCCGGCGTCATGGTTTCCAAATCCCCGCGAAAGGACCGCCGAATCAGCTCGAAATGGTCGTCGCACCACTGCTTCCAGCCGTTTCGGTTCTGATGAAAATAGGAGGGCTCCCCAATAAGCTCCTGCTCAAAAACCATGGCGACGCCTTCCGTAAAGAGCTGCCATAGAAAACGGTCCGGCAGAGAATCCCCCTCCCTGCAGAGCGTCCCGAACTCATCCTGATAAACATGCCCCAATTCATGGAAAATCAGCGCGGTCATATCGTCAGTTCCCTGCCAGTTCAGCTCCATGATTTTTTCGATGCCAAGGAGCACAGTGGTTTTCCCCCGGACAGGCGTCACCCACCCGGCTCCGTTGCACAGACCGATGTACAGAAGGATGTCCGCGTCCACCGTTCTGCCAAAGCGGCCGATGATTCGCTCGTCAAGCCGCTCCGTGACGGAGCAAAAGGAGCTGATCGCCTCTTCCCGCTTTTCCGCGTCCCGCTGAACGGCGTTTAAGACGGGCAGGAAGTCCTTATCCCAGGAATAACCGGCCCCGATGGATTCCCGCATGTCCTTGAGGCAGAGTTCCTTTGCGCCGGGCACAAAGGCATCCATGTAGGCGCTCCACTTGTCCATATCAAAGCCATCCGAATGAAATACGGACAACAGCTCCGGGTAGGTATTGATGATTTGCACAGTGTTATTTCCTTTCTGCTGAATCAGAGCGTACCGGCGGGATTCTCTGGTTCATTCCAGCCATGAAAAATAGTTGTTATACTGGAATGTACATCTGTTTTCAAGTAAAGCAAATAAAATGAAGCCGCCGCGTTTCTCCCATTTTCCCATTATGATTTCTTCATTAGCGAAGCGTCTTCATTCCTTCATTAGCTCCGCAGGGGCGGCTTCATTGCAAAAAGCACTTGCCGAGGCAAGCGCTTTTTGCTGGCTGGGATGGCGGGATTCGAACCCACGACTGCAGGAGTCAAAGTCCTGTGCCTTACCGCTTGGCGACATCCCAAAAAAAGAGGCCGGGGCTTCCGCCCCGGCCATGGGGTGGGTGAACGGAGTCGAACCGTCGGCCTCCAGAGCCACAATCTGGCGCTCTAACCAACTGAGCTACACCCACCGTATCAGACGGCAATAGGCATATTACACCATTCCGCCGTCAAAATCAATCGTTTACGGAAAAAACTTCGGATTCACAGGTTGCTCACATACGCCTCGGTGTAGCGGAGGAAGGCCTCGGTGTAGGTTGTGGACTCCTCGGCATTGGCGGCATACTCATGGGGCATATAATTGGGATTCGCCGCCTTGAGGGTGTAGATGGCGATGTTGGAGCAGTGGTCGGAGATACGCTCGTAATTCGTCAGCAGATCGTTGAACACAAAGCCCACGCTGATGGTGCACTTCCCCGCCTGCAGGCGGTTCACATGCCGCAGCTTCAGCTCGTCGCAGACGATGTCGATGACCTCCTCCAGCGGCTCCACCTGCAGCGCCTGGGCCGTGTTGCCGTCGCAGAAGGCGCCTACGGCGAGGCCCATAATCTCCCGGAGGGCGCTGCCGATGACGGCCAGCTCCTCCTGCGCCTCGGGGGAGAATTCCTGCTTCTTCTCCTGCATCTCCACGGCCAGCTCCGCGATGTTCTGGGCATGGTCCCCCATGCGCTCAAAATCGCTGATACAGCTAAGGATCTTTTCTGCCGCCTGCTCCTGGGCGGGCAGGGCCTCAGCGGCCAGGAGGCGCATCATATAGTCCCCCAGCTTATCCTCGTATTTGTCCAGAAGGGTCTCCCGGGCTGCCACCCGGTCCACCACCGCACGGTCATAGCCGGCAAAGAGACCGATGGCATCCGTCACCACCTCCAGGGCAACCTCCGCCATCTTCCGGGCGGCGGCGAGGGAGAGGTTGACGGCGGTGCTGGGGTACTTGAGGGCGTTATCCGTCAGCGCTTCCAGGCTCTCGCTGTCCGCGTCCTCGGAGGGGTCATAGCGGATGACGCGGTAGCTGATTTTTTCAATGAGCCGGTAAGCCGGCGTCATGACCAGAACGGAGAAGGCGCGGGTCAGGGTGTTCAAAAGGGCGATGGTCACCATGCCTGCCGCCCGGTCCATGAAGCCAAAGAGGCCGCAGGCCCGGAGCAGATAATAGACGACGCAGACGATGATAACCCCCAGAATGCTGGAGGAAATATATACCACGGCGACCCGCTTGCCGTTTTTTGTGGAGCCCATCATGGAGAGAAGCACCGGGCTGCAGCAGCCGATGTTGATGCCCATGATGAGGGGCAGGCAGGCGTGCAGGCTCAGCACCCCGGTGACGGAGAGGGCCTGCAGGATGCCCACGCCGGCGCTGCAGCTCTGGATGATGGCCGCCAGCACGAGCCCCATGAGGATGGAGAGCAGCGGGTGGCTGAACAGCGTCAGGATGGAGGTGAAATTCGGGTCGTCCCTCAAAGGCGACACCGCCGAGGACATGGTGGACATCCCCGTCATCAGAAGCCCGAAGCCCAGGAGGATGGAGCCCAGATGCTTGAGCTCCCGCTTCTTGGCGAACATATAAAGAACGATGCCCGCGAGGGCCACCACCGGCACGAAGGTACTGGCGGAGAGCGCCCGGGCCAGGCCGCTGCCCCCCTCCGAGGAGGCGAGGGACAGCACCCACCCGGTCATGGTGGTGCCAATCTGGGCCCCCAGGACGATGGTGACGCACTGGGTGAGCTTCATCATCCCGGCATTTACGAAGCTCACCACCATGACGGTGGTGGCGGAGGAGGACTGCACGATAGCGGTGACGAACATCCCCAGGAGCAGGCCCATGATGGGATTCGCGGAGAGCTTGTACAGCACGCCCTCCATCTTCCGCCCCGCCAGGCCCTTGAGGCCGGTCCCCATCACGTTCATCCCGAACAGGAAGAAGGCCAGACCGCCCAGCAGGGTGATTACATTGTAGACTGTCATTTTTGTAACCTCTCAGATTACCCTATTCTTTGCCATTATATCACATTAACAGTTTACCATGAATTTCCGCAAAAACAAGAGGCGCTGGAGAAAGTTTACAATTCTTCGGTCCGCCCCAAAGACAGAGAAAGGCCCGCCCCTCGGACGAAGGGCGGGCCGGAAACGGTCAGCTTATTTCTTTTTTCCCAGGGTGCCGAAGATGCCCCGGACGATGCCGCTGCTCACTTCCCTGCCCACGCTGTTCACCACGCTGTTGAAGGCGCTGTTGGCGGCCCGGCGGCCCACGCCCAGCTTTTTGCTGGTGGACTTGCGGATGGTGCTGCTGATGATGGAGGTGGTGGCGCTGTTGGCCGCCCGGCGGGTGATGGTCTCCGCCTTCTTGAGGGCGGCGTCCTTCTTTTTCGCCGCGGCCTTCTCTTCGGCGGCGGCGGCCTTGGCGGCTGCCTTTTCCTCGGCGGCGGCAATCTTCGCCGCCTCCTTCTCCGCCGCTTCGGCCTCCGCCTCGGCGATGGCCTCCTGGGCCCTGGCGTCCAGAATCTCATAGGCGGATTCCCGGTCGATCATCTCGTCGTAGCGGTCCCCGATGCCGTCCTCCGCCATGGCCTCAGCGCGCAGGTCCCCGTCGATGCTGCCCATGCGGCTCTGGGGCGGGAGGATGAAGCAGCGCTCCACCGGGGTGGGGGCCCCGTCGTCCCCCAGGAAGGAGACCAGGGCTTCCCCGGTGCCCAGCTCCATGATGGCGTCCATGGTCTTGAACCCGGGATTTGCCCGGAAGGTCTCGGCGGCGGCCTTCACCTTCTTCTGCTCGGCGGGGGTGTAGGCCCGGAGGGCATGCTGCACCCGGTTGCCCAGCTGGGCGAGGATGTCCCCCGGCAGGTCCGTGGGGCTCTGGGTGATGAAGTAGACGCCCACGCCCTTGCTGCGCACCAGGCGGACGATGAGCTCAATCTTCTGCAGCAGCGCCTTGGGGGCGTCGTTAAAGAGGAGGTGCGCCTCGTCGAAGAAGAAGACAATCTTCGGCTTCTCCAGGTCCCCCGCTTCGGGCAGGGTCTCATAGAGCTCCGAGAGCATCCACAGCAGGAAGGTGGAATAGAGGCTGGGGTTCAGGAAGAGCTTTACGCAGTGGAGGATGTTAATCCAGCCCCGGCCGTCGGCATTGGTGCGAATCCAATCCTGCACGTCAAAGGCGGGCTCCCCGAAGAAGAGGTCTCCCCCCTGGTCCTCCAGGGCCACGATGCTGCGGATGATGGCGCTGACGGACTGGGGCGCGATGTTGCCGTAGTCCAGGCTCAGCTCCTTGGCGTTCTCGCTGATCTCCCGGAGCATGGCCTTCAAATCCTTCAAATCCAGGAGCAGGAGGCCGTTTTCATCCGCCACCCGGAAGGCGATGTTCAGCACCCCGGTCTGGGTCTCGTTCAGCCCCAGGACCCGGGCCATGAGGAGGGGTCCCATCTCCAGCACGGTGGTGCGGATGGGGTGGCCGCCCTCGCCGTAGACATCCCAGAAGCGGGTGGGATAGCGTTTATACTCCCATCCCCGGATGCCGAAGCGCTCAATGCGCCCCTGCATATCCTCGCTGTCCTTCCCCGGCGCGACCATGCCCCCCAGGTCGCCCTTCACGTCCGCCAGGAACACGGGCACCCCCATATCGGAGAAGCTCTCCGCCATTACCTTGAGGGTGATGGTCTTTCCGGTGCCGGTGGCCCCGGCGATGAGCCCGTGGCGGTTGGCCTTTCTGGGTTCGATGGCGATCTTCTCCCCCGCGAGGGACGAGGCGATCCACAGTTTGCCGTCCTGATACATTCGGTTTCCCTCCCGATATTATTATCTTCCTTATTTATACAACTTTTTGGGGAAAAGCGCAAGAGGCGGCACAAGATATGCCGCCTCCCGGGGTGTATTTTTTATTTGCAGGTAAGCTCGCCGCCCTCGGCGTCGATGGTGACGGTATCGCCGGAAGTAAGCTCGTCGGCGAGGATCTTCCGGGCCACCAGGGTCTCCACCCGGCTCTGGAGGAAGCGCTTCAGGGGCCGGGCGCCGTAGGCCGGGTCATAGGCCCTGTCGATAATGAGGGCCTTGGCCTCGTCCGTGATGCGGAAGCCCAGGGACTTTTCCTCCAGTCGCTTTGCCAGAGACGCCGTGAGGATGTCCACGATGCCCGTGAGGTTTTCCCGCGTGAGGGGACGGAAGCAGATGGTCTCGTCCAGCCGGTTCAGGAACTCCGGGCGGAAGCAGCGCTTGAGCTCCGCCTGCACCGCCTCCAGCGCGTCGGGCATGATCTCCCCCTCCGGGGTCACCCCGTCCAGCAGGTACTGGCTGCCCAGGTTGCTGGTGAGGATGATGACGGTGTTCTTGAAGTCCACGGTCCTGCCCTGGGAGTCGGTAATGCGCCCGTCATCCAGGATTTGCAGGAGGATGTTGAACACATCCGGGTGGGCCTTCTCCACCTCGTCAAAGAGGACCACGCTGTACGGTTTTCTCCGCACCGCCTCGGTGAGCTGGCCCCCCTCGTCATAGCCCACATATCCCGGCGGGGCGCCGATGAGGCGGCTGACGGAGAACTTTTCCATGTACTCCGTCATGTCGATGCGCACCATGCTGTGCTCATCGTCGAAAAGGCACTCCGCCAGCGCCTTGGCCAGCTCCGTCTTGCCCACGCCGGTGGGGCCCAGGAAGAGGAAGCTGCCGATGGGCCGGTTCGGGTCGGCGATGCCGGCACGGGAGCGGAGGATGGCCTCCACCACCTTCTGCACGGCTTCGTCCTGCCCCACCACCCGACGGTGAATGACGGCGTCCAGCTGCAGCAGCTTCTGCCGCTCGCTCTCCATGAGCTTGGAGACGGGGATGCCCGTCCACTTGGCGACGATGTCCGCGATCTCCTCCTCGTCCACCGTGTCATGGACCAGGGTCTCCCCCTTCGCCTGCTCCGTGGCGGCCTCTGCCTCTTGGAGCTTCTTTTCCAGCTCCGGCAGGTCGGAGTATTTCAGCTTCGCCGCCGTCTCATATTCATAGCGGAGCTGGGCGCTCTCGATTTCGCCCTTCACCCGCTCAATCTCGCTCTTGAGGGTCTTTACGTTGTCCACGCCGTTCTTCTCGTTCTCCCAGCGGGATTTCATCTCGTTAAAGAGGTCCCGCTGCTCGGCCAGCTCCGCCCTCAGCTTTTCCAGCCGGTCCTGGGAGAGCTTGTCCGTCTCTTTCTTGAGGGCCATTTCCTCGATTTCCAGCTGCATCACCTTCCGGCGCACATCGTCCAGCTCCGAGGGCATGGAGTCGATTTCGGTGCGGATTTTGGCGCAGGCCTCGTCCACCAGGTCGATGGCCTTGTCCGGCAGGAAGCGGTCGGAGATGTACCGGTCCGAGAGGGTGGCAGCGGCCACCAGGGCGCTGTCGTGGATGCGGACGCCGTGGAACACCTCATAGCGCTCCTTGAGACCCCGGAGGATGGAGATGGTGTCCTCCACCGTGGGCTCATCCACCATGACGGGCTGGAAGCGCCGCTCCAGGGCCGCGTCCTTCTCGATATACTTGCGGTATTCATCCAGGGTGGTGGCGCCGATGCAGTGCAGCTCGCCCCGGGCCAGCATGGGCTTCAAAAGATTCCCGGCGTCCATGCTGCCCTCGGTCTTCCCCGCCCCCACGATGGTGTGCAGCTCGTCGATGAAGAGGAGGATTTTCCCCTCGCTCTTGCGGATTTCCTCCAGAACGGCCTTCAGCCGCTCCTCAAATTCGCCCCGGTACTTTGCCCCCGCGATGAGGGCCCCCATGTCCAGGGAGAAGATGGACTTGTCCTTGAGCCCCTCCGGCACGTCCCCCCGCACGATGCGCTGGGCCAGCCCCTCCGCGATGGCGGTCTTGCCCACGCCGGGCTCGCCGATGAGGACGGGGTTGTTCTTCGTCTTGCGGGAGAGGATGCGGATGACGTTCCGGATCTCGCTGTCCCGGCCGATGACCGGGTCCTGGGTCTGCTCCCTCGCCCGCTGCGTAAGGTCGGTCCCGTACTTGGCAAGGGCATCGTAGGTGCTCTCCGGGTTGTCGCTGGTGACAGGGGCGGTCTTTACCTGGCTCAGGGCCTCGGCAAAGGCGTTTTTGCGGATGCCGTGGTCGGAGAGCAGCTTCCGCACCCCGGGGGTGGGGGAAGCGAAAATGCCCAGCATCAGATGCTCCACGCTGAGGTACTCATCGTGCATGCTCTCCGCCGCTTTTTCCGCAGCCCGGATGGCCCGGTCCGCCTCCTGGGAGAGGTAGACCTTTCCGTCTCCGCCCCCCACCTTGGGGAGCTTTTCAATCTCCTGCCGGAGCTCCTCCAGCATCTCATCGGTGTCGGCCCCCAGCTTCTTAAAGAGCGAGGGGATGAGGCCGTTTTCCTGCTCCAAAAGACCGTAGAGCAGGTGTTCCGGCGTGATATACTGGTTGCGGGCCTCCTCCGCCGTGTTCTGGGCGGTCTTCAGCGCCTCAACGGTTTTTTGCGTGTAGTGTCCGGTATCCATATTGAAACCCTCCTTAGATAAAAATCAGAAATACAGCTCCGCCCGGGTGGCCCAGGCGGCGTAGCCCGCCTCAACCTCCGCGCTGTCCAGGGCGCCTGAGAGCCAGCCCTTCAGGAGCCGGTCAAAGAGGTGCACATAATCGGAGATGGCCTCCGCCAGTTCTTCGGAAGTGCAGCTCCGGCTGGGGGGCGCGAGCAGGCGGGTAAAGCGTCCCTCGGAGAGGCTGCCGGGGATCTCCCTCCCCAGGCGGGGGGCGAGGTAGAGCGCCTCCAGCCCCTGCCACAGGCGGAAAAAGGCGGCCATGGCGCTGCTCAGCTCGGCGGATTGGGTGCGGAAGGAGACCGCCAGCTCCCCGATGCTCCCCTCGCTGCCCCGATAAAAGCCCACCTCATATTTCACCGTGGGCCGGTACTTATAGTCCAGCGCGCTTTTCATGGAGAGGCTCAGGGCATTGGGGGCGAAGAAGGGAACCAGCTCCGGGTCCGGGCGCACCAGGCTCTCCAGCGCCCGGAGGACCTCGGCGATGCGCCGCTCCGGGGTCATGAGGTCCAGGCTTTCGGCTAAAAGCTGATTCACCAGGGCGCTGCGGCTGCAGCCCCGCCGGTGGGCCAGCTTGTCCACGGCACGCACCACATCGTCGTCCAGCATCAGACTATAGAGCGTTTTCTTCATGCTTCACGTTCCTTTCTTTGGAAACATCTTACCTCTCCTCATTAAGTTTGTCAAGATAATTATATAATTTTCTATACGAATTTTTTGTTCCCACATGAAAAACCCGCCTGCCAAAGCAGACGGGTCAGGGCAAAATGAGAAGAATTACAGCTGTGAAAGGAACGCGGCGGCGGACTTGAGGCCATCGGCGGCGGCCGAGACGATGCCCCCGGCCCAACCGGCCCCCTCCCCGCAGGGATAGAGCCCCGGGATGCCGATGGCCTGCCGGTCCTCTCCCCGCAGGATGCGCACGGCGGAGCTGGAGCGGGTCTCCGGCCCGGTGAGCAAAGCGTCAGAGTCTCCGAAGCCGGGGAGCTTTTTATTCAGCAGCGGCACGGCGGCCCGCATCGGGTCCGTGATGGACTTGGGGAGCACATCCTCCATGCTTCCGAAGCGGACGCCGGGGGTATAAGTGGGCTCCACCCTGCCATGAGAGGCGGAGGGCATCCCCCGGAGGAAATCCCCCAGGCGCTGGGCCGGGGCAACATAGTCACCGCCGCCATAGTCAAAGGCCCGGCGCTCGATGGCGCGCTGCCAGCGGAGCCCTCCCAGGGCATCCTTCTCCGGGAACTGCTCCGGCCGGAGGGAGACCAGCAGGGCGCTGTTGGCGTTCTCCCCCGCACGCCCGGAATAGCTCATGCCGTTGGTGACAACGCCTCCCTCTTCCGAGGCGGCGGCCATAACGTAGCCCCCGGGGCACATGCAGAAGGTGTAGACCCCGGTGCCGTCGGGCAGGTGGACGGCCAGCTTGTAGGGCGCCGCCCCCAGGGCGGGATGGCCCGCCCAGCGCCCGTACTGCCGCCGGTCGATATCCCGCTGCAAATGCTCGATGCGCACCCCCATGGCGAAGGGCTTCGGCTCCAGCATCGCGCCCCGGCGCAGCAGCATTTCGAAGGTGTCCCCGGCGCTGTGACCCGTGGCGAGGAAGAGCGCGGAGCAGGGAATGGTCTCCCGGCTCTCACCGCTGATAACCGCAACGCTCCGCAGGATGCCGCCGCTGAGCTCCACATCCGCCAGGCGGGTGGAAAAGCGGATCTCCGCCCCCAGGTCGAGGATGTGCCGCCGGAGACCCTTCACCACCTTTTGCAGGACATCGGTGCCCACATGGGGGGCGGCATCCCAAAGGATGCGCTCCCGGGCCCCGAAATCCACAAAGCGCCGGAGGATATAGCCCGCTTCCCTGCCGCCGATGCCGGAATTGAGCTTCCCGTCGGAGAAGGTGCCCGCGCCCCCTTCGCCGAATTGCACGTTGGACTCCGTATCCAGAACGCCGGTCTCCCGGAAGAGGCGCACCTTTTCGCTGCGCCGTTCCACCGGCTCGCCCCGCTCCAGGACGATGGGCCGGAGTCCCGCCTCCGCGAGGGCCAGGGCGATAAACATCCCCGCCGGGCCGAAGCCCGCCACCACCGGGCGCTCCAGGGGCATTTGCCGGGGAAAGGGCAGCGCGTACTGCTCCTCCGGGGCGGCGCTGAGCTTCATTTTTCCGGAAGAAAGCAGCGCCTCCTCATCGGGAACCGCCACGTCCACGGTGTAGAGGAGCCGCACCCTGTCCCTGTGCCGGGCGTCGATGCTGCGGCGGACGACCTTCATATCCCCGGTCTCGGAGGCAGGCACCCCCAGGCGGGCCGAGGCCGCCTCCCGGAGTTTTACAGGCCGGTCGGCATCCGGAGAAAGCGGAATATCACGAATTCTCAGCATGGTTTATCCCCCGCGGCGTTGAAACCCGCCAGCAGCCCGGAGGACCAGGCCCACTGGAGGTTGAAGCCGCCGCAGTCCCCATCCACGTCCAGCACCTCCCCGCAGGCATAAAGGCCCGGGCAGAGGCGGCTTTCCATGGTCTCGGCGTCAAAATCCCGGGTGAGGATGCCTCCCACCGTAACCTGGGCATTCTCCATCCCCTGGCTGCCAGTGACAGAGAAGCGGAAGTCCTTGAGGGCGGCGGCGAGCCGGGCGGCGTCTTTCCCGTCCAGGGCCGTGATGGGCACGCTCTGGCTGAGACCCGCGGCGGAGACCAGCACCCGTCCCAGGCGGTTCTGCACCGTGCCCACCAGGGCATCCCCCAGGGTGAGCTGCGGGCTGCACTGTGCGTGGGCCAGGATGTGCGCCGTGAGCCGTTCCCTGTCCAGCTCCCGCACCAAATCCAGGGAGATCTCGGCTTTGTCCTCCGCCAGCGCCTCCCGGGAAATCTCAAAAATGGCAGGGCCGGAGAGGCCGTAATCCGTGAACTGCACCTCCCCCGCCGCCTGCCCGACGGCTGTACCGGCGCGCAGCAGGGTGACCCCCGTGTCCGCCCGTACCCCCTTCAGGCTGCGGCACCAGGGGCTGTCTGAGCGGAGCTGCACCAGGCCGGGGCGGAGCGAGGAGCAGCGGTGCCCCAGGCGTTCCAGCAGCCGGTACCCCAGCGCCGTACCGCCGTATTTCCCCCCGGCGGCCCCGCCGCAGGCCACGATGACCCTTTGCGCGGTAAAGCGCTCCTCCCCGCAGAGGAGGGAAAAGCCCCCCTTCTCCCGGCGTATCTCCCCCACCTCCGCGCCCAGGCGGAGATGCACCCCAACCCCTTCCAGGGCGTGGCGCAGCACGTCCACCACCGTCCCGGCGGTATCCGAGAGAGGGTAGACCCGGCCCCCCGGCTCGGTCACGGTGAGGAGGCCCAGATTGCGAAAGCGTTTCAGCGTCTCCTCCGGGTCGAAGCGATGAAGGGCGGGGGCGGCAAAGCCCGCCTCCCCGCCGTGGTAGAAGGTCGGGGCGGCGTTCCGGTTCGTCAGGTTGCAGCGGCCGTTGCCGGTGACGGCGAGCTTGCGGCCCACCCGGGCCTGCCGCTCAAAAACAGTCACGGCGGCGCCCCGGGAGGCCGCCGCCAAAGCCGCCGCCATCCCGGCGGCACCGCCGCCGATTACTGCGATTGTCATGAGAGAAGCTCCCCTTTACAGGTTTTCCAGGGGCAGGCTGATGCGGACATTGAAGCCGTAGCCCATGGTGACGTCGAAGCGCCCCCCGGCCTTTTCCGCGTATTCCCGCAGGTGGCGCATGCCGAAGCCCTCCACGGGGGTGTCGTCCGGCACCTTTCCGTTGTTCCACACCTCCACGGAAAGGCTCTCCGCGTTCTCCACATCCGCCCGGATGCGGAAGCGGGTGGCCTCCCCGTGCTTCATGCCATTGGTGACGCACTCCTGCACCATGCTGTACAGGAAGCCCACACGCTGGCTGCTCATGGGGGCCTCGCGGACCTCCTCCAGGCCGGTGAAGTCCGTTTCGATGTTGATCTCGGCATCCTGCTCGGTCTGCCGGGCGCAGAGGGTCAGCAGCTTCTCCAGCTCCTGCACCTCCATGATGCTGCGGTTATCCATCATGCGGACGCTGTTGCGGATGACCTCCATGCTCTCCCGCATGCGCTGGATGGCCCGCTCGGTCTTTTCATCCGCCTCCTCCGGCTGGGTGGGGCGCTGCATTTTGGCGGCCTCCAGGGCGAAGATGGCGGCGGTGATGGTGTGGCCCACGCTGTTGTGGATATCCCGGCTGATGCGCTCCCGCTCGGCGATGCGGCCCCGGAGCTCCGCCGTCTGGCTCTCCAGCGCGAGGATCTCGTTTTCCTTGCTGGTGTTGTAAAACTTGCGGAGAACGCCCTGAATCTGGCTGTTCAGCACCTGGGCCAGCACGGCGAAGCAGAGATAATAGATGGCCTGGGGAATGGCGGTGTCCACCATGACATAGCGGTAGCCGAAGGGATTTCGGTAGAGGAAGGGCAGCAGCAGATAGCCCGCCAGCAGGTAGCTCACAAAGAGCACCGCCACGGAGAGGACGCAGGTATAGTAGCTGAGGATGCGGTTGTAGTAGAGGGTGACAAGGGCCGTAGGGAAGGCAAAGAGCAGAAGGGCCTGGGCGTTGAAGATGATGTAGCTCAGGCCGCTGGCGAGGACGGAGCAGGTCATGATGACATACTTGAGCCAGGCCCCTTCCAGCCGCAGGGCCCGGACCAGGATTGCGGGGAGGATCAGCACCCCCACCAGCGCGATCTTCCAGTAGAGCTGGGTGGCATAGGAATAGACGGTGAACCACCCCAGGGCATCCATGACGTAGATGAGCGTCACGATGACCAGCTCAGCCAGGCAGATCAGCGAGGTGGAGAAATTGATTTGTTTTTCATTCGTAAGGAGGAGTTTTTTGAAGCTGTCCATATTCCCTGCCTCACTCGTGGGAGGTCCTGGTCAGGGCGACGGCCAGGGCGGTGCGGTCCCGCACCCCAAGGGCGCCGTAGATGCTGGAGAGATAGTTTTTCACCGTGCCCTCGGTGATATGGAGGACGGAGGCAATCTCCCGGTTGGAGCGCCCGTCCTGGATGAGGCGGCAGATCTCCCGCTCCCGCTCGGTGAGCTTCATATACTGTTCCCGGAACTTGGCCCGGCGGGGGTCGTTATCCCCCATATCGGAGCCCATGCTGCGGGTGCTGCGGTGCAGCACGTTCATGACCTTCTGGTCCAGCACCGTGTGACCGGAGGCTACCATGCGGGCCGCCTCGATGATCTCCCCGGAGCTGAAGCTCTTGAGGATGTATCCGTCAGCCCCCTCGGAGAGGGCGGAGGTGATGCTATGGTCATCATAATAAGTGGAGAGGACCAGCATGCGCACTTCCGGCATGCGGCGCTTGACCTCGCCGATGAGGCGGACGCCGCCGATGCCGGCCATGTTCAAATCCACCAGCATGACATCGGGCTGAACGGTCCTCAGCTTGTCCAGGGCCTCCTCGGCGCTGACGGCGCTGCCCACCACTTCAAATTCCTGATCCGTGGAGAAGAAAACGCTCAGGCTTTCCAGCAGCAGGCGCTCGTCATCCACGAAGAAAATCTTGATTGACAAGGGGCATCCCTCCTTTCCGTCATTATGCCATACCGGGCGGCGCCATGTAAAGCGTTTTTGTGAATTTCTCCCTGTAAAAGTCCCGGAAAGATTGACTTTTTGATGTATATAGCGTAGCATGTTTTTATCTGAACGAAACGGAGGTTGCCTATGACAGAGTATAAGCTGACAGAGCGCGAAAACTATCTCATGGCCATGCGGGGGGAGTTTCCGGAATTTCTCCCCATGTGGGATATGTTCGGCTGGGGCGTGATGTGCTCCGCCACTTCCCATTTCTCAAGGACCCTGCCCAACGGCAACCGGGTCAACGAATTCGGCGTGGAGACCGTCTCGGTGCCCGACGCGGAGGGCGGCTCCATCCCCGTGCCGGGGAAGTTCATCCTGGAGGATATCACCAAGTGGCGGGATGTCATCAGGACCCCCAGCCTGGAGGGCATCGACTGGGAGGCCGCGGCGAAGCGGGACCTCAAGGATTTTGACCGGGTGAACAAGCCCCTGATGGTCCATATTGGCGGCTTCTTCCTCACCCTCGTCTCCTTCATGGGCTTTGAAAACGGGCTCTGCGCCATGTACGAGGAGCCGGAGGAGGTCAAGGCCCTGTTCCAGTATCTGCTGGATTACTATCTGGAAATCTACAAGAACATCCTCGTCTACTATAAGCCGGATGTCATGAGCATGGGGGACGACACGGCAACCAAGATGAGTCCTTTCTTTTCTCCCGCCATGGAGAAGGAGCTGCTGCTCCCCTTCCAGAAGGCGGAGGCGGACCTGGCCCACGACGCGGGCATCCCCATCCAGATGCACAACTGCGGCCGCTGCGAGGATTTCGTGGGGGACTGGGTGGACATCGGCATCGGCGCCTGGGACCCGGCCCAGACGGACAATGATCTCCTGGGCATCAAGAAGAAATTCGGGCGGAAAATGCTCATCGTCGGCGGCTGGGACTACTCCGGCCCCGTGAGCCACCCCGGCAGCACCGACGAATTCCTGAAGGACGAGCTGGTGAAATACGTGGACACCATGGCCTCCGGCGGCGCCTTTGCCTACTTCACCCGCTTCCTTGGAAAGACCGGCGACCCGGAGGCCGCCCGGAAAATGAAGATCATGCACGACTTCTACTATGACTACGCCCGGGACTGGTACAAGCGCAACGGGTACGTTTAATCCTCTCAGACAGCTTTGGGGCCGCTTCCAAAACGGAAGCGGCCCATTGATTCATACATCGTCGGAATTCTGAAACAAATCCTCCACCCGCTGTCGGAGCGCCGGGTGGCGCCGGAGACCGGGGTCGGACTTAAGGAGGCGTTCCGCCTCCGCCTGGGCCTCCTTCAGCACATCCAGGGAGGCGGCCAGATCCGCCACATGGAGGGTGGGCAGCCCGTGCTGCCGGGAGCCGAAAAAGTCGCCGGGGCCGCGAAGCTTCAGATCCTCCTCGGAGATGCGGAAGCCGTCGCTCTCCTTCACGAGGGCATCCAGCCGCTCGGCGCTGACGCCGCCGCCCCTTCCTTTGAACAGGACGCAGTAGCTCTTGTGCGCCCCACGGCCCACCCGGCCCCGAAGCTGGTGCAGCTGGCTGAGACCGAAGCGGTCCGCGTTTTCCACCACCATGAGGGCGGCGTTGGGCACGTCCACCCCCACCTCCACCACGGTGGTGGAGACGAGAATCTGTATCTCTCCGGCGACGAAGGCCCGCATCACGTCCTCCTTCTCCGCCGCTTTCATTTTTCCGTGGAGGAGGCCGATGCGGTAAGCCGGGAAAACCTCCGTGCGCAGATGCTCATAGACCTCGGCGGCGCTCTGGAGCTCGGCGGTCTCCTCCTCCCCCTCCTCGATCATGGGACAGACCACATAGACCTGCCGCCCCTCCTCCACCAGGCGGGCGATGAAGCGGTTGATTCGCTCCCGCATCTCCTCACCCACGGCGAAGGTATCCACCTTCTGCCGCCCGGGAGGCAGTTCGCCGATGACGGACACATCCAGGTCCCCATAGAGGATGAGGGCCAGGGTGCGGGGAATGGGGGTGGCGGACATGACGAGGACATGGGGCGAGTGGGTCTTTTCCGCGAGGGCGGCCCGCTGGGCTACGCCGAAGCGGTGCTGCTCGTCCGTGACCACGAGGGCCAGGTCCCGGAAATCCACCCCTTCGCTGAGGAGGGCATGGGTGCCCACGGCCAGCTGTGCTTCCCCCAGGCGGAGCTGTTCCCGTGCCTCCCGCCGGGCCTTTGCCCCCAGGCTGCCCTTGAGGAGCGATACATGGATGCCCAGCGGCTCCAGCAGCTGGGAGAAGGTGCGGTAATGCTGGTCCGCCAGCAGCTCCGTGGGGGCCATAAAGGCCGCCTGGTGACCCGCGCGGCAGGCCGCCCAGATGCAGGCGGCGGCCACCATGGTCTTGCCGGAGCCCACGTCCCCCTGCACCAGGCGGTTCATGGCAGCGCCGGAGGCCATGTCGGAAAACGCCTCCCGGATGGCCCGCTCCTGGGCCCCGGTGAGGGAGAAGGGCAGCAGCCCGGCAAAGGCGGAAAGCCCCGGGTCGGGGATTCGGAAGCCCGCCTCCTCCCGCCGCCGCTGCTTCATGCTGCCCAGGGCGCAGGCGAGGACGAAGAGCTCCTCGAAAACCAGGCGCTCCCGGGCCTTTGCCGCTGCGGCCATGTCCGCCGGGGCATGGATGCTTTGATAGGCGGAGCGGATATCCATAAGGCCCAGGCGGGAGACGGTCTCCCCGGGGAGCAGCTCCTTCAGCTGAGGCAGCGCCTCCGGCAGGGCCTGGGCGATGGCGTTCATAAGGGCCTTCTGGCTGATGCCGGCGGTGAGACGGTAGACGGGGACGATACGCCCCGTGGTACGCCCCTCCGCCTCCGTCTTCTCATAGCTGGGGCTCTGGAGGCTGAGGCGGGAGCCGAACTTCTGGAACTTGCCGTAAAAGGTGTACCGCCGGCCCACGGAGAGGTTGTTTTTCACATAGGGCTGGTTGAAAAAGGTGACCTCGCAGGCGCCGGAATCATCCGCGATGCGGAAGCGGGTGAGGCTCATCCCCTTGCGGATGCGGGCCACATTGGGGGTGGTGATGACCACGGCGCGGACACAGGCGGTCTCCCCGTCCCCCACCTGGGCGATGTCGCGGATGAGGCTCCGGTCCTCATAGCCCCGGGGGAAATAGGAGACGAGGTCATAGACGCTGCGGATGCCCAGCTTGCCCAGCAGCTTTGCCCGCTGCTCGCCGATGCCCTTCAGATAGCGCACATCATCGGTCAGAACCATGCTTCAATGCCCCTCATTTGCCGTTTTTGATCTTTTCCCAATAGCTCAGCGCAGCCTGCTCCGTCTTGTTGTCCCCATATTCATAGTATTTCGCGTCCTTGATGGTGTCGGGCAGATACTGCTGCCGGACCCAGTGGTTGGGGAAATCATGGGGATAGAGGTAGCCCTGCTCCCGCTCGAAGCCCGTGCCGTCGGCGTGGACGTTCTGCAGCTCCCGGGGCGGGGTGCCCCCCTTCCCGGCGCGCACATCCGCCATGGCCCGGTCGATGGCCACCACCACGCTGTTGGACTTGGGGGCTGTGGCCAGGAGGATGACCGCCTGGGCCAGGGGCAGCCGGGCCTCCGGCATTCCCAGCTGCAGGGCGGAATCCACACAGGCCTTTACGATGGCCGCCGCCTGGGGATAGGCCATGCCGATGTCCTCGCTGGCGGAGCAGAGAATCCGCCGACAGGCACCGGGCAGGTCCCCCGCCTCCAGCAGCCTGGCCAGGTAGTGGAGGGCGGCATCCGGGTCACTGCCCCGGAGGGATTTCATGAGGGCGGAGACGGCATCGAAATGCTGGTCCCCCTCCCGGTCATACTTCATGGCGCTCTTCTGGGCGATGACGGAGACATCCTCCATGGTGGCGGTGACCGTTTGCCCATCGCTCTTCCCGCCGTAAAACAGCAGCTCCACGCTGCTGACGGCCTTGCGCACATCCCCGCCGCAGCCGGTGCAGATGCCCCGGAGGACCTCCTCGCTGAACTCGGCCTTCAGCCCGGTCTTCTCCTCCATGATTCGGATGGCCCGGAGGACGGCGGGGCGCATCTCCTCCGGGGAGACGGGCTTGAACTCGAAAATGGAGCTGCGGGAGAGCACCGCGCTGTAAACATAGAAATAGGGGTTCTCCGTGGTGGAGGCAATGAGGCAGATCTTCCCGTTTTCGATGTACTCCAGAAGGGATTGCTGCTGCTTCTTATTGAAATACTGAATCTCATCCAGGTACAGGAGGATGCCGTTGGGGGCCAGCATGGTATCCAGGCTGGCCACGATCTCCCGGATGTCGGCGGTGCCCGCCTGGGTGGCGTTCAGCTTCCGCAGGGTGCGCCGGGTCGCCTGGGCGATGATGCCCGCCACGGTGGTCTTCCCCGTGCCGGAGGGCCCATAGAAAATCATATTGGGAGCCTGGCCCCCCTCGATGATGCGCCGAAGCATCCCGTCGGGGCCGAGGATATGCTGCTGCCCCACCACATCATCCAGCGTCAGGGGCCGGATCTCATCTGCCAGCGGTCTCTGCATTGAACATCACCCCGTTCATCTTAACACATTTCCCGGTGGAAAACCATGTCATTCCGTGATATACTTGATAAAAAAGGTAGGTTCGGCCCATGAAATACATAGACAAGATCATCGCCCTGCTGGAGGAGGAATACCCGGAGGCCCTGTGCAGCCTGGATTACACGGTGGACTGGCAGCTGCTCTTCTCCGTGCGCCTCAGCGCCCAGTGCACCGACGAGCGGGTGAACATGGTGACCCCCGCCCTCTTTGCCCGCTTCCCCACCCTGGAGTCCTTCGCCGGGGCGGAGGTGACGGAGGTGGAGGAGCTCATCCACTCCTGCGGATTTTACCACGGCAAGGCCCGGGACCTCATCGGCGCGGCGAGGATGCTGCTCAGCGATTACGGCGGCGTGGTGCCGGACAGCATGGAGGAGCTGCTGAAGCTCCCCGGCGTGGGGCGCAAAACGGCGAACCTCATCCTGGGGGACGTGTACGGGCAGCCCGCCGTGGTGACGGACACCCACTGCATCCGCATCGCCGGGCGGATGGGCCTCACCAAAGAGAAGGAGCCGGTGAAGGTGGAGCGGGACCTGCGGGCCATCCTGCCCCCGGAAAAATCCTCGGACTTCTGCCACCGGCTGGTGCTCCACGGGCGGAAATACTGCATGGCGAGAAAGCCCAACTGCGAAGGATGCCCTCTGAACGGCACCTGCAAAAAGGTCCTCACGAAATAAGCACCCGCGCCCCGGAGAGACGATTGCTCCGGGGCGCATCGTATTATCGGAAGGAATCCTGCCAGGCCCCCTCCAGCTTCAGGAGGGCGGCCTTTTTTTCGGTGCCCCCGGCATAGCCGGTGAGACGTCCGCCCGCCCCCAGCACCCGATGACAGGGGATGAGGATAGAGATGGGGTTATGCCCCACGGCGCTGCCCACGGCCCGGGGTGAGGCGGGCGTCCCCCGCTGCCGGGTCAGGGCTTCGGCCAGGGAGCCGTAGGTAACGGTCTGCCCCCGGGGAATCTCCCGGAGGGCGGACCAGACCGCCAGCTGAAATGCCGTGCCGGAGGGATGGAGGGGCACCTCTGTCTTTGGGACTATCCCGGCAAAATAAGCATCCAGCCAGGCCTTGGCCGAGCGGAGGATGGGGGTCTCCCTCTCCTCATGCTCGGCTTCCAGCCCGGCGGCGTAATATTTCTGCCCCTCGAACCAGAGGCCGGTGAGCCCTTCCCCGTCGGCGGCCAGCAGGATGCGCCCCAGGGGAGAATCATAGCGGCTGACAAACGGCATTTTCAGCACTCCCATCCATATCTTATCATGTCCACTCTGCCGGAGGCATCGAGAGACACCCCCTCGGCGGCGAGGAGCCGGGCCTGCTCCCCCCAGCCGGGGACAAGGCGACCGGCGCTGCTGACAACCCGGTGGCAGGGATAATTCCCATAAAGCTCCGACATGCTCAGCACCTTCCCCACCAGGCGGGCATTCTTCTCCCGCCCGATGAGCCGGGCAATCTGCCCATAGCTGGCCACCCGCCCGGGAGGTATCTCCTCCACTACGGAGAGGATTTCATATATAAGGCGCTCATCCACTGCCCTCACCTTCCCTTTATCATTTTACCACCTACGGGGTCCGGGAGCAAGGGCGCAGCTGCGCGGCAGGGCGGGCGACGGCCCGGCTGAAAGCGGACACGACAAAGAAAAGCCCCGAAATCCGCATAAAATCCACGTTCTCTCAGCCGCCGCAAACGCTTTTGCACCATAACATGAACTAAACAGGATATCAATTCCCCGCGCAAGAGGTTCCTGCTGCACCAGGTATTGCCGACTTTTTTGTTTGGCATTTTTCCAATCTTGAGTATATACATGGGATATGGTAAAGTTACAACAGGCAGCGACAAATCGGGATTTGTCTTTGACGGATAATCTTTTGATTTTTCTGACGATTGAATACGATGATTCAAAGGAGAGACACATGAACTGGGAATATTCCTGTGGAGCGGTCGTTTTCACCAGGGAAAACGGGCACATCCTTTTTACCATTGTGCAAGAGCAGTCTGGAGCTTACAGTTTTCCGAAAGGGCATATGGAAAGCAACGAAACAGAAATGGAAACTGCGCGTCGGGAGATATTGGAAGAAACAGGTTTGAATCCTGATTTTCTGCCTGGTTTCAAGGCTGAGGATGAATACAATCTCGCAGAAAAACCTGGTACACGAAAGCGGGTTACTTATTTTCTCGCAGAATATAAAAATCAACCACTCGTCCCGCGGCAGGGAGAAATCCGGAGAATTCAGCTTCTTCCCTTCGATGAAGCTCTCTCTTGTTTTGAACACGAAGGAACAAAATCTGTTCTGACCAAGGCACAGACGTTCCTGACAGAGCAATCAGAAAACGGCTGATGGCAAGGAATATCGGAAGTTAATCAGACAAATTCCGGTTTCATCGGTATATGATTTCCCATCCCACCCTTCTTTTGCCGGGAAATAGCTGACAGGCATAGAAAAGGCGGCCCACAGATAATCGTGAGCCGCCTGCATGGTCGCGGTTCTTTTCAGGAAGTGTCTCGCCGCGAGACAAGCTGCGGATAATATCATCCAGCAATTCGATGTTCAGGTGTCGCTTGATAGCCAGCTTATAGTCCTTTTTGAACTGCGTGGTCCATACGATACGGAGCATGAAGTCAACACCTATTTACCTCCAATTCCCAGCAAAAAATCCAGTGCTGCGCTTTTGGCTGAAACGGAGGTTTTCGGAGAAAAGAAAAAGCCCCGAAATCCGAAGATTTCGGGGCTTTTTGGTGCGAATAGTGATAACGACAAACTCTGAAACCCGCATAAAATCTACGTTTTTTACAGCCGCCGCAAATGCTTTTACACCATAACACAAATTGAACAGGAAATCAATACGCCGCCCAAGAGAGATTATGGGCGGCGTTTGCTATATAAGCATAAAAGGGATATGCAGCGAAGATGACATCATTTGTTAATTCCGTATTATTTGTAAAAACCAGTATGCTTCTATTCGAAAGTGTGCTATACTTAAGCCAACCGCTTTTAACAGGTTGAATCAGGAGGAAGTACCATGATAAAGAGTATTCAAATTGAGAAACTATTTGGTCGATTTGACTATACAATTCCTATTACTGTTAACGGAATTACAATCTTAACTGGGCCAAATGGCTTTGGTAAATCGACTGTTCTCCGAATAATTAGTGCTATCAGTAATGGAAATCTGAATTATTTTAATAACCTTGATTTTTATAATATCACAGTTTTCTTTGAGGAAAAAGAGAAAATTGAAATAAAGAAACGGGAAAAAGCTCTCTATATTGATACCCATCGTCTTCCCGATATTTCAAATCGTCATATGGATTATATCCAATATGGACGTAGAATCCCTTGGCTTGCCAAAACTCCAAACGGGTATGTTGATCGTCGCTCTGGAGAAATGCTAACAGAAGATGAATATTATTATATGTCTTTATTTGGAGACGATGAATACTGGGAACATTTTTTACCCAAAGAGTTACGAGATGCGCTAAAGAAAATAAAAAGCAAGCTTGACAAAGTTCGCAAGCTGTGTGGTGAAGTACGGCTTATTTCGGATCAGAGACTCATAAAAACTCAAACTCGGAGAGATGAAGCTCAAGTTGTTGATGTGATAAGCGAATTACCACAAAAGCTTAAAGATGAGATTAGTAAGGTAGTTGCTGAATATTCTCAAGTTTCTTCAAGACTTGACAGTTCCTATCCTAAGAGACTTCTTTCTGCGAAAGAAGGTATAAAGGATCAGAGAGAATACAGTTCAAAACTTGAAGAAGCAAATAAGAAATTTGAAAAGTTAAACGAGTATAATCTTGTAGATATGTCGCTTATTGATGAAGAGGATTATAACCAAACATACTCTACTGCCCTAAAAGTGTATTTTGATGATTTTTATGAAAAATACAAAGTATTCGAGGAGCTAATCGAAAAGCTTGACCTGTTTACTAAAATAATAAATGATCGCCTTACATTTAAGCGTATAAGAATTACTCAAACAAATGGTTTTGAGATTGTTGATACAGATAATCCTTCAAAAACTCTTGAATTGCCTCAATTATCTTCGGGTGAAAAACAAGAAATTGTTCTATTTTATGATTTAATCTTTGGGACCAAGGAAAATCTGTTACTATTAATTGATGAGCCTGAGATATCTCTTCATATCACATGGCAAAAAAAATTCCTTGATGATTTGCTTGAAGTTTCGAAGAGAAATAAACTACAGGCCATAGTTGCAACGCATTCTCCACAGATTATAAGTAACCATTTAGATATACAGATAGATTTAGGTGGGTTGTACAATGCTGAACTCAATAAGAGATAGTCTAACGAAAGAGGATGTATTGGCTGAAATCAGACTGCAATTAGATGCTGATACATCTGGGAAAACATGCATAGTTGTTGTAGAAGGAGCCGACGATATTACGTTCTTTCGCGGCAAACTATGTGAAGATGCAGATGTTAAAGAGTCTTTTTCCGGGAAAATGGGCGTTTACGAAATAGTTGACTTTTTTCTGGACAATAGAGTCATCGGGATATGCGACAGAGATTACGATCCTCTTTATGAGAATAGCAGAGTTTTCTATTATGATTACTCTTGTTTAGAAATGATGCTTATTTCAAGCGACAGCGTTTTTTGTAATTTCTGCTATACATATTATTGTGGTCAAGAAGCCCCTATTGAACTAAGAATGAAAGTCTTTCAGGATTTAAAATGGATCTCCTTTTTTCGGAAACTGAACTCGGAAAATTCGTGGGGAGTCCGTTTTACTGCATTGAATTACCACACAGCATTTGATGATAAGCAAAACAAACTGGATTTAACCGTTCTACTTCGCCAATTAACAGAAAGCAATCCAGAGTTGATATGCCCTCTGCATGAGATGCTGTCTAAGGTAAGCAAAGAATGTCGACTTACACCAAGCAACAGCATTTTTTTTACAATAACAAATGGACATGATTTTATGTACTACTTTCAGCGTTTATGCTGTAGCTATAACAGGCAATCTCAAAGCAGTAGGGATGAAATGTTTAAGGGGTTGGTTTGTTCTTTTTATAAGATGGATTTTGAAAAAACAAGTTTATTCTCTATATTGTCTGAATATCAGCGCAGTCATAATCTGAAGGTTTTGAGCTGATTTTTCTGTTTTTATTCCTAACACAAATTGAATAGGAAATCAATACGCCGCCCAAGAGAGACTATGGGCGGCGTTTGCTATATAAACGCAAGGAAGGAGATGGTGCCGTCCCGTTTATCCGTGGGTCTAACGAAGGTTAGGCCCTTTTTTCATGCCAGAACAAAGGAGGTTACGAAATGGCAAAAGACAATACAGCCAGTACAACGGATCAGGTATCGCCTGTCAATGATGTGGAGCAGAAAAACCCTGTTCCTCCCGCCCCGGAGGTATCGGAAGTGAAGCCCGAGCCTCCTGCAAACGAGGGTCCCGCCACCCTGTTTGAAATGGCGGAAGGTCCCTCCGGTCCCGGCAAAAAGGACATTCCTTCGCCAGAGAATGTCGTGATCCCGTTTGAGAAGATCAACGAGATCAAGGCCGAGAAAGAAGCGGCGTCCGGGAAAGCCGCAAAGGCCGTTGAGGACAAGCAGCCAAAGCCTCCGGCCAAGGACACCGTCAAAAAGGAGACTCCGGCCCCTGCCAAAGCGCCGAAGCAGAGCAAATCCCCCAAGGACAAGGCGGCTCCTGCCAAGACTGCAAAGGCTCCCAAGGACAAAGCCCCCGCGAAAGCGGAGCCTCCGGCCCCAAAAGCCGAAGCCCCGGCCAAGGCCGAGCCTGTGGCGGCCCCGCGCTCCCAGGAAGTGGAGCAGGTCGTATATATCAAGCTGTCGGAGCTGCACCCTTTCAAAAATCATCCGTTCCAGGTCCGGGACGATGATGAAATGCGGGCCATGGTGGAGAGCGTCAAGGACAAGGGCATTACCAATGCTGCCGTAGTCCGTCCCCGGGAGGGCGGCGGGTATGAGATGGTCTCCGGCCACCGCCGCATGAAAGCCAGCGAGCTTGCCGGCTTTGCGGACATGCCCTGTATCGTCCGCAATCTGACGGACGAGCAGGCCATCACGCAGATGGTGGAGGACAACACGACCCAGCGCGAGAGCATCCTCCCCAGCGAGAGGGCCAAGGCGCTGAAAATGCAGTTGGAGGCCATCAAGCGGCAGGGTGCCCGAGGCGACCTTGCCACCACTTCGGGCCAAGATGGCCCGAAGTTGGAGAACGGCCAGCGGTCCAATCAGATCGTCGCGGACCGCAACAAGATGGCGGTCAAGCAGGTACAGCGGTATATCAAGCTCAACGACCTTGTCCCTGACCTTATGAAAATGGTGGATGCGAAAAAGATCGCGTTCACCCCCGCCGTGGAGCTTTCCTACATCAAGCCCAAA